>Ga0123356_10000016_pt1 | contig 186009 bp, 136 predicted proteins | sample TergutEmb28metaG_2_FD_92546 | JGI IMG/M metagenome (GOLD analysis project Ga0123356, IMG submission 92546) | Embiratermes neotenicus P3 segment gut microbial communities from Petit-Saut dam, French Guiana - Emb289 P3 | ecosystem: Host-associated > Arthropoda: Insects > Digestive system > Gut ... | reverse complement strand
CGCGCTCTCTACGTATTTCCAACCAAGGCCCTGGCGCAGGACCAGCTGGCTGAACTGGAGGACCTCGGCAAACGGCTCGAGGGCCGCATCGGAATCTTCACCTATGACGGGGATACGCCGAGTGATGCGCGTAAAGCGATTCGCGAGCGCGGACACATTGTTCTGACGAATCCGGACATGCTGCACTCCGGCATCCTGCCGCACCATACCAAATGGATGCGCCTGTTCGAGAACCTCGGCTACATCGTGCTCGACGAATTGCACACCTACCGGGGCGTATTTGGCAGCCATGTGGCAAATGTACTCAGGCGCTTGAGGCGGATCGCGAAGTTTTACGGTTCCGATCCGCAGTTCATCTGCTCGTCGGCGACCATTGCGAACCCCGGCGAACTGGCCTTCCGGCTGATCGAAAAAGAAGTCGAGGTCGTCGAAGACAACGGAGCGCCCGCGGGAGAGAAGCTCTTCCTCTTCTATAACCCGCCCATGGTCAACCGGAATCTCGGAATCCGACGCAGTTACATCAACGAAGCAACACGGGTTGCAAAGGAGATGCTTGGCCGGAAACTGCAGACGATCGTGTTCGCAAATAGCCGCTTGCACACCGAGGTCATACTGAGCTACTTGCAGCGGGAGAACCCTCCGAAACCTGGACAGGCGGAACCGGTGCAAGGGTATCGAGGAGGCTATCTGCCGGGAGAACGCCGCGAGATTGAACGCGGTCTGCGCGAGGGCCGCATTCTGGGTGTTGTGGCCACAAACGCCCTCGAACTCGGAATCGACGTGGGTTCGCTCGACGCCTGCGTCATGGCCGGTTATCCGGGCTCGATTGCTTCCACTTGGCAGCGGGCAGGCCGCGCAGGGCGGCGCGCGGCGAGTTCCTGCGCGGTATTGGTTGCCTCCTCGGCTCCGCTCGACCAGTTCATTGTCGAGCACCCGGACTACTTCTTCAGCCGCTCGCCCGAACACGCTCACATCCAGCCCGACAATCCGGAGATTCTCGTCAACCACCTGAAATGCGCCGCCTTCGAGCTGCCTATCTCCGCCGGGGAAACATTTGGCGGGATCGACCTCCGAGGAATCTGTGAACGACTGGCTGAGGCGGGATTTCTCGGCGAGAGCGGCGGAGACTGGCACTGGATCGACGAAGCCTATCCGGCAGACGCCATCAGCTTGCGGTCGGTTACCTCCGACAACTTTGTAATTATCGATACGACGGGCGAAGGCAAAGGCAAGCCGGAGGTCATCGGCGAGGTCGATTTCTCTTCTGCCCTCACAACCGTTCATCCGAAAGCGATTTACCTCCACCAGGGGAAGCCGTACCAGGTCGAACAGTTGGATTTTGACCAGCGCAAGGCCCGCGTGAAGCCGGTCAATGTGGATTACTTCACGGATGCGATTCGCTATACCCAGGTTCGCGTGCTCGAGGTCGCCGAAGAAGCTGCGATCGCCGGGCCGGCGGCCTGCGTCCATGGAGACGTGCTGGTGCGGTCGCAGGTCGTGGGTTTCAAGAAGATCAAATTCTTCACCAATGAAAACGTCGGGTCGGGAAAACTTGAATTGCCGGAAAACGAGATGCACACGACCTCGTTCTGGCTGACGCTGAGACATAGCCTGCTTGCCGGATTGCCGTTCCCGCTTTCGGAACGCCAGAGTGGCATCTTCGGCTTGCTCTACGCCCTGGGCTCGATGGCGACGCTGCTGGTGATGTGCGATCGCCGCGACCTTGGAACCGCGGTTGGTGAACGCCCGCCCAGTGCGGCGAGCGAGATCAACTGGGAAGATTTCGCCAACCGCCCGGTCGACCTTCCCGAGGCCGGAGAGTTATTCGAGCCTAACCTTTATGTCTACGACGCTTACCCGGGCGGGATCGGGTTCAGCGAGCCGTTGTTCTCGGCCGCGGGAACTTTGTTGAACCGCACGCTCGAGCTCGTCAGCGCCTGCCCCTGCAAAAACGGATGCCCATCCTGCGTTGGCCCTACGGCGGATCGCCTGGAGAGAACCAAAGAAGTCGTGGTCGAGATCCTCGGACGACTGGGTCGAGAGGCTCGGTCGATGGCGAGCAGGGCGGGGCAGAGCGCATGAGCGTTCGCTACGTCAGCATTGACCGGATTGGCGCACTGAGAGCGCTCGAGCGCTCCCGTTCCACACGCTCAAGAACAGCTTTGCCCGACGAGGATGGCATCTCGAGGCCGCGCGCGGGAACCATCGCTCGAGACCCCGATCAACTCGCACGGATTCTGGGAGGCATTTCGAAGACCAATCAGTACGGGGACTATCTCTCAGTTCGCTGCTGGTGCGCCCAGCCCCCGCGATATCTGGCCGATCACCAAGCTCTGAAACTGCTGTTGCCGGAAGCGCCGGAGCAGATCGGCGATCCCGACCAGTGGCTTTTTCTGGACACGGAAACCACGGGCCTTTCGTGCGGCAGCGGCACCTATGCGTTTCTGGTCGGGATTGCATGGTGGGAAGGCGGCGGGCTGGAGATGGAGCAGTTCTTCCTGCGCGAGCACAAAGAGGAACGCTCGTTGCTGCTCGCACTGCGGGAGCGCATCGCGGAGCATCCGGTGGTGGTCACGTTCAACGGCAAAACTTTCGATTGGCCGCTCTTGGAAACCCGCTATCGCATGAGCCGGACCATTCGCGTGCCCGCCCTCCGGGCGCACCTCGACTTCCTTCACCCGGCGCGCAACCTGTGGCGGCTGCGGCTTGGTTCGGCGCGGCTTTCAGATCTTGAACGGCACGTGTTGGGATGGGACCGGGGAACCGACCTTCCGTCCGGCGGGATTCCGCAAATCTACCTCGACTACCTGCGCGGGGGCCCGCCCGAACGGCTGGTTCCAGTTCTCAACCACAACCAAATGGACCTGCGAGGCCTCGCGGCCCTGTCAGGGCGGATTCTTTCCGTGCTCAGCGATGCTGAAAACCTGGGGCAAGACGGCCTGGAGCTGTTTGGTGTGTCCCGCATCTGCGAAAAGCGTGGGCAGGACACTCGAGCCCGGAACCTTTACCAGAAGTCGATGGCTTTCTCCTTGCCCGTCGAAACCGACCGGGTGGCCCGTCGCTCGCTCGCGCGCCTGGCGAAGCGGCAAGGCGACTTCGATTTGGCCTGCGCGCTTTGGAAAGACGCTTTGGGAAATTCACGCCACGGCTATGAAGCCTACGAGCAGCTGGCGATTCATTACGAGCACAACGCCGGCGACCCGGAGCAAGCTCGTCAGCTGGTCGGACAGGCAATCGATGAACTTCAGCGCGCAGTTCAAGCAGGCGACATCGCACCGGGCCCATATCGTGAAATCAAGGCGCGGTTCGATCACCGGATGGCGCGGCTCGAACGAAAGAGCAAGAGACCGGTCATGGATGCCCTGACTCTCCGGGCCCAGGGATAAGTCCATAATCTGTTTTGATTCGGCCACAAACGCTAAGAACGTGCTCTGGATGCATAGTTGCCGGGTCGGCTTCAGTCTCTTAACTTCCGTTCTCGAGCTCCGCAAGTCAGCAGAACGCTGCGCCGGTTAAGATCAGATTTGATTGGAGGAAGCTATGAGGAAAAGCCGTTTCCCGTTGCGGCTAGCGGCTTCGTTGCAGGAAGAGGCGCGCAAGACAGCTGAAAGCGAAGGAATATCTCTCAACCAGCTTTTCAATTTGGCTATTGCCGAAAAGATCTCCGCTTTGCGTACGGAGGAGTTCTTTCGTGAACGCGGAGCGCAGGCAAACGTCAGTAAAGCTCGCAAATTTCTCAAGCGGGCGGGCACGAAACCGCCGCGAGAAGGCGATGAAGTTTCTTAACAATCCGGAATGCGTTGTGTCCAGGCCCGGGACTCCGCTTGAATTTGCGTCATGCGCTCAAAACTACGAAGATGCAAGCCGCATGCCGCATGTCCGACATGGTGTGAGGACCCAACCTCGGCCTGGAGCCAATCGCCTGCGCGATTGCAGGTAGCGTGCCCCGCCGGTTGCATGCTGGAGATTCTTAACAAACCAGCCCGACCGTGGCACTGGGCGGCCTCGGCAGCGCTCGCTCCACGGAGGTCCCCCGCACCGGAAGCCCCGAGCGCCTTTCGAAATATTTTAGTCTACTCACGCAGCCTCCGCATCCTCGACGAGAAAGCGGTACAATTCCGCGTTGCGATTCGGTACGGAGAATCCAAGGAGCGGAGGTGTAATGCCTCAGACGATCGAGTGGGGAAGCCGCCCGTCGAGACTTCCCAGGTTTGTTCTCCTGCTGCTACTGGTCGTTCTGTTGGTGGTCAGCGTAACCGCCAGTCTTTCCTATTATGTCGATGCCCTGTGGTTCGGATCGCTCGGTTATGGAGGCGTGTTTCGCAAGGTACTCGCGCTGCAATGGATGACTTTCGCCGCATTCTTTGCGGCCACATTTCTTATCCTGTACGGATGGTTCTTGCTGCTACGCCGTTCCTACAAGCTGGACGCCTTTGGCGGAAGTGTGATTTTCGTCGGAGGGCAGGCGTTGAGACTGCCGGTCGAGCGCATCCTGCGTCTGATTGTCCTCGTCGCGACGCTGGTCATCGCCGGAATAGCCGGTACCAGCATGATGTCAGCCTGGCAGACGTTTGCCTTGTATTGGCACGCGCCGCCCGGCTCGCCCGACGGAATGGTTGATCCTATTTTCGGTAGAGGGCTGAATTTTTACCTCTTCAGCCTGCCGGCGTGGCAGTTGATGGCCGGCTGGCTCCTGGCGCTGGCGGTGCTTGCCTCGATCCTCGCGTTCTGCTTCATCCTGATTACCGGCGGCACTCAAGTCTTTGCCCGTCGGGGCCGGCCTGTCCCGCTCTCCTGGCGCGGGTTCTCGATCGCGTTCGCGTTTCTGCTTCTCGCCCTCGCCCTGCGCGTCTACCTCGGCCGGTTCGAGGCGTTATCCGCTGAGCACACGATCTTCAGCGGCGCGACCTACACCGACGCCCACGTCACGCTTCCTGGTCTCCTCCTGGTCTCTGGCGCGCTGGTCCTAGGAGCTCTCATTTCGCTGTTAAACGTGGTGGCGGCGCCCCGCATGCGGTGGCTGGCGTTCGCCCTGGTTCCGGCTGCGGTCTGCTATCTCGGTGTGCAGTTTGTCGGCTGGTATGTCGACAGCTTCGTGGTAAAGCCAAATGAATTGGTTCGGGAACGGCCCTATATCACGAACAACATCCATCTGACGCGCAGCGGATACGGGTTGGATCGGGTGTCCCAGCATGAATTTCCCGCCGAGACCACCGTAGAGGCCGCCGAGCCAGAGAAAAATCAAGCCACGCTCGAGAACATCCGTCTTTGGGACTGGCAGGTGCTTCAGGACACCCTGCGGCAAATTCAGGAAATCCGCACCTACTACGATTTCCCCGACATCGATATCGACCGCTATGAAATCGACGGCTCGATGCGCCAAGTCATGCTGGCCGCGCGCGAGCTGAGCATCGATAAGCTCCCGGAAAGCAGCCGCAATTGGATCAACGAAAAGCTCATCTACACCCACGGCTACGGCATCACCATGAATCCGGTGAACGGGTTCACTTCCGAGGGTCTGCCCGCGCTGATTCTGAGCAACATGCCCGTGCAAAGCACGGTGAGCAGCATTGCGGTGACCCGCCCGGAGATTTACTTCGGCGAGTTAACCAACACGGACGTGTACGTGAAGACGCGGCAGCAGGAGTTCAATTATCCCCAAGGTCAAGCCAATAACCTGACGTCTTATGCAGGAAACGGCGGAATCGTTGTCGGTGGTTTTCTGCGCCGCATGCTGATTGCGTTCGCACAAGGGGACCTGGCGAAGGTGCCGTTCAGCGACGACATCGGCTCGGAAAGCCGCCTGCTGATGCGAAGGAATTTGAACGATCGCGTGACCACGCTCGCGCCATTTTTGACCTACGAGCCCGATCCCTACATCGTGATCGGCGAGGACGGCCGTCTGTCGTGGATTCTGGATGCGTTTACCACCTCCGACGCCTATCCCTACTCGACCCACTATCCCCTGAACGGGAACACCATCAGTTATATTCGCAACAGCGTGAAAGTCGTAATCGACGCCTACGACGGGACCACGACCTTTTACGTATTTGACCCGCAGGATCCCATCCTGGCGGCGTATCGCCGGATCTTTCCCACGCTTTTCAAAGACGCCGCCGCCCTGCCGCCTGACCTGCACAAACACGTGCGTTATCCGGAATTGTTGCTGAAAACGCAGGCCACGGTTTACGGTCTCTACCACATGACCGACCCCGATGTGTTCTACAACCGTGAAGACCTGTGGACGGTCGCGTCCGAAGTCGGCTCAACCGACTCGGGAGAGCAGAAAATGCAGCCCATGGAGCCAAACTACGTGCTCATGAAGCTGCCGGGCGAGAACTCGGTCGAGTTCGTGGGGATTCTCCCTTTCACCCCGGCGAACCGCAACAATCTGATTGGCTGGATTGCAGGCCGCAGCGACGGCGCCCAATACGGCAACTCGGTCGTCTACGATTTTCCGAAAACCAGGCTGGTAGATGGCCCTTTACAAATCGAAGCGCGAATCGATCAAAATGCCCAGCTCTCGGGCCAGTTGACGTTGTGGAATCAGCAGGGCTCTCACGTTCGACGCGGCACGTTGCTGGTCATTCCCTGCGGGCGAGCTCTACTTTACGCGCAGCCGATTTATTTGCAGGCGCAGCGGAGTCCAATGCCCGAACTGCGGCTGGTCGTGCTCGCACTGCAAGAGCGCCTGGCATACGGTCCGACCTTTGAGTCGGCTCTTAATGCGTTGTTTGGCGGGGCGGCATCCTCTCTGACCGGCCCGGCTGGCCCCAATGTTTCGCCGCAACCCGCTGGCTCTTCCTCCATGACGTCCGCGGCGGATTTGAACACCTTGATCACGGCGGCCGCCAACGACCTGGCGGACTATCAGCGACTGACGGCCGAAGGCAAGTTAGGCGAAGCGGGCGAGAAGCTCGAACGGCTCAAGGAGAAACTGGACCAGCTGAAAGCGCGGCAGAAGGGATCTCACTGACGCACTCCCCGCGGCTCAGCCGGGGATGGTTTTCCGGATTCCTCCGAATCCCGATGGCCGGCCCGGTGTTGGCCGCCGTGCGCAGCCCGGCGAAGCGGCTGGCAGCGCGATGAAAATTTTTCCGCCTCTTTTTTCCAATCAGGGACCGGTCCGGAGGACCAGCTTTTGTACTCGCCAGTTCAATAGTTCGCTCACGTAGAGTTCGTTTTCCGACGGACAGGCAATTTCGTGAATACAGCCAAACTGCTTGAGTTGTTTGCCGGATTCTCCCAACTTGCCTAGAACTCTTCCGTCGAGGCTGAGTTTATAAATGCGGCCGGGGTAGGCATCCGAGCTATAGAGCACCTGGTTCGGCGGAGGCGTGATGCAGATGGCCCAGGGCGAGCCGGGCGCCATGGTCTGAGGTCCTCTCATGGGCAACGCCGGTTTGTTCCCAATGGCAGGGCGGGCATTGGCATCGAAGGGCACGTCAATGACGATTTGCCGAAGGAATCGTCCCTCGCTGTCGAAGACCTGGATGCGGCGATTGCCGCGGTCGGCTACATAAACCTGGTCCGCGGCGTCGACGGCGATACTGTGAGGAGTGCTGAACTGGCCGGGCTGGTCTCCGGGCTCCCCCCAGGATTTGATCCAGTTACCGTTCTTATCCACCTTGGCGACCCGCGAATTGATATAGCCGTCGCTGATATAGATATTGCCGGCCTTGTCCCAGGCCATGTCGGTCACTTGGCGGAACATGCCGTCCACCGGAGCAAGCGGCGGGTTCGGGTGCGGCAGAGGCCCGGTCTTCTCGTCAGAGGCCTCCTGCTTGCGCCCGAAAACCATGAGGACGCGGCCCGCCGGATTAAACTTGACGACCATGTCCGAGCCCTTGTCGGCCACCCAGATATTGTCCTGCTTATCCACCTTGACGGCGTGCGCATAGGACCAGGCATACAGGTTGTGACCGATCTCGCGCAGGAACTTGCCGTCCGAGTCGAACTCCAGGAGTTGTGTCGCCCGAGCTCCATAAGCCGGTCCGCTGGTGTTGCCGCGCGATAGCACGAAAACGTGCCCCTTCGAATTGACCGCCACTCCGGCGGCTTCACCGAGGTAGAGATCGGCTGGAAGCGTCAGGGGATCCGGGACCGACTGAAATTGAATGTCCGGCACCTGGGATTGTTGCCCCAAGGCGGGAAGGGACATGAGGAAAAACAGCAGAAGGCGGATTGGTTTCATCGGAAGCTCCGAGAAGCGCGCGCGCCGCGAAGCAAGTTGGACTGGGCTTCGTCCGAAAACTATATCACTCGATGGGTCACGTCTTCGGAGAGACCCTTCAACGTACTGCGTCCCGGTAGACTCTGCGCCTCTCGGTTTCGCGATGCGGACAGGGACGTTGTCAGATCCGCTACTCTCTCGCCCTTGACGCGTCCAGTCCCACGCGAACCTTCGGGGTAGTCGACGCGAGCGCGCTGACCGCAGAGACTTCGCGACCCGCGACGCTACGCGCTCTGGGTTTGAACCAGGGCGCGCACCGCCCCGGTTGAAATGCCGCCATCGACCAGCAAGGTCTGACCGGTTACATAACGGCTGGATTCGGAGGCAAGAAACACAACTGCGGCGTCGAGGTCGCCGGGTTCGCCAGGGCGCTTGAGCGGGATCCGGTCGCGGAGGTATTCCACCCAGGCCTCATCTTCATAGAGCACCTGGTTCTGTGCGGTGCGAAACCAGCCCGGCGCGAGGCAATTTACCGTGATTCCATATTTGCCCCAGTCGGCGGCCAGGCTCATCGTCAGCTGTTTGATTCCGCCCCGGCTGGCGCCGTAGGGTCCGAGCCCGGCGTAGCCCGAAACGCTGGTCACCGAGCCTACGTTGACAATGCGTCCGTACCCGCGCGGAATCATGCGCCGCGCAACCGCCTGCGCCACGAAAAAACTCCCCCGCAGATTGGTGTCGAGGATGAGATTCCAGTCATCCCAGGTCACCTCGAGCGCCGGTTTGCGCACATTGCAGCCGGCATTGTTGACCAGGATATCGATGTGCCCAAACGCCCGCTCGGCATCGGCAACCATCTTCTCAATGCTCTTCTGGTCGCGCACATCGAGCTCGAAAGAAACGGCGGAGCGGCCGAGTTCCCGGATCTCGCTCTCGAACCCGGAAAGCGAGCCGCGGTTGCGGCTGGTAAGAACCAGATCTGCCCCGGACATGGCCAGGGCGCGCGCGAAATATTGGCCGAGCCCGCGGCTGGTTCCGGTGACAATGGCGACTCGTCCGCTGAGATCGAAGAGTCCGCGATTTGCGGCCGGCTTGCTCAAGCTTCCTCCCCGGGCGTAAGGACCACCTTCATCAGATTCGGTTCGCCGGCATGAAGCCGTTCGAACCACTGCGGTCCCTCCTCGAGCGGAGCGACCGCCGTGATCAACGGCTTTACCTTGATCTTCCCGCTGCTCACCAGTTCAATGGCGCGCGGGTATTCGCCCGCGGAGGCACAGGAGCCCTGCAGCCGGATTTGACGGCTTACGACAACCTGCAACGGAATGCTCACCTCGGGCGAAACGTTGCCGACCAGAACCACGGAGCCGCCTTTGCGTGTCGCATGAATGGCGGCCGAGACGCTCTGGTTCACGCCCACGGCTTCGACGGCAACGTCTACTCCCACGCCCTTGGTCAGTTCGAGAATCTCGGGCACGAGATCCGCTCCCGAAGCAAGAACCGCAGTGGCTCCGAGACTCTGACTCAAGTCCCGGCGGCTGCGATCCGGATCCGTCACGAAGACTCGCGCGCATCCTGCGGCTCGGAGCGCCTGCTGAACCAGAAGACCAATCGTGCCCGCGCCCACCACGAGCGCCGCGCTCTCCGCTTCTAGCGGCACGAGCGCGATTGCGTGCAGGGCAACCGAAACCGCTTCGAGCAATGCCGCCTCGCTGAAGGAGAGACCTCGAGGCAGGCGGTAGAGAGTTCGCGCCGGCACCGCCACAAAATCCGCAAAGGCCCCGTTGCGGCGGTAGTCGCCGCAGGAGACCCCGAGTACCTGCCGGCGGTCGCAGAGATTGATGTCTCCGCGCAGGCAGTTCGGGCACGCTCCGCAATAGACGGTCGAGTCAAACGTGACCCGATCGCCTTCCTGAACCTCCCGCACTCCGCTACCCAGGGCGGCGATGACGCCCGCAGCCTCGTGTCCCATCACGATCGGGGGAATGCGGCGGCCGCTCGCGCCGTCATAGCCGTGCACGTCGCTGCCGCAGATGCCACAAGCCGCAACGCGAACCAGAACCTCATCGCCACCTGGCTCCGGCGTGGGCACGTCGGCGATTGCGAGTTGTCGATATTCGGAAAGAAGCAGGGCTCTCATGGTTTCCAAGGGGAAACTGGCCGCTCACAATTTAGCACGACCGGGCCCGCGCCGCGCGAACTGCTGGACTCCACTCAATTCGTCGCAAGAATCACCGCAGGAAGGGCCTGGTCGATCACCTTCCCAGGTAGAGACGGCCGGGCTTTCGTCCAGGATCTCCGGGGAACGGGACACTGCAAGCGACGCTGGATCGCCGGGGTAAGGAGAACCGATCCGGACCGGTTCGATAGGACGGATTCGATCACGGTGTTTGCATGGACCACGGATCCAACAGACGCCCCTTTGTTTCGGCTGCCAGCTGTCTTGCCGATTGATGGTGGACAAGATCACGACGGTTCCGAAGGCAAGAATTGGCTCGCTTCTCGTGGCGCACCGGCCGTTTGAGTAAACGTTTACAAATGCGCTCGGTTAAGGGATAATGCCCGTTGCTCTACCGGCCTTCGCTCCTCCGGACACGGGAGGTCCGGGCGGGCCAAGGCGCTGGGGACGTCTTCCGGCTCTAGAGGGTGAAATGGCGAGCGGTTCGAAACTGTCGAGCAAGTCTTTGCAGGCTCTGCGCGTCGAGGTGCTTGAGGCGAACCTCGAACTCGTGCGCCGGGGCCTCGTGCTCTTCACCTTCGGCAACGCAAGCGGGATTCTGCGCGAAGAAGGGCTGGTTGTCATCAAGCCCAGCGGCGTTCCCTATGACAAGATGAAACCTGGCGATCTAGTGGTTTCCGATCTTGATGGCCAGATCGTCGACGGCGACCTGCGCCCGTCCTCCGACCTGCCAACGCACCTGGTTCTATACAACAGTTTCAAAAACATCGGCGGCGTGGTGCACACGCATTCAGAATATGCGACCGCCTGGGCGCAGGCGCGGCGCGAAATACCATGTCTCGGCACCACTCATGCAGACTACTTTCACGGCCCGGTGCCGGTGACCGAGCCGTTGCCGGACGGTGAAATCGCGGGCGAGTACGAGAAGAATACGGGCGCGGCGATCGTGCGCGCCTTCTGGGGCAAGGACCCGAACTCAAATCCCGGGGTGCTGGTTGCCAACCACGCCCCCTTTACCTGGGGGGCCACGGTCGCCGACGCAGCTCATAACGCCGTGGTGGTCGAGTCTCTGGCGCGAATGGCGTGGCTGACGCTCGCCCTCAATCACGATGCGGCAGCCATCACGGAAACCTTGCACGACCGGCACTTCTTAAGAAAACACGGCGGCTCGGCCTACTACGGGCAAGCGGGGCAGAAGAAATGAATTCCCAAAAAATGACAATGGGCGTGATTGTGGGCAACCGGGGTTTTTTCCCCGACCATCTGGCCAAAAGCGGGCGGGAGGAGATCCTGCGGGTTCTCGAACATGCGCAAATCGATGTGGTCGCGCTCACCCCCGAACAAAGCAAATATGGCGCGGTTGAAACGCGCGAGGAAGCGCGGCGATGCGCCGACCTCTTCAAAGCCAACAGCGACAGGATCGACGGCGTAATCGTCACCCTGCCGAACTTCGGCGACGAGCGCGCCATCGCCGACACCCTGCGCCTCGCGGGCCTGCGCGTTCCCGTCCTGGTCCAAGCCACTCCCGACGATGCCAGGAAAATGACCATCGCGTACCGCCGCGACAGCTTCTGCGGAAAAATGTCGGTCTGCAATAACCTCCGGCAATACGGCATTCCCTATTCGATCACGACGCTGCACACCGAAGCTCTGGACTCGCCCGAGTTCGCCCGGGATCTTCAGTGGTTCGCCGCCGTCTGCCGGGTCGCAAACGGCTTCCGCAACCTGCGGGTGGGGGCGATCGGCGCGCGTCCGGCGGCCTTCAACACCGTGCGTTACAGCGAAAAGATACTGGAGCGAAACGGCATTTCCATCGAGACCCTGGACCTGTCCGAGGTCCTCGGCCGCATCGACCGCATGAAGGACACCGACGATCGGGCCCAGCAAAAACTGGCCTGCATCAAGCAATATGTCGATGCCAAGGACGTGCCCGAGGCGGCTCTGTTGAAGATGGCGAAACTCGGGGCGGTGATCGACCACTGGATGGCCTCGGCCGAAGTCCGAATCAGCGCCGTGCAGTGCTGGACCTCGCTCGAGGAAAACCTCGGCGTGGTGCCGTGCACGGTCATGAGCATGATGAGCCAACAACTGCTTTCGAGCGCCTGCGAAGTGGACATCGCGGGCGTGCTCGGAATGCACGCTCTGCAGCTCGCCTCGCGCACTCCCTCGGCGCTGCTCGATTGGAACAATAACTACGGCAACGATCCCAATAAGGCCGTGTGTTTCCACTGCTCGAACCTGCCCAAGCATTTCTTCCGCTCGGCGAAGATGGAGTACCAGGAGATCATCGCCGGCACGGTCGGCAAAGAGAACACCTACGGAACCTGCTACGGACTGATCAAGCCGGAAAAGATGAGCTTTGCCCGCTTTTCGACCGACGACACCGAAGGGAAGATGCGGGGTTATGTGGGCGAGGGGCGCTTCACCGACGATCCGCTGAACACCTTCGGCGGCGCCGGCGTAGTCGAGATTCCCGAGATGCAGAAGCTGCTGCACTACATCTGCGAGAACGGCTTTGAGCACCATGTGGCGGCCAATCTTTCGACGGTTGCCGCCTCGGTCCAGGAGGCCGCTACCCGCTATTGGGGCTGGGACACCTATTGGCATGAAGGGCCGAACCGGGGGTGCTGAAGGCCCTCTCTCGGGGAGGCAAATCGCCCGGCCATAACCGGCGGGAAGTGACATTCGGAGGTAAGTTCCGATGGCAGTCGTTGCCGGCGTAGATTTTGGAACCCTGAGCGTCCGCGTTTCGATCGTTGACAGTGAAGACGGCATGCTCGGCTCCTCCCTTGCCGAATACCCTCTCCACCGCAAGCGGGAAGATCCCGAGTACGCGACGCAGTCCCACGACGATCACATGCGCGCGCTCGTTCAGGCGATGCATGCGGCCACCCAACAGGCGAACATTTCACCCGAGAGCATCCGAGCCATTGCGCTCGACACCACCGGCTCGTCGGTCATCGCCGTGGACAGAAATCTGAAGCCGCTCGGCGAGTACTACCTATGGTGCGATCACCGGGCAAAAGGCGAAGCCGCCGAGATCACCGCCGCCGCCCATCGCGAGCAACTGGAAGCCATCGACTGGTGCGGGGGCGTTTACTCCTCGGAATGGGGATTTTCGAAGCTGCTGCACTGGCTGCGTCACAATCCCGACAAGCGACGCGAATTCGCCTCCGCCTTGGAACACTGCGACATGGTCGCCGCCACTCTTGCCGGCATCACCGATCCCGGGAAAGTGAAGCGCAGCATATGCGCCATGGGGCACAAGTGGATGTGGAACCGAAAGCTCGGCGGCCTGCCGCCGGCAGAGTTCCTGGCCACCATCGACCCGCTGCTTGCCGGAGTGAGGGAAAAACTGGGGGGCGAGTATCAGACCTCCGATCAGATTGCAGGCCGGTTGAGCCCCGAGTGGGCGGCCAAGCTTGGATTGAAGCCCGGCATTCCGATTCCGGTGGGCGCCTTCGATGCTCACTGGGACGCGATCGGCGCAGGCTGCCGCACCGATGACATGGTGAACGTCATCGGCACCTCGACCTGCATCATCGGCATCACTCCGTCGCCGAATCTGGTTCGGGGCGTGTGCGGGGTGGTAGAAGGAAGCGTCCATCCCGGGCGCACCGGAATCGAAGCCGGCCTGTCGGCGGTCGGTGACATTTTTAGCGCCATCGCCTCGCGCGCCGCAACCGATGTTGCCGGTCTCACCCGGGGGCTTCAGAACTACCGCGCCGGCCAGACCGGTCTTCTGCGCATGAGCTGGGACAACGGCGATCGCACGGTTCTCGTCAATCCCAACCTTCGCGGGGTTACCTTGGGATGGAACCTGCAAAGCACGGCCCAGGACGAACTCTTTGCGGCCATCGAAGGCACCGCGCTTCACACCCGGGTGATCTTCGACCGCATGGAATCGAACGGTGTCCGCGTCGCCCGCGTCATCAACGCCGGCGGCATTCCGCAAAAGAACGAAGTCTTGAATCGCGTGTACGCGAACGTGCTGGGCCGTTCCGTGCTGGTGCCGACCCGCAGCGTCACCAGCCTCGGTTCTGCGATTTTTGCGTTTCTCGCTGCCGGAACGTTTCCGACGGTCGAAGAGGCCCAGGACAAAATCTGCTCTCCGTTCCGCGTCTACGAGCCCGATCCTTCCGAGAAGGCCGTTTATGACGAGCTCTACCGGCTGTTCAGCCGCCTTTACTTTTCCTTCGGCGATCCTCGAGCCGAAATGGGCGACATCCTCCCCGGCCTGATCCGCTGTCAAAAGCGGAAATCGGCCGCCACCGTCCAATAGGGAGGAAGAGACAATTGACGGACACCCTGCGCTATACTTGAGTCGAATGTCGGCGCAGGAAAAGACCTTCTACCTTGAGACCTTCGGGTGCCAGATGAATGCTCACGACTCGGAAAAAGTTGTGGGTACGCTCATCGCCCGGGGCTACCGCCAGGTTTCAACCGTCGAAGAGGCCGGCCTGGTTCTCTACAATACCTGCTCGATTCGCGACAAAGCGGAACAAAAGGTGTTCCACCGCCTCGCCGACTACAAGAAGCTCGAAGCCCAAGGGAAGAGATTTGGCGTGCTCGGCTGTGTCGCCCAGCAGGAAGGCAGGAAGATTTTCGAACGCGCGCCGCACGTTTCCCTGGTTTGCGGGTCGGCATCGTATCGCAACCTGCCCGCCATGCTGGTCGAGATCGAGGCCGGGGAGCGCCGTGTCACCGGACTCGACGATCGCGAAACCGACGAGTGCTTCGAAACCGAATTCACCGCGCGCACCAACCCGCACCGGGGATATATCACCATCATCGAAGGCTGCGACAAGTTTTGCTCCTACTGCGTCGTGCCGTTCACGCGCGGCAAGGAGCGCAGCCGCACGTCGGATTCGGTCATCGGCGAGGCCTGCCAGATGGCCGATCTGGGGTATTCAGAAATTCAGCTCCTCGGCCAGAACGTAAATTCCTATCGTGATCCGGCAGGGAAGCGGAGCTTCGCCGAATTGCTGCGGGCCGTCGCCGGAGTGCCGGGCATCCGCCGCGTGCGTTTCACGACCTCCCATCCGCGCGACTTCGGCCGGGACATTGTCGAGGCCATCGACTCCGTCCGACAACTTTGCGACCACGTGCATCTGCCGGTCCAGAGCGGATCAACCCGCGTGCTGGGGGCTATGCAGCGGCTCTATACGCGCGACCAATACCTCGAACGCATCGCCTGGATGAAGTCCGCGCGGCGCGAAATCAGCATCACAACGGATGTCATCGTCGGCTTCCCGGGCGAAACCGAAGAAGACTTCGCGGAGACGATTTCCTTGCTCGACCAGGTCGAATTCGATGGTGTGTTCGCCTTCAAGTACTCTCCGCGCCCCAACACGCCGGCCATTACCATGCGGGATGCCATTTCGGACCAGGAAAAATCGACCCGGCTGGCGGTGCTGCTCGAAAAGCAGCGCAGCATTCAGCAGCGCCGGAACCAGAAACATGTGGGGAAAACATTCGAAGTGATGGTGGAAGGCAGGAACGGGGCGCGCGCGCAGTGGATCGGGAGAACCTCGCAGAACAAGACGTTGAATTTCACCGCGCCCGAGGGCTCGACTCTCGAGCCCGGCAAGTATGTCGCGGCGCGCGTGACGACCGCGTTCCCGAACAGCCTGGCCGGCGAGATGGTGGTCGAGGGCTCGCGGTAAAAACCTCGGGGCTTTTGGCCCTCAGGTACGCCAAGGAGTCAGGATGGAAGTCGAAATGAAAATTCGCGGCCTGCTGCTCGATCCGGTGACGAATACTCCCATCGTCATTCTCAAGGACTCCGGCAGCGACACCGTGCTGCCCATCTGGGTCGGTGTCTACGAGGCCAACGCCATCGCGCTCGAAATCGAGAAAGTCAGCACTCCCCGACCCATGACGCACGACCTGATCAAGAATGTTCTCGTCGGCCTCGACGCTCATGTCCATAAAGTTGTGGTTACCGAACTAAAAGAAGATACCTTCTATGCCGTCATCTGGATGGAGCGCGACGGGCACATCATCAGCGTGGATTCGCGTCCCTCGGACGCCCTGGCCCTCGCTCTGCGGGTTGACTGCCCGATCTTCGTCGAGGAAGAAGTGCTGAAAACCTCGAAAAAAGCCGGTGCGGCCTCGGAAACCACCAGCGAAGAGCTCCGCAAGTGGCTCGAGGGCCTGAACGACGAGGATCTCGGCCGCTACAAGATGTAGCCCCGTCAGTAAGTTGCCCCTGAATTATTAACGGAATCGGTCCCACGGTATGAGCGTATGAGCTTCGCCATGAGCTTGGCCCTGGCCTGGCCAATGCGGTTTATCCGAACGCCCCAATCAATTTTTTGATTTGCGCTCAACGCCCGCCGCATCGCATACTATCAGGGTAATGATTCAGACTTCCGCCCAGAACATGGCCATGTGTTGTTGTTGCGCCTGTCGTGTTGCTTCTGGGGATGGGGTTGAATCGAGCTAACCGAACTAATAACTTATAAAGCTCACACCCACCGCCAGAAGACGCTGGCCGGTGGGTTTTGTGTTTTCGGGAGAAACAGCGTTTGGCCGGGCCTGCAGGATCACGACGGCTTTCGCCGAGAGGCAAACGCTCCAAAAAAAGCTGAGAGCTAGACCAGGGGCTACGGACCAGGGGGACCAGCCATGAAAGCTTCAAACCCGCTTTGGAAAGACCGGCTCGACGGCAAGATGCCCGAGCCGCTCGCGCGCGAGATCGACATCTTCGAAACCGAAATCCAGCTTCGCAGGCAGGCAAAGCTCGACGAAAAACTGTTCGCTGAAACCCGCCTCCGCCGGGGCGCATACGGCCAGCGCTACGACAACGGCCAGCGCAGCGATGGGGCGCGAGTGCAGAAGCTCGATTACCCATCCGGCGACCTGACCAAGGGTCCCAACACGCTATGGGACGCTCCCGGGATGCAGCGGATCAAGATTCCCGCCGGCGGCCTCCATGCCGGTCAGCTGGAAACGCTCGCCGAGCTTGCCGAAGAGTACTCCGACGGGATTGCCCACATCACCACGCGCCAGGATTTCCAGTTCCACTACGTCCACATCGACGACACGCCAAGCGTCATGCGCCGCCTGGCTGCGGCGGGCATCACGACGCGCGAGGCCTGCGGCAACTCCGTGCGCAACGTAACCGCTTGCCCCTATGCCGGCGTTTGCGCGGACGAACCTTTCGACGTCACGCCCTACGCGCGCGCTCTCTCCCGTTTCCTGCTCGGCCATCCCGACTGCCAGAACTTCGGGCGCAAATTCAAGCCCGCCTTCAGCGGTTGCGCCGAGCACGCCTGCGGTCTCGCCGGCCTGCACGACCTCGGCCTCATCGCGAAAAAGCGCGTGAACGACGCCGGCAGGGAAGAAGCCGGTTTTGCCATGTACGTCGGCGGCGGACTGGGTGCAGTGCCGTACCAGGCGAAGCTGTTGGACGCCTTCGTTCCAGCCGAGGAGCTCTTGCCGCTGGCGCAGGCAATCGCCCGCGTCTTCGCCCGATACGGGGAAAAGAAAAACCGCAGCCGCGCCCGGCTTAAATTCCTCATTCAGGATTTCGGGATAGAGAAGTTCCGTCAGCTGGTCCTCGAAGAACGGAAACTTCTCCCGTTCGATCCGCGCTGGACCGAATATATCGCCCAGGCCGAGGCGGAATTCCGCGAAGCTCCGCTTGAGCCCGGCGCCGGGCCATCCGATCTCGTCGCCATCACCGATCTCAACGGTTCCTCGGAAACATTCAAGCAGTTCTTGAAGTTCAACACCCGTCCCCAGCGCCAGCCCGGATACGTCACGGTCGCCGTCGCGCTGCCGCTTGGCGACATCACGGCCAACCAGCTGCGCTCGCTCGCCGACGTCGTGCGCCGCTTCACCCGCGAGACCCTTCGCACCACGGTCGAGCAGAATTTCCTGATTCGCTGGGTGAGCCGGCGCGACCTTCCGGCGGTCTTTGAGGCCCTCAAGGCCGCTGGTCTTGCCGAACCGGGCGCCGGGGCGCTGGTGGATATCGTCTCCTGCCCCGGCACCGACACCTGTAAGCTTGGCATCTCCTCTTCTCGCGGCCTTGCCGGCGAGCTTCGCAAGCGCCTGAGCGAGAAGAGCTTCGCCTCGGACGAAGCCGTCAAGAACCTTCACATCAAGATCAGCGGCTGCTTCAACAGCTGCGGCCAGCACCACGTCGCCGACCTCGGCTTCTACGGGGTGAGCCGCAAAATCGCCGGATACGCTGTGCCGCACTTCCAGGTGGTTCTCGGCGGGCAGTGGGAGAACAACGCCGGCGCCTACGGTCTGCCGATTGTCGCCGTGCCTTCCAAGAATATTCCACAGGTGGTGGCGCGCCTGACCGACCGCTACGTCGCCGACCGCACACCCGGGGAGACCTTTAAGGACTTCATCCAGCGCACCGGCAAGACCGAGCTGAAAAAAATGCTCGAGGATCTCACCCATCCACCCGCCGGAGACCGCTCCTTCTTGAGCGACTGGGGCGACCCGCGCGAATACACGCTCAACGACATGGGAACCGGCGAGTGCGCGGGCGAGGTGGTCTCGGCCGTCGAGTTTGGCTTGGCCGCCGCCGAAAGGGAATTGTTCGAAGCCCAATTGGACCTCGAGAAAGGCGAACTCGAAGTCGCAAGCCGGACCGCCTACGGCGCCATGCTGACCGCTGCCCGGGCGCTGGTGAAGCACGAGTTCCCGGACGTGAGCAACCGGGCGGATGAGATTGTGGCTGAATTTCGCAAACGGTTTTACGACACGCAGCTGTTCTGGGACCCCTTCGCCGCAGGCAAGTTCGCCAACTACCTGTTCGCGGCGCGCGAGCGGGCGCACCTCAGCCCGAGCGAAGAGTCGAGCCGCTATCTGATCGACGAGGCGCAGCTGTTCATCGACGCCGCCCACAGTTGTTACCAGAAGCTGGGCTCGCCGGTGGCGGTTTAGGTTTGCAGACCAGCTGGTTTACCGCTGCGCGCTCCCGGTCCTTGGGGTGAAAAGCCCGAACCCGGGAGAGCAGAGGTTCCAGGGAAAGCCGGGAATCGAGGAGACAATTTGCGATCCATACTTGAAGGAAAAACCGCCATCGACCTCCAGCACATCAACGTCAAGCTCTTGTTGAAGGATTCGATCAGCCTGGACCCGGTGATCCCCATCTTCCACAACTGGATCCAGAATCGCACGTTTCCCGAACTGCTCATCGATGTCACTGACTACCGCCACGTCCACCACGGGCCGGGCATCGTACTCATCGGACACGAGGCCGACTACAGCATTGACCAGACCGACGGCCGAGTCGGCCTGCGCTACAACCGCAAAGCGCCGCTCAGGGGAACGAATCAGGAAAAACTGGCCCAGGCTTTCGGAGCAGCCCTGGCTGCGGGCAAATATTTACGGGAAGATACACGCTTAAGCGACAAGCTTGACTTTAATACTCGGGAGATGGATCTCTTCGTCAACGACCGCCTGCTGGCGCCGAATAACGAGGAAACCCGACGCGTCCTCGATCCCGAATTCCGCGCATTCTTCTCCGAGTTTCTCGATGGAAGCGAATTTTCGCTAACCTACGAGACCGATCCGCGCCGAACCTTCGGCGCACGAATCCATTCTGATCGCGCGTTTTCGATCGAAAACCTGCTGGAGAATCTGGCAGCCTAGCCCGAGGCCCCTCGAGATTCGGCTCGTCATTCGGCTCGTCGTGGGCAGGGCGGCGAAGCCGCGGTGAAGCCGTTGATTCCCCGGTTCGATGCAGGGGGGCCTTCGGCATTCAAACGTGACAGCGTCCAGTCGAGAGAGAAACTACCTTTCGAGTTGTTCTTCGAGCATCTCTTCAAACACCTCGAATCTCGGCGCACGCGGTGTAGAGATCTCTCCCACGCGGCGGCCGAGTTCCTGACACTTGTCCGCAGACGGACTATAGGGAGGCCAGGGAGGAAGTGCCGGGATGTCGGGGCTTAACGTCTTGGCAAACCGTGTCCAATACTGAATCAGGATGTTCGACAGTATTTCGTCATCCGGGCTGCCGACCCAACTCGTCCAGTACTTCTTACTTAAGAGAATGCTTTCTTCGCTGTGGAAAGCGCCCAGTTCTCGAAACTTCCCGCTGCCAAGGTAGGTGAAATGGTACAGGAAGGCGTTCCCGCCCGACTGTGCGACCTCGCGCGCAAGCAGCCGCGCGCCGAAACCGAATTCGGAATCGGTATCCAGGTTGCGGAACACCCGGGGAACTTCGCCGTCGGTGTGCGCCGGGTAAGCGGCGAAGACTTGATCGGCGTGCCGACCAAATGCCTGGGTGAGCCATTCGCGGTATTCGGCGACAGTTTTGGGGCGATACGATTTACCGTCGACGATCGGGCTCGCGAAGATCGAGACTTCGTCGGCATTGCTTCCGACGATGACCGGAACTCTGACTTCTCGACCTTTCTTGAAGGTTAACGCCGGCTGTTCGTCGAAGACCCAACCGTCGAGTACCGGATTGAAGTCGACATTTTTCTCCTGTGCGGCGCGGTCCACAAGCTCGTTGGCCGGAATGGCGCGCAGTCTCTTCAAGGCATCCGCTCCATCTTGGATTCCAAGGTCTTTCGCGACGCGCCGCCCGTCGGCCTCCTGATGTTCGAGGGTGGGAGCAAGGCCGTCGACACAGACGCCGCTTTGCAGGATCGCACCGCGGAAGAGTCCGGCTGAGACGCGAGACGCCAGGAGGTCGCAGACGTCAAGCGAACCGGAGGAGGCGCCGAACACGGTGACCTGACTGGGGTCCCCGCCAAATTCGGCGATGTTCCGCTGCACCCACTGCAACGCAGCCCTCTGATCGAGCAGTCCGTAGTTGCCGGACGAATGATGGGGCGATTCGGCGGTGAGCGCGGGATGAGAGAAGTAGCCGAAGATGCCGAGACGGTAGTTCAGTGTGACAACGACAACGCCCTGCCTGGCGAGAACGGGACCGAGCGGCGGCCATTCCTGTGATCCTTCGACATTCCCCCCGCCATGAATCCAGACCATGACCGGTTGCCGGGCGCGCCCGTACAGGTGGGTTGTCCACACATTCAAGTAGAGGCACGCCTCGTTGGTTGCCATCTGCTGCCGCCCCAGCATCTCGGGCAGCCACGCGCTCGGAATTTGGGGACAAGCAGGACCGTAGGCGGTCGCCTTGCGGACGCCTTTCCATGACGGGTGCGGTTGCGGCGGGCGCCAGCGCAGGTCTGAGGTCGGGGGAGCAGCGTAGGGAACTCCAAGGAATTCAACGTCGTCTGGGTTGGAATCGAATGTCTTTCCTTCAACAATGCCGGCATCTGTCCTGACCCGCGGCAGGGTTTGCGCAGCGGCGCTCATGGGAGCCACTGCCCTCAAGCAGAGGGCCATTGCCAGCAGGGGTGCCACCCTTGCGCGGATTCGCTTTCCTGAACCTGCTCTCATTCTTGCTCGCGACAGGTTCTTAGAATACAGAGTTCGGCGGGAGTTCGACGACGAGCGGTGCGCCTTTCAGCACAGAAGGCTGGGCTGCGGGCGACGATTCTGGCAGCCACGTTCCTGAACAAGTTCAAAAAATCTCTTGACACGCCCCGTGTTGAGCTTTTATGTATTGAACATGTTCAACACACCACCAGCCGGGGCCTTGACCAGCAAGGCGGAGGCTTGTCGAGGTAAGCCGCACCGCAGAACCCTGCGCCGGAGGCAATCATGCTTCAGCTGCTGAAACGGCATCCGATCCCGATATCGGCGTTCTTTCGCCATTCGCTGGTGTTGACGTATGCTTTTCCGCCGGAAACGCTCGCGCCACTGATCTCTGAAGGCCTGGTGCTCGATACCTTTCGCGGGCACGCCTTTCTAGCCGTCTCTTTAGTTCAGACGGAGCATTTGCGTCCCAGTTTTCTGCCCGCCGCAATGGGCAGAGATTTCTTTCTCAGCGGCTACCGGATCTTCACTCGACTGGCCGGGGGCGCACAGTCGAAACGGGGGTTACGAATCTTGCGCAGCGATGCCGATCATCGGTGGATGGTCCGGGGCGGCAATTGGCTGACGCATTACAACTATCACCTGTGCCGGGCGACCCTTGAGGAATACGACCATGGAATCCATTGGACGATTCGGACGCAGCGGTCCGAAGCCGATCTCGAGGTGTTCGCACGAATATCGGGGACCCCGCCGCCTCTGCCAAGCGGCTCTCCGTTCCTCACCCTGGCCGAGGCGCGGCGATTTGCGGGTCCTCTGCCTTATACCTTCGACTATGAAAAGGAGACCCGGTCGATCATCGGTATTCGCGCGGTGAGGCAAAGCTGGAATCCCCGGCCCGCACAGGTTGAGGTGCGGGAAAATACGTTTCTTGATCGCGAACCATTCCGCCGCACCCCGCCCGTTCTGGCGAACGCCTTTCACCTGAGCGATGTTCCCTATCAATGGCAAAGGGGGCGCCGACTTCGATGAACCCGGCTCCGTCCCGGCGGCCCTATCAGGGCGTGGTCCAGATCTTCGAATTCAACTGGCGCTCTTACGTGACCGCCCTGGGGAGCGTTGCGGCGTTGCTGGCGCTGCCGTTCCTGCCGAGCCTGGGCCGCCGAGTGCTCTGGCTAGGCGCTGCATCGGAGCTCTACTGGCTGGCTTCATCGCTGCTGGTCTCGCATTATGTCTACGATCGCTTTCCGCTTTACGATCTGAACTGGGTCGGCCCGGCGCTCGCGCGGACGCCGCGGAGATGGATCAACATTCACTGCGGCTTGGACGAAACGAGCGCTCCTCTTGCGGCAATCTTTCCCAACGCGGCCCGTCAGGTTGTAGACATCTTCGATCCCCGGGAAATGACCGAACCCTCAATACGGACAGCGCGCCGACTCTCGCATCCCGCGATGCCTTCTCGATCGATGCCGTACGACTCGCTGGCTTTTCCGGATGAGTGTTTCGACGCGGCCTTCTGTATCTTTGCGGCACACGAGTTGCGTCGCCACAGTCAACGAGTGGGATTATTTCGAGAGATTGCGCGCACCCTGACCCCGGACGGCGAGTTCATTCTCATGGAACACTCCCGGAACTGGCCCAATTTCCTGGCCTTCGGTCCCGGCTTTCTGCACTTCTTCTCGCCATCTGCGTGGCGGAAGGCGGCTTCCGACGCCGGCCTCGCGGTGCGCACCGAACTTTCCAGGACACCTTTTGTGCGGGCGTACGTACTGCGGAGGTCGACGTGACGGTTCACATGCATCTGCAGATTGTCGGAATTCTGCTCATCTTGCTGGGCCTGAGCCACGCCTTCTTCAATCGCTTCTTCGGATGGGAGCAGGAGCTGGCAGAGGTTTCCCTGCTGACGCGGCGGGTCTTTTTCGTCCACAACTTTTTTATCGCATTGGGCGTGGTGCTTGGGGGCGCGGTCACGGTTTTTTGCGCCACGGCTCTACTCCGCCCCGGCATCCTGAGCCGCGCGGTGCTGGCCGGCATGGCGACGTTCTGGTTGTGCCGCCTGCTAGCCCAGTTCGCCGCCTACGACTCGGCAATATGGCGGGGGAACCGGTTTCGCACCTCGATGCACGTCGCGTGCTCCTTGCTGTGGTGCTATGTCACAGCGACATACGGAATCGCGTGCCTGGCCCTAGGACCTGATCGTATCGAGCAAAGCTGCGCCCGAATGCGCTCGCCTGCCCGCGGCCTTCCGGCAAGCGAGATCACGCCAGAGCCGGCGCGAGACGCGGCCCAGTCGTCCACAATGGGCGATCTATGGCTGCGATCCGATCGGTCTCCGTCGCGTCGGCGGCCCAGCGGCTACCTACTTCCGGAGCCCGGCTGCGTGCGGAGCGGATCCCTTCACGATTTCGGGCCCCGCGGGGGACGCTGGCACGGACCGCTCTAGCTGCTGGACGCGCTTCGACCCGAGTGTCACCCGCTGAGCCCGGCAATCGAGCGGGGTCTATTCAGGCAAGAGACCTTCCCCGAGGAGTTTTGCTGGATCGCGTTTCTCAGGATTTCCCGGACTCAATCTCCCTGGACCAGGACAAAAAACGCCGCGGTAACAAGCGGCATCAAAAAAGCAATCCCATGACAGCACAACGATCGATGCCACAGTTCAACGACAAGTGTGCGATCACCCACGACCGGTACGATGCCGTCCTGTTCGACCTCGATGGCGTGATCACCGACTCGGCCAGCCTGCACGCGGCGTGTTGGAAAAAAATGTTTGACGAATACCTTCAGAAGCGCGCCAGGCAGAGAGGCGAAGCTTTTCGTCCTTTCGACAGTGATACGGATTATCGGTTATATGTCGATGGAAAGCCTCGCTTTGACGGCGTTCGCGGTTTCCTCTCATCGCGCGCTATCGAACTCCCCGAGGGGAGCACGGATGACCCTCCAGAGCTCGACACCGTGGGCGGCCTGGGGAACCGGAAGAACGACCTGGTGAACAAGATTATCGAAGACGACGGGGTGGAGCCGTACGAAGGTAGCGTCAAACTGATCCATCAGCTCCACGATCGCGGGTTTAAGATCGCCGTCGTCACCTCCAGTCAGAACTGCGCGGCCGTGCTCAATGCAGCCCGGCTCGATGCGCTTTTCGACCTTCGTGTCGATGGAAACACAATCCTGGCCGAAGACTTGGCGGGGAAACCCGCTCCGGATACGTTTTTGAGAGCCGTGAAGCTGCTCGGCATTGAACCTTCCCGAGCGGTTGTCATCGAAGATGCTCTGTCGGGAGTAGAGGCCGGGCGGAGCGGAAACTTTGGCCTGGTGATCGGGGTCGCGCGCAAAGGGAATGCCGCTGAACTTCGACGCCATGGCGCGGACCTGGTCGTGAATGATCTCGGGGAACTGGTTAATTGATTATGATCGGGCACTCGGTTATCGAAGACAGCGCAATGTTAGGTTCGTTGGAACCAACTCCGGACCCAGGCTGGGTGTTGAGTCACGGAGGGTACAACATTTTGACGGAGACCGCTCTCGAATCGCGCTTTGCATTCAGCAACGGCTTCATGGGTATGCGCGCCGCTCGCTCGATCAGCCGGGGTCCCACCTGGGTAAGCTGGCTGGGATTCAGCAGGTGGGCGTCTTGGCCGCGCTGCTACGTTGCGGGCCTTTTTGATGTCCCCAATATGGAGCCCCCGGTCCCCGCACTCGTGCCCGTCGCCGACTGGTCTCGCGTGCACATTCAGCTGGACGGGGTAGCGCTGCTGGCCCGCGATGGAGAAACCACGTTCGGCGCGCGCCAGCTGGATATGCGGAGCGGCGTGTTGCTGTCGAGTTGGACGCATCGCACCCCTGCCGGCGTGACGTTCGAGGTGCGCGAGTTGCGCCTCCTTTCGCTGGCCGACCGCGCAGTTGGCCTGCAGCTGATCCGGTTCTCGCTAGACCGCGGAGGCGTCGAGGTAAAGCTCGAAGCCAGTTTCTCCATGGCTGGCCTGGGCATGGAGCCGATGCGTTTGGAGCCAAGCCTCGGCGCCTGGCGCCTGGTGGCCACAGGTAAGAGCGTGGCGATGACAGGCGACGCGACCTTGCGACTCGATGGCAACATACTTGAACCAGCGCGCCCATTCCCGCTGCGATGGGCTTGGAACTGGCGGTCCGTGGCCGGTCAGGTGGGCGAATTCCATCGTCTCGTTGGGGTGGCGCGGGGCGACGGGAAAAAGGACGACGACCCGGTCGCACCCGCCAGCGCCGCGCTCGAGCGCAGCCGTTCGCAGGGCTGGCGTGCGGTGTTGGATGCGCACAAAGCCGCCTGGAAGGCGCGCTGGACGGCAAGCGAAATACGCATCGGGGGCGACCAGGATGCCGAGCAGGCACTACGCTTCGCCCTATACCATCTGACCAGCGCCGCCAACCCCGAAGACGAACGGGTATCGATCGGCGCCCGCGCCCTCACCGGCGACGCTTATCTCGGCCATGTCTTCTGGGACACCGAGATCTACCTCCTGCCCTTCTACACCGCCGTCTGGCCAGAAGCGGCCCGAGCTCTTCTCATGTACCGGTTCCACACCTTGCCCGGCGCACGCGCCAATGCCACCCGTTTCGGGTTCAAGGGGGCCCTCTACGCCTGGGAATCGGCCGACACCGGCCTAGAGACCACACCCGATTGCGTCCTCGGGCCTCGGGGCGAGCAAGTCGACATATTGTGCGGCAAGATGGAGCATCACATCAGCGCCGACGTCGCCTATGCGGTGTGGCAGTACTGGCGATTCACCGGCGACGATGATTTCTTTCTGCGTGCGGGCGCGGAGATCCTGCTCGAAACGGCACGGTTCTGGGCATCCCGCGCGGTCCCGGAGGCGGACGGCAAGCGGCACATTCGGCATGTGATCGGGCCGGACGAGTATCACGAGGACGTGGATGACAGCGCCTTCACCAACATGATGGCGCGCTGGAACATCGCTCGCGCGCTCGAGGCATTGGACCTGCTACAGGCGCGCTGGCCCGAGCGAGCCGCAGCGCTGCGGCAGAAACTAGCTCTCGGCGACGAAGAACTTGCAGACTGGCGCGACGCGGCCACGAAAATCGTGACCAGCCTCGATCCCGCGACTGGCCTCTTCGAGGAGTTCTCAGGGTTCCACGCGCTGGAGCCGATCGATCTCTCCCAGTATGCCGACCGCACCGAGCCCATCGACGTTGTGATCGGCCGCGAGCGGACACAGCGTTCGCAGGTGGTGAAGCAGGCCGATGTAGTGGCCCTGATCGCACTGCTTCCCGAGGAATTCCCGGGTGCGATGGCGGAGACTAACTTTCGCCATTACGAGCCGCGTTGTGCCCACGGTAGCTCGCTCAGCGCGGGAATGCACGCCCTGGTCGCAGCGCGCCTCGGCGATGCAGCGATGGCACTGCGCTACTTAAGCGAGACTGCGGCCACAGACCTGGACTTTGATCCAAACACTGCTGGCGGTGTGCGCATCGCCGGACTTGGCGCAATGTGGCAGGCCGTCGTCCTTGGATTCGCCGGTCTCGACATGATGGGCGCCACCTTAGGAATCGACCCGAAGCTCCCATCCCAATGGCGCGAGCTCTCGTTTCGTGTGTTCTGGAGGAACCGGTCGGTGCTCATCCGCCTCGCTGGAACCACTACACAGGTCACACTGGAAAAGGGGGATGCGATGGAGATGCGGATCGGAGCTGTCCAACATCAGCTGACGCCTGGCGCGATGGTCGAGGTTTCAGGTGTGAACAAAAAACGTGCGGCTTAAAGCAAACACGTAGGACGAATCTGGCCGGCGATTAGAAGCTCAAATCGCAAATCAAAAACCATCTTGTAGGGAAGTTTCGTTGCTGCGGTAGGGCGAAAACCCCCGTCCCCAGTCGACGGCAATGACTTGGAGATCCATTCTGTCACCGTCAACGCGCACAACCACATAGTGATAGGGAGTGGGCGAATCCTGATTCCCGGGCTTCACCACATGTTCGAGTTGAACCTTGCTGGCTTGATTGGCTTTCAAATAGTCGCGGAGATCCGGCTCTCCCGTGTAGGGATAGATGGGTGCGCCGCCTCCGCCAGAAACCAGTAAATCCATGCGATGCGCTCCGCTCGCATCGGTATAGCGCTCGACCCAGTGCTCAAAGAGATGCTCGTGGCCGGACAAAACCATCCGCACGTGGTTCGCTCGAAACAGCGGCATGTAGCGAGTCCGCAGCTCGGCTGTCGGCGGCTCGACGCGCGAGCCGCCGTGAGGGCCGGAAGAGAATGGCGCCTGGTGACAGAAGACAAGCACGTTGGCGTACCGGCTTCGGTCGAGGCCTGCGAGCTGATCCTTCACCCACCGGAATTGGTTCTCGTCTCCGGCCACGTTCGCATCGAGCCCAATCACGAAGGTATTGCCGTAACCAAAAGAAAACGTTGTGTAGCCCTTCAGGCGGCGCGGCGAATCCTCCGCCGGAATCAGCGCCGATACGGCATCCAGGTAGTTCCGCATGCCCTCCGGTGTCGTGGTCGCTTCATGGTTTCCGGGAACCAGGAAGTAAGCGACACCACCCTCGGCCGTAAGCCGATCGATCAGCGGGACAAAACTCACATTCCACTGCTTGACGTCCTTGCCGTTATGCACCGCGTCTCCGGACTGGAGAACGAATTTCACGGGATAGTCTGTAGCCTGGAGCTTCTTGATTTCAAGGAGCATCGAGTCGACCACGAGCGAGTGCTCGTACTGCAGTGCCAAGCCGTCACGGCGGCCCCGGGTGTCCCCGTAGGCGATAAATGAGAACTTGGTGACCCCTTTAGAATCGGCCTCGGACGGCAACGGCTTGGCTGGCCGCGTGATCGCGGTTACCCGTGGCGGCTCCTGGGCGCGCAATGCGCCGTTAAGAACCAGACAAGAGAACAGCAATACCAGTACGGGCGTTTTCTTTTGGACGAACATCAACCGTAAACCTCTCTTATCACGGGTTGGAGACTGCGGGCGCCTGCCTCGCGGTCGTGGAATCATCCCAGAATATGCTTCCCACCGGTTCCCGCCAACCCGATTCGGACTGCCACTCCGAGGATGCCATGGAGGCTATCGGGCCACCCCCACCGGTCCGTAGCGAGAGCGCCGGATTTGGCGACCGCGTTTCGAAAGCATCCCGGAGAGTGAGGACGGACGTCGGGCACAGGCACGAACGCTCGTGACTTTTCGCTTGATTGGCGTGGCGGTTCCCGCAAACCGGGCGTGAACCCGGAGACTTTAACAGACTATTCACCCCGTGATCTAGCGGAAATGGCATATGATGGTGCGCCATCGAATTTTCGCAGTATCAGGAGGCCAGATCGATGCACCGCATGGGTTGTGCTGCAGTTTCCATTTTCCTCATCTTGGCATTTTTTGCCACAGGTAGTGCACGCGCCGAGGGGAACCTCAAAAAAGTGAACCACATCATCGTCATCATGCAGGAGAATCATTCCTTTGACAACTACTTCGGCGCCCTGGCCTATGCTCCGGGCACTCCGTATCACAAAGGACCGGGCGCATGCGTGCCGGGCGACCACCGCTGCGTGGACGGTTTAGCCTGTACGGCAGACGCTTCCGGGAACCTGACCTGCACCAACTCAAACCCTGACGACAACGGTTCCACGGTCGCCGCGTTCCACGAGACCAGCCGCTGCGTTGTCCCGGATCTTGACCACTCCTGGATAGGCACCCATCGGGAAGCGAATTTCCTGTTGCCCAATCAGACGCTGAAGAACTTCCTCGGTGACGGTTTCGTCCGCGTGAACGACGCGACCGAACAGGTTGACAACGGCAACGAAAACCCAACCGAAGATCAGACGATCGGCTTCTACACCCAAAGCGATCTTCCGTTCTATTACGATCTTGCGCAGAAATTCGCCATCAGCGACCGTTACTTCGCACCCGTGCTGGGGCCGACCTTTCCCAACCGTTCCTACCTCATGGCGGCGACTTCCTTTGGTCATCTCACCACCTCCGACACCTTTCCGCCAACGGGTGGATACAAGCCGATCACCGGGACGATTTTCGATCTGTTGAACAGAGTCGGCGTCTCCTGGGCTGACTATTTCCAGGACGCTCCCCAAGGGGCAAGCTTTCTACCCTTGACCGAACCGCACTTCCTTCCACTGACGGTCTTTCTGGCGCAGGCAGGGGGAGCCGCGGGAGCCAGCCCGCTCCCTCAGGTCTCCTTCGTCGACCCGAACTTTGGCCTGGCAGGAGTTGCTCTCGAAAATGACGAACATCCGCCCACCGACATTCAACGCGGGCAGGCCTATGTTTCACAGGTCGTGAACGCCGTCCGCAACGGGCCTTTCTGGAAAGACTCGATCATCCTTATTACCTACGACGAGCACGGCGGATTCTATGATCACGCCCGGAGCCCGAAGGCCCGGCAAGGCGGGGCGCTGAATCCGGATGGAATCAATCCCGGCCAATGCGAGGACCTTTCGAATCCCCCCGCGAGCCAACAGCCCGGAGCGGGCGCCGAGTGCGCGTCCAACTTGTTGAGCCAGACCGATACCAGCGTAGCCGACGCGGAAGCCCTCTGCCCGGCTTTGGCCAGCGATCCTACCGGTCCGTTTCCTCCGCAGTGCGCGAATTTCAATCAGCTGGGAATCCGTGTTCCCTTCATTGCCGTGTCACCGTTTTCGAAACCAGCTTATGTCTCGCACACGGTCGGCGATCACACCTCGATATTGGCGCTGATCGAGCGACGGTTCCTCACCGTGGATGATGCGACCTTGCATCTTACGCAACGCGACGCGCACGCCGATCCACTCGACGATTTATTCAACTTCGAAGATTCGCCGTCGTTGAACACTGCGGTCACCCAAGCTCCACCAACGGCCGACGACTGCACGCCCTAAGGAGGGAAGGTAGGCAGGCCGAGGGAACTGCTTTCCGGTGATTGGGAAAAGATACGCAGCAGGGAAGTCCGGTCTGGTTTGGCGTGATGACGGGGAACGGAAGCGAGGCAAGGGGTAGCGTTGAACAAACCCTCCTTGCTTCGCCCGCCGGCCTATACCGCTGTCGCGTCGCACGGCGGGCGCAAAATGATTCGAAAAGTCCCCCCTTGGCCTGCTTTTCGTGAGATTGAGGCAAACACGAATACGGTCGGGGCCTGCCCGGGCCAAGAAACTCAAACACCGCCCGGCCAAGGCAGAAGGCGCCGGTGCCCCCTATCTTTTTCTCGCGATGTCAAATTATTGAGCTAGCGAGCCTTACGATCGACATCGTTCGTTGTGTCGTCGATCGGGTGCCCGCTATAATCTCTGCGACCTTTTCTTGGAGGAGCGCTCCATGCTGCGTGGCAGTTCGAAGGCCTTCGGTTGGACACTCGTATTGTTCTCGATTCTCGTTGCCTTGGTTCCGGCGGTTGCGCAAGCCAATTCCGCCCAATCCAGTTCCGCCCTGGCAAACATCAAGAAGATCTACGTCGAGAAAATGGACAACAATCTCGACCAGTACATAACCTCTGAAATTTCGCGGCAATTCCACGGCTCGCTGCAAGTCGTGCTTGAGCGATCCAAAGCCGACGCCATCATGAAGGGCATCAACATCGGAGCCCAGAATACGACCAAGGCAACGGTGCAGCTCGTCGACACTACCGGCAAGTCCGTGCTCTGGTCAGCGACCGGCGGCGATCGCGACAAAATGTTTCTCGACCTGAAGCATGGCGGCGAGCAGAGGATCGCGGCTCATCTGGTGAAGAGTTTGAGACAAGCGATGCAGCCGAAGTAAAGCTAAGGATGCGAAGCCGGACCTGTATGGGCCGGCAATCCTTCTCCGTCGCGCGCGCTCGCTTCACATGACCCCGAAGGAAGTTTCCCGTTGGCGCAACCGTTAACGGTTGACATTAATAACGGACGCTGTTAATATTAGGGTGCATGATCGCAAGCTTCGCGGACGCAGAAACCGAGCGAATCTGGAGGACCGGAAAGACCAGAGGCTCGCCGCCCGCGACCGTGGCCAAACGAAAGCTGGCGATGCTCGACGCCGCTGCCAGATTGGAAGATCTCAATGTTCCGCCTGGCAACCGTCTGGAAAAATTGAAGGGGGATCGAGCTGGCCAGATGAGCATTCGAATCAACGATCAATACCGTATCTGTTTTCGTTGGCACGATGGTAACGCTTATGAGGTCGAGTTAACTGACTATCACTGAGGAGGGGTATATGGCGATCACGAGACAAGGGACACCCAACTGGAGGGTGCACCCCGGAGAGATTCTTCGCGAGGAGTTTCTTGGTCCCCTGGGTCTGTCCAGCTATGCGTTGGCTAAGGCGATCCACGTGCCTGCGCCGCGCGTGAACGATATTGTGCTGGAGAAGCGCGGAATTAGCGCCGATACTGCGGTTCGCCTAGCGAAATTTTTTGGCGTTTCCGAGCAATTTTGGCTGGTCTTGCAGGCGGCCTATGAGGTGAGCGTCGTCAAGGCCGAGCGAAAAGAAGAGCTGAAGCAAATCGCTCCACTAAAAACCGCCTGACAATCGACAGCACAAGAAGAAAGTCATTCAAATCGACGTGTTCCTCTACTTTTTCTTCGCCGCTCTGGCCTTTGCCCATCTCGCCCTCTGGGTGGCCCTAATCCGTGCAAGACCTTCGGGAGAAATGCGACGGCTTGCGCGGGATCGGCTGGGTGCACCTTGCCTTCGCGCGCTCTCCTTGCACACGTTGTGCGGCCCTCATCTTTGCGATAGATGCGGCACTGAATCGTCGACCACTTCGACTCGCACTACGTACTGTTTGAGCACCGTTTCCCGTAAACTTTTGTTCAGATCCAAGAATGCGCGCAATGATCGGCTGCGCTTGCTGAATGGTGATGCCAAGCAGAAACCAGAGATGATGAGTGAGTTGCGCTCCCCATTCTCATCCGGCGAGAAGTGTACCTCCGCGGATGACTCTCGTAAACAGGCGCAACGGTCGTGGTCCTCTCGGGCAGAACCGTTGTATCGCTGCTCGCCGGGAACCGCCAAGAGCCCCAGCCTACCCCGTCACGCACCGGAACGCATTCATTCCCCTGCCGCCAGAGGCGGTCACGTTCGTTTCGGAATTTGATGCGACGGGAGCGGGGAAGCCGTTCAGGTTTGAATTGGAGATGCCGTAATGGAAGGCCAAACGTACAGCATCATTCGCGTGCACCGGGACCGGGTCGGCGAGTGGGAGAAGATCGTACCTTGCCCGGACGCTCGCTTCACTCCCGGGCACCCAGGGCCTCGCCCCCAGGTCTCGTCGAAGTAAACCCGCGCGACGTGCGGGCATCAAAATCGTTGGAGGTGCGGCGATGAGTACAGCTCAGTACAGGTTCCCTACCGACAAGGACGTGGACAGGATTCCAGCTCTTGCCAGCCCACTGCTCCACTACAACTTGCCGGACGAACTAGAGCGGCTTCGAATCCAGCCTTCCTGGCAGCGTGGCACTGGGCGAAGTTCCAAGACACTGGTTAAGTACCCGGACTTCCACATCGTGCTCGTCCTTATGAAGGCGAACACCAGGACGAGTCGGCATCATGTGGATGCGCGCATCTCGATTCAGGCCATTCACGGCAACCTTCGCCTTCATCTGCCGGACCAAGCGGTGGAAGTCTCCTCGGGAGAAATGTTCGTGCTCGATTACGCTATCCCGCATGAGGTTGAGGCAATCAAGGAAAGCGCTTTTGTACTCACAATTTCGTGGCCGGGAGGCACGAAGGAAGAGCGCCATGCATGGAACCAAAGCGTGTCGTGACGGAAATCAGCAGGTGTGGGAGTTGGACAGGCAGGCTATTTAAGGAGGCGTACGATGAACCAACATCCGGACGCCCCTGGTCGCAATCAGTACTGCGGCTTGTGCGGACAGCCGAGCGGAGAAGCGGCAGGTGGAGCAGGAGCTCAGGGATGGTACTACCTCGCGGTGCGTGGCACCGGGTGTGTTCTTGGACTTGGCTCTCGCGAACTTCGCGGTCACAGGCTGCTAAGGAATCCGGTGCTGTGGGTGTTTGCGTTAACGCTTACATTCGAAAGGTGATCGGCGGGCCCTGATGGCTTCAAGGCGTCCCGGTGCAGTCGGAACTTGTTCCATCAAACTCCGGATTCCGATCAGCACACTTCTCGCATGCGCTCACTCAACGGCTGTCCCGTAAGCAGGGATCGGCGCGTGACCAGACGTTCGACGGCTCGCGAAACCCAGAGCTCCCAGGGGAAGGCATAGAAGTTGTTGGCGATCCGCCAGCGCACGGGCGCTCCCAGCGCACGGCGAACGCCGTTGCGCACCAGAGGGAACCTCCGCGCGGCCTTCCGGATCTGGTTGTTCACCAGGAAGTACTCGAGACTGCGGCGAAGGTAGCGGAGCTCTTCCCCCTGCAACCAGGGCAGCACGTTGTGACCGAGAGCAATGTCTTCCCACTCGGCAAGGCACTGGGGTTCGTACACGCCGAGTTCTTTCAACTGCGGCCATATGGGAATTCCGGGATAGGGCGTGAAAATGTTCGGCGAGAAGCTCACATTCGCGTATTGCCGGGCGATGTCGCTCATGATCTGGAATGTCTGGGTGCGGTCCGCCCGGGTTTCGCCCGGATACCCGAGAATCACATTGAATGTGACGTGGATGCCGGCGAGCTCTGCTTTTCTTGCGGTTTCTACCATCTGCTCGACACGCTGATGATGTTTATTCATCAGCTTGAGCACGTCCTGAGAAGCGGACTCAGTACCAAAGCCCATATGGCTGACGCCGCTCTCCCCCAATAGACGCACGTCATCATCACTCATTTTCCAGAGAAAGTCGGTGGAAGCCTGAAACGTCCAGCGAAACTTCACCTTGCTGTCGACGATGCCGCGGGCGATTTGAATTGCGCGCTTGACGTCGACCAGGAAATTGGAATCAAGGAGGGCGACTTCATCAATCCGAAAACGCGGCACTAGTTCGGTCAGGTCGGCTACGACCTTATCGGACTTATAGGCGTTGAACCTTCGTTTGTAGAAAACCATGTCGGTGCAGTAGTTGCAGGCATAAGGGCAGCCCACACTGCTCGCATAGGCCAGCTGGCGGAACCCGGACAACGACTGATATTGATCAAACTGGGCGAGGTGAAAGGCGGGCGCGGGCAGCTGGTTGATATTGGTGACCGGCCTCTCCGTCTCTTGGTGGACCTGAGTCCCCTGTTTGAACGAGAGTCCCCGGACGCCATCCCAGGAGCGACCCTCGGCAATTCGCTCGACCAGTTCAAGGAGGGTCAATTCTCCTTGCGCCCGCACGACTGCATCCACGAAGGGTTCGGATAAGGTCTGCTCCGGCATCAAGCTCGGGTGCCAACCTCCAAAGACAATCGGGAGATGGGGGCGCAGTTTCCTCACCGCCTGGGCCACGCGAATGGCGGAGCGGATCATCGGGCCAGTCAGCATGGAGATGCCCAGACAAAGGGCTCCCTCGGTTTCGCGCAGGACCAGATTTTCGAAGTCAGGCGAAATGACGCCGTCAACCAGCACGACCTCGAATCCCGCCGCCATGAGCGGCGAGGCAAGCGAAAGCAAACAGAGCGGAGCTCCCAAGGGGGATCCGTCATAAGGAGGATAAAACAAGACCACTTTGCCATTGGTTGTCATGAATGGATCCGCCTTCTGCCCCTGAATAGATTAGCCATTCTAGAAACAGAGCTGTCAAATGGTTGTCAATTTTGTGTCACGGCGACAAGATAGCCAAGTTCATAAACACGCCAGACGGGACCATTCGGGCGAACCCCGGCACGATGTAACGCAGGACGCAACTTCACTCCTCCAGTCGGGGCAGAAGGACACGCGACCCGGGACGCGGTCCCGCACGGACGGGGAGGGAGAAAAAAAAGTAGCGCGCTCATCGAGGCTCTGACGCGCAAGCTGCGGAGCTCAAATGGCTTCCGTTTCTTCGTTCGCGTCGGTCCGGTTTTGAGTGGAGATAGAAGATTGGTACGTACTGTCAGGCGGAAGGCGTCATCTTTTGGCTATGATTCGTTCCAGTGAGGAACCGGACCATGAATAAAGCGAATGGTCAGAACACGGCAGACCGCCTCTCTCGGATTGTAGGGAACTCGCTCGACAGTCGGGCCAACACGCAGGATCTCGCGCGCCAAGCGTACCAAAGCCGAACGCAGTTCCACAGGTTGTTCCGGGGAGTGGTCGAAGAGACCCCGGGGGCCATGCGGCGGCGGCTGCTCCTCGAAAGAGCGGCCTATCAACTGTCGCATACTGGAAGGTCGGTTACCGACGTCGCGCTGGACGCCAACTACGGATCGTTGGAGGCGTTCACTCGCGCTTTCCGAAAGGCTTTTCGGGTTTCTCCCAGCCTTTACCGGCGCATGCGTGACCCGCACTTTCACTTGCCGGCTTCCAGCCAAATTCACTTTCTGAGTCCTGGTTTCCTGACCAAAGGAGGAAGAGATATGGATCTATTCGATCGTTTCGCAGGCAACGACTCCTGGCACACGCGGCGCTTGTTGGAATACGCGGGTACCTTAAGCGAGGAACAATTGGACCGGCCGCTATCCACGGTCGTAGAGCTGCTGCCCTGGCGGGAGTCGAACAAAACCTTAAGGCAGCTCCTCGAAAACATTGTTTTCACTAAAGAAGTCTGGACCGCAGCGCTGTCGGGAGCCAACATGGATATGAACGGCCCTCCCCAATCGCAGCGCTCCCCGCAAGCGTTGCTTGAACGGCTTGAAAGGACCGATGCTGAAATGCATCGGATTCTCGGTGACATCCGAAACCGCTCCGCCTGGGATGATACGTTCGTCGACGCTCTGTGTGAACCGGCTGAGACCTTCACATTCGGCGGCGTCTTCGCCCACATCATGACCTTTAACGCGCATCGCCGATTGATGGCCTTGGACGCTCTACGCCAACTCGGCGTCGAAACCGAAGGTTTCGGCGATCCCATGGAGTACGAGGAAAGTGTGGCACCCTGGAACCAACGGATAGCTCTCAAAACGCCGTGAGAGGCCGGTTTGGGGCGAGCAGGAAATGGGTGTAATTGGGTGTGTTATCGGTCTTCGAGAAAAAGTGCCCACAGTAGTGTCATCGGCCTGGTTGCGACTTAACATAATACCTATTATCGGACATTATGCCCCCGGGTACGCCGGTATTCAAGCTTAGAGTGGTACCTTCACGCTCAGCGCGGATCCACTGTTGACGGGCTCCTCACCACAGGTCTCTGGTTGCCGAAGTCTGTGCAATTGACTATAGAAGATTGCATTTCAGCGATGCCTTGTTTCCAACTCACACGGGGCGCATACCCAAGCTCGCGCCGCGCCTTACCGATATTGAGAGTGAAGGGCTTCCCGATCATGCGGAGCATCTGTCGCGTGATGGGCGGCTCCCCTTTCAGGTTGAAAAGTTTCCAAAAGAAGCCCATTACCCCGGCAAGCATCCAGGCCATGCCGAAAGAGACAGACTTGTCTCCCGCCTTGACACCACGTGTTGCAAGCAGATCGCCGATCACGCTCTTGAGAGTTCCTTCTTCAGCATCGGGCGGCTCGCCCATTGCTGATCCGGCTGCTCAGCACCTAAATCTCTCCAGACGCTCAGAGTTCTTGATGCGCGTCTATTAAGTGTGACACAATGAGTCACATGAAGACCATTACGATCCGCGAACTGCACCAGGAGACTGGCCGGTGGGTTCGGCAGTCCGCATGTGGCGAGGTTTTTGTGACCGATCACGGGCAACTGATTGCGAAGATCGTACCCCTCGCTCCCCTGCCTTCGAGGCCGTTCTTCGCAGTGCCACGGTATACGCAGGCTTTTCTTCGCCACCGGAAGTCTCTTCGGGGTGGAACCGATGGGACCGAGATCGTCAGCCAGGATCGCGATCGCGAGGTCGAGTGATCTACTTCGATACTAGTTATTTGGTTCGTCTGTACTATCAGGATCCGGGCGCCGACCAGGTCCGCGCTCTGGCTGCAACCGATCACGTCGCTTGTGCGGCACTCGGGCAGACGGAGATGATGGCCGCTTTCCATCGCAAACTGCGTGAAGGAGTGATCAAGCCCGCGGCCTACGCTGCTCTGGCCAAGCAGGTCGAGGTGCATATCAAAGCAGGGGCATTTCACTGGCTTGTGCAGGATGGCGAGATCCTCTCACGAGTCCGTCAAGTGTATCGGAATCTGCCCGCATCCGTATTTCTGCGCGGAGCCGACGCTACTCATCTTGGAACCGCGGCGGAGGCAGGTTTCCATATCGTCTATTCGAACGACGCACATCTGTTGGCTGCTGCCAGGCACTTCGGAATTGAAGGCAAAAACGTGATTTAGCATCGCGCCTCCTCATGTGATTTGTCCAGGGGCCGCACAACTGTGCGGCAAGGCTGGTCGTACCGCCAGTTCCAGCAATCGCGATCTAGATTGGCGAAACGGGAGAATGCACTCATCAAACTCGATCTGGTGCCTCTGAGAGGCATTACTAGCTCTGCGGCGCCGATGTCAAAACCCTTACGAGATACCCAGATTATTGCCGCACCATTAATATTAATGGCGGCGTCATTTCAAAATCTTCCAAGTTGCCACTTAAAAGGACGGAATTCAGCCAACTTGCTGAAGTCTCGCTGATTGGCGGTGATAATCGTGATGCCCATCCGGCCTGCACTCATTGCGATCAGGGCGTCGTTGGTCAGGCGTCCCTGCCCAATCTGTTCGTAGTGATACTTATTCGCCAGCCGCGCAAGCACCCTGCCGACCTGAGTCCAGTCCGTAAGATTCGGCACCAGGATTCGCTTGGCGTTGTCGAAGTCGCGCTCCAATCGCTCAACGGCGCGGAGATCACCGACGTCTGCGCCGGCATAGAGTTCCTCGAGCACGACCGAACTCAGCCAAAGAGGGGAATCACGAGCCAACCGCCGGAGCGTCAGGGCTGCATCGTTCTCCTGCCGCAAGGCCGAGATGTAGATGGAGGAGTCAAACAGCGCGGGTTGCATCTAGTCGCCCAATGCGGAGTACACATCCTTGATGGCCGCGCCACTCTTAATAAAACGGTCATTGGCTTCGTGGACCAATCGGTTCCTCTCATCTTCGGCAATTGCCAGATCCAATGCGCGCTCGATGGCTTCGGTCTCCGTCCGAGCTCGCAAGGCTTTCTGGGCGCGCTTGATTTTCGATGAATCCAGCTGAAAATGCTTGTGTGATCGCTTACCCGCAATCGCCATTTGTGGTCTCCGTTTCCGCCTACAACGATTCTAACATGGAGTGTACATAATATTGACATGTATGTACATAGGCTGCCCGTGGGTGCTGGACGGGTGGAACTGGCAGCGGTGCTCTCCGAGCGTTACGCACGGCCTGAACGCTGCTACGTGCGATCATCTAGCATCCATCAGCCCCCAACGGAACCCGAAACCATCGATCTCGTCAAGACATCTTTCGGACACACTTCGGCCTCAACTTACACCGCTCCCTTGGCGCGATATTGTTTTGACCTCAAATCTATGCCTCTAGGGTCCCGGCCGCGATTCAAAAGCCAATCCTTAACGTAGGTTCGGTTGTAAAAGTATCCCTATGTGCGGTCGCACGCCCCGCGCTGAATCTTAGCGGTAAAAATGCTTGCCAATTCGCCGTGTCAATTCGCCGTTGACAGGATGTAGGCCGAGGGCTAGCATTTCCGGGAACCACGCAACCGCATACGCCTCCAAACCAACTGGCAAAGAGGGTCCGGACGTGAGTGGTTCAGCTCTTCCCTTTTCATCAACAATCGCACGACGGCCATGACGAAACGTGTTCGCAAAATGGTCAACGTATTCGGTTCGCACCGTGCGCCGCGCCTGCGTTCGGCAACAAAAAATCCATCCGAATCATTTGAAGGAGCGTGATATGGAGATTTTCACGTGGCATCGAGGATGTATTCGCTTGCTTGTCTGGAGTGGTCTTTGGACGATAGCGGCTCTTATGCCCGCATTCTTCTCTCTGCCTCACGCTGCCGCAGAGTCGTTCCTGTCCCATTCGAGGGGCGGTGTCATCGCCTCCGTGGCCCCCGCGACCGTTTCCTCCGGGCCCGACTTTGGTACGAGCGTCTACATTTTCAGTCCCGACATGCCGCAAAGCGAGATTCAGGCGACGGTCGATGCGATAGCAAGTCAGCAGGTTTCCAACCAGTTCGGGACCCAACGGTATGCGTTGTTGTTCGAGCCTGGCACCTATGGATCCAGTGCGACGCCTCTGAATTTTCAGGTCGGTTACTACACCGAGGTGGCGGGCCTGGGGCTTTCCCCAGGCGACGTCGTGATCAATGGTTCTATCGACGTGTACAACCAGTGCCTCGGTGCCAATAACTGTGTAGCAACGGTGAATTTCTGGCGGTCGTTATCGAATCTCACCATCAACGTGACGAATTCGAGCTTTGGCTGCCACACGGGGGAATTCTGGGCAGTCTCGCAGGCCTCCCCGATGCGCCGCGTCGTGGTCAACGGCCTGACGACTTTTATGGACTATTGCACCAGTCCGTCGTTTGCAAGCGGCGGCTTCGTTGCCGATTCGGAATTCGATAACAGCACCGTGGTTAACGGCTCGCAGCAGCAGTGGCTCGTAAGAAACAGCAAGCTCGATGGCTGGAGCAACGGGGTATGGAACCAGGTGTTCTCAGGTGTCGTCGGAGCTCCTGCGCAGTGCTTTCCCGGCCAGGCGTCCTGCAGCGGCGGCCCATATACGACCCTGGCGTCCAGCCCGGTGACCCGGGAGGCACCTTACCTGTACCGCAACTCCGGCGGAAACTACAACGTCTTTGTCCCAGCCGAGCAGCTCAATTCGGCGGGCACAACATGGGCTGGTGGTGCTACACCGGGTGCATCGATTCCTATTAACACCTTTTTCATCGCCAAGCCGACAGACACGGCCGAAACGATAAACAATGCCCTGCATACGGGTAGAAACCTTATCCTGACCCCCGGTATCTACCAGCTGGACCAGAGTATCAATGTGACGCGTCCCGATACCGTGGTGCTCGGCTTGGGATTCGCGACCTTGGTCCCTGAAAATGGGATCGTGTCGATGACGGTCGCCGATGAGAAAGGCATTCTGATTTCGGGGATGATCTTCGACGCCGGGGCGACGAACTCTCCTGCCCTGCTTCAAGTCGGGAATGGGCATCCGCGCAGCGACCAGGAAGCCTCTGACCCGACGGCGCTTCACGATGTGTTTTTCCGAATCGGAGGCGCGACCGCGGGCAGCGCGAGCGCCAGCCTCGTGGTTAACAGCAAGAACGTCATACTGGACGACATCTGGGCGTGGAGAGCCGATCATGGCAACGGCGTCGGCTGGAACGCCAACACGGCGGACACCGGGCTCATCGTCAACGGTGACAACGTGACCGCGTACGGCCTTTTCGTCGAGCACTACCAGAAGTACGAGGTGATATGGAACGGGAATAACGGCACCGACATCTTCTTCCAAAACGAAATGCCGTACGATCCGCCCAGCCAGGCAGCGTGGATGGAGGCGCCGGGTGTCGACGGGTGGGCAGCCTTCAAAGTCTCGGATACGGTCAGCAGCTTTAGGGGGTACGGATTAGGTAGTTATAGCTTCTTCAATCAGGGTGTGAACATTGACGCCGCGAATGCGTTTGAAGTTCCGACCACGCTGCAAGCGGGAAGCATTCAAGATGTGTTGACCATCTTCCTCTCTACCGATGGCGCGGGAGGCATCCTGAACGTCATCAACGGCACCGGTGGCTCGTCCACCCTCGCCAATCCGGATACCCCGGTGGCGGTGGTGAGCTACCCCTGACGGACGGACGTTTTGGGCTGAGGGAGCCCCGCAGGGTGCTGTGCATAGACTTCCAAGGCTTGCGTATTAGGCCAGGTGGGACCCATTCCTTCCCGACCGGGGAATTCTAATTGTCGCCCATCATCGTAGGTAAACCCAATGGTGGTTGCGGCGGGCCTTAGCGCACAAAATTCCCGGCAAAGACCTTTTGCGGAAACGAATACGCCGCCTACGCTCATACACAGCGCCAGCAATACGATGCGCTGCACATTCGGCCCCGCCGGGAAACAGCCATCAAGTGATACTGCCGCCATTCAACAGGCCATTGCCTCGACGGTCCAGATGCCAAAGCCCCTCGATTCACTCTTGGAATTTGCCGCGCCCCCGGTTCGTAATCTTCGTCCCTGGCGAAGGGCGTTCCGGCAACAGTCAAGTGAGCTCGATAATCGAAAAACCGACCGCCGCCGCGCTTTTTGAGAGACGCTGATCGGAACAGAGGAAAGTTCTTCGCGCCGGGCGTTCGCGACACCAGACCAAGGCCGCCGCCAGTTGCAGGCTATCAGCGGCGCGCAATTCATGAGTATCCAGGAGCCGCCCCGCCAGACCCCGCAAGTCATCACCCGGGAGGATCTCTCTCCAGCCGGTACTCAAGAGTCCAAGCTGCGACAAAGCTCGCTGCCTCTCTGGATCACTCAATTTACCAAGTCGATGATGGCGGGCGATTGCGCTGTGGATTTCGATCCAACTACCCCACCAAACAACTGGCAGGAATCTTCTTAGCTGCGAATGCGCGCGCCGACTGGTCGTCTCGTGCACGCAAAGTGGAACCAATGCACTCGAGTCCCAAAAAGCCGCTTGCTTCGTCATCGAGATTGTTCTCGCTCTTCCAGTAAGGCTTGGGTTACCGCGTGACCAATTAGTCTTCCCCTCGGCATTCTCAACAGCTTCTCTAGATCTACCGGATTCTTGGGCACCCGCATCTTGCCCGCAGCAACCAGCAGTATCTCTTCTTCGGTACACTCTTCGGCAGAGAAAGGAACCAGCTTCGCCACAGGTAGATTCCGGTCACGAATTACGATTTCTTCGCCCCCCTTGGCGAATGTGAGATATTTGCTTAATTGATTCTTGAGCTCCGCGACATTTACGCTGCGCATAACCCCGGCTCTCCTTATGGCTATTATAGCCACATTCGCAGGAAGCGTGTTTTGGCACTGGGATGGCGATCCCCGGGAACCTCCCGCATTTTTTGGGCAGGAGGTGACGCAGAGCACGATCCCGCGTCACCAACGAAACAGTGTCACAATCCCGATGCTTTCTGGAAATCCTTCCCCTCGCTCGGTCGTCCTCCCACACCGATCCGAGCAAAAGGTCGCCTTCATGGTACTTTTCGGTACGATACCGATTGGTATGAGACCATTTGGTGTCATGACAAACCCTTTTGAATTTGGTCGCGAGCAAGGTATTCGCGACGATAAAGAGCGGTGGCCCGTTTGCAGCCGGCGTTAATGAGCGACCCGAACATGTGAAGTTGCCGCTGCGCTGGGCCGATTCCAGCACAGACCACTGTGTGTTACCGTTTGGTCGCTATGCAGCAGCAGCCTGGATGGTCTCCCGAGAAGGCGGCTAAGGACGCAGTGGCCAATGCACGAAAGGAGTTGATCGCCGAGTACGGCGACCTCGTCGCGGACGTCTTCCACTACGGCGCGGTAAACATCGATACCCGGAACCTCGTCGTCTGGGTGATCCTTTCTCTACCTCGCAACGTTCTGCCAGAGTGGTGTTTCAATCCCGCCGCTGAGGCTCTGCTCGGGGGCGTGACTGCCCCAGACTTGCGGGCCAAGTTGCTCGACATGCAGGCAGGAGTCCGTTCGTGGTTTTCCCGTCTCGGCTGGCCTGAACCTGACCATATCGCGGTGGGCTTTGAGTCGGACGAACGCGTCCGAGCAGGCGGTGGCTGGGCCTACTTCAAGTGAGGGCGGTCGCCGGAGATGCTCCTCATCCCACACTGCCGTTCTTGCGCAATTGATTAGCGATGTCTCCGTCATTTTGCGGGTGTGTAAACAACCATAATGCCTTTGATGCCTTGTTTGTGGAAGAGAGCTCTGACAGCGTCCGCTGCTTTCTTTTCGGCAAAGTGCCATGTGATCGGTGCACCGTCAGCAGCCTTGATTTGACTTGTAGCCTGCCCTAGAGACGCTTTTCCGCAACCCACCTACCGAAGCCGGCATTCAGCAGTTTCGCATAACTCGGTCCTGTCGCTTCGAGCAGACAACTGCACTCACGCCATCAAAATTGACCCCATTTACTCTGAAGGCCTGACCGACACTGCCAAGTTCCGTTTTCCAAGCAGGACTTGACCGCGGTTACTGTCTTGAACGTCCGTCCTTTCGCGCTATGTTGACTTATCCCTGATTTGTCTCTACTGAGCCGGGAGATGGTACATATCGCTGATGAGCTGACGATAGACGGGCATCGGGGGCAATAGATACTTGGCACACCTCTGTTCGAGATGCTATAGGTCTTTCACTGGACACATCACCATTCTTCCGTCAACCTTTTTAAATTGGGTACCGAACTCCTGCGGCTTACCTTCCGAGACGAGTATGCGATCTGTCAAGCCCGCAATGTCAGAACCGAATATCTTCTCTTGCTCAACCAGCTTACGCAGCAGCGGCAGCATCCGACGCTGCCAATCATGATCCGCGGAATGCACGAGAATTGTCGCGGCCGCTTGCGACGCCTGGGATCCTACCAGATAGATCGTTGGCCAGCCCTTCTCGGCCACAATCCCCTTAAGCTGCTCTGTCAGGTGGACATCCGTGGATTCCATCTCCTTGATGACGGAAGGCTTCCGCGCTTCGGGCGCGGAGTTCAACGTGTTCCGAATCATCAGCAACTCACTCTTGAGTTGAAGATCCCTTCCGGTTCCATTCTTAGCGATCATCCGCTGGGCGTTAGCTTCTGCATGGACCTCCCAATCCTGCTGGGCGAAAACCGCAGGGCAGCAAAATAAGAGCACGACCGTAAGCGAGAGCATTGCGAAGCACCGGCATGCGTTGGTTGCCCATGATGGAGTCGTCATATGCGCCAAGCGCATATCCTATATTGTTCGGGTATATGTCGCTAGCAGGCGAAGCGCAAGTGTGTACTATTGTGCTGACATCATAAACACTCATCATCGGGAGAGCCATCTGTATAGTTCCCAGCGCGGGACTCGCAGATCGCGGTACGCGTCGGCGTAGTCTCCGTCGATCGACACCCACTGCGAGGACTGCATCTTCGGGTTGATCGCGTAAAGTCCGATCGTCATCTCCCCCGTCATGCTTTGTTATTCGGATTCGGGATGTGGCAGGCCTGCCAACTGAACAGAAACGCCGACTCAGGCTTCCAACCAGCGCACTCTGCCGGATACCGGCCACGACGAACTGTTGCAAAAAGTGCCCAACGTCGATTGTGGTCTCCACACGGGAGTATCCCACTGCAAGCCTCCGGTCAGTTAGCTGGGGTGGTGCCGAAGCGCACTTGCGCGGCGAAGAGGACGTGGTGCGTGAGGATGAAAAGCGTTTGCCGATCTGCGCCGCCGAAGACCAGTTGCAACGGGCGTTCGGGTACTTCGATCTGCGCGATCTGGTTGCCTTCCGGAGAATAAATGAAGATTTGGCCGTTGGCGATGTAGACATTGCCGGTACCGTCGACAGCCACACTTTCGCCGCCGCGCTGCGCGAAGGGCTTGAGGTCTGTGAGCGTGCCGTCAGGATTCAGCTTGGCCTTGTACGTGCAGTCCTCCGGCTCGCTGCTGATATAGACATGCTGGCCCGGCACGGCAGTGAGAAAACCGTACGCGTCCAGGTTGTCACTGAAACGCCAACCGGAGGTATCGGTCGCGGGGCCTTGCTGGAAGACTCGGGCTGCAGGCAAAACTGCAGTGCCATCCGCGGAAACGTACTCGCGCGCTCTGGGCGTGGCCACATCCGCAGCAAACATCTCGGCCAGCGTCGTGAATCGCATGGTGTCCATATTGAGCTGATCTTTAAACTCGCCGTTGTTCCACCAGTTGACGGGGACGATGAAGGACGCGTTGGTGTGAGAGTGCGCGGGCTGGGGTGTCAAGACGGTGAACTCTTCGGCGGAGCTGCCGGGGCGGAAGGTGTAGACCGTGCTTTCGGGGCCGGCGGAGGAAAGCACGAGCAGGTTGCCCGATTTGTCGAAGGCGAGGTTGACCGGATCGAGCGGGGTGTCACGCTCCACAGTGAGGCCTTCTTTCTCGGACCAGCCGTAGATGCGCTGGTTATGATGATCGACGAAGTAGAGCTTGCCCGCTCGATCGACAGCTGCTCCTGAGATGGAGAAGAAACCGTCCTCCAATTTCTTCACCGTTGCTCCGGGTGCAAGGACTGCGGATGCGTCCGGCGGCGCGGGCGGCCGCGCATCAGCCGGGATGTCGAGGGCAGCAAACTCCCGCTCGCGGACTTCGAGATGATGCGTCAAGTCCTCGATGGCGTTTTCGGGGGGGAACTTGCTAACCCGCAAGAAGCTGCCGCAGCCGTTGTTATCACAGATTGCATAGCCGCTTTCCGCATTCACATGCACATTGCGGAAACGAATGTCCGATGAGTGGTAGATGCGCACGGCAGTGGGGAACGGCGCACGGGAGCGCGTGACACGATAGGCGTGATAGTTCGCGAAGATGAGGTTGCGGGAGAAGTTGATTTCGAGCGAAAGGGACTCCGGGCTTTCGCCCGCTTCCTCCTCGGTTTGCGGGGCGTTGATGTCCCAGTTCTCGACGTGATCAAACTTGATCTCGTTGCGCACATGGTGCTCATTGGAGAGCTCGTAGACATGGCCGGGGGTCTTGGTGTTTGAGACGACAAAGCCGGCCTGCGCGAAGGTGTTAGGGGTCCAGATGTCGGCGAACGTGCCTCCACCACCGTCGGCGATCCAGAGACTGGGATACTGGCTGTCCCAGCGCTTGCGCAGATCAGGGTCAGCGGTGTGGTTATTGTTGTAGGGGTTCGTGCCACTGCCGTGGCCGCCAAGGAAACGCACGTCATCGATGAGCGATTGCTCGCCAGCTTTCCAGAGCACTGCAACGGCGCGCGGGTTGATGCCTCCTGTAAACACACCCATACCGCTTAAGATGTTCGCGCCGCCGGAAGGAGCAAGTATCAGGGGCTTGGGTGCGCCGACGCCCTGGTAGCCGGGAGTTTCGTCACGCAGATCGATCTGCGTAAGCGTGGGATGGAGGCCGACGAGCACTGTGTCGGGTTTGAGCGTAAGCGTGCTGCGCACAACGTAGTGACCACTGGGGAAGTAAAGCACGCGATGCGCGTTTATGGCCTGCTGGATACCGACGGTGTCGTCGGTTGAACCGTCGCCTTTCACGCCCAGAGCGTGTACGTTGACCCATTCGCTGCTGGGCGGAAGGGCAGGGATGGCAGACGGGAGTGGCGCGGGTATGGAAGTGAGTGGCCCAGCTTCATACTTCATATCGATTGCGCCCATCCGGCCTTCGCCAGGAACGACGAGCCCGTAGCTAAAGGCTTTTACGCGATAGAGCCGGTTTTTGCCGGGAATGGTTTTACCGCTTTCCCGCAATTTGGCAAAGGTGGGTGCGTTGCTGAGGATCGCGTTCTCAAAGCCGATCTCGGTGAGGGGGCTATGCTCCAAGCTGATGATGACGGCGGGGCCGGTGATGTTCTCGAAGCGCGAGTCCTTGACCCAGAGTTGGTCGGGATAACCGGGATCGAGATCGATAGCCGTGGGCACGTTGCGGAAGGTGTCACGGATGAGAGTAAGGCCGGCTTCGTGCTCGCGGATAGCGGATTCACGCTGGCCCTCGAAGGTAGAGTCAATTAGGGTGAACTGCCAGGCGGGCGAGGTCTTTTCGGTAAGGATGGCGTAGCGGCCGGCGTAGAAGTGCAGGTCTTCGGCCTCGTTGCCAATCTGATAGAGCGCAGCTAGGCCGGAGCCAGTGTGGAAGTCCATATGGGTGAGGAAGGCATGCTGTGCTACGTGGAAGCGGACAGCCACCGCGGCGGGATTCCCGCCGCCGATTTCGAAATCGATGTTGCTCATCGCCGAATAAAACGTCCCCGGGTTGGCGTCGGCCACGTTGTTGTTTGGCGGAACGGAACCAGGCGGTGGAAAGGCGATTGGACCGCCGACACGGAAGGGCTCCCGGCGCGCGAGGCCGGTGAACATCACCATGACACCCATGCCCTTTTGGAAGCCTGGCGTATTAGGCGGAAGCACGAAGATAGGACGCGTGGCCCCGTAACCAATGAGGCGCACGCCAGGCCAGACGTAGATTGTGCGGGTAAGCGTATATCGACTTGCGGGGACGAAGACGATGCCTTCACGCGCTGTACCTGCGGCCTTGTCGATGGCGGCCTGTAGAGCAGTAGAACTATCGGTGTTCATGGCGGGTGGGTCGAGATAGACGGCCTGGGGATCGTCGGGACGCGTGGTGATGAGGGATGCGGCGAATGTTGGCGAGCACAGGCAGACCACGAGAGCGGACAGCAGAATTTTCTTCATCGGTTTCCGGACAAACGGCGTACTCGACTGCGGAATCCAGCATACCCTACGCCGAGGTGGCGGATATTCGATCTCGCCATTCACCCGGGTCGGCCGCAGCGGAGGTACTCTGGGCTACTTTCCACGTTGCAACGCCATGAGCGGAGTGGTTAAGGCTCTTTTCGTCGGGCCCCTGCCCCGGCGCCTCGGCCTGTCAGCCACGAAGCGATACCCTTCGACTTCGCCAGCAACCATGCTCGTCATGGCGGCGCCAGGTGAGAGTCTGACTCGAATGACCGTGCATTCTCGGCTGTCAGCAATGCGCCCCTTCTGGACCGTGCTTTGCTCACTCGGGCCGGCTCGAGCTTTCCGAAAGCGCTAGGGCGGATTTCCGACTCTCAAGGTGACGGGGGGAGTGTCTTGAGATATTGGACCATCCTGTCCATGTCTTCTCCCATGATCTTCTTTCCGTAGGAAGGCATCGGGTTCGGAATGCCTGTGCGGGTTTTTGAAGGAGGACTGACGATAGCCGCTCGTATCTGCTCCGCCGTGCGGCGCGTTCCCACTCCATTCAACGATGGCCCGATGTCTCCGCCCTCCCGTCCGATGCGATGGCATGAAAGACAGTTGTTGTCCGTAATCAGACTCTTCACGTCTTCGCCACTCGGCGCATTCGCCATGGTGGAGCCGCCCGGGGTTGAGGCAGGCGCCGCCGGACGCGAACCGGCCATGCCTGAGGGCGTCAGACGGAAGAGACCACCCGGCTTCGCGTCCTCGATCATCCATAGCGCTCCATCGGGTGCAACCTCGATGTCGCGGACCCTGCGGCCCATATCCCAACGGTCGGTCGCCTGCGCGCCTCCCTTGCCGTCGAAGGTAATGCGGACGAGCGCCTGGGAAGCCAGGCCGCTCGCAAAGGCCGACCCGTTCCACTGCGGAAACATGGCACCTTTGTAGAACATGAGGTTGCCCGGTGCGATGACGGGAACCCAGTAGATCACGGGCTTGGTCAAGTCAGGGCGCGTATCCGGACTGGGGATGGGAACTCCGTTGTAGTTACGTCCGTAAGAAACCAGCGGCCAGCCATAATTCTTGCCGGGTTCGATCAGGTTCAGCTCATCGCCGCCACGTGGGCCATGTTCCAATTCCCAGAGACGTCCATCCGGAGCAAAGGCTAGACCATAGGGAGTTCGGAATCCGCTTGCCCATGTCTCCGCAGGCGTCAGGTTCGGCCCAGGAAAGGTGTACATCCGCACAACTTTGGCCGTCTTGGCCTTTTCCGCGTCCGAAGGCGGGTCTATGACTGGCACGGTGGCCGCACCGGTTTTGCCTGCCATGGGATTGCCCGGGGCGGGTTTGCCATCCAGCGTCAGGCGTAGGATCTTGCCGAGCGGCTGATTGGGATCCTGAGCCGGTGTCATGCGCTGCCTTTCGCCCACGGAGAGAAACAGATGCTTGCCGTCTGAAGAGAAGGCGACGGCCGCGCCGAACTGTCCGCCCTCACCTCTTGCGCCGTCGCGCCAGATCACGCGAAGGCCTTCGAGGCTGACCGCATCGCTCCCGATCTTCAACCGGGCCCGCGCCAGGGCGAGACTCGAACCGCCGTCGCCAGGTTCGGAATAGGTCAGGTAAACATTGTGGTCTTGGGCATAGTGGGGCGATAAATAGACGCCCAGCATTCCACCCTGGTCTTGCCACCGAACTGCCGGAACGTTTGAAACAGGTGTTTTTGTTCCTTGCTGGGTGACCAGCCACAGATTGCCGACCTTCTCGGTGATGAGCATCCGTCCATCGGGCAGGAAGGCAATCCTCCAAGGCAAGTTCAACGTCGTGATCTGGGTCGCAGTGAAGGGTAGGTTCGGGTCAGGCTTCTGCTCACCTGCGTTTACCTGCGCCGATGTTGCACTCGAAACCATGGCCAGGCACAGCGCCGCGATCGCCAATTGCTTCATCATTCCTCCATCTTTCTATTTGAGCGATCCGACAGAAAGACCGCCCCACGACTAAAACCACCCCCACCATCAGGCCCGCAAGAGGAACGCTGGCGAGGGGTTGCGCCCGTAATCATGGATCTAAACGGTAGGCCCGCAACGCACGAGGCGTTGGCTGGCCTAGAATACCTGGTGTTGTTGGCCTCTGGTGCATATTATTTTATATTCACCATTGTTCGTCACCGTTCGTGCTTAGATTCTAAGCACACCGACTTCCGGATACCTACCCGCTGCTGCTGGCAGGCTCATCCCGCCGAACCATTCTGTCCGTTTCTTTGCGGTAAGATCAAAGCCGGCATGAAAACCTCGAATCTGAAAACCTCGAATGTTGACCCGGAGGCGGAGCCAGACTCCCGACCGGAGCCCCGTAGTTCCAATTTCCTGCGCGACTGGATGATCGAAGACCTCAAGGCCAACAAGCACAACGGACGCGTGCAGACCCGCTTTCCTCCCGAACCCAACGGCTACCTGCATATCGGCCACGCGAAAGCCATCTGCATCGACTTCGGGCTCGCTGACGAGTTCCACGGCCACACCAACCTGCGCTTCGACGACACCAATCCCGAGGCGGAAGACGTCGAGTATGTCCAATCCATCCAGGAAGACATTCAATGGCTTGGCTTCCGCTGGGATGGTCTTTTCTACACGTCGGATTATTTCGATCAACTTTATCAGTGGGCGGTGCAGCTCATCCGAGCGGGCAGGGCGTATGTGGATGATTTGTCGGCCGAGGAGATCCGCCAGCATCGCGGAACGCTGACCGAACCGGGAACCGAGAGCCCGTATCGCAATCGCCCGGTGGAAGAGAATCTGAATTTGTTCGAGCGCATGCGCGCCGGAGAGTTCCCGGATGGTTCGCGGGTTCTGCGGGCAAAGATCGACATCGCTTCGCCCAATCTGAACATGCGCGATCCTGTGATGTACCGCATCCTGCATGCCCGGCACCACCGCACCGGGAACCAATGGCCGATCTATCCGATGTACGATTACGCGCATGGCCAGTCCGACGCGATCGAAAGGGTCACCCACTCGATGTGCTCGCTCGAGTTCGCCGACCACCAGCCCATCTATCGCTGGTTCATCGAGCAGCTGGGAATTTTTCCCTCGCAGCAGCTCGAATTTGACCGCCTGAGCCTGACCTATACGCTGATGTCGAAACGCAAGTTGCGACAGCTTGTCGAGCAAGGGAGCGTGCGTGGCTGGGATGATCCGCGCATGCCCACCTTGTCCGGGCTCCGGCGTCGCGGCTATACGCCGGAGGCGATTCGGAATTTTGTGGCGGCGGTGGGGGTATCGCGAACCAACGGCATTGTCGAACTAGAGATGCTCGAACATTTCGTGCGCGAAGACCTTAACACGCGCGCACCTCGGGTGATGGCTGTGTTGCGCCCTTTGAAAGTCGTCATCGATAACTATCCCGAGGGACAGACCGAAGAGATGGACGCACAGAACAATCCGGAAGATAAAAGCGCGGGCTCACGCAAGCTTCCCTTTTCGCAAGTGCTTTACATCGAGCAGGACGACTTCCGGGAAGTGCCTCCACCGAAGTACTTTCGCCTCTCTCCTGGCAAGGAAGTTCGCCTGCGCTATGGATACTTCATCACGGCAAAGAGCATCGTGAAAGACGAAAAGGGCCAAGTGGTGGAGGTACACTGCACCTACGATCCCGCCACCCGCGGCGGGGACGCACCCGATGGGCGCAAGGTAAAGTCGACAATCCATTGGGTCTCGGCCGGACATGCGGTCGAGGGGGAAGTACGCCTCTATGAGAACCTCTTCACCAAAGCGAACCTCGCCCAAGTGGAAGAGGGCAAGGATGTACTCGATTATCTCAATCCGAACTCGCTCGAAGTGATCCCGCACGCGAAGCTGGAGCCGTCTCTGGCGAATGCGACGCCGGGCAGCAGGTACCAGTTCGAACGTCTCGGCTACTTCTGCGCTGATGCCGACTCAAGGCCGGGAGCACCGGTGTTCAACCGCACCGTGGCTCTGAAGGATAGCTGGGCGAAGGTCGAGAAGAAGCAGGGAAAGCTGTGAGAGCCGAGCCATTGAAGCGTTGTGGATACAGAAGGATCCGAGTTTCTAACCATGAAGGGCAGGTCCAGGGAACGGCAGGCTTCGACCCATCCGGATTATCGTGTCGGCTGATTTGGATGAGGATAACGTCCAGAATGCCAATGCTTCCCTTTCGGCCCAGGTTCGCAGACTCATTCCCGGGCCGCAACCGCTACCGCGATCTCATGGGTCGCGATCGGTGAGTGAGTCCTCACCAACGGGCCGGGGTTCATGCAAATCTCAGTCGGGGATTGCTTGCCACTGCCCTTTACCGGGACTTGGTGTTCTCTGTCCTAGCAGCCTCCTTCAACGGAGACGGCGGGTGCGGAGATGCGATGCGAAGCCGACGTGTAGTACCCTGATGCCATGACAGACCGACCGAATCCTGTCTTCCGGACCTCTGAGAACGTGTTGCTGATCGGTACGATGGCGATCTACGACTCGCAGGCGGAAGCCTCTCAGCTCATCCCGCATCAGTGGCGCGAGTTTCGGCAGACTCATCCGGCGGTCGCGAGCAGTTCGAAGTTCTACGGCGCATCGCCCTGTACTGGCGATCGCAAGATCCATTACCTCGCCGGGGTCGACCAGGAAAGCCTCGAGAGTTCGATGGATGGAGAGCGTCTGACCCTTGAGGCGGGAGACTATGCCGTCCTTCAGGTGGACGATCCAGCCTTGCTTCGCGACACCTGGACTTGGTTGCTCAGAACCTGGCTGCCCGCGTCCGGACGTCGAGAGAGGAACGCGCCCGAGTTTGAGAGGTTTACCGGTATCTCGGAGGCGGGCTTGCCCGTCGAACCGGTGGAAGTCTGGATTCCACTCGAACCGGTTGCAGGAGCCTGAGAGTGCGCCTTCAGCAGCGCGCGTGTCGAAGCGAAGCTGCGGTTCGGGCAATGCATTCCGCGGCACACGCGCTTATGAGCCTCAGATATGAAACTCCTCCATCGCCTGGTGTGAAGGATACCTTTGCGGAACGATGCGTGATTTCGACAGCTACCGCAGCTTATTTTGCCGGTTAGAATATTCTGTGACCGGCGTGGGCCAGCTCACGCGTCGGCCGCGACTGACCGGTGCCATGCCGTTCGAACCCCGCCGATTGGTGCTGTCGTGAAGCTCACAGACCTGCGCAGCATTCTTCAATATATCCCGCAATTCCGCGAAAAGACGTTCATCATCGCGGTGGATGCAGGCATCGTCAAAGACGAGAACTTTGCCAACATCCTTCTCGATATTGCGCTGCTGCGTTCGTTGAACATCCGTGTGGTGGTGGTGCACGGGGCAGCCGAGCAGATTGAGGCCATAGCCGAAAAGCAGCGTGTTCAGACGTCCAACCTCGATGGCACCGGCCCCACGGATGCCCCCACCTTGCAGCTGGCCATTGAGGCCGCAAACCGGATCACGCACGAGATCCTCGGAGGACTCTCGGCCAACGACCTCGGCGCAGCCACCACCAATGCCATCATCACGGTGCCCATGGGGATTGTTCACGGCGTCGATCACCTGTTTACGGGTAAGGTGGAACGGGTGGACACGACGATCCTCGAACCCATGCTGAAACAGGGCATTGTTCCAGTGGTTTCGCCCATCGGCTTCAGCGCCGAGGGTAAGGCCTACCGGGTCAACTCCGACGCAGTCGCTCTTGCCGTGGCGGTGGCAGTAAGCGCCGCCAAGCTGATTTTCATTACGCCGCAGGACGGTCTGCGATATAACCATCAGCTCATCCGCCAAATGGTCGGAACGGAGCTGCAGCAGCTTCTCCAATCGCGAAGCGGGGGATTTCCGCATGATATGGTCTCCAAGGCCCGCCATGCCTCCGCTGCCTGTGCCGCGGGGGTGCAGCGCGTCCATATCGTCAATGGCAGCGAGGACGAGGCGCTGCTCGCCGAAGTCTTCTCCCACGAGGGCATTGGCACGCTGATTTACGCCAATGAATACGAACAGATCCGGTCCGCCCGCAAGAAAGACATCCGATCCATCCAGCAGTTAACCAAGAAGGCGGTGGAAGCCGAGGAACTCATCCGGCGGACGCGCGGGGAGATGGAGAAGAACCTGTCGGACTACTACATCTTCGAAATCGACAGCAACCCGGTTGCCTGCGTAGCGCTGCACGTCTATGCCGAACAACAGAAGGGCGAGCTCGCCATGCTTTATGTCGACCCCTCGCACGAGAACCAGGGTATTGGTCGCAAGCTGGTGCGCTTCGTTGAAGACAAGGCCCGCGAAATGGGCCTTTCGGAACTGATCGTGCTGTCGACGCAGGCGTTTACGTACTTCGAACTGAGAGCCGGCTTTGTCGAGGGCACCCGCGACGACCTTCCGCCGGCGCGGCGCGAGAAGTACGACCAAAGCGGCAGAAACTCCCGGGTTCTGGTCAAGAAGCTCGCCATTTCCGCATTGGCCAAACGCGAAGCCATCAACTTCTGACCAGGACGATGTTCTTGAATGGCATCCCCATCAGAATTCAAACCGCAACGCGAACTGCATGAAGCGCGGTGTCGTCAGCGTCGAAAGATATTTTCCGAACTGCGACGGACCTTCGGAGAGTGAAGGCTGGGCAGAGCTGCCCGCCGAGCCGCGCACGTCATAGCGCACCGAATTCAATGCATTGAAGGCCTGCCAGCTAAACTCGATCCGCCTTTGCTCGCCGAGAGAGAAATCCTTGCTGACCCCAATATCCACGTTGAACATGCCTTCGCCGATCACGCTGTTGCGCACTCCGGATTCGCCGGGCCACTCAGGCCGAAAAGCAGCTTCGGCCGTCGCCGGATTGGCGAAGATGTCCGGGCCGATGTCGACGCCATTCACCAGAGCGTGTTTAGGATTGGAGGCCGCGGGCGCCGGCCCGCTGGGCATGGCGAGGCCTTCGATGTTCCAGTTGGTGGCCCACGTGAAGCCGTTGTCCACGCTGATCGGGAAACCGCTGGTCCACCGCACGATGCCCGAGGCGTTCCAGCCGCCGATCAGGGCATTGAGCGCCCGGCCGGCGCCGGCCGCGAGCATCTGACCCCGGCCGAAGGGAAGATGATAGACGACGTTGGAGTTGATCTGGTGGAAGGCATTGAAGTCGGAGAGCCCGCGCAAGGCAAGCGGATCCCAGGAATTGATCACAATGCCGCCGCCGTTTAAGTCGTTGCCGGTTCCTCCCGTTCCCTCATAGGGGCCGATTCGTTCGGCGGCCGACGCTTCATCCAGGGATTTCGAGAACGTATAGTTGAATTGCCCCTCGAGGTTTGCCCCCCAACGGACGTTATAAGTGACCTGCATGGCGTTGTAATCGGAGGTGCCGATGTTCCGCCACGCATAGAGCGAAGCGAACTGATCGTGGTAGAAGGCGTAAGGGCCGAACTTGCTGTTGGGGAGCGCCGGGCTCAGCCCGGTAATGGCAGCGGGCAGGTCCATTTCAAACAGGGAGAAGGTTTCGTTGTGCGGGAAACAGTTCCAGAGTTCGTAAATGTTCTGGGTAGCCGTGGGATTGGCGGGGGCAGCGCCGCTCGCGCAAAGCAGAGAGGATGAGCCAGGGGGCGTACCTTGACTGCCGAGCGCCGTCCGCGTCTTGGCGCCCGCCCAGGCGGGAAACAAGTTTTCGAAAAACGGTACGGGCTGAATCGCAGTCACCGGCGTGTTTGCGGCGGCGGCCTTCGAGAGCATGGTAGCCGCCTGGAAATACTTCATCCCGCTTGCGGGATCATTCAAGTTGGTCGGCATGGCCAGGTCGACCTGCATGGGCAAACGCCGGCCCAGGCTGCCGACATAGGCGATTTGCAGCGACGAATGCGGAGTGATCTGACGCGACACCGAAAAGTTGAACGTGTGTGCATAGGGGGTCTTCAGCGTCTGATCGAGCCCCCAATTGATGGCAAAGGCGGAGTTATTGGGTGTGTAGGGAAATCCGCCTGTCGGTGTGGGTCCAAACAAGCAACCCGGATCGTTGAGAGATGGACAGGCAGGGGGCAGACAGGATTGTCCTCCCGCACCGGGCACAAGACAGGTAAAGCGCGGGGCGTTTGCCGGCGACACAACGCCTGCCGGGTTGCCGAGCTGGGTGGAAAGGCCGAAGGATCCGTTCTGGTCAAAACTATTCACGATGGGGATCCCGAAGTGGTCGTACATGATGCTGTAGCCGCCGCGGATGGAAAACTGGTCCTTTTTGCCGAGAATTTTCGAAACCCAACCCTCGCCCGTGTCGGGCGCCCATGCGACCGCAATGCGCGGCGAAAGATCCTTGTGGTCCCAGTTCCACAAACCGGCGCCGTGGTTGGCCGGGCCGCCCAGAATGAAAGCCAGCTCTCCGGCGCTGTTGGCCGGCTGACCCTGCGCCGCCAACTGGGCGCTGTGGTTAAACCAGTCGGCGACGTTCTGGTGCGTACAGCCGCCGCCAGGCGCTTCCACACAAGGCGTGACTTCCAGTCCGTTTGTCTCATAAGGCGGAGCTTCGAGGACCCAGCGCAAACCATACGTCAGGGTCAATCGGGGCGTGACGTGCCATGTGTCCTGCCCGAAAAACTCGTAGCCATTGAACGCATAACGGCGCTTGATCGCCTGCCCCTGGGGCAGCGCTTGGCCGTTGCGGGCAAAGTTATACTTGCCGTCGCCTTCGGCAAAGATGCCCATCGCGATGGCGATCGCGTCGTCGTAATTCGGGCCAAAGTTGCTGTCGACGGCGGGATAACCGTTGTTGCCGGGATCGAGCGGACTCGAGGTGCCGGCGATTCCTCCGGTGTTGAGATACACGGGATTGGTCTGCACGTCCGAGTACGCATTGGCATAACTGATGTGGTTGTCGCGAATCACAAACAGGTCGGTCCCGAACTGAAGCGTGTGTTTTCCGCGAGTCCAGTTCAGGTTTTCGGTGAACTGGTTCACGGGCACAAAGACGGTTGTAGAGCGGTCGAATGGAACCAGGCTGTCGATGCCGCTCAGCAAGACTCCCGGATAGGCCGAGGTGCCGCCGGTCTGCAAACCTTGACGAATGAAGCCCCAGCGAAAATCGTTGATGAGCCTTGACGACAGAAGAGAAGTCAGTCCGAGGATGGACCCTCTACTGTCATCGAGAGTAAGCGTAGATGCGGCCTGGCCGGAAAATTGCTGCTGGCCAGGCTCCCGGAAGTTCTGGGTTTCGCCGCGCCAGAAAAGGGTTTCCGAGCCGCTCGAGTTGAGGTGCGCGTCGAGGCGGGTAATGTAGGTATTGAAGCCCGAGTCGGCGTTGGACGCGAACCGGTAACCGAGGGTATTTGAACCATCGCCTCCGCCGTTCTCGTTGGCTCTGGGATAGTGGGCGAGAAGTCCCAGAACCGACTGATTCACGCCGATATGGAGCGGATCCATCGCCTGGATCTGGCTGGGCCCAAGCGCATAGTAGCCGGCGGGCACGCCGCTCACCCCGTTCATGGCGCCGCCCGGACACTGTGCCGGCTCTTGACACAGATACATGACATCGCCGGCGCGGAGAGTCGCACTCGGCACAACCCGCAGCGCGCTCGTTCCCTGGGCATCGCGCCGCCCTTCGTAGTTGGCGAAAAAGAACACGCGGTCGCGCTTGATCGGTCCGCCGGCAGTGGCCCCGAACACGTTGCGCAGCAGTTCCGGCGCTTTGTTGCCTTCTCCATTGGCCAGCTGGGACGCTTTCAAGAACGGGTCGTTCGCGCTAAAAACGGTGTTCCGGTTGTACTCGTACAGCGAACCGTGGAAGCTGTTGGTGCCGTTCTTTGTGACCAGCGCGACCTGTGCGCCGCTCGAATAGCCGGAGTCGGCATTGGAGTTGGCGGTCGTGACTCTGAATTCCTGGACCGAGTCGGGCGGTACATTGAGCACACTGGTAAAAGCATAGCCGTTGTTCTGGTCGTTGACCCCAATGCTGTCTAGCGTGACATTGGATTGATCGCTGCGCATTCCATTGACCGCCCCGCTGCGCGTGTCGGTCGTGGGATCTACTTCGGTTCCCAGATAGGCGACGCCGGGCTGCAGGCTGAGTAACTGAACTACGTTGCGATCGGCAATAGGCAGTTGGGAAATTTGACTCTGCTCGAGCGTGTTGCCGAGCGAGGCGTCCGTACGATTGATGAGGGGAGCGATGTCCTCGACGTTTACGGTTTCCGCCACACCGGCAAGCTGGAGCTTGATGTTTACGGTTGAAGGAGTCTTAACAACCAGCGTGACGTCGGAGGCGACAAAGGGAGCGAACCCTTTTGCCGTTGCCTGCAGGCGATAGGTGCCCGGAGGGACATCCAGGAATTGATAAAATCCCGGCCCGCTGGTTGTCGTGCTCCTCTCGAGGCCGGTGCCGGAGTTAGTAAGCGTGATGGTAGCTCCGACCACGTTCGCGCCCGAAGGGTCGGAAACGCTGCCGTTCAGCTGGCTCGTCGACTGTGCCATCGATAAGGACCCTAACAAGGCGATTGTTGTCACGAGCTGCACGCAGTGCGTCCAATGCCGTAGAAGTTCACCCTTCAACGGATTGCACCATTCCTGCCCGGTCCACACCTGCCTTCGAATTCGCATAACCATGGCCCCCCTTAACAGATGACTGCCGTGTTCGGTGCGGCGAATTATACCTGACAGAGGATGCGGGATGGTCAATAAAATTGCGGTCAAGAGCTATCCGAGAATGGTCTGTCGCCCTCAAAAACAGCTTGTGCTTGGAAGAATCGTTTTGCCACTGAGTTAGTCAGCCATTCTTGTATCTCCCCACGTTGCGTCCTTGGTAGTGGGCCTCCCCGGCAGCGCGCCCTTGCGGTATTCCCCGCCGCGTGTCTGGATCTCCAAAAACCGTTGCGCGTGGATTTCAAAGACGTCAACAAAACACGGACCCATAGCCCTCCCATGCCATGCCTGGAAAACGCAACATAGGATACTTGTCCTTCTATGGGCGCCGGCATCCTGTCCCACAGCAAACAAGTCAGGAGAATGCCCGGCAGCACGGAACTCCGGGAAAGCAGATGGGGAGATATCGTGAGAAGATCCAAGTACTGCCGGGTCGGTTTACGCCATCGCCTGATGGCATCAGTTACAATGCAAGCCATCATCAATGGCCATCGCTCGGAAGAAAATTGACTACACCGTGTACCCACCTCGGTTCAATGCGGACCGGGATACGTGTCGGGATTTCCGTACCGCTACGAGAGCACGGCTGGCAGCAAAGCAATTCGGAATCGGCTCTCGACTCAGGCGGAACCTAAACATCACGAACAAAGCGCCACTAGTCGAACACTGGCGGGTCGCGAAGGTTTGGGAATGGGACGGCGTTAGCTTCAGAGACATCACGAATGACAAGTCGAAAGGGCTACCGTAGGGCAACCGACTGAGATCCCGGTAGGGGACTTGCGACGCGAAACTGTCGAACATGTTGGCGCACAAAGCAAAAGCCCCGCCTCAGAGGGCGGGGTGCGGTGCAGTAGTGTGGAAGTTGAGTTCGCTTAGGCTTTCAGCTTGCGTCGGGCCATGCCAGCCAGGCCGACCAGCCCAGACCCAAGAAGGGTCCAAGTGCCAGGTTCGGGGACCGTTCCCCCGGTGGGGCCCGAGCTCGTGCTGATGTCCGTATCTCCGCTCCCCAGGGTAGCGGATCCACTAAAGAAGCCTTTTCCGACGTTCGTAGTCAATTCAACCGTTGCACCGTTCACCGTCGCGCCGGTGAACCAAGTCCCAGTGAGGCTTCCGCTCAGCTGGTAGTTGTGAGTGCCATCGGCCAGTGTAATCAGCGTCCAAGTCGCCGGCCCGGAGAACGAGCCCGTAAAGATCGCGCCATTGTGGACGCCGTTCATTCCGTTGCCGGTAATGGTGAAGGTTCCGCCGGAAGCAAAGGTTCCGCCATTTTGCAGACTCCCACTTGTCACGCCGGCTGTCGAAAAGGCCACGGAACCAAGATTCATGCCCGTGATCGTTCCGTCGAGGACGAGTGTGGAACCGCTCAGACTCAACCCCGTGCTGCTCCCGCTCAGGGTGCCGCCGGAGTTCGTGAATTCTATCGAGCTTGCCAACGCAGTCATCGGCAGGGCCACTGCGAGTAAGAACAGCCACATGATTCTCTTCATCATGACTACTTTTCTCCTACATTCCAGTGAACTGCAGGTTGTTGTTGTTCAGGCTCCACCAGCCAGCTGAAGCGTAGAGCGAACCCATTATCACGCTCTCGCTAAGGAACACTACTACGGAGCAGCCGCGAGTGAGGCCCCGTTAGACTCGGACACACCCTTCAGCGCAGGAGATAGGACTCGTTCGCAACCCTCCGTGACCCGAGCGAGCGTTCTTCAGCTCAGAGGATGTACTCACGATTAGTACAGGACTCTAACATTGGCTAGCAACGATGTCAAATGAAAAAGGTGGCCGGATGAAAGGGTGGCCGTACCCGTTCCCGATCGGGCTGAATCAAGTGCCCGAAGGAAGAGGTCGCTTTCAGATGGCGGCGTGCGGACACCTCTGCAACCTTGGACCTGGCAAGGGCCTTCCTTCTGCGGAACTCATACGCCGCCACCTTCCTCATTCAGAACACTTCCAAAGATTCCTCGAAGTTGTGGTTTAATGATCGTTGGCCCATCGGGCTCGTATCATACATGTCACATCCAGGCCTCGCAGTGTCGCGCCATGTAAAGAGCTTGAAAGACCCCGGGGAATGTCTGCTACCTGTCTTAAGCGTTGGAGCTTCTTCCCGACGCGTGGTTCGATTCCGCCCACTTTGTGCATATTCGGCGCGATCGGGCTCAAGGTCCTGAGATGGAGAGGAGACGAGTCTTCCCGGCCCTGGGCGCTGCGTAAAAAAAAATTATGAACCCTCGTAATCTTGTCTTGTCCTTTTTTTTCTCTCTCCTTACGGCCGCTGCAATCGTCGCCGGATGCAAGTCCGTCGCAGCGCAAAACGCAGACCGTCCGTGGATGGATGCAAAGCTCTCACCCGCGCAACGCGCCGACCTGGTGCTGAAACAACTTACGTTGGATGAGAAGCTGGCGCTCCTGCACGGGAACGGCATGGCCCACGTTCCGAATTGGCAGATGCCCTTAACCCATCTCTCCAACGGCGGCGCGGGTTACGTCGAAGGTGTCGAGCGCCTTGGGATCCCGCCTCTTGTCATTTCCGATGCCGCATACGGAGTGCGAGACAGCGGCGCGAACGGGAGGTATGCGACGGCGATGCCTTCCAACCTAGGCGCGGCGTCGAGCTGGGACCCGCAGTCCGCCTGCGAATACGGCGCAGTCATTGGCCGCGAGCTTCGAGCGCAGGGCTACGACATGACGCTTGGGGGCGGTGTCAACCTGGCTCGCGAGCCCAGAAACGGTCGCACGTTCGAGTATGCAGGGGAGGATCCTCTGCTTGCCGGCACCTTAGATGGAAACATGATGAAGTGCGAACAGGCGCAACACGTCGTCGGGGACCTCAAACACTATGCCCTGAACGACCAGGAAACCGGCCGTTTCATCGTCAATTCCATGATTTCGAAACGGGCCATGCAGGAATCCGATCTGCTGGCTTTTCACATTGCGATCTCGATCGCCAATCCCGGCGCAGTGATGTGTTCTTACAACCGGATCAATGGCGATTTCGCTTGCGAAAACTCCTATACGCTGCGCGATGTTCTCAAGCACGACTGGGGCTTCCAGGGTTTTGTATTGTCCGACTGGGGCGGGACCCACAGCACGGAAAAAGCAGCTGCGGCGGGGCTTGACCAGGAACAGCCCATGGCGCAGTACTTGGGTCCGAAGCTGAAAGAAGCGGTAGAAGCCGGGAGGGTGCCGCTGGCGGAGATTGACGACCACGCAAGAAGGGTCCTGTACGCGGAATTTCTGTCGGGAATCGTCGACGATCCGCCTCAAAAAGGTGTCGTAGACGTGGACAAGGGGCTCGAAGTTGCGCAACGGGTGGAAGAGGAAAGCATCGTTCTGTTGAAGAACGACCGCTCGCTGCTTCCGCTTGATCCGTCGAAGGTCCACAGCATTGCGGTGATCGGCGGACATGCGGATGTCGGCATGATCTCCGGGGGGGGATCGGCCCAAGTGGATCCGCCCGGGGGCAATGCGATTATGCCGCCGGGGAAGGGCGCAACCCACTGGCAGGACCACATATGGTTCCCCACTTCACCGCTGAAGGCTCTGTGCGCGAAACTGCCGGATACGAAGATCGATTTCGATTCCGGTACGGACGTGAACTCCGCCGTTGCTCTGGCCAAGAATTCTGACGTCGCAATGGTCTTCGCCTATCAGTGGACGGCAGAAGAGATGGACCTGCCGAACCTCTCGCTTCCCGACAATCAAGACGCTTTGATCGAGCGGGTGGCAGCGGCCAATCCTCGCACCATCGTGGTGCTCGAAACGGGTACGGCCGTCACCATGCCCTGGCTGGATAAAGTTGCCGGGGTCGTCGAGGCCTGGTATGCGGGCAGTTCCGGGCACAAGGCATTGGCAAAGGTACTTGTCGGAGAAGTCAATCCCACGGGCAAACTTGCCGTTACTTTCCCCGAGCGCGAGGCAGATCTCCCGCATCCCGTGATCCCATCCTTGCCGGCAAAGGATCAGGCCTTGAGCTATGAGGTCCGCTATGACGAGGGTCCCGAAGTGGGCTACAAATGGTATGAAGCGCAGCACAAACAGCCGCTGTTTTCCTTCGGTTTCGGCCTGTCCTACACGTCTTATGAATATTCCAATCTGAGCGTCGATTCCAGCGTCAAGGCCGTGCGTTTCACCGTCAAGAACACCGGTAAGCGGGCAGGCACGGAGATCGCGGAAGTGTACGCCCGGATCCCTCGCTCCCTGGGCGGTAAATCCTCCTATAAGCGGCTGGTTGGTTGGAGCCGCGTGAGACTCGCACCCGGCGAATCGCAGACCGTTACGGTCCCGATTGATTCGCGGGTCCTCAAGACGTTCGACGAAGCAAGTAATAGCTGGGACTTCGGGCCGGGCAACTATGAGGTCTTCGTGGGGGGCTCGTCGGAGAAGACGCCACTCACTGGAAGCCTCGTCGTTCGCTGAATCCTCTCAGTGGCCCGCAAGCACGAAGAGGGCGCCGACGCAACCATGCCGTCATTTTTCGGCTTCCGTAGAACGGAGCTCGTGTGTATTGCCGATCGATCAATTGCATGAGTCGCAGATTCTCCTGGCTCGCTTCCACGGGCTCGTAGTACAGGCTCGCCCGGCTGACACCCAACAAGGCACACTGCCGCCGTACACTGACGGCCGGATGCCCCGATTCTATCCAGCGGCGCCGATCTTCATCCGAGCAAGCCAGCATTTTTTTTCACCCACTCGAGCTCCATCTTCAGCCGGCCAATTTGCTCATACAGCGCCTCGGCATCGATCTCACCATCCCCAGCCTTTCGCGTACGACCATCCACAAAGGGACTCTTCGAGTCGCTCCAGAGCCGCCTTCCTCCACTGTGCAATCTGCACCGGATGCACCTGGCGTCCTCTCACCGCAAATCGCCTCCAGCGCCACCCGCGCTTTGAACTTCGCACTATAGCGTTTTCGTGTCGTCGTCCTTGCCCTCCTTACGTCAACGACTTCGGTCGAAATGTTAACTTATCGGGTGCTCTAAATTTCGGGGTCCAGCATATCCGGAGGAATGTCGATGCAGCGGATTCATGCGCAATTCAAGGGCATTGAACTCTATTTTGAAGATCTTCTGAGGGCGAAGAAGTTCTATGAAGAAACACTCAGCCTTTCGCTTTCTGACGAGCAAATCGGGCATCACGCCAGATTCGACAGCGGTGCCGGGTTTATTTGCCTTGAGCGGAAGGGCGCTGAGTCTTACCCTTCCAAAGATAAAGCAGTGCTTTTCTTTGAGGTTTCCGATCTGAGATCAGCCGTAGCAGGTATTGGACACGAGAAGTTTGTTCACGTTGAAGCCACGTGGGCCGTTCTACACGATCCCGAAGGACACAACGTGCTCTTGCTCCAAACCGTCGCAGCAGGGACGAAGTAGGAAGTAGGAGGTCTGAACAGCCATCCCTGCGGAGGCGCGAACCTGGCGTAAGAGATCGGGTCCCGTCCGATTGTGTCATCTGGACGGCACGTAAAGCAGATCTATGTGGGATCGTGCCGATAGTGATTCACCTGCGGGGTACCGCTCATCCCAAGACAGACGCGTTACGAAGAATGACTTCTGACATGGACAGGCCTGTTCTTGTCGGTTCCGTAAATTTTAGCCCTCCTAATTCTGAAATTCCGGCTGCCTAAAGAGCCTCACAAAACGGTAAAGTCTCTCTGTACTCCATGCCGTCGGCCGCGATCTCCTCCGCCGAGCCCGACCCGTGTGCCGCTGGCGAGTGCGCCCCGGCCCGAGCAGTTGGTTGCCCTCTTGGGAGGGAGCGGTAAGGTGGGTTCCGGGTTTGCGCTGGCGCGATCACTCGATCTCTGCAAAACGTTCGCATTGCGAGCCGAGCAGGGTCCGGACGTGGCGCGTGTCAGCCGCCTGACCCATGCCGAGACCACGCGGGTCACGTTGCACCCGGGGGAACATCGACTTCGGATGGCATCATACAATTTGGGCAGGGTCCACTCGCGGGTTTTCCTTGGCTGACGATTTGAACACAAACCTGTGAAAATGCAGGGTCGTCCGAAAAAATTGGAAAGCCGTATTCTTTTTTCTTGACATATACCCTAGTAATTGAGTAGACATACTTATGAAAGCGGATAGACTTTGGGTCGCTACTAAGGGATCCATGGCGTTGCAAGGATTTGTAAAGACGAATGCACCGACCTGACATCATTGCCCGATGTTGTTGTTGAAAGCCGGACACTAACACTCCGCACACCGGCTGTGGCCGCAGAAATCAGGCAAACCTGAGCTGAGCCGCACGCAGGTCTGATATCGAAAAGCCCGACGACGGCAGAGTTCGTAGCAGGTCCCAAAACGCGGATTATTGTCAATTAAATGAATAAACTTACATGACATTACTGTCGGAAATCTTGTATCCGTGCCCGTTCCCTGGACGGCGGCGCTCGCAAGCGCCGCGTCGGTCTTCGAGGTCCGAGGAGTACTGCCAGGTCTCACCGCATCTGGCCTCCCAAATCCGCGGAAGACGTCTGCTCAGGCAAGGCCCAGCTGCCCATCGCTGGATTCGAAAGGAGCGTGAGATGAAGCCACTCCAGGTATTGGTTCGGCCGCGAGTATTAGCCGTTTTGATCGCGGTTACCGGCTTATGGTTTTGCAGGCCTGACACTGCCCTGGCCCAGACGTCGGCGTACGGGAGTATCTACGGTCAAGTGACCGACCACACGGGCGCCATCGTGGTTGGCGCCCAGATCGTCGCCCATAGCCCGGAGGTGGGGGGCACGTTCAAGGCGGTGAGCGATAGCCAAGGCAACTATCGCCTACTGGAGCTTCCCCCGGCTACCAATTACACGGTAGAGGCGCAAAGCACAGGCTTCGACAAATTCGTTCGCGTCGGACTGGTAGTTCAGGCCGGAATTCACATCACGGTGGATGTGGCCCTGAACGTGGGAGAACAAACCGAAACCGTGGTGGTGAAGGGTGATGCGCCTTTGATCGACTCCCAGAGCGCCCAACAGGCCGTCAACTTGAGCGGCGAACTGCTTCGCAGCGTCCCCATTACGATCCGTCATGACTGGTCCGATTCCCTGCAGATTACTCCCGGCATCATTAGCGCCTCGAGCGACGCCGAAGGAGGTCAGACCTACTTCCTGCGAGGGTCGGAAAACGAAAACCATGCGACCTTGCTGGATGGCATGGATATCGGCGCCTTCGAGCAGAATTGGCCTTCCAATACGATCAGTATTCCCAATGAAGCCCTGGGTGACATTCAGACCGTCACCGGCGCCAACGAGGCATCCTCGCCCGCTGCCATGGGCATGGTCATCAATCTGGCCAGCCCCGTAGGCGCGGATCAATTTCATGGCTCCCTGGTCTATTTGTTCGGTCCTTCCGCTTTTGGCGCCAATAACGTGTCGGGGGGAACCAGCGCCGCCGCCACCACCGAACAACCGGACTTTTCCTTCGGAGGCCCCATCAAGAAACAGCGCGCCTGGTTCTTTGTTTCCGGGCGCTATATCGACCGCAACGATGGCATCAGCCAGACACCGGTCCAATTCAACTACTTGAGCGCATTTGTGCCGGGTTTCAAGGCCTTTCCCAACCAATCGCGCGGATTCGTGTACCTCGGAAACGTCAGCGTACAATTGTCCGAGCGCCACCGCCTGATCGGGCTGTTCCAGCACGACAGCCGCAAGCAGGACGCCAATTATCAATGGTACGCCGGCAACTACGCGGTGAATCAGTTCGGTGGAGGAGCCTACGGCTTACGCCTGATTTCCGCATGGACCCCGAAGCTTACCACCCGCTTTCTGGTGTCTTACAACAATAAAGGAGTCAACCCCACTGCGAGTTCCATCGGCGGAGTGGGCCGGCAACCGGAATTGGACATCTACGCAACCGACGCGCTATCCGGCGGCAACGTGCTCGGGCAGGGTGCGTCCCTTGCCACCCTCAACAATCTGAGCGAGATCAGCTTGAACCCTTCCCACAAGGCCAGCATCACCGGCGACCTCATCTATTACATCCCCAGGGCCTGGGGCTCGCACGAAATTCAGACCGGGTTTTATCTGCAGCCGAAGGAGACCGACAAGGTCACAACCTTGTATGCCAACGGCGGAGCGCTGATTCAGGAAGACGCGGTCCTGAATAACCCCGATGATCCCACCCAGGGCTACACCATCTTTCACCAACAGTCCGTGAGCCAGGCGGGTCTGCTGAGCAACTATCTCACCGCGAACGACTATGCCTGGTATATTCAGGACCGATGGCGCCCGTTCAGCCGCCTGTCCATAACAGCCGGTCTTCGTCCGGACTGGGTATCCTCGTACGACCAACTGTTCCGTGTGTCGACCATGCATGCCTGGAATTATGCCCCGCGCGTGGGAGGCGAGTATGCCCTGACCAAGGACGCCAAGAACCTTCTGCGCGCCAGCTGGTCCAAAATTACCGACATCACCAATGCCGCCTATTTCGGTTCGGCAGGCACCACCGCGGTCACCACCACGGACAAGTATCTCGAGGGTGGACAGTGGGTTTCCTTCGTCACTCCCGGCAGCACCCAGATTACGCCGGGCAAGACGTTTGATCCGAACCGCCACCAGGGTTATGTGCGCGAATGGACGGTCGGTTACCGCCGGCAGTTGCCGGGAGAGGTTGTCCTGGATGCCAGCTACATTGATCGCGAGTACAGGGATCGCCCCACCGAGGTCGACACCAACCAGATCTACACCCAGTCCCCTGCGGGAATCGTCTGGAGCGGCTTGGTCAATCCAGCGCTTAACAAGGCTTACTATGTGACGAATGACAAGTGGAACTGGTATGTCTATCAAGGCATCGAGTTTACTGTCAGCAAGCAGACTCACAACATCCAGTTCTTCTCGACTTACACGTATTCTCCCGACCACATCGCAGGAACGTGGCAGCCGGACGATGTGGCCGGCATCATCCAGCCGGGGGCATTCGCCAATAACGGAGGCATCGGTTCGGTACGAGGATATATCTCGGGCGGCGACAACAGCTACGTTGCGGACACCCGCAACCGCATGTGGCAGAGGCACCAGTCGCGAACCGGTTTTAACTGGCAGGCGCCGTGGAAGCTGCGTTTCGCGACGACCCTGACCGCGCAATCCGGCACGCCCGGCGGTCCGGTGGTTACAGCGGTCGCCTACAACGACCAATATGGACCGGCGACGCTCTCGATCGATGGGCGCACGGTTTCGAACCCCTTGGCAACCGCCTATCGATTTGCCTACGCCAATCGAGGCAGCGGGCAGATCTATTGCCCCTGGCTGACTCAATGGAACGTAATGGCCGGGCGCGAGTTTGCGATCACGGACCGTCAGTCGGTAGAAGCCGAATTCAATGTGTACAACCTCCTGAATGGCGCTGCCGCCCAGCAATTCGTAAACGGCAACCAGATCAATTCCCCGACATTCGGCGACTTGCAGAACATTCAGGTCCCCCGTTCGGCGCAGATTTTGGTGCGCTATCGTTTCTGAGGAGCAAATCATGCACTCCGTTATGGTGTTGTTTCGCAGGATCATGCTTGGCGGCGCCGTGGCGGTTTCCCTGACGGCAGGGCCCGCCAATGTTTCCCCGGCCAGACTGACGCTCGAAGATCTGATTCAGGCAACCGGGGTATCGGCAGTCGACCTATCGCCCAATGGCCGCCAGTTCGCGCTCGCGCGCGAGGGCCAGATTTTCCTGGTCGACTCCCAGGGCGGATGGCCCTACCAGCTGACCACCACACCCGGCGGCAAACAGGGTATCAAATGGTCTCCGGATGGGAACGCCATCGCGTTTGTCAGCGAAGGCGCGATTTGGACGGTTCCCTCGACTGGCGGGCAACCGGTACAGCTGACCGAGGGAAAGCGCGGGCCGGGCGATCCCCGCACCGCGGCGGATCGTCTGCCGCTGTGGTCGCCCGACGGAAACTGGATCCTTTTTGAGACGGGACGTCGCGGCAACGATGATCTGGGAGTGGTCAGAAAGGACGGAACCACCACCAGCCTGCTCACGACTTCTTCTCAGGCTCCCGCCGACAAAGGCAGCGCCGCCTGGTCGCGGGACGGAAGATACGTTGCCTATGTCGAACGCTCTCCCGAGCACTTTAGCGGTCGATTGCTGGTGGCCGAGTTCGACTCCGCCACAGGCAGGTTCAAGGGAGAGCCGCGAGCGCTTTACACCGCCAAACAAGACCGCGGCGGCGGATGGTCCATTCGAACTCCGGAGTGGTCGCCGGACGGCAAATCGCTGGTGATCGTGTTGCAGGACTCGGGTTGGGACAACATCTATCTTGTGCCGGCCGCCGGCGGCCCGGCGCGGGCGATCACGAACGCGGACTCCGACGACGAAGATCCTGTCTTTTCTCCCGATGGCAAGCGGCTGGCTTTCCTGTCCAACCGCACAAAGCCGGAAGAACGGCACATCTGGGTCGCCTTGAGCGATGGCCGCCGCCCGCACCCGCTCGCCTCCCCATCCCCGGGTGTCGACAGCACTCCTATGTGGTCGCGGGACGGCCGCCAGATCTATTTTCTTCACAACTCGTCTTTCGAACCTAACGGGGTTGCGGTTGCTTCACTCGACACCAATGCCTCTAAGGTTGTGCTCCCCACACAGCCGGTGAATTTCTTGAATACCGGGCTGGCCCCGCCGGAGGTAGTGCACTACAAGAGCCAGGACGGACTCGCGATCGCGGCGATTTTATACAAACCGCTGAATTTCACCCCGGGGAGGCAGTATCCTGCCGTGCTATGGGTCCACGGCGGTCCGGAAGGACAGGATGTGCTCGGATGGGAACCCTGGGCTCTATATCTGGCGCAGCATGGTTATCTCGTGCTCACCCCCAACTACCGCGGCAGCAGCGGCTATGGCGAGAAGTTCCGGAATTTGAATGTCGAGGACAGCGGAGGCGGGGAAGTCGATGACGTCGCCCTGGGGGCCAAGTATCTGGTGGACCAGGGGCTGGCGGACAAGGACCGCATCGGTATTGGGGGCGGAAGCCACGGCGGAACCATGGTCGCCTACGAGGTGACCAAACAGCCGGATGTCTTTCATGTGGCGATCGAGCTCTATGGGGTCGTGGATCGCGCGTCGTTCATCGAGCGTACAAACCGCCCCTCGGCAATTCGTTGGACCCTCAAGATGGGGGGAACACCCGCGGAAAAGCCGGAAGTGTATAAGAAGGCGAATATCCTACCCGACGTTCCGCGGATTGAAGCTCCATTGCTGATTATGCATGGGGAAGATGACCCGCAGGTTCCGCCTTACGAATCGCAGGAGCTCACCGCGGCCCTGAAGAAAGCGGGAAAGACGTTTTTGTATTTTACCTATCCCAAGGAACTCCACGGATTTTCACAGCGGGAGCACCGGCTCGATGCCTGGAGGAAGCAGGTTGCTTTTCTGAACCATTATCTGCAGCCGGCATCCGGCCACGGCACCACCTCGACCCAGGAGATCGTTCTCGACGATGCGAATATTAAGTAGATACCTCCGCGAGCCGATACGGGTTGCCCGCGACCAGTCAGGTTGCACGCCTCGCGCTATGGCGGGCGGCGGCGCGCTCATGAGCAGACGCCCCGGCACACAACATAAGTACTCGTGAGTCAGGAAGCTGAAAATGCTCGTTGCCAGCCCGAGCCACCGCCTATTTCCGGCACAATCCGCAGCAAAGCCCGAGCGCACAAGTCCGAGCTCGTTGCGCTCGGCTGCGGGCGGGAAACGGCAGGATTTGATTGGGGCATTCGGCAGGGCCCTTTTGGGAGGGGCGCTATGAAAAAGGTTCTGGTCTTTCTCGTATTGGCCACGCAGGTTTCGATGGCCTCATCCTCGTCGCATATCACTTCGCCCGAGGAAGCGTTTGGCTTTAAGCCCGGCACCGATCGCAAGCTGGCAGACTGGACTCAGCTGGTCTCCTATTTCCAGAAATTGGCATCTCAGTCGGCGCGGGTTCGTTTTGCGGACCTGGGCAAGACCACCGAGGGCCGCCCCTTCATTGCCGTTACCATCTCGGCGCCGGAAACCATTGCCCACCTTGGCGAGTACCAGGAGATTCAACGTCGCCTGGCTGACGCCCGCATTACGTCACCCGCTGAAGCCAAAGGCCTCATCGCTCGCGGGAAAACCGTCGTCGTGGTGACATGCAATATACACTCCACGGAGATCGCCAGTTCGCAGAGTGCCGCCGTGTTCGCCTACCGCCTGGCGGCGGACAATACACCGGCGATCGAAACGATCTTGAAGAACACCATCATCGTGCTCGTGCCTTCGCTCAATCCGGATGGCGAGCAACTGGTGGTCGATTGGTACAAGAAATATCTGGGCACTCCCTACGAAGGCACAAACCCGGTCGTCCTGTGGCACCACTACGTAGGGCATGACGATAACCGTGACTGGGCCGCCTTCACCCAGGTCGAGACCCGTCTCGCCGTCGAAAAGGTGATCAACCCGTGGCATCCCCAGATCTTGTATGACCTGCATCAGGCCGGCACCAGTTCGCCGCGCATTTACCTTCCGCCGTTCGTCGATCCCATCGATCCCAATCTCGATCCGCTGTTGATCTCTTCCATCAATGCGCTCGGAGCACACACGGCGCTCGAACTCTCTCAAACCGGGAAGAAGGGAGTGCTGTCCTATGGGGTATACGATTTGTGGTCGCCCGAACGCAACTACATCGTCTACCACAACGGGCTTCGGATACTTACCGAGTCCGCCAGCGCGAATATTGCGTCTCCGATCAACATCCCGTTCCGTGCGCTCGGGCGGGGCATCGGCTACGACGCGAAGGTTGCGTCCTGGAATTTTCCCGATCCCTGGCAAGGCGGAGAGTGGCATCTCAGCGATATTGTGGACTATCAGATCACCGCATTCTTCTCCATCGTCTCGAATGCGGCGAACTATCGCGAACGCTATCTGAGCAATTTCTATCAGGTTGGCCTGAACGCGGTGCATCGCAAGTCCGGACCCTGCGCCTATGTGATTCCGGCCAACCAGAAGGATTCTGCGGCCACAGCCCGCCTGATCAACACGCTGCGCATTGCAGAGGTCGATGTCGAAAAAGCCTCCGCGGATTTTGAGGCGGACGGCAAGCATTATGCCAAGGGCAGCTACGTTGTCTGGCTGGCACAGCCCTACGGGGCATTCGCCAAGACACTTCTGGAGATCCAGCGCTATCCCGACTTGCGGGAGTACCCGGGAGGGCCGCCGCGGCGTCCCTACGATGTGACTGCACAGACGCTGCCCTTGCTGCTCGGAGTCGAGGCGGTTGAGATAAGCGGGAAATTCAGCGTCCCGGCCATCAAGGTAACCAGGCTGGAGCACCCTTCCGGCCGGTTCGAGGGGTCAGGATCCGCAGCTGGTTATGTTATCCCGGACAAGACGAATAGCGATTTCTATGCGCTCTTTTCTCTACTGAAGGACCATGTCAAGGCTTATCGTCTGACGAGTGGGAGCTTTGATCCCGGAACGATCTACATACCTGAACAGGAAGGCATCGATGCAAAGCTGGCGGCCGTGGTCCAGAAATTTCCTGTCGATATTACGTCGGAGCAGCTCTCTTCTGATCCCACTGCCTTCGCTGTCACCTTGCCAAGAATCGGCTTGTATAAGAGTTGGGTGCCTTCGATGGACGAGGGGTGGACCCGATGGATCTTCGATCAGAATGGGATTCCCTATACCTCGGTCGTCGATGCGGACATTCGCAAGGGCAATTTGAACAGCCGTTTTGACGTCATCCTGTTGCCCGACAATAACCCCAGGGCCATCAAGAGTGGGCGAGGGGAGCGGGAAGAGGGCGGCGAAATAGGGCCGGCCCCGCCCCCGACGCCGCCAGAATTTGCCGGGGGTCTGGGTGACGCGGGTGTTCGCAATCTGAATGCTTTCGTTGAAGCAGGCGGGACAGTGGTGGCCTTCAATAAGGCGTCCCAACTGTTTGCGCAAAAAGACTCGGCAAAGATTGCCAACGCGCTCGACGGAGTCAACCGAAAGGATTTCTATGTCCCTGGCTCGATCCTGCAGGTTTCAGTGGACACCTCGAACCCCATTGCATTCGGTTCCAGCCCTACGGTACCGGTTTGGTTTGAATTGAGCCCGTCCTTTAGAGTCGGCGAAGGCGCCCGCTCGGTTGCCACGTACACGAGCGACAATCCATTGCTGAGCGGATGGATTCTGGGCGGGCAGTACTTGAAGGGCACCGCTGCGATTGCAGAAGAGGAAGTGGGAAAAGGACACGTCATTCTGTTCGGATTTCGCCCTCAATACCGGGCACAATCGGAGGTGACCTATCGATTTCTCTTCAACGCGTTGCTCTACTCCGCGTCAAGACCGGAAACGCTCTCGGCAAATCCAGCGCAGCGGCCGTGAATCACGCGTCCTGCTAACCGGTTCGCTCACCAAGCCCTATAAGCCCGACAGGAGCCGGTCACGGTTCGAGTTAAACGCTTCGCGCTGAACTCGGTGCGATTTGCGCGGTCTCGAATCACCGTTCACCTTACACTGGCTGCATCAGGACCGCCAACCGTTGAAATCGCACGGGCAGCGACTTGCCACTTGCCGTTTCGCTTGATCCAGGTATCGGTGAAACGATATTTCCCGCTGATGTCCTGCCCTTTGTACGTCCCGCGCAAGTTGTTGGTACCTGCGGCGACGGCAGCGTCGCCGTAGACGTGAACCGTCATATCGCTCAGTTCCATGGATTCAAACTTCAGATCTCCTGAACCCAGTTCTATCTTGCCTTGCGCCTTGTCCGTTACACCGCCACTCGGGTCGGTCTTGATAATATCGTCGGCTTCGTATTGGTCTGCCGCGGTGGCACCGCTCTTGATGCTCGCCTGCGCCCAGTCCTGTTCAAGGTTCTTAATTTCATCCTCAACTTTCGTCGCGGTCTCACCGGCGGCGAGCGACAGCGCAACCACGCAAAGCACCCCAATGGCTAACACGTTTTTCATGGCTCCTCCGACGCAGAAATAACATGCAGCAGCGGCAAGCCCTGATCCGCTGCACCAGACTATTTGCCGTCGCACACCTGGGTCATTGCGTGAAATACCGTGACGAACAAGGCACACGACGAAAGCACCGCCAGCGAGGTGGCAATGACCATCGGGCTTTGCAGCAGAAGGGGCAGGGCGACACAAAACACTTCCCCTAGCGCAGACCGCCACACTCGCGCAACCCCCAGCACACCCTTCTGCTCCCACTCGCCCGAGATCAGCTCTGAAAACGTGCTTACCATCTCGCACTGGAATCGCTGGCGAAACCCGCGCGGGTAGGTGAACAACAACAGTTTGTATAGGCCGCAGCTCACTCGGGAAGCGCTGCTCATAACATCACTCCGATGTCTTCGGCACCAAGTTGTTGGCACGAGCCCGTCGCACTACCGATTCCATGCGGCTGATGTCGGCGGCGAGGATTGCCTTTCCCGTGCGGGTCAACTTGTAATACCTCCTCCGACCTTCGTGCTCGGATTTGCCACCGACGCCCTCCGTTTCTTCAATCACGTCGAGATCCAATAATCTCTGAATGGTTGAATAGAGCGTGCCAGGGCCCATACGGAACTGGTTGTCCGAGATTCGTGAGACGCTCTGCATAATGGCGTAGCCGTGCTTCTCCCCGTCGGCTAATGCGAAGAGAATAAAAAACACCGCTGGAGTCAGAGGGAGCAGGTGCTTCAGATCATCCGGGACGCGGTTGGCGGAAGGCATAATATATCATTTATAGATATATCAGCAGCGGATATGCTGTCAAGAGTTTTTTTGGGGTAAGGCCCGCCCTGCAATCCGCCCGAGGAATGCACGGCGCTTGCATCGGTTGCCCCTGCATTGCCTACGATGGTTGCATGCAATACACGATCCGCGAGAATACCGAATTCCCTCGATGCTGCCCTTCGTCGGCGCGCTCGGGAGCAAGGCAAGAGCCTGAATGAAGTAGCCATCGAGGCCCTGGTTCGTGGCGCCGGAGTCAGCGGGCAACGCGTGCGGCAGCGCGATCTCCGGGACATTGCAGGCACCTGGAAGAGCGACCGCGCCTTCGACCGCGCACTGGCAGCGCAGGACACTGTCGATGCGGAGTTGTGGCGTTGAGACTGGCGCTCGATACCAATCGTTACACTGACCTCTGCCAGGGAGATGAAATACTTCAAATTGTTTTTTCCGCTACCGTGTCAACATATGTGTCCGGAGCCGGTCGGCTCTGAATTAATTCAAAATCCTTCACATTCCTGAGCACAAAGGCAGGCCCGGCACTGTTGCGGTGTTTGACGTGCACGAAGTCCGCCCCCTCGACGTCCTCGAGTACGAAGTCAGGACGGAAGTCCTGCTCGATGGCGCTAGTCTCTATGTTGCGCATCTCGATTCCCCGGACGTGACGAATGAAAAATCCCTGGGCCGGTATGGGGCCGAAGCGGTTCGGCTCGGGATAGGCATTTTCAATTTCCGGCACCAAGACGGCTGCTGCTTCTTTCGCTCCACCGCCTCGGTGTTGAATGTAAATATTGGCGAAGCGCACGTTCTCGATCGAGTGGTCAGGAACGCCGCTGATAATGGACGCTTGCCTTGAATCGGCGTTCGAGACGACCACGTTGCTAATCAGCACGCGCCGCAGCTGGCCGATGGGAGCGCCTTCGGGCCCGCGCATGCGCCTGCCTAAGCGCAGGAAAAAAGGCACGTCGACCACATCGCGCATTGCGATGTTGCTGATGGCGACATCTTCGAGCAAGCCGCCGTCAACGGTCTCGAGCGCAATGCCACGACAGTTCTCGAGTGCGCAGTTGGCCACCGTAATGTTGCGGAACCCGCCGTTACTTTCCGTGCCCAATTTGATTCGCCCGTTGCGCGGCGTCGGGTGGTCGGGGGCGATCGGCTTAAACGTCCCGTCGAGCAGCGTGCCTTCCTCATAGCCGCCGGTTACATAACAATTGGTTATGGTCACGTTGTCCGTCGACCGGGCATAGCCCAGCGCAAAGGAGCTTTTGGGGCAGATGGCGTCGTCCCACGGCGAATTGACACTGCAATTCGAGACTCGAACGTTTTTGCAGCAATCGATGTCTACGCCGTCGCGATTGGTGTCGATGAGCAGGTTATCGATCGTGAGATTGTCCACGCCGGTGGCAAGGACCGCAAAATGGCCGCCGTGCAGAATGGAGAAATCGCGAAGGGTAACGTGGTGGCAGTTTTTTAGACTGATGCTTTTGTTGCCGGTGCCAGGAGGAAGTCTATCGTCGGCCGTCCCGCGGCTCAGCCCCTTGCCCCAGATGCGTCCCGGACCGGTGATGGAAATATTGGAGATGTTTTCGCCCCAGATCAGGCTGTTGTGCCAGTGGCTGTGACCGAAATCCTGATACTGGTCCCATGGATTGGGCTCCGGCGGATCATAACCCTGGCTCGAAGCTCCCGCGGGCGAGTCGGCCGCAACGATGGTTGCGCCCGGACCCAGAAACAGACTGACATGGCTCTTCAGGTGTACGGAGTAACACAGATACGATCCTCCTGTGAAGACAACCGTGCCGCCGCCCGCGGCTGCAGCTGCATCAATGGCCTGGTTGATGGCTGGAGTGTCGAGCGTCTTGTCGTCCCCCCGCGCGCCAAAAGAGCGGACATTAAAGGTCGCCAGCTGCGACGGCGGGGGCTGGGTCGCAGACACGGCTCGCGCGCCAGCCAGTATCGAACCGCTGGCGCCAACCGCGCTAATTCGAAGGAAATCGCGACGAATCGATTCGTGACTCAATCGCCCGCTCCTATTACCTCGAGATTTTCAATCGGCAATTTTAGCGCACGGCGGTGTCTGGACTCAGTTCGGCCAACAAGGCCAACCAGGATTCGCGCTCGCGGGCCGCACTCACCAGGGGCTGCAACCTGGCGACCCGTTGTTGGAGATCTCGACAAAACAGGTCGTCGTACTCCGCACGCTGCAGCCGCTCCCTGAGGGCGGCGGTGTCGCCGACCGGAAAGTATCCCGGATAGTCCGCCCCCAAGATACCAACCGAGCCGGGAATGTGCGAACAAATGACGGGAACCGATACGGCGATTGCTTCGCTGATCACATTGGCTCCTCCTTCAAGGCGCGATGTAAGCACAAGCACGTGAGAGCGACCCAGCAGGTCGATGGCGTCTTCGTGCGCCAGAGGTCCCAGCCAGTGGTAGCGGGGGTTCCTGCGCTGCTCCGCTTCGACTTCGGCGGCAAGATCCGGGTCGAGCATGGCGCCGGCGTGTACCACCTGGATCCTCGAAGAAGCTGGCAGGGCCCGCGCGGCATAGGCCGCTCGCAAAGGGTCCTTGACAGGCCGAAGGTGGGCCAGTACACAAACCTGGAAACAGCTCTCTTCGCGCGGCGGGCCTGGAAAGGGGCGCGCAGCCGATTGGTAGATCACGCGCACTTTTCGCCGCGCGCTTTCGGGAACGGCTTCGATGCCCCGCGCTTGCAAGACCACAATCTTCGAGGCCAGCTCTAACGAACCAACCGCTTCCCCGCTCTTCTGCAGGTCGTCATAGAGATCGGTGCCCGTCAGAACGACAATGAGCGGGTCGAGCGGCCGCTCGCGGCGGAAACGCTGAATGGCAGGGAAGCTGCGCTGGGCGTGTAAGGCGACCAGCACGTCGCACCCTTCTCCATTCCAGTTCTCGCGGACCGTGACATCATGACCCAGTTCGGTCAGCAGGTTAGCCCAGCGATCTGCCGTAGTCCGATTCCCGGTATGGACCGGTCCCGGGGCCGGGGTAACGATTGCAATCTTCACTCGTTAAGGTTCCGCCTGACAGGTGCGGAATCCTGCCCAAACGTCGCGGCGGTCCGGAGTGTAGAAGTTCCGCCAGGTATTGCGCAGCAAGCGCGGCTGCGTCGGCCAAGCCCCGCCGCGCAGTACCTTGTGAGTGCCAAACCAGGGCTGCGAGTATTCGCGGTAGGGATCGATCTCGAATCCGGGATAGGGCCCGAAGTCGCTGGCCGTCCATTCCCAGACATTGCCCATCATCTGGCGGCAGCCGAATGCGCTGTCACCTGCGGAGAGCGCGCTGACAGCGACGGTACCCATGGCTTGCCAGCCCAGGTTGGCGAGCTGAGCGCCGGGTGCGTCATGGCCCCAGGGAAAGCGACGCTTGGCTTGCGCCACTTCCCTGCCCCAATTCTCTGGTTCGGCCGAGGCGGCTACTTCCCATTCGAGCTCGGTCGGCAGCCGTCGTCGCGCCCAGCGGCAGTACGCTTCCGCCTCCCACCAATTCACGTGCACCACGGGACGGTCCGGCTCGAGCCTAGCCCATGTATCAAAATTACGCCGCAGCCACCGTCCCGCGGCCTCCTGCTTCCAATAAGTGGGATGCTCCGCACCTGCACTTTCACGCCAGCTCCAGCCCGGCTCGCTCCAGAATTCTCTCCGGCTGTATCCTTTCCCCTCAACGAACCCGGCAAATTCGCCCTGCGTCACGGGCGCGCGTGCGATCGCAAACGGCGGAACCTCAACCACGTGCCCCCATTTTTCGTTATCAAAGACAAATGGTTCCTCGCGGACCGCTCCAAGCAGAAAGCGCCCTCCGGGAATCTTGGCGTCTCCCCGGAACGGTCCCGCCTGATCCGAACCCTTTGGCTCGAGGCCCGAAAAGACCGGCGCACTCCACCCGTAGGTCTGCCGAGTGTAGGTGAACGCCTCCGTGTGCATGTCCTCGTGGAAGACGCCCAGTTTCATGAAATAGCGCTCGTCGTCGGTGAGGTTTCCTCGCGCGATCCGTTCGAGGACGCGGTCGCGCACCGCCGTCATATAGGCAAGCGTTTCTGCGCGCGAAGGCAGGGGAAGGCCCCAACGTGTGTCGTGCGGGATGGCGGCCGAATCATAAAGAGCGTCCCCGTCGGTCCGAATCGGCGTCTGGCGGCCGGCATGCCGCAGCGCCCATTTCTCCTGAAACCACGTAACATGGCCGATTTCCCACAACAGCGGATTCACGATCCTCAGCTGCGGTCCCAGCAGTTGTTCGTCCGACAGATCCGACACGAGTTCGAGGGTTTTCTGTCGAGCGTCCCGCACCCACGCGGCGAGCTCCGCATCACTCTTCACCGGATCATCCACCACAGCTCCTGGGTGAAGTGCCACGCTCACCCTCCTTGTATCGGCCTGAACAAAAAATGCTACGCGGGCAGCCAGCCTCGATCAACCCACGGTGCCCGAATACCACAATCAGGAATTCTATGGACGCGACATCTAGTTTACCGCCCGATAGCTCTCTGGAGGCCCAAGATAACTCGGTTTTGGCTGGCTGTATGTAAGGACGATTTTTTCGACGACAAGGGCAGGATCAATACTCCAAAGATGGAGCGTGTGGTCACCGGCCGGCACTCGAGGCAGGGAGATGCTGGTCTTGCGAACGCCGTCCGTGACCGCCTGCGCCCAGTCCTTTTCCGTATTCTCCCCCAAAGAGTCAACGGTCACGAGCGGACCCTCGTCCAGCGAGATTGCAAGGCGAAGACCCCGTCCAGGAACAAAATTGAGGGTGGGGGCCGTGATGAGCTGAAGGGTACGGTCGCCTGAGTTAAATAAATGCATGCGGTAATCGAGCGACGCGCCGCGCTGGCCTGCGGGAGTGCTGGCGGAGAGGACCGGGAAGACTTCCATTGCGCCCAGGGTTTCACCAAAACCGGGGAGACGCTCCCAGTGGACCACCCCTTGGGGAGTCGTGGAAGTAAAGTGTTCGGCCTCGATGGAAACGACCTCATTCGACTCCAGAAATCCGCGAAGACCGGCGGAATCTGCAGGGTTTTGGATGCTGAGGTGAATGACGCGGGGCGCCGAGCTGGCGCCCTTCTGAACCACGCTGACGGACCCCTGGTGATCGCCCGTGGGCGCGGCTTGCCAGTCAATCGAGACGTGCAGTTGAGTCTCTCGATCGACGGTGCCGCCGGGCCGATCGATCTGAATCCACGGAGCGCTTGCCGTCGCGGCGTATGTAACAGAGCCGACGCCGCTGTTGAAGACATCGATGGTCTGGATCTGACGGTTGAAGCGGTCGAAGGCCGGCAACGTCATGCCGAAGCCCGGCGTCTGCGGTCGGAAGTTGCCGCCTTCGACGGCAACGCCGAGTGTGGGCTGACCCAGCGGCTGAATTTCCGTAACCGGCGGCATGACATTGACCGGCGGCTCCTGCCAGTAGGTGTACCCGAGATGGGTCTGGTCCATCATGTGGTTCCATTTACCGTCGCGCAAGCGGTTATATTGCGCCGACAAAGCTGCGTCCTTCCGGAAAAGCTGCCGGACCTCGGCGGCGAGATCGTTGGCGGAAACGCGGCCTTGTCTCGCATAAAGAGCGTTGCGGCCGGAGAGGATATACATGCGGATGACGGTCGCCGACGCCTCGATGGGGTGAAGAACCAGCTCGAAGTAGGCTGCCTGCTGGTCGGAAGGAATCTTTCGGGCAAGTCCTTCCGCCGCCGCGGTGGTCGCGTCGAGGTCGGCAAGAACGCGGTCGGCTTCGCCATAGTTGTCGAGGCTGTACGTAGTAGGTTCGAGAAGCTCCGGCTTGCGCCGCTCATTCCACTTGGTGTAACGGGTGATCAGATCTGCAATTTCATCCGCGTGGTCAAGGCCGAAGATGCCAGCCGACCAACGCCGGGTGAACGCCGTCAGATCCTTCTGGGTGATGGCCTCCGGGTTCCAGGCGTAGGTGAGGAAAAAGTCGATGGGCAACTCCAACGGCTTCAAGTCGCCGACATTGACGACCCAGAGACGGTCGGCTCCATACTGCCAGGCCAGGTGCATCTGCTCCCAAACCTTGGTCAGAGCTGTGCTATTAATCCACTTGTAGTTTCGCGGACCGCCGACGTAGTCGAAGTGGTAGTAGATGCCGGCGCCCCCGGCCCGCTTGCGCTCTTCCGGGGTAGGCAGACGGCGGATGTTTCCCCAGTTGTCATCGCACCACAGCAGCGTAACGTCATCGGGGACCCGCATGCCGGCTTCGTAGTAGGCCTGGACTTCCTTATAGAGCGCCCAGACCTGAGGAACCCTTGTGACGTCGGGATTGACTTCGTCGGCGAGAATCTGACGCTGGTCTTTGACAATGCGCTCGAGGAGCCGAGTATTGGTATCGGCGGACATTGCCACATCGCCATCGCCGCGCATGCCGATCGTGGTGATCTGTTCGTAATTCTTGTTGCGGCGCACGCCTTCACGCCAGAACTCCTGCAGGAATTTGGAGTTTTGCGTGTAGTCCCACGGACCGCTGCCGTGGCGCTTCCATTCCTGCTGCGCCCGCATCATCGGCTCGTGGTGACTTGTACTCATGACGATGCCGTATTCATCGGCCAGGCGGGGATTATCGGGGTCGTCCTCATTGAAGGCATTGCCCCACATGGCCGGCCAGAGAAAGTTGGCGCGCAGACGCAGGAGAAGAGTGAAGACATGCGCATAAAACCGGCTGTTGAATGTGCCGAATTTCTCGTGAACCATTCCGCTTAGCGCGGGAGCTTCGTCGTTCAGAAAGATGCCCCGGTACTTGACAACGGGCGAAGGAGTGAAGACCCGTCGCGCGGGAAGGTAGAGGGCGTCCTTATGAGGAATGGGCGCGTCGGCCCACCAGAACCAGGGCGAGACGCCAATCTCCCGCGAGACGTCATAGACGCCGAAGATAGCGCCGCGCTTGTCGCTGCCGGCAATGACAAGCGCCGAGCGGATGCCGGGAAAGGGATGCGCGATGGTTTGGGAAAGCGTCGCTTCCCACTGGTTGCGGAGCGGGTTCAGATCAATTTTGCGCCGGGCCGAAAGGCGGTCGAGAAGCGGACTGCGGCCAACGGTCGCAACCAGCACAATCTCCCCGCTGGCGGGGAGCGTCTCGGAGACCTTCGGCAGGAGGCCGGTTACCCCATGGACGTCTTCTGCAAGATCGCCTGCAGCGCGCCGAACGCCCGGCCACGCAGCCGGCTCGACGACGAGCGTCGCCGTCTTTCGACCGGCTGCCAGGGGAATGCTCCCGGGCGCGGGACTTGAAAGCATTTGTGCAAAGCCTGCCTGGGCCAGCAGAAATAGCGGGAGAAGCACCCTCTGACTCCTGACGCAAACTAAACTCATGAAATATCGCTGCATGTGGAAGGACGAGCCTCGCGTGGCGTTGAATCCGGTTCGAATTTCGCGCTCTCTGCTACTTGATTCTCTGCTACTTAATTTGACTGTGCAACTAATGTCAACTAGCATGCTGCCGTACCCCGACAGGGGTGAAGACACGCGTCCAGCCTCCGCAGGCTGACGTCGTGGAGGATGAGAGAGAGGATGATAACGCGCCGGGACCTATTCGTAGCCCTGATCACGTCGGTGATGACAGCCGCTGCCTTTGCACTTGTCGATCAGGCGCCCGTCATGCACTCTGCGGTATTTGATTGGAAGACGATACCCGACAAGCCAACGAAAGTCGGCTCGGTGCGCGCCTTCTTCAAAACGCGCACGGCCACACTCGAAGAGCTGGAGGTTCACGTCACAACCCTTGATGCCGGAAAGATGTCTCATCCACCCCATCGCCATCCGAACGAAGAGATGATCATTCTGGATCAGGGCACGGTAGAGACCCTCAGCAACGGCGAGTGGAAACGGGTAGGCCCTGGCTCGGTCATCTTCAACGGCTCGAACGAACTTCACGGTTTACGCAATGTCGGCACCGGACCGGCAGTCTACCACGTGGTCAATTGGCGGTCATCGACAACGCCGCCGCAGACAGCGGCGGCACCCCAATAGGTGGAAGGCAATCCATCCGGAACTTGGCGGAGAGGTGAGTTAACGGTGCGAAATCAGCCGGTCGACCGGCGCTGCTTCTTGAAGAACATGGGAACCGCGGGAATGCTGCCGGTTCTGCCGGACTTGGCTCTGGGTTTGCGCCCGCCGGGCGGCCTTGTGCACGAGCAGGTGGCCCCGGCGCGCTTCGACGAAACCAAGCCCAAGGACCACATAAAATTTGCGGTCATCGGTCTCAACCACTACCACATCATGGGAATGACGGCGGCGGTCATCCGCGGCGGCGGCGAGTTAGTCTCCTTCTATACGGACCTGCCCAAGGCCATCGCCGACTTTCAAAAGAGCTATCCCCATGCGAGGCTGGCCAGGAGCGAAGATGAAATCCTGTCAGACCCGTCGATCCAGCTGATCTGCGGCGCTCCCATTCCCAACCTGCGCGCCCCCCTGGGCATCCGCGCCATGCAGCACGGCAAGGACTTCCTTAGCGACAAGCCGGCGGTCACGACGCTCGAACAACTGGGCGAAGTACGCAGGGTTTCCGCAGCGACGGGCAAGATGTTCGCCATCATGTACTCCGAACGCCTGGAAGTGAAGGCCGCGGTCGAGGCCGGCTACCTGATCCACGACGGAGCAATCGGCAAGGTGGTACAGACGATCAACATCGCTCCGCACAAGGTGAATGACATCACCCGGCCCGACTGGTTTTGGGACCCCGAGAAATACGGCGGCATCCTGTGCGATATCGGGTCGCACCAGGCCGATCAATTTGTGTACTACACCAATTCGACCACGGCGGCAGTGACCGCATCGCAGATTGCCAATGTAAACCATCCCGATCATCCGAAGTTCCAGGACTTCGGAGACATGATGATGCACGGCAATGGCGGCGCCGGCTATGTTCGCGTGGACTGGTTTACACCCAACGGTCTGAGCACCTGGGGCGATGGCCGGCTGTTCATTTTGGGAACCGACGGCTATATCGAGCTGCGCAAGTACACCGACATCGGCGGTAAGCCGGGAGGCAACCATCTCTTCATGGTCGACCAGAAGCAGGTGCGGTATATCGATTGCAATCAGGTGGTGCTGCCCTTTGGGCCGCAGTTTGTTTCCGACATCGTAAACCGCACGCACACGGCACAGAATCAGGAACAGGCGCTGCTTGCGGCCGAGCTGGTGCTCACGGCGCAGAAGAATGCAAAAGTCCTGAAGTTTACCGCATGAGGCGGAATCCCAGACCCTGGACGTTTGAAACCACTCGTTCTCGATGGAGTCGGAAGAGATGAGCAGAAAAGACCAAAGCACCGGAACCTCGCGCAGAGCATTTCTCAGAACGGCTGGCGCGGTGGCGGCCGCAGCCGGATTTCCCGCGATTGTGCCCGCCAGCGTGTTTGGCAAGAATTCTCCGAGCAATCGGATCAATGTTGGCGCAATCGGCGTTGGCCGCATCTCGCGCGTGCACGATCTGCCGGGAATATGGCAGTTCGACACTGCCCGGATCGCAGCGGTCTGCGATCTGGACGCAAACCGCGTGGAAGAAGCCAAGAAGCTGGTGAATGGCTACTACACCAAGAAAACCGGCGCGAACTACAACGGTGTAACCGGATACCACAACTACCATGATCTGCTGGCCAATCCAGACATCGATGCCGTGGTAATCAGCACGCCGGACCATCAACATGCGATCGTTGCCGTCGACGCGGTGCACGCGGGAAAAGACGTGTATCTACAAAAGCCGGCTTCTCTAACCATAAAAGAGGGGCGCGCCATGAGCAATGCGGTCATGGCATCCGGCCGCATCCTGCAGATTGGCTCGCAGCAGCGCTCATGGAAGCAGTTTCACCGCGCCTGCGAACTGGTGCGCAATGGCCGCATCGGCGAGATCAAGCATGTTGAGATCGGTCTGCCGGGCGACCCGAGCGGGCCGGATGCCGGGCCCATGCAGGTTCCCGACGGCTTCAATTACGACGCATGGCTGGGGTCGACGCCCGAGGTGTATTACACCGAGATCCGGGTACACCCGCAAAAAGATTTCAGTCGTCCCGGCTGGTTGCGCTGCGAGCAGTTTGGCGCGGGCATGATTACCGGCTGGGGCGCGCACCACGTCGATACAGCCCATTGGGGCATGAACACCGAATACACGGGACCCGTCGAAATCTGGGGAACGGCCGAATTTCCAACCCACGGATTGTGGGATGTCCATGGCAAGTTCCTGACGCACGCGGTCTATGCCAACGGCGTCACCATGGATATCAGCGGAGATTTCCCCAATGGCATCAAGTTCTATGGGAGCGAAGGATGGATCTTCGTCACCAGGGAATCCGAGGTGACGCCGAGCGATCCCGCAAAACCCGCGGGAACGAAAATGGAACCGCTGATGGCAAGCGACCCGAAGATTCTCGACAGCGTGATTGGACCGAACGAGGTCCACCTCTATGAAAGCAGCGATCAACACGGCAACTGGCTGGAATGCATCAAGAGCAGAATGGTTCCCATCGCGACCGCGGAGCTGGGCCACCGGGCATGCTCGACCTGCCTGATTCACCATATCGCCATGAAGACCCGGAGAAGGCTGTACTGGGACCCGATTAAAGAACGCTTCAAAAACGATGATGAGGCGAACAGCATGCTGTCGCGTCCTCAGCGAGCGCCTTTTACCATGGACGTGTAACTCCGATCGCGCGAACGCCTGCATCGAACCCAAGATTCCAGGACACACAATCGCCCATGCGCCGACGAGCCCGCGACAGAAGCGGCGACGCCACAGTTGTCGTGGTTGAGCAGCAATCAACTCCCTCCAAGCTCTTAACCGGATTTCGTCGTCAGCTTGATGATCCTGAGATGCCTCGATGCCTCGCGTGCATGCTTGACAGTAATGCATATTCGCATTACCATCCGCTGAGGAGGAAAAACGATCATGACCACACTCACCGTCACCGAGCGGGGACAAGTCACGTTTCGCAAGGAAGTGCTGCAGCATCTCGGCATCCAGCCTGGGGAGAAGATCGAACTGGATCTGCTGCCTGGTGGACGTGCCGCGTTGAAGGCTGCTCGGTCCACGGGTTCGTTTCGAGCCTTGGCAGGGTGCCTGAAAGGCAAGACAAACGGTCGCGTGCTGACCGTCGAGCAAATCAACGAGGTCATCCGCGACGCTGCCGCCCGGTCAGGGGCTGGCGAGTGAAGATCATTGCTGACACCAATGTCCTTCTTCGCGCCATCGTCGGGGACGACCCGACGCAAGCGCGCTTGGCGATCAAAACGTTAGAACAGGCCGAGACCGTAGCCGTAAGCGTGCATGCGCTCTGCGAACTCACGTGGGTGCTTCAGCGGAGCTATGACGTGGCTCGTTCGGATATCGCGGCGACCATCCGGCAACTGCTCGACACGCGGAACGTTGCGGTGAACCGGCCGGCTGTTGAGGCTGGTCTAACGGTGCTCGATGCAGGCGGCGACTTCGCCGATGGTGTGATTGCCTACGAGGGCCAATGGCTTGGGTGCGACACCTTTGTGTCCTTCGACCAGAAAGCCGTGAACCTGTTCCGGGCCCAAGGTCAAGTCGCCCGACTGCTCGGGCCGACGCCAATTTCCCGAGCGACCCCCAAACGACGGACACCGTAACACCCGGTCGACGAGTGCGCTTGGCGGGATGGCGCCAACTGAGACCTCGCCTCCCCACCAGCGTCAGGGCGACTCGATGCATTGCGAGTGCCCAGCCAGCGCTCACCGATGCTGACATGCGGAAGATCCGGGAGGCCGCAGGGCGAAATGCGACCACCGGAGATGTACGGCTCAATAGCCAAGGCGTTGGCTCTCGGGGCTCTCGCGGCGGTCGAGTTCTTGGAAGGAACGAGTCGGCCTCTCAAACGAAACCGACGACGGCTGAAGGGAATCTATCCGGGCTGTTGATTAAAACAGTCGTTCCCCCAACTTGTGCGCCGCGGAGGGGATTTCGAGCGTCATGGCGGTATTTTGACACCTAGTCCACGGCTAATGCGACTCGTGCGCCGTAGTGCTCGCAACCTGATCTAAAAAAGCAATATATGCCGCCAGAAGGCGGTACGTGTCGTAGTAATCGTCAAACCGGATTGCCGATATCCTGTCTTTCGATGTGTGAAGGATACGAGCATTCCAGGTCTCTTGTGTGATTGAGTGAATCGTAATGCGCGGAATCTTGCGTTCCGCAAACTGCTCCGAGTCGCTGCTACCGATCTGATCCACGTTGATACCAGTGACGGATAAGTTTAGCTGCTTAGCGACATAAATGAGCTCACCAGTCAACAGCTTGTCTGAATGGCTAGCCCAAACCTCGGTAGGCGCAAGGCCTAGCGTGTCCATGTTCACCATCGCATCGGTCATGGCGACTTGTTCCTTGGTCATTTGCCGGACGTAGAAACGTGACCCTACTTCGCCCTGCTCCTCATCTGTGAACCCAATGAAAAGGTAGGTATGCTTGCGCGGTTCCATCCTTACGGCGTCATACAAGGACGGCAGTAACGATGCGCCACTCCAGTTATCGACGACACCATCACCTTGTGACACTCGATCGAAGTGTGCTCCCACGATAATAACCCTGCGGGAGCTGCCCGGGAGCAAGCAAATAAGATTGGGCAGCTTCGATCCCTTCACGTGTTGTTCGGAAAGGTACTGGTCGTTGCAACCCGCGTCAGCAAACAGTCCCTTGAGAGCCCCCTCACGTTGTTTATTGTTGCCTGCGTATTTCCCGAGTCGGGCTTTGACAACCTCGCTTGGAACCGGATTGCACCGGATGCTCTCCGCAGCAATGACAATCCACGTGTGCAGCAGCAGCACAGTAGTCGCGTAAATCTTCGAACGTGTGCTCCGATTGAACATTGCCCAGCCTCCTTTTGGCCGTACCAGCTCCGAGAGGTCGCAAGATAGCTTGGACAAAAGAAAGTTACCCCATGAGGCGACTGTCGAGAACAGGTGATTTTACTCATTAACCCAGGTCGGGTCGGCGACAATCGCGATGACCTCTGAAGGGGGCAGCGTCCGAGGATGCCGAGCCATGACATTGGACCGTTCATGCTCCGATTGCCGCCTTCCCCAGTGTGGGGGGAATGGCCGTATCCCTCCACTCGGGACTTAAGCCCGAGTGTTCCGGGCATCAACGGGAAATCACTTTCGACACGAAGACCGCACCTTTCCTGCACGCTCGCGGAGTCTCCTTAGAGCTTCCCTTTATAGACCTGAGGATGTGAGTGCGTGCGATGGGGCAGATTTTGGGATATGCTGCTTCCGCATTTCTTGCTTGCCGGCACCTGCGGCCATCGACATAACGAGAGGCATTAGAATTCATTTCACCCATTGCTGGCTGGAGCAAACATGGTTTTTTCCCTGGGCGTCCTCGATTGGTCCATTTGCCTGGCGGTACTAGGCCTCAGCATCTCGCTTGGTCTGTTCCTTTCGATCCGCAAAAAAGCTTCCGTTGACAGTTCTCACTTTTTCCTTGCCGGTCGATGTTTGACGTGGCCTCTGGTGGGAGCGTCCTTGTTCGCCACCAACATCGGCGCCGAGCACCTGGTCGGCCTTTCCGGCGATGCCTACCGCTACGGCTTATCAGCCGGCGCGGTGGAATTGACGACATGCATCACGGTCGGTTTCGCCGCCGCCTTTCTGTATCCGTTCTATATCCGGAATCGAGTCTTTACGACGTCCGAATTTCTCGAAAAACGCTACCATCCGGCTGCACGCGTCCTGTTTTCCGGGCTCATGCTGATGATTTCGATCACCACGAAAATGGCGTTTCATCTCTACGCGGGCGCCCTCGTATTGCGCGGATTGAGCGGCTGGAACTTGATGACCGTTGTCTGGATTATGGGTGGCGTGGCCGCGATGGTCACGATCATCGGCGGTTTCACCGCGGTTGCTTACACCGACTCGATTCAGACCGGCATCATCGTGCTCGGATGCGGGATCATGGCTCTCACCGGATTGCACCACGCGGGCGGATGGCACGCTCTGGCATCGCGTGTACCGCAGGCGATGCATGTCGCGGCGTCCTATGACGATCCGAATTACCCCTTCTGGGGAGTAATCCTGACCGCGTTTTACGGCGGGATTTTTTACTGGGGCGTGGACCAGGTCAATGTCCAACGCGTACTGGGGGCAAGAGACATCGATCATGCGCGCTGGGGAGGCATGTTCACCACTTTCTTAAAGCTTTTCCCAATCTTCATCTTTGCTTTGCCGGGAGTAATCGCCCTGGCGCTTTTTCCCGGCCGCGAGAGCAAGACCACCTTCGTAACTTTGTTGAACGAACTTCTGCCCACCGGACTCCGGGGCCTGGTGCTGGCAGCGCTGCTTGCCTCCTTGATTGGCTCGACTTTGTCGGTGATGAACTCCGTATCCACGCTCACGGTGCGCGATTTCGTGCTGCGATTCCGTCCAAAAACTGGCGAGCGCGCGCAGGTGTTATTGGGCAGGCTCGTGATCCTGATCGCCACTCTCCTGGGCATTGCCGCCGCCTACGCGATCTACAAAACTCCCGATGGGCTTTACAAATACCTGCAAACCATTTCGATTTACCTCAGTATGCCCGTGGTCCCCGCCATCGTCTTCGGGATCGTCAGCAAGCGCGTCACGGTGAAAGGCGCCCTGGTTTCGGTGCTTCTGGGATGCGGCTTGGCGGCCGTGTTCGTAACCGACCAACTCATGGGCCCGCAGGAAGGCACCAGACTGTTTCCCTGGCTTCATACCAGACTCACTCTGAACTATTCCTATCGGGGTCTGTGGGGAACCATGGCGTGCGTGCTTGCGCTGTTTCTGGTTTCTTCGTTCACGAAAAAGACCGATGCCGCGGCGCTGAAGGAACTCACGGTCAGCTGGAGATTACAGCGCGGAGGATTCCGCGGACTGCTGGATTGGAGGCTGCAATGGGTCGTCCTGACGGTTATTACGATAGCTCTCTACTGGGCACTCCGGTAGCCGGGCCAGCGGAATTTCTGATGGCTCCAGTTCCCTTTTGAAGCACACCACAATGGAGCGGAGCTAGTGCGAATCCCTCGGTATGGGCGCACCGCTCGAGCCTACCAGAAAGTCGAGGTCGGCCCCCTCGTCGGCTTGCAGCACGTGGTCGCAATACAGTTTGACCCACCCTCGCTCCGGGCGAGGGGGCGCGACCCATTGAGTACGTCGGCGCGACAGCTCTGAGTCGGGCACCTCCAGGTGAATGAGTCTCTTCGAGGCACTCAGAGTGACCATATCGCCTGACTGCACCAGGGCGAGCGGTCCGCCTATGGCGGCTTCGGGAGAAACATGAAGAACGACCGTTCCGTAAGCCGTGCCGCTCATGCGCGCGTCGGACACGCGAACGACGTCGTTAATGCCTTTGCGCAACAACTTTGCGGGTACTGGCATGTTCCCGACCTCCGCCATGCCAGGATACCCGCGAGGGCCGCAATTCTTGAGGACCATCACAGACGTTTCGTCGATCTCCAGGTTTTCATCATGCACTCGCGAGTGAAGTTCTTCGACGTTCTCGAAAACGACGGCGCGCCCGCGATGCTCGAGCAAGTGCGAGCTTGCAGCCGATGTTTTTATGACCGCTCCCTTCGGAGCCAGGTTGCCCTTCAGAACCGTAATTCCTGCATGGAGTTTCAACGGTTCTTTAAAGGGGCGAATGACTTCGCGGTCCCAGCACTCGGCCGCCGATACGTTTTGCCAAATCGTCTTCCCGTTTGCGGTGAGGGCGTCGCGATGCAGGATGCCGGCCTCGCCCAACTCTCGCAGCACCGCGGGAACACCGCCGGCGTAGTAGAAATCTTCCATCAAGTGGTTGCCGGAAGGTTGAAGGTCGACCAGGCAGGGGAGGTGAGCTCCCAGCCGGTCCCAATCGTCAAGACAGAGAGGCACGCCGACGCGTCGGGCGATCGCCAGCAGATGGATAACCGCGTTGGTAGAACCCCCGATGGCCGCATTATTAAAGATGGCGTTTTCCATCGCCTCCCGGGTCAGGATTTTCGAAATTCGCAGGTCTTCCTGGACCATTTGTACGATTCGTCTCCCGGTCAGTTGGGCCAAGGTGTTGCGGCGGGCATCGACTGCCGGAATCGCGGCATTTCCAGGAAGACTCACACCCAGAGCCTCGACCATACTGGCCATGGTCGAGGCGGTTCCCATCGTCATACAGTGTCCTCTGGAGCGGTTCATGCAACTTTCCGCTTCGAAGAACTCGCTGAGCGGCATCGTTCCGGCATTCACTTTTTCGATCATCTGGAAGACGCCTGTGCCCGAACCCAGTTCCCGCCCGCGAAATTTGCCATTCAACATGGGCCCGCCGGACAGGCCGATCGTGGGCAGATCGCAGGATGCAGCCCCCATCAACAGCGAAGGCGTCGTCTTGTCACATCCCATTAACAGCACGACGCCATCGATCGGGTTGCCGCGAATCGACTCTTCCACATCCATGCTGGCCAGGTTGCGGAAAAGCATGGCCGTCGGCCGCAGCTGGGATTCGGCGAGCGACATAACGGGAAATTCCAGCGGAAATCCTCCCGACTCCCACACACCGCGCTTCACCCATTCCGCCAGGTCGCGGAAGTGTGCGTTGCATGGATTCAGCTCGGACCACGTGTTGCAGATCCCGATCACGGGACGTCCAAATACGTCGTGCGGCCAGCCCTGGTTCTTCATCCAGCTTCGGTGCGAGAATCCGTCGCGGTCGTTCCTTCCGTACCAACTCTGACTTCGCAATTTCGGCATCTATCTTCGTCTCCAGTTCCAATGCGGAGGTTTGTAGTCGCAGAACTCAGGTTCGGCGCTGCCGGGAGCCTTCTGCCGCTCGATGCCCTGAATCTGTGCTGGTTCCTGTTCCAGGCGGAGGCGTGCTATTGTGCGGTGACTCCTCCGTCGAAGGTCCAATTGCTGCCGGTGACGGACCGGGCGGAGGGACCAAACAAGAACGCTACGAGATCGGCTATCTCGCTTACGTCTATGAATCGTTTCACCAATAAGCGGCTCAAAAGATGTTCGACATTGATTTCGCCTTCGGCGATCAAGTCCTCGGAATATTTGGTGAGAACCGCGCCCGGCGAAATCGTGACCACACGAACCCTGGGCGCCAGCTCCACGGCCATCGCCCGGGCCATCGCTACCAGAGCCCCTTTCGTGGATGCGTAAGCCGTCAGGTTCCGATTTCCAACGGCGGCGTTGACCGAAGCAATGTTCACGATACAGGGATCTACGGCATCGTCCGCAAGCGCACAGGCGAACTGCTGGCTCAGAAAGTACGGCGCGCGCTGATTGACCGCCACGACCCGGTCAAACTCAGCCGGCGTGGTTTCCGAAAAAGGCTTGTGAAAACTCCAGGCGGCGCAGTTTACCAGACCATCCAGATGTCCAACCTTATCGAGGGCCGAGCGCAGCAGGTCCTGCGGGGCCTGCGGTTCTGCCAGGTCATGGACCAAGGCGACGGCAGAATTGGCAAATACGGGATCCGCCAGCTGGTCCTTAACTGCCGGATTGCAGTCGGTCAGAACTAAACGGGCGCCGCCGCACGCCAGCCGGCGCGCAATACCCGAGCCCAAACCCTGGGCAGCTCCCGTAACCAGAATCGTGCGATGTGTAAGGTCAAGTTTCAAAGTTCGGCCGCCTGTCCATGTTCAAAGCACCCCGCTTGGCGTGTAATCGCATCGCCCCGACTCGCCCCCCTCCCGAAGCGCACCCGCGAACCCCGCACGGCATGACTCGGTAACCCATACAAATGAAAGTGAACACCTTTTGGAAGCTTAAGGTCGCCCCGGCGCACCGAAAGAAGCCGCACCCAATTCGTGCGCAGCCTTGTTTTCGGACCCGCCCGCCTCCATCTCACCTAAAGCAACCAGTATCTCCTTCAGTTGCTCGGAATGCTTCTCCGTGACGCGTGAAAGCGGCTTACGGCTCTCGCCAACGGGAAGTCCGCGCAAGAGAGCCGATTCGCGGGTTACGGCCAGCCAGTGAGGATCATTGTTTGCGGTCGAGGCGGCATGGAACTCAAGTCGTATGAGCGGCACCAAGCGGTAAAAAAACTCTCGCGCTGCCTTCAGGTTCTGTTCCACGGCCAACAGTCTGAACAAATGCACGGCGCATTTGGGGGCGATCATAGGCAGGCAACTGATCCAGCCATCGGCGCCAGCCGCCAGTCCCTCAAAGGCGATCAGGTCATTCCCCACAAACACGATAAACGAGGGGCCGCAAAGAAATTTGGTATCGCGAATCCTTGCCACCTCAGAGGTCGACCACTTCACGGCCTGGACGACGCCCTCCTCTGCCAACCGCTGGATTTCTTCCGGCGTGAGATCAATCCCGCTAGTGCCGGGCACGTTGTAGAGCATGACCGGCAGTCCCACGGCTTCGCGGACCCTGCGGAAATGATCGAAAACGTCTCGTCTGGGCGGCCGGAAGCCGTAGGGCGGCATCACCATGAGCCCCTTGCACCCTGCCGACCTTGCAAATGTGCCTAATTCAATCGCCGCTCGGGTGCTGTACTCCACGATGCCGGCCAGGATCGGCACCTCCCCGTTCGCTTCTTCGACCACGGCGTCAAGCACCGCCTTACGCTCGTCCATGGCGAGCGCAATAGGCTCGCCGGAACTTCCCAGTGGAACCAGCCCGTTTACCCCCTGGCTCAGCAGAAATCTTACAAACGCGCGCGTTCCGCTCAGGCTGACCGATTCATCCCGTTCGAAGGCAGTAATGGTCGGGGAATAAACCCCTCGCGGAGCGAAACCGGTAGTATCAGGCTTGGCCAATTTGGAGCCTCCGTGATCGCGGACTCCCGAAGAGCCGTGGACACATGATTCGGGAACTAAGCATCGGCCGATCGTCGAGCCATTCGCTGTGTTGCCTCATGCCGCGTATTGCAGGCCTCCGGCCGGTGATCGCCGCTCCTCCCAAGGCGAGAAACATATGCGCTTCGCCCTGGTTTGTCAAGCAGCAACTTTGCTCTAGTCCTTTAGACAAGCGATTGTTTATACCCGCAGCCCGGCGCGCCAAAGCAGTCAACCTGCCGGGATAGAGTCGGGAATGCACTCGGCCGCCGAATCAGCGGAGGGGCCGATTCTGCCATCGCCGAATCGGCGAACGCCGCCCGATTCTTATGAATAGACATCGGGTTTCACGGCAGTTGGAATCGCACTGCCCACCGCGCCGCTCAACGCGTGGGCTCTGGGTCGCCCGAGTTCCTGCGTAGACTCACGAACTACCAGACTGGGTTCAACGGTTATTTCTTCCCGGAACTTCTCCGTTCCCTTGAGCCGGTTCAATAGACAGCGTGCCGCGATCTCTCCCATCTCCGAAAGCGGCTGCCGAATGGTTGTGAGCCGCGGAATGTTGTAGGAAGCTGCCTCAATGTCGTCGAACCCAATGACGGAAACATCGGCGGCTACGTGAATTCCTAAGTCCTGCAGAGCACGAATCACACCGATCGCCGACATGTCGTTAAACGCAACCACTGCGGTAAATTGTTCCCGGCTGGCAACCAGGCGCTGAATGACCGGATAGCCTACTTCCGGCGAGTGGACGTCCCCCTCGAGCTGCACGACCAACTCCGGCCTCACCAAAATGCCTTTTTCGAGCGCAACATTCATCAAGTGGCGCCACCGCTCTTCCGCATCCGCGCTAAACGACTGCCCCCTCACAAAGGCGATCCGCTCGTGTCCGAGCGACTGCAGATGGGTCAGGGTCAATTCCGCCGCGAGCCGGTGATCGAGGATTACGTTCGTAACTCCATAGATAGGGCGGTGTCCGGCGACGGCGACTACGGGCACCGGAAAAGGGTGTTCCAGCGGAGTATCAATGGCAATCAAACCTTCAACACCCCGGCCCACCAACATTTGGCTGTATTCTTCGACCAGATGTTTTCTGCGCCGATGATGGGCGGTGAAATAAAAATAGCCGGCCTCCATCAAATGGTCGCCGATCCCACTTACCACCTGGTTGTGGTAGGCCTCGTTGAGATCGGGCACCAGCACCCCGATGCTCAACGTACGCCGACTCCGCAAGGAACGCGCAAGCAGACTCGGTTGATAATTGAGTTCCTTGGCTGCCGCCTTGATGCGATCGCGGGTTGATTGCGAAATGGCGCGTCCCGGAACTTCATTGAGAACGACGGAAACCGTCGTCGGATGAAGACCGAGGCGTTCAGCGATCTTCTTCAAGCTCGTCGACCTCGGTGGCACCCGATGCTTCTCTGTCATTTCTATCCCAATTTCTCCATGGCGATATTAGCAATACGCTCCAGCACTGTCCACCTGAAACGCTTCCGAGGGAATGCGGCTCGGCGGAATAACAGTTCGATTCGAAAGATAAAAACATAACAAGTTGGTCTTCCGGTCAGCCTCAAACCTCGCATCTCAAAGCCTCCCGGTACGCGCCAACTTGTGGCGAGACCGAGTATCGTCCGTCGTACTAGGGATCTACCTGCGTCTTTCGATCCAAGCCGCCCGGTACGCAGGTCGTGGGCACTTCTTGTAGAGAATCGAGCGGCGCGATCGACATTGCGCCCGTGCGCCAATCGTTCGCGTCGCAAACGGGTAACCTACACTCGCTTTACTGCCGCCGCGCAGGCCAAGCGATAAAGGAGGACCTGGTCGTTCCTTGCTCTTGTAATCCCTGGCCTGATAGAAGAAGTACTTCCCGGATTCCGGATCCGGCTTATCTTTCTGGCAGGTGTAGGCGCGCCGGTTGACGAACCACAGCATATATTCCCGCGCTTGCTCGGTGTTGGCCGACTGCAACTCCAGCTTCCGTCGCGGCGGCTTCCAGGGCGGGAGCTTGTCGACAGCCACGGCTGTCCTTTTGCAAGTTTCTTGCCCGCTCCTTTCTTTTCAAATGTGCGTTGTTGTACCCTGCTTTCTGAATCCAGTCAAATGACCGCATTTTTAGCGGGAAGGCGTGATTCCCACATGCCGGATGAGAATGCTCACCTCGAGAGGCCAGCTAGCGGGCATCGGCACTGCGCATGACAGCGCGGCCGGTCAGTTAGCGAAATACGCTGGAATTAATCCAGCACGGGCACCCGTGACTGTTCGAATCAGCGATTTCACTCAACCCACTCTGTCAAGCGCAGGTGAGTGAAATGGAGAATTGGGCAACGGAGCTATTCTCGAGGAAGTAAGCGTATGCACTTTCCAAGGATGCTGAAGAGCTTGTTCGGCAGGTCGCCACAATCCGAGACCACAGAGTTGCGGTCCATTGTTATCATGCAGCGGAAGGCATACCGCTTCAGTGAGGAGGAGCTACAAGCTGCGGGAGAACGCGGATGGGGCAAGAAATTCGACGGTAAAGAAGATCCAATGTATTTCGTCTCAGCCAGTCACGCCATTCTGACTGTCGTAAAGGCTGGTCCCCATATCATCCGAGTGACTTCCGTTCCTAATCGATATGCCGGCGATGATAAATATGCTCTTTCTCAATTGCCACGGCCAGAACAGAAGAAGGCTTGGACTGAACATCATGCCTGTACTTTTCTCGACTTTTTTAATGATTTTTCGAGCGAGTCCACGATTATCCTGGATGCCGACGCATATGCTTCACTAGCGAAATTGGCTCTGCAACTCGGTGATCCGAACTGCACCGCCATCTTTGTGCCCATCAAAAATATCATGATGCCGAATGATGGCACAGCGGAGGAAGGTCTTCGCCTACTGATCAACAAGAACCTACCGCTAAGGTGCTGAGAACACGAAGACAGGCGAACGAGCACGTCCTGGGACAGTGAGCACTACCTGTTCAGTAGCACTCGTAGCAGAATTGGCAATCGCCCTCGTCAGCGGTAAATAGGACGCTCCGCAGGAACGGAGTCAGACTATTCTTCATAACATTTCCACACGCGAGCGAGATCGAGCTCGAAGCCGTGTACCGGACCTTCTCCGGTGACATTGGGTCCTGTGACTCGCTCTGCTGGCTGGCCTGGCCGATAAACGAACACCTGTCGCTCATACGGATCGATGAGCCACACCAGCAGTGCTCCGTTCGAGATCCAGTCAGCCATCTTACTCTTCAGCCTTTCCAGTGTGTCCAATTCAGAGAGAAGCTCGATCACAAAATCGGGACAGACCCGCGGGAAGCTGCGCAGTTCACCTTTCGGTAACCTCTTCAGTCTCTCCTGCGAGAGATACGAAGCGTCGGGACTGAGCGTCGAACCGTCCGGCAGGCGAAAACCGCCGCTAGAATCAAAAACGTAGCCACGTTCATGCTCAGCCCCCCAGTTCCCCAACTGTCGTGCAATCTCCTGATTTCCTCTGCTCGTCCAACCACCCGCGGGTGCCAGCATGCGGATCGCTCCTTCCTTCGTGCGCTCAAACCGTATAGCGTCGTTCTTGCGGCACAGCGCCTCAAATTCCTCGTTTGTCAGCGGTGGATCAAGCACCAGCACACGAGGCAGTGTTTCCGCGTCAATCCGAAGGAGCATGTTCATACCATCATTTTACCGGAGTGGTGCGTCGGCGGCTTTGCGGTGTGGGCTTCCTGTCGAGCGGTCCGTTCACGGAGCGGCGCGGTCGCGGGCGCCCGTCAGATTGGCTCGCAGATCGAAGATGGGCAAGAGCGCCGCGACCAAGCCGGATAGCCAGTGTCTGGTTTCGATACTCTGGGCTTAGTGGACTCGCCTGGAATGCCAAGACGGCAGCCTGCTTACTTCGACAGGGCCTCCGTGAAATCCAAATACGCGAAATTCATGTTTCCCTGGTCTACGATGCGCAAGGTAAGAACGTTTACTCCTCTGGGCAGCTCGACCGTAGCCAGGTTCTTCGCATAGTTCCAATGGTGCCACTGCCGCCATGCGATGGGATCGGCGGCGTTGTAAGTAGATTCGATCTTGATCGGTCCACTCACGTCATTGCCGTTCAGCGCGAGCGAAATCCCTCCACCACGCCGGGACGTATACAGGAGGCCGACATGATAGCGTCCCGAGCGCTTCACTTTCACGGTCATGTTGAACCACTCCCCGGGATCAGTCCAACCGACGTAGAGCAGATCTTTCGGCGGATGCACGGCTTCGTAGGGATTGTCATCAATCTGATCGTGGTACTTAGTGTAGGAAGTATCGACACCCTCGTGCATCCGGAACTCGTTGAGATAGGAACCGTCGGCCGGATTGAGAGTGCCGCTGCCCTTGTTTTGCCCATCGGTATCGTGATAGGCGACGCCTTCGCCTCCCAGGTCATAGTATGCGCATTCCACCCGCCCGGGAATTTTCTGCGGCCCGGAATGATACGCCTGATCGTGAAATGGCGTGCCTCGATAACCAACCGCGGCTGCGAGACAGACGGACGTTAAAGCTAGAAGGCAGGAAAGACGGGCAAAGAATCGTGTATTGCGGGGTGTCGTGGGGCGAGACTTCCGGTTCTCCAATATGAGCCTACCTCCGCTCGAATCGCGCCTCCTGCCAGTCTTCGAAGGGCCGACGGGAAGAAACAGCGGAAAGTATTGCACACAATCGATTGTTTTGATACAACTGTTTGCCCAGCGGTTACTGCCGCGCCGGCGGAAGGCTTGCCGGGATTCGTCAGTCGGCAGCTGAAACTTGGCGAAGTCCAGCCTGAAAGGGCAGAACCAGCCAGCCGCTACTTCAATGGTTGGGTGTTCGCCAAATTGGGAAAAAAGGGGGGGCTCATGCAGAAAGCAAACCGTCGGGACTTCATGAAGTTCATGGCATCGGCAGGCGCCGTCGTTGCTGCAGAAGAAGCAATACCGTCATACGGTGAATCGCAACCTGTGCCCGGAGCGGTAAAAGCGTGGAGAACCACGCACGACGCCAAGTTTCAGCCGGTTCCGTCCCCGCCCCAATGGGAAACCGGAAAGGAAGTGTCCCCGCTCGCCATCTATCTGGATCCAGCCACACAATATCAGGAGATTCTCGGATTTGGCGGGGCCTTCACCGATGCCTCCTGCTCTCTGATGCATCAGATGGCGCCGGACGCGCGCAAGGCGTTTTTGTCCGATCTCTACGGTCCGGCGGGACTGCGCCTGTCGGTTGGACGGACCTGTATTGGAACCAGCGATTATTCGACAAAGATGTACAGTTACGACGACACCCCCGAGCCAGATCCGAATCTCGAACACTTCTCGATCGACCAGGACAAAGCGTGGATTCTTCCGGCGCTGCGCGAGGCCCGCGAAGTGAATCCAGACCTTTACCTGTTCTCGTGTGTGTGGAGCCCTCCAGGATGGATGAAGAGCGGCGGGTCGATGCTGGGCGGTTGCATGCGCGAGCGCTGGTTCGCCACCCACGCGCAATACTTCGTAAAATTTCTTCAAGCCTATGCCGACGCCGGAGTGAAGGTGCAAGCGATAACGGTCAACAACGAAGTGGACACGGACCAGGACGGGCATTTTCCCGCCACGCTGTGGGCTCAGCAGCACGAAATGGTTTTTGTGGCGAACCACCTGGGTCCCGCTCTCGAGAAAGCTTCGCTCGACGCCAAGATCTGGATTCTCGACCACAACTACGATCTCTGGGGCCGGGCAGTCGATGAACTGAGCAATCCCGCGGTGGCGAAGTATGTAGACGGTGTCGCCTGGCACTCCTATGCCGGGACCCCGGATGCCATGAGCCGCGTGCACCAAATGTTTCCAGAGAAACACATGTATTTCACCGAGGGAGGCCCCGCGGCACACCTGTTTGGAGCGCTACAGGGCCCACGCCCTTCTCCTCCCTATGGGACCGACTGGAGCAGATGGTCGCACGCTTTCACCGACATGCTTCGCAACCGGGCGCGGTGTATTTGCGTCTGGAACCTGCTACTGGATGAAAACGGGCGTCCCGACCTCACGAACCCCCCGCGCCCCTTGAGACGCGGCGGACTTGTGTCGATAGACTCGAAGTCGAAAGAACTCACTTATAGCGGGAATTACTACGCGTTTCCGCACTACTCGAAGGCGATCGGCCGCGGCGCCTATGTCTTCGCATCTTCCGGAGATCTGCCCGGCGTCGACCATGTGGCGGCGGAGAACCCCGACAAGAGCCGGGTTCTGGTCGTTACTAACAGCAATTCCACCCTGCAACAGGTGCAGTGCCATCTGGGACCACACAGCTTGCAGCTTGCGCTTCCGCCCGACTCCATCACGACTCTGACCTGGTAGCTGCCAGGCTCGGTTTTCGACAGGGGCGCAAAGGGCGAACTAAGAACTGCGGCAAGACCACAAATTGTCTTGCAAACAATCGATTGTTTGGGTAGAGTGGGTTCTCGGCTCGGGCGGTGGCCGCACGGGCCGACCCCTCTCGACCTATGAAAGAATCGGAAGTAGTATCTTCCCTTCGGGAGCTGCCCCACACCCGCACTCACACCCCTACCCCAGCCGACGTCTGGTTTACGCACGGAACTAAGCGCTTCGAACCTGGGCCGCAGTTACCGTGGCACCCGCAGCGCGCAAGTTCCGAAGAAGCCATTGTCGTGAATGAGACTGAAAGCTTCCAGGAGATTCTTGGCTTCGGCGCGGCGCTGACGGACGCGGCCTGCTATCTGCTGAAGGACCTTCCCTCTTCCAGCAGGGACAAATTCCTGCGCGAGTTCTTCGATCCGGGCGAAACCGGTCTCAACGTCTGCCGCATCTGTATGGGATCGAGCGACTATGCAACCAGGCCGTACAGCTATAACGAGGGCGATCCGGACCCCGACATGGGGCGATTCTCCATCGATCAAGACCGGGCCTATATCCTTCCTGTTCTCCACGAGGTCCGCAGGTGGTGTCCGGACCTGTTTGTGGTGGCGTCTCCCTGGAGTCCGCCGGGCTGGATGAAGGCGGGTGGCTCCATGCTGGGAGGTTCGATACAAAGAAAGCACTTCCCGGCCTATGCCAAGTATTTCTTGAAATTCATTGAATCCTATGGCGCGGCAGGCGTACCCATACACGCGGTTACCGTTCAGAACGAGGTCGATACAGACCAGGAAGGCCGAATGCCGGCATGCTTGTGGGGACAGGGCGACGAAATTCGATTCGTTGGCGACCACCTGGGCCCGTGTTTTGCCGCACACCAGATTCAGTCGAAAATCTGGATTCTCGACCATAACTACGACTTATGGGGACGCGCCCTTTGTGAACTCGCCAATCCTAAGGTTGCCAAGTTCGCCGACGGCATTGCCTGGCACGGGTACACCGGCGAGCCCGCGCAAATGACCCTGGTCAAGAACATGCACCCGGACAAGCACATGTATTTTACCGAAGGCGGCCCGGAGGACATGCATGATCCTTGTCTTGAAACCAACTGGGTGCATTGGAGTTCGAAGTTCACCGACATCCTGAAAAACTGGGCGCGCTGCATCATCACCTGGAACGTGGCGCTCGACGAGAAGGGTAAACCGAATATCGGGCCCTTTTCCTGCGCCGGACTGGTCACGATCGATTCTCAAACGCAACAGATCATCCCCAGCGGCCAATACTGGGCGCTGGGCCACTATTCGCGTGGGGTTCGGCGCGGCGCCCGGCGCCTGGAATCGGCAGGGAGGCCGGCGGACATTTCGCACGTGGCCTTCCTGAATCCTGACGAGAGCTATGCCATGGTTTTGACCAACGCAGGAGCGAACAGCAAGACGGTATCGGTGGCCGTGTCCGGCTGGGAGACGGAGATTGATTTGCCCGCGGATTCAGTAGCCACCATGACCTGGAGCAAAGCCAGCAGGGGCGAGAGGTGAGACGGGCTCTTTTTGCCGTCCTATTCGCACTCGCCAATTTGATGCTGCGGGCAACTTCGGCCGCCCAAACCGGTCCCGTGCAGGTGTGGACGACCCGTTCCGACGAAGCCGGTGTGGTTGCCGGGCTCGAAGAACAACCCAACCTGGCTTTTGGCGCCCTCGCCCGCGACGCGGCCCCTACCATTGAGATTCATGACAGAACGAAGTATCAACAGATGGAAGGCGGGGGCGCGGCCTTCACCGATGCGGCCGCCTGGCTGATCGGCGAAAAACTATCCTCCGCTCAGCGCGAAAAGGTCATGGTTCGCCTGTTTGACCCAACCAGCGGCATCGGCTTGAGCTTTTTGCGCAATCCCATCGGCTCTTCGGATCTCACCCGCGAGTGGTACACCTACGATGACGACGCCGAGGACAGCTCCGACCCCAGTCTGCCCCATTTCAGCATCGACCCTGACCTTGCGCACGTCATTCCGATGACCCAACTGGCGCGCAAGCTGAACCCGCGCCTTACGCTCATGGTCAACGCCTGGAGTCCTCCAGGCTGGATGAAATCCAGCGGATCGCTGGTGGCGGGCGGAGTCCTGCCTCAGTACTATGCCCATCACGCGAACTACCACGTGAAAACCATACAGGCCTATGAAGCGCAGGGCTTGCACGTCAACTACGTGTCGCTCAACAACGAGCCGACGTGCTGTAAGCAGATCAACTATCCTTCGATCCTGTTAATCACGGCCGGCGACATGGCTACGATGCTGAAGGACTATTGGTTTCCAGCCTTCACGAAAAACCGCATCGCGGCAAAAATCCTGTTGCTCGACTACAACTGGAACAGTGCCGGGTTGGTCGAGCCCCTGTTGAAAGACGAGGCCATTCGGAAGTCGCCCTTCGTGGCAGGAGTGGCGTGGCACGGATACGGGGGCGACGTGACCGTCCAATCGCGATTGCACGAGCAGTATGGCGTGGACCAGTTTTTTACCGAACGGTCCGGGTTTGGCGGCGGCAGCCGGCAGCAGAAACAGGACATGCAGGACATGGTGCACGTAATCCGTAACTGGGGAAAGACATTCGTAAAATGGCCGGTCGCCGTGGATGAAAACAATGGCCCCAACCGCGGCGGGTGCGACACCTGCCGCGGCCTGGTCACCGTGCATACCCGCGATGCGCGCGCAGGTCAGGTTGATTACACCATTGAGTACTACACCATGGGACAACTCACGAAATTTGTTCCCAATGGTTCTTACCGGATCGATTCGACCGACAACCCCGACATTCTGAATGTTGCGTTTCAAGACCCCAACGGCAGGGTTGTGCTGATCGCCTATAACAACACGACCACAGCCCAGACCTTCAAGGTCTTATGGCGGTCCGAGTCGTTTCCCTATACCCTGCCCGTAAACACCACCGCGACGTTTCGCTGGAGCGGGAATGACCAGTGACGTCTCCCGGCGGGCCTTCCTGCGAGGAGCGTGCGCTCTGTCGCTTGCCGGGCCTGAGCGCTGGGGAACCGGGGTTTTGAGCGCGACGGCGCCCGCGGCCGGCGCCATCGCCGCCGCCCCGGCCCTCGAGTACAAGGAAGCTCCGCTGCTCGCCAAACAGGTTGCCCTGGGCAAGCTGCCTCCGGTGGACCAACGTCTGCCGCGCCACCCGTTCATTCGCCATGTGCCGCAGATCGGCAACTATGGAGGCACGCTCTACGACCAGGCTCAGAGTCCCGGCGGACGGTTTCATTTGGATGGCGCACTGATCGCCAGCGCCCAGGAGACCGATAACAGCGGAGAAATGATTGAGCCTTACTTGTGCGACCGGGTCGATTTCAATAAGGATTACACGGACTTTACCTTTCATATCCGAGACGGCCTGAAGTGGTCCGACGGTGTCGAGGTAACCTCTGACGATGTCTTGTGGTGGTGGAAATACGAACAGCGCAATCGAACGATACTTCCCGCCGGTCCCCTGAGCTTCAAGGTAGGCAATGACTATGCGGAGTTCACAAGCGTCGACCGCTTGAGCTTTCGCATCCAGTTTCCCGGCTCGTTTCGTCCCTGCCTGAACATTTCCTTGTCTGAATGGATGTCGTTCGGGAGCTATTTCGCGCAACCGTCTCATTGGATCAAGCAGTTCCATATCGATTTCAATCCCCGTGCGGACGAGCTCGCGCGCCAGAAGGGTTTTGGCTCCTGGTATCAGTACTACATCATGGTCATGGACTATATGCACCCGGTCGTGGGGAAGCCCCATTTAGGCCCCTGGTACCGGGCGGTTTCGACCACCACCCACGATATCTACGAGCGGAATCCCTATTTCGCGGAAGTAGATCAGGCCGGCAATCAGCTGCCGTACATCGATCGCATCTTTGTTCAGGTGGTGGAGGACCAGAGCCTTCAGATCGCAAGGCGCGCCGCGGGAGGCGTTTCCCAGGGCCTGTGCGAAATGTCACAGATTGCGGTTTTTACCAGCAATGCAAATCGCGCGGGCTATGATCTCAAACATTGGTGGCTGGCGGACAGTTCGGTGTGCATGTTTGCCTTCAACCTCAATCACAAGAACCCGGTCAAACGGCGCGTGTACAACGATCTCAAATTTCGGCAGGCCTTGTCCTACGCCATCAATCGCCGGCGCATCAACGAAACCTTGTACTTCGGCCAAGCCAAGGAGTGGCAGGCCACCATCAGCCCCAAAGTATCCTTCTTCGATCCCGAGTGGATCCAGTATTGCGCCCGCCACGACCCGGACGAGGCGAATCGCTTGCTTGACCAAGCCGGCTTGCCATGGGACAAGCGGCGCGAACGGCGCCTCGGACCGGATGGCCGGCCTTTCGTGTCGGTCATCATTTACAACAAACAAGCTTTTCCGGTAGAGTTGCTCGAATTCGTGCGCCAGGACTGGGCGCAGGTCGGTATCGACGTAATCATGAAAGAGACCGATTTTCGGTTTCGCGAGTGGGTGTGCCGGGCCGGGAATCAGGACGGCACGTGTTGGAATGGAGACATGGTGGAGGAAGTTGCCGTGTATCTGCCATGGTCCACGAAGTGGAACCCGCAGCAGGTCCTTTTCTACGCCATGGACTGGTGGCTCTGGTACGAGAGCAATGGAAAGTCGGGAGCCGAGCCCCCGCAGGCGTGGAGGGAACAGTTCGAGCGGATGGCCAGGTGGTACCGTGCGACCACCGACGACGAATACCATCGGTTCGGCCACGCCGTGTGGGACTTCTTTACGCAACAACTGGTGTGCATTGGCACGGTCGGGTATCCGCCGCAACCGGTGGTTGTCAAGAAAGGCCTCCGCAATGTGATGGACTCTCTCCACATCGGATACGGAACGTTGTGGGCGAAGTCCTATATGGTGCAAGGCTACTTCTGGGACGATCCGGAAAAGCATGGCTAAGGATTGGAGCGCGAGGACCGCGATTCTCGGGCGCTACATCTTGAAGCGCCTGGCGTGGGCGTCTGTTGTTCTGGTGTTTATCTCTTTTTTTTCCTTTCTGGTAATTCAGCTTCCGCCTGGCGACTTTCTCGACTCCTATGTCGAGACCCTGAGCCGTTCCGGGATGGGCGTCGACAGCGCCGAGCTTGCGTCGCTGCGACATGCCTATGGCCTCGATCGCTCCATGATCGTGCAGTACTGGGATTGGATATCCCGTTTTGCCCGCGGAGACATGGGCGTCTCCCTGCTCTATGCCAGGAAGGTCAATACCATCATTCTCGAGCGCCTGCCATGGACCCTGCTGATCACGGTCAGTGCGATGCTGGTGATGTATCTGATTTCGATACCCGTCGGCGTTTACTCGGCGCGACGTCAGTATTCGGCGGGCGATTTTGCGGCCTCTCTGGTCGTATTTCTCGGCATGGCGACCCCGGCATTCTTATTGGCCCTGATCCTGATGTGGCTGGTTTACCTGGTTTTTGGCGTTAGTCTCGGTGGACTCCAATCGCCACAGTTCATGAACCAGCCGTGGAGCTGGAAGGCGGTCAAGGACCTCGTCTGGCACCTGCCGGTTCCCATCTTTGTGGTGGCCATAGCGGGCATGGCGAACCTCATCCGCACCATGCGCGGAACCTTGCTGGACGAACTTGGAAAACAGTATGTCACCACCGCCCGGGCGAAGGGCATGGAAGAGGGCAGATTGATCTGGCGATACCCGGTTCGGATGGCATTGAATCCCATCATCAGTTCAGGAGGATGGCTGCTGGCGGAATTGTTCTCCGCAGACACCGTCGTCGGGATTGTACTCGGGTTGCCGACCATCGGACCGGTCATGTACCGGGCGTTGCTTGCGGAAGACATGTACCTCGCCGCCAGTTGTGTGATGGTCATGAGTATTCTGACCGTAGTCGGATTCTTGCTTTCCGATATCGTTCTGGCCTTCAGTGATCCGCGCATTCGCCTGAGTTGAGAATGGGAGGGAGCCAACATTTCGACGGCAGCAACCAGGGCCTATTCCGCATCGCAGTGGCAACTGATGTGGATCAAGTTCAAGGACCACAAATTGGCATTGGCCAGCCTGACGGTCCTCGGCGCCTTTTATGCGATCGCCCTGTTCGGGCCCTTCCTGGCTCCCTATGATACCTGGCAACCCTCGCCCTTCGCTTTTGCGCCTCCCACCACAGTCCATTTCTTTCACAAGAACTACTGGGGGAGACCGGTCGTTTATGGAATGAAAACCACTTCCGATCCACAAACGTTCGAGCGGTCGACGGTTCCCGATCCTTCCACAATCTGGCCGGTACGATTTTTCGTGCGGGGATCGGATTATCGCTGGCTGGGGCTTGTGCATACCAATCTGCATCTGTTTGGAGTCGACCCTGGCGGACAGATCAACCTTCTGGGTACCGACATACTGGGCCGGGATTGTTTTTCACGTAACATCGTGGCCACTCAGATTTCAGTCACCGTGGGTATCATCGGGGTCCTTATCACGTTCGTCCTGGGCGCTTTGATCGGGGGCGCGTCGGGCTTTTACGGCGGCGTAGTCGACCATGCAACGCAGCGGTTTGTGGAATTTGTCACCTGCATTCCCACCATTCCCATGTGGATGGCCCTGGGTGCCTCCATCCCGCCGCAATGGGGCGATGTAAGAGTTTATTTCTCGATTACTCTGATCTTAGCCCTGCGCAGCTGGACGGGGCTTTCGCGGCAGGTGCGCTCCAAATTGCTTCAGTTGCGAGATGAGGACTATGTGGTCGCCGCAAGAGTAGCAGGCGCCTCGGACTGGCGCATTATTCTGACGCACCTGCTGCCGGGTTTTGCCAGTTACTTGATCGTCAACCTGACGCTCGAGATACCGCGCATGATTCTGGGCGAGACGACCCTCAGTTTTTTCGGCCTCGGGCTGCGGCCGCCAACGGTAAGCTGGGGCGTGCTGTTGCAGGACGCGCAAAACCTGGCTGCGATCTCGTCCTACCCATGGCTGATGTTCCCCGGCCTCATGGTGATCGCGTGTGTGCTGGCTTTTAATTTCCTGGGCGACGGTTTGCGGGACGCGGCGGACCCTTACAAGGAATAGAACCATGCCGGACATCGGCCCCATTCTCGAACTCGAAGACTTGACCATCCGCTTCCATACGCGGCAAGGACTGGTAACCGCCGTCGACGGGGTCGAGCTATCTTTGAGGCGAGGTCAGGTCTTAGGCGTGGTGGGCGAGAGCGGTTGCGGCAAGAGCGTAATGTCAAGGTCCTTGATACGCATCGAGGCCCCGGGCAGAATCGAAGCTGGACACATACGGTATCTCGGCCGGGACGGCCGCCCATGGGCGATCGAAACGCTCGATCCAGCCGGCCGCCAGATACGCGCGATCCGATGGAAGGAAATCGCCATGATTTTTCAGGAGCCGATGGCGTCGTTCGGCCCGCAGCATACCATCGGGGACCAGATCCGGGAAGCCATGGCGATCCACGGAGTCGACCGCGAGCGCAATCTGGGAGATGCGGTCGTGGCCTCGCTCGAATCGGTCCGCATGCCGCGCCCGGCGGAAACGGCCCGGCTCTATCCCCACCAACTCAGCGGAGGGATGCGTCAGCGCGCCATGATCGCCATGGCCTTAAGCTGCAGTCCGCGGATCCTGATCGCCGACGAGCCAACTACGGCGCTGGACGTTTCGACCGAACGGCAGATCCTGGACTTATTATGTGAGCGTCAGAGTGCGCTCGGCATGAGCATCCTTTATATTTCGCACAATCTGGGTGTGGTCGCGCACATCGCTCACGAGGTTGCGGTCATGTACCTGGGCCGTATTGTGGAACGAGCGCCGGTTCAGGTTTTATTTTCGGCGCCCAAACATCCTTACACGGTCGCCTTGTTGAGGTCCATCCCGCGCGTCGACCGGGATGCGGCCGGGCCGCTCGAAACCGTAACCGGCAGCCCCCCAGAACCGTTCTCGAGGCCTGGAGGCTGCCCCTTCCATCCCCGCTGCCGCGAACGGCTCGACGGCGTCTGCGACCAGATGGTTCCCCACCCCGTGCAGCTCGGCGATGGCTCACAAGTAAGCTGCCATCTTTACGGGGGCAGCCATGCCTGACAGATCGGCGCTCGAGGTCGCAGATCTAAGCAAGTCCTACCTCTTGCGGGGAGGTTTTTTCGATACCTCCCGGGGCACGGTTCACGCGGTAGATCATGTAAGTTTTTCGATCGGGCGCGGACAAACCTTCGGGCTCGTCGGCGAGAGCGGCAGCGGCAAGACTACGACTGGCCGCATGATCGTTCGGGTTGTCGAGCCAGACAGCGGCCGGATCCTGTTCTGGGACGATGAATCGGGCCCCGTCGATTTGGCCAGGCTGTCGAACCGCGAGCTCCGTCCACTGCGAAGAAAGATACAGATGATTTTTCAGGACCCTTATTCCTCGCTCGACCCGCGAATGACGGTCCTGCGCATCGTAGGAGAACCGATTCGGGCAACGGGGGCCGCAACCGTGTATGCCACGCGCGAACGCGTCGCCCAGGTGTTGGAGATGGTCGGTCTCCGCCCTGAATACATGGGCCGCTATCCGCATGCGTTCAGTGGCGGGCAACGGCAGCGCATCGGCATCGCTCGGGCCCTGGCCACCGAACCCAGTTTGATCGTCGCCGACGAAGCGGTCTCGGCTCTGGATGTTTCGGTGCAGGCGCAGATTCTGAACCTGCTGCGGGACCTTCAGAGGCGGCTGCAGCTGACCTACCTCTTTATTGCCCACGATCTCGGCGTGATTCGACACATCTCGGACGTCATCGGCGTGATGCACCTTGGCCGGTTGATCGAAATTGCGGAGAAAGCGTCTTTGTATCGAAATCCGAAACATCCCTATACGGAAGCGCTCTTGGCGGTGGCGCCGCGTCCGGAAACCTGGCAGGCGCCGATTGCGACCGCGGCGCAGCCACAGACGGAACTGCCGCCTTCCGGGTGTTCTTATTTCGCGCGCTGCCCGTACCGGCAAGACATTTGTTCTCGCGAAGTCCCGCGGCTGCGCGACGCGAGTCCCGGTCACACGGTGGCCTGCCACTTTGATCTCAAACTGGCCGGGGCGGACCCACAGCGAGACGGCCCGCCCGAGGAAAAGGAGTCGAGGAAATCCGTGACGCTTGGCTGAAGCGGCCTTCGCGAATCGGCAGGCTTGAGTGGCAAGCTAGAGTTAAACCAAATCAAACCTATTTGTGCGAGAGGAGCCATGTTTAAAACGAGCATTCTGTTTGGCGACGGTCCACAAACGAATCCCGCCCACGTTGCGCCCGGCTATGAAGTATCGGAAGTGCCGGCGGGCATCCTGGTAAATCCCAACCTGACCGATGAAGAGTGGGAAGACCGCAAACGGGAACTTCAGTCTTACAAACTTCCACCCATCAAGATTGCGAGCCATTGGACGGAAAAACCCAGCACCACACGCAATCCGGACTGGGAATACCTTGAGTTTTGGGCCAGGCGCACCCTGCGGCGCCTAGCCGAGCTCGGCGTCGAATGCGCGGGCGTCTGGGGTTATTTCTTCCCCAAGGTCGAAGGCTATTCCCCCACACGTCAGTTAGACGGCGCCATCCGCTATGCAAACATGCTGGGAGACATTGCCCGGCAGCACAAGATCACGATGATGATGGAGCCCATGGCTGAACTGAACAGCCTTTGGCCAACCTACAAGGAAGGCTTGAAATTTGTGCGGCGGGTTGACCACCCGAACGTCAAGATCATGGCGGACATGAACTATTTTCTAAAGCTGAATCAGCCCTTTGACGACATCAAAGAAGACCCGGAATTATGCATGCACTGTCACATCGCCGGCGATCATGGACAGCCCGGCGTAGGCGACATGCGGGAAACACACGAAGCGTTCTTTCGCGTGCTTCGCGACGTTGGCTATCAGCGAGCGGTCTCCTGCGCTTGCCCTTGGGTCAGCACTCAGCCAGGCGACTTCGATTTCACCGTCGAGAGCGCGAAAACGCTGGCCTATGTACAGCAACTGCGTTCGGAGGTTTACGGCTCCGCAAGTGGAATCGAAAAGGCCGTCCATGTTTAAGCTGGGATTGAATATTGATAATGTCGCCGCCAAACCTCCGCTGGAACTCGCTCCCGGCTGGGAGGCGGCGGAAATTCCGATAACCGAGCTGGTGCTGCCCTACGATTCAGACGAAGCCTGGTGCAACAACCTGGCCGCCATAGAAAGCTGGAAACAACCACCTTTCACTGCGGCCAGCCACTTCCTGAAGGAGGAGCGAATCACGGGAAGCGAGCCCACACCGTTTGAAGAACTGGAACGGCAGGCCGAGCAAAATTGCCGGCGGCTTTCGCAATTGGCGCCGGGAATCGTGGCCGGAATCTGGGGGAACTTCTTCGCGGTGCCCGAAGGCTTCTCGCGGACGACCGCCACGGACCAGGCGCTGCGTTATTGCGAAATGGTGGCCAAATACGCCGAGAGGTATGGCGTGCTCATTGCCCTTGAACCGACGGCCAATCCGCGGACGGTATTTCCCAAATACAGCGATGGCCTTCAGTTTGCGAAGGCCCTTGCCAAGCCGAACGTGCGGGTGATGGCGGATCTCAACTACTTCCTCGCGGTTGACGAGCCGTTCGAGGACATCGCCATCGCGCCTGAGTATTGCTTGCACGTTCACATTCAGGGGGACACCTATCAACCCAACTTCGGAGATTGCCAAGCAAAGATCCAGCACATTTTCCGGGTTCTAAGAGATGTCGGTTATAAGAGGACGGTATCCTCGGCCCATCCATGGACCGCCACCGAGGCAGGCCCTTTCAACTATCGTCTCGAGTCGGCCAAGACTTTGCTGTTTCTAAGCGGCGTTCGGGAACAGGTGTTCTCGGAGTAGTTGAATTCTTCACTCAGGAGGTTCGTCTTGTACTTGGCAAGGAAAGAACGCTACAACTCCATGCTCTACCGCCGGAGCGGCCGCAGCGGCCTGCTCCTGCCGGCCATTTCGCTTGGACTTTGGCATAATTTCGGAGAGGTGGACTCGCTCTCGACCAGCCGGGCTATGTTATGCCGGGCTTTCGATCTCGGCATAACGCACTTTGATCTCGCCAACAACTACGGGCCGCCGCCCGGTTCCGCCGAAGAGACCTTCGGCCGCATTTTGAACGCGGACTTGAAAAGTTATCGCGATGAGCTGGTTATTTCTACGAAAGCCGGCTATGACATGTGGCCCGGACCCTATGGTGAATGGGGCTCGCGCAAATACCTGCTCGCGAGCCTCGATCAAAGCCTGCGGCGCATGAAGCTGGAGTATGTGGATATCTTCTACTCGCACCGCCCCGACCCGGCCACGCCGCTCGAAGAGACCATGGGCGCCCTCGCTCAGGCCGTCAAAGCCGGCAAGGCATTGTACGCCGGAATTTCCAATTACAACGCAGAGCAGACGGCCGAAGCGGCTGCGATTTTGCGGCTCCTGGGTACGCCCTGCCTCATCCATCAGATGAAATATTCGATCTTCCATCGCGCGCCCGAACCGGCATTGTTCGATGTTCTCGGCCGCGAGGGGGTCGGCGGCATCGCCTTCAGCCCCCTGGCGCAGGGACTGCTTTCCGACCGGTACCTCGACGGCATACCCGCCGATTCGCGCGCGGGAAAGACCTTTTACAGCTTTCTCAAGAAATCCGACATCACGAACGACACCCTGTTTCGCATACGCGCCTTGAACGAACTTGCCCGGGAGCGCGGACAAACCCTGGCCCAAATGGCATTGGCCTGGGTCCTGCGCGACCCTCGGGTCACGAGCCTGATCATTGGCACGAGCAAAGTCGAGCAGGTCGAGCAGAACATTGCGGCCCTCAAGAACCTCAAGTTCTCCGACGATGAATTGTCACGAATCGAGGCCGCCCTGGCGGCGCGGGCGACCGCATCATGACACCCGGGGATCCGCTCGGGTCTCTCGACCCGAGCCACCCGCGACTGTTCCTGACGTCTGAACGCAGGAAAGCCCTGGCAGCCGGCGGCCGCGACAGCAGGCTGACGGAACTGAAGACCTGGTTGCTCGAAGAAGCGGACCGCCTTCTGGAGCTCGAGGCCACTGAGTTTTGCATTGTCGGGCCGCGTATGCTGAAGAACTGTCAGCAGCTGCTTCGACGCGTGGCGACGCTGGCGCTTGCCTTTCAGATCAGCGGCAGCGAGAAATACCTGGGCCGCGCCAGGACCGAGCTCTTCCGGGCGGCCGATTTCCCTCACTGGAACCCGGAACACTTTCTAGATACGGCGGAGTTATGTACGGCCTTCGCCATCGGGTACGACTGGCTGCACGATTCGATTTCCATCTCGGACAGGAATCGAATCCGCGAAGCGCTCCTGACCAAGGGCCTGCTCCCCGGGCTCGAATTGCAGCAGAAGCCGGCGTGGTGGGTTTCGGTTCGCCACAACTGGAACATCGTCTGCAACGGGGGCCTGGCCATTGGCGCGCTGGCCGTAGCGGACGAAGAACCGGAACTCGCCGCGAAAATCCTCGATACCTCGCTCGCCAGGATCCCGCTGGCACTCGATACATTCGAACCGGACGGGGCCTGGGAAGCCGGTCCGCATTATTGGGAATACACGTCCTGGTACAGCGCGCTCGCCTGCGATGCCCTCGCCACCGCGCTCGGAAGCGATGCGGGTCTTTCCGCCCGCGGCGGATTCCGCTCGGCGGGCTTGTTTGCCTTGCACTGCGCGGGGAGCAGCGGACAATACTTCAACTATGCCGACGCGGAAGAAGCCGTTTCGGCCCGTCCGGTTCTGTTCTGGCTGGGAGGACGTTTTGAGCTTCCCAACTGTATCGCGGAAAATCACCGCCACCTTCAAACGCAGCGGAAAGCTCATCCGTTTGACGTGGTCTGGTATGAACCTCCGCCCGGGACCGTCCCGGACCTTCGGAGGGCCGCGCACTTCCGTGGAACGGAAGTGGTATTCATGCGCAGCGCCTGGAAGGACCCGGAAGCCTCGTTTCTCGCCTTCAAGGCGGGCTCCGGTCAATGCGACCACGGGCACCTGGATCTTGGCTCCTTTGTTTTTGATGCGGCCGGTATTCGCTGGGCGGTTGACCTCGGACCCGATGACTACGACTTGCCCGGCTATTGGAATGCGGGCGAAGAAGCAGGACGCTGGAAGTACTACCGCCTGAATAATCGTTCCCACAATACGCTTGTGCTGAACGGTCGAATACAGAATTGGATGGCGGCGACCGCGATCGCGCGCACGAACCTGGATGGTCCGCCCTACTTTGCCATCGCCGATCTAAGTTCCGCCTATTCCGCGGATGCCGAATCGGTTCATCGCGGCGTGGCTCTCTTCGATCCCTGTGGCATGCTCGTTCAAGATGAAATCGCATGGCGCGCGGATCGCCAAGATCGCGTGCTGCGTTGGCAGCTCATGACCAACGCCGAAATCAGACTCGCTGGCGGGAACGCTGTTTTCTCCCGTTGCGGCCGTTCGCTCGAAGCCCGCATTCTGTCACCGCAAGGGGCCCGTTTTTCTGTTGTGCCGGCGCATCGCGACCCGCCCGAGAATCGAAATGCGGGATACCAACAACTCGCGCTCGAACACGTCGAGAAAGGCAGTACCACCTGCGTGGCTGTGCAACTGTCCACCCGGGCGCGCCCACTGGAGGTCCGCCCTCTCGACACGTGGTGAGCGTGCGAGCCTGGAATGGCCGGGCATGGCGAGCTACGCAAGCCTAGAGATTTCTCTCTCAAGCGCGCCTTTTTTGAAAGGGGTGATTGACCGCTCGCCGTTCACGCCCGGCTGATTCTCGGCTCGCTCATAATCAGCATCTTTCCAGCTTTCCTGTTCCGGGTGCAGTTCGAAAGTCTGCTCCCCCTGCCTCGGTCTCTGAAATCATTGTGACCCTCAATGAATAACTTCCGAGCAGGCAATGTTTCGTTGGAGCAAAGTCATGGCTTCAGTGCGTCATCGCGTAGCTTGCCAATGCGCCCGTTGGAGCCTACGGCAAAAGGTAGCGACAATGCGTTCCACTTATTGTCCGCGCCGGCAGGCTGACCGGGCTTGGCGTGAAGGGCGCGCCAGTTCTTGCCGTCGTCAGTGGAGATGTCGGTTCCGTTGGGGCCTACGGTGATCCAGAGTTTGGTTTTTTCGTCGTAGGATACGGCGCTCCGGTAGCCGTGGGGTGGGGTCGTTGGGTATATCAACTTCTGATGCCGCATAAAGAAGCTGTATGTCGGAGCGGGTACGAAGACCGAGGCGCCGGGTGCGTCGGGTTTGAGATAGTCTCCGCCGACGACCATGTAATCGAACGTGACTTGATCAATCTGACGATGTGCTATCGAGAAAGCACCCTGACTCTCAGTAGCGTGAGGGAGGTGCATGTTTGTTTCTTCGAATGATGGCGGAGTCATCCAAGTATCTAGAACCAGTCCTCCACCTAAGAGGTGAAACATGCGGGGTCCGCCCGTTCCTCCAGTGACAAAGACGAGATTACCAGCATCTCCAATGGCATCTGCGGCGGAATTGCTCGCGGCAAAGACGGCTTCCCCTCCGCGGGCACGCAGCCCTTTCACATCCCTGGCGGTAACCTGCGTCCAGGTGTTTAGATCTGAAGAAACGAATAATGCAAAACGCCCCTGGACTGGATCTCCGATGAGGATGCCTCGTCTTGAACGCTGCCGAGTGGGGCTCTCAAATCGCACGCTGTCCCAGAAGCCGTCCTTGTCCGGGTTAGTGAATAGGAGGCTCCACGACTTGCAGCCGTCGGTGGTTTTGTAGAGGCGCGAGAGGTCTCCTTTACCTGAGGACATGACGATAGCGGTGTGTTCATCAAAGGCTTGGATGCCACGGAAGTCGAGGTACTCGGCTCCAGGAGGGATCACGCAGGTCTGCCAGAGGTGGCCTCCGTCCACAGTGCGCAGGACGGTACCGTTGGTTCCACTGGCCCAGGCGACTCCGCCACCTAGGTTGTGGATTCCGCGCAGGCTAGCGGTGGTTTGGGAGTCCTGAAGATCCCATTGGGCGTGAGTAGCGAGAGCCAGGATTGGAAGGCAGAGAAGAGCGGTGACGTACCGGCGCATGTTGCGAGCAGTGTAACGTGGCAAACTTCCGGATGCCGGTACATTCTTCTGGAGTTCAGGCCCGATGAAGCGGATCCTCAATCATGCTGCCCACGTCCGAGGTCATCCCACCAGCCAATCCCCGCCGTTCCGACCGAAAATAGTGAATAAACATCAGTTTTCACGCCTGACGGCCCGATTGAACATTTCAACAACCCGGGGGTGATTTTCACGTGCTTGGCGCGGCGTCCAGATGATCGTCTCTTTCGTCCCTACCGGAATGCCACTTTTCAACGTCCTCCCGCGCTGCCGTCGTTGTATTGCTGCGTAGTTATGCCCTTTTTGTTCTGAGCCCATTGGGATTGTGTGCTAGTACTTTCTAGGCACAGGAAAATGAATTCGGCGTCCACGCGCCCTAGCCGGCTCGGAGACGCGCCGAAGGGGCGCAAAACATGAACCGCCGCGAATTTCTGCAGGTATCGGCCACCGGTACGTTACTCGCAGTTGGCAGCAAAAGCGAACACGGCCGGAATATCACAAATCGGCAAACAGGGTGGTACGACCGCCCGATGCGCTGGGCGCAACTTGCTTTTGTGGAGGACGATCCAGGAAATTACGATCCGAGATTCTGGCTCGACTACTTCCGCCGCATTCATGCAGATGGGGCATGCCTCAGCGCGGGAGGTTGCGTTGCATTTTATCCGACCCAAATTCCTCTGCACTATCGCAGCAAATGGCTCGGCAACCTCGATCCGTTTGGACAAATGGTGAAAGGATGCCGCAGCATGGAAATGAATGTGATTGGCCGTATGGATTGCCACGCTGCTCACCAGGACGTATACGATGCTCATCCGGATTGGATCATGGTCAACGCGAATGGCGAGAAACAGCGGCACCACTCCGATCCGGACTTCTGGCTAACTTGCGCCCTCGGCCCCTACAATTTTGAGTTCATGACGTCCGTGGCGGAAGAGATCGTAAGGCTCTACATGGTGGACGGGATCTTCGCGAACCGTTGGGCCGGCTCAGGAATGTGCTATTGCGTGCATTGTCAAGAAACCTTTCGGGCGTTTTGCGGCATGGATCTGCCGCGAACGAACGATCCGCAAAATGCCGCTCGCCGTGAATTCGTTGTATGGCGCCAGAAACGGCTGTTTGAACTTTGGCGGCTGTGGGATTCAAAGATCAAGGCCATTAATCCGAATGCGAGCTACATTGCCAATGCCGGAGGCGGTGCGCTCAGCGGGCTCGATATGAAAACAATCGGCGAGATTGCGCCGACTCTGTTTGCCGACAGGCAAGGACGAAGCGGGGTCATGCCGCCCTGGTCCAACGGCAAGAATGGCAAGGAGTACCGGGCCACTTTGGGGCGCAAGGCAATCGCCGGAATCTTCAGCGTCGGTCTCGAAGAACAATACCGCTGGAAAGACTCCGTGCAGAACGGGGATGAGATTCGCATGTGGGTTGCCGATGGCATCGCACAGGGCCTCCGGCCTTGGTTCACCAAGTTCAATGCGAAGCCCATCGACCGCCGTTGGCTGCCGGTTGTCGAAGAACTCTATGGCTGGCACTACCGCAATGAGCAATACCTCAGAAATGAGGCCTCGCTGGCCCGGGTCGCCATCGTGTATTCGCAACAGACTGCTACGTTCTATGGCGGCGAAAAGGCACGGGAAAAGGTGGAGGATCCGGCGCTGGGTTTCTATCAGGCGCTGGTCGAAGCAAGAATCCCATTCGAGATGGTCCATGACGGCTTGCTGGATGCCGAGCATCTTGCGCCGTTGCGCACGCTAATCCTTCCTAACATCGCTGCTCTATCGGAACGACAATGTGAACAGCTTCAACAGTTCGTCAAAGGCGGCGGCAGCCTGATTGCCACTTTCGAAACTTCGCTCTACGACGAGTGGGGCGTGCGGCGGCAAGATTTTGGCCTTGCATCTCTATTCGGTGCTGCATTCGATGGCCGCGTCGAAGGGCCCATGCTGAATTCCTACCTGAATCTTGAGCGAGACCCCTCCACCGGTCGGTTTCACCCTTTAATAACCGGACTGGGGGATGCCACTCGGATCGTCAACGGCGTGAATCGGGTGCGAGTCCGGCCCATGGGAAGGGTCAATCCCTGTCCACTGAACGTAGTGCCAAGCTATCCGGACCTTCCTATGGAAGAGGTATTTCCGCGGCCTCCTAAAACCCAAGAGCCGGGTGTTTTTATTCAAGAGCATGGCCAAGCGCGCGTGGCCTATTTTCCATGGGACATCGATCGCACGTTCTGGGAGTTTTTGAATGTCGACCACAAAAAGCTATTGGTAAATGCGACCCTTTGGGCTACCAACGAGCCGCCACCAGTGGTGGTAAAGGGGCCGGGGATATTGGACATCGCAGTCTGGCGACAGGCGAAATCAATGACAGTACATCTGGTAAATCTCACAAATCCGATGATGATGAAGGGGCCGGTCCGCGAGATCATTCCGGTTCCACCCCAAACTGTCCGTATCCAAGCGCCGCAAGGGAAGCGCATACGCCGAGTGCACCTCCTGGTAGCAAGTAAAGATATTCCGTTTCAGCAGCAGAATGGGGTTATCGATTTGGAGATCCCATCGATCGAACTTCATGAGGTAGTAGCCTTTGACTTCGGGGCCTAGCTTTTCGCCATCGAACATCGGCTCGCCTCGGTACGGCAACCTGAATACAAGCAGATCGAACGAGTGGCCCACAGCGCAATGGTCCGTAGTGCGTGACGCCAACCCGCTCCATTCCACCTTCCACCCGCTGTCTAGTTGCTCCTGAGCGCCTCCATCGGCTCGATGCTCGCGGCTCGATGCGCCGGAACTGCGGCCGCAATCAAGGTGACAGCCGCCAACAATGCAATCACGCTGACCAGTACCGGCGGATTCCAGGCTTCGATGCCATTAAGTTCCGCAGCCATCAGCCGTCCTGACCCAATGGCTACAGGAAGGCCGATCGCCAGTCCCAACGCGACTTGCAGCAGAGCGCCGCACAGCACCATTCGTCGCACGTGGATGCGATTGGCGCCCAGCGCCATACGGATTCCGATCTCGCTCGAGTGCTGCGCCACCGCATAAGACGTGACGCCATAGAAACCGACGGCCGCGAGTGCCAGTGCCACCAGGCCGAATAAGGATGTGAGTTGCACGATCATGTTCTGCTGAGAAAATGCGAGCTGCACTTGGGCGTAGAAGGTCTGGAAGCTGGTGACCATTAAGTTGGGGTTGAGCTCTTGGAGCTTCTCGCGAATCTTGGCCTCGAGATCGGGCACAGTGCCGTGCGTCTGGATTTCGAGTGAAGCCATGTAGTGCGTATTCGTGTCAAAAGCTGCGTATCGTTCGGCCCGCGGAGCCGTGGGCGGAAGTGCCGTCCACTGCCCCGAAGGACGGAAGTACATCGGCCGTGCGCGTAGCTGGGGATCGTCCGGCGGCCAGTACTGCGCGTTCTCGACAACTCCGACGATGGTGAAGGTACCCGTGTCGGTCTCATCCCAGTCGCCGAAATGGGCGCCGATGGGATTCCGGCCAGCGAGGTAACGCTTGACGAAAGCTTCGTCTACGATGGCAACCGGCGCCGAGTTGCGATTGTCGTTCTGAGTAAAGGTGCGGCCCTGAAGCAGTTTGCTGCCAATGGTTGCGAAATAATCCGGACTCACCCGCACCCATGAGGCCAGATTCACAGCCGATCCGGGTGGAGGCGCGGGTTGCCCGTCGATGTATACGTTTTGGCTCCAGTTATTTGCGTCCATGGGGCTCCACGTAGACCAGGCCACCCGCTCGACGCCGCCAATCTGCAAAATCGACTGATGGAGACGCTCATAGAAAGTGTCGAGTTCCTCAGGTTTGAGCCCGGCGGTCTGCGCATTGAACGCAACGATCGTGCGGTTCGCGGTGTCGAAGCCGAAGTGCTGATGTTCCATCTTGCGAAGGCTCAGGAGCAGCAGGCCGGCTGCCGACAGCAGCACGACCGAGAGCGCTGCCTGTGCCACGACAAGCGCCCTCTGCGCGAAGGTCGTGTTTTTGCCGGTGGCGCGATTGGCGCCTCGCAGCGCATCGATGGGGTCGACGCGGGCTGCCATCCACGAGGGAGCGACGCCAAAGAGCAGTCCGGTGACGACCGCTGCGCCCAAAGAGAAGCCGAGCACAACCCAGGACGGGCTTGCCGTAATCGTGATGGGATCCTCGGCGAAGGCCAGACGCAGAATAAGCTTCGCGCCACCGTAGGCGAGCGCCACGCCTGCAAGTCCACCGAGCACTGCCAGCAGCACACACTCGACCAGCGCACGCCGAACAACACGCTTTCGCGGCGCCCCCAAGGCCGACTGAATCGCGACCTGTTGACGCTGCGCGACGCCTCGCACCAGCATGAGGTTCGCCACGTTGGCACAGGCAATCAGCAGCACGAAGGTCGAGATCCACATCAGAAGATGAAGGTCATCCTTGTACTGGTCCTGCATTTGCTGCACGCCACCGCCACCGGGTGTCAAGCGCAGGAATTGCCGCGGAATCAGAGGCTGTTCCGGAGACGGAAGATGGCTGAGCGGGCTGCGCAGAAACTGCTGCAACTCCGTCTGCATTTGCGCCTGCACGCGCGAGACGCTGGCGCCGGAAGAAAGGCGGCCAATGAGGTTCAGCCACTGCTGCTCGCCGCGCTCCAGTAAATCGGAGTCGCGCGGCCGCAGCGTTTCTACCAGATGGAGCGGCATCCAGAAAGCCGGGGGCGTCTCGCTGAGGCGTTCGCCGTTAAATCCAGGCGGCGCAACGCCTACCACCGTCACCGGCTGGCCATTGATTTGCCAGCCTGATCCGACCACGGACGGATCCTGTCCCAGGCGCTGCCATGCCTGGAAGCTCATCACGGCTACGGGCGGCGCTCCTTTGACGTCATCGCCGGGCTCTAGCACCCGCCCCGCATACGCCCGGATTCCGAGCGTGTCGAAGGAATTTCCAGAGACAAATTCCGCGTAAAACGGCTGGGCCGGATGACCGCTCCCGCTCCGCATCACCGCCATCTCGTGGTCCGTTGACTCGAAGGCAGCCAGGCTCTTGAGCCCGGGCGTATGATCGCGGAACTCGGTGTATTGCTCGTAGGAGAACAGTGACCAGTCGTTCGGTTTGTCGTTGTATTCGGGCAGATCGGCATTGAAGCAGCACTGCTCGTTATCGCCGATTCGCCACAACCCGGCCGGATCGCTGACCGGCAGCGATTTGAGCAGCACCTGATGCACCAGCGTGAAAATGGCCGACGTCGCGCCGATTCCTAACCCCAGCGTCAGCATCACGGTAAGCGCAAACGCAAGCGAATTTCTCAATTGACGGAAGGCAATCCTTAAATCGCCAAGCACAGAGACGACCTCCTCGCGAGCGAACATAGGAATACATGCAAAGTGCTCGCCAACTGTTTGTCCTCGCATTCCATTGATAATGCAAGCCTATGCGCGCGGAGCTCGCTCACGGCCGTGCGAATGGTGTCCGTTTCGGCGACGGTATTGTCCATTTCCGAACACTGGCGAGATGATCATCAACGGAACGTCTGCCGGTGGGAGAGAGAGCAAGATTATGAGTGGCGCGGCTTTGATGAATTATCTTTACTCACATTCCAGGTGGATTGAAGACTATTTCACGTTCGCAAAGGAGCCGAGCGGAGCTCTGCCAGAAATCAGGATCGGAGACTGGAGCCGTTTCTTCGCCGAGAAGAAATTCTCGAGTTCGACGATCAATTATCGACAATGCACGCCCGAATGATGAGCAGGTTCTTGCAGGCGGTCTTGATAACCTTCGCGCTCTAGTTCACGCTGCCGCGAACAATCCAAATTTCGCAATTCTGTTGGTGGGTTCGTAGTTGGCAATAAGTACACGTTCAGCGCCAAAGTTATCTTTCACGGAACCCGACATTTTCTGCTTGACAATCGTTTTGGCATGGGGATACTGTTTTGGCCTGTCAGAACTGCTCGAAGTGTAAACAATCGATTGTGTTCACACGAGCTGAAGACTTTTGCGCAAGTACGGGGCAGAAATAAGAATCTGGGAGCCTGCATTGAACCCTTAAGTTTGGAGACTCGTTCAAGCGAGAATTGTTTCTAGAGGAGGCCAAAGTGATGAAGACAGGTCGCAGTTTGATGGTGCTGTGTCTGTTGGGAGGCATGACTACTGTTGGCTTCGGGCAAAACACGAACTCTGGCGATATTCGCGGCACGGTAACTGATCCTTCTGGCGCAGCGATTGAATCGGCAACCGTCACGGTAATCAATAACGACACCGGCGTGACGAATCGTTTCGTCACTAACCACGACGGCCTCTACGACACCAACTCCATCCTACCCGGAAACTATACACTCGAGTTCAGCAAACAAGGTTTTGCGACGCTAAAGCGGGGTCCAATCCAGCTTCAGGTTGGAATCGTCACCGTGGATGGAGCTTTAAAGCTTGGGTCGACGACCGAATCCGTAGAGGTAAGTTCGACCGCGCCCCTGCTTAAGACGGAGGATGCGCAGGTAGGGACCACCTTGTCAACACACGAGTTGTCTGATCTGCCAAGCGTCGATCCGGCCAACGGCTGGACGAGTCTTATGAAGTGGCTCCCCGGCGCTACCAGCACTCCGAGCGGCGCCACGAACGGCGGCGGCGGCGGCGGCGATCAAAACCCCGGTGTCGACCAAGCCATCGCCGGAACCATGCCGTATTTCTCCAGCTATCTGGTGGACGGCGGCTCGATCTGGCTGCCGCACAGCGCCAATATCGACCAGGGCGAGAGCGAGACCGTAGCGGAAGTGAACGTGATTACTTCCACCGCCACAGCGCAGTATGGCGGCGGCGGCAACGTCTTCAATCTCATCAGCAAGAGCGGAACCAATCAGTTCCACGGCGCTGTCTATGAGTACTTCCAGAACAACGCCCTAGACGCTCGCGATTACTTCAACCGCCCGCCGCAAGAGCAGGCGAAGCAGCGCTTCAATTACTTTGGCGGCGCGCTCGGCGGGCCGATCATCAAGAACAAGTTGTTCTTCTATTTCAACTATCAACAATTGGACAACCCGAACAACTCAGTCGGCACGGCCAGTGTTCCCACCGCGGCGATGCGGGCCGGTTGCTTCGATCCGGCAACTTTCGGCAACGCCCTTCATCTCGATGCTGCCCACGGGGGCGGCGCATTAACCACCAACGCCGCGCAATGCGGAGCTTTCAATCCGAGTGACCTGGCCATTCCGGCAGCCGATTTCGATCCGGTGGCGGCGAAAATCCAGGGGTATTGGCCGGCGCCCAACCTGCCAGGGTCCACGAAGAACTATAGCTACTTGAGCGCCAACAACGGCAACAGCAAGAAGACCTTCGGGCGGTTGGACTACAACATCAGCGACAAAAACCGGGTCAACATCACGGTGAACATGCACGACAACCCGAATAAGACCAACCCGGACCCGGGCTTTGCCTGCCCAATCGGCTGCGAGTTCAATGCGGGTGAAAGCTATAGCGCACAGGTGTCGAATGTGTACGCCTTCAAGCCCACCCTGGTAAATGAATTCCGATTTTCGTTTGTGCGCCAGGGTAACTGGTTTGTTCCGCAGAGTCTGGGAAAGGGTTTCCCCGCCACCTTGGGATTGCAGTTCTCCCAGGCAGACGCGTTTCCCAATGTGAGCATCAATGGGTCCAGCAGCCCCGACGGATTGAATACGGGGACCAACGCGGTGTTTATCGAAAACACCTTCATCCCCTCGGATGTATTGACCCTGATCAAAGGCCGGCACATTCTGCACTTCGGCGGCGAGGTAATGTTTGCCCAGGACAACTCGACCCCCTGGGGCAGCATTCAACCGGCCAACCTCACTTTTACCGGCCAGTACACGACCAATGACGCCACGCAAACCGTAGGTTATGCCGACTTCCTGTTGGGAGATGTGCAATCCTGGAGCACCTCGACGCAACCGGAACACGGAATGCGGGCCAAAAACCCATCGTTCTTTGCTCAGGACGACATCAAGCTGCGGCCGAACGTGACCGTAAACCTCGGGCTGCGCGTGGAAGTGCATGGCGGAATGAGCGAAGTCCAGAACCACATGGGTGGCTTTGATCCGACGCTCACCAATCCCGTCACCAATACTCCGGGCTCAATCTGGTTTGCCGGCCTGAACGGGGAGCGGACCCAGTCGTTCCAGACGAAGACCATCGCGATGCCCCGGTTGGGCGTCGCCTGGCAGGTGTCCAATAACTGGGTGGTCCGGGGCGGCGTTGGCCAATACTCCAGTCTGTGGAGCATGGACACTGTCGGTGGGCCGCTCGGCTTTGGCACCGGTGCTACGGGAAGCGCAAGTGATCCCACCAGCACGGCCAGTCCCTTCGGTCTTGGTCCGGTGGTGCAACTATCCGGGACAGGGGCGAATCTGCCCATTATCTCCGGTGCCAACGCTCGCAATCCTGCTGCGTACAACGGCCAGGGGAACGGATTTCTTCCCTATACGCCCAACAACCTTCCCATTATGAACGGCTGGCAGTGGACGGGAAGTGTGCAGCGTCGTTTGCCCGGCAATATGGTGCTAGAAGGACAATATGTGGGCAGCCACTGGGAAAACATGATGTTCGAGGCGGATGTCAACCAGTTGCCCGCGGACAAGCTCGGAGGCGGTAACGCCGCGAGACCGTACCCGCAGTACCTGGGCATAGGCATCGGCTCCGCCGGCGCCCGCACCGGCTTGTACAATGGCATTTCGAACTATGAAGCCGTCCAAGCCCTGCTGCATAAACCATTCGGCTATGGCTTGTCTGCCGAACTCAGCTACACTTGGTCGAGGCTGTATGACGACATGGATGCGTCGGGCTGGGGCAACCAGTTCGGCACCGTGACCTATCAGGACGCCTATAATCCCCAGGCGAACTACGGACCCTCGAATTTCGACCGACCACAAGCGTTCAAAGGGACGCTGGTCTATGCGCTGCCGCTCGGCAGGGGACACCGTTACCTGAACTCGGCTGCGGCGGATGCGGCGCTCGGCGGTTGGCAAACGGCGATTTCCTTCCAGGCCGAGTCCGGAGCTCCCTACTCTGTCTTTCTGGATCCGACGGGAGCCGGTTCGCTCTGCAACGGGTGTGTTACCTATCCAAACGTGGTCGGCAATCCCAGTGTGTCGAATCCGTCGATCAGCCAATGGTTCAACCCGGCTGCCTATGCCAGCCCGGAGGCAAACGCGTTCGGCAATTTCAAGAGGAATACGCTCCGTGGACCTAGACTGACGGATATGGATTTCTCGCTGGGAAAGACCTGGAGTTTCCCGGGATGGGAACAAGGGAAACTGGGGCTTCGGATGGATGCGACTAACATCTTGAACCATCCAAGCTTCCAGAATCCTGACGGTAAAATCACCGATTCATCGGCTGGCGTGATCAGTGGCACCACGATCACCGGCCGCGTGATCCAACTTAGCGCAAGATTCTCGTTCTGAAGAGCAGACTAACGACACCAGGCAGAAAAGCGAGGACGGCGGCCACGCGCGCCGTCCTCGTTTCTCGTTGACCGAGCTCTTTGATCCATCCTTTGGGCAACCAGTGACCGTTGCGCGCCAGCTTCCCTTTCTGCGTATGAAAGTGGCAAACTCGCTTCCACCGGAGGTTGCCGCAAGCGCGAAACTTCGAGAACTCCAATCGGGCGATGCCAGCCAAAAACGCTCCCTGTTCCTGATATCCTTGTCCGCCGTCGAGGTCTTCTAATGAGAAACCATCTCTGGATCACTGTCGTTTCCGTGTTTGTAGTCCTCGGTTATTCACAGCAGACTCTTCCATCGCATTTCGACGGCAAAACCTGGTGGGGTTTCGTCAGTGTATTGGCTGACGACAAGATGGAAGGCCGGGAAACAGGCAGCGCCGGTCTGCGCCGCGCGGAAGCCTATATAGCGGACCAACTCAAGCGAGACGGCCTCGAACCCGCCGGAAACAAGGGCTTCTACCAGCCGGTCCAATTCGAGTCCCGGCAGATTGTGGAGAATGGCTCAAGTCTCTCGCTTGTCAAAGATGGCAAGTCCAATCCGCTGACCCTGGGCGAGGACGCCGTCTTCAGCACGCGGATCGACCTTGCGCCATCGGTCTCCGCTTCCCTGGTTTTTGTAGGCTATGGGCTCACTGTGCCGGAGATGAATTATGACGATCTCGCCGGGGTTGACTTAAAGGGCAAGGTAGCCGTCATCCTGTCTGGCTCCCCCGCGGAAATTCCCGGGGCCCTGTCGTCGCACTATCAATCGGCTGGCGAACGCTGGAAGGCGCTGCAGAAGGCCGGCGCCGTAGGAACCATCTCCATCCTCAATCCCGCTTCCATGGATATTCCCTGGTCGCGCATCTCCCTGAATCGCACCCATCCCAATATGGCCTTGATCGGGCCGGAATTCGATGAAACTGCCGGCCAGAAATTGGCCCTGACCGTCAATCCGGAAAAAGCAGAGCAGCTCTTCGCCGGTTCCGGCCACAGCTTCAGCGAAATTCTTGATCTGGCCAAAGACAGGAAGCCGTTACCTCGCTTTCCTCTGGCGGTTTCTGTAGATGCCAGAGCCAAAGTCGAAAAGAAGCCGGTTGAGTCCGCTAACCTCATAGCCCGGCTTCCCGGGAGCAACCCTGAACTAAACCACGAGTATGTGGTTCTCTCCGCGCACGTGGACCACCTGGGAATTGGCGAACCCATCAACGGAGACCGTATCTACAACGGAGCGATGGACAACGCTTCCGGCAGTGCAGTCCTTCTGGACGTCGCCGCGTCGCTCAAGAAATCGCCGGAAAAGCTGAACCGTTCGCTGCTTTTCGTCTTTGTGACGGGCGAGGAGAAGGGCCTTTTGGGTTCCAAGTACTTCACGGCTCACCCCACGGTGAGCGCGGACTCCATGGTCGCCGACATTAATGTAGATATGTTCCTGCCGATCGCGCCGCTCAACTTTCTCACCGTGCTCGGATTGAACGAGTCGGACTTGGGTGAACAAGCCGCGCAGGTTGCCGAGTCCCTGGGTGTCCGGGCCCAACCGGATCCTGAACCGCAACGGAACGCTTTCATCCGCAGCGATCAATACAATTTCATTCGCCATGGCATACCCGGTTTAGCCATGCAGGTAAGCTTTGAGAAAGGAACACCCGAGCAGAAACTCTTCAAGGACTGGTTGACCGAGAGGTATCACGCGCCTTCCGACGATCTTCGGCAGCCGGTCGACCTCGGCGCCGCGGCAAAATACGAGGAGATTGTTCGATCGTTGATGGTGCGCGTAGCCGATAGCCGGCAGCGACCGCAATGGAAGCAGGACAGCTTTTTCCGCCGGTACGCTCAGACCGCCACGGGAGCGTACTGATCTCCAGGTTTCTCCTTAACTGCACAAGCCCAGTCTGCGCAATCCAATCGTAGAATGTTTTTCATGCAGAGAATCTGCGTGTTCTGCGGTTCAAGTCCCGGCAGAGGTCCCCAATACCGAACCGCCGCCGAAGAACTCGGCGCCGAGTTTGTGCGCCGAAAGATCGGGTTGGTCTACGGCGGCACCCGTGTGGGCCTGATGGGTGTGCTCGCGGACGCCGTGCTCACGTCGGGAGGCGAAGTGCAGGGCGTCATCCCGGAGGGCTTGATGGCGCGAGAGATTAGTCACAATGGTCTCACCCGACTGCACGTTGTGCGCTCCATGCACGAGCGCAAGGCGCTCATGGCCGAGCTGTCCGACGCGTTTATCGCCTTGCCGGGCGGGTTCGGCACTCTCGAAGAGTTCTGCGAGGTGGTGACGTGGGCGCAGCTCGGACTGCACGTGAAACCCTGCGGCATCCTGAACACTCAGGGATACTACTCACCGCTGCTGGCGATGTTCGACCAAGCGGTTCGAGAACGGTTCCTGAAGCCGGAGAACCGAGGGCTAGTCCTGGCGCGTGAGTCGGCCTCCGAACTGCTGCAAATGCTCGAAGAGTGGCGTCCGGCGCAGGTCGAAAAATGGCTGGATATTGCCGGATGCGGCCCCGCCGGTTGACGAACGCATTAACCTGCCAAATATTCGGTCTCCCTACTCTCGCCTGCCAGCATGCGAACCAGTTCTGCGCGCGATGGCCCTGGAGGCATCACCGCCTCGTGATTGCTGGCGACCTCCATGATTCGGCCGACGACTCCGGGCCGCGCCATGATCTCCTGCGGCAGCGCCAGCAGCGACACGATTTCGAGCGCGGCCCGGAAGAGGTCGGCGTCGTACATCATTGCGACGGCTAGCGCGTCGGAGCTGCGCTCCCGCGGGGCGGCCGGCTGCGGTTCAGGCCAACCTTTAATGAAGAGTTTGTACCGGGCGACCCGCCTCCGGTCGATCTCGACCGTGTTTCGATACCAGGGCGTCACTCGCGTTTCGGTCATGGAGTCGTGTGCGAGCGCGACCGCAAGCGGGTTGTCCAGGTGTTGTCCAGCAACGCCTACTGTGCCGACGGCATGCATAAGCCCCATGGTGATCCCGCGCCCAAGTGAGGGATTTGTGCAGGCCCACGAGTCACCTACACTGACGATCCCCGTCGCCACGGGAACGCCGCCAATCACGAAACGCCGGTACCGATCGATGACGCCTCCCATGGGCTCCACGTCGGTGATCGGCTCACCGTCGAGCCAATGGGAGTGCAACGGGCACGCGCCGACGAGAGCTGCCCAGTGCTTGGGATCGCGCAGCTTCTTCAGTGCCTGATCACCCGAGGAGATCACCAGGGTCACGGACCATGTGCCTGCGTCGCCGGGGAGGGTGAGCAGCGAAAACGAATGAAAGAATGTGTGGAGCGCCGAACGGCAGGTCGGAACCATACCGTTCCTAGACTTGAAGAACCGCGAATAATAGATGAATCCCGAGTCCTCAGCCTCCTCGATCGGGCGGCGAGCCCCGATGGCTTCGAGCCAATCTGGTAATTTCGAAGCTCGTCCCATGGCGTCGATGATGAGGTCAGCTGAGAACTCTTCGCCGTCCATCGTGCGAATGCCAGTAACGTGCGGGATTCCCTTCGCAGCCGAGGGGCCGGTCAGCAAACTCGCGACGGCAACGTTGCGATGGATAGGGATGAGCTTTTCAGCGACGCTTGCGACCGCGTATTCGATCGTGGACCGGCGACCGATGATGCTGGTAAAGCGTTCGTCGCCGTCTCGCGGGGCGCGATCGGTGATCGTCGGAGGCATCTGCTCAAGCCTGTCGAACGTCGTACATCCGGCGCGGATCAACGCCTGCCTAACGTCGGGCAGATGTGCATCGAGGAACTGGGTTGCGGCCGGTTGCAGGCCGTGAGGCTGCCGGAACTGAGCGACTCCTCTTCTTTCCCACGCCTGCCACGCTTCCGCTGGCGAGCGAGGAAGAGGCTCGCGGTCGCGGTCGAACACTGTGACGTCATGGCCTCGGCGAGCCAGCATCATGGCCGTCGAGAGCCCGACAATACCGCCGCCTATTACAAGGATCTTCGACATGTTCATCCTTCTCCATGCGCAGCACACTTGGGATTCCCTTCACGATAGCGGCGGCCCGAGTATCTCCACGCCAAACGCCCTCCTAAGCTGTTCGGTTGGAACGAGATCTGGAGTGGATCGTCCCTTATTCAACGAGGAGAGCTTTTCAACGAAGTGCTGAAAAGCGGCCCGAGACTACCATCACCAGCATCCGTGCTGCACTTGGGCCGAAGTTTTGAAATGTATGTGCAGTGGCAGGAATCCCCCGCGGTTAAACTAGTTTGCTGGCCAAAAACGTAGAATTCGTCCTCTCGAGAATGGCGATGGAGCGGCGTCCAGACATAGGCGGCACATTCTGATGAAAGATGGCAAATCTACTATCCGTATCGTCCTTCGTCAGTTTCGCCAACGTTTCCGCGCCGAGAGTATCCATGGGGGCTGCGTGCGCCCCCTTGGGCGTTCAGCACGAATGTCTCCTGCGCTTGGAGTTCTTGTCGATTGCGTCCCTTCATAAGAAGAGACACGTGGACGGCGCGCTTATTCCGGACGCGGCAAAGAAACCTCTCGCGCGACGCCTTCTCGGAATGTAGTTGCGATTTGCGGGTGCGGGATCCGCCCAAGGAAGGCTGCGGCTTGCTCGCCGATCACGACGCAGGGCGCCATCGTGTTACCTGTAGTCACACGAGGCAGGATGGAAGCGTCTGCAATTCTGAGGTGATCCACGCCATAAACTCTCAATTGACTGTCGACGACTGAGGTTTGATCACGCCCCATTTTTGCTGTGCCGCATTGATGCCAAAAGGTGACAAGCCCGTCCCGGAAGAACCTCTCTAGCTCCCTGCCATTGACTGAGCCAGGCGCTACCTCGTGTCCCCGGAACGGGCGCAGAGCTAGAGAGTTACCGATCTCGCGAGCCATACCTAATCCAGAGACCAGGTTCCTCATGTCCTCGGGATCGCCAAGATAGTTCGCATCAATTTTTAGCTGGTCATCCGGGTCGGGCCCTGTTAGATGGATCGTGCCCCGGCTTTTCGGGCGCAGGCCGGCGAAGAGAGACCAACATGACGCGGGCAGTTGGAATCGGGCCGCGTTCTCTGGCGTGATTGCGGGTACTGAACTCCCATAGGCGTAGAAGTTGGGAGCGTCCAGGGCATCGCTCGTCTTCCAGAAACACACGACTTGGCCTCGGGGAAGCACGGGCAGCGATGGATCGGTATTCTCCCAGACGCAACCAAAGGCGACGTGATCGTGAAGGTTTCGCCCCACACCGGGCAATGCCTCGAGGACGGGGATGCCCGCGCGCTTCAGCTCGGATTCATCGCCAATGCCCGACTGCATGAGCAGCTTGGGAGTGTGGATCGCGCCCAGCGAAACAATGACCTCACGGGCGGCTTCAGCGCGAACGATATTGCTCTGATATTGAAACTCCACTCCCATCGCCCGCCGACGATCAAAGCGAATTCGTGCCGCTAAGGCTCCAGTCAACACCGTGATGTTGGGCTGTGCCATGAGCGGGTATAAATAAGAACGGTAGATCGACTGCCGTCTGCCGTCGCGAACCGTTTCATCGACCAATGCGCATCCACCCGCAGACTCCATCATGCGGCCGTTTGCGTTGGGAAAACGATTCAGGCCGGCAGACTCCGCTCCCTCCAGCACCCGAAACGCGAACGGATGAGGGTTCGCCGCGGGCTGCACATGAACCGTCCCATGCCTGCCCCGATAATCGGGATCGGGAGTTCCAGTCCAGGCCTCGATTCGGCTGCGATATAAATCGAGAACGGCCTCATAACTCCACGATGTATCGCCGGACTCGGCGGCGTACAGGTCCCAATCGGCTTTGTGACCGCGTGACCACGTGGAGACATTGACGCTGGAGCCGCCGCCAAGCGCCCTACCCATGGAGTACGGAATCGCTCTCCCGTTCAAGTACGGATTCGCTTCGGCTACGAAATTCCAGTGCAGATCGCTGCCAATCGCCTTTGGCCAATTGTTGGGATCCGTGATCAAATCCGTCTCATCAGTACCGCCAGCTTCAAGCAATAGCACTTGCACGTTCGGGTCAGCTGCAAGCCTTGCAGCCACAACCGAACCCGACGTGCCAGCCCCGCAGACGATGTAATCAAATCTTGTTCCCAGTTCCGAAGAAAGCTTCTGCTGGTTTACGCGGACTCGCTCGGTGAAGTTTTCCTGCCCATCCTGTCTCATGATGCTCCATCCTTCCTTTTATTCGTGTCGCACGACGCGTGACGCGACACCATCGAGGATGCATCTTGCGCAGGGCATTTGCTTTCAAAAACGCGCTTTCAAAAAAGTCCCATCTCGGATTGCGGTGGTCAAGCAGTCGCAGGGCGAGCGCTAGAGATCGCGGCGGTATGCACTCGGAGACACGCCATATCGGGATCGAAAGGCGGTTGAGAAGTGCGCGTGGCTCGAGAAGCCGCACGCAAAGGCGATGTCAATCAAAGAGAGTGAGCCACTCGTCAGCAAAGACTCCGCTCTCTTGAGCCGCAACTCTAGAAGATAACGGTGAGGAGTCTTGCCGGTAGCGACTCTGAACATCCGGCAAAAATGAGTTCTGCTGTAGCCGCTTTCAGCGGCTAGATGCTTCAGCGTCAGGTCGGAGTCCAGCCCGGCATCCATGCGATCGAACACCCGGCGGAGGATCCGGCGAGGCAAGGAAGAGGCGGTAGTGCTTTTCGGTTGCTCGAGGGACCTACCCGCAAACAGCAGGCGTGCCGCGAGGGCCGTTGACAGCGACTCTGCATATACCTTCCCGCAAGGTCCTCCAGCTTCTGCCTCTTTGGCCAACAGAAGAATGAGATTGCGGAGAGTGGGATCCTCCGCTCCATAGAGCTGGTGCAGCGGACCTGGCGGGCGCTTATCGAGCTCTCGTTCGACCTCGTCCAGAAATCCCGGTGTAATTGCGCATACCACCATCTTGTTCTGAGTGGTGCTCCGATAGCGCGACCTTATTCCTGGCGGACAGGTCGTGATGGTGTCAGGCAATTTCTTGTACGGGACAAATGTACCCGACTTGCGCTCGGTTTCACCGACAGCAACATCGGTGTCCCATAAGAGAAGGAAGTGCTGATGAATTGCAAGTTCGGATAACTCCTTGGGCAGACTAGTACGGCGCTCCAACGTCACGCCATCCCACCCGAGCGGAACACTAGATGGAGCGGTGAGAATAGATTCGCCCAGCAAGGCACTTATTTCCGCGCTTTGTTGTAGGGGACTATCCATTGAGCATACCCACGCTTGTTAATGTTAGATGTGCCGAGAACCGGTATCGATCCCTGGCTCACCGGGCGAAGCCAGGAATTCAACCAGGGTTCCGTCTGCAGTAGGCCTCTTGCCTATGATGGTTACATTTTTCCGTGTTTTCCATACATAACCCGGTAGACATTCCTGGTACTCTCCTTCTGCGGCGCTTTCAGCCCTACAGTGCATTTTCGTCGAATCGGTTCATTGAGGAATCGAAGAGCAACTGCCCCGCGCCGGCGATATTTGCATGAGAACAGTGTTTGGCAATACCGGTCTGTAAAAAGAAACCATGTCGTCGACGATCTGATCACAAATTACAAAAAAGGCAGGGCTGCTTGCGGGTACCAGAAACCTAAGATTCTGCTAGAGCGTACGTCGATAACTACTTGGCGTCATTCGTGTTATGCGGCGGAAGGTGCGAGCCATGTGATGCTGGTCAGCGAAGCCGCTGGCGAGCGCCACCTCTGTGAGGCATGCGCGGCGGTTGCGCATCAGGATCTGCGCCCGCTGCACTCGAAGGTGAAGTAGAAACTGATGCGGCGTCTTTCCCGTGCTCTCGCGAAAACTGCGTATAAAATGGGACGCACTCAGGCCGACTTCACGGGCTACTTCGCGCAAACGGAGACCTTCCTCAAGGTTTGCCTCCATGAATTCGATGCTTCGACGCAGCATCGATGGAGCCATTCCGCCCGCGAACTTTCTCTCTGCCCGAGGGGTGATCGAGTACTTGCCCACGAGGAAGCTCGCCAAAGCAACGGCTGCGCTATCGAGAAAGAATGAACCATTCTGGAAGCCGTCCCGCTTTTCGCGATGCAAAATCTCCATGAGGCCGCGCAAAGTGAGATCCTCGATTGCGGCTTGCGCCTCTAAGTACGCCCCTAAACATGGTCGGGTCTCTTCTCGGGCCTGCTCGAGGGCTTCATTCCGCAAAATCACGACCGCGAAGTTTGCAGGCTCTCGCAGCTCGAGCCGCACTGGCTCATCGAAGTGACACAGCGACACGGTCCCGGTGCTGACCTGCTTTGACCGATGCGCCAGCGAATCTCGCCAGCTGACACGATGATCGGAAAGGATCAGCGCGAGATTTACTTCCTTAACCCTCGGAACCAGCAACTCTCCTTTGCTGGCTGAGACTTCTTCGACAGAGACGAGAGAAGCATGCCCCGCCCCTCCCGCGTGCCCATAGAAGGTTTCCAGTTTCTGAGTAGCTTCTTGATTCATTCGCCCCCCAGCGACGGTTTTAAGGCGACAGGGCTCTGATGCCGGATCCCATGGTCCGGGCTCAAAACAATTGCATCCATAAACTGCCCTGACGGGTCTTAAGGGCGGGCGAAACCGTTGCTCGATCGTCCCAGCCATCTATTTTCGTTTTTGCCGACCCAAGACAATGGGCTGCTCAAGGCGATTCGTGCGCGACTGACTCAGCATCTCGCGCCGGGATAACGAAAGGTGGGTCGGCAAGCGAGGACGATTCCATAGCACCGGCTTCCTCACCGATGTATATTCAGACCGGGTAGGCTGGCTTCAGGTGAGAGGATGATCAGTGGATCGAATGAGGCACCTGCAAGTATTTCAGGGACTTCTGCCGTTGACCCGCAGCCAGCTCGGGCCCGACATCCTAGCAGGCATCACGCTCGCGGCACTCGGCATTCCGGAGGTGATGGGCTACACCAAGATTATCGGCACTCCCATTATCACGGGACTCTATACCCTCTTTCTACCGGTCCTGGCGTTTGCCGTGTTCGGCTCCTCTCGCCACCTTGTGGTCAGCGCCGATTCTGCGACGGCCGCGATGGTTGCCGCCAGCCTTACCAGTCTTTCGCTTTCAGCGTACACTCCGCACTATATCGAACTGACGAGCTTGATTGCGCTCGTGACCGCCGGCATCCTTATTCTGGCCCGAACCCTGCGCCTGGGCTTTCTGGCCGATTTCCTTTCGAGCACCGTACTTGTGGGCTTCCTTACCGGTGTCGGCGTGCAAGTGGCAGGCGGAGAACTCAAGGACATGCTGGGAATCGACGTGCCGGGGCACGGCTTCCTGCGTCAACTCTTCCTTACGTTTTCTCACCTCGGAAGTGTGCATCTGCTGAGCCTTTCGATTGCGCTGGCTGCCTTGGCGATCCTCATCGGCTGCGAATTCCTCGCACCCAGATTCCCCGGAGGGCTCCTTGCCGTCGTCGGCATGACGGCGGCGAGTGCGTTCTTCCACTGGAACGCCCGAGGTGTTCATGTGATCGGAGACGTGCCCAACGGCATGCCGCATATCGGCCTTCCTCATTTGACCCTGAGCAACGTGGTCCTGGTCGCTCCGATTTCGTTCTCGTGCTTTATCGTCATACTTGCTCAGAGCGCAGCGACATCCCGCGCCTACGCTCTGCGTTATCGCGACCCATTCAATCAGAACACCGATCTCGTCGGATTGTCCTTCGCCAACGCTCTCGCAGGTTTGAGCGGCGCCTTCGTCGTCAACGGCAGCCCCACCAAGACCGCCATGGTAGACACGGCGGGCGGGCGCAGCCAATGGTCGCAGGTAACCGCCACCCTCGTGGTGATGATCGTTTTCTTGTTTCTCACCCGGCCGTTGAGCTTCCTCCCCAACGCGGTTCTGGCCGCGATCGTATTTCTAATTGGCGTGAAGCTGATCGACTACCGCGGCCTGGCCGCAATTCACCGCGCTGCTCCCGAAGAGTGCCTTCTGGCTCTGATCACCGCGGCCACTGTGGTCTTCTTCGGCGTCGAACAAGGCATTCTGTTGGCGGTAATTGTCTCGCTGCTGGTGCACGTGCGCCACAGCTATCGGCCCCGGGTTGGCGTCATTGTGCGCGACGACAAAGACCACTGGCGAATTGAGGGTCCAGTTCCGGGCAGGATGGCAGAGCCGGGAATGGTGATGTTCTGGTTTGGAGCGGGCCTGTTTTACGCCAATGCGTCCTTCTTTGCGCGCCAAGTCCGCAGACTCATCGAACTATCTCCCTCACCGGTGCGTTGGCTGGTGATCGATTCCAGAGCAGTGACGGAACTGGACTACTCAGGGGGGCGGGCGCTGGCAGAACTGCACCAGGACTTGTCCCAGGCAGGTATCGTGCTTGCAATGATCGTGGTCCAGGTACACAAAGAAGGCCTGGAGCGGATGGGGCTGGTGGATCTGCTCGGCGCCGACCGGATCTTTGAATCCCGCTACGACTGCGTCCAGGCTTACCGGTCAGAAAATGTCGAAGGCGGCGTAGGGCCCCCTCGCACCCTTTGATGTCTGTTGGTTTTTGAGGACCAAAAACTTTCGCCCACTCCAGTGCCGGCGCTGCAACTCGCAAATGTCCGGACTCAGCGCGCTCCGTGCCCATCGGGCATCCATACCCTACATTTAGCCCCTAAGTCCGGCGAGCCGGGTTGCGGCGGGTCCCTGACTGAACGCATACACCTCCAGCTCGAGCCTGGAGAGCGCCAGGTTTGCCCCAAATAGAGGATGCCCTTCGGCATGCAGGGCCTCTTCCCGGTAACGCGATTTCGCGGCGCTCCAACAGGTCCCGGCGGATTTCTCGGGAAGATTTGGCGGCGAAACTCCGAACTTTCACTTCGAGCATGGATCGAGGCCAGGTTCATCGTTCAGGCTCACTTACCTTCCTCTTCTGAATCATCCTTCTTGCTGGCCAAAAGACGCAAAGTTTTTCACATCGTCAAGAATCGCGACGCGAGCTGGTTGGCCGAGATCTCACACCATCTACAAGCGGTTGGAAGGAGTCGAGAACGGATCCACGATTGCATAGTACCATTAAATACAAGTAGTATAATAGACATACTGGAGCAGGAGATGGTACGGAAGAGCAGCCAGCAGCCAAGTTCGTTCACCATCGCCATAGTTGGCGGCGGGTTCAGCGGAGCGGTCCTGGCGAGCGAATTGCTGCGGAGCGGCCCCCTGGCGCTCAGAGTGGTGCTGGTCGAACGAGACGGGTGTCCGGGCCGGGGCGTGGCCTATGGCACCCGTTGCGAGGGACATCTGCTCAACGTCAGGGCTAGAGACATGAGCGCACTCGCCAGCGATCCTTCGCACTTCCTGCGCTGGGCACGAGAGCACTACAGACATCAGGGGCAGCCTGACGATTATCTGCCGCGCAGCATCTATGGCGATTATGTCGAGTCGACTCTGTGCGAGACGGTCGAGCAGAATCCCGGAAGATTCGAATGGAAGCACGACGAGGCCCTCTCCGCAACTCGGGGGGAGGGGGCGAATGTCCTATTCAAGAGCGGGGACAGGATTCACGCCGACGCAGTGGTTCTCGCCCTGGGCAATTTCCCACCCAACCATCGGATCCTTCCCGGGCGCAGCGTCCTCGGCCGACGCTTCGTCATGAACCCGTGGGCGGTGCACGCTCTCGATGGGATCGACCCGGAAGAAAGCGTGCTCCTGATTGGCTCGGGCCTGACCAGCGTGGATACCGTGATTTCGCTGCGGGCCTGCGGGTTTCCGGGCAAGATCCACATGATTTCGCGGCACGGGTTTCTTCCGCAAGCGCATAAGCCCATCGAGCCGCGGCTCGGGCAGTGGACTCACTTCCCTGCCCGGCTTCGAAGCTTGCTGCGCTTGATTCGAGCAGAGGTAACAAGAGCCGAAAGCGAGAACGGCGATTGGCGCGCTGTGATCGATTCCATCCGCCCGTGCACGCACAATATCTGGCATTCGTTGTCACAAACGGAACGGCGCCGGTTCCTTCGTCATCTGCGCGCGTATTGGGACGTGCATCGTCACAGGGTGGCTCCAGAAATTGGCAGATTACTCGAAACGGAAATGGATCAAGGCCGCCTGGAAATCCATTCCGGCCGGATCACCGATTGCCTCGAAGACGCCCGCTCGGTAAAGGTGAGTTACCGAAGGCGCGGCAGCCGGGATCTGAAAACGCTGTCCGTGGGTTTCCTGGTCAACTGCACCGGCCCAGACGAGGATTGCCGCAGAGTGACCAGTCCGTTGCTGATGGACCTCTTGCGCCAGAAGCTGGCGCGCCCGGACCCGTTGTTTCTCGGGCTGGACACGGCCGAGCATGGCGCGTTGCTCGATGACCGCGGCGTACCCTCCGATTTCTTGTACGCGCTCGGCCCGCTTCGCAAAGGCAACCTGTGGGAATCGACTGCGGTCCCGGAAATTCGCGCGCAAGCCTCGGAGCTCGCTTTACACCTGCGGTCCCGGTTTGAACCGCGGTACCTTGAGAGCCCCGTGTCCGGGCAAGCGGCTCTTTCTTAGGAGCCCACAAAATTCCCGGAATAGACCCCTACTGCCCGGCGCTCGCTGGCGCGGCCCCACCCCCGGCGCGCGCATAAAGGCCGCCCAAGTCGCGCCGCAATTGCCGCAGCGCGTCCACGTTGAGGTAAATCATGTGTCCCGAAGGATAGTAGGCAAACTCGATATTGTCGCGCAGCTTCGGCTCCAGTTCGATGTGCGACAGATCGTACTCCGTCATAAAGAACGGCGTGGCCAGGTCGAACAGGCCGTTGACTGAAAAGACCCGCAGGCGGGGGTTCTTGCGTATGGCATCGGCCAAGTCGCCGGCGACATAGGCGTCCCGCATCGGCTGCCCCTGCCCCGGGCCTTCACCCCCCGGAGCCGCCCCGAGCCGGTGCGTGTGATCCCAGGCCCGGTTGACACCCGGCCCGCTCGGCAGATAGGTCTCGTCCGTGGTGTACTTCAATTCGCGGTCGAGATAGTCGTGCAATGCGCTCACGAATGCGCCCTCGATTCCCGAGCTGGAGGGATCGTAGCCCGGCGTTTCCCCGGCGGCATCGATGTCGGTACCTTCGAAGCGCGCGTCGTAGCGCCCTAGAATGACACGCTGATCACGCAGCAGCTCCTTGCGGAACCGCGACGGGCTGATGCGCAGATTGGCCGCCGTGATATAGGCTGGGCTCAGGCCCGTGTAGCTCGCCAGCTTCGCGGCCACTGCCTCGACTTGCGCCGCGGGCAGATTGTGCCCTTGAGCCAGGGCTTCGGCATACGGACCCCGCGCGTAGGCGCGCACTTCGTCCAGGAATGCCTTCTCGTCGCTCGCTTTGTGCGGCACCTTCTCAAAATGCCAGGCAATCGCGGCATAGGAAGGCAGATAGCCGACAAACTGCTCGTCCAGCCCCGGCGCGCGACTGAAATAATTGAGGATCGACGACATCAGGATCACGCCGTTCACCGGCATTCCGCCGTTTTCGAGCGCGTCGGCCAGCACCGCCGAGCGGGTCGTGCCATAGGACTCGCCGAACAGAAACTTGGGCGAATTCCAGCGGTGGTTCACGCTCACATAGCGGTAAATGAACTTCTGGAACGCGCGCACGTCCTGGTCGGTTCCGGCGAAATCGCGGATCGCGCCTTTACCCACCGGCCGCGAATAGCCCGTGCCCACCGCATCCACAAACACCAGATCGCTTTGATCCAGCAGCGTATATTGGTTGGGGGCGATCTGATACGGGCCGGGACCGCTCGCTTCGGGGCTCGAGGTCAGAACCCGCACCGGCCCTACCGATCCCATGTGCAGCCACATGCTGGCCGATCCCGGTCCGCCGTTGTAGAGAAAGGTGAGCGGGCGCGAGCGCAAATCCGCAACCCCATCGAGCGTGTACGCCACATAGAAGACGCTGGCATTCGGTTGTTCCTCCTCATTCCGGATGAGCAGATTGCCTGCCGTTGCCGTGTAGCGGATGGATTTGCCGTCTGCTTTCATTTCGTGCGAGGTGACCGAACTCTTTTCGGGCGGAACTGGAGTGGCCGGCCGTTCGGCGTTGGCCGGGGCGGAGTCCTGCGGCGGATTGGCGGGAGCCCGTTGAGCCGACGCGGGAGGCACGGCGATTGCAACCAGAGAGCCTGTCAAAGCGAGCGCAACAAGAAAACGCGAGTGTGGCACGGGGGGGTTCTCCTTTAAGCCGCCCATTTTCGCATTCGTGTCAAGAGGAAGGCAATCGCTGAAGAGAATCGGTGAAGGCAATCGACGAAGAGAAGATTGAGGCTCGTCCTCAGGAGGAGTACGAAACGGCCCGGCGTCAACTTGACGGGATGTGGGTTTCCGCCTTAACGGGGATGCCGGACTCGAGCCTCGATGCGGGCCGCCAAGACGGTAAGACGCCCGTCTTCTGCCCGCACCCAGACATATAACTCACGTGGCCCAGGGTGTCGGCTGCGTCCTCCCTGTTGCCTTCGACCGGGTCGTTAAGCGTTCGATTCTGAAAGTGCCGCCCCGATCCTCTCCAAACCTTGCCGCAAGCTCTCCGTCGCGCCGCATAAGCCAATCCGAAAGTGTTGCGGCTGCTCGAAGAATTCTCCCGGCACCACGCTGGTTTCATATTGCTCGCGCAATCGTGCGACAAACTGCGCAGCGTTACCCGTCTTGAGCCGCGGAAAGATCGTCGTGCCAAACCGGCTCGGCGGGCAATCCAGTTCCGGACGACTTCGAAGGAACTGATTCACCAACTCGCGATTGGTCGCGAGCAACGCGCGCGCCCGCTCCCGCACCCGGTCCAGGTTGTCGAGAGCAATCACCCCCAGCAGCTCTGCTGGATGCACCGGGATCCCGTACGTGAAGTCGACAATCTGCCACAGCCGCTCGGTCAACTCCGGCCTCGCCAGCACCCACCCGCAGCGGATGCCACTCAGCCCATACGCCTTCGTCAGGCTGCCGGTGACAACAAAATTCGGCCCGAGATGAAACGCCGATCGCGAGGGTTGATCAAACAACGTTTCCAGATAAACCTCATCCACCAGCACCCGGGCCCCGACCTTCTGCGCCATCTCGCCCACCTGACGCAGAGTGTCTTCTTCCGTGAACACGCTGCTCGGATTGTGTAAATTGCAGAGCACCACCAGCCGCGTACGGCTCGTAATGCGCCGCTCCAGTTCGCCGAGCCCGATGCGAAATCCCTTCTCCGGACGCCTTTCAAACCGCGCAACCTTCGCCTCGAGATGGTCGAGAATCGCCAGCAACGGATCGTAGGTGGGCCGTTCGATCAGCACTTCCTCTCCCCGCTCGACGAGGGCCGATAACGCCAGGAAATTCGCCATCGACGCGCCCAGCGTATATACGACGCAATTTTCTGGAACCCCCGCCTTCGCCGCCAGACGCGACATGAGCGGTCGATAACCGTAGGCGTCGGTTCCGCCAATCTCGAGATCCTCGGCCCGCACCGGCAATTCCGCGAGCGGACAATCGAGCACTCCGCTCGCCGCCAGATTAAACCGCGCCGTCGAGCGCAACTTCGCCCAAGCCATGTAGCGGGAAACCGCTTCCACTCGCGAAGCATTCATTTCGTTCAATCCCTCAAATCGTTTTCATACAGAAGGAGAGAGGAGTCAAAAGGCGAAACCGCCGCGAATTCCCGGCCTCGGGCTTCGAGCGCCCGGAAGAAGACAAGGCTCTGGCCCGCTCGTGGCCCGCGGCGCGACGCCGGCGGCTGCTTCTTCCATTGGCTATTTGCCTTGCTCCGCACCGGGACTCCTCGGCGGCGAATCCGTCCTCCTGCTCCACATCCAGTACACCGGCACTCCTGCCAGCAAAATCGCAAACCCGATCAGGCTGTTCTGCGGATACCGGTAAATCGTGTTCGCCACCACCCACCAGCATATCGCGACGAATAACACCGTCGTAACCGGATGGCCGGGCACGCGATACAGGACCTTTTCGCCGTGATACCCCGCGTCTTTGGTCTTTAACGCGGAGATTTCGCGCCGCCGGAAGTGAAAGATTGTCGTCGCCGTGAGCCCGAAGAAAAGAAAGTCCATGGATACTACATAATTCAGAATCTGCTCGTATCTCCCCGAGAGGGCAATCACGATCGTCCACACGCTCTGCAACACGATCGCCACCACCGGGACGTGCGTACGTGGATCGATCCATGCCACCGCGCGAAAGAACAGGCCATCGTCCGCAATTGCAAAGTAAACTCTCGGCGCCGTCAGGATCGACTGGCTCAGAAATCCGAGCGTCGAGATCGCAATGGCCGCCGCGATGAAGGTTGCGCCCCGAGCTCCCGCTGCCATCCGCATCACGGCCGTCGCCGGCGTGCGCGTGTCCGCCAAGGCCGCCGGGCCGAGGGCCCGCACGCATACCCAACTCACCGTGGTATAGAGCACGACTACGCCCAGCACTCCCATGACCAGCCCGCGCGGCAAATTTTTCCGGGGATCCCGCACCTCCGCCGCCACAAAGTTCGCCGTCTGCCATCCTCCGTAAGCAAACAGCACCGGCACCATCGCTGCCCCGAACGATCCCCAGTTCCACGCCCTTTCCTGGCGCGGCGCCGGGATCGCGTGTCCTGCCCACACCAGCCCGCCGATCACGAGCATCGCGATGGCGACGACCTTCATCACCGTCAGCGCGCTCTGCGTGCGTCCGCCAGTCTTCACGCCCAGGCAATTGATCAACGTCAGAAGGCCCAGCGCAGCCGTTGCCGCAACCCAGTCCGGCACCGGCCATCTGGTCAGCTCGAGAAAATATCGGGCGAACGTGATCGACACCGCCGCCATGCCGCCGGTCTGGATGACCAGCAGCAGCACCCATCCATACAAAAACGCAATCCAGGGATGGTACGCCTCGCGCAAGTACGCATACTGCCCGCCCACCTCGGGCATGTGCGCGGCCAGTTCCGCCCAGATGAACGCCCCGGCCAGGCCGATGACCCCGCCGAAAATCCATGCCGCCAGAATTTGCCCGGGCGTGTGCACTTGCTGCGCAACCACATAGGGATTTATGAAGATCCCAGCGCCTACGATTCCGCCCATCACCACCATGGTCGCGTCAAACAGACCCAATTGGCGCGACAGCCTGCGACCCTGCGGAGACATTTTGCCATTGTAGGCGTCCGTTGATCGCGGGTCATGAAACTCTTTCCCGTCGCGAGCGGCGTGTCGCCGCATTCAGGTCGATGATCGCCGACGCTCTTCGCCTGCCCTGGGCTCGATTCTCTGCGTCCAAGACCAGTCGTCCGGGAATCGCCGGTATGGGCCGTAAGTAAGGTTCAAGCCCCGCATGCACGCTTAGACGGCCCAGCCAAGCAGCGCGGACCCGATGCACATGAAAGATGCACATGAAAGAAGATGGGTCGGCTCGATCAGCGAGAGCTGAACGGTTGTCTGTTCCAGGCGGGGCATTTGTTAACCAACGAACACAAATGTTTTCACCCCCCCGTCGATCTCCCCGTCAAAGCTAGAGCGTCCCCAATAGGAAGTAGGCGGAAGCTTTCGTTGAGTCATGGTTAGGGCAGGCGGCCGGCAGCCGAATTATCACCCAATCGCACCGGATTCGCCGGGGACCAGTGCCGGACCTGGGCAGGGCTGGCCCGAGTTCCGAGTTCCATTTTGTCGAGCGGGGTGAGCCGGAGCAAGCGTCCGAAATAAATGACCGACATACACGAAGCAAAGAATTCCTGCAAAATTCGGGCTGCCGGTTTCAGATGCGCGAAAAGGTCGTCCAACTCCTGTAACTGTTGACAGTCGCTTTCTGTAAATAGCCTGCGAAAATCTTCCCGAAGCTGCCGGAAATGGGCGCAATCGTCTTCTCTCATACGCTCGCCGGGTCAGCTCTCATACGCGCCGGGTCGTCAGCGCGTCCCGATCCTTGTAAACATGCCCGGGCGGAACGTTCCGGGAGAGTGCGCGCGCGACTGGATCTGCTTTCACGGGCGATACGCATGCTGCGTAGGGACAAAGCCGAGATTCTTCTTACCGTTTTGGTGGCCCTCCTCCCAATTCCCGGCATCGCGCAAGACACGGGCTCAATCCTGATACCGGAGAAAGCCAGCGCCGACTTCGTTGCGCTGACGCGCCGGGCACTCAAGGGGGACACCCGCTCCGAGCTCCGCCTCGGAATCGCGTTTGAATTCGGGCAAGGCGTGGGCAAGAACCTGACGGAAGCGATGCACTGGTATCGCCTGGCCGCAGACCGGGGTGACGCGATCGCTCAGACCAACCTCGGATACTTTTATGAAACCGGAGTCAACGGCCGCGCGGATCCCGTCCAAGCCGCCAAGTGGTACCTTCGGGCCGCAGTCTCGGGTTTTGTCCGGGCGCAATTCAATCTCGGGACGCTTTATCTTCGCGGAGCGGGGGTCGAGAAAGACGAGGAACTCGCTGCGCACTGGATCAAGGAGGCTGCCGACACAGGATGTCCCGCAGCCATGGCCGCGCTCGGTGATTTGTATGCTAACGGCGTGGGGGTTCCACGGGATGAGCGGAAAGCGGTTGAGCTGGTCCACCGGGCCGGCAACAAGAAAGCCGATGCCGGTTTGTGTACGAGTTACGGAAAACGAATTCCTGGGCGGGACAGCTCCCGATAAATGCGGTGCTCCCGATGGGAACCGTTTCCCCGTTTTCGCTTCGCACAACGGAGTCAGCAGTCCGGCCCGACAAGCGTTCCCTTGGATTTCCTGCGGAAAGCATCGAGCGCCAACAAAAGGGATGCGCCGGAAGCCGAGAAAACCGAATAGTCCATGGGAGATTGGATCCCGAACGAGATTGCCATCGCGGTTCCAAACATGGCGAGCAGGACGGCGCTGCCAAGCGACACCCACCGCGGCCACAATCCCAGGATCAATAGAATTCCGAGCGAAGTTTCGCAAACTGTCGCTATCACCGCGACTGCGGGAATGACGGCCCTGGGCAGGAACGAGTTCACTTCAGCCGCGTAGCCGATGAACTTCGCAAAGTGCTTGAGATCGAGCGTCCTGTCCCACAACCCGAAGCGCGAGGCCACCGCGGAAAGAAAAGCGGCGCCCACGGCGACGCGTGCATAGAGGATGGCCGCCCGTTCCCAATTTATGTCCCGCACTTTGTCGCTCAGGCTCACCCTCGTGCCCCCGGAAACAGCCTGGGTTTGCCGGTTCATCGTGATTCTCCTTCCTGGCCGCTTCGTTGTGGCACATGCATGCTGAGCGGTGTGTCGCGATCACAGATGAAATACGCCAGAAGCTTCGCCGGTTCCGTGGTGCTGGCATTGGCTGAGACGAGATGGATCCCGTTCGGCGCCTCGTAGAAGCTCTCCCCGGCTTTGTAAATCCTCTCCGGCTGGCCCTCGACCTCGCTCCTTAGCGATCCTTCGACCACGTAGCCGACAACCGCGCACGGATGGCGATGCGGCGTAGAAGCTTCGCCTGGGCCGTAGGCAATTTCGAGCAAGACAGTCTTCAGGCGATCGCCATCGAGCGCCGGCAGCGCTTGCGACATCAGCATGCGCGCGCGGTCTTTCCTCTCTCCCCGGGGAGCATCGGTCTGGCTCCATGCCGGAGATGCTCCCAGCAGGCCACTGCACACCATCGTTACCATCGCGATCCACGCACGGGTCGGATTCATCCATTCCTCCACAAGCCGACGATAGGACTGGCGATGGATCCGTCACAAGTTCCATTTTGCGATACATTTTATGTACCACTTTCCGACATGGTGAAGCAGGCTGCCGTCTTCGAAATGGCTCTTCCCCCGCGCGGCCCGAATCTGCCTGCCTATCGCTGGCTGTACGAGTCCCTGCGCGCTGAGATTCTGGGCGGGCGCTTGCGCCCGGGGATGCGACTGCCGTCCACGCGCGATCTGGCCGTGCAGTACGGCTTGGCGCGCGGAACCATTGTTAATGCCTTCGAGCAACTCAAGTCCGAGGGCTACCTCGATGGCAGCATCGGTTCGGGAACGTATGTCAGCCGCGTGCTGCCGGAAAAGCTGCTTCAAGTCGCGTCCGCTCAGGCACCGGGAACTCGAGGGGGAAGGGATCGATTGCCTGCGGTATCCGACTATGGGAGAAGGACGCAACTGTTTGGCGGCTACGAAAACCGGCCGACCCGCGCTTTCCGCGCCAATCTTCCAGCATTGGATCTTTTCCCGATCCGATTGTGGACAAGGATCACGATGCGATGCCTGCATCGAATTTCAACGCGTCAGCTGATGGGGTGCGATCCGTTGGGATACAAACCTCTTCGCCAGGCGATTGCCGAATACCTGGGCGTGTCGCGCGGAGTGCGGTGCGCCCCTGAGCAAGTGGCCGTGGTGTCCGGCGTGCAGGAAGCGCTCGATCTTGCGGCCCGCCTGCTCGTGCAGCCGGGAGAGCAAGTCCTGGTCGAGAACCCGGGTTATCCCGGGGCGCGACTCGCCTTTCAGGCATTCGGCGCGAAGATCTTCGCTGCCGGCGTGGATGAGCAAGGCATCCAGCTTCCCCAACTGCCTCCGGAGAACGTCCGGCTGATCTATGTGACCCCGGGACATCAGTTTCCCCTGGGAACCACCATGAGCCTGGCCCGGCGTCTCGAACTCCTCGAGTGGGCGCAACAATCCCGCGCCATGATCTTTGAAGACGATTACGACAGCGAGTACCGCTACTCGGGAAAACCGATTCCGGCGCTACAAGGCCTCGACTCAAGCGAATCGGTTCTCTACGCCGGCAGCTTCAGCAAGGTCTTGTTTCCTGCGCTGCGCCTGGGTTATGTCGTGATACCCGCCGCATTGGTCCATTATTTTGAAGCCGTGCAATCGCTCACCGTCCGGCACGTTCCGCTGTTGGAGCAACTCGTGCTCACCGATTTCATCACCCAGGGACATTTTGCCCGTCATGTGCGCCGGATGCGCGAAGTCTACGCTGAGCGCCTCTCCGTGCTTCTCGAGGAAGCTCGTTCGAAGCTGAGCGGTGTGTTGGAAGTCTCCCCGGTCGAGGCCGGGCTGCAGACCGTTGCCTGGCTGTGCGGCGGAATGGACGCCGAATCCGCCGCCGCGGCCGCCGCGAAACACAACGTGGATGTGATTCCGCTCAATCGCTACAGCCATGGCACGTCCGCGAGAGAGGGGCTGCAACTGGGATTCGCTGCTCTGGATTTGAAGGAAATCCGCCGCGGTGTAGGGCAGCTTGCAGCGGTATTGGGCACGGGGCGGGATCGCAAGGAATAAATCGGTCAATTCCTGGCTTTCCTCACAAACCCGTCTTCGCTCCACTCCTCCGAACCCACGCCGTTGTGTACGAAAAACAGTCCCGCCGGGTCGTATCTCTTTTTGACCGTTGCCAGACGTGCATAATGGCTTCCCCAGTAGGCGTGCTGCCAGTCCTGCTGGAAAAAATCGCTCTCGGAAACATAGGCTCCGCCATTGGGGACGAGGGCGCGCAGCTCATTGACGCACTTGTGGATCTCCGTCCGGGATTTTCGTCCGGCTGCGACATCCGGCTCAAGGCCACGCACGCCCGGATATCCTTTGCCGGCGTCTCCCACGATTGCCAGGGCAAACGCATTCAGCACCGCGGGATTGGTCGAGGTGTCGCGGGCTGCTTCGATCGCCGGGCGCGGCGCTCCGGCGAGTCCTTTATTGAAATGCAGTTCGATGCCTTTGTAGCGCGAACCGGCGAACAAGGCTTGCGCGAGCCGCTCTTGGGAACCGTCGTCGAGCAGCGACGCCGGCATCCATAGCGACTCATATCCGTAAACGAACCAGCCCACCTGCCCCGCGTCTCCCGTCCACCACACGTTGTTGGAACTCGCTCCCTGCCGCGTGTCCGAATCAAACCCCGGTATATGGTTCCGCTTCCTCCACTCCCCGTCCCACCAATGCCGCGACGGCATGCTGCCAAGAATGGGTTGTCCCTTGATGGTGTAGGCGCCCGGCTGGCGCGCGACCCAATCCAGAAACGGCTGCCATGTTTTCCTTACTTCCTCCGTACTCAGGTCGTGGCACACCATCAGCAAATCCAGCACATTGTCCTGGGCAACGCGCGCGTGCTCCCCCCAGTGGTCGTTGAAAAGACTTCCCCGATAGAAGCCGACGAAGTAGCGCAACAAACGCCGGAACGCGTCATCCGAGGCGGCCTTCACCGTAAGGATGGCGGCGCCCCAAAATTCCGGCAGCTCCTGCACGCGGAGCGTAACTCTGCTTACCGCGCCGAAAGTTCCTCCGCCACCGCCTTTTAACGCCCAAAACAAATCGGAATTGGTGCATGCATTCGCGATGCGCACCTTGCCCTCCGCCGTGACCACTTCGGCTTCCAGCAATCCCGAGGCCGCCGTTCCGTAGTGTTTCGAAAAACTGCCGAAGCCTCCGCTTTGCACCAGTCCCGCCACCCCTACCGTAGTGCAGCCGCCCCCCTGCACATACGCGCCCCCCTGGGTCGTGACGGCGTCGTAGGCTTCGATCCAAATCGCGCCAGAGCCGAGCGTTACCGCCCGTTGCGGGGAATGTCGACCCCCGCATCCCTGGGGAAGAAATGCCTGGTGCATGGTGATGTCGTGCATGTGCCGCGTCCACACGAGCAGCGAATCCGCCGCGTTCGAGGTTCCCTGATAGCTGTGCCCGCCGCCTTTCACCACCAGCCGCAAATCGTTATCCCGCGCGAAATTCACCGCTGCCGCAATGTGATTTGCATTTTTTGCCGCCACGGCGTAAACGCTCGGTTGGCTCACCCAGGCGTCCACCCATCCCCAGGTTTGCGTCAGGCCGGGCTGGTCCCGGATGTAATAGGGATTGTGGGAGTTGTTTCTCAGGTTCTGGCAGCCCGCGCTTCCTGCATCTTTCACGCAAGCTGCGAGGGGAAATTCCACCGGAATCAGATTTCCGTCGACCTCGTCATGGAGCCGCTTCCACGCCGAAGGCGAAGGCCAATTCGCGTCCGAAGGCCGCCGCCTGCGAAACCCCGCCCCAGGGCGCGTCGCGTTCCGCGGGTCTCGAGTTTCCCCCTCGTGCGCAAGATTCTTTTGAGCTCCCCATAGTTCGCGCTCCCAGAGCGGGAGCGCCGCGATTGCTGATCGTCTTAAGAAGGTTCTTCTGTCCATCGAACCAGAAGGGTCTGGGAACCGCTTCCACCGCCGCAGAGGTATTATCGGCAGCCCCTGGCACGAAAGCAATCCTTCCATCTTTCCGGCCGGGTCTGCGCCTTGCCGACAGAGGCCGAGGCAGAAGGAATTGGCCCGCCGAATTGGCTTTTCTTTGAGGTCGTTTCGGGCGTGCCAGGCCATCACGCAACGTTACGGCTGCGTGCCCGAAAGCTCGCATGGCGGACCTCTACACCGGAGGCGACCGACGGGTTTACCTCCTCCGCCGCGGCCTCCTTTTCGAAGTGGGTGGTTTCCAACGGCAAAAGAGCGGCATGTCGGGATATATGCAGTGTAACTTTACAGATGATCTGTACAGATAGACTTCATATATGATAAGCTGAATTCATGAACCATCGATCCGCCCGGTCTCAAGCCGACCGCGCTGCCGCTTTGGCCTTGGAGATGCGAACTCTCATCGGCAAGTTGAAGCGCAAGCTGCGCGAACAGGCGGGTCACGAAGACTTCACGCCCTCTCAGGCCTCCGTGGTGCTTCGCCTGGAAAAGGAAGGGCCGGCTACGGTTTCGAGCCTCGCCAGGCGAGACGCCATGCGTCCGCAATCGATGAGCGCGGCAATCGCCCCGCTCGAAGCCGCGGGGCTGGTGAGTGGCGCGCCGGACCCGAACGACGGGCGGCAGACCCTGCTGTCCCTGACCCCGCAATGTCGCGACCTTCTTCAGAAGCGGAGAGCAGCGAAGCAGGATTGGCTGACCCGGACGATCCAGGCCAAGCTCTCTCTCCCCGAGCAGGCAAAGCTCGCGGAGGCTCTCGCAATTCTTGCACGGCTGTTTGAGGACTGATGCCGCCATCGGTGGCGGGCAAACCCTGCAACCACCGGATTCGTTTTTAGGAGAAGACGCTCATGTCAGTTACAACGCTCGACGCCAACACAGCCTTGATTGTCGTCGATCTTCAGAAAGGCATTGTCGGCTCACCCTTCGCCCATCCCGTGGCTGAGGTGATCAGCCGGACCCGGGATCTGATCGATGCCTTTCGCCGGCACGGACTGCCTGTGGTTCTGGTGAACGTAGCGGGACGAGCGCCGGGCCGAACCGAACAGCCGCCCCGTCTCCAGACGCTCTCTGAGGGATGGACCGATTTGATACCGGAACTAGACCGGCGGCCCGGCGACATCGTTGTCACCAAGCGGACCTGGGGCGCTTTTGCAAGCACCAACCTGGAGGCGCTTTTGAAGGCCAAAGGCGTCACCCAGGTTGTCATCGCCGGGGTGGCGACCGGCACCGGTGTCGAGTCCACCGCGCGGCAGGCCTATGAACAAGGGTTCAACGTAACGCTGGCGGTCGACGCGATGACCGACGCGCGTCCTGAAGCTCATGCCTACTCGCTGACGAACGTTTTTCCCCGGCTGGGGGAGACGGGCACAACACGCCAGATCCTCGACCTGCTCAAGGAGAGGAGGAACTCGTAATGCATTGGCTTTATCTGCTCTCCTACTTTTTTGGCGGCGTCTTTTTCGCCAATGCCGTTCCGCATTTTGTCAGCGGCACCATGGGACGCCCGTTCCAGACCCCTTTTGCGAAGCCCCCCGGCAAGGGACTCTCCTCATCGACGGTAAACGTAGGCTGGGGCGTTTTCAATGCCGCGGTGGGCTACATCCTGATATGCAGAGTGGGCGATTTTGACTTGAAATCCACGCCGGATGTCTCTGCCAGTATGCTTGGCGCACTGCTGATCAGCCTGCAGGCTGCCCGCCATTTCGGCCGCTTTCATGGCGGCAACCTTCCGGAGCGTTCGTGAAGGCTCCGGCTTCCGGCGTATTTCGCGCCATGCGGAGTTTCAACTACCGGGTGTGGGCGGCCGGCGCGCTGGTTTCGAACATCGGCACATGGATGCAGCGCGTGGCCCAGGATTGGCTCGTGCTGACGCAATTGACGCATCATGATGCCTCGGCGCTGGGTCTGGTCGTGGCGCTGCAGTTCGCGCCTCAGTTGCTGCTGGTGCCGTGGACCGGCTCCGCCGCCGATCGCTTCAACCAGCGCAAGCTTCTGATGGCGACGCAGGCAAGCATGGGCGTGTTGGCGCTGGCCTTGGGCGCACTGACGATTGCGGGCGTGGTCCAGCTCTGGCACGTCTACGTGTTCGCGTTTATCTTTGGCGCGGCGGCGGCGGTGGATGCGCCGGCCCGTCAGACGTTTGTTGCCGAACTGGTCGGCGACGAAGACCTGCCGAGCGCGGTTTCGCTCAACTCGACTTCGTTCAATGCGGCGCGCATGGTGGGGCCGGCGGCCGCCGGCCTGGTCATCGCAAAGGTGGGCACGGGCTGGGCGTTTCTACTGAACGGCATTTCTTTTGCCGCCGTGCTGATTTCGATGTCGTTCTTCCGCAAGGCCGAGTTACGGGCAAACGCAAGGGCCTCCAGTTCCGCGGGCGGGTTCGTGGCCGGACTTCGTTATGTGTTGGGCCGGCCGGACCTGCGCGCCATTCTGATCATGCTTTTTCTGGTTGGAACGTTCGGGCTGAACTTTCCCATCTTCATCTCCACCATGGCCGTCAAGGTTTTTCACACCGATGCCGGCCGATTCGGTCTGCTGTCATCGATGATGGCCATCGGCACCATCGCCGGAGCGCTGCTGGCCGGGGCCAGAGGCCCGAGATTCGGCGCGCTGCTTGCCGGCACCGGCGTCTTTGGGATCGGATGCACGCTGGCCGCAATCGCGCCGGGCTATTGGTGGTTTGCCGGCGCGCTGGTAATTGTGGGCGTGGCGGCTCTGACTCTAACGAATAACACCAACAGCATGATGCAACTGACCACCGAGCCCGAGATGCGCGGGCGCGTGATGGCGTTTCGTCTGGCGGTTGCACTGGGAGGAACGCCCATCGGGGCGCCGATCGTGGGCTGGGTTGCAAACCGCTTCGGTCCACGCTGGGCGCTCGGCGTGGGCGCGGCATCGGGCTTCGCCGCTGCGATCGTGGCGCTCTACGTCATGGGCTGGCGAATTCCCTGGAGGAACGGGCAAAGTGAACTTGCGGAGGCTTCGTACGTTGGCAGCGCACATTCCGCTTGAACGAAAATCCGCATTTTCATCCTCAAACATGGACCCTCCATGGGAAGCCGGGAGGCCTATCTTCAATGGCCATTCCCTATGCGACAGCTCGTGCGGCGCCAACAGGTAAAGGGTTAGTCCGTTCAGAAAAGGACTCTGACGCCGACGCACAAGCCCCTGCGGGTAACGGCATGAATACGCTCCTCCGGGTCGCGCAAACGCTGCCTCGTATTCTGGTGCCTGATCCACCGATGACAGATGAGGAATTTGACGTGCTGTGCCGCGAGAATGACGTGATGCAGCTTGAGCGCACGAAGGAAGGAGCCATTCGGATACAAGCACCTACTGGGGGTTGGACGAGCAGAGGAAGCACGACAGTTGGGCAACTGGGGCCTGAGTACGAACATGGCTATGATTTTGATTCTAGCGGCGGTTTTCGCCTGCCCGATGGTTCGACGCTCAGTCCCGATGTGTCGTATCTATCAAAAGAGCGGCTCAAGGGATCGACTGAAGATGAGCTGAGCAGCTTCCCACCGGTTTGCCCCGACTTCGTCATTGAGCTTCTTTCCCGGTAGCTGCCACAGTATTTTAAAGTTTCCATCGGGAGTTTGCGTGGGCGTCTTGGGATGGAGCGTGGTCCAAGCCCGCTAGCATCAAGGAGCATCTGAACCACATGCTGCACTCCAGGAAGGCGTAGACCAGCTCCTGCCAAGGCCCATCCCAGATTGATGTGCTCAAGAGCGCGTGCGAAGGCGCTCACACCCTCATCGACATCGGTCCCATCCATCGGATCATAGGTAATACGCTGGAGATCCCGCGCGGGGTGATCCTCGGCGGCGACTATGTGCAGCGAGATCGCGCCGTGACCTTCGAACCAGCGGCGTACTTCTGAGCACGGACCGCACGTCTCCGCAACGTACAGTCTCGCTATAGGACGATCCGGGGCAAACCAAGGAGTAAATCGTAGCTTCCAAGCTCTGACATTGGTGCGGTACTCGACCCAGATCTTGCCGAAACGAACTCTCATATCCTCGTCTTCATCCCAGCTGGCTAAACCCAAGCTATAAAGAAAGGGCATGATGCCTGCTCCTGCCAACCATGGGCTTCTGAGCACGCAGCCCCACGCAGTCATCACCAGTAGGCATGAGAACTGCATAGGGTTCGAAAGGTAACGATAGAGTCCGCTGACCACGAGGCGTTTGGGCGGATCATAAGGGATCGGCGTACCCATGCCGCGTTGGGCAAACTCCTGAACCGCGGAAACACCAGTCACTCCGAGCATTGCAATGCCCTGCAATTCCAGGTTCCGCAACCAGGCAGGTTCGACAAACAGTGCGTCCCATTGGTGTCCGGGTCGGACCGTAAAGAAGACTTCAGGCATCAAGAAAAGAAAAACTCCACCTGCTGCTAAGACGTGAAATAACGCGCGCGTATTCAAATGTGTATCGTGGATCGTCCAGCGCGCGAATAACTGCGCGGGGACGAGGACAAACCCGAGAGCAACCAACTCGCCTATCAGCCACCGGTGGCTGAGAACGACAACAGGAGAACATGCTGGCATGAGGATCAGGTCAAGGGCAAAGAAAGCCGCGCATACCAAGGCTATTCCTGTTTCCTCGAAACTCAGGATGGGAAGGATTCCCCAAAGCACTGCCCATCCGAAGTAGAGATCGACGGGTATTCCACGAAAGAGCCCGCCCATGGCATGGAAAGTCCACCAGCCCATGTGCAGGTTGAGCAATTGAAGGGCAAGCAACGACGGCAGAGTCCATACAAAGCCTACGAGCGCCGCAGGGAATGCCCTATTCCGGTTGGGTCGTAGAAAGGCAACGAGGAAAGCCGCAAGGACTGGAAAGTAAAGCCCCATGGTTCGGATTGCAACGTCACGTCCCATGTTCTACTCTTCCCCTTTGTGTGGCGCCGGAATCGCATTGGCCCGGATTAGATATTCGGCGGCCAAGTGACTTGCATATCGCTCCCATGGACGAAAGTACCATGCCGGATCCAGTCGCCTGGTGAAATGCAGGGTCCAGTTCACGCGAGTGTGCCGGCCATCCAGCGCCGTCCAATCCACGTCCGAGGACTTCCACTCCAACCAGTGTGCGACCTTGCTGGCGTCGGACACCGCCACGAACTGGACATGTCCTGGACGCGACTCCTTCACCTTGAGGAGTAGGTCACCAGGATGGCCCTCGCCGCCGGCGAAGTGAATCGTGCGTGTAGCACCAACTTCCAGACCGTCTCCCCATGCTTCAGCCGGGCGGGGGAATCCCATTCGCAGGTAAATCGGCAAAGGCGTATCGGTTCGCGGGCTGTGACTCAGTGCAACCTGCACGTCCTCCGCTGAGGCAATGACCACCCGCGACGCCTGCACCGTCTCTTCACGGTTGAAAGACAGCACGGGAGAAATGCCCTCAATGCTCATAGGAAGGAGAACCAGCAAAAGATACGAGACCGTTGTCTGCCGTTTCTGGCGGCTACGGTCGACCAGGGTGCCCACCAGGAGCCCCACCAGATAAAAAATTGGGGAAGCCATCAAAATACAGATGAAGCCTTCACCCAGCAGGGGGCCCGAGAGAAGCAAGGCGATCGTGACACCTCTCATGATCCCACCCTTTACGGTTCGAGCTTTCGGCGCCATCGCCAATAAGATCGCCAACACCGCCGGAATACCGACAAATAGCAGCGCAGTCTGCTCCAGCATCCCACGCACGATCAGACGGTACAGGACACTTCCAGCGCTCACCGCCAGAATCAGAAAAATGACGCTCCACTGGGAACGGGTGATCGACGATTCCTGCCCCAGATTATTCATTTGCTCCTCCGTGCGCGATAGCGAAGAACCAACGCCTAAAATGCCGGTACACTGGGAAAATCCGCGTCCCGGGAATGACCCGTCGGCTCGCCCGTCCAGCTCCCCGAAAGGGGCAGTGGCCTTGTCCGTGTAGATGCCGAGCCAACATCGTGCCTTCTTGGCCGCTGCCTCCCGGGATCACGATATGGAACCGTCGAGTCATGGCGCCTTTTCCGGTACATCGCCGGTTTCTTCCCCGTATGCGATTTCCAGCAGTCCGGTGACGAGTTTTCGGACAGGACGCATCAAGGGGAGAGAGGAAAGCTTGATGAGCGCGACCACTATAGCCAGACTCTTGTCAAAGAGTCTTCTAGTCCTTTCTTGTTGGGGCGAGGAGTCGTATACCCAGAAGAGAAGCAATCCCATTTGATAAAGCCATAGCACGCGAGGTAGGTGGACGTTCAAGTCCTCTGGGACACGCACTTTCCCACCCTCGACGGCTCGGGAGAAACATTCGATGTCGTGATCGCGAATGCTGCGAGTTTCGTCACTGAACGGGGAGAGTGGATGGCGGGGATCAATGTGGGCGGAGAGGGCTCCCATGAGCTTGCGATCCGCAGCGAAATAATCGAGTTTGACCTGAATGATCGAGCGCACGCGGTCGTGCAAGCCTCTTGCTTTGGCCAGTGACCGATCGAGTACGGGAGTGAGTTCATCTTGTGCACGTTCGTAGAACCCCATCACGATAGCGTCCTTCGACGCGAAGTAGTAGTAGGCGGCCCCAAGCGCAACTCCGGCTCGCGCTGCGATATCACGCATTGTTGTCGAGTCAAACCCTTTGTCCCGAAACAGTTGAAGGGCACTCTCCAGAATGGTGATGCGAGTCAGTTCACCTTTCCCGGTAGGAGTAGTGGTCTTGAACATGTTCAGATATTGCCCCGTCCACGATGCGCTGTCAAGCAAAATAGTGAACGCGTTCAAGTACGCGCAAACCAGGGAACAGGCAAAGCTGGTCAATCCTCACGGTGGAGGTTCGCGGGTAGAACGGAGGAGAGTGAATGGGATGGTATATCGCGGATGAGGCTGAACATCAAGAATAATAATAATAAGGAAGCCCACAAACTTGCACGGCCAGAATGACCGGCGAAAGTATGGCCGAGGCGGTCACCCAAGCTGTTCGGGAGCGATTGGAGCGAACTCGGCAAGGCACGTGGCCCCGCCCTCTCGGACCGTCTGGTACAAGTCGGCGTCGGGGTGTTCTTCAAGAGACCCAGAACGGCTTGAAGCTCTCGAAGTTAGCTTCGATGCGTGGGTTTGGTAGTCGGAATGCGCGAAGCCGCGTAGCCGCCGGGATCGGCTCCGGCTCCCAACCGGCATTCACTTGGAAGTATCGAACCGCGGTAGAAACCGATGGGTAACGGCAATCGTCCAGGATCACCAGGCCGCTCGGCCGCACCAGTTCACGCAGGTAAAACAAGTCGACGAACACGTTGTGAAAGATGTGACTGCCGTCCACGAAGGCGGCGTCCGCGACAAGGCAGTCGGCCGCAAGTCGGGGTAAAACGATCTGGGATCGCTCCTCAAACAACGAACACAGGCCAGCGATGCCCGCTTCGACGATCGCGCTCCATCCGGAGCCGTAGAAGTGTTTCTGGTAGGCGTCGATGATCAGGTGTCGCCCCTGAGCCGCCCCGTTCGAAACCAGCGCTTCTGCGATTGCGAGCGCAGAAGATCCGTAGGCGAGGCCGATCTCGATGACTGTGTGCGCCCTCTCCGCGAGCACAAGATCACGCAGAACATCGCCGTCAGAACTCCCAATGGAGACGCGTTCGAAATCACCGGAGGATCGGACATGAATTGGGCCATCCGCGGCAAGTTTGAGCCTGGCGGCGCGAATCTTCTCCACAAGATCATTGTCCATCTTCATGCCCTGCGCAGAATGGAGGTCGACAGGGCACAATCGGAGTTTGGGTTGTCCCCGGCACGATTACCTTCCGTAATCCCCGCAAGCCGCGGCGCCGGGCCGTCCCGAGACCCTGAGTGGGCTGATCCGGCTCTCTTCACGGTCCTTTCGCAGAAGCAAGCGTCTTCGCCTTGATCCCCAATCAAATAAGGGCAGAACCCTCTACGCGAGCGGCCCTGATAAGTTGAACGTCCAAGGTTGCGAGCGGTATCGCTTCCCGGAGCGCCCGTTCGAGATATGCAGCAGCATAGACAGACAAACCATGGCTTCGCGCAGCCTCAGGGCGACACCTTCCTCTGATTCAAAATCGACCCGGACCCGTAGTCCTGCTAAATCTCGTAGAAAAACGCCGGTGTCCAAGTCGGTAATCCGCTTGTGCCGTTCGTTTACAACGAGGATGTTGCGGATCTCAAACCACCAAAGACTCGGTACGATTGCTTCTTCCGTTCTAATTCGGGCGAATGCGGCATCGGCTCTGGAATCTGCTCATCCTGAAGCGCCCAACAGGAAGGGATCGATGCATCGAGCACGAAGGACATCAGTACTTGCGTCCTTCCTCGCGTGCAGCCAGGATCTCTTCCAGGCTGGCCTTCACGGTTCGTTTTCGAAGCTCGCGGATACTCGCGAGCGCCCTGTCGACTTCCTCTTGCCGTCGGTTCACCTCAGGCACAATCCTCGCAATGGCACGGCCATGCCTTGTGATGATGAGCGTTTCTCCGTGTTCGACGTCATCGAGCAACTGGGGCAGGCGGGCTTTCGCATCGGAGGCCTGTATCTCGCGCATAGTGTTTCTGACTGGCTGTTTTGACTAGTCTAATGGTACACAACATTTTGCGCCGCGTCGGCCTTATCGGAGTTGCCTGACTGCTGGGGGGCCGTTCTCGGACTAGACGCAACTCCAATCCCGGTCATCGATGGCTTGCTGGCCGCTACAGCCCTCGAACACAATCTCACCTTCGTGACTCGTAACACCAGGGATGTGTCGGCGACTGGGGTGTCCATGTTTAATCCGTGGACATCTGGTTGATTGGGATTTTCAACCGCCGAGGACTACGGGATTTGACATGCGCATCCCTCCCCGGGCAACGAACTCCACCCCTTTTTGGCCCAAAAGGGGTGGAGTCCTAACTTATTGAAGATTGAGCAGCCAGGCTCCGAGTCCATGCGTGGCCGCATAGAGCTTCCGGGCGCCCGGAATGATGGTCAGGCTGGGCACCTCTACATTCGGCATGCCCGGAGCCGCCGCAGTCCATGTCGTCGATCCGTTGGCGAGCAGGATCACCCCGAAGTCGGTCGCCGCATAAACATCGCCCAACACCGTATCCAGGGCAACCGAGTTAAGCGGAACATCCCCCAAGTCGAAGTCACGGTTCACCCAGGTTGCCGTGTTTGAGACGGGATCGAACGTCACCTCAAACGCGTGCCCCGGAATTGAGCCAACCGTGGCGTTGAAGCCGTTGTAAACGATCCAGGCATGGTTCGGGTTCCCGGGATCGACCGCGATTTCGCTGATATAGCGGTTCGGGCTGGTGGCAATATCGATGCGGGTGAACGTGACCGCACTCGCCGGATCCGCGTCGGCATTCTTGGAGATGAGGACGCGTCCGGTCGAGGTCGCAGCCCACAAGGTTGAGGTATCGCTCGGGCCCCGCCGTATCGCGGCGACGTCTCCGCCCGCGCGGTCGCCATAGGTCGCAGCCGTCAGCTGGCCGGCGGCCGAGGGATCGCCGAGCGGCTGCCAGTCACCGCAGGAAACCGTGAAATCGCCAGTCCATTCGTTGCAGTGCGTCCGCAGCTGGCTGAGCGTCATGGCCCCGAGGCCATGCGTCTTGGTTCGCCAGACGTGTCCGGTCCCGACAAACATCGATCCACTCACTGTGGGATCGCTGAGGATGGGCACATAGAACTGTTGCGGCTCCGCGAGCAGCGGGTCCGCGATCCAGTTCCAATCACGCGTAGCACCGCTCGTGAAGTTCACGTCGACCTGGGCATCGAAGAACGTATGGAAACGGAAGCTCTTATTGGCGACGTCGAAACCGGATTGTCCGCCATCGCCAATCATCGTGTTCGCCCATTTCACCTGGTTGTCGTAGCTCTCCCAGGTGCCGTTGTCCTGGGTTCCGCCCTGCAAATCATTCGAATCGAACGGATTCACGGACAGACTCTGGAATTGGAGAGTTGTCAGCCCCTTGTTCATGCTTTGCAGTTGCGTGGGAACCCGCGAAAGCAGTTGCTGACACCTCGTCATCGCAGCGCCGGACAGCGACCGGGTGCTGCAACTGGACGACACATCGGCAAAGGAACCGCTCGACATGATGATGCCGCCGTCGCCCGACTCCCAGAATTGAGAGGGGTTAGAGGGATTGATCACCAGGAAATGCTGGTCCGGGTGCATTCCGTTGGGATGCACGGCATCGGTTGCATCCATGGTCATGTCGGTAAAACTATTCCCCCCATCGGTGGAGAGCACGATGCCGCGCCCATTCGAAATGCCGCCCGTTTCGCCGTACTGGTAGGAGCCACCGAGATAGACAATGTCGGGGGACCCGGCAGGCGTGGCCACCACATTGTCGTACCAGCACTGGGTAGCACACAGGTTGAACGCGCCATAGCCGGCGTCGGCGGGATTGCTGCTCGACAGCTGCGCGAAGGTGGGCGCGCCGGTTGCGACATTCTCCGCCCGGAAAAATGTTGCGGGATTCGCGCCGTCGTTGCCCTCGTTCACATACATGCGGGTTTTGCCGTCAGGCGTTTTGTTAACTGCAAACTCCGGGCGCGTGGTCGTGTCGGCGGGATTCAACGAAGCCTTGATCTGCTGCCAAGTGGCTCCGGCATCATTTGAACGCCAGATTCCCCGGGCGTACGATGCGGCGTACACCGTATTCGGATCGCTTGGATCCAGTGCCACGCGACGCACGCCGCGCGGAGAGCAAGGCGTAGTGTTATTGGCATCCAGGGTTACGCTGCATTCGCCGGCCGTGGCCGCGCCATTGTGGATGAACGTCCAGGTCGCGCCGCCGTCCGTGGATTTGTAGAGGCCCCATTGCGCGGCGCCCGGAATCAAGCTGACTCCGCCGCCATCGGTCGAATTCAGGCCGCGAACGCCGCGGGTGGTGCCGGCGTAAATCACCTGGGGATTACCAGGCTGGACTGCAAGGGTGCCGATGGAGCGTCCATTGAAAACCGATTTGCCCAGCGGACCGCTCCAGGTATTCCCGCCATCGGTGGACTTGTAGAGTCCCACGCCCGCCGCGGAATCAGCGCTGGCGTTCGCCTCGCCGGTGCCTGCATAGATTGTGTTGCCCGAGGAATCGTTGGGATCGAGTACCAGGGAACCGACGGCGTTGACTCCGAAGGGAGTCGCCAGATAACTCCAATGCGGTGTAACCGTGAGCGCGTTGTCCGCCCGCCATATCCCGCCTCCGGCCGGTGCGGCCCAAAGACGGCAGTGTCCCGGGGCGCAGGCATTGTCGATGGCGAGCGTCGGCGTGCGTCCGCTCGCCGCATACTGTGCCGGAACGTAGGAGGAGAAAGTGCGGAACGGGAAAAGCGGATACACCGCGTTGCTCGGCCCAACCGTCACCCACGTTCCTGTCTTCCCCTTACCTCTTGCGAGCGGCCTGCCGTTGATCGACTGTACGGCTGCGCGCTGCGCGTCCAACAGGGCCAGCGGTATGTCGGCGGCCGGATAGGCCTTGAACAGGAAGCCTTCCTCTTCGGGTGTCCCCGGCCCGCTCAGCCCGCTACTGCCGGGCAGCGTTTGCTTCAGTTTCTCCAGGTGCTTCGACAATGCAGGAGGCAGGCTCTCGTGTTCGCCTGTCGTTTGACCGGAAGGGTCTTTCTCCCGGGATTCCTGCGTGGGCTTGGGTCTATGGGATTTGTGTTTTTTGGGAGCAGCATTGGTAGCGGCAAAGGTCATTCCGCTTATCACCACACAGAACAGGAAAGTCTTCGCGAAAAGCTTCATGGGGCGCTCCTTGTGTGACGACCTGGTTGTTCCGATACGAATCTCTCTCATCGCAACGGTAAGTCCGCGCGATACCCGGTTTGAAACAGCGGTCAGAATAGTACTATTCTTGTGTGCCATTGCCTAGCTTTTCTTCCGAGCTTTTCTTCCGAGGTCCTTGCGCTCTATCGGAACGAAGGGAGTCTCTAACGGCTCTGGGCGGGGCGGCGCATCCGAGAAACCGGCTCATCGAAGGTCACGTTCTGGCGGGTGGCAACTCACCGGCAAAATTCCAGCACTAGACCGTCAAATCAGGGGGGCAGCTTCGCTTAAGCTTTGAAAGAGGAGTTGGCGGCACTGCTCGCCCAGGTAAGGACTTGCGTCCTTCCCAAGGCAGAACACCAATCGCCTAGAGCGGGACGTCAACCTCTCGACCCGCGCGTTCCGCTGACAGATAGCCGGCATAAAGCGTAGCGATCGTGTCGCGCGCCAGTGCGATTCCGGAGAGAGGCTCGCGTCCATGGTAGATGCTCTCCATGAAGTCTTGAAATTCCTGCGGGTATCCATGCTGCCAACTCTCGTCCGGGGCGGGATGGCTCCAGCCTTGTTTGGTGCTGATCTTCTCGGTGATGTAGATATCTTTGAAGGTCTGTTCTCTGGGATTGAAGGCGACGAGTGCGTCGATGGGATTGAGATTGCAGCGGGTGCGATGGTTGTTGCAGATTACTTCGAGCCAGTTGTGGACCCCGCCCATCACCAGTTCCGAGGAGAAAATATCGGCCACGGTTCCATCGGAAAACCTGATATGGACCTGGGCATAGTCCTCGATGTCATCGTAGGCGGTCCGCAGAAAGCCCTCATCCCGATAGCCGGGCAGGCGGGTAATCTCGTGGGTCCTGGCACTGACCGTCGACGGCCGGATGGGCGCACCGCCGCGTGCTTCGCCTTCCACGCGCTTGAGGTAGAGGGCGGCGCTTACCGGATGGCATCCCTTCCCGACCAGCGATCCGCCGCCCGAAAACTTCCATGAACCGTAGTAAGGCGAATGCGAGCCATTGTGCGATTGTTCTCCGAGCATCCAGAGAATCTGTCCGCCGCTCTTGTTGAGGATTTCCCGCTCCTTCTGGACGGCGGGGGCGTAGACCCAGTTCTCCGCATAGCAGACGCGCCTGCCGCTCGACTTCGCTGCGGCGAGAATCCGATCGCAGCTCGCCATGGCTTCGCCAAGCATTGGTTCCCTGGGACAGGAATTGCCTCGAAACCCTTCCCTGCCTTCCCCGTAATACCCGGTCAACGGCTTTTCGACGATCACGTGCCTGCCAAGGTTGAGGGCCCGGATGGCAAGCTCCTCGTGCGAGGAAGGCGGCGTGCAGAGATCGACTACATTGACTGCGGCACAAAGCTCATCCAAGCTCGAAAAAGCCCGAATGCTCTTTTCGCGCGCGAAGCGTTCCCGAGCCTCCGGCGTTTGCGACCATACGCCGACAATCTCGACCGGCACGCCATAGACGCGGCGAATTCCCTGCCAGTGAAACTCCGCAGCAAAGCGCGCCCCAACCAACCCGAGGCGGATCAACTCTCCCATCTCTCCTCCTGAAACGCCAACCGCGCGCGAGCGATATGGTACCGCTCCGGTTTCCTACCGGACCTTGCCTGCAGAGTTTTCGAGCACGACCCTCGAGAAGACCGCGGTGTCCGACTTGTCCGGCAGATGCGAGCAGAAACCGATTCCCATATAAAAGGGCTCGGCGATGTCGACCTCGATGGGCGGGCCGAACTGGTGCATCGGTTCACCTTCGAGACCGACAAACAGCGCGTAGGAATGGCCGCGCTTTTCGATTCCAACCCGTCTGGCGAAGACCGGCACCAGGCTGTCCGGCGATGCCCCCTGAGGCCGGCCGCGGCCGCCGACGCGAAACTCCATGTCTTTGACGCGCACGTTCTTTTCTGGACGCCTGGCCAGCTGGATCATTCCCTCGCCGTGCAGAGCAACGATGGCCTCCTTGGAGTCATCGTCGAGGTCCTGACGAATGATGAGGACTGCCTTGCGGTCGCCGTAGCCATTCGGGTCGGGGAACGTTATGTCTGCCGCCAGCGAGATGTCTCCTGACATCTTTTTCCAGAGAAAACGGAATTCGTCGCGCGTATACCAGACGTTGTATCCGGCGGAGTGGATCGTGTATTGCCCGGTCGAGGCATCGAAGCTGGCGCTGCCGGCGGCCAGGGCGCTTCCGATATCCGACTGACCGGCAAACATGCCGATCGGGAGATCGAAGTTCTTACTGGGCCGGTGAAAATCCGGAGGCGGCGCCACCTGAGTATGAGTTGCCGAGCCCGGCTGGGCCCACACCGGGGCCTGAGCCGGAGGAGTTTGCCCGGCCTGGGCGCAAACCGTCCTGACCAAAGCCAAAAGCAGGACGGCCCGTAAGAAGGAACTACCGCAGAACCAGGACGCTCGCATCGAAATTCCTCGAAGAGGTTGATCGGCAACAGGCAGCAGAACTATACCGGTCATTTAACGAAAATGCTCTTGGGACAGATGGCATGGACGCCGACGTTGCCATCCACGAGCTGCGTGATATCGACATCCACGGCAACACTGGTAAGCATATAGGCTTCGTCCCGGTTCAGGTGCTTTTCCTCGACGAGGAAATCGATCATGTCGCGCACGGCGAGCGTGGTGGCTTCCTTCAAGTCCGGGCTGAAGCCCATGCTGATATAGCTGGCCGGAGTTTCCGCGCGCGGCCAGAGCAGATGGCGGTCTTTGTGCACGACGAACTTGAAGGTGCCGGTGAGGAAGGTTTCCATCGCCGTGATATCCACTTCTCCGTTGCCCTGGCCGGCGTGGCCGTCGCCGACTTCAAAGAGCGCGCCCTTGGCATGCACCGGAATGTATAACGTGGTGCCGGCGACCAGCTCCTTGTTGTCCATGTTGCCGGCGTGCATCCAGGGCGGGGCGCTGTCGATGCGGCCGGCCGAGGGCGGCGGTGCGATGCCCATGCTGCCGAAAAAGGGATGCAGCGGAATCTCGACGCCGGGAGCGAACTTCGCGACCATTCTTTGGCGGTCAAGCGGGATGATCTTCGATCGGCCGTAGGGATACTCGTCGGGAAGAAAGCCGCGTCCAACGCCGAATCCGTTGCAGGCCCAGGAGGCGTCGATGTCAATCTTCTGGATCTGAATTTCGAGAACATCCCCGGGCTCGGCTTCGGCAATCTCGACCGGACCGGTGAGGATGTGGCCGCCCGGACCCTTGTCCTTCACCTCGCGGTAAATGGGCGCGTTGTAGGAGGGAATATCAGAGGCCGCGACCCCCTCTTCGACGAGGCGTTCGTCCGGGCCGCAGGTGGAAAGCGTCTGGATACGGACCGTGTCTCCCGAACGGACCGCGAGCACCGGCTTGGCCTTGGCCGAATAGTATCCCCAGACAACCGTGGAAGGCGTGGCCATCAGCATCGTTGGCGCGGTCTGCCCGGCGGCAATGGCTCGGAACAGGAACCCTGCTGCCGCAGCGAGGAGATACTTCATCGAGTGCTCCTTGGTCGTCTTTGTCAGATCGAGAACTGAAATTTTCTAGCGAAGTGGACGATGCGTCGCGGTACCGAGGTGCCTTTGAATATAACCTAAGCTGGCCGTGCCGAAGAGGGCGGCAGGGTGGCTCTGCTGAGGATGGCGGGAAGACCTTGAAGAAGTCTCAGGGCAGACAGCGAGTATAAGTTTCGCCGAAGAGCCCACGGACACGATCGGCCAAAGGGGCATACCCCAAACCGTATGCGAAGAGCGCCGTACCTTCGAGCTACTCGTTTCGAGTATCGGATCGAGTATCCGACGAGAGCCACGGGCGTTCCGGGCTCCTATTCGACCGGTCTTGCACCGACGTTCGCGGGGAATTCATTCAACTCACACGCGCGTCACTGGCAGGATCCCCGGGCTTTCAGGCCCGGGAGGAAAGTCAATGGCTTTACCCCGCGGGTGTTACCCCTGTCTTAGTCCCCGTAGATCGGTTCTGCGGGCAAGAAGGGCCGCCCGGGAGCATCGCCTTATGGCTCTCGGACGCTCAGTGGACGTTGAGCACCAATACCGTGCTCACTCCCCCGCTCGAACAGCCGACATCGCCGCTATTGCCGCTCGGCGTCGACACCTTAATGTTTACCGGTCCGGGGCCGGAAATCACGTCCGTGGTCAGCGTCACCTGCAGCTGCTCTGAGCTGTTCGCCTTTGCGGCCAGCGCCTTGGCATTCACCATGATTTCCGAGGCGGGAACGAAATTGCTTCCATTCACCGTAAGCACCACGCCTTGCTGCACTTCAGCAAACGTCACGGTGCTTGGAGAGAGCGAACCGATTACAGGCATAGGGCGGGCGCTGCCGCAAAGCGGGTTCAGTGTATTGTTACAACCTGTAAGAGTTGAGAACGCGAGTACGAGGAGAAAGATACGGACTGGCATGGAGTACTCCTTCCTGTGAAATCAGCTGCTCAACATCCTCCCGAGAACCCGGCCGAGCGGGATTAGTTTCGGAGTAGAAGAGTTTTTCTGAAGTAGTTTTTCCGGAGTGAAAGAGTTTTTTCCGGCGGTGGAAAGACTTTTCTACGGATGGAAGCGTCAGTCGCAGACAGAGGCGGTTCGAACCAATCTGGGGAAGAGCGTTTCCAAACCCCCGGTCTTGCTTCATCCCCTCAGCCGGGCGCGCCGGCTCTTTTTCGCCGGGTTCGGCCACATTCATCCCAGCACGATTCTTGGATGAAACAGCGTGCCGGCCACTCTGGTTGAGATGGCAATCAGCTCGCGCTGCCCATAGAAGACTTTCACTTCGCGAGCGCGAGACAGCTCGGGCAAATTCACCGGACGCCCGTGGCGGATGCGCGCGGCGATTTCCTCCGTCGCCGTCACCGCCGGAATCGAAGGCAGCAGCTTGCGCGGGTGCACGAGCAGCTCCTCGATCGCTTCCCCGCCCAGCGCCGATCGCTCAAGCTCCTCGAGCGTGTGCGCATCCTTCAGCTCGAATTCCGCCACCGCGGTCCGCCGGAGCGATTCCAGATGAGCGCCGCATCCGGCCATCTGCCCCATATCGTGCGCCACCGAGCGCATGTAGGTTCCCGATGCTACGCGCGCGCGAAAGCGTGCCCGCGCGCCTTCGAGCTCCACAATTTCAAACTCCTTGACCGAGACTTTTATCTTCTCCAAAAGCACTGGTTTTTTCTGGCGGGCCAGCCGGTACGCCGGAATTCCATGAACCTTCTTGGCAGAAAACGGCGGCGGCATCTGCTCAATCTCCCCCCGGAATCGGGCGGCCATCTCGCATACGCGTTCGAGCGACAACGAGGGCTGCTCCTCAGGCCCCACGCGCTCGCCTTCGGCGTCGTAGGTGTCGGTGGCAAAGCCAAAACGGATCATGCCTTCGTAGGACTTCTCCGAGGCCAGGTAGAACTGCGCCAGGCGCGTCATATTGCCGAGGACCAGCGGCAGAACGCCGGTGGCCAGCGGATCGAGCGTGCCCAGGTGTCCGACCGCCTTCTCCTTCAGAATGCGGCGCACCCGCGCCACCACGTCGTGGGAGGTCAGCCCGGACGGCTTATCGACGATGAGAACGCCGTTCACGATGGTGTCGGTCCGCTGACTCATTGTAAAATCACAGGAGCGGGACCGAGGCGAGCATGCAAGTGTTTTGGAACGACTGAACGACTTAATTCCATGTTTCCCATCCGCGACGACCAGCCAAGCTCCAGCAAGCCATACGTTAACTATTTCATCATCGCGCTGAACGTCATTGTTTACCTCTTTTTGCAACCGCCCGCGCGGTCGCAGGCGTTCCAGGCGATGACACAACAGTTTGGTCTGATTCCGCATGACTTCACGCGGGCCATCGCCGGCGTGCCGCAATATCCCCTGGCAGCGAATGCCTGGACGGTGTTGACCTCGATGTTCATGCATGGGGGCTTTCTTCACATTCTGGGGAATATGTGGTTTCTTTGGATTTTTGGCGACAATGTCGAAGACCGCGTCGGCCATGTTCCCTATCTGATTTTCTATCTGATCTGCGGCATCGCCGCCGCCATGACGGACATAGCGTTGACTCCGAACTCTCGCGTGCCACTCGTCGGCGCAAGCGGCGCCATTGCGGGCGTGATGGGCGCCTACATCCTGCTTTATCCGCGGGCCCGGGTGCTGACGCTGGTGTTCATCGTCATCTTCTTCACCTTCTGGTGGCTTCCGGCGTGGGTCTTCCTCGGGTATTGGTTCTTGATTCAGTTCGTGGCCACCAGCCTCACGGCTTCCGGAGCGCAGCAGTCGGGAGGCGTCGCCTTCGCCGCGCATGTGGGCGGATTCGTCGCCGGGCTGGTTCTGATCAAAATCTTTCCCCAGAGGGCCCGGAGTTACGGATTCGGGAGTTAGGGAAGCGGAGTTCGGCACCGGTGCCATCGGCCCGGGTCCGGTGCTCGAGGAACAAAACCGGCGAGTTGTCGGCTCCCCAAAGAACGTTTTCAACGCGGAAATAGCCAGAAAAAACCGGACGTCCACGTCATGCTATGGCGAACCCGGTACGGGTCATGCACCCCCGAGCCGCGACCCTCGCAACCCCGACAGCAACCAACCACTCACAACCCCCTATAATAAAAGTGTGATCTCCTACGCCCAACAAGTCGCTTCTGCGGACTTCCCCACCCGATGGGGACACTTCCGCATTTCGGGTTTCCGCCTCAATCCGGTCGCAAACGGCAAACCGGAAGAAGCCGTGGCCCTGGTAATGGGGGACGTTCACTCGTCTCCGCCTCTGGTCCGAATCCATTCCCAATGCCTGACCGGCGACGTATTCGGATCGCTCCGCTGCGATTGCCGCCAGCAGCTTGAACTTGCGCTGTCGAAGATTGCCGGCGAAGGCGCCGGAATTCTGATCTATGAACAACAGGAAGGCCGCGGAATCGGGCTCATGCCGAAACTGCAGGCTTACGAGCTGCAGGATTCCGGACTGGATACGGTCGAGGCAAACGAGAGGCTCGGCTTCAAGGCCGACCATCGCGAATTTGCCCTGCCTCGAGAAATCCTGAAGGCCCTCGGCGTCGGGAGCGTGCGCCTGCTGTCGAACAACCCGGGAAAGGTTGCCGCGCTCGAGAGCGCCGGCATCACGGTCCTCGAACGCGTGCCCTGCGAAGTTACTCCGAGCGCCCATGCGGCCGATTACCTGCGCACGAAGAAAGAGAAACTCGGACATCTGTTTACCGGGCAGGGCTCATAGCCTTGCCCGCCGCTGTGAGGCACCGCGCCGTTTTCGCCCGGGCGGGTGCGAGCGCCGCGCGGCAAGCGCCGGTTGACGCCGGATACGGGCGCTACCTTGCGCTCGCCGGTTTGATTTAACCTTCTCGCATGGACAATAAGTCCATCGCCGGAATACTCTACGAGACCGCCAATCTGCTCGAAGTCGACGGGCAGGATTCGTTCCGCATCCGCTCCTACCGCAACGCCGCCGAGGCCATCGAAGCTCTGCCGCGGCAGATCTCCGATCTGATTTCCGAGCCCAAGCAGGTGCTCGCCATCCCCGGCATCGGCAAGGGCATGCTCGAGAATCTCGTGGAGATGCTCCGCGAGGGCCGGCTTTCGCTTCACGCCCAGCTGCTCGAGAAGTACCGGCCCTCGATGCTTGAATTGCTCAGGGTCCAGGGCCTCGGGCCGCGAACCGTCTCCCTGATCTGGAACGCATATCAGATTTGCGATCTCGAAGGCGTCGAAAAGCTTGCGCGCGAAGGAAAGATTCGCATTCTGCCGCGAATGGGAGCCAAGCAGGAACAGAAACTGCTCAAGGCGATTGAAGATTACCGGCGCATTGCTGGTCGCTTTCTCTTGCACCAGGCAGAGGAGCAGGCGCAGAAGATTGCCGAGCACCTGAAGGACTACCCCGGCGTCGAAAAGGCGATTCCCGCCGGCTCGCTCCGCCGCGGGCGCGAAACCGTGGGCGATCTCGACATTCTGGTTACCGGGCCGGCGTGCTTGAACGACCCAGACCGTGAGCATCTGATCGACCACATCATCAAACTGCCCGGCCTGATGGAGATCCTCGCCCGCGGCGAAAACAAAGTCAGCTTCCGTCTGCGCGGCGGAATGCAGGTCGACGTCCGCTTCCTTCCCCCGGAGTCGTTTGGCGCGGCCATGCAGTACTTCACCGGCTCGAAGGGGCATAACGTTTCCCTCCGACAGCGGGCGCTGAAGATGGGTTACACGCTCAGCGAGTACAGCCTTGCGCGGCTCGAAGACAAGCAGGTGGTCGCCGGGAAATCCGAAGAAGACATCTATCGAACTCTCAACCTCGACTACATCCCGCCCGAAATGCGGGAGAACTCGGGCGAGATCGACCTCGCCGAGAAGCACGCGCTGCCGCAGTTGATCGCCCTGGACGACTTGCAGGGCGACGTGCACATGCACACCGTCGAAACCGACGGCCGCAATACGATCGAGGAAATGGCGGAGGCGGCCGCAAGCCGCGGCTATCGGTACATGGCGATCACCGACCACTCCAAAAACCTGGCCTTCGCCAACGGGCTCGACGACGCCCGCGCCCTCGAACACATCGCGCGCATCCGGGCCGTCGGAGAGAAGAACCCGGGCATTCGCATCCTCGCCGGGATCGAAGTCGACATTCTCGAGGACGGCGCTCTCGACCTCTCCGACCGGGTGCTCGAACAGATGGATGTCGTGATCGCCAGCGTACACTCGCACTTCAATCAGCCTGCGGCGGAGATGACCGCGCGCCTCCTGAAGGCGATCGAGAATCCCCATGTCTCGATCCTCGGCCATCCCACGGGGCGCATCCTCCTGCGCCGCGACGCCTATCCCTACGACATGGACAGGATCTTTCAGGCGGCGGCGCGACAGAAGGTAGCCATGGAGCTGAACGCCTATCCCGACCGGCTCGATCTTTGCGACCGGCACTTGCGCATGGCGAAGCAACAGGGTGTGAAGATCGTCATCAACACCGACTCGCATCACACCTCCCATCTGGAGAAGATCCGCTTCGGCGTTTTGCAGGCACGCCGCGCGTGGCTGACTCGCGAAGACGTGCTCAACACCCTGTCTCCGGAGGAGTTTGCCAAGGCCATGAAGCACGCCTGGCCCGCCTGAGCGCCAGGGCGCGTACAATCTGTGGTGTAGGAGGGCACCATGTCAAGCCCGTCTTCTCTCGGTTCATCCGCATCTTCTCTCGGCTCATCCGAAGCCGGTTCCGGCTCCGGCCCGTCCGATGCCAGCCCCGCTTCGGGACCCGCGCCCGAGCCGGGCGCCGAACCATCCCCTCTGAGTCCGCAGAGGGATTTTTCGATCGGCGAGGAGTATGGCACCGCGCGCAAGAACCTCCCGCCCGCACGCATCGTGGCGATTGCGCTCGCGGCGGTAGTTGCCATTGTCGCCGTCTATTCCTTGACCCACCGCGCCCACGCCTTGTCGTCGGGCACGATCGATGACGTAGTGGCGGTCCAGGCGCCGGGCCAGGACATGGTGATGGTCGCAATCAACGTGTCCCTCAAGAACAATTCGGCGAAACCGTCGTGGATTCACACCATTCAGGCGGCGATCGACACGAGCAGCGGACAGTTCAGCGATGACGCCTCTCCCGCCGTCGATGCCGCGAGATACTTCCAGGCGTTCCCGGACCTGAAGCGGCACGCGCTCGATTTTCTGAAGCCGGAGATGCGGCTGGATCCAGGCGGCGGCACTCTGTCCGGCACCATCGTGGTCAGTTTTCCCGTGACCGAAGAGGCGTTTAATGCGCGCAAGTCCCTGACGGTGACCGTCGCACCCTACGACGAAGTTCCGGTTGTGATCAAGAAATAGTGCTAGTCGTTCTCGCTGAAGCGCCGGCGGGCCAGGTGGCTGTGCGCGTTCGGGTTCAGATCCTCATATCTTAAGAAGCTGATCGAGCCGTCCACTTCGAGCACCGCGAGCGCAAGATCGTGAACGCTCAGAATCCCGTGTTCGCGCATGGCGCGCTCGAGCTGGTCCATGCTCACATGTTCTTTCGCCATATGCGAAAGCACCGGCCGCCCGTCATGGACCAGCAGGCTCGGCTGGCCCTCGACGAATCTGCGAAAGCGTCGATTGGCGCCGGCCAATTCGGCAATCAGATAGTTCATGACCAGCAAGGTAGCGGCCGCCACCACGCCGCCCGCAAGCGACGTATCGGGACCGGTCATGGCGTTTTGAACCGAGTTGGAGATCAGCAAAAGCAGCGTCAAATCGAAGGGCGTCATCTGTCCCACTTCTCTTTTGCCGCTCAGGCGCACGCCGACGAGGACTACGAAGTAGATGACGACGGTGCGCACGAAAACCGTGCCTAAGGCGTGGATGCCGGGAAACATGACCGGGTTCTCAGGGAAACGAGAGTTTAACACCCCACGGACCATCGCGATGCTCTCGGTCTGCCGGCTCTGCCGGCTCGCGATCCGCCCAAACACGCCTCTCCGCGGGTCTCCCGGGAGCAAAAGCCGGGACCTGCGTCTTGGCAGCGGGTCCCCGACGTGTTGGGGTTTTCATCCCCGGAGAGGCCAATCCGGCCGCAGAACGAAGGCTCGTCGTGGTTGCATCCGCATTGGGAGGAGAACGTCGCCCGGGGGGCAAGAAATCGGTCTGTCAACAAGTGCCCTTCTTTCCGCGATTCTCGGTGGCCCGATTCTCGGCCAACTCCGTGCCTAGAGCTTCAGGTTGCGCAAACGCAGGGAGTTCATGATCACCGAGAAGGAGCTGAGGCTCATGGCGGCGGCGGCGAAAACGGGACTGAGCAGAATTCCGAACCACGGATACAGCACGCCCGCCGCGATTGGCACTCCCAGCGAGTTGTAGAGGAAGGCGAAAAACAGATTCTGGCGGATGTTCGTCATGGTCGCGCGGCTGAGCTTTCTCGCGCGCACAATGCCGGTGAGGTCCCCCTTCAGCAGGGTGATTCCGGCGCTTTCAATGGCAACGTCGGTCCCGGTGCCCATGGCAATTCCCACGTCCGATTGCGCAAGGGCGGGCGCATCGTTGATGCCGTCGCCGGCCATGGCAACGACGCGCCCCCTGCTCTGGAGATCTTCTACGGCTTTCGATTTGCCGGACGGCAGAACTTCCGCCTGGAACTCCCGGAGGCCGAGCGTGTGGGCGATGGTTTCTGCGACCAACCGGTTGTCGCCGGTAAGCATGACGATGCGCAAGCCTTGCTGCTCGAGTTCCCGAATTGCCGTAGCGGCTCCCGGCTTCACCGGATCGCGAACGGCGATAGAACCCCGGTACTCGCCATCGACAGCAACCAGGACTGTCCCCGCCGCCGCGCTGCCGCTTGGGCCTGGCTCGATTCCCTGTTCCTTCATCAGCAAGGGAGTTCCCACGACGACGCGCCTGCCGTCGACCACGCCGGTGACTCCTTTTCCCGCGTGCGAGTCAAAGAGTTCGACTTTCGAGAGCGTAAGCCCCCGCTCGCGGGCGGCGGAGAGAAGCGCGATCGAGAAGGGGTGTTCGCTTCCCTGCTCGACGCTCGCAGCCAGCCGCAGCACTTCCGGGTCACCCGCTGAAAGCGCCGTCACTCGCGGCCTGCCTTCGGTCAACGTTCCGGTCTTGTCCACGACGAGCGTGTCGACTTTCTCCAGCCGCTCGAGTGCTCCGGCGTTTTTGATCAGCACGCCGGCGCGCGCCCCGCGACCGGTTCCAACCATAATGGCCATGGGCGTGGCGAGGCCGAGCGCGCACGGACAGGCGATAATCAGCACGGCGACGGCGTTCACCATGGCGTGCGCGAAGCGCGGCTGGGGGCCGAAGAGCGTCCAGGCGATGAAGGTGGCCGCCGCCACGGCGATCACCGCCGGAACAAACCATCCGGCAACTTTGTCCGCGAGCTGCTGAATGGGCGCGCGACTGCGCTGGGCCTCGCCCACCATGCGGACAATCTGGGCGAGCAAGGTTTCCGCGCCCACGCGTTCGGCGCGCATGACGAACGAGCCCGAGCCGTTCAGCGTGGCGCCGATGACCGAGTCGCCTTCGCTTTTACCGGCCGGAACCGACTCTCCGGTGATCATGGATTCGTCGACCGAACTTCGGCCTTCGACGATCACCCCGTCGACCGGCACTTTCTCTCCCGGGCGGACGCGCAGGTGATCGCCCGCGCGGACCTCGTCGAGGGGGATGTCTTCTTCGCGCCCGTTGCGCAGAACCCGCGCGGAGGGCGGCGCCAAATCCAGCAGGGCCCGAATGGCCGAGCCCGTGCGGCGGCGCGCGCCGAGCTCGAGAACCTGGCCGAGGAGAACCAGCGTGACAATCGCGGCCGCCGGTTCGAAATAAAGCGCCGGCCGGCCATTCATCAGGCGGAAGGATGCGGGAAAGATTCCCGGAACAAGGGTCGCGATCAGACTGTACAAATAGGCAACCCCCGTACCCAGCCCGATCAGTGTGAACATGTTGGTCGACCGGTTGACGATCGAAGCCCAGCCGCGCTCAAAAAATGGCCATCCTCCCCAGAGGACAACGGGCGTCGCGAGGAGTAGCTCGATCGAGGAGAGCCAGGCCCGCTCGGCTCCCCGGCCGGCCCACATGCCGGTCATCGAAATCACGACGAGCGGGACGGTGAGCGCGAGGCTCACCCAGAAGCGGCGGGACATCGAGCGGAGCTCCGGATTCTCGCTGTCCGTTCGGGTTATGGTCCTCGCCTCAAGAGCCATGCCGCAAATCGGGCAGGCGCCGGGCCGGTCGCGGACGATTTCCGGGTGCATGGGGCAGGTGTATTCGCGCTTTGCGGGCGGCCGGGGAAATTCCGGCTCGAGCGCCATTCCGCACTTCGGGCACGCACCGGGCAGCAGGGCGCGGACCTCAGGGCACATCGGGCAGACGTAGCCGCCCGCTTTGTCGCCCACGGGCGCCATCGCGGGTTCCGAGCCTGGCGGCCCGGAAACCCCCGGCGTCAAAACCGCCGGCCGGGCGATTCCCGGGTTCAGGTACTTTTCCGGTTTGGCCTGGAATTTCTGCGCGCAGCCCGGCGAACAGAAGTAGTAGGCGGCGCCCTCATACTGGAGGCGCGCCTTTGCCTTCGCGCGATCCACTTGCATTCCGCAAACCGGGTCTTTTTCGAGACTTGTAGATATCGGCGTCATTCCATTCCCAAAATCTTAAATGCAAAGGCCCTGGCGAAGGGCCGGGAGGGGGGCAAAGAAACATTCCCGCGCTGGTTTCCATAGATTCCCAACCCGGGGACTCTGATTCACCCCGAGTGAACACAGGGTCAAGAGGATGTCAAGGGGCTGGTGTATCTTAGATTTCAGGAGAAACTCAGATTTCAGGAGGAACTTGCCGCGAATGACTCAAATGGAAGTCGCCTACAGATATACCGGGCCAGTGAGTGAAAACGCGCTGCGCGCTGTCGACAACATGCGCGAGGTCTACGGAATCCGGCGCGTAAGCGTTAATGAAAAGGAGCAAACGGTTCACGTGGAGTTCGACGCATCGCGCTTTAAGGAACCGGTGGTGGCGAACCTGCTGCGCCGGGCGGGACTGGACGTTCGCGGTCTGATCGTAGCGTAAGGATAGTACCGGAAATTGCAAGGGGCGCCCAAGAAAACCTCTGGCCGAAGTTATTCTCAAGTGCGCCCCGTTGCGCGCCACTTCGTCTGCTGAAAGGAATTGCATCCAGTGTGCCATTCATAAACGCTTGAAAAGAGTAGACGGGTATGTTGTATACGCGAGTAGGAATTGCCAGAGACTCGGAAAGAATTACTGGGCTGTTTTTCTCATTCAAACCTAAGTAATGATTACCATTACGACTACCCGCGACGATTGCTCGTGTACTTCTCGCGCATGCCCCTGGGCGGCTGGCCAACTCGCGAATTTTAGCTTCTCCCACACAACGAGTTTGTACCCGTTAGCCTTCCAAAATGGCGGGAGGTGACCGATGAAAAAGCTACTTGGGACTGTCTTCTTACTGGCGGCGTTCGCGCTGCCCGGCCTGGCGCAGTGGCGGCTGTCGCCGGACGACCAGCGGCGGTTTGACAGCTACTACTCACGCTGGCAGGACTATCAGCAAAAAAATAACGCCTCGGAGATGCAGAGCATGCAGAAGCGGATGCTCGACATCTATTCGCACTACGGCATTCCGCCGCAGACCCCGTATTGGCGCGTGGCATCGAACGGCGGCCGCGGCGGCGACCGTGACCGCGACCGCGATCGCTGGCGTGGACGTCTGAATCAAAATGATCAGTCGCGCTTTGACAGCTATTATTCGCGCTGGCAGCAATACCGGCAGACCAACAATCGCGATCAAATCGCCAGCATGGAAAAGCGCATGCAGGATGTGTACGCGCACTACGGGATCCCGTCCAACACACCCTACGGCTCGGTAGCCTCAAATGGCGGGGATGATCGCTTTCGCCGGTAGCGCCGGTCCATCGTAAAAGACCGGGACCGTGAACCATCCTGCTGCTATGGCGCTCGTTCAGGGAGAAACCATGTGCTCGGGGGGTTCGCTTCGGCGAGCGACCTTTCCGAGCGCATTTTCTTGCTCACTTCTTCGACTTCCCGAAAGACCCTGAGAACGTTTCCACCCAGGATTTTTCCGATGTCTTCGGCGCTGTAGCCGCGGTCGAGGAGCCCCTGGGTGATCTTTGGCAGGTCCGCGGCCGAGTCCATACCCTCGGGGGTCGCGCCGCTGACGCCGTCGAAGTCGGATCCCAGGCCGACGTGGTCGACGCCCGCCACTTTCGCGACGTGATCGATATGATCGAGGAGAACCTTGAAGGGCGGACGCGGAATCTTCGCCATGAACTCCCGTTCGACCCGCTCTTCGTCGAGATAGGTCGGCGTCTTCCCTTCCGATTTCAGCTTTTCAAAGTACTCGTTGACGGCTTTGTCCTCGGCCTGCTTGAGCCCCTGGTCCTGATTCCAGAAATTCTGGTCGTCGAATCCGGAGAAGAAATTCACGTCCACCACCCCGCCGTTTTTCCCGACCGCACGCAGCATCTCGTCGGTCATGTTGCGGGGGGCATCGACCAGCGCGCGGGCCGAGGAGTGGGAGGCAATCAGGGGCGCCTTGGTGACGGCGATCGCGTCCCAGAACGTCTTGTCCGACACGTGAGAAATGTCCACGATCATTCCCAGCCGGTTCATTTCGGCGACCACCTGCTTGCCGAACTCCGTCAGCCCGCCATGGTGCTCGACCTTGGGATCGTCGGCGTCGCCCGAGGAATCGGCCCACGGGTTCGAGTTCGACCAGGTAAGCGTCATGTAGCGCACGCCCAGGCGATAGTAATCCCGCAGCAGGCCGAGGTCGTTTTCGATCGAGTGCCCGCCCTCGATGCCCATGAGCGCAGCCAGCTTTTTCTCCCGGTGCGCGCGTTCAATGTCGGCCACCGAAAATGCCATCATCATGCGATCGGGGTGGCGCGCCGCCTGCTGGTAAACCGAGTCGATCAGGTCAAAGGTGCGCTTGGCGAAATGCCCCTGGTTGGTCTCCGGCTCCACCCAGATGGAGAAAAATTCCGCGCCCAGGTTTCCCGCCCGGGCTTTGGCGAGGCTGACGTGACCGGCGTCGTTCGGGTCGGTTGTGCCGAGGTCAAAATTTCCGTCCAGAAAGCGCTGCGGCGTGTCGGCATGCGTGTCGATGACGATCGCCGAGTCGTGGATGGCGCGGGCGCGCCCGCTGACCGCGTTGCCGGCGGATTGAGCTGCAAGCGGCGCAAGCGCGAGACCGACGACAGAGAGCGAGAAGAACCGGGGAGCTAGAGCAAGGAATCTTTTGGCCATGGGGGTTTGTGTACCTGTGATACCCGATGTTACCGTAGGCGAGCACCCGCCGGCACTTTAAACCGGCAGGCAATTCGAGTAGTCTGGAGTGGGTTTTGACGCACGTCGGGTTGGTCTGTCTTTCTCCGACGCGATGGGAGGAGCGTCAAAGGCTGTGAAAACATCGAAACGAGCCCTTGCATGGTTGGTGCCGCGTTCCCAATTCCACCCGGCGATTGATCCCGATCCCGGGCCGGCCACCTGGATCCTCATTGCGACCGTCGGAATCCTCTCTTATCTGCTTGTTCGACTCGCAGGGACCCTGGTGCTTCGCCCCGAACTGATCTGGCCCCTCTGGCCGGGCTGCGCCCTTCTGGTCGCCGTGCTGTTTTCCACCCGCCTGAGCCTGTGGCCCATGCTCCTGCTGGCCGGCTTTGCCGGTTTCCTCTTCAACGATCTGCGCGCGGGCGTCGGGGCGCGCCAGATCGTGCTGCTGCTGCTCAGCGATGTCGGCGAAATCCTGGTTGCCTCCTTTGGCCTCCGTTGTGCTTTTGGCGGCCGGCTTTTCCTCAACACGACTCGTTCCCTCTTCAAATACCTGCTGATCGCGGGACTGGCGGCGCCGCTGGCTGCCGCGCTCGTTTGTCCCTTCGCCCTGGGGGGGCAATACTGGGTTTCGTTCCGGCTCAGCTTCCTGACCGAAGCCATAGCTCTCGTCCTGATAACGCCGGCGATCATCGGCTGGATCTACATGGCGTGCGGGCTGAAGCGGAGGCCGCGCGCCTACTATGTGGAGCTTGCGGCGATCGTGGCAGCCCTGGTCCCGGCGGGATTTGTAACCTTTGTCACCTCCGCGGGAAGTCATCACCCTGAGCTTTTCTATTCTCTGGTTCCGTTCCTGTTGTGGGCCGCCCTGAGGCTCGGAATGACGAGCATCACGACCGTGATGGTCATCGTGGCATTTCTCTCGACCTGGGGCGCGGTGCACGGGCGAGGTCCCTTTGCCCTGCCCGACTCTCTCGATAACGTTTTGTCCTTGCAGCTTTTTCTGTTGTGTGCGGCAGTGCCCTTCATGTTCCTTGCGGCTCTGGCGGAGCAGCACAAAACCGCCCATGAGTCCCTGCGGGAGAGCGAGACGCGCTTCCGACTGGTTGCCAACAAGGCTCCCGTGCTGATCTGGATGTCCGGTCCCGACAAGCTTTGCACCTATGTCAATCAACCCTGGCTCGACTTCACCCGCAGGTCCATCGAGGCCGAGTTGGGGAATGGCTGGGTGGACTGCGTCCATCCGGAGGACGCCGAACGGTGCATGCGAACCTATACCGAGGCTTTTGACCGCGGTGAAGACTTCAGAATTGAATATCGTCTGCGCCGCCACGATGGCCAGTACCGGTGGTTCTTCGACCACGGGGTGCCGAGAGTCACGGCCGAAGGGGTTTTCGCCGGCTATATCGGGTCGGCCGTCGACGTAACCGAGGCCAAGGTGGCCCAAGCCAGGCTGGAGCAAACGACCGAGCGCCTTCGCCTGGCGATGGAGGCGGGAGGAATAGGAGGCTGGGAGGTAGACCTGAAGACCGACGGGAAGGTCCGCTTCGGCACCAAAGTGCCCGCCTTGCTCGGCCTTCCGCCCGAGGCAGAGTTTGGAACGGCCGGGAAGTTCTGGGCCCAGGTTCATCCTCGAGACCGTTCCGGGCTGGCGAAGGCGTTTCGCGCCGCCAGAGAGAATCACACCGAGTTCGACCACGAATTTCGGGTCATCGGGCACGACGGGACGCTGCACTGGTTAAGGACAAAAGGCAAGTTCTTTTATTCCGCGGAGGGTATGCCGGAAAAGATCCTGGGAATCTCGGTCGAAAACACGGAGCGCAGGCGGGCCGAACAGGCGCTGCGGGAAAGTGAAGAGCGTTTGCGTCTGGCAGTTGAAGCCGGAAGAATGTCGGTGTACTCATGGGACTCTCGCACGGACAAAGTGGAGCGCTCGGGGCACTCGGCCCAGATTCTGGGCATAGGCGACGCTACCTCGATCACGGGAGAAGAAATACTTGCGAGGGTCCATCCAAGCGACCGCGAGCCGGTGCTTAGCGCGATCAGCGCGCTGGGGGTCGCAAGACCCCTGCTTCAGATCTCCTACCGCATGGTCCGCCCGGACAACTCGGTGATCTGGGTGGAGGGGAATGGCCGGGCATACTTTGATGAAGAGGGAAAAATCACCCGCATTGTAGGCATGGTTGCCGATGTCTCGGAGCGCAAGCGCGCCGAGGAGGTCCTGGCCAGTCTGAACCGGCGGCTGATCGAGGCCCAGGAGGCGGATCGCGCTCGAATCGCCAGGGACTTGCATGACGATATCGGCCAGCAGCTGGCTTTGTTGTCCCTGGGACTGGCTCAAGTCAACCGGCTCGGGCTTACCCCGGGAGACGAAGCCCAGAGCATGATTGACCGGATGGAAAAGCAGGTCCTGGATATAACTTCGACCGTCAACTCTCTGTCCCATCGACTGCACTCGTCGAGCCTTAAACACCTGGGGCTGACTGCGGCGGCAAGGAGCTGCTGCAAAGAGGTTTCCTCCCAGCAGGGAGTGGAAATCAAATTTCGAGATCGCACCGGCTCCCGGTCCCTGCCTCCCGACCTGGCGCTCTGTTTTTTTCGCGTTCTGCAGGAGGCGCTCCAGAACGCCATCAAGCACAGTGGCGTGCGCCATTTCGAGGTTGAGTTGCGCGAAGACGCGGATTTTCTCGAACTCACGGTTTCAGACGCGGGGTCCGGATTTGACATTGAAACCGCCATGAACGGACAGGGCCTCGGTCTGGTCAGCATGCGCGAGCGCCTGAAGCTGGTGAATGGAGAGCTCCTGATCCGCTCGCGGTCTCAAGGAGGCACTACGGTCATTGCCCGTGCGCCGTTGGCCCCGGCAGCCTCTGCTCGAAGCCTGGCAGCGGTTTGATCCGCCGCCCGAGTCTTGAGAGAACCCCATGCTGCCTGAAAGCCTTCTTGATTCGAGGCTATTCAGGCGAAGCTTGAGCGGAAACCCTCCACCGGGCCGCTTTACCCCCGTTAAACTTTCCCCCGGTACGCCCGCCCGGGCTCCCGGCAGGGACCGGAGCGGGCGTCCGAGCGTGCCCGGGCCAGAGGAGCGCATCGCGTGCGGTTTCCGGTTAAGGGTCCGTGAAAGACTTGTTAACATCTCGCCCAACTCGTTTCAAAGTCTCAAATATCGAGGGCTGCGCACCCGTCGCGCTCGGAATGGAGGCTAGAATACGGCGGGACACAAAAATTCGATGGTGAACAGCGGCAAGCTCCCGGACTGGATACGCGAGGCACAATGGACCGAGGCCGTCTCCTTCCTTGAAGGACTGGATTCAGCCCGGGCGGCGGAGGAACTCGGCAATCTGCCTCATCAGCAGGAGCAGGAGTTGTTTCGCCGTCTGCCGCTCGATTTTGCCGCCGGCCTCCTGCCTCATTTTCGCTACTACGACCAGTACGTGCTTCTGCATTCTCTGCCCAGCGAAGAGATGCGCAAGCTCATCGACCGGCTGAACCCGGACGATCGCATGCGGTTCTTCGACGAGCTGCCTGAAGAAACCTGGCAGCGGCTGATGGACGAACTGTCCGGGGCTGCGGGCCCGGAGCCTGCGCGGAATGCCGACGAAAGCGAGCTGTCTTCGATCGCGCCGGCCGAAGTCCCGTCGCGGCCGAAGGCCGAGCCAACACCCGCCCGGCCCGAAGTCGAGCCGCCGGGCGAGGTCATCATTGAGGCCCGGGAGCTCGAGAAGCGCTTTGAGCTGCCGGACGGAAAAAGTGTGCAGGTGATCGCCCCGGTGAACCTCGCGGTCCACTCCAACAAGATCCTGGCTCTGCTCGGGCCGTCGGGTTCGGGGAAATCGACGCTGCTGCGTCTGCTGTCCGGCCTCACGGACCCGACCACGGGAACTGTTTTGTGGCATGGGCAGGCCGTCGATGGCGCCAGCCGCAACATCGGGATCGTGTTCCAGAGCTTTGCGCTTTTTCCCTGGCTGACGGTGCTTGAGAACGTCGAAGTGCCGCTTGAGGCCAAAGGGGTGAAGCATCCCGAACAGCATCGCCGCGCGCTCAAGGCGCTCGCCATGGTCGGGTTGAAGGGCTTTGAGAATGCCTACCCGAAGGAGCTGTCGGGAGGCATGAAGCAAAGGGTAGGAATCGCCCGGGCGCTCGCCGTCGAGCCCGAAGTCCTGTTCATGGACGAGCCGTTCTCGGCGCTCGATGTGCTCACCGCCGAGAACCTGCGCAGTGAATTGATCGACTTATGGGTCGAGCGCCGCATTCCGACGCGCAGCATCTTTATCGTCACCCACAATATCGAAGAAGCGGTGTTGCTGGCCGACCGGGTGGTGGTTCTCGGCAAAATTCCGGCAAAGATTCGCGCCGACTTCCGCCTCCCCCTGCCGCAGCCTCGGGATCGAAAGTCGGCCGAGTTCCTGCTCTACGTCGACTACATCTACAAGGTGATGACGCAGCCGGAGCTCGAAGTAGGCCGCTTGACGCACCTGCCCTCGGTCGCCCGGTCGAAATTTCAGACGCTCCCGCACGCCACGGCCGGCGGAATGGCCGGCCTGTTGGAATTTCTGGATGACCGCGGCGGCCGCGAGGACTTGTATCACCTTGCCGAAGATCTTCTGATGCAAGTCGACGATCTGTTCCCGATCGTGGACGAGGCGGTGCTGCTCGGCTTCGCCACGTCGAGCCAGGGAGATGTCGAGATTACCCCGGCGGGCAAGGATTTCGTCTGGTCCGATATTGCGACGCGCAAGAAGATCTTCAGCGAGGCCCTGCTTGCCCACGTGACTTTAATCCAGCAGATCCGCAAGGCGCTTGAGCGAAAGTCCGACAGCACGGTTCCGCTCGAGTTTTTCCGCGACGTGCTCGATGAGCACTTCCCGCATGACGAGGCGCAGCGTCAACTGGACACCGCCTTGAACTGGGGCCGTTACGCGGAGATCTTCAGCTACGACGCGGAAAGCGACCGGCTGTTTCTTGACCAGGCCTCCGATATCGCGCATTCGGCGGAAGGGTCCACCCGGGATTGATGCCGCGCCGACTCCGAACCCCGCACGCTCTACCCCGGCCGGCCGGATGGGGAAACGTCCCCCCGGGGGTGAATTCCTTCATCCGGGAAATGCCGATCGTGCTCGGAGCGATGGGCCTGTTTTCGGGCATCGCCGCCTTTGCGCTCCACTGGTCGAGTCCGGTCGTCACTCGCGCCGAGATCAGCTTAAATCCTTCGGCCCTGCCGAAATATGCGCTGTTTTCCGTGCTGCGAATCGCGGCCGCCTACTGCTTCAGTCTGGTCTTCACTCTCATTTATGGATACACCGCTGCCTACAACCGGAAGGCGGAACGGCTCATGCTTCCGCTGCTCGATACCCTCCAGTCCATCCCGGTCCTGAGTTTTCTCCCTCCGGTGATGATTGCGATGGTCGCCCTCTTCCCTTCCCGGGAGCTTGGTGTGGAACTTGGATCGGTGCTCCTGATCTTCACCGGCCAGGTTTGGAACATGACCTTCAGTTTTTATTCCTCGATGAAGCATATCCCCCGCGAGATGCGGGAAGCGTCGCAGGCCTACCGCTTGAACTGGTGGCAGCGCTTCTGGCAGCTGGAATTGCCGTACGGGGCGATCGGATTGATCTGGAATTCCATGATGTCGGTGGCCGGCGGCTGGTTCTTTCTGATGGCCTGCGAAATGTTCGTCCTCGGGAACCGCGACTTCCGTCTTCCCGGGCTGGGCTCTTATCTGCAAACGGCGGCCAATGCCGGAGACACGCGCGCGATCGCCTGGGGCCTGGCCACGATGGTCGCGGTCGTTATCCTGATCGACCAGCTCGTCTGGCGTCCCGTGATCGCGTGGGCGGAAAAGTTCAAGATGGAACAAGTCGCTTCGTCCGAGGTTCCGCGCTCCCCGATCCTTGCGCTCCTGCGCAGTTCCGAATTACTGCCGTTCTTGTCCCGGTCGCTGGTTTCCCCGGTGCGCAACCGCGTGAATGCCTACTTTCGCACCGCACCCGCGTCCCCCGCCCCCCGCAAAGCGAGCCGACCCGCCTGGCAATGGACGGTGCGGGCGGCGGGGATTCTGGCCCTCGGCCTGATCGCCTACGGTGTGGTGCGCCTCCTTGGAGTACTGGCGACGGTCTCGCTTCGGGAACTCGGCCACCTGCTCGTCGGCGCAGGCGCAACATTCCTGCGGGTCGAAGCGGCGCTCGTGCTCGCCGTCTTGTGGACGGTTCCCGTGGGGGTTGCCGTGGGACTTCGGCCCAGACTGTCGGCCATCGCCCAGCCGATTGCGCAAATTGCCGCTTCCGTGCCGGCCACCGCGTTGTTTCCGATCCTGCTTCTCGTCTTGATCCGCGCCGGCGGAGGGCTGGGCATTGGCTCGATTCTCCTGCTGCTTCTCGGAACGCAATGGTATGTGCTCTTTAACGTGATCGCGGGAGCGACCGCCATCCCCGAAGACCTGAAGGAAGTTTGCAAGGTCTACAGGCTGAGCAGAGTGGAGCGCTGGCGCAGGCTGCTGCTTCCAGGGATATTTCCCTACCTCATTACCGGTCTGGTCACAGCCTCGGGCGGAGCCTGGAACGCCAGCATCGTGGCCGAGTACTTCCGCTTTCGCGGCCAAACCATGTCCACTGTGGGATTAGGAGCCATCATCAGCCAGGCCACGGACCGCAGCAATTTCCCGGTTCTCCTGGCGGCCACGATGGTCATGGCGGTCATCGTGGTCTCAATGAATCGGCTGGTCTGGCGCCGGCTCTACACGCTGGCTGCAACCCGCTTCAAGCTGGAATCCTGACGTAAATGAAGGACCCCCGGCCGGCGCGATACTCGCCTGCCGGGCGACAAGCACGGAGCGACCCCGACACCAGATCAAAAAATCAGAAGAACTATCGCAATGCGGAACGTATGACCGGCATCGTCGTTCTGGGATTGGCCGGAAGTTCCACACTCGCAGCCAGGGCGCTTGCTGCCCAACGATGCCAGTTTGCCAAGCCCGCTGTCCGAGTACAGCTCGGCCCAATAGAAATCACGTGCCGCTGAAATCCGGGGGCGCGTGCCGCGAAGCTCGGCGGCACGTAACCCCCACAAGAACGAGGCGATTGCTTTCGCTCCCGCGAACTTCAACGACTCCTGCCGGTTATCGCAAAAGGTTCGCGTCGAGCCCCGGGCTGCTCAACATCGCGAAATCCGCAGCCCGCAAACACCGCAAGTTATGCGCGCAACGATCTTCGCTCTTCGATCTCTGATCTTTCCGGTCTTTGCGACCTTTGAGCTCTGATCTTTGATCTTTGCGCGCCCGTCCGCGTCACAGTGAATTCAGAAAAGTGATTACAGATGCTCTCTGCGCCGGGGTCAGACGGCGGAATCGATTCCGTACCTCGTTCGCCTCCCCTCGATGGCGCTCGATCGCGTCTGCAAGCGTTAGCGACTGGAGGTCGTGCATGTGCCGGGGGTGCATCCGCAGTCCCCAAAGCGGGACCGTGCGCAATTTGTTGGCCGTGTCCGCGGGCGGGTTCTGCACGATGCCGTCGCCGGTGCCGATGTCATGCAACAAGAAATCGCTGTAGGGATGGATGATCTTGTTGCCCAGGGCATCGGGCACGGTGAACGCTCCGCCGTTGATGGGCGTCCCCGGAGGCGCGGTTACGATCGTGCTGACATGGCAGGTTGAGCAGCCAATTTTTTCGAACAGCTGTGCGCCAGCCTGCGCAGCCGGACTCGCGGCCAGAGCCGCATCGCGGGGAGGTACCTTTGTCCCGCGCAAAAACTGGGCGAAGTGGTCGATGCTTGCAAGTCCAAGATTGTCGGTAGCATCTTCCGGATCGGGAGTGATCTTGCCCAGGGCCGTCACGTCTTTGGGGCGCAGGCGATTGGTGACTCCCATCTCGTTCAGGTAAGCGTCGCCGACAAAGGAAAGCAGGCTGCCATGCTGGTCCTTCCAGCCAAAGCGGCCAATACGCGTTTGTCCCGAAGCTTCGAGCACCGGCACCTGCACGGCTTCGCCGTGGATCGTTCCCCCGGTCGAGTCGACCTGGTTCTGCGCGATGGTTTCAAGCGTATTGTCGTCGATGGCCTCGACAAAACCATCTCCCAGAATGTTCAGCGCAGCGCGCAGAGCGCGGATGTTTTCCGCATCTGGCACCTGTTCCTGCGCCTCCGGGACCAAAGCCCTGTCGTTGATGATCGAGCGCAGGGCGATGGTGCTCGCGCCATCATTAATGGGGACCGTGGCGGCGACGAAATTGCCGGTCGAGTCTTTATGTCCGGCCCGGATTTCCGTGAACTGACTTGAGCCTCCCGTTACCGGGTTCTGGTGGCAGTCGGCGCAAGCCCGAGCATTGAAGACAGGCCCAAGTCCCGTCGAAGCATCTTCATCTTTCTCGAAATGAGCCTGGTCGAGCGCAAAGGTATCGCCCGCAGCTTCTGCGATGCCGTTACTGACACTTTGGGATCCCGCGTTTTCGGCGAGAGTAGGCGTATCGAAACCGGAAGGCGCTTCCGTCAAGGTTTGCTGCGCCCCGCCGGAGACGCAGATTGCCAGCACTCCTGTTACCAATGCAAAAAACATAAGGTGTTTGCGCATAATGGTCAGAGTCCCCTCAGAGATGGATCAGGCGATTGCGTGCCCGAGCACGGCAAACCCCTGGCGACCTGTAGAACTCCCCGCAATCGCGCTTTATTCCGGGTGAACTGTTAAACGTAGGTAAAAAATGGTTGCAGTCTGTGCAGAAATCCGTACACGCCGAACCTCGGGGTGTCCTCCCGTGTTTTCCTTGCCTGCCCGTCCATCCCCGGCGGCCCCGCCTACTGCGCGGTGGCTGCGTTGGCTGGCCCGACGCCCGCCGGTCCGGCAAGGTGTAAAATGGCCCGGTTTTTGAAGTCAAGAATCAAGATTCCGGTAATATCCGCCTGCCCGGTCCGGGTTTCGGACACAGGAGTCTCGACCTTATAAATCGTGGCCGCGCCGAGGAACCGCATACTGAAATCTTGTTGAGAACAACGGTCCCGAACAACAAGAGAGGCCGGGAAGGCAGAACGGATGGTGGGGGCATAAGAGGCTATGTGGCATAGGCGGTTTGATCGGTGGGTTGTGTGGTTTTTCCTCCCTTTTTTCGTGACTCCAACTGCAGCGCAACAGGCGCCATTCACGCTGGACGAAGTCATGAGCTTCAGTTTTCCGACCGAACTGGTCTCGGCTGAGCACGGCAGCCGCGTAGCGTGGGTATTTGATTCGAGGGGCGTTCGCAATGTATGGGTGGCCGACGGTCCGGATTTTTCCCATTCGGCCCGGCAATTGACGCATTTCAGCGCCGACGACGGCCAGCCCATTGCCAGCCTGCGCCTGACGCCGGATGGCAAGACGGTGGTATTTGCCGTCGGGACTGAGTTGAACCACGCACAGGAAAGCGCCAATCCGAGGAGTTGGACAGCAGGGGCGAAGCAGCAGGTTTTCGCCGTAGACGTCGATGACAAACGCGGCCTGCCGCGGATGCTCGGCGAAATAGGGTGCGCGGACGAGGGTTGCGAAGACATCGAGGTCTCCGCGGACAGCCGGCGGGCAGTGTGGGCGGCCAAACAAAAGCTGTGGCTTGCAGGCATCGATGGGAAACAGCCGGCCAAGGAGCTGGCCTCGGTGCATGGCGATTCGTTCAGCCCGCGGTGGTCGCCCGATGGCAAGCACATCGCCTTCGTCAGCGATCGCGGCAGCCACAGCTTTGTCGCGATTTACGACTTCGACGGAGATTCCCTTCGCTATCTTTCGCCGAGCGTGGACAAGGACTCGATGCCGCGCTGGTCGCCGGATGGCCGCTCAATCGTATTCGCACGCACTGCCGGCGAAGAGCAGAAGCTGCCGCTGATTCCTGTTCGCCCGAAGCCCTGGTCGTTGTGGGTCGCCGATCCGGCGACCGGTGAAGGCCGGATGGTGTGGCATAGCGGGGAGAAGCCTGAGGACTCGCTGCCCCAGCTTAGCGAGGAGGGCTCGCTCAACTTCGCTTCCGGCGGACGAATCGTCTTCGCTTCCGAACAGGACGGCCGTAATCACCTGTATTCGGTCCCCTCAGAAGGCGGCACGGCTGCGCTGCTTACCCCGGGAGATTTCGACGTGGAGGACGTCGCGCTCAGCGCGGACAAACGATCCGTCGTCTATTCCTCAAACCAGGATGACACAGATCGGCGGCATCTGTGGCAGGTCCCGGTCGACGGCGGCGCTCGACCGCACGCGCTCACCAGCGGCGAGACCATCGAGTGGTCTCCGGTTCAGACCGGCGACGGCAGGAACATCCTTTGCCTTGGCTCGACGGCAACTTCACCGGCCATGCCCTATCAAGTCACCGCAAACGGGCGCGAGATGATTGCCAGGGAGGCCCTGCCTCGGGACTTCCCTTCGAACGCACTGGTCGCGCCGAAGCCGGTGATTTTCCGCAGTGAGGACGGACTCACGCTGCATGGACAGCTTTTCCTTCCAGCGAGGGCGAGCGGAAAAGTTCCCGGTATTGTCTTCATGCATGGCGGCCCGATGCGGCAGATGATGCTCGGTTTTCACTCTATGGATTACTACACGAACGCCTACGCCGAAAATGAATACCTCGCCAGCCGCGGTTACGTCGTGTTGTCTGTGAATTACCGGCTGGGAGTCATGTACGGACGCGCTTTCCGCGAGGCGCCGAACACGATCTGGCGCGGCGCCGCCGAATACAAGGACGTGGTGGCCGCGGGACGATATCTGCAATCGCTGTCCGCAGTCGATGGCGCGAAGATTGGCCTGTGGGGCGGATCGTATGGCGGTTTTCTGACCGCCATGGGCCTGGCGCGGGACTCGGAACTGTTCAAGGCCGGCGTAGACTTCCACGGCGTTCACGACTGGAGTGTTTTCCTCACCGAGCGCCCCTATTTCGGCAACCTGGCCCTGCGGCCTCCCGATGCGGACGCCGCCGTCAAGCTCGCATGGGAAGCGTCGCCCGACGCCTACATCGATACCTGGACGTCTCCGGTGTTGCTGATCCACGGAGATGATGATCGCAATGTTCCGTTCAGCCAGACCGTTGATCTTGTGCAGCGCTTGCGTAAGCAGCATGTGCCTTTCGAGCAGATTGTGCTGCCGGATGAAATCCACGGCTTTCTGATGTGGAAGAGCTGGGTGCGGGCCTACGGGGCAACAGCGGATTTTTTCGATCGCACACTGAAAGGCAATGGCAGTATTCGGGCCGGTGAAACTGCTCGAACTTCGCCTCCAAACTAACTTCGGCTTTACCCACACAGTCGAGGCACGTTTGCCCGCAGGCTCTTCCGGGCGGGAACGCGACCAGTCCACCTAATCAACAAGTTCGCGACGATAGTTATGTCTCATTCTATGTACCGCCTATGTACCGCGATATTGAAGTCCCTCGCCGACTACTTCCAATTGTCACGATTCCAATCAACGACAGCTGGCGAGGCCGTTTCTGAAGATGCATATAACCGGACCTGTGCAGTGAGCTCTGCAGCGACCAAACCAAGCCTATGCTGCACTCCATCCGACAAAGCGAAAGCGTACCGAAAGAAGCGGAAAGCCGAGTGGACGCTCAGGCACTTTACGCGCCGGCGCTGTGTCCCTGATCTAGATCGGAGGTTCGCCAGTGCGAATTCACGAGAACCGATCCCAGATCGCCAGAGGGTAGCCGTCCGGTTCCGAAATAATCCGATTCGTGTACATCGAAAGACGTAGCATTGCGAATCATGTCGATAAAAGGGTCGTACATCGTTCCGAACCGGATATGAATCGCATATCTCCCCGGAGTCAGGCAGAGACCGGGCACCGAGCATGCAACAGTTGTCCCCCGGTCGAGTAAAGGCAGGTGAAAGTCGGAGAAGTCGGTACGGACGGTAAATACCCGCCGGCCCATCATATCGTCGATTCCGATACTAAACAGCGGATTAGAAACCGGAAACGGCG
>Ga0123356_10000015_pt1 | contig 187518 bp, 173 predicted proteins | sample TergutEmb28metaG_2_FD_92546 | JGI IMG/M metagenome (GOLD analysis project Ga0123356, IMG submission 92546) | Embiratermes neotenicus P3 segment gut microbial communities from Petit-Saut dam, French Guiana - Emb289 P3 | ecosystem: Host-associated > Arthropoda: Insects > Digestive system > Gut ... | reverse complement strand
GTGCGGTCATCGCGGTGACTCCGTTCGAGGATTCTGTGGAAGGTTGACTCGAAGGATCACGCGGTGACCGCGCCCACGTCCAGGACCCAGCGACCGCGCTACACCACTATCAGGGACTCAACTCTCCTGCTCCTGCTTCTTCTGGCCGTGTGGTCCGGACCACCCCCGCATGAGCGGGGAAGAGCGCCGGTGACCGACGAGGCGTTCGACCGGTATGGGACCACCCCCGCATGAGCGGGGAAGAGACCGTCTACGACCCCACCGACCCGATGAGCAAGGGACCACCCCCGCATGAGCGGGGAAGAGGCACGACCCCTCGCACCTCTCGCACACCCGTTCGGACCACCCCCGCATGAGCGGGGAAGAGATGGCAAGAGGACCGTGAGCCTGATGGTTACCGGGACCACCCCCGCATGAGCGGGGAAGAGCGAGCGCCTCGATCCTCGCGGTGTATGTCGTCAGGACCACCCCCGCATGAGCGGGGAAGAGCCACTCCGCGCGCCATGACGTGCCGGGGTACTTGGACCACCCCCGCATGAGCGGGGAAGAGCCACTCCGCGCGCCATGACGTGCCGGGGTACTTGGACCACCCCCGCATGAGCGGGGAAGAGGCAGCCCAGCGCCAGGTACTCGCACTCGCCCTCGGACCACCCCCGCATGAGCGGGGAAGAGACGACCAGCACCAGGTACGGCGGCTCCAGCCGGGGACCACCCCCGCATGAGCGGGGAAGAGGTCGTCCACCCCGGCGTCGGCCAGCCCGTGAGGGGACCACCCCCGCATGAGCGGGGAAGAGGAGAATCGGTCGAACCCGAACGAGTCTGTGGTCGGACCACCCCCGCATGAGCGGGGAAGAGTAGCCCACGGTGTCGTGCGGCGGGGTGATGCACGGACCACCCCCGCATGAGCGGGGAAGAGTTGTAGCCCTTGAACGGGCTGTTGACGAGGTTCGGACCACCCCCGCATGAGCGGGGAAGAGTTGTAGCCCTTGAACGGGCTGTTGACGAGGTTCGGACCACCCCCGCATGAGCGGGGAAGAGTGTCGGGTGATCGTCTGAGCACGCTGAGGCAACGGACCACCCCCGCATGAGCGGGGAAGAGTCGACCCCGCACATGTTCAGACCGACGGTGAAGGGACCACCCCCGCATGAGCGGGGAAGAGCGTCGGTGCCCTCCGAGCGTCCAGAGGTCCACCGGACCACCCCCGCATGAGCGGGGAAGAGTCCGCCATCGCTCTCGCCTCTCTCGATCGTGTGGGACCACCCCCGCATGAGCGGGGAAGAGTGGCAGCCCAAGCCGTGGATCAACGACGTGGCCGGACCACCCCCGCATGAGCGGGGAAGAGCCGGTGATCGTCAGTACCTCGGTGCCCGAATGCGGACCACCCCCGCATGAGCGGGGAAGAGATGAAGCCCTGGACCTCGGAGCGGATGCCGAAGGGACCACCCCCGCATGAGCGGGGAAGAGACATCTACTGGGAGCTTGCTGCCGGTGACACCTGGACCACCCCCGCATGAGCGGGGAAGAGCTGTCGTCGCGCGGCGTCTAGGGTTTCGTAAAGGGACCACCCCCGCATGAGCGGGGAAGAGTCCGCGTACAAGGTCTTGCGGAACGCCTCCACGGGACCACCCCCGCATGAGCGGGGAAGAGGATTTCGAGCGCTGTAGGCCGGTGGGGCGACTAGGACCACCCCCGCATGAGCGGGGAAGAGTTTCCGAGAGACAGGGATGGTTCCCCAGCCCCTGGACCACCCCCGCATGAGCGGGGAAGAGTTTCCGAGAGACAGGGATGGTTCCCGAGCCCCTGGACCACCCCCGCATGAGCGGGGAAGAGAGATACGTCCTTCGTCCGTGATCGTCAGCGGTGGGACCACCCCCGCATGAGCGGGGAAGAGTGGAGCGTCGTGTACGGGGCAGCGCCCGTGGCGGGACCACCCCCGCATGAGCGGGGAAGAGGACCACTATCCCGAGGGGCAGGGACTCGATGCCGGACCACCCCCGCATGAGCGGGGAAGAGCCCTCTGAGGAGGAGCTGGCCCACCGTCACCTGGGACCACCCCCGCATGAGCGGGGAAGAGCGTCTCTCGCGATAGTCGGCACAGACGGGTAGAGGACCACCCCCGCATGAGCGGGGAAGAGTTCTTCACGGGCGGCATCCGGTGGAAGCTGTAGGGACCACCCCCGCATGAGCGGGGAAGAGGAGAAACCACAGATGAGCCTCCTCTGCGAGCACGGACCACCCCCGCATGAGCGGGGAAGAGTGACCACCATGAGGAGGCGAACAGGCCGATGGTGGACCACCCCCGCATGAGCGGGGAAGAGCTGCGCTTGGGCCAGTCGGCGTGCAGCGGTCTCGGACCACCCCCGCATGAGCGGGGAAGAGAGCCAAGTCTCTCCGGCAGGCCACACCATGTCAGGACCACCCCCGCATGAGCGGGGAAGAGATCCTCGGCCTGTTCTCGCTGCTGTGGATGTTGGGACCACCCCCGCATGAGCGGGGAAGAGGTACAGCACGTCCCGCGCGTCGGTCTGCGTGACGGACCACCCCCGCATGAGCGGGGAAGAGCCGCTCACCGATCGTGTTCGCGAGGTACCTCTGGGACCACCCCCGCATGAGCGGGGAAGAGCCTGCCGGGAGGTTCGCCGCGTTGTGCATGGAGGGACCACCCCCGCATGAGCGGGGAAGAGGCAGCCGACTGCACCCCCTCGGCGCTGACCTTCGGACCACCCCCGCATGAGCGGGGAAGAGTTGTTCGTCCCTGTCTCCAGCTCTCCGAGCCGCGGACCACCCCCGCATGAGCGGGGAAGAGGCCGAGTGCGACGGCCAGCACTCACCTGTGTCAGGACCACCCCCGCATGAGCGGGGAAGAGGGGATGGGGCGATCAGACCCCACACCGAGACCCGGACCACCCCCGCATGAGCGGGGAAGAGGGGCTCTCTGGGTGCCAGAGCGGGACGACCACGGGACCACCCCCGCATGAGCGGGGAAGAGTGCTAGTCCTTCCTTCGAGCCGAACGTGGTGATGGACCACCCCCGCATGAGCGGGGAAGAGCGATCCGTGACGGCGCGATCGTGCTCGCCTCGCGGACCACCCCCGCATGAGCGGGGAAGAGCCGAAAGTCCTCGGGTCGGCATCGCGGGCTGTCGGACCACCCCCGCATGAGCGGGGAAGAGTCCGTTTCGACAGTCCCGACCAACTGCACATCGGGACCACCCCCGCATGAGCGGGGAAGAGGGATTCAGCGAGGCCGGTGAGCGTCGTCTGAGAGGACCACCCCCGCATGAGCGGGGAAGAGCCGGTGCGCCCGCACCCGGGGCATGTCGTGACGGGACCACCCCCGCATGAGCGGGGAAGAGCTTGCCGACGCCGCCTATCGGTATGCCGACCGGGGACCACCCCCGCATGAGCGGGGAAGAGTTCCAGGCCTTCCGGGCCGCCTCCTTCCCGACCGGACCACCCCCGCATGAGCGGGGAAGAGCCTGTCCTCCTCTGCGCCGGTCGGGGGTCCTGGGGACCACCCCCGCATGAGCGGGGAAGAGACTTCTTGACCTGCGTGTTCAGGTGTCAAGCATCGTAGATCTTTGACCGTAGGCAGACAACTTCCGCGACTCGGCGGTCTCTTTGCGCAGCAGGTTCAGGCCGTCGAAGTCTTCCACGGTCCACAGGTAGTGATGGCCGAGCATGGACAGCCGCTGCTCGTTCTTGTCTGACCAGATCATCAGCGCTCGACCGGTTCCGACTTCGCCGCGCACCCTGCCCCACAGGTGCTCACGGACGCGGGCTGCCGCTGTCCCGACGTACACGCCAGTGTCTACCTCGAGCAGCCATCGCGTCAGTTCGCCGCGGAGCTGCGCTGGAGGCTTCTGGACGATCACGACGATCACCTGTCGTCCCCGTCCTCATCACGTGAGACGTAGGACACCCCGCCTGCAACCTCACCGTGCTGTGCGTCCCACAGCACGAGAGGCGATGCGTCTGGGTCTTCATCTACCTCGATCGCATCGCCTGTCAGCAGGTAGCGGATGTCAGCGACGCATCTCTCCAGGATTCGTTCGTGGACCATGCGGTCGCGCATCGTCCGCCGGACATAGCCCATGACGTCGCTGACGCCGAGCGCTGCCGCGTCGAAGGCGGTGGGGATCGCGAGCTCAGCCTTGTAGAGGTCCGCGATGTCGTACACGAACGACCGTTCGTCGCGGTGGTGGATGAACCCAAGGGCTGGTGAGGCACCGAGGGCCACGATCGCGGCGTGCGAGATACCGTACAGGCAGATGGTCGCCGCGCTCAGAGCCTGGTTGACGAGGTCAGCCGACGAGAAGTCTTCGCGGTCGTACCGACGCCCTCCCCACGGCACGCCGGTTCGCCTCGACTCTGCACGGTACGCGCGACGAACCCTCGCTCCTTCGCGGCCGCGCAACTGTTCCATCTTCATGCGCGAGACGTCTTCGTCCGGGAATCTCAGCCCGTACATCTTCCTGGCGACAGCAACTCGCGAACGGGGGTTCGACACCAACGCTGCCTGGGCATACAGCAGGTCGGATGACCTGGCGAGGGAGCGGCCGTGGGCGTAGTACCGCACGCCTGCTTCCCCAACCCAGACCACGGTGGCTCCGCACTCAGCGATGAGCTGCATCGCCCTGTGGGTAACCCTGGTTCCTGGTCCGAGCAGCAGAGCACCTAGCATCGCACCGGGAACGCTCACCGTGCCGTTCGCATCGGTCGCCGTGATGGCACCTGAGTCGCGCGAGATCGTGCATCGTTCCAGGTACAAGAAGGTCAGACGGTCTTGGGCACGAGCGAGCGACTGAGCCGCCATCTGTTGCTCGATCGCTGGCACGGCTCAGCCCACCTGAATGGGTACGACGGTCAGCAGGCCGCACCCGAAGGCTCGTGAGTGCCCGATGCCGTGGCGCATCGCCCCCGCGAGGACCACCGGGTCGGCGATGCTCCCGACGCCTTCTACGGTGTCGACGACGATGGGGAAGCCGTGCGCATCCTTGCGACTGACCTTGACGATGTCGCGAGTGTGCCCGATGACCTCCAGTCCGTCGATCCCTGTGCGTCGCGCGAGCCAGGCACCCATCTCGTCCTTGGGCACCGCTCCGATGATCCTCGAACGTTCCTTGCGTACAGCGTTGACGGTCGTGCGGAACCGCACCGCCTGGCCAGCGTCGAAGGCGGGAACGCCACCCATGACAGGCCGAACCCTCATGCTCGGCGTCGTGCCGACCGCAGGAACATGCGACTGGACGATGACCATTTTTCCCCTCGGTCCGTCGTCGAGACGATACAGGATGCCTGCACTCTCACGGCGTCGCCCGTCGACGCCAGGAAGCACATCTGGGAACAGGCTCATCACTGCCTTGTGCACGGCATCGACATCAATGGTTGTCCGTCGGCATGCCAGCAGATCGGTGAGCAAGAACGATGCCAGGTAGATCGGCCCATTCAGCGAGAGAGTCTGATTTTCTGCCACGCTCGCACCTCCTCGGTTGTACTTGCCGCCAGGTCGGTCGCCGGGTTGTCTTTGGTCGCCAGGGGATAATTGCGATCACCCGTGATTGCGTAGACCTCTCGGGCGACGCCTGGCGTTCCGAGCCTGCCCTTCGGAGCGTCGACGGGCATGACCCCCAGCACATCCAGCGCGCTCTCGGTCGACACTCCGAGGACGAACGGAAACGTGGTCGGGTACTGCTTGCGACCAAGAAAGTGGCAGAACGCTGGGCTGGCGGTGGCGGCGGCGATGTCGTCCAAGTGGGTGTCATGCTCGATGGCGATGATGTACTCAGCGTCAGACAGGAAGCCCTTCCTCATGATGGTGAACGCGCCGGGGACAGGTGTTCCGTCGCTCGTGACGCCGCGGAGCGATGAGCCGCAGGCTGATCGCTGGCTACCGGCGGCGGGCAGTTTCCCTGCTCTGTCGAGGATGAACTGTCGGTCCACATAGACCATGTGTCCATCTGGGGGCGGGGCGACGATCTGGTAGTCCGTCTCGACGCCGCCCACCCTGTCGATGCGTACCCACAGGCGGGTGTCAGCCAGCCATGCCGGCCAGTCCTGGCCTCGGCGGACGCCCAAGCAGCAGGCGAGCAGACCAAGAAGACCTGAGCGCGTCGGGACATCCGACGTCACGAGATTCGCGCCGAACAGGTTCACCCCCGCCCAGGACTGGGCTGGGCCTGCCAGTCGCAGCAGGAGGGACTTCGCGCTCATGCGATGGCCTCGTGGAAGACCCAGCTCACGACATGGTCGATCAAGCCGGAAAGGTTGGTCGCTTCGGCTCGCGCGGCCTCGCCGTCTACACCTTGAGTGCCTGCGAGCGTGGCACGACCGAAGTTCGCCCCGTCGAAGTCGAGTGCGGCTGCTCGCTGCCCGTAGAGCCTCGCGATGGATGTGCCCGAGTACCCGCCGTCCTTGCCGAGCGCGATGGGCTGGTCGAAGCCGTAAGCGGTGCGGTACCGCTGCTCTTCCGCCAGGACGAGCACAGGCATGTCGGTACCGCCGGTCCCGGTGGACTGCTTCTTGCCGCTCGGCACACCGTAGATCAGGGCACGTACGAGCGCGGCAACACGTTCGTGGGCCTGATCGTCGTCGGCAGGCTTCGACCAGGATCGGTGCAGCTGCGCGCGGTCGATGGTCACGGTGCGGTAGTAGACACCCGACGTGTAGGCGGCCGTGTCGAGGTAGGCAGCGCCAGCGTTTCCGGCGTCGTAGATGGCACCGAGATCGTCCACGGTCGTGAAGTAGTCGTTGACCAGAGAGATCGGATGGGTGGTCGTGGCAGGCGACACAGCGACAGCCGACACGGTCTGCCGGTCGGCGGCGGCGGCGAACATACGGCCGAAGGCGGCGATGGCGAGCGAGCCGGTGGTGCGGTCCTGACCGATCGGAGCCGGGGCTGCTTTCGTCGCGACACCGGCCTCTATGTCGTTGATGACGGTAGTGGCGATCTGGTTGATCTCATCCTCGGACAGCCAGGTCGAGGTGTCCTTGGTCTCTACGACCTCTTCGCCTTCCTTGGCTTCGGCCTTCTTCTTCTCAGCCTTCTCGGCTGATGCGGTCAGCGCACCGATAAGGACATTGGCGCGCTTGACAACATCTTTCCTAGCGGTGTCATCGCCGAGCTCGGGTCGCAGAGCAGCCACGCGGGAGGCTACCTCCTGTGCCAGCCACTTCGCTGAGCGCAGCGAGATGTCGTGCGAGTCGTCCTCGTAGACCTTGCGCGCGGCGCGCTTGAGGGACTGGGATGAGAGCATCCCACGGTTGGCCCCGCCCTGGACCAGCGACTTGGGCATCCCGCGGTCGTCGCGGTTGAGGTTGTGCAACGGCAGTGCGTTGAGGATGTGCAGGGTCAGGTAGTTGTAGCTGGGCATGGGTTCAGTCCTTCGTGGTCGAATCGGTCGGGGTCGGCCTGGCTGGCCTGGGTGTGAAGAAGTCGCGCACCACACGGTTGCGCACCTCGATCGAGGCGTCGGTGACCCCGTTACCCCAGTAGAAGAGCAGCCGGGTCAGGTTGTAGAAGTTCATCGGGACGCGGTGCGTGCCGCAGTAGCCGACGAGCCCATCGATGGCCTGCACAGCGGCATCAAAGTCGTAGGACGGCAGGGCGAGGACGCGACGGGTGATCGTCCCGGTGGTGTCAGCGTCCGGGTACTTGCCGTTGAGCCTGTAGAACAGTTCGCGCAGCGACCCGCCGAACGTCGTGTCGCCGCTGTGAGGGGCATCGAGGTTGCCAGCGATGATCCCGACAGCCCGGAGCAGGACCTTCTCCGTGTGCGGGTCTGCGTCAGTGAATGTGGCGACGTAGGGCAGTGCGTAACGTTCGGTCAGCGGGACGATGCCGCGACGCAGGTCGGCCAAGGCGCCGCGGTCGTCCCGTCTGCGACGTTCAAGTGCGACGGCGACTGCTCCCCGCCAAGGTTCGGGCCGTGGGGTGGTCTCGGTCATGCGATGTCCTCTTTGGGTGCAGGTGCGATGTGGAAGAGGGCGGACAGTAGGCTCGCGCGCGAATTTTCGATGTTGAACATCCTGTCTGTGGAGTGGAGCGGGGTGGTCACGATGTCGTAGATATCGATCGCTGCGTCACGCATGGCCTGGAGCACGGACATGGCATCCGCGTCATCGCCGCGTGAAACAGCGTTGATGAAGTTCGATATAACCTTGTTGCAGCGCGACCAGAACAGATGTTCCGCCCGAACAGATAGGGACTTGCGCATTGCTTTCGACTGATTCCCTTCCTTGGGGCTGCGGGCTGGTCCGTCAGGCTTCTCCAACTCGTAACGCAGAGCGCCAAGAATGCCGTTGCGTCGCTGTTTATCAGTCCTACCGTTGTCCACGACGCTCTCGTAGAGCTCGTTTATCGTCTCCCAGGTCTCGCTGTCGAGGTCGTAGGCGGACGGGTCGAACCCGAACCAGTGAGCCGATTCGAAAGAGGAGACCATTCCTTTCATCCCGACTTTGGTGACGAACACGTCCATCACCCAATCGCCGCTGCTGACATCTCCCCACAGAACGCGATCTTCGATCTTTTTCGACACGTAGCCTGCGCCGAGAGTCGAGTACCAGTCGTGTAAACGGACTAGTGTGGCGGCGCCAGGGTCGAACTTCGACAGGTTCTCCTTCTTGCCAGTTGTACCAGTAGAGTAGAATCGAGCGAAGTCTCTCTCCCGCAGCGAGGTTGCCTGCTTCTCGTCAGCGCCCTTGTCCGTCTGGGTCTGCTTGGTGGTTCGCAGCCCAGAGAATCCCCATCGGGAGATCCCCGTGCATACACCTGTGGGTGAGTCGCTCGCCCCGTCCCACGTCAGCAGGCAGGCGTTGTGGGAGTAGGTGGATGACCAGAGTGCGCTGGGCGAACCGCTGGCCAAGCATGGAGCTGCCCGCGTGCGGTCGAGAAAAGAGGGCAGGTGAGGTTCGATCACCCACGACAGCAGAAGGTTGGCGAGCAAGGTGGAGAGCAGGTTGTCGACATGCTTCCAGTAGAATTGTGCATCGTTCCCGACTCGTACTCCGAGCGACCGGTTGGACGACGTCCCGATATCAGAGTTGAGCGTTGCTTTTGGGCTGCCGAGGGAGCCGAACCAATAGGTGAGTAACAGCGGGACGACATCTTCTGCTGGCAACGCAGAGTCGACGCGAGATCTGTCGCGGCGCCACCATAGTTTCGAGGTGTCCTTCGGCGGCGTTTCTGGGCGCAGTTTTTCATCGACGTCTTTGGCGGTTCCAATATCCCATTCTTCCCAGTCTCGGCGCCACTCTTGGAAGAAAGGCTTGGTCGAGTGGTCGAGGAAGAGAGTGTCGCGGTGGCGTTCGAGCACTGCGTCGGTTGCGGCGGCCAGCGTGCCGTCGTCGAGGTCGTCCGCCGTGTTAAGGATGTCGGTCACCCCAGCCTCACGACACACCAGCGCCATGAAGGCGACGAGAGTGCGCATGAGAGCCATCTGTTCGATCGGTGACGAGCAGTCGAGCGCCTTGGCGTGGCGTGCGCCGGAGAGGACTCGGCGGAGTGTCCACGTCTCGTGGTTGCCGTCGCTGGTGGTCACCGGCACCCAGGCGAGATCGGCGACGTTCAGGTGAGGCTCTCGGGCGGTCGTGTCGGTCATACGTCCTCCTTGGCAGGACAGCGGATAAGGCCGGAGCCCTCGTCGTACTTCAGGCCGTCGAGCCAGGAGACGTCGACGGGCAGATAACCGGTGAGCATCGACGACCGTGGCTCCCACGTGCCGCCGCAGCACTCAGCTATCGTTCTGGCGTGAGCTGCGTCGAGCAACCGCATCACGACGCCGCTGGCCGGGACTGTAGCCCCGACAGCGTCACGCAGCTCACCAGGGTCGTAGGTCTGCACGAGTGACCTGACCGACTGGGTGTAGGCACCGTGAGTGGCACCGGTCTGGTCGATGATCAGGAAGGTTCGTGAGGCGTAGTCGGTGAAGCGTGTCGCAGTATCGTTGTCTTCGCTGCGTTCTGTCATATGGACCAGATACCTATACCTCGGGTCGGCGAGGTATCCTTTCCAACCGTCCGTCGGGCGCAGCCCGATGCTGACCTCGGTGGACGCGCGGAGTCGCTTGTCCACCCAGTGCAGAAACTCCTTCGTCTCGGCATCCGGTTCGTCTTGCATGTCGAGGTTCGCAACCACCTCGTTGACAGACAGGCTGGCGTTGTCTACGAAGCCTTGTACGTCCTCGGGGACGCGGATCGCTTCGGTCTCGCATACAACGCTGTAGGTCTTGCGGATCTCGGCAAGCAGGTAGGGCGTCTGGCTGCGGTGGGCCAGGTCGTCTGTCTCGGAGTCGATGGTGGAGTGGACGACGAGCACCCGCTCGCCGCAGTCTGGTAAGCGCGTGGCTCGCTGGTCGTCGTCCCCGCGCCACAGGCGGCCTGCGCGCTGGATGAGCGATGCGGCAGGGGCCAGGTCGGAGCACATGAGGTCGAAGTCGACATCGAGAGACGCCTCGATGACCTGAGTTCCGATCACGATCATCCCCCCGGTCGAGCCTGCCCCCGTGGCAGCCTTGGCCTCGAGTTCCTTGGCGCGGTCCTCGCGGTGCTTCGCGGTCATGCGGGAGTGCAGCACCATCACCGGAAACCCCGCTGTGCTCAGAGCGATGCCGATCTCCTGGGCGCGGCCGACCGTGTTGACGACAACGGCGATGCGCGCCTCGGGGTAGGTCTCGTGCATCCGGCTCGCCCACTCGATGTGGTGTGCGGTGGCATCGGCGCTCGCATGGTGGTCGATACCGAGGGTGTACGACAACCGCGGGGAGCCGGTCTGGACGTGTGTCACCGAGCCGTCAGGCAGTGGGATGTCCCCAGGTGGGACCACCGTGGTGACGGCGGGGAACTGGGCGTCGGCCTTCTCGATGGCGGGCACCGCCGGGTTGTAGGCCGACGTGAACAGGTTGCGTTGCCAGGTCGGCATCGTCGCCGACAAGAGCGTGACGCGGGTGCGGGTAGCACCCCACCACGCGAGCAGGTCAGCGAGCAGCACCGACTGGTAGTGGTCGAAGGTGTGTACCTCGTCCAGCACGACGTGACGGTTGGCGACCGCGAGCAGGCGCAGCGCGGTCCACTTCTGCCGCAAGGCTCCAGCCAGCACCTGGTCGACGGTGGAGACAGCGATGGGCGCGAGGATCTTCTTCTTCGCAGACCCCAACCAGGCGGTCGGCGTCAGGCCACCTCTGTCGGCGTCGTCTATCAGGACTTGGCTCTCGTCGGTCTCGGTCCAGTCGGCGTAGAACGTGTCGATACGGGCTGTGCCGTGAGCGAGCGCCCCCTTGTTCCCGGTGGTCTCATACGCCCTCTCCACACGTCGCATCACCGAGGTGGCGGTCGCACGGGTCGGCAGGGCAAACGTCAGAGGTGATCCGGTCGCCTCGTTGCGCAACAGCGCGGCCTCGGTCTTGCCGTCGCCGGTCGGGTAGGTCACGAGCATCAGCCCACGTCCCGCCCCGCACTCGGGGCGCTGTACGTCTCGCTGAAGCGGAGACGGGGTGGCGTAGTGCTTGCCGAGGATGGCACGGGTCGGGTCGGCGATCTTCTCGTAGATGCCCACGGTGTTCTCGACGAACCCGTGGTCGTGCGCCTCGCGCTCCTCAACATCGTGGTTGCGACCACGGAACCAGTCGTCACGGCGAGCGACCCAGGCAGCCGTGCTGGTGACCGTTCCGCCCATCGTGTCCAGCAGGCTGATGTCTTGTCTCACAGCATCCTCGTGGGAAGCCAGCCAGTCGGCGAGGATGACCAGCCCGGTCAGCACGATCACCGCGGCTGGTGCGTCGTCGCCCGTCATGGACTGTGGAACAGCATCGAGTCCCAGAGCCTCCAGCACAGCCTCTGCGTGGATGCCCTGCTGATCGGCCCAAGGACCGGCGCACATCTTGGCGACCTGCTTGTACCTGGACCTGGATCCCTCGTGAGCGTGCCAGCGTCCGTGGTGACCGCCGACGACGGTCGCAGCAAAGGCATCGACGGCCTTCTCGCACATCGTCGGCACCGTGCCGTCGTGCAGCCAGGACAGCGAGACATACTCGTGTCGTCGGACCTGGTCCGAGTCGAGCATCTGCGGCACGGGATAGCCAGCAGACTTCAGGTCAGTGGCAACCTGGGATCCCCACGTGGCCCGTGGGTTGAACGCCTGGGTCTGGAAGACAGGGTTGATCTTCCCGACATCATGCAACCCGGCGATCGCCATCACGATCCGCCTGGTGAGCGACCTGTTCCCCGGGGCGATGGTGCCGACGAGCAGGTCGCGCAGCCCAGGCCTCAGCCACACGTCCCACAAGACTCCTGCGCACGCAGCGGTCGACAACATGTGGCACAGGACGGGCAGCGGTCTGGTAGCACCCTCTCGCTTGCCCCACAAGCCCAGGTCGGGGTCGTTCGCCTCACCGTCTCGTGCCATGAGTGTGACGATAGTGGCGGCCTCTGACACCTGACAGCACGCTACGCCGGTAAGGCATCGATCATGGTTGTGCGTGGGTACCTCACTCGCCCACAGTTCAGGCGAGGCTATCGAGGGTCGTAGGGATGTCGCGGCGCATGTGAAGCACCCGCCAGACCTCGACCTCGTCGTGTCGTTCGACGTAGAAGACGGAGAACGGGAAGCCCTCGACCGGCCAGGTGCGCAGACCGTCGATGCCCAACGCTTCGCCGTGACGCCGCGACCCGATCGCCGGGTGTTCGGCGATGGTCGTGCAGGCCTTCTCCAGGGCGTCGACCAGACCGTAGGCTGCCGCCTCTGTGCCCTGGTCCACGTAGTGGTCGAGGGTGTCGGTCACGTCGTGGAGCGCGTTGTCGCGCACACGGAGCGGGAGCGGGCTCACGTCTTCGTCGCGCTCGCAGTCCGCACGCGTTCGCGCAGCTCCTCGAAGTGCTCGGAGGTCACCGGTCCGGTCAGTGGCGATGCCGCGCCCTCCAGCAGCAGGTCACGCAGCCGTGTCCGGTCGCGCTCCCGGCGGATCAGCGCGCGGACGTACTCGCTGGACGAGCTGTAGCCGTCGGCGTCCACCCGCTCGTCGACGAAGTCCTTCAGGCTCTCGGGGAGCGAGACGTTCATCGTGGTGGCCATGGCACCAGGGCAGGGCGCTTGGCAATCCTTGCCAAGAGCTGCCAAGCGCCTCTGAGGCGACGACTTGGCCCGACCGCTTCTGATCGCTCAAGCAGGATGGCGGTTCTTCTCGGAGTGAGGTCGTGGTGGGGGGCGTGGGGGAGGGGTAGGTTCGGACGCGGACCGTCCGACGACGACGCCGGGCGGTGGGCTGTTCGACCATCGATCCATCTCTGAGGAGCGTCTCGTGTCCAAGACCCCTGCTGTTGTCACTGTCACCGGTGCTGCTGGCCAGATCGGTTACGCCCTGCTGTTCCGGATCGCGTCGGGGCAGCTGCTCGGCCCGGACCAGCCGGTGCGGCTGCGGCTGCTGGAGATCCCGCCGGCCCTCAAGGCGGCCGAGGGTGTCGCTATGGAGCTCGCCGACTCCGCCTTCCCGCTGCTGGACGGGGTGGACATCACCGACGACGCGACCAAGGCGTTCGACGGCGTGAACGTGGCGCTGCTGGTCGGGGCCCGTCCGCGCACCGCCGGTATGGAGCGGGGCGACCTGCTGGAGGCCAACGGCGGCATCTTCGGGCCGCAGGGGCGGGCGATCAACGCCGGTGCGGCCGACGACGTGCGCGTGCTCGTGGTCGGGAACCCGGCCAACACCAACGCGCTCATCGCCTCCGCGAACGCCCCCGACGTGCCGGCCGAGCGGTTCACCGCGATGACCCGCCTGGACCACAACCGGGCCATGGCGCAGGTGCGCGAGAAGACCGGCGCGGCGCTGACCGACATCAAGAAGCTCACCATCTGGGGCAACCACTCCGCCACCCAGTACCCCGACCTGACCCACGCGACCATCGGCGGCAAGCCGGCGCTCGAGGTCGTCGCGGACGACCAGTGGGCCAAGGAGACCTTCATCCCCGTGGTCGCCAAGCGTGGCGCTCAGATCATCGAGGTGCGTGGGGCGTCGTCGGCCGCGTCGGCCGCGTCCTCCGCGGTCGACCACATCTACTCCTGGGCGCTGGGCACCCCGGCGGGCGACTGGACCTCGGCCGCTGTCGTCTCGCACGGCGAGTACGGCGTGCCCGAGGGTCTGATCTCGTCCTTCCCGGCCACCTCGACCGGTGGCGACTGGCAGATCGTGGAGGGCCTGGAGATCGACGCGTTCTCCCGCGCCAAGATCGACGCCTCCGTGGCCGAGCTGGCCGAGGAGCGCGACGCCGTGAGGGCCCTCGGTCTGATCTGAGCCACCCGATCCGATCGGCCTGGTCTGAGCCGAGACCTCACGGACACGACGTGAAGGTCCCGATCCGAGTCCGCCCGGGTGCCTCGCGCACCCGGGCGGCCGGCGTCTACGGCGACCGGCTGGTGGTCGCGGTGTCCGCACGTGCCGTCGACGGGGCCGCGACGGAGGCCGCCCTGACAGCTCTGGCCGATGCTCTCGGCGTGCGCCGCCGTCACGTCCGGCTGCTCTCCGGCGCGACCAGCCGGGACAAGCTGGTCGAGATCGACGTCGACGCCGCCGACGGCCTGGCTGCCCGGCTGGACGCCCTCAAGAAGGCGTGAGGGAAGGTCAGCGGAAGACGACGGTGCGGTGGCCGTCAAGGAGCACCCGGTGCTCAGCGTGCCAGCGCACCGCCCGGGCGAGGGTGCGGCGCTCGACGTCTTGGCCGAGCCGCACCAGGTCGGTCACCGCGCGGGTGTGGTCGACGCGCTCGACGTCCTGCTCGATGATCGGGCCCTCGTCCAGCTCGGCGGTCACGTAGTGCGCGGTGGCGCCGATCAGCTTGACCCCGCGGTCGTGGGCCTGGGCGTAGGGGCGGGCACCCTTGAAGCTGGGCAAGAACGAGTGGTGGATGTTGATCGCCCGCCCGGTCAGCGTGCGGCACAGGTCGGGGGAGAGCACCTGCATGTAGCGGGCGAGCACCACCAGCTCGATGCCCAGGTTCTCGGCCAGCTCTAGGAGTGCCGCCTCGGCCTCCGGCTTGGTGCTCGGCGTGACCGGGATGTGGTGGAAGTCGATGCCGTAGAACCTGGCCATCGGTTCCAGCACCGTGTGGTTGGACACCACGGCGACGATGTCGATCGGCAACGCCTCTTCCCGGGTGCGGAAGGCCAGGTCGTTCAGACAGTGCGCGGCGGTGGAGACCATGACCAGGGTGCGCAGCGGGCGGCCCGCGACGTCGAGCCGCCACGACATCGAGAATCGCTGAGCGGTGGCCGCCAGCGCCTCACGCAGCGCGGCAGCGGACGCCGGTGCGGTGAGGTGCACCCGCATGAAGAACAGACCCGTGTCGGCGTCGCCGAACTGCTGCGACTCGATGATGTTCGACCTCAGGTCGGCCAGCGTGCTGGCCACCGCGGCGACGATGCCGGGCCGGTCGGGGCAGGAGAGGGTCAGCACCAGCTCGCCAACGGCAGGAGCGTCGTGGGCGGGGCTGTGCTGAGGTGTCGCGACGGTGGGCACGGTCTTCGAGGCTAGTGCGCTCTGCCTCGACCGACGAGCGGACAGGGCAGCCGCGCGGAGGCCGCGCTCCGCCGGGCGCCGATCTCGCACACCACGAGGGGATCAGGTCGCAGACGCCGTCGCGGCGAAGGGCTCGCGCACGAGACGAGGGACAGGCGTCCGCTCTCCACAGACACGAGCGCCGAAGCTTGGTGTGCGACACGGCGAGGTCCCGCGTCGACGCCTGCGACGATGGTGGCCATGACGTCCGCCGACATCGAGGTCCGTACCGTCACCGTTGCCGACGCCGGTGAGCTGTTCACCCTGCGCCGTGCCGCCTTCGTGACGGAGGCTCAGCAGTACGACGACCCGCACATCCCGCCGCTCACCCAGACGTTCGACGAGCTGAAGGAAGACCTCGCGCGTCCGGACGTGGTGACGCTCGGCGCCTGGGTCGGGTCGCGGCTCGCCGGGTCGATCCGGGTGCTGCTCGAGGACGGCAAGGCCACGCTCGGCCGGTTCGCCGTCGCTCCCGATCTCCAGGGCAAGGGCATCGGGTCGCGGCTCCTGGTGGAGATCGTGCCGCGCCTGCCCGAAGGCACCAAGGAGGTCTGGGTGTTCACCGGCCGGGACTCGGTGCAGAACATCGCCTTCTACGCCAGCAAGGGCTACGAGCACCAGCACGACCAGAGCGTCGGCGACCTCACCTACGCCTACCTGCGCCGGATGCTGGGCGAGGAGCCCGACCCGGCGTGAGAGACAGAACGGGTCGCGCCGGTTGCTAGGCTGAGGCCTGTCGCGACTGGCGCGTCGTGGGCACCCCTCGTGGGTGGGCCACGTACAGGGTGGGTCACCACCGGGGAGCGACGCGAGGCAGCAGAACCACGGGTCGGACGCCTGGGCCCAGGTCACACCACCTGACCGCGCGCGGTCGCCTTGACGCCAGGAGGCTCCTGCATGATCGACGACCTGATGAACCAGGGCATCGAGACCCTCGATCCCCAGATCGCCGCCGTCCTCGACGGTGAGCTGGCCCGGCAGCAGCAGACGCTGGAGATGATCGCCAGCGAGAACTTCGTGCCCCGTGCTGTGCTCCAGGCGCAGGGCTCGGTGCTGACCAACAAGTACGCCGAGGGGTACCCCGGCCGGCGGTACTACGGCGGCTGCGAGGTGGTCGACGTCGCCGAGACGATCGCCATCGAGCGTGCCAAGGAGCTGTTCGGGGCGCAGTTCGCCAACGTCCAGCCGCACTCGGGCGCGACCGCCAACGCCGCCGTGCTGCACGCGATCGCCCGTCCTGGCGACACGGTGCTCGGCCTGGCGCTGGACCAGGGCGGGCACCTGACCCACGGCATGAAGATCAACTTCTCCGGGCGGCTGTACGACATCGTCGCCTACGGGGTGGACCCGTCCACGTCGCTGGTCGACATGGACCAGGTGCGGGCGCTCGCTCACGAGCACAAGCCCAAGGTCATCATCGCCGGGTGGTCCGCGTACCCGCGGCAGCTGGACTTCGCGGCGTTCCGCGAGATCGCCGACGAGGTCGGCGCCTACCTGTGGGTCGACATGGCTCACTTCGCCGGGCTGGTCGCCGCCGGGCTGCACCCCTCGCCGGTGCCGCACGCGCACGTGGTCTCCTCGACGGTGCACAAGACGATCGGCGGCCCGCGCTCGGGGTTCATCCTCACCAACGACGCCGACCTGGCGAAGAAGATCAACTCGGCGGTGTTCCCCGGGCAGCAGGGCGGCCCGCTCATGCACGTGGTCGCGGCCAAGGCCGTCGCGTTCAAGATCGCCGGGACGCCTCAGTTCCGCGACCGTCAGGAGCGCACCGTGCGGGGGGCCCAGATCCTCGCTGAGCGGCTGACCGCGCCGGACGTCGCGGCGGCCGGGATCGCCGTGCGGTCTGGCGGTACCGACGTGCACCTGGTGCTGGTCGACCTGCGTGACGCGGCCATCGACGGCAAGCAGGCTGAAGACCTGCTGCACGAGTGCGGCATCACGGTGAACCGCAACGCGGTGCCGAACGACCCCCGCCCGCCGATGGTTACCTCCGGGCTGCGCATCGGCACCCCCGCGCTGGCCACGCGTGGCTTCGGTGACGAGCAGTTCACCGAGGTCGCCGACGTCATCGCCACCGCGCTCGTCGCTGGCGAGGCCGCCGACGTCGCCGCGCTGAGCGCCCGCACCGCGAAGCTCGCCGCGGGCTTCCCGCTCTACGAGGGCTTGAGGCAGTTCTGATGAGCGCGCAGCTGTTGGACGGCAAGGCCACCGCCGCCACCATCAAGTCCGAGCTCGCCATCAGGCTCGCCGCCCTGGCCGACGCCGGGGTGCGCCCCGGCCTGGGCACGCTGCTCGTCGGGGACGACCCAGGTTCCCAGCTCTACGTCGCCGGCAAGCACCGCGACTGCGCCGAGGTGGGCCTGGCCTCGATCCGTGAGGACCTGCCCGCCGACGCCACCCAGGGCGAGATCGAGGCGGCGGTGCACCGGCTCAACGAGAACCCCGACTGCACAGGGTTCATCGTCCAGCTGCCGCTGCCGAAGGGCATCGACACCCAGCGCGTGCTCGAGCTGATCGACCCCGCGAAGGACGCCGACGGCCTGCACCCCACCAACCTGGGCCGCCTGGTGCTGCGGGTCAACGAGCCGGTCACCACACCGCTGCCGTGCACCCCGCGCGGCATCGTCGAGCTGTTGGACCGGTACGGGATCGACCTGCGCGGCAAGGACGTCACCGTCGTGGGTCGAGGCGTGACCGTCGGGCGCTCCATCGGCCTGCTGCTCACCCGTCGGCAGATCAACGCCACCGTGACCCTCACCCACACCGGCACCCGCGACCTGGCCGCTCACACCCGCGCCGCCGACGTGGTGATCGCCGCCGCAGGGGTGCCCGGCATCGTCACCGCCGACATGGTCAAGCCTGGCGCCGTGGTGATCGACGTCGGGGTCTCCCGCGTGACCGACCCCGACACCGGCAAGTCCCGTGTCGCCGGTGACGTGGACCCCGGCGTGCGCGACGTCGCCGCCTGGGTGTCGCCCAACCCGGGCGGCGTCGGCCCGATGACCAGGGCGATGCTGCTGGCCAACGTCGTGGAGACCGCCGAGCGCGCCGTCGCCTGACGGAGGGTGCTCGACAGCGAAGAGTGCTGGGTGCCATGCGCCCAGATGTCGGTGTGACCTGGTGTTTCGCATGCCTGGACTCGTCGTCGACGGGTGCGGGCGGTCGCTCATCAGGGAGAGCTCTCGGTGTGCTCAGAGGGAGACCCTTGCGCTCTTCTGGGTGATCTGCCGTTGCGGAAAAGCCGTTGGTGGCATGACCCAGCGCTGACGTCGACCCGCTCGGATGCTGATAAGCCTCTTGACTTCCTCTGGTGAGCCCGTGTAGAAATCAGGGAAGCTCGTAGAGGCGACTGACGTAACAGCTGGCGGCAGTTGGCCATGGCAATCAGCAGGTCGATCGACATCGTCGTGATTCCTGTGTGTTCAAGCACGCCGTCATGTCGCGCATCGTGACATGCGATGATGAGTGAGAGCGGAAAAGTCATGCCAATGCTAGACCAGCACGTGCTCGAGGCATTCCGGAGCTACTCTAGCCCGGACCTGCGCCCCACGGTGAGCCTGGACAGCCACCTTCAGAAGGATCTCGGCCTGAGCTCCTACGACTACATGTCGCTCCTCGATCAGCTCGAGTCGCAGATGCAGGTCCAGATCGACATCTCGTCCCTCATGCACGCCCAGACGGTCGCGGACGTCGTCGCTGCGCTCGAGCAGGTCTACGACGGTGCCGTGGAGGGATCGCCATGACCTTCCCTGACGCGTCTGCCCTGGAGACTCTCGACTCGGTCCCGAGGCTTCTCGACGACGCCGTCCGCCGTCGAGGTGCGAGCACGGCGTTCCGGATCGGCGGTGCGGGCACGTCAGCCCGGGTCGGCGGTGAGAGCCGGTCGGTCTCGTACGTCGAGCTGCGCCGGTACGTCCACGCGATGGTCCGGCTTCTCGACGACATGCTCGCCGGCGACACGAGCTCGGGCGACACGAACCTGGGTGGAGCGTCACCGGAGGCCGCTCAGCCCCAGAGCGTCGGCATCGTCGGGGCCACCTCCTACCCGTGGGTCCTGTCTTTCCTCGGGCTCGCCTGCTCGGGGAGGGTCGCCGTCCCTGTCGACGGCCAGCTCGCCCCGGCCACCGTCGCGGCGATGCTGGACCGCGCCGGCGCTCGCGTCGTGCTCGTGGACGACCCGACGCTGGCCGTCAGCCTGGCCGAGGTTGGGATCAAGACCTTGGACCTGGGGCAGGTCGCAGCCGCAGCGGAGGCCTCCGCCGACGGCGCGGACCGGGACCTGGCCGACCTGGGCCGGGTGAGCCCGGACGGCCTCGCGCTGAAGATCTTCACCTCGGGCACCGCCGGCACCGCCAAGCTGGTGCACCTGAGCCACGACAACATCGTGAGCAACGCCGCCGGCTGTGCCGACCTCGTCCGCAGCATCGGGGACGACCTCGTCACCATCGCCGTCCTGCCGCTGCACCACCTGTACGGGCTGAACACCTCGGTGATGAGCGCCCTGCTGGTGGGGGCGACGGTGTGCTTCGGGGACGGTCCGCACCGTTTCGCCCGGGACATCACCGCGTTCAGCCCGAACATCCTGGTCGTCGTGCCCATGGTGGTGGTCGCGCTCCACCGGGCGATCTGGCGCGAGGCCGAGCGGACCGGGCGGGCCGCGTCGCTGCGCCGGGCGATCAAGGTCAGCAACCTCCTGCGCAAGCTGGGGATCGACGTCCGACGCCGGTTGTTCCGCAGCGTGCACGACTCGTTCGGGGGCAGGCTGCGCACGATCGTCTCGGGCGGCGCCTACCTCAGCCCCGAGCACATCACCGGGTTCGACGACCTGGGCCTCGAGGTCCTGGTGGGCTATGGGATCACCGAGTGCTCCCCGCTCGTCGCGGCGAACGTGCCGGGTGCCAAGCGGCTGGGCACGGTGGGCAAGGCCGCCACCGGGGTGGAGGTCCGGATCATCGACGACGAGGTCTGCGTGCGCGGCCGGAGCGTCATGGTCGGCTACGACCGTCTCGAGGACACCCAGGCGGCGTTCGTCGACGGCTGGTTCCGGACGGGCGACAAGGGGAGCCTCGACGCGCGCGGCTGGTTGACGATCACCGGGCGGCTGAAGTCGTTGATCATCCTCTCCGACGGGAACAACGTCGACCCCGAAGAGGTCGAGCAGGTTCTGCAGGACCACCCGTTCGTCGACTCGCTCTTGGTGAGGGGCCACCACGAGCCGGACCGTGAGGGAATCATGGCCCTCGTCTACCCGTCGTCGGAGGCTGAGGGGCTGGGCCCCGACGAGATATCGGCCCGGATCGACGCGCTGGTCGATGAATACAACCGGACCGTCCCGGTGTTCCGGCGCGTCTTCTGGACCACGGTGGTCGACGAGCCGTTCGAGCGGACGAGCCTGGGCAAGGTCAAACGGTATCTCTATGCCGAGGGCAGGGCTGAGGGGCTGAGCGTGTCATGAGTGTCGTCTCGACATATCCAGCACGTTTTTTCCAGCGCAATCTCTATCTTCGCTCTCAGGCGTTCCCGGACGATCCTTCCGCCGACCTGGCCTTCGCGTTCCGCATCACCGGTGACGCGGACTGGGAGCGTCTCCTGCTGTGTGCCCGCACAGCGGTGGCGGCCAGCCCTGGGCTGCGCACACGCTTCGAGGTCCGGGGCGGGCGCCTGGTCGCGGTGGTCGCCGACGAGGTGCCGTCGTCGGCGACCGTCGAGGTGACCGACGACGACCCGGTGCGGGTCGCGGTGGGCGCGTTGTCCCGGGCGCTGGACGCCGGGCCGGTCGACCCGGACGGACCGAGCCTGTTCGAGGTCTCCCTGTTCGTGGGGACGTCGCAGGTCGTGGGGACGTCGCAGAGGGTCCCTACCGCTTGCCTGACCCTGCGTGCGGCGCACCTGGTCGGTGACGCGATCTCCTTCGCCTCGGTGCTCGGCTGCGTCAGCGACCTGTACGCGGCGCCGGAGGCGGACTGGCCGAGCATCGTCGCACCGCTCGCGGAGCACCCCGGGTCGACCCCGGCGGTGCCCGTGCTGCGTCGTGGGCGAGACGCCTACCAGACGATGCTGGGAGCGCCGGACAGCCTCAGCCACCCCGCGCTGTCCCGGCCGGGCAGCCACCGGATCGACGGCGCGCACCACGAGCTGCTCGTCGAGGGGCCGCGCGCGCAGCGTCTGCGGGGCTCGGAGGTCGCGCAGACCTTCGGCGCCCCGACCGCGTTCTTCACCGCCTACGCGGCGACCCTCCAGCGGCTCGCCGGCACCAGGGAGGTCACGCTCGGTGTGCCGGTGGCCAACCGGAGCCGGCCGGCGGTCCGTGCGGTCGGTTGCTACGTCAACACGCTGCTGCTGCCGCTGACCCTCGACCGGTCGGACACCTGGCTGACCGTGGCCGGACGGGTGCAGGCCGGGACACGGCTGCTCATGGCGAACCAGGGGCTCGACCTGCTCGGCGACGACGCCGACATCGTCGGCCGCCGGGTCGAGCGGATCGACAACGCCGTCACGTTCTACGACCAGGGCCTAGGCCTGTCGCTCGCCGGGCTCACCGTCGAGGCGGTCCCCGTGCCACGCACCTGCGTGCAGTACCCGCTGGTGGTCACCGTCGAAGACCGTGGCCCGGCAGGGTTCCGGGTCGGCACCGCAGCCGCGTCGTACCTGGCCGCTGCCGATCCCGCGGCGATCTTCGACGAGGCGTTGGAGTCGCTGGTCGCCCAGCCGTCCGGAGGCGTCGTCGGCCCGTCGGTCTTCGTCTCCGCGTGGGAGCGGCCCGAGGGTCGGGCTGGGTCTGCCCCGGATGCCACGGCTGTCCTGTCCGCTGCCGTCGTGGACGCCTCCGTGAGCCCCCCTGCCTCTGGGCCGACGTACCGCGACGTGATCGAGCGCATCTGGTCGGTGGCGGCGCGACAGCCCGACACCCAGGCGCTCGTCAGCACCTCGCCGGTCGGCTCTGAGCCTTCTGTCGACGTCGACACTGACTCTTCGGCCGGCCCGGTGCCTGCGGTCGCCCCAGGGCCCGCGACCGCGCCGTCAGAGCTGACCTACGGCGAGATGGTTCGGCAGGCTGAGGCCGTGGCCAGGGGGCTGGACGCCGCCGAGGCCACGAGGGCGGTGGTCATGGCGGTGCCCAAGAGCATCGACGCCGTGGTCACCGTGCTGGGGGTGCTGGCCTCCGGCCGGGCGTACGTCCCGGTGGACCCGGCAGGCCCGCCCGAACGGCTCCGGTCGGTGCTGACCCAGGTGGCCGAGGCCTTCGGAGGGCCGCCGACGATCGTCACCGCGGACGGGGCGCCGCTGGCAGGGTCGGTGAGCCGGAGCGTGACCGAGCTGGCCGAGCAGGCCCCGGCGGACGCTGTTGCCCAGCCCCGGCCCTACGACCCGCACGACCTGGCGTACATCATCTTCACCTCGGGCTCGACCGGGGCGCCCAAGGGCGTGATGATCGAACGGCACAACATCGTCGACCTCCTCGACGGCGCGGACGTTCATCTCCAGCTGGATCGTGGGCCGGCCGAGGTCTGGTGCCTCTTCCACTCGCTGGCCTTCGACTTCAGCGTGTGGGAGATGTTCGGCGCGCTCGCCCACGGACACACCCTGGTGGTGCCCTCACCTGACGACATCGCCAACCCCGAGGCTTTCGTCGCGCTGCTGACCGAGCAGCAGGTGACCGTGCTCAACCAGACCCCGTCGGCGTTCCGGCGCCTGCGGACCGCCCTGGTGCGCACCGGCGGCTCGCTCCCACAGGTGCGCTGGGCGATCTTCGGCGGGGAGGCCCTGTACCCGGCGGACGTCGCGGCGTGGCTCGACGCGGGCCTGGGCGAGCCGGCCTTCGTCAACATGTACGGCATCACCGAGACCACGGTCCACACCACGGTGCACCGGGTGACACCGGCCGACCTCGAACGTCCGCAGACCTCCGTCATCGGGCGGGCGCTGCCCGGCTGGGGGACGGTCGTGGTGGACGAGACGGGGCGCCGGTGCCCGCCAGGGATCCCCGGCGAGCTGCTGGTCACCGGGAACGGGCTGGCGCGCGGCTACCTCGGGCGGCCCGACCTGACCGGCGACCGGTTCCGCTGGCTCGCTGGTGACGGGTTCGACGGCGACCGGCTCGGTGGTGGCACCGGCCCGGTCCGGGCGTATCGCTCTGGTGACCGGGTCTGCCAGGTCGGTGACGAGCTCGTGTACCACGGTCGGATCGACAACCAGGTCCAGCTGCGAGGTTTTCGCATCGAGATGGGTGACGTCGCCGCGGGGCTGGAGTCGACCAGCGGGGTCCATGCCGCGGTGGTCCGTCCGGTGCGGACCGACGGGCGAGAGCCGTTCCTCGCGGCCTGGGTGGTGCCCACCACGGCCGAGACCACCGTCGAGGAGATCCGCACGGCGGCGGCCCAGGTGCTGCCCGACTACATGCTGCCGTCGCGGATCGTCTTCGTCGACCACATCCCGACGACCCAGAACGGGAAACCAGACATGGATGCGCTCACCCTGCCCCCGCTCGCGGACGTCACCGCCCCGTCGAGCTCCACGGCCGTCCAGATCGCCGCGATCTGGGAGCAGGTCATCGGGGCCGGTCCGGTCGGGGTGGACGACCGGTTCATGGACGTCGGCGGCACGTCGATGCACGTCATGGAGATCCACGACCTGCTCAGCGACCGGTTCGAGGTCGAGTGGCTGACCCTGGTGGACCTGTTCACCCACCCCACCCCCCAACAGCTGGCCGCCCGCATCGAGCAGGGTCAGCCGGCCATCCCCACCACGGCGCTCGCCAGAGAGGAGGCTGCACTGTGACGGCCGACCAGCAGATCGCCGTCGTCGGCATGGCGTGCCGGCTGCCCGGGGGGAACACCCCCGCAGAGCTGTGGGAGACGATCCGCAGCGGTGCGACCACGTTCGAGCAGGTCGACGCCGCCGAGTCTGAGTCTTGGGGCTGGGACCCTCGGCTGCTGGACCGGACAGACTTCGTCCCGGTGCGCTCGACGCTCACGGACCTCGACATGTTCGACGCCGAGGCCTTCGGGGTGTCTCCGCGCGAGGCGATCCTCATGGACCCCCAGCAGAGGATCTTCGTCGAGACGGTACGCGCCGCGCTGGACGACGCCGGCGTCGAGCTCCCGACCACGCTGCGGGTCGGGGTCTTCAGCTCGTGCACGGCGAGCAGCTACATCGCCGGGCCGCTGACCGATGCCGGTCTGTGGCACAGCCACGACCTGAGCTACAGCGCGCTGCTGGGCTGCGACAAGGACTTCCTGAGCTCGCGGGCGAGCTATCTGCTGGGCCTGACCGGCCCGTCTGTCGTGGTCCAGACCGCGTGCTCGAGCTCGCTGACGGCGGTCCACATGGCCCGGGTGTCGCTGCGGCAGGGGGAGTGCGACGTCGCCGTCGTCGGCGGTGCGTCGATCAGCCTGCCCTCCCTGGGCGGATACCTGGCCCCCGCGGAGTCGATCTTCAGCCCCGTGGGCGACTGTCGGCCGTTCGACGCGTCCGCCGCGGGCACGCTCAAGGCCAACGGGGTAGCGGCGATGGTGCTGGCACCTGTCGACCAGACCGACCCGGAGCGGGTGTACGCGGTCATCACCGGTTCGGCGGTCAACAACGACGGAGCAGACCGGGCGGGCTACTCGGCCCCGGGCGTGGCCGGGCAGACCGACGTGATCTCCCGGGCGCACGCCGAGGCCGAGGGGCAGGGCGGCCCGCTGAGGTACGTCGAGGCGCACGGCACGGGCACCAGGCTCGGTGACCCGATCGAGGCGATCGGTCTGAACCAAGGGCTCGCGCAGGTGCTCGAGCCGGACCACCCGGTGGCGATCGGGTCGCTCAAAGCCACGATGGGTCACCTGGACGCGGCCGCCGGGGTCGGTGGTCTCCTCAAGGCCTGTCTCGTGCTGCGGCACCGGACGATCCCGCCGCTGGCCGGGTTCACCGAGCCCAACCCGCTGCTCGACCTCGGTCGGCTGACGGTCCCGACGAGCCCCGAGCCGGTCATCGGACCGATGAGCGTCGGGGTGTCGTCGTTCGGGATGGGCGGGGCCAACGCCCATGTCGTCCTCACCGGCGGCACGTCGGCCGAGCCTCGGCCGCGCCCGCCGGTGCGTTCGTTCACCCAGACCAGGTACTGGCCGACCAGCAGCGCCGCCGCGGTCGAGCAGGCAGCGCCGTCCGACGACGCGACCGACGCCACGACCGGCAGCGAAGGCGCCGGGCTGGGCGTGTTCACCGTGGACCGGGTGCTGGAGATGACCCGTGAGGCGTTCCTGGACCCGACCATCGACGCCGACGACAGCCTCTTCGAGGTCGGTGACTCGTTCGCGGTGCTGGGCCTGCTGTCGGACCTGGAGACGGCCGGGGTCCGGCTGGAGTTCACCGAGGTCCAGCAGGCACCGACGCCCCGTCTGCTCGCCCAGCACCTGACCGAGCAGCGCTCGGCCTCGCAGCGCACCGCCGAGCCGCAGGTCCGGGAGGCACCAGGCGCGGCGCAGCCGCCAGCAGCAGCGGCGCGGCGCACCCCGGTCGCCACGGCGGTGTCGTTGTCCGAAGGGGTACCGAAGGTGTTCCTCATGCACCCGGCGGGCGGGACGACGGTGTGCTACCTCGACCTGGCCCGGCAGCTGCCGTACGGGGTGCGCGGGCTGAACTTCCCGACGTCGGCCCTCGGCCAGAACCTGAGTCTGCGCGACCTGGCCAGGGCCTACCTGCGCACGGTCAGAGCCGAGCAGCCGTCGGGCCCGTACTGGTTGGGCGGCTGGTCGCTCGGTGGGAACCTCGCCGCGGAGATGGCGCTCCAGCTGGCCGACGAGGGGGTGGACGACGTGGGCCTGCTCATGGTCGACTCGCACCCGCCTCACGCGTACGTCACCGGCCGGTGCACCGCCGAGGACTACCTGCGCAGCTTCCCCGTGCTGCTGCGCCAGCTGTTCCCCGGCATCACGTTCCGATCCGCCCCAGACGTGGCGAGCACCGTCCGAGAGGTGCTCGAGCTCGCCGTCATGCCACCTGGCCCGGCGCCGACCGTGGATCAGCTGGAGGAGTTCTACGCGATCTGGATCGACAACCACCGGGTGCTGAAAGGCTGGCTGCCCGACCAGCCGATCGGTTGCCCGACGGTCATCGTCGGGGCGACCGACCCGGAGGACCCGGAGGTGCTGCGCCGGCTCGGCATCACCGAGACCTCGGTCCACGAGTGGGAGCGGTACCTGAGCGTCGAGCCCCGGTACCTCACGGCGTCGGGCGACCACTACTCCGTCATCAGCCGTCCGGACGCGGTGCTGGTCATCGCGCAGGCCGTCACCAGCCTGGTCGGTGACGTCTGACGATGGGCACCACGACGAGGGCCTGTCTGAGGCGGGCAGCGTGAACGAGGACGACCGGCCTGGGAGCGGCGCTGTCGGGGCGCGCGGCCCGCGGCCGGGCTCGTCCCCTGTCGTGATGGTGCGTCGCGACTGGGACGAGGAGATCGACGGGGCGACGGTGCCGCGCACCGTGGTGGCCGCCCTGACCTCGCGGGACGCCGTGATCGAGGCGCGCGGTCTCACGAAGGTGTACCGCTCGGGAAACCAGCGGGTCGTGGCGCTGGACGGGGTCGACCTGGACATCGTCCACGGCGAGGTCACCGTGATCCTGGGGCCGTCCGGGTCGGGCAAGTCGACGATCCTCAACCTCCTGGGCGGGATGGACCGCCCGACCTCGGGCACGATCGTCTGCGCCGGGAGCACGGTGCACGACCTGTCTGACGCCGGGCTCACCAGGTACCGGCGCGACCAGGTCGGGTTCGTGTTCCAGCACTACAACCTCATCCCGACGTTGACCGCCGCCGAGAACGTCGGCATCGGCTCGGTCAGGCCCCGTCGTGCACGCCGCTTCGGTGCCGGGCGCACGTCCGAGGAACCCATGGACCCGCAGGCCTCCTTGGCCCAGCTCGGCCTGGGTGACCGTGGTGGCTCCTTCCCGTACGAGCTGTCGGGTGGCCAGATGCAGCGCGTGGCCATCGCCCGGGCGCTCGCGAAACGGCCAGCCCTGCTCCTCGCCGACGAGCCCACCGGGGCGCTGGACTCCCGGACCGGCGTGGAGGTCATGGACGCGCTGGTCGACGCCGCCCGGGATGCCGCCGTCGTCGTGGTGACCCACAACGAGGCCTTCGCGGAGATCGCTGACCAGGTCGTCGTCCTGCGCGACGGTCGAGTCGTCGGAGGCTGAGGGTGGCCCGAAGGAGGTCGTCCGGGTCGGGGCAGCCCTCGTCCCGGCCGCGCTACCAGCGGCGGATGGTCCTGGGGGACGTGAGGGCGTCGTGGACCCAGTTCGTCGCGGTCTTCGCCATGGCCTGCATGTCGGTGGCTGCCTACACCGGCCTCGAGGGCGCCTGGAACGGGTTGCGCACCAGCCTCGACGGCTTCGCGTCCGACGCGGCGCTCGCTGACATGTGGCTCACCGCGACAGACCTCACCACGGACGACGTGGCCCGGCTCGCGGCGATCCCCGGGGTGCGTGCGGTCGAGCCACGGACCCAGGTGCCCGCCCGGCTGGTCGTGGGGGAGCGCGAGGTGTGGCTCGACCTGACCGTGGTCGACCACCCGTCCTGGCAGGTCTCCCGGCCCCGTTCCGTGTCCGGTGACCCGCTGACCGTCCTCGGCACCGGCGTATGGCTCGACGACCGGCTGGCCGACGTGCACGGCCTCACCCTCGACGACCAGGTGTGGCTCGCCACCGCGGGCGGGCAGGGAGACTACGCGTTGTCCGGCACGGTGATGTCTCCCGACCGGGTCTACAACGTCCGCTCCCCGGACCTGACCATGCCCGACCCGGAGCGTTACGGGTACGGGTACATCACACCCACGGTGGTGGCCGAGCTGTTCGGCCCCGACCCGCTGCCCGCCACGGTCGCGCTGCTGCGCGTCGACGGGGACGTGCCCGAGGTCGAGCGGCAGGTCCGCGACCAGGTCGCCACCGCGCTGGTCGCGCTGGACGACCGGACCACCAAGCCGACGGTGGCGACGGCGTTCGACCGGGTGACGACGATCCGGAACCTGTCGCTGCTGTTCTCCGGCCTGTTCGTGCTGGTCGCCGTGCTGGCGATGTACACCTCGATCCGTCGGCTGGTCGACGCGCAGGCCAAGCAGATCGGCACGCTGCGCGCGCTGGGGTTCAGCCGTCGAGAGCTCGTCTGGCACTTCTCGGCCTTCGGGCTGGTCGCCGGGGCTGTCGGGGTGGTCGCGGGGCTGCTGGTCGCCCCTGCCCTGTCGTTGGCGGTGCTGCGCAGCCAGGAGCCGCAGTTCGACCTGCCTGAGTGGTCGATCGCCTACACGCCGTTCCCGCTGCTGGTCGCGCTCCTGGTGCTGGCCTCGTGCCTGGGCGGCGCCGCGCTGGCCGCCCGCTCGTGCACCCAGGGCGAACCGGCCGAGCTGCTCCGCCCCGGGGTGCCGATGACCAGCCGGGGGACCAAGAGCGGCTCGGGCGGGCTGTGGCGGAGGCTGTCGTACCCGTCGCGGTGGGCGGTGCGCGACGCCCTGGCCAACCCGGTGCGCATCTTCATGGGCGTGGCCGGCGTCGTCGGGTCGATGATGCTGCTGTACGCGGGGTTCGGGCTGCCCGACACGATCCGGGGCGAGGCCGACGCCAGCTACAGCGCCGAGCAGGCCCCGTACGCCGCCCGCGTCGACCTCGGCCTCGGCACCCCCCTCGAGGCCGTCGAGCACCTGCCGCTCGGCACGTCTCCCCAGCTGCTCATGCAGCTGTCGGTGCCCACGTCTGACGGCAACCGGACGACCGTCACCGTGCTCGGCCCCGGCGACCGTCTCCCGCTGACCAGCACCGACGGCGGCCGGCTGGGCCCGCGCGGTGTCTGGCTCACCCAGGCCGCCGCGGACCGGCTCGACCTGCGGCCGACGCAGTATGTCGGGCTGGTGCTGCCGCAAGGTCTCGGAGAGGTCCCGTTCCGCGTCGACGGCCTCAGCGACCGTTCCGCACCCCAGGGTCTGTTCGTCGACCAGGACACCTGGACCGCGGCGGGCCTGCCGTTCGTCCCGACGGCCGCGCTGGTCGGTGCTGACGCGGACCTGTCCGCGCTCGCCGTCAGCCCGCACGTGTCGTTCGTCGTCGACCGGGCCACGCAGCGCGACAACGCCCTGAGCCTCATGGACGCCCTGCGGGGCATCTTCATGGTGCTGCGCGTCTTCGCCGTCGTGCTGACCGTGGTGGTGCTCTACTCGCTCGGCTCGCTGACCTTCGACGAGCGCCGACGTCAGTACGCCACGCTCAAGGTGCTCGGCCTTCCCAACAGCAGGCTGCGCCAGCTGTCCACGGTCGACAACGCCAGCGTGACCCTGCTCGGCCTGGCCCTGGGCGTGCCCGGCGGGCTGTGGTTCCTGTCCGTCTACGTGGCCCAGTTCAACACCACCGTCGTCAGCTACACCGTGCGCATCACCACGGAGTCGGTGGCGATCGCGCTAGCCCTGACGATCCTGGTCTCGTCGCTGACGACCCTGCTGCTGGGCCGCCGCATCGCCCGGGTCGACGTGGTCGAGGCCCTCAAGGGGGTGGACTAGGACGTGCCTCCGCTGGACATGCCTGTGCCGGACGCACCCAGCCCGCTGAGGGCCGACGCACGCGTGGAGGTCCTGGTCGCGAGGCTGCCGCCCGACGCTCTGGACTGGCCGGCGTCAGACGACCCGTCGGCGTGGTGCCCGAGGCTGGGCGCGCTCGCCGGGCGCCGGCCGGTGGACCGCACCCGCAGCCTCGCCGCCGACAAGATGCTGGACGCCCTGTGCCGCAGGTGGCAGGTCCCGGCGCACCGGTACGAGCCGGACGGTCGACCGTCCTGCGGGCAGGGCGCGCACCTGACCGCCTCGCACGACGGCGACCACGTCGTGGCAGGGATCGGTGAGCGGGCCGTCGGGCTGGACGTGGTGGACTGCCGGCGGCGCAGCGGCTGGGTCGCTCGGATCATGAGCGCGGACGAGCGGGACGTCCCTCCTCCCGACCTGACGTCTCCCGACAGGGCCTCGTCTGGTCGGTTCCCGTCCGACGCCCCGTCCGCCCAGGCGCGGGGCCGGGCGTGGGCGGTGCGCGAAGCGGCGCTCAAGTGGGCCGGGGTGGGCATGGCCGTCGACCCTCGCACCCTCACGGTGGTGAGCGGTCCCGACCGTGGCGAGCGTGGAGAGGGCGCCTCTCTCGCTCCCGCGTCTCAGGTGCGTCTGGGGCCAGGAGAGGCTTCCCGACCGAGCCCCGGCCTCTGGCTCGGACAGGCCTGGTGGACGGTTCGCTTCCCCGACGGGCGTGCGGTGCCGGTGGTCGCCGGGACCGTCGGGGCCGACCATGTGCTCGCTCTGGCCGTGGAGCTCCCGGTGACGGTGTCGTCGTCCGACTACCAGCTGGCGCCCTAGCACCTGGCGTCGTGCGCCGGAGAGGAAGCGGTCGGCTGAGGGCCGCTGTCGGGCGTCACCCGACGACGGCCTTGGTGACCTGGGTGATGACGTCCGGGTCGATGAGGATCCGGTGGTGGCCCAGGCCGTGCGTGGGGACCAGGGTGGACCCGGGCCAGGCGTCGGCGATCTGCCGGGCGACGGTCAGCGGGACCTCTTTGTCGGCGTCGTCGTGGATGATCGTCGCGCCGGGCAGCCGACCGGTGGCACCCATCGGCGCGATGTCGAAGTCGTGCATCGACCGGCGCGCGAACCGCTCGTTCGCCTCGAGGAACGCCTCGTCCAGCCGTGGGGCCAGACCGATCTGGCGGGCGAAGCGTCGGGCGATCTCGGCCATGTCCGGGTTCGGGCTGACCAGGCACAGCCGCTCGGTCTCGGCCCCGCTCAGGAGCGTCCGGCAGGCTGAGGCGCACCCCAGGGAGTGCCCGACGACCGCGTGAGCGGGCCCGAGACGCTCGTAGACCCGCTGGAACGACTCGATCATCTCCCCACCGGACGAGCGGCCCGGCCCGTGCTCGCCGGCGTCCGAGTCGCCGTGCGACAGGCTGTCGAACGTCACCACCCGGAACCCCTCGGCGACCAGCGGCGGCGCGAACGACGCGACCTGCCCGCGCCAGCCGCCCCACCCGTGCACCAGGTAGACCACCGGCCCCTCGCCCCAGGCCTCAGCGACGATGGTGCGCCCGTCTCCGGCCGGGATCCTCAGCTGTTCTCCGGGCTCGGCTCGGTTGTCCTTGCGCCGTCCGGCGTTCGTCGGCAGCGTGCACCACACGTCGACGGCCTTGCGCACCGCCGCCTCGGGTGCCACCTGGCTCGTGGTGCGGAAGTACGCGCGCAACCCTCCGACGACGACGGCCTTGCGGGTCTTCTTCACGACTGCGGATCCCACGGTGCCCAAGCCTACGACTCCGCTCCGCGCTTTGGGCCGAAAGAGGGCGACGGGTAGCGGTCGGGCAGGATGGTGCCATGCCTCAGCTCGCCGTCGCCTCTGTGAACGTCAACGGGATACGGGCCGCCTACCGGCGGGGGATGGGAGCGTGGGTCGACCAGGCGCGTCCCGACGTGCTGGCGCTGCAAGAGGTCCGCGCACCGGACGACGTGCTCCGTGCGCACCTGCCCGGCTGGCACCTGGCGGGCGAGGCGTGCCAGATCAAGGGCCGTGCCGGGGTGGCCGTCGCGTCCCGGTTGCCTTTGAGCGACGTGCGGATCGGCCTGGGCACCGATGCTCCCGTCGACACGGGCCGCTGGGTCGAGGCCGATCTCGAGCTGCCCGGGAGCCCGGGACACACCGTCACGGTGGTGTCTGCTTATGTGCACTCCGGGCAGGCAGACACCCCGAAGATGGACGAGAAGTACGCCTTCCTGGACGTGATGACCGCGCGCCTGGCCGACCTGATGGCCTCAGGCCGGGACGTCATGGTCGTCGGGGACATCAACATCGCCCACCGCGAGGTGGACATCAAGAACTGGCGGGGCAACCTCAAGTCCGCGGGCTTCCTGCCGCAGGAGCGCGCCTACCTCGACCGGTGGTTCGGCGATCTGGGTTGGCGCGACCTGGGCCGCGAGCACGGCGGGGAGGGCCCAGGGCCCTACACGTGGTGGTCGTGGCGCGGGAAGGCCTTCGACAACGACGCGGGCTGGCGCATCGACTACCAGCTGGCGACCCCCGCCCTGGCCGACCGCGCCCGTGCGGTGCGCATCGACCGCGCCGAGTCCTACGACGCCCGCTTCTCCGACCACGCCCCCCTGGTGGTCACCTACGACCTCTGACCCGAGCCCGCGCTCGGGGGTCGTCGTTCGCTTCGTCGGTCTTCCGCCGGCTCGTCGGACTTCTCTGACGAGCCGGTGAGAGCCTGACGAGCTGGCGGCAGGGTCGAAGGGGCGGTCAGGACGGGGTGACGGGAGTGATGGGCAGGCGGCGGCCGGCCAGCCCGCGAGGGGCCGCCGCGAGGGCGGCCGCCACGTCCGTCAGAGCGACGGCAGCGGGGGAGCCGGGGGCGGCCAGGACGACGGGGGTGCCGTCGTCGCCGGCCTCGCGCAGCGCGGTGTCCAGGGGGACCTGACCGAGCAGCGGGACGTCGGTACCCAGCGCCTCGGCCAGCCGGTCGGCGACCCGCTGGCCGCCACCGGAGCCGAACACCTCCAGCCGAGACCCGTCGGGCAGGGTCAGCCACGACATGTTCTCCACGACACCGACCACCCGCTGGCCGGTCTTGGCCGCGATCGACCCGGCGCGCTCGGCGACCTCGGCGGCCGCGACCTGCGGGGTGGTCACCACCAGCAGCTCCGAGCCCGGCAGCAGCTGTGCCACCGAGATGGCGATGTCGCCGGTGCCGGGGGGCAGGTCCAGCAGCAGCACGTCCAGGTCGCCCCAGAACACGTCGGTCAGGAACTGCTCGAGCGCACGGTGCAGCATCGGCCCGCGCCAGACGACCGCCTGGCCGGGGGGTGCGAACATGCCCATCGAGACCACCGAGACCCCGTGCGCGGTCGGCGGCACCAGCATGTCGTCAACCTTGGTCGGAGGTCTGTCCGCGGTGAGCATCCGAGGGATCGAGAAGCCGTAGACGTCGGCGTCGACCACACCGACGGACAGCCCGCGCGCGGCGAGCGCCACCGCGAGGTTCGCCGTCACCGACGACTTGCCGACGCCGCCCTTGCCCGACGCCACCGCGATCACCCTGGTCAGCGACCCAGGCTGGGCGAACGGCACGACCGGTTCGGTGTCGGTGCCGCGCAGCCGTTCCCGCAGCGCGGCCCGCTGCTCGTCCGACATCACCCCGAGGTCCACCACCACCTCGCGCACCCCGTCGACGGCCGCGACCGCCTCGGTCACGTCCCGGCGCAGCGTGTCCTTCATCGGGCAGGCGGCCACCGTCAGGTCGAGCCCGACCGTGACCACCCCGTCGCTCTCCTCGACCGAGCGCACCATGCCCAGGTCGGTGATCGGGAGGCGGATCTCAGGGTCGAGCACCCCGGCCAGCGCGGAGCGCACATCATCGAGCAGCGGCATGGCTCCACCCTAGACGCAGCAGACGGCTGCTCTGTGCGGTCGGGTGCTCTGTGCGGTCGGGCCAGGGCGGCCGGGTCAGCTCCGGGAGCGGTCCGGCCCGTCCTGGTCGTCGTCGGTCTTCAGGTCTTCCAGCAGCGTGCGCAGCTCGGAGCGGACGAAGTCGCGGGTCGCCACCTCCGACAGCGCGATCCGCAGCGCCGCCATCTCGCGGGCGAGGAACTCGGTGTCGGCCAGGTTCCGCTCGGCGCGCTGGCGGTCCTGCTCCGCCTGGACGCGGTCACGGTCGGCCTGACGGTTCGCCGCGAGCAGGATCAGCGGCGCCGAGTACGACGCCTGCAACGACAGCATCAGCGTCAGCGCGGTGAATCCGTACTGGGAGGAGTCGAAGCGGAACTCGAGAGGCCCCATGGAGTTCCAGCCCAACCAGGCGATGCAGAACACCGTCAGCCAGATCAGGAAGGAGGGGGTCCCGAAGAACCGGGCGACGGATTCCGACGCCCGCCCCGAGCGGTCGGGGTCGCCGCTGTAGCGCGGCAGCCAGCGAGGCCCGCGCGGGGTGTCGAGACGCTCAGGCACGGTCAGCCTCCAGCTCGGTCGGGTCGTCGGTCTCCCGCCAGTCCTCGGGCAGCAGGTGGTCGAGCACGTCGTCGATCGACACCGCACCGAGCAGACGACGCTGCTGATCGACCACAGGCAGGGCGAGCAGGTTGTACGCCGCGAGCTCGCGAGAGACGGCCATCAGCGGCGCTGCCACCGAGAGCGGCTCGATGTCGGTGTCGACGATGTTGCCCAGCGGCTCGTGCGGAGGCTCTCGGAGCATCCGCTGCAGGTGCACCACCCCGACGAACCGCCCGGTCGGGGTCTCCAGCGGCGGACGGGCCACGAAGACCATGGAGGCCAGCGCCGGGTTGAGGTCTTGGCGGCGCACGTGCGCCAGCGCCTCCGCGATCGAGGTCTCCGGGCCGAGCACCACCGGGACGGTGGTCATCAGACCGCCGGCGGTGTCGTCCTCGTAGGCCAGCAGGCGGCGCACGTCGCGCGCCTCCTCGGGCTCCATGAGCTCCAGCAGCCTGCGAGCCTGGTCTTCGGGCAGGTCACCGAGCAGGTCGGCCGCGTCGTCGGGCTGCATGGCGTCCAGCACGTCAGCGGCACGGTTCGGCTCCAGGGTGCGCAAGATCTCGACCTGGTGATCCTCGGGCAGCTCTTCCAGGGCGTCCGCCAGCCGCTCGTCAGGCAGCGCGGCGGCCACGGCCAGGCGTCGGGTCGGGTCCAGGGCGTGCAGGGCCTCGGCCAGGTCGGTGGGCTTGAGGTCCTCGTACTGGGCGAGCAGCTGGTCCACCGGCTGCTCGTGACCGGTGCCGAGCAGGTCGTGGACGTCCTCGACGGGCACGGTCCTGGTAGCCCCACGGCGCAGCAACGACTGCTTGCCGCCCGTCCGCTCCCGCACGAACAGGCGGGCGATCGTCCAGTCGCCGTCGCGCCGCTGCTCGATGGCGACGTCGACGATGGTCACCTGACCGCCGGCGACCAGCTCCACGGTCCGGTCGAGCAGCTCGGCGACGACGAGGTGCTCGGACGCGCGAGGCTCGAACCGGCGCAGGTTCACCAGGCCGGTGGTGATCACCTGGCCAGGGTTGACGGCGGTCACCCTGGTCATCGGCACGAAGACTCGTCGGCGGCCCGGCACCTCGACCACCAGGCCGACGACAGACGGCGCGCTCCTGGCGCGCAGCACCACGACCACGTCGCGCACCCGGCCCACCTGGTCACCGAGCGGGTCGAAGACCTTGGTGCCGGCCAGCCGCGCGACGAAGACCTGCGTCCCGTTGGAGCTCACCGCTCAAGCCTAGTGTCGTGCGCTGGGAAATCCTGGCCTTCCGCGGGCCTCGCCCGCCCAGCGACGAGCATGACCTTCCCGTTCACCCGCACGGTTGGGTGCGCGGCAGCCACAGGTGCTCGAGCGTCCCCCTGAGACGGGCGGACGTGGCGGTGTCCGAGGTGGTGCGGGAAGATGCGAGGCATGGTCTTCAGCGGCGCTGCCCGCGCTCCCAGGATCCCGACGCCCCCTCAGGGGGAGACGGTCGCCCGTTACGACACCTACCTGGCCGCGATGCGTGCCGTGGACCACCTGGCCGAGAAGGACTTCCCGGTGGTGAACGTGACGATCGTCGGCACCGACCTGCGGATGGTCGAGCGGGTGCTGAGCCGCCTCTCCTACCCGAGGGTGGCTCTCGGCGGGGCGCTGTCGGGGGCGTGGTTCGGCCTGTTCGTCGGGCTGCTGTTCATGCTGCTCGGCGGTTCGGGGCAGTCGTTGCTGTTCCCGGCGATCTTCATCGGGGCCGGGTTCGGCATGCTGTTCTCGGTCATCAGCTACAGCTTCACGCGCAGCCGACGGGACTTCACCTCCTCCAGCCAGATCGTCGCCTCGCACTACGCGGTGCTCTGCGCCACGGAGGTCGCCCATCGTGCCCGGGTGCTGCTCGACGAGGTCGGCGGTGTGGTCCGCGGCGGCTCGGCCGTGCCCTCCTCGCCGCCCTCGGGGACTCCGACGGTCGAGGGGTCAGGCAGCGTACCGACGCAGCCCGGACCAGCGGACGAGTCGTCACCCTGACCCTGCCGCCGCCAGGGGTGGGACCTGCCGTCTCGGGGGAGGCTCGACGAAGCAGCGGCCCGTCCCACGAGCGGTGGGCGGGGCCGCCCGGCGCGTGCGGGCTCAGCTGGCCAGGAGGCTCGCCATCCACGCCTCGACGGCGTCGGGCTCGCGCGGCAGCGCGGCAGAGAGGTTCTCGCAGCCGTCGGCGGTGACCAGCACGTCATCCTCGATGCGCACCCCGATGCCCCGGTACTCCACGGGCACCAGCAGGTCGTCAGGCTGGAAGTACAGGCCCGGCTCGATGGTGAAGACCATGCCGGGCTCGAGCACCCCGTCCAGGTACAGCTCGCGGCGGGCCTGCGCGCAGTCGTGCACGTCGAGGCCGAGGTGATGGCTCGTGCCGTGCACCATCCAGCGCCGGTGCTGCTGCTGGTCGAGCTCTAGGGCGACCTCCGGGGCCACCGGCAGCAGGCCCCACTCAGCCAGTCGGTGGGCCAGCACCTCCATCGCCGCGCCGTGCACCTCGCGGAAGCGGACACCGGGGCGCACCGCCGCGAACGCGGCGTCGGCGGCGTCGAGCACCGCCTGGTAGACCCTGCGCTGCACGGGGGTGTACCGGCCGTCCACGGGCAAGGTGCGGGTCAGGTCTGCGGTGTACAGCGAGTCCATCTCGACCCCGGCGTCGAGCAGCAGCAGGTCCCCGGGGCGTATCGGGCCGTCGTCATCGGTCCAGTGCAGGACGGTCGCGTGGTCGCCGGCGGCGGCGATCGTCTCGTAACCCACGTGGTTGCCCACGGTGCGGGCGTGGCCGAGGAACGTGCCTTCCACGACGCGCTCGCCACGGGCGTGCCCGACAGCGCGGGGCAGGGCCCGCACCACCTGCTCGAACCCCGCGATCGTGGCGGCGACAGCCCGGCGCATCTCAGCGATCTCGTAGGCGTCCTTGACCAGGCGCAGCTCGGAGACGGCCTCGCCCAGCGCCGCGTCGTCCACCCTCGTGTCGTTCAGCACGGTGTCGTCCCGCACGGTGTCGTCGCCGGGCCTGCCCCGAGCCTTGTCCACCAGAGCGCTGACGGCGGCGTCGGCCCCGGGCACGACGAGCAGGTCGGCCTCGGTGACCAGCCCGTCGGGCAGGTCGGCCAGATCGGCGGTGCGCAGGCCGGTCAGCGTGGCCATGTCGGCCAGCGTCGGGCGCGGCCCCACCCAGAACTCCCCGGCCCGGGTGTCAGAGAAGAATTCTGAGGTGTCGCGGCCCGCCGGTGGCCGCAGGTACAGCGTCGCGTCGTCGGGGTCGGGCCCGAGCACCAGCACCGCGTCCGGCTCCTGCTCGCCACCCAGCCCGGTGAGGTGCGTGAACGCCGCGTGCGGGCGGAACCGATAGTCGGTGTCGTTGGACCGCACCTTCGGGACCCCCGCTGGGACGACCAGACGCACGGGCGTGTCGAACCGGGCAAGCATCCGAGCACGCCGGTCGGCAGCATGGTCCGCTGCGGGGGAGCGCGTCACGCTGGTCGCCACACGCGGCGCCCACCCCGAGGTCACCCAGGCCAAGAACGTGGGCGAGTCGGGCCGCAACGACCGGTTGGTCACGCGCTGCTCCAACGGCTGCGGGTCGCTCATGCCCCCAGTCTCCCACCGGGACCCGCGAGGGGCCGGTAGTGTGGCTGGTCGTGCGGATCGACCTGCATGCCCACTCCGACGCCTCGGACGGCACCGACTCGCCCGGCGAGGTCGTGGCGAGCGCGCGTGAGGCGGGGCTGGACGTCGTGGCGCTGACCGACCACGACACCACCGCCGGGTGGGGCGAGGCCGCCGAGACCGCGCGGGCCCTGGGCGTCGGGCTGGTGCGGGGCATGGAGATGTCGACCCGGTACAAGAACGTCAGCGTGCACCTGCTGTGCTACCTGCACGACCCCGGTTCTCCGGCGCTGGTGGCCGAGCTCGCGAAGATACGTGACGAGCGTGCGGGCAGGGCTCGGGTGATGGTCGACCGGATCACCGAGGACTACCCGATCACCTGGGACGACGTGCTCGCCCAGGCGGCCGGGGCACGCTCCTTGGGCCGCCCGCACCTCGCTGACGCGCTGGTCGCCGCGGGCGTCGTGGCAGATCGAGACGAGGCTTTCGAGCGCTTGCTCTCCACGCGGGGGCCGTACTACGTGCAGCACTACGCCCCGGCGACGAAGCGGGCCATCGACCTGGTGCGCGCCGCCGGTGGGGTGCCGGTGCTGGCCCATCCCGGTGCGACCCAGCGCGGCAGGATCCTGCCCGACAAGGCGTTCGCCGCGCTGGCCGAGGTCGGGCTCGCGGGCATCGAGGTGCACCACCGCGACCACTCGCCCGCGCAGGTGGGACGCCTGGCCGAGATCGCCCGTCGGCTCGACCTGCTGGTCACCGGCTCCTCGGACTACCACGGCGACGGCAAGCCGAACCGCCTGGGGGAGAACCTCACCGACGAGCACGTCCTCGACGCCATCGCCGCGCAGGGTGTGACGCCGGTGCTGCGGTCATGAGCCGCCGGGTGGCCGGCCCGTCGTGACCATCCCGTCGTGACCGTGGCGCCATCGTGCCCATGAGCGCTCGTGCGCCAGACCACGACGCTCGCGCACCGGGTGGCTGGTGCTGGTCGGCGTCGTGCCGTCAGCGCGCGCGTGCCAGCTCTCGGTCGGGTCGCATGTGGTCGATGCGGACCTGGCGGTGCACCGCGGCGGCCGCGAGCCCAGCCAGGACGGCCTTGAGCAGGTCGCCAGGCAGGAACACCGCCGCACCGACCGCCGTGGTGCTCAGGTCCAGGCCCGTGACGACGGCCGTCCACGGGATGCCGAGGGCGTAGACCACCACGACGCCCCCGACCAGGCAGGCTCCGACCAGGCCGAACGCCCGGGCCTTGGTGGGCAGGCGCAGCGCGCGGCGAGCCAGCAGACCGGTGACGAGAGCCCCGGGGAGCCACCCCAGCAGGTAGCCGCCGGTCGGGCCCAGGATCACCCCGACCCCGCCGCGCCCGCCGGACAGCACGGGCAGCGAGGCGACCACCAGCAGGACGACCACCGCGACCGCTGCTGTGCCCCGGCGTGCCCCGAGCACGGCACCGGCCAGCATCACCCCGAGGGTCTGTGCGGTGATCGGCACGGTCAGGCCGAGCACGTACAGCGGGGGCATCAGGCCCAGCGCCACGATGATCGCTGCCAGCAGGGCGATCTCCGCGATGGCACGGGCCTTGGTCAGGTCTTCCACGATTCCTCCGAGGGGCGTCGTCCCGCGTGGGGGCGAGGGGTGTTCAGGACGAGCGGTCGCGAGGCGTGGGGCGTCGCAGATGCCGCCGTGGACGACGTGGCGTGCGCGCTCGCCCCCTCGCGGTTCACAGAGGCAGGGGGTGCGTGGTCTAGCGGGGTGGCGCGGTCGAAGAAAGATCGGGCGACGATCGCGTCGGCCAAGGTGCGGGAACGGTCCAGGCAGCGCACCAGCAGCGGCACCGTCACCGGCAGCACCGACGGCCGTGCCCCGCGTGCGCGCTGAGCCTCGCGCAAGGTCTCGATCTGGCGGACCAGCTCAGGGACGAAGCGCAGCGTCAGCGCGACCGTCAGGGCGAGCACCTCGGGTCGCAGGCCGACCCGGCGCAGCGGCCGGGTCGCGGCGAACAGCGTGTCGAGCAGCTCTTCCGGGGCGGTCGACGCCATCACGGCGAGAGCGGGCAGGCACAGCGCGACCATCCGCGCCCCCGAGACGACGGCCGCCGCGGAGTCCCGGGTCACCAGCTGGAGGATCACGACCACCACGAGCGCGATCGCCCACACGACCATCAGGCCGGTCAGACGACGCCAGTGCGGCCGCGCCACGACCAGCGCGAGCCCACCCGTCGCACCGATCAGGGCGAGCAGCGTCGGTGACGTCGACACCGCGCTGACCACCCCGAGGACGACCAGACCTGCGAGCTTGACGGGTGCGGGTACCGAGCGCAGCAGCCCGGGACGAGGCTGAGCGTCCGTGAGCAGCGTCATCGAGGGCTCACCGAGAAGGTCTCGGCACGTCGCGTCCCGACAGCCGGTGTCTCCGCAACCTGTGCTTCGACAGCCTGTGCTTCGACGGCCTGCGTCTCGGCAGCGAGCGCACGGTAGCGGGCCAGCGCGGGGCCGGGTCGGTCGTCAGCGACGATCACGCCCCGGTCCAGCACCAGCACCCGGTCGAAGTCCTCGAGCAGGTCCAGATCGTGCGTGGCGACGACGGCCTGGATGTCGAGCCCGGCCAGCAGGCGGGAGAAGCGCAGCGACCGGACGAGGTCGAGCGTCCCGGTCGGCTCGTCGAACAGCACCGTCGCTGGTTCGCACACGAGCACGGCGGCCAGGGCCACCAGCTGACGCTCACCGCCGGACAGCGACGCGGCGGTGCGTGAGGCGAGATGAGCGATCCCGAGCCGGTCGAGCACCGTGGCAGCTCGGGCCTCCCGGGCGCTCGTCGGAACTCCTTGGTTCTTCAGCCCGAACGCGATGTCGTCGGCCACCAGCGGCATCACGATCTGGTCGGCAGGGTCCTGGAAGCAGAACCCGACCCGGCGTCGTACCTGGCGCCCGTCGCGCACCGTGTCCAGCCCGTCGATGCTCACCCGGCCCGTGCTGGGGTCTATCAGGCCGTCCAGCAGCCGCAGCAAGGTGGACTTGCCCGACCCGTTCGCACCGACCACGCCGACACGCCGCTCGGTCAGCCGAAGACGCTCGACCCGCAGCACCGTCCGTCCGTCACGGCGCACCGTGACGTCGTCCAGCTCCAAGCGCGGCGTCATGCTGTCAGACCCTAGTCAGCCTGCCGGCCCGTCACCGTTGCCGATCCGAACAGCGCTCGACGCCGCCAGTGAGACGGTCTCGGTGCCGTCGAGACGGTTGTCCGTCTACCTGGTGTGGAACCGTCTCAGCGGCTGACCCGCTCTCAGCGTGGTCATCGCGGTGAGCACTCGTGCGCGATCAAGGGGTCGGTGCTCAGCGGGTCGATCACCGAAGACCGCACCCGCCGTGACGACATGGCGGACCGGAACAGATCAGGACTCCGGGGTGGGGGCGGTCTCGACGACCGGCTTGCCGCCACGGGTGCGACGGCGGTTGCGCGAGCGACGGGGCTTGTCGGTGCGCTCTCCGCCCTCGGTGGGGGCGTCGGTGCGCTGGCTGGCCTTGTCGCCGGAGGTGTCGCGTTCCGAGCGGGAAGGCCTGCTGCCGTCTCGGGCCTGGCCGCGTGAACCTTGCCGGTCGCCACGGCCACGGTCACCCCGGCCGCTGCCGCGTCCACCGTCACGTCCGTCCTCGCGGCGTGGTGCGGTGCGCTTGCCGGTCTCGCCGAGGTCTTCGAGCACCTCGGCGTCCAGGCCGGCGCGGGTGCGCTGGGCCTTGGGCAGGGTGCCGGTGGTCCCTTCGGGGATGTCCAGGTCGGTGAACAGGTGCGCCGAGGTGGAGTACGTCTCGGGCGGTTCGGGCGTGTCCAGCTCCAGCGCCTTGTCGATCAGCGACCAGCGCGGCATGTCGTCCCAGTCCACGAAGGTCACGGCCGTGCCGGTGTTGCCCGCACGACCGGTGCGCCCGGTGCGGTGCAGGTAGGTCTTCTCGTCCTCCGGGCACTGGTAGTTGATGACGTGGGTGACGTCGTCGACGTCGATGCCGCGCGCGGCCACGTCCGTGGCGACCAGCACGTCGACCTTCCCGTTCCGGAACGCCCGCAGCGCCTGCTCCCGGGCGCCCTGGCCCAGGTCGCCGTGGATCGCGCCCGCTGCGAAGCCGCGTGCTGCGAGCTCGTCGGAGACCTTCGCCGCCGTGCGCTTGGTGCGGGCGAACACGATGGTCAGGCCGCGACCGCGCGCCTGGAGGATCCTGGCCAGCATCTCGATCTTGTCCAGCGCGTGGGCGCGGTAGATCACCTGGCGGATGTTCTTGACGGTAGAGCCCGCGTCGTCCGGCTCGGACGCGCGGATGTGCGTGGGTCGGGTCATGTACCGGCGGGCCATGGCGACCACAGGCCCGGGCATGGTCGCGGAGAACAGCATCGTGTGACGGGTCGCCGGGGTGGCCGCGAGCAGCTTCTCCACGTCGGGCAGGAAGCCCAGGTCCAGCATCTCGTCGGCCTCGTCCAGCACGACGGTACCGACCGTGGACAGGTCCAGGGCGCGCTGGTTGAGCAGGTCGATCATGCGCCCGGGAGTCCCGACGACGACGTCGGCGCCCCGGCGCAACGCCTCCACCTGGGGCTCGTAGGCGCGCCCGCCGTAGACCTGCACGATGCGGACCTTGCGCTTGGTCGAGGCCGTGGCCAGGTCACCGGCCACCTGCACCGCCAGCTCGCGGGTCGGCACCACGACCAGGGCCTGGGGCTTGCCCGGGGCGCGCAGGTCGTCGTAGCCCTCCTCGCCGGGAGCCACCGTGTGGTGCAGCAGCGGGACACCGAAGCCCAGGGTCTTGCCGGTGCCGGTCTTGGCCTGGCCGATGATGTCCTGGCGGGTCAGGGCCACCGGCAGGGTCATCGCCTGGATCGGGAACGGGTGGGTGATGCCGACGGCGTCCAGCGCGTCGATGATCTCGGGGCGCACGTCGAAGTCGGCGAACACCGCGTCGACGGTCTGCACCGAGGCCGCGGCGCGCGACCCGGTCGGGGAGGTGGTGGGCAGCGCGTCGGCGGCGGTGCGCAGGTCGTCGGTGGGCTGCTCGTCGTTGGTCTGGTCGGTCATGGGGGAGAACGCTCGTTTCATCGGTGGCACGCGCCTCGGACACCCGCGGAACGGGGATACGGCGACGGCGCGGAGGGCCACAGCCGGACGGCAGCCGATCGCGAACATCAGCCACCCGTGAGGGCGGCACCAAGAGCATCGAGACGACCGGTCAACCGATGTGCACGGGTCATCCTACGTCAACAGGAGCCGTCAGGACGGTTCTCGGGCGTGTCCACGGAAGGTCGGACGGTCGCACGGGGTCGACGCACACGCCTCGACCGAGAGCGAGCGGCCCGTGCGCGAGGTGATCCGCGGAGGGCGGTCTACAGAGAGCTGAACCCGACCCGACCGCGCGTCTCGGCACCGATCTCGACATAGCCGACGGCAGCGGTGGGCACCATGATCGTGCGCCCGCGCTGGTCGATCAGCTCCAGCACGTCGCCCGCCAGCCCGGTGCGCACCGCCGCTGCGACCTCCTCGGGCGTCTGCTCCGAGTCGAGCGTGATCTCGCGGGGCAGGTCCCGCACGCCGATGGTGATCTCCACCAGTACCTCCTCGTCGGTCGCGTCCTGGCCAGACGCCTGCGCTCGATCCTACAGACCCGCGGAGCAGGACGTCCGGGCACCGACGGACCCTGCGGGTCTCGTGGTGCCCGGACGTCCGGGGCTACAGAGGGCTCAGCTCTTGCAGAGCGCGTCCTGCTTCTCCTCGATGGCGTCGCTGGCTGCCTCGATCTTCTCCAGGTCGAGCTTGCCCAGCGCCTCGATCTGCGCCGTGATGTCGTCCTCGGGGATGTCCCGGATCACCTGGAAAGCGTCGATCATGACGTCGATGTCGCCCTTGATGTCGGAGGGCGCCGCGGCCCTGAGGTCGCGCATGGCGTCGAGCGCTGCGTCGGGGTTCTCGTACGGGTCGAGGTCGGCGTACTTGTCGCCTTCCAGGATCTCGCAGAACTTGGCGGTCGAGCTGCTGTCGCCGCAGCCGGCGAGCAGGCCGGCGGCGAGGGTGAGAGCACCGACGGCGGCGAGGGTGCGGGTGCGGGCTGTCTTCACGATGAGGCTCCTCGAACCAGACTGATGATGGTGCTCCGACCCTACCGTGGCGAGGCCCTGCGAGAGATGTGCTCCGCGGTCCGATTCTCGCGAGCAGGTCGACCAGACCGCGTCGTGGCACGACCGACCTGAAGGGCTCAGCTGGTGGCGTGGGCGGCGTGGTGTGGGCGAGACATGGTGAGATCGAGGAGTGCCTCCCCCCGCAGTACGTCTTCTGCCCCCGGTGCTGGCTCGTCCTCCAGGGCGCGGGCCTGGGGCCGCGGTGCGCCTGGACGACGCACAGGCCGAGGCGGTGCGTCTCGGCGCGGGCGCTGGGCCCGGCGGGCACCTGCTGGTGCTGGGAGCGCCAGGTACGGGCAAGACGACGGTCGTCGTCGAGACGGCTCTGGCCGCTGTCGCCTCTGGTGTGGCGGCCGGGCAGGTGCTCGTGCTCACCGCGACCCGACGAGCCGCGGCCGACCTGCGTGACCGCCTGGCCGCACGGCTGACCGGCGAGCGGCCCACGGTGCGTACCCCGGCCGCGCTGGCCTTCGCGGTGCTGCGCACACAGGCGGCCCAGCAGGGGCGCCCGGTCCCCACCCTGGTCTCGGGTCCGGAGCAAGACCTGGCGCTGGCTGAGCTGCTGGCCGGGCACCTTGCTGGGGAGGGGCGTGACCCGGGCTGGCCGGAGCACATCGACGCGACCACCCGAGGGCTAGGGGCTTTTCGGGCCGAGCTGCGCGACCTCGTCATGCGGGCTGCCGAACGTGGGCTGGACCCCGAGCAGCTGGCCGCGACGGGTCGCCGTCACCACCGTCCGGAGTGGGTGTCGGCGGCTCGGGTCTATGACGAGTACCTGGCCACGTGGGTGCTGCGGGCGACCACGCCGGACGTCGGTGCTCGCCTCGACCCGGCGGTCGTCGTGGACGAGGCTGTGGGTGCCCTGAGGGCCTGGGAGCGTGAGGTGCCGGGGGTGCCCAGGCCGACCTGGCGCCTGGTGCTGCTCGACGACCACCAGGAGTCGACCGTGGCCACGGCCCGCCTGGTGCGGGTGCTGGCCGACGACGGTGCCCGGGTCGTCATGGCCGGTGACCCCGACGCGGGGGTGCAGACGTTCCGTGGTGGGCAGCCGTCGCTCGTCGCCCGGGCGCAGGCGGACGGGAAGGGGCCGGGCGAGCTCGGTGCGGCGACCGTGGTGCTGTGCACGGCCTGGCGTCAGACACCACCTCTGCGGGCGCTGACCAGGGCGGTCGCCGACAGGATCGGCACGCTGGGCGTCGCCGGGCAGCGGGCGGCGACCGCCCCTGAGCGCCCCGGCCCCGCGCCAGACGTCGCGGTGCTGCCGAGTCTCGCCCAGGAGACGGCGTACGCCGCCCACCGGCTGCGCACCGCCCACCTGGAGCGCGGCGTCCCCTGGAACGACCTGGCCGTGATCGCCCGCACCGGCTCGCGGGTGGCGCAGCTGCGCCGGGCGCTGGGTGCGGCGGGTGTGCCGACCACCGTGCTGGGCAGCGACGTCGCCCTGCGTGACGAACCCGCCTGTGCTCCGCTGCTGGACGCGCTCGGTCTGGTCTGCGGTGAGACCCCGCTGGAGCTGACGCTCGCGTCGTCGCTGCTGTGCGGGCCTCTGGGTGGTCTGGACGCCCTGGGCCTGCGTCGGGTGCGCCGGGCGCTGCGCGCGGCCGAGCTGGCTGCCGGAGGCACCCGGTCGTCCGAAGAGCTGGTGGTCGAGCTGGTCGCCTCGCCCGCCCAGGTGCCGCAGGTACCCGGCCCGTTGGCCCGTCATGTCGAGCGGCTGGGCCGGGTGCTGACGGCTGGGCGCGGGGCGGCGGCCGAGGCGGGGGCCGACGCGCGCACCGTGCTGTGGGCGCTGTGGTCGGCGTCCGGGCTGGCCGAGACGTGGCGCTCGCTGGCGCTGGCCGGTGGGCCCGCCGGGGAGAGAGCCGACCGGGACCTCGACGCGGTGCTCGCCCTGTTCGCCGCTGCCGACGGGTTCGCCGAACGGTTGCCCCTGGCCGGCCCGGCGGCGTTCGTCGCGTGGGTGCGGGCTCAAGACCTGCCTGCCGACACGCTCGCTCCGCGCGGGGCGACCGACGGTGTCGCGGTGCTCACCCCTGCCGGGGCTGCGGGCAGGGAGTGGGCCGAGGTCGTCGTCGTCGGTGTGAACGACGGTGTGTGGCCTGACCTGCGGCTGCGCGACTCGCTTCTCGGGGCGCAGGCGCTGGCCGACGTCGTCTCTGGGCGTCTGGCCGTGCCTGGTGGTGGCAGTCGGGCCGAGGCCGACCACAGCGCGGCCGTCCAGGCGCGGGCCGCGGTGCTGTCCGACGAGCTCCGCTCGTTCGCGGTGGCCTGCTCCCGGGCTCGCGACCGGCTGCTGGTCACCGCGGTGACCAACCAGGAGACCGCCCCGTCGGTGCTGGTCGACCTGGTGCGTCCGCCTGCCGACGACGGTCCTGACGACCGGGTCACCACGGCCCCCGCCGCCCAAGACCTGCGCGGGGTCGTCGCCCGTCTGCGCTCCCGCCTCGAGAGCGCCTGCCAGGAGGGACGCACCGACCTGGCTGCCGCTCGAGTGCTCGCGCGCCTGGCGGCGGCCGGGGTGCCTGGTGCCCATCCTGACCAGTGGCAGGGCCTGCGAGCCTCGTCGTCGGACGCCCCCTTGTGGGGGCCTGACGAGCTGGTGCCGCTGTCACCGTCGAGGTTGCAGACGGCCCACGAGTGTGCGTTGCGCTGGGCGCTGGAGGCCGCTGGAGGCCGTGCCGCCGACTCGTCCCAGGCGAACCTGGGCACCCTGGTGCACCAGATCGCCGCGGCTCACCCCACCGGGACCCGGGACGAGCTGCGTGCCGCCCTCGACGCCGCCTGGGACCAGGTAGGCCTCGGCTCGGGCTGGGCGGCTACGTGGCAGCGGCGCCGGGTCGAGGCGATGCTCGACCGCCTGGCTGCCTACCTGGCCGCGCACCCGGGTGCCCCGGTGGCTGTCGAGAAGGACTTCTCCGTCCGCACCGAGCGGGCGCGCCTGTACGGGCAGATAGACCGTCTGGAGGCGGGGGAGCGGCCGGAAGAGGTCGTCGTCGTGGACCTCAAGACCGGCGGCAACCTGCCGACCCTGGCGCAGGCGGAGCGCGACCCGCAGCTCGGCGCCTACCAGCTGGCCGTCGACGCCGGTGCGCTCGGTGACGGCCGGCGCAGCGCCGGGGCCCGGCTGGTGTTCTTGTCGTCGGGCAAGGCGGGCACGGTCCGCCAGCAGCCGGGGTGCGGTGAGGACCGCTGGGCGGCCGCGCTGGTCGACGAGGTGGCGAGCACCGTCGCGTCGTCGACGTTCACGGCCACGGAGAACGACGGGTGCCGCAGCTGCCCGGTGCGCCGGGCGTGCCCGTTGCGACCCGAGGGGAGACAGGCCGTCGCGGGGTGAGCGTGCGGCCGGCGCGCGACGTCAGGGCCGGCGCTGGACGACGAAGACGGTGCCTTCCCTCGTGTACCCGAGCTTCTCGTAGTAGGGGTCGACGTCGCTGGTGACGTAGACGTCGTCGTCGGGGTGCTGCTGGCAGACGTGCTCCATCAGCCGGCGGCCGTGGTGCTTGCCACGGTGACGCTGGTCGACCAGCAGGTCGAGGATGTAGACGCCGAAGCCGTCGTCGTCGCGGCTGCGGACGTACCCGCACAGCTCGTCCCCCTCGAACAGCACGTCGACGATGGAGCCGGTCAGCGCGGTGAGGTACTTGGCTCGACCCGACCCCTGCCAGTAGTCCTTCCACTCCTCGCCCTCGCGCTCGATCAGGGCGAAGAGCGCGTCCTCGTCGTCCGGCCTGTAGGCGCGGACGAGCACGGTCTCGTCTGGTGGCAGGGGCGTCCTGTCCATGGCCTCGTCTCCTTCGACCGGTCCGCACGGCAGGCAGGCTCCGCACGCAGACAGACAACGTATCCAGCGAGCACGGGCAGGGGCCACCTGATACCCGGCGGTCCGCTCGGTGTCGGCCGCTGGTGCCACGATGGCCTCATGATCGATGCCGACCGGATCGCCGTGCTGCTGGGTCGGCCCTCGCCGACACCCGAGCAGAGGGCGGTCATCGAGGCTGATCTAGAGCCTGGGCTGGTGGTGGCCGGGGCTGGTTCGGGCAAGACGGAGACCATGGCCGGGCGCGTGGTCTGGCTGCTCGCCAACGGGTTGGTGCGGCCGGAGCAGGTGCTCGGGCTGACGTTCACCCGCAAGGCTGCCGCCGAGCTGGACCAGCGCGTCCGGGCCCGGGTGCGGACCCTGGTGCGAAGGGCTGCGGAGACGGGCGTCGAGCTGCCGGGCCGGGCCGCGCTGATGGGGGAGGCGGCGCGGCCCGGGGAGAGCGGGCTGGGTGATCTCGCCAGGCCCACGGTCGCGACCTACAACTCCTATGCCGCGTCGCTCGTGGTCGACCACGGGCTGCGCCTGGGCCTGGAGCCCGCGTCACGTCTGCTCGGGGAGGCCGCGCAGTACCAGCTCGCCGCGCGTCTGGTGGAGACCTGGCCGGACGACCTGGCCCTGGACTCGGCGATCTCGACCACGGTGAGCGCGGTGCTCTCCCTGGCTGGTGCGCTGGACGAGCACCTGCTCACCCCTGCCCAGGCTGACGAGGTGCTGGCACGGCTGGTCGACCGGCTGGACCAGCCGCTGGCGGGCGCCGTGCCGGCGCTGGTCCGTGACGTGTCGGCGTCGCTGGCGGCCCGGCGTCGCCTGCTGCCGCTCGTGGAGGCCTACCGAGAGGCCAAGCGCGCCGCCACCGCGATCGACTACGGCGACCAGGTGGCCCTGGCCGCCCGGCTGGCCCGCGAGGTGCCCGAGGTCGGGGCGGGGGAGCGGGCGCGCTTCGCCGTCGTGCTGCTCGACGAGTACCAGGACACGTCGTTCGCGCAGGTCGAGCTGTTGCGGGCGCTGTTCGGCGGCGGTCACCCGGTGACGGCCGTCGGAGACCCGCACCAGTCGATCTACGGCTGGCGTGGGGCCAGCGCGGGGGGCCTGGCTCGCTTCGCTCAGGCGTTCAGCCGCCGCGACGGGACGCCCGCGCCCCTGCGGAGCCTGGCCACGTCGTGGCGCAACGACCACGGTGTGCTGACGGCGGCGAACCGCACGGCGGCACCGTTGCGGGCCTCGTCGCCGATCGAGGTGCCCGAGCTGGCGGCCCGCCCTGACGCAGGCCCGGGCCGGGTGCTCGCCGTCGTGACCGAGACGGTGGCGCAGGAGGCCGCCGCGGTGGCCGAGCACATCGCTGAGCAGCGTGAGCGGCGAGCGGCGGCCGGGCTCACCACGACCGCGGCGGTGCTGTGCCGCAAGCGCTCGCAGTTCGACGTGCTCGCCGCCGCGCTGCGCGACCGGGGCCTGCCGGTGCAGGTGGTCGGGCTGGGAGGGCTGCTGACCAGCCCGGAGGTGGTCGACCTGGTCGCGGCGCTCCAGGTGGCGCACGACCCGTCACGCGGTGACGCCGCGATGCGCCTGCTCACCGGTGCCAGGGTGCGGCTCGGGGCGTCCGACCTGCACGCCCTGGCGGCCTGGTCCGACATCCTTGCGGAACGCGCCGGGGGTCGGCGTGACCTCGACGTGGCGGACGCGGTGAGCGTCGTGGACGCCATCGACGAGCCGCCGCCGTACGGGTGGGTCAGCCGTCACGGGCGAGTGCTGTCGGAGACAGGGCGGGGGCGCGTGGTCGAGCTGGCGAGGACGCTCACGGCCATCCGCGCACTCGCTCACCTCGCGCTGCCTGACCTGGTGACGCACACCGAACGGCTCTGGGGCCTGGATATCGAGGTCGCCGCGACACCGGGCGCCACACCTGCTGGGGCACGAGCACGTCTCGACGCGTTCGCCGACGTCGCCGCACGCTATGCCGGCTCGGTGGAGCAGCCCGACCTGGGCGGTTTCCTGGCGTGGCTCGAGGCTGCCGAGCGGCGCGAGGACGGCCTGGAGCTGCCCGTGCTCGAACCGGACCCCGACGCGGTGCAGGTGGCCACCGTGCACGCGGCCAAGGGGCTGGAGTGGGACGTGGTGGCGGTCCCTGGTCTGGTCGACGGGGCTTTTCCCAAGCCTGCGGCGCTGCGCAAGGACGGCCCGTCAGACAAGGGCTGGCTGACCGCGCTGGACGTGCTGCCGTACCCGGCGCGAGGCGACCGCGATGACCTGCCCGCGCTGGACACGGCCGGGGTGAGCACCGGCAAGGAGCTGAAGGCGCGTCTGGATCGGTTCGCCGCCGCCAACGGCACCCAGCAGATCGATGAGGAGCGTCGCCTCGCCTACGTCGCGATCACCCGCGCCAAGGAGAGCCTGCTGCTCTCGGCGGCACGCTGGGGTACCGGGGTGCGACCCCGGCAGGTCTCCCCGTTCCTCACCGAGCTGGTCGACGACGGCCTGGTCTGGGTGCTCGGCTGGGCCGACGAGCCGACGGGCGAGAACCCGTCCGTCGCCGAGCCCCGCACCGCCACCTGGCCGGCCGACCCTTTCAGTCCCGACCAGGCTGCCCCGGGAGATCAGGCCGTCCCGGGAGGCGCAGGGCGCCGAGCCGCCGTCACCGCCGCTGCTGACGCGGTGCTGGCCGCACTGGCCGCCGACCCCTCGGGCCCCGACCCGGTGCCAGGAGACCCTGACGACACCGTGGTCACCCAGCTGCTGGCCGAGGAGGCCGCGCGCCGTGCCCCGGTGCGCTCTGCCGAGCTTCCCGCCCACCTGGCCGCGTCGAAGGTCGTGGGCCTCTCGGCCGACCGTGCCCAGTTCGCCCTGGACCTGCGCCGCCCGGTGCCGTCGGCCCCCTCAGAGGCTGCCCGTCGCGGGACGGCCTTCCACGCCTGGGTCGAGGCGTACTACGGCCGAGCGACGCTGGTCGACGTCGACGCGCTGCCTGGTGCTGACGACGACTCCGTCGTGACGGACGTCTCCAGCGAGCACCTGCGCCGCACGTTCCTCGCCACCCCGTGGGCCGGGCTGACCCCGACGGCCGTGGAACAAGACCTGGAGACCTCGGTCGCCGGGATCACGCTGCGAGCCCGCATCGACGCGGTGTTCGGTGATCCCGACTCCGACGACCCGCAAGCGGTGGTCGTCGTGGACTGGAAGACCGGCACCCCACCCACCGACCCGGCCGAGAAGACCGCCCGCGAGGTCCAGCTCGCGATCTACCGCCTCGCCTGGTCCCGCCGCACCGGCTTGGCCCTCGAGCAGGTGCGTGCCGCCTTCTGCTACGTCACCACCGGCCAGACCGTCTACCCCACGACCCTCCTGGACGAGACCGGCCTGACCGACCTGCTGACCTCAGCGGCCAGAGCCCCCTAGCGTCGATCCGTCGGCGTCTGGTGCACAGGTGCCACAGAGGGTTACCCGCGCGAGGATCGCGGTTCACCCGTCGCGACGTGTCGGACCGGACGTGCCAGGTCGCTGGTCTTGATCACGTCCTGATCAGGCGAGGGCGCAGAGCAGGCCCTCCGTGAGGTCGTGCCAGACCATCTCGACCTCGGCGAAACCGGCGTCGCGCAGGGCCGCGGCGTGGAAGGAGCGGGTCGGGGGCTCGTGCTGGGTGGGGGTGACGGCCTCGTCGCGGGCACGTACGTGGTCGGCCAGCGACGGCTCGGCACGGACCGTCGCCCACCACTCGTCCCAGCCCTGGGCGCCGTTCGACATCGCGGCGGCCTCCCGGGCCTCGCCGATGTCGCGCACGGCGTTGGCGAGGGTTCCCCAGGGGCGGTCCGCGGGCAGGTGGTCGCCGTTGCACAGGAGGCCACCAGGGACCAGCAGGCCGTGCAGCTGGGTGTACAGGTCGGTGAGCTGGCCGCCGGTCAGCCAGTGCGTCGCGGTGGTCGACACGATCGCGTGGAACCGCCCGCCGGGCAGGGCCTGGCTCCAGCGAGGGTCGCGCAGGTCGGCCTGGACCCAGGTCGGTCGAGGTCCGGACGGGTCGGCGGCGTCCGCGCCGAGGGCCAGCAGCAGCGGGTCCATGTCCACCGCGACCACCTCGGCGGCGGGAAACCTGTGCAGCACCCGGGTGGCCAGCGACCCCGGACCGCACGCCACGTCCAGCACGCGCCGACCTGTGGCGGGCGTCAGGCGCTCCACCAGGTCGAGCATCACCTCGAACCTGGTCTCACGGTGGGCGATGTAGGTCTCCTGCTGGCGGTCCCACTCCTGGACCAGGGAGCGGGCCAGGCTGTGGCGGTCGGTGGTGGTGACGGTCATGAGGGTCTCCTGTCGGTGTCTGCCCAGGAGAACCTGGGCACGGCGTCGAGCAGCCGCACGGTCTGCGGGTGTGAAGGCTTGGTGAGCAGGTCGTCGGTAGGCCCGGTCTCGACGATCTGCCCGTCGTGCATCACCATCACCCGGTCGGCCAGCTGTGCCAGCAGCGCCAGGTCATGGGTGATGAACAGGCACGACATGCCCAGGTCGTCCCGAAGGTCCATGAGAAGGTTCAGCACTCGGGCCTGGACCGACACGTCGAGCGCGGTGACGGGCTCGTCGCAGACCAGCAACCCTGGCCGGGCGGCCAGGGCGCGGGCGATGGCGACGCGCTGGCACTGACCGCCGGACATCTGGCCAGGGCGCCGCAGGCCGACCGACCGGTCGAGGCCCACCATGTCCAACAGCTCGTCCACCCGGTGCTGTCGTGCGCGGCGCGGCCCGGGGTCCAGCGCCTCCATGATCGACGCGGCGACCGTGCGGTGCGGGTTCAGCGACGCGAACGGGTCTTGGAACACCAGCTGTGCGCGGCGGCGGTGCTCACGTGCCTGGCGACGGCTCAGCGAGTGCGGGTCGACACCGTCGATCAGCACCTGACCCTCGTCGGCCGGTCGCAGCCCGACGACGGCGCGGGCCAGCGAGGACTTGCCGCACCCCGACTCACCCACCAGCCCGACGATCTCCCCGGGGGCGACCGTCAGGCTCACGCTCCGCACGGCCGTCAGGCGGCCCGCGCCCCGCCGGCTGGGGTACCTGACCGTCAGATCCGTCACTGTCAGCACGAGGCGACCACCGCCTCGGTCCTCACGCACGCCACCAGGTGCGTCGGTCTCACGTCACGCAGCGGGACGTTCCCTCGCAGGCAGACGCTGTCACGTGCTGGGCACCTCGGCGCGAAGGCGCACCCGTCGGCGGTGACGGGCTCGTCGTCCGCGATGGTGACGAACCTCGTCCCCACGGCCCGCCCGAGCATCGGCACGGCGTCACGCAGCCCTCGGGTGTACGGGTGGCGGGGGTCGTCCAGCAGCGAGACCGGTCCGGTCTCCACGACCCGTCCCCCGTACATCACCAGCACGCGGTCTGCGATCTCGGCGACGACGGCGAGGTCGTGGCTGACCAGCAGCAGCCCGAGGCCGTCGCGCCGAGCCAGGTCGCTGAGCAGCGTGAGGATCTCTGCTTGGACGGTGACGTCGAGGGCTGTGGTCGGCTCGTCGGCGACGAGCAGCCGTGGCTCTCCCGCCAGGGCGGTGGCGATGAGCGCCCGCTGACGCATCCCGCCGGACAGCTCGTGCGGGTACCTGCCCGCGACCTGCTCAGGGTCGGGGAGCCCGACGTCGCGCAACAGCTCGACCACCCGGGCGCGCCGGTGCGTGCGTGGAACGGCTCGCGGCAACGCCTCGATGACCATGGAACCGATCGTCCGCAACGGGTTGAGCGCCGCCGACGGGTCTTGGAACACCACGCCGACCTGTCGACCCCGCACCGAGCGCGACGTGCGTCGGTCGGCTCCGACCAGCTGCGTGCCGTCCAGGGTCACCGACCCCTCGACCTGTGCCGCACGGCCCAGCAGGCCCAGCGGCCCCAGCAGCGACGTGGTCTTGCCCGAGCCGGACTCTCCGACGACGGCCACGATCTCGCCAGGGCGCACGTCGTAGCCCACCCCGTCCACGGCGGTCGTCGTCCCGGCGGGTGTGGCGAAGCGGACCGTCAGGTCGCGCGCCCGCAGCAGCACGTCATCGTCACGGTCGACCGAGACAGGCGCTGGCCTGCGTCGACGCGGGGTACGCACCCACCACCGCCGCAGCTCGGGCGGGATGCCCAGGTGCTCGCTGACGAGGTTGGACGAGAACGCCACCAGGGTGACCGCCAGCCCGGGGGGGAGGAACAACCACCACGCGGTGGCCAGGTATGGCCGCGACTCCACCAGCATCTGCCCCCACTCAGGGGTCGGCGGGGCCACCCCGAGCCCGAGGAAGCTCAGGCCCGCGGTCGCCATCACCACCGCCCCGATGTCGGTGCTGGCGAACACCAGCGCGGGGCGTGCGGCCACCGGCACCACGTGCCGCACGACGATCCGCGCCGGGTGCAGCCCCAGGCCCACCAGCGCGGCGGAGGCGTCTGACGCGCGGTACCCGAGCACCGCACCACGCGCGACCCGCGCGTACGGGGCCCAGGCGAACAGCGACAGCGCGAGGATGAGGTTGCCGGTCGTGTTCCCTCTGATGCCCAAGACAGCCAGGGCCAGCAGCATGGACGGGAGGCTCAGCGCCAGCTCGATCAGCCACGTGACCGCACGGTCTGCCACCCCTCCCAGGTATGCCCCCAGCGCACCGAGCAGCACACCCACGGTGAACGCGATGGCGAGCACCACGGCGGTGATGGTCATCGACGTGTGCGCCGCCCAGACGAGCCTGCTCAGCTGGTCGCGCCCCAGCTGGTCGGTGCCCAGCCAGTGCTCCGCGCTCGGGGCCCGCAGGCTCGCCGACAGGTCGGTGGCCGTGGGGGAGGCGGGAGCCAGCCACGGCGCGAGCACGGCGGCCAGGACGACCAGCAGCAGCGGCAGGCTCAACCAGACCAGCGTGGCGTCGATCTTGCCGGCTCTGCTCCTCATGCGCCGACCTCCGCCTTGCGCAGCCGGGGGTCGGTGATCTTCTGGACCACGTCGATGCCTCGGGTGATGAGGATGAACGCGAGCGCGAACACCAGCACGCCGCCGAGCACCGCCCCGTTGTCGCGGAACTTCACCGAGTCGACGAACCACGCGCCCAGCCCCGGCCACGCGAACACTGTTTCTACGATGACGCTGCCGGTCAGCAGCATCCCTACGTGCATGGCCGTGACGTTGAGCGTGGCACCAGCCGCGTGGGGCAGGCCGTCACGCAGCACCACCGACCAGCCAGGCGCCCCCCGGGCACGGGCGGCGGTGACGTGCTGACGGCTCATCGTCTCGGTCAGCGACACCGACACCACCCGGCTGATCGCCCCCGCCGCGGGGAGGGCGAGCACCACCCACGGCATGATCCACGACGCGAACCCGCGATCACCCGAGGTGGGCAGCCATCGCAGCTGTTCGCTGAGCAGGACGATGAGCAAGAAGCTCATCCAGAACGTGGGGATCGACACAGCGGCGAGGGCGCCCACCCGCAGCGCGGCCGCCAGCCCGCCGCGCCTGTCGACCGCGGAGAGCACCCCCGCGCCGAAGCCGACGACGAGCGCGATCACCGCCGCACCCAGCCCCAGGAACAACGTCCGGGGGGCCTTGGCGGCGATCTCGTCGGTCACCGTGCGCCCGCTGCGGTCGGAGCGGCCCAGGTCACCCTGGACCGCCCGACCCAGCCACACGCCGTACTGCACCGGCAACGACGAGTCCAGCCTCAGCTCTGCGTGCAGCCGGTCGACCTGCTCCTGGCTCGCCCCCGGGCCGGCCTGACGCACCGCGATGGACGTAGCCGTGTTGCCTGGTGTCGAACGGAGCAGCAAGAAGGTCGCGAAGGTCACCACCAGCAGCACCGCGACCGCCGAGACGAGGTGGCGGGCCACCACCTTCCCCATGCTCAGCCGATCACGACGGCGGTGAGGTCGAGGTGGTACTCGTGCGCCGGGATGGTGAAGCCTCTCACCTGGGTGCTCACGGCGTAGTAGCGGGGCGGGCAGGTGATCGGGACGAAGGCCACCTGGACGTCCAGGTAGTCGTAGACAGCCTGGTAGGCGGCGTCCAGCTGGTCGGCATCGCTCGCGGACACGGCGACCTCGACCAGCGCGTCGAGCTCTTCGGAGGCCCACACCGGCGAGGTGCTGGTGGTCGTCAGGTAAGAGGTGACGGTGTTCGTGGGGTCGTACGGCGCACCGTAGGTGGTGGTGAACGCGAGGTCGTACTTCCCGGCCGCCACCTCGTCGAAGTACGCCGCCTGGTCCACGACTCTCTGCACCAGCACCACACCGAGGCCCGCCAGCGCGTCCTGCAGCGCCTGACCGGTGGTGCGCGAGTCCATCAGACCGTGCACCGGGTCGGAGACCAGCAGCAGGTCCAGCGTGAGCTCGCGACCGTCCTTGACGCGCACGTCGCCCTCGAGCACCCACCCAGCGTCGTCGAGCACCCGTGCGGCCCGCTCGATGTCGTGCACGTGGTCGCGCTGGGTACCCGAGTGCGGCACCGACGAGGGGAAGAAGCCGCGCGCCACGTTGTCCGTGCCCCCGTACAGCACGTCGTTGATCGACTCCACGTCGGTCGCCAGCGAGATCGCCTCGCGCACAGCACGCTCACCGGCCAGGCTGTCGGCGTTGAACGTCAGGAGCATCACGGTGTCGGCTTCGCCGGTGAGCAGCGTCACCGAGGAGTCGCCTGCGAGGGCTGCCGCCTCGACCGCGTTGATCGGTGACAGGTAGCCGCCGCCGATGAGGTCGACCTCACCAGCACGCAGCGCGGAGACACGTGTCTGCGAGTCGGGGATCACCCGGAGCTCGACGCGCTCGAGCGAGGGTGCCGTGCCCCAGTAGTCGTCGTTGCGCACGAAGACGCCGGTGGTGTCGGTGGACGACTCATGCACCCACGGCCCTGTGCCGATCGGCGCGACGTACTCGCCGTCGGGTGCCGACGCGGGGCTCAGGAAACGCACCGGCCGCACGATCGTCAGCTCTTGCAGCAGCGGCGGGTACGGCTCGCTCAGCGTGAGCACGAGGGTGAGGTCGTCGGTGGCCGTGATGTCGGTGACCACCGTCGACGTGCGCAAGAAGTCGTAGCCCTCCTCGCCGATCCAGTGCTCGAGGTTCCACCGGGCGGCCTCGGCGTCGAACGCCGTGCCGTCGTGGAACGTGACCCCGTCCCTCAGGTGGAAGGTGACCGTCAGGCCGTCGGGGGCGACGTCCCAGCGCTGCGCCAGAGCCGGTTCGAGCACGCCGCCGTGGCCGTAGGCGACCAGCGGCTCGTACACCATGTCCATCGCGTGGAACTGCCCCAGGAACTCCCACGGGTTGAGGTTCCCCACGGGCTCGGCCGTCGCGATCCTGATCGTGCCGTCGGGCCGGTCGTCCGCCCCGGCGCACCCCGTCAGCCCTGCTGTCGCGACCAGCACGGCGGTGACCGCTGCCCCCGCTCTCCAACGTGCACGTCGCGATCCTGATGCCACGGTCCACACCTTCCCGATGTCTTTATTGCGACAGGTCGCAATAGCGAGCGCCAGGGTATCGACGCCTCCGTGCCAGGGCAACAACCCAGGTCAACGACGGGATCTTCTGAGGCTCGGCGGAGGGGCTGGTGCGATCCGGGTACCTGGAGGGTCATCCAGCGCACGGTTGCCCGATGCGGCACCGCAGACGCCTCGTCGTTCAGGCGGCGTGCCGACGGTCGCGGACCAGCTGGACGAGGCCGCGCACCCCGGGGCGGTCTCCGAGGTAGAGCACCGCGACCACGAGCACCACCCCGACCAGGGCGGCACCCACACCCGCGCCCACCGCTGGCCAGATGTCCCGGCCGAGCAGGGTGACGACCGAGTCGGTCACCCAGCGTCCGCCCATCGCCCCGACGACAGCAGCGGGCACCATCACCGCGGCGGTGCGGGCGAGCCCGGCGACAGCAGGACGTCCGGCGACCCGGGCTACGACGACCCCCGCGACCACGCCGCCGACAGACAGGCCCAGCGCCCAGGCCCCGGCCAGCACGGCGATGAACGAGCCGGACGGTCGTGGCATCACCAGCCCGACGACCAGGAGCACCGAGACCAGCCCCCACCCTGCCACGCTGACGACCAGGGCAGCCCTGGCACGCTGCATCGCGTACAGGGTGCGCTGTGCCTGGTACATCAGCGCATGGCCCGGCAGGGCGATCACGGACAAGGTCAGCGCGACGGTCATGAAGGAGGCGACGTCTGGCGAGCTGCTGTCGAGCATGGCGAACACCAGCGCGACCGCCGGGGCTGCCGCCGCGAGCACCGCCGCACCCGTCCCCGCCGCCATGACCACAGCCCTGGAGGTCAGTGCCGACATCGTGGCGAAGCGCTCTCGGGCCTCGTCCGCGACCGCCGCCGACAACCGAGGGAAAGCCGAGGTCACCAGCGGGATGACGAGCACCCCGACAGGCAGGATGTAGATCTGCTGGCTCCAGATCCAGACCGGGTAGATGTCTGTCTCGGAGACGCCTGTCTCAGCCCGGTTGGCGGTCACCAGGACCACGATCGCTGCCACCTGGTACGCTGCGACCCCGGCCAGCCCGGAGAGCATCAACGACCGGAAGCGGGAACCGACCCCTGCGGGGAAGCGCCACCGAGGTGCGGGCAGGAAGCCCATCCGGGCCAGCGCGACAAGCCCCGGTGCGCACATCGCGGCGGCCCCCGCCGTGGTGCCCCAGGCCAGCACGTCCAGCGCACCGGTCGACAGCGCGGAGGGGTCCGAGCGTTCACCCCCGGCGAGGGGTGCGTACCAGAGGTAGGCGCCGATCACGACGAGAGAGCTCAGCACCGGGGTGAACATGGGCAAGAAGAACCGGTGGTGCGCCTGGAGCACCGCGTTGGCCAGCACGGTCAGCCCGTACAACGGGATCTGCACCGAGAACACCAGCAGGAAGAACCGGGTGGTGGAGACCAGGCCGCCGGCGTTCAGCGCGGTGGCCACCGGGCCGGCCGCCGCCGCCAGCAGCAGGCCCACCGGGACCAGCAGCAGGAGCACCCAGCCCAGCGCCCCGGCGATGATCGCGCGGGTCTCTTCGGTCGCGCGGCGAGAGATCGGCCCGGCGAGCAGCGGGATCAACGCACCGGCGAGCGCCCCCCCGGCCGCGATCTCGTACAGGGTGCCTGACACGGTGAACGCAGAGGTGTACGCGGTGCCGATGGCCTCAGAACCCACCGCGGACGCCTGGGCCATCTGCCGCACCATGCCGAGCACACGGCTGAGCACCGTGAGGACGGCCATCATCGCCGCCGCCCCCAGGAGCCCTTGGAGGATGCGACGGCGCCGTGCCGTCGTCTGGCTGGTGTCGTTCACCTGGGGTGCGTCTCCCTCGTTCTCTGCGCACACAGGGTAGGCCCCTGGGTGGTTCTACCGCCGTCGGCGCCGTCGTTCAGCCTTCTGGTGGGAAGCCGTTCGAACTGTCAGACCGCGCCACGCGCCACGGCTAGAGTGCTCCCGTGACCGACGCCGCTCCCCTCAAGGCCTTGCTCAGCGAGGACGAGATCCCGACGCACTGGTACAACATCGTCGCTGATCTTCCCTCCCCGCCGCCGCCCCACCTGCACCCTGGCACCCGCGAGCCGTTGACCCCTGAAGACCTGGCGCCGCTGTTCCCCCCGGGGATGATCGAGCAGGAGCTCTCGACCGAGCGGTGGATCGAGATCCCCGAAGAGGTCCGCGACATCTACCGGCTGTGGCGTCCCTCGCCGTTCCACCGGGCTCTGCGCCTGGAGCAGGCCTTGGGCACCACCGCGCGCATCTACTACAAGTACGAGGGCGCGTCGCCGGTCGGGTCGCACAAGACCAACTCGGCCGTGCCGCAGGCGTACTTCAACAAGCTGGCCGGGCGTACCCGCCTGACCACGGAGACCGGTGCGGGGCAGTGGGGCTCCGCGCTGGCCTTCGCCTCGCAGATCTACGGGCTCACCTGCGACATCTGGCAGGTCCGCAGCTCGTTCGAGTCCAAGCCGTACCGGCACGCGCTGATGGAGACGTTCGGTGCCACCTGCTACCCCTCGCCGTCGGACATCACCGAGGCGGGCCGGGCGCTGCGCGAGAGGTTCCCCGACACCACCGGCTCGCTCGGCATGGCCATCTCCGAGGCGGTCGAGGCCGCGGGCAAGGACCCGGACGCCTCGTACTCCCTGGGCAGCGTCCTCAACCACGTCGCCCTGCACCAGACCGTGATCGGCCAAGAGGTGCTCAAGCAGCTGCCGATGCTCGGTGAGAGCCAGATCGACTACCTGTTCGCGTGCGCCGGCGGCGGCTCGAACCTGGCGGGCATCTCCTTCCCGATCATCCGGGAGAACCTCGCCGGGCGGCAGAGCACGAAGATCGTCGCGTGCGAGCCCCAGGCCGCGCCGTCGCTCACCCAGGGCGAGTACCGGTACGACTTCGGTGACACCGAGGGCACGACCCCGCTGCTCAAGATGTACACGCTGGGCGCCGACTTCGTGCCCGACCCGGTGCACGCCGGGGGTCTGCGCTACCACGCCATGGCCCCGCTGGTCTCGTTCTGCAAGCACGAGGGCCTGATGGACGCCGTGGCGATCGGTCAGCGCGAGGCCTTCGAGGCCGGGGTGCTCTTCGCCCGTGCCGAGGGCATCGTGCCCGCGTCAGAGTCGAACCACGCGATCGCCGGCGCCTTCCGCCAGGCCCGGCAGGCCACGGCCGAGGGCTCGTCCCCGGTGATCGTCATCGGCGTCTCCGGCTCGGGCCAGCTCGACCTCCCCGCCTACACCGAGTACTTGTCTGGCCAGATGTCAGACGGCTGATGGCCTATGTCGGGCTGACGACCTTCAGCCCGACGTGGGCGAGAGCCGTCAGGTCAGCTCGTGCCGCTGGCACCCGTCCCGGTGCTGGTGGCGGCCTGGTCGGTGTGCACGTGGGCGTCGAGGTCGGTGAGCATGGTCACCGCGTCGGCGACGATGTCGTCGTCACCGGTGGTCACCCCGTGCAGGAGCCACCGGGCTATCGCGAGCTCGCCGGCCAGGATGGCCCGGTCGGTCAGGTGCGGGTCGGTGAGCTCGGTGCGGTGCAGCCGGTAGGCCTCGAGCACCGACTCGGCGGCCTCGGCGGACGCGGCGACGAGGAACCAGGCCAGGTCGTCAGCAGGGTCAGCCACCTGCGCCGAGCCCCAGCCCAGGATCCCGGACACCGTGCCACCGGACACCAGCACCCGTTCGGCCACCATGTCGCCGTGCACGACGGTCGGCTTGAAGCGCCACCACGAGACGTCTTCCAGGTGCTTCTCCCAACGGGTCAGCAGCGCGGGCGGGACGTGCCCGGTGCGTGCCGCCTCGTCGACCTCGGCCTGGCGGCGGCGACGGTACTCGTCCGGCTGGTAGGTCGGCAGGCCGAGGGTCTCCACGACGGCGACCGGCAGCTCGTGCAGCCCGGCCAGCACCTTGCCCAGGTCGGCGGCCAGCCCCGGACCCGGGCGCAACGTCTTCAGGTGGAGGGGCTGCCCGGGGATCTGTTCGTAGACCATCGCGCGACCCCCGTCGGGCAGGGTCGCGAACCCGGCCGGGCTGGGCACCCGGAACGGCAGCCGACCCTCGGTGGCCTGGCTGGTCAGCGCGGCGAGCAGCGCGATCTCTCGTTCTGTCGAGGCGCCCGAGGCCGCGTCGACGGGCGCCCGCACCACCCAGCGGCGACGCTCGGCGTCGATCACCAGCGCCGTGTCGTGCTCGTCGTCAGGTCCCGACAGCGGTTGGGCGTCGTACGGGTCCAGCCCGGGCACGGCGATCGTCGCCAGGGCGGCGAGGGCGAGAGGAGAACGGCGCATGCCTCCCAGGCTAGGGCGTGTTGCGAGAGTACGTGCGTCCAGCGGTGCGCACCCGTCCCGCCTGACCGCCCCCACGCTCAGCGGGAACCGTCTCGGCGGTGGCTGAGGCCGTGATCGGTGGGCGGGAGATGGGAGACTGGGGCGGTGTCTGCGGAGGGGCTGCTCGAGGGGCTGGACCCGGATCAGCAGGAGGTCGCTCAGGCCCTGACAGGGCCGGTGTGCGTGCTCGCGGGGGCGGGGACGGGCAAGACCAGGGCGATCACGCACCGGATCGCCTACGGGGTGCGGGCCGGGGTGTATCGGCCGTCGTCCGTGCTCGCCGTCACCTTCACAGCCCGGGCCGCGGGGGAGATGCGGCAACGTCTGCGGCAGCTCGGGGTGGCCGGTGTGCAGGCGCGGACGTTCCACGCCGCGGCGCTGCGCCAGCTCGGGTTCTTCTGGCCGAAGGTCGTCGGTGGTGCCCCGCCGCGCCTGCTCGAGGCGAAGGCGCCGCTGGTCGCCGAGGCGGGGCGGCGCGTCGGCGTCAGCGTCGACCGCATCGCGGTGCGAGACCTGGCCGCTGAGATCGAGTGGGCCAAGGTCAGCCTCGTCGCTGCCGACGACTACCCGCGCCTGGCGCCCCACGAGGGCCGGGGCGAGGTGGCCGGTGCCGACACCCAGGCTGTCGCCCGGCTGATCGCCGCCTACGAGGACGTGAAGACCGAGCGCGGCGTCATCGACTTCGAGGACGTGCTGCTGCTGCTCGCGGCGATGCTGGCCGACGAGCGCTCCGTCGCGACAGCCGTGCGCGACCAGTACCGGCACTTCGTGGTCGACGAGTACCAAGACGTCTCGCCGTTGCAGCAGTACCTGCTCGACCAGTGGCTCGGGGGGCGTCACGAGCTGTGCGTGGTCGGTGACCCCGCCCAGACCATCTACTCCTTCGCCGGGGCCAGCCCCCACCACCTGCTCGACTTCGCCCGCACCCACCCGGGCGCGGCCGTGATCCGGCTGACGCGCGACTACCGGTCCACCCCTCAGGTGGTGGGTGTCGCCAACCGGCTGCTGGTCTCCGCCCGCCGCCCCGGCGACCCGCCGTCGCTGCAGCTGGTCGCGCAGCGACCACCGGGGCCCGAGGCGCGGTTCGTCGCCTACGACGACGACGAGACGGAGGCCGCCGCCGTCGCCCTCCGGTGCGTCCAGCTGGTGGCCTCGGGCATCCCGGCGTCGCAGATCGCGGTGCTGTTCCGCACCAACGCGCAGTCCGAGGCCTTCGAGGCCGCGCTGGCCCATGCTGGCCTGGGGTACCAGGTGCGTGGGGGCGAGCGCTTCTTCGCCCGCCGGGACGTGCGCGACGCGATCGTGCTGCTGCGCGGCGGGGCGCGGTCGGCCGACCCGGACGTGCCCATGCCCACGACCGTCCGCGACATCCTCACCACGGTCGGCTGGGCGCCGACGCCACCCGCTGCCCGGGGGGCTGCCCGGGAGCGGTGGGACGCGATGAACGCCCTGGTCGGGCTCGCCGACGAGGTCGCCGCCGACCCGAGCCGCGAGAGCCCGGCCACGCTGCGCGACCTGGTCGCTGACCTCGACGAGCGAGCCTCGGCCCAGCACGCCCCGACCGTGGACGGGGTGACGCTGGCCTCGTTGCACGCCGCGAAAGGCCTGGAGTGGGATGCCGTGTTCCTCGTCGGGCTCTGCGAGGGCCTGATGCCGATCTCGCTCGCGGAGACCGACGAGCAGGTCGCCGAGGAGCGCCGTCTGCTCTACGTCGGGATCACCCGGGCCCGGGAGCACCTGGAGCTCTCCTACGCCCGGTCGAGGACGGGACGCGGGTCGGCGGCACGACGCCGCAGCCGGTTCCTCGACGCGCTGTGGCCTGACGGACAGCAGCAGCCCGGCGGGCGCGGCACCGGTCGTAGCCGCTCTCGGCCCTGATGTGAGGTCTGGCGAAAACTGGTCGGGAAAAGAGTTGTCCTCGTCGCCGCGGTCGTCGTACCGTGGCCAGGTTCTTGTCGAGATGCCGCGCGTCCAGCGCGTGGCCGCACGGAGGAGGTGCCCGGTGATCGGTAGCGATCGGTCGTTCGGGACTTCCTTCGTCAGCGACGTCCTGAAGCATTCGCTCGCGACCACTCTGCCCGCGCAGGGGCGTGGTGTGCCCACGCCCGTCTCGCGCCGCCGAGCTCGCTCGAGCCACCCGACCGATCTGCTCAGGATGTCCGTGGTCTGACCCGTACGGGTCGATGCCAAGGCCGCGGACTCCCCACCGGGATCCGCGGCCTTCGTCTCATCAGCGATGAGGCAGGGGGAGCGGTCTCCCACGACTCACCGCTCACCAGCAAGGACACCAGGAGGACACCGTGCGGCTCACGATGCTGCTCGACACCCCCTCGCACCTGGACACGACCCAGGACACCGATCAGCTGCTCGCGCAGGCGCTGCCCTGCCGGGTGCACGACCCAGAGCTCTGGTTCGCCGAGCACAGCGTCCAGGTCGAGCGGGCCAAGGCCTTGTGCCAGGTCTGCCCGCTCGTCGACTCCTGCCTCGCCGGCGCCGTCGAGCGGAGCGAGCCGTGGGGGGTCTGGGGCGGTCAGGTGTTCATCGGCGGCGTCGTCGTCCCGACCAAGCGAGGGCGGGGCCGGCCCTCGAAGCACCAGGCCGTCTGACCGCCGGGGTTCCTGGCAGGCGAGGCGCCTGGAAGACGGGGTGCGTGCGGCTCCCGGGCTCCGTCGTCACGTCGCGGGCTCACCGACGGGCTGGCGAACCCGCGCAGGCGCACGCCGGGTGCGCCTGCCAGGCGCGAGCCCGGGGGGTCGGGTCGGGCAGGGCGACCTCCCAGGTGGTCGGGACCGGCCTGTGGTCACCGTCCAGATATGCCAGCACCAGCGCGGCTGCCAGGTGCCCGGCGATCCCGGCCAGGACGCCGACCTCGCTGACCGCCCGGTCTCGAGCCGTGGCGAGCCGGGTGACCACCCGCGCCCACCGGGGATCGCCGTCAGCGCGGTGCAGGTCCAGGCAGTGCAGACAAGGCCCTCCGTCCGCGACCACGAGCGGCCCGACGGTGGCGCTCGCGCTCCCCACGACCACCGACAGGTGCGCGATCTCGGCACTGACCAGGGCGGACGAGCGCACGGGGTCAGCGACCTCGGGGTCGACGAGAACCACCAGGTCAGGGTCGGCCCCGGGACGGGTGACGACCGACGGTGCCACGTCGCGCACGATCCGCGCGGCGACCTCGGCACGTGTCGCACCGACGTCGGTCCAGCGGTACCCCGACGTGCCGACGTCGACCGAGCGCACGGGTGCGTCGTCGTCACCGAGCACCGTGCCGACCCCGGCCGCGGCGAGCGTGACAGCCACGGCCAGACCGGTCGGACCCAGCCCGACCACCCTGACAGCGCGGTCGCGTCGGGCGGCGACACGGGCCGGCCCGTGCCGGTGAGGGTCGATCAGGCCCCACGCCGTCGCGTCGGCCTCGCCGACGGGCAGCGGAGGACGCTGCCGTCCGCTGGCCAGCAGCCCAGCGGTGCGCAGGTCACCCAGCAGCGCGGTCCAGCGTTCCTGAGACACCCCGCCTGGCGCGGTCCGTGGCAGCCCAGCCCCCTGGGAGGCGGAGGCCAGCAGATCAGACTCCGGCTCGGTCAGCCCCTCGACCCGGACCGCCCAGCGAGGGTCACAGCCGATCTGGACCTCACCGGGCGCGATCGTCAGCACCCGCAGCCCTGGCCGCAACCGCACGGTGCCTCCCTGTCCCGGGCCTCCCTGTCGATGTCGACCACAGGGTGCCACGCTGGCAGTCCGGCGTGCGTCGCGTCGTCCACAGGGTCGGTGCCCTGCGCCGCACGCGGCACCAGGCCGGTGGCCCGGCGGCGTCCGGTGGGTGTGCTCAGCCCTTGGGGAGGAAGCGGGTGAGCTTGGTGCCGCAGGTGGGGCAGGCGGCCTTCGCGGTCTTGCGACCGGTGTCCGAGACGACGACCTCACCGGTCGTCTGAACCTTGGCCTTGCACTTCACACAGTAGAACTCGCCCGAGTAGGTATCGGCCATCGTCTTGTCTCCGTTCGTCGCAACAGCGGTTCATGTCCGCCGGCGGGCTGCCTGCGTAGATACGACCGCGCCGCTCAGCGTAGAGGTTTTCTGGCACGCCCGTAGGCGCCTGGCGACGTGGTGATCGTCACTTCTCGGTGGGAGTGTCGTCCGGCCCGAGGATGTCGGCGAGCGCCTGGTCCAGCTCCGCGGCCTCCTCGTCGGCGGTCTTGCGGCGTGCGGTGTAGCCCTCGGGGTCGTCGAGGTCGGTGCCGGTCGGCATGAGGTCGGGGTGGTGCCAGACCGCGTCTCGAGCGGCGACGCCGTCCTGGGTGGTGATGGTGGCCCACAGGTGGGCGGCGTCGCGGAGACGTCGAGGGCGCAGGTGCAGGCCGACGAGCGTGGCGAAGGTGTGCTCTGCTGGCCCTCCGGCGGCGCGTCGGCGTCGCATCATCTCGCGCAGGGCCGTGGCGTGGGGCAGGTGGGGTGCGGTGGCGGCGGCGGTGACCTCGTCGACCCAGCCCTCGACCAGGGCGAGACCGGTCTCCAGGCGGGCCAGCGCCGCTTCCTGGTCCGGGGTGTTCCGAGGCTCGAACAGCCCGCTCGACACGGCCTCGCGCAGCGACGAGGGGTCGGACGGGTCGATGGTGCGCACCGCCTCGTCCAGCTGCTCCGGGTCGATCGTGATGCCACGGGCGTAGGCGTCGACCGCCGTCACGAGCCAGCCGCGCAGCCACGGCGCGCCGGCGAACAGCCGGGCGGCGGCGGCCTCGCGCACCGCCAGGAACATCCGGACCTCCTCCACAGGAGAGTCCAGGCCCTGGGCGAACTCGTCGACGTTGGCCGCGACCAGGGCGACCAGGGGAGGGTCGACCAGCGGCAGGCCGACGTCGGTGGTGCCGAACACCTCCCGGGCCAGCGTCCCGGAGGCCCGGCCGATCTGCAGGCCGAACAGCACCTGGCTGACCTGGCGCGCCATGCCGGTCATGGTGTCCCTGAGGGACTCGTCGAGGGCCGGTGCCAGCCTGGTGCTCAGGGCCTCGGTCAACGAGGTCGCGATCGACTCGGTGAGGGTGCGCCACATCGGCAGGGTCGCCTCGACCCACTCGGCCCGGCTCCACGCCGCACGTCGACCAGGCGCCGGGTCGAGCTCGGTCACCGGGTCCAACCACAGGTCGGCGGTCGTCAGCGCCTCGACCACCTGCCGCGCCTCGATCTGGCCGGGGGCGGGGTCTCCGCCCTCGGACGCGACCTGACGGGCCAGGTCGTGCACCGCCGACCAGCTGACCGGGCCGTCCCCGACAGCCATGAAGCGCTGCATCTGCTGCAGGGCGAGGCGGATCTCCGGGGCGGCAAGGCCTGCCGCCTCGAGGTCGAAGCCGCTCTCGCGCATCATCTGGATCGCCTCGTCGGCGTTCGGTCCCATCAGCATCCGCAGCAGGTCCTCCCACGGGGGCTGCTCCGAGGGCTGCTCGGCGGGTCGGTCGCTGCTCATGTCGCTCCAGACGCGTGGGGGCCGTACCCACCGTAACCGGCGCGACGCCGCCGACCGGCGCGCGGTCCTCCCGGTTCGCTGTCGGCGCAGCCGCACGGCTGTCCAGGCACCGACGGGCGTGCCCTCGGCACCGTCAGGCCCGGAGGGCTGGAGCCTTGGACAGATCAGCCGAAGGCGGCGATGTCGATCTTCTTCATGGACATGAGCTTCGCGTAGGCGCCTGGTCTGGTCATCAGGTCGCCCATGGTGGCTGGGACGACCTGCCAGCTGAGGCCGAACCTGTCGACGCACCAGCCGCACCGCTCGGCCTCGGGCACAGCGCTGAGGCGCTCCCAGCACTGGTCGAGCTCGGTCTGGTCGGCGCACGAGAGCATCAGCGACACCCCAGGGGTGAACGTGAAGTCTTGCCCGGCGGCGTCCATCGCGGCGAACCACTGGTCGAGCACCTGGAAGTCGGCGTACATCATCTCGCCGGCGACGGGGCCGGCCTGCTCCGGGTAGGTGACCATCGTGCCGACCTGCCCCGAGAACAGGGAGGTGTAGAAGTCGATCGCCTCCTTGGCCCGGCCCTGTGCGGTGTGGCCGAACATCAGGCTCGGGGTGATGAACGGGCGAGGCTCGCCTCGGGGGTCGGTGAGCATCAGCTGCCAGCTGACCCCGTACCTGTCCTTGATCCAGCCGTAGTGCGGGCTGAACTCGTACTCCTGCAGCGGCATCAGCGCCTCGCCGCCGTCCGAGAGCGCCTCCCACAGCGCGTCCAGGTGCTCGCGGGCCCGCGGGTCGGCCGAGGGGTCGAAGTTCAGGATGAACGACACCGAGGGGTTCAGGGGGAACTCGGGGCCCGCGTTGATCGCGGCGAGCCGGTAGCCGGCGAGCTCGAGCTCCACCACGAGCGGCTTGCCAGCCATGTCAGCCTGGAAGTCCGGCAGGCCCTCGGTCGGGTAGTGCTGGGTGTCGAGCACCCGACCGCCCGGGAAGACCGAGGCGTAGAACGCCGCCGCCTCGGCGGCATCGTGGTCGAACCAGATGTTGGGGACGATCCGTTGCATCGCCAGCCCCTCTCGTCGCTGCGCGCCGTGCCGCGCTGGGTGAGGCCGTGGTCTTCTCTCCCCGACCCCCGTCGTTTCCAGCATCCCACGGGCCCGAGAGATCGCGACCCCTCGTCACCAGGCGGCTCAGCGCACGACGGCGACGCCTGGACGCGACAGCGGCGCGGTGACAGGTCAGAGGCGGTCGAGCATCCCGAGGACGACGGTGGCCGAGCGCTGGGAGGCGTCGTCGACACGGACGGTGTGGTCCACCCCGGCGGTCGGGCCGCACAGGTCCGAGACCCCGCGCACCGACACGAACGGCACCCCGAACAGGTGCGCCACCTGGGAGAGCGCGGCGCTCTCCATGTCGGTGGACAGCGCCTGGGGGAACCGTTCGCGCACGTCGTGGACGATCCGGGCCGTGACGAAGGAGTCCGACGACACGACCAGGCCCTGCCGGGTCGGCACCTCGGGCGTCCCGGAGGCCGTCGCCGCGGCGACGAGCCGGGTGTCGGAGACGTACCGTTCCGGCATCCCGGGCAGCTGGCCGAGCACGTAGCCGAACTCGGTGGCGTCGGCGGCCGAGTACAGCGTCTCGTCGGCGACGATCACGTCACCGACGCGCACGTCCGCCCCGAGGCCGCCCGCGCTGCCCGCGCTCACCAGCGCCTTGGGCCGGCACACGGCCAGCGCGGCCGACGCGGCGGCGGCGGCGTTGACCAGCCCGATGCCCGAGCGGACCAGCAGCACGGTGCGACCTGCGATCACGACGAGGTGCTGCACCGACCCGCCCACCTCGGTGGTCGGCCCGGTCACCTCCGCGCGGGCCAGGAACGGCTCGGCCTCGTCAGCCATCGCGACCACGACGAGGGCGTCGACCCCGATCACCGGGTCACCTGCGCCCACTCGTCGCGGCGCGCCAGGAAGTCGGCGGCCACGGTCTGCGCCCCGGCCAACGAGTGGTGCGCACCCCACCCGCACTGCACCTCGTTGGCGGCCGGCACCTCGTCGACCTTCACGACGTCGCGCAGCGTCGCCTCCACGAGGTCGAAGACCTCCGCGTCGTCTGGGGCGCCCGCCAGCATCAGGTAGAACCCCGTCTGGCAGCCCATGGGGGAGAAGTCGAGCACCGCGTCGGAGTGGTTGCGCGAGTGCTCGGCGAACAGGTGCTCCAGGGAGTGCACCGCGTCCATCTCCAGGTGGGCGACGTTGGGCTGGGTGAACCGCACGTCGTACTTGGAGATCACGTCACCGTGGGGCAGGGTCTTGCGGTCGGCCAGCCGGATGTACGGGGCGGCCACCGTGCGATGGTCGAGGTTGAACGACTCGACGTTCATGCGCTGCGTCATGGGTCCAGTCTGACCGATCGCGAGGTGTGCACCTCGTCAGCGGTCGGTGCGGCCTCGCAGCTGGTCGGTGAGCCGGCGTTCGCGCTTGGTCGGGCGGCCGGCGCCCCGGTCTCGCCGCGCCACGACGACGACCTCCGCCTTGGGCGGGGGAGCGGGAGTCCGGTCCAGGTAGCAGGTGACGGCGACCGGCGCTCCGACGCGCTTGATGATGAGCCGCTGCACGACGACGACCCGCTCCCAGGCCCCGCCGCGCACGACGACCTCGTCACCAGGGACCACGAGGGTGGCGGGCTTGGCACGCTGGCCGTTGACCCGTACGTGCCCGGCCCGGCAGGCGGCCCCGGCCGCCGAGCGTGTCGGGAACAGCCGCACCGCCCAGCACCAGGCGTCCACCCGGGCCCGGGTCACCTCTGCCACCGCTCAAGCATCGCACGGCCCCGGCGCACGTCTCTCGTACCAGGTCTGGAGCACCCGGCCGTCTGGATGACGGTCGCAGCGCGTCGATGAGCGGGCTGTCCCTCGACCACACCACAATGAGAGCGAGGAGGTCACCCATGAACACCGATGTGCTCGCCCTGGTGGCGCAGAGCACGAGCACCACCCTGCCGACCCCGGTGGTCGTGCTCTTGGTCGTGGTCGCTGTCGTGCAGATCACCCTTCAGGTGACAGCCCTGGTGGTGCTGGCCCGGACCCCGCGCGAACGGGTCCTCATGGGGCTCCGCTGGCCGTGGGTGCTGATCATCCTGCTGGTCAGCACGGTCGGCATCGGCGCGATCGTCTTCCTCGCGGTAGGGCGCAAGCCCGCACCCGTGGACGAGGAGGCCCCTGCCGTGGGCCGGGACGAGGCGGTGCGCACCGTCGTGGACGAGCTCTACAGAGACAAGCCGTGACGCCAGCGATCGAGACGCGGGGGCTGGTCAAGGCCTTCGGTGAGCACCACGCGCTGGACGGGCTCGACCTCACCGTCGAGCCCGGCTCGGTGTTCGGCTTCCTCGGGCCCAACGGCTCGGGCAAGACGACGACGCTGCGCGTCCTGCTCGGCCTCGCGCGCCCGACGGCCGGCACCGCCAAGGTTCTGGGGCACGACGCCGGGCACCCGCGCATCCGCCACGTCACGGGTTATCTGCCCGACGTGCCCGGGTTCCCCGCCTGGATGACGGCGCGGCAGGTGCTGGAGCTCTACGCGGGGGTCTTCGGCCTGCCTCGCGACGTGGCTCGGCGCCGGGTGGGCTCGCTGCTCGACCTGGCCGGGCTCGCCGACGTGACGTCGAAGGTGGGTGCTTACTCTCGCGGGATGCGCCAGCGGCTGGGCATCGCCCAGGCCTTGGTCAACGCCCCTGACGTGCTGCTGCTGGACGAGCCGACATCGGCGCTGGACCCGTTGGGCCGCCGGTCGGTGCTGGACCTGGTGGCCGGGCTGCGCGGGCGCACCACGGTGTTCTTCTCCACGCACATCCTCAGCGACGCCGAGCGCGTGTGCGACACCGTCGCGATCGTGGACGCCGGCCGGGTCGTGGCGGCGGGCCCGCTCGACGAGGTCCGAGAGGGCCGGACAGTGCAGCGTCGCCTGCTGGTCGAGACCGACGACCCGGCCAGGTTGCGCGCCGCCCTGGCCGACGAGCCGTGGGTGAGCGCCGTCACCGAGGGCACCGGCCCGGGCGCGCTCGAGGTGACTACGGCCGAACCAGAGCGGGCCGCGCTCGGGCTCCCCGCGCTCGTGGCACGGCTCGGTCTCGGGCTGACCCGGCTCGAACCGGTGGAACCGTCGTTGGAAGACGTGTTCGTCGGCCTCGTGGGGGTCACCAGATGACCGGGTTCGTCGCCCTGCTGGGGCACCGCAACCGCGAGGTCTTGGCGACCTGGCGGGTCTGGGTGCTGCCGTCGGTGCTGCTGCTCTTCGCGGCGACCGGGCCGCCGACCGCCCGCTACACCCGCGAGCTGCTGACGTGGGCGATGGGCGACCAGGCCTCGCTGCTGCAGACCGTGGACCCGACCTACCTCGACTCCTACGCCCAGTGGTCGAAGAACCTCACCCAGCTGGTGGTGTTCGTCGTCGTCATCATGGCCGCGGGGGCGATCAACGGCGAGGTGCGCTCGGGCTCGGCGGTGCTGCTGCTGGTCAAGCCCGTGAGCCGCACCTCGTTCGTGCTGGCTCACGCCGTGTCCCTGTTCGGGTTCGTCGCCGTGGCGACGGCCGTCGGCACCGCGGTGACCTGGGTGGGCACCTGGCTGCTGTTCCCCGAGGCCCCACCAGGCCCCCTGATCGTCTCGACCGCGGTGTGGCTCGTGCTCATCGCCGTGCTGATCGCGATGGCGTTGCTGGCCTCGGCCGCGGTGGACGCGGTCGCGGGCGCCGCCGGCATCGGCATCGGCGGGTTCTTCCTGCTGGCGATCCTCGGTGCGGTCCCCGCGGCTGCGAAGCACAGCCCCGCGGGCCTGACCGGCCTGGTCGGGAACCTGTCCATCGGTGAGCACATGGCCGTCACCTGGCCGGTGGTCACCGGCGCGGCGCTCGCCGTGGTGCTGCTCGCCGCTGCCGTGGTGGTGTTCTCTCGCCGCGAGCTGTGAGGTTCGTCGGTCGCCCTGGGCTGAGTACGTCGTACGGATGACATCACCACCACCGCTGACGATCCCGTGCCCGGTCGATGGAATCTGAGGCCCTGCCCTGTAGTTCAATAGGCACCCCCGTCTCGTCGGCCAGGGTGCCGGTGAGCACGAGACACGACCGCCGCAGGTGGCAGACAAGGAAGGAGAGCCCGATGCTCCGCACCGTCCTCGGTGGCAAGATCCACCGCGCCACCGTCACGCAGGCGAACCTCGACTACGTGGGCTCGATCACGATCGACGCGGACCTCGTCCGTGCCGCCGGGCTGGTCGAGGGCGAGAAGGTGCACGTGGTGGACGTCACCAACGGCGCCCGGCTCGAGACGTACGTCATCGTCGGGGCCGCTGGCTCCGGCGAGGTCTGCATCAACGGCGCCGCCGCGCACCTCGTCAAGCCTGGCGACCTCGTCATCATCATCTCCTACGTCATCCTCGACGCGTCCGAGCTCGCCACCCACGAGCCTCGCGTGGTCCACGTCGACCTCGCCAACCGCATCGTGGACGTCGGCAACGACGCCTCCGAACCCGTCCCCGGCTCCACCACCCAGACCTCCTCGAGGTAGGAGCGGCCCGCACCAGCGGACCCGTCAGCGACGCCCGGTGACCCCGTCGGCACGCATGGCGCGGTAGGCCTCGATCAGGGACCGGGTGGACGGGTCCTGGGCGGTCAGAGCCTCGGTGTCGCCGGCGACGGCGGGGGCGATCTGGAGGGCGAGCTGCTTGCCGAGCTCGACGCCCCACTGGTCGAAGGAGTCGATGCCCCACACCGCGCCCTGGACGAACGTGATGTGCTCGTACAGGGCGATCAGCTGGCCGACGACGGACGGGGTCAGCGCCGGGGCGAGGATCGACGTCGTCGGGCGGTTCCCCTCGAACACCCGCGCCGGGACGGTCGCCTCGTCGGTGCCCTCGGCACGTACTTCTGCGGCCGTCTTGCCGAACGCCAGCGCCTTGGTCTGCGCGAAGAAGTTCGACAGGAACAGCCCGTGCACGTCCGTCTCGCCGTCGGTGAGCGGGTGCGCCGGGGTGGCGACGGCGATGAAGTCCGCGGGGATCAGACGGGTGCCCTGGTGGATGAGCTGGTAGAACGCGTGCTGACCGTTCGTCCCCGGCTCGCCCCAGAACACCTCGCCGGTGTCGCAGGTGACAGCCGTGCCGTCCCAGCGCACTGATTTCCCGTTGGACTCCATGGTCAGCTGTTGCAGGTAGGCGGGAAACCGGTGCAGGTGCTGGTCATAGGGCAGTACCGCGTGGGTGTGCGCGCCCAGGAAGTTCGTGTACCAGACGTTGAGCATGCCCATGAGCACCGGCACGTTGCTGGCCAGGGGCTGGGTGGCCGTGTGGGTGTCCACGGCGTGGAGACCGGCGAGGAAGTCCTGGAAAGCCTCCTTGCCCAGCGCGATCACGAGCGAGGTGCCGATGGCCGAGCCCACCGAGTAGCGCCCGCCCACCCAGTCCCAGAACCCGAACGCGTTGGCCGGGTCGATGCCGAACGCCTTCACCTTGTCCAGGGCGGTGGACACCGCGACGAAGTGCTTGGCGACAGCGTCGCCGCACGCCTCGTCGGTGTAGGGCATCAGGCCCTCGCCCGTGAGGCGCTCGAGCAACCACTCCTTGGCGAGCCGGGCGTTGGTCAGCGTCTCCAGGGTGGTGAAGGTCTTCGATGCGACGATGAACAACGTGGTCGCCGGGTCGAGGTCGGCGACGGTGTCGGCAAGGTCTGAGGGGTCGATGTTGGAGATGAACCGGCAGGTCAGGTTCGGGGTGACGTAAGGCTTCAGAGCCTCGTAGACCATCACCGGGCCGAGATCGGAACCGCCGATGCCGATGTTCACGACCGTCGTGATCCGCTCGCCGGTCGCCCCCCTCCACTCCCCGGTGCGCACCTTCTCGGCGAAGTCGTAGACGCGCTCGAGCGTGTCGTGCACGTCGTAGTCCACGTCCTGGTTGCGCACGTACAGCGGCGGCATGATCCCCTCGGGCCGCCGCAGCGCCGTGTGCAGCACCGACCGGTTCTCGGTGACGTTGATCCTGTCACCGGCGAGCATCGCGGCGAACCTGCGGTGCACCCCCGTCTGCTCGGCCAGGTCGACCAGCAGGCGCAGCGTCTCGTCGGTGACCAGGTTCTTCGACAGGTCCACGTGCAGGTCACCGAGGCTGAAGGTGAACCGCTGAGCGCGCCCCGGGTCGTCCGCGAACCATCCCCGCAGGTCAGGCTCCAGCCTGTCACGGTGCGCGAGCAGCCTTTGCCAGGCTGTGGTGGTGGTGGGGTCAGGAGGCGCGGTCACCTCCTCACCGTACTGAGATCGCTCGCCCCCGCAACACCCCTCTGGTCCCTCTCTCCTGGTGGTGGCCGTGTCGTCGGGCACCTGCTGCTTCGTCGGGTGTCTGACGACGATCTGGCGTGGGCCCGACGAGGTGGCGGAGGAGGTGCGTCGTCCGCCAAGGTCGGCGGTATGGGATCGGTGGTGTGCGTGGGTCTGGTCACGCTGGACGTGGTGCAGGTGGTCGAGCGGGTGCCGGGGCTGGACGAGAAGGTGGTCGCCCTCGACGGGTGGACGACCTTCGGGGGACCGGCGGCCAACGCCGCCGCGACGTGCGCGGCGCTCGGGGTGCCGGTGCGCCTGGTGAGCGCGCTCGGGTCGGGTCCGGTGGCCGACCTGGTCCGGGCAGGGCTGGAGAGCGCCGGGGTGGAGGTGGTCGACCTCGCCCCGCGCCTCGCTGACCTGGTGGCGGTGTCGTCGGTGCTGGTCACGGAGGCCACCGGCACCCGGGCGGTGGTGTCGCGCAACGCGACGGGCGCCCCTGACCTCTCGGCGGGCGCCGTGCGGGTCGCGGTCGGCGGGCCTGGGGACGTCGTGCTGGTCGACGGTCATCACCGGGGTGCCGCGACGGTGGTCGCGACCCGAGCCCGGGCGGACGGTGCCACCGTGCTCGCTGACGGTGGGAGCTGGAAGCCCGGTCTGGACCGGCTGCTCGCCGAGGTGGACGTGGCGGTGCTCTCCGCCGACTTCCGTCTCCCTACCGCCGCCGACCCGGACGCGCTGCTGGGCGAGGTCGCCCGGCTCGGTCCGTCGGTGGTCGCCCGGACAGACGGGCCACGGCCGGTGCTGGTGCGTACCGCTGACGGGGTCGTGCACGAGATCGAGCCGCCGACAGTCCCGGTGGTCGACACCCTCGGTGCGGGTGACGTGCTTCACGGCGGCGTGGCCGCGGCGCTGGCCCAGGGCGCGGACGTCTTGGAGGCCGTCGCCGCCGGGGTGCGGCTCGCGTCACGCTCGGTGCGGGCACGCGGCGCCCTGGGGTGGGTGCGCTGACTCGAGGGTGGGTCCACCGCGACCCGAGCGCGGCACCCTGCCAGACACGCCCTAGACTCGCGTCCATGACCTCCGAGGTGATGGACGCGCGCGGTCCCGACGAGCCGATGGGCCCGACCGGGCCGGCCGGGCCCGACGCGGCGACCTCGGTGCTGGAGCGCACAGAGACCCGTGAGGAGCTCGAGCCCGGCGACCGCGAGCGTTTCGCGCACTACGTGCGCAAGGAGAAGATCCTCGAGTCCGCGATGAGCGGCAAGCCGGTCATCGCCCTGTGCGGGAAGGTCTGGGTGCCGGGACGTGACCCGTCGAAGTTCCCGGTCTGCCCGGCCTGCAAGGCGATCCTCGAGGGGATGCGCGGGGGCGACGACGGCGACGACTCCGGCGGGTCTGGCGGCTCTGGTGAGAAGGGCTCCGGCGGCGGCAGGCGCTGGGGCTTCGGCCGCGGATCTGGCGGGAAGTGAGCGCCGGGCCCAGCCTCTCGTCGTCAGCGTCGATCGACACCCCCGACCACCGGGGTCCCGTCCCGCACGTCGCCCGTGCGGCGGCGCTGTCGCCCGCCTTCCCGGCCCGGGCCTCCTGGGGCACGGCCGAGAAGCTGCGGGCCTGGCAGGCGCACGCGCTCGAGAGCTACCGGACGCACCGCTCGCGCGACTTCCTCGCGGTGGCCACGCCCGGGGCGGGCAAGACGACGTTCGCCCTGCGGGTCGCCGCCGAGCTGCTCGAGGCCGGCACGGTGCGCAGGGTCACCGTCGTCGCGCCCACCGAGCACCTCAAGCGACAGTGGGCTGACGCGGCCGACCGCGCGGGCATCAGCATCGACCCGGCGTTCACCAACGCCCAGGGCCGTCACGGTGCGGGGTACGACGGGGTGGCGGTCACCTATGCGCAGGTGGCCAGCAAGCCAGCGCTGCACGCCGCGCGCACGTCCGCCGCGCCGACCCTGGTGATCCTCGACGAGATCCATCACGCCGGGGACGCGCTGAGCTGGGGTGACGCGATCCGGGAGGCGTTCGAGGGTGCCACGCGTCGGCTGTCGCTGACCGGGACCCCGTTCCGATCCGACACCGCGGCGATCCCGTTCGTGCGCTACGAGCCCGACGCCGACGGGGTGCACCGCTCGGTCGCGGACATCACCTACGGCTACGGTCAGGCCCTCGTGGACCGCGTGGTGCGCCCGGTGATCTTCCTCACCTACTCCGGCACGCTCAGCTGGCGCACCCGGGCCGGTGACGAGCTGACCGCCCGGCTGGGCGAGCCGGCCACCAAGGACATCACCGCCCAGGCGTGGCGGGCCGCGCTCGACCCGGGAGGGGAGTGGATCGCCGGGGTGCTCCAGGCCGCCGACACCCGGCTCTCCGAGGTGCGCCGGACCGTCCCGGACGCCGGGGCCATGGTCATCGCCTCCGACCAGGACGACGCCCGCGCCTACGCCGGCGTCCTCTCCCGCATCACCGGCCGGTCGCCGGTGGTCGTGCTGAGCGACGAACCTGGCGCGTCGTCGAAGATCGAGCGGTTCGCCGACAGCGACGACCGGTGGCTGGTCGCGGTGCGCATGGTCTCCGAGGGTGTCGACGTGCCCCGGCTCGCGGTCGGTGTCTACGCCACCAGCGCGTCCACCCCGCTGTTCTTCGCCCAGGCGGTGGGGCGTTTCGTGCGCGCCCGGCGTCGCGGGGAGACCGCGAGCGTGTTCTTGCCGTCGGTCCCGACGCTGCTGGCGCTGGCGGGCTCGCTCGAGGTCGAGCGCGACCACGCGCTGGACCGTCGCGGCGGCGACGAGGACCCTGACCGGCTGCTGGCCGAGGCGCTCGCGGACCGGACCGGGCCGGACCCCGGCGTGGGGGAGTTCCAGGCGCTCGGCGGGCAGGCCTCGTTCGACAAGGTGCTGTTCGACGGCGGCGAGTTCGGCACCGGAGCCGAGGCCGGGTCTGACGAAGAGCTGGACTTCCTCGGCCTGCCGGGGCTGCTCGAGCCTGAGCAGGTCGGTGAGCTGCTGCGCCGTCGTCAGGCGGACCAGGTCGCGGCCCGCCGTCGTGAGACGAGGACCGCCGAGGCGAGCGTCGCCGAGCACCGTCGTCTGGCTGCGCTGCGCAAGGACCTGTCTCGCCTGGTCGGGGCCTGGTCGCGGCGTTCTGGTCAGCCGCACGCCGTGGTCCACACCGAGCTGCGTCGTCGCTGCGGTGGCCCCGAGGTTCCCCAGGCCAGCCCTCCGGAGCTCGAGGCCCGCATCGTCATGCTCCAGGACTGGTTCGCGGGCAGACGCCGCTAGGGCAGCAGGCGGTCCGCACGGTCCGGTGCGACCGTCTCCAGGGTGCTGCCGCCGGCCAGGATCGCCCGGAGCGTGCCCGCCTCGTGGCTGGTCTGTGAGCGACGCGACGGAGGAGAGATCGCCCATCGGGCCCCAACGCGGGCCTCGCGGCTCTATCGTGTCGCAGGTGACCTACCTGATGACGGCGCCGGTGCCGGTCGAGATCCCGGTGCCGGAGGAGCGGGCCGTCCCCGCGGCGCCCTGGGTCACGATCGTGTGGAACGACCCGGTGAACCTGATGAGCTACGTCTCCTACGTGTTCCGCAGCCACTTCGGCTACTCCGCCGAGAAGGCGGAGCACCTGATGCTCCAGGTGCACCACGACGGTCGGGCCGTGGTGTCCGCGGGCAACCGCGAGTCGATGGAGGTCGACGTCCAGGCGATGCACACCTACGGGCTGTGGGCGACGCTGCAACGCTCGGAGGACCAGTGAGAGCGTTCCGGGTGCTCCTCGACGCCTCGCGGGTCGCCTACGGCGCGCGCATGAGCATGCGAGAGCGCCGGATGCTCGCCGAGGTGGTCGCTGACGTCCACGCCCTGCTCGAGCAGGATGCGCCCGACCGTGCCGACGACGCCGGGCCAGCCTGGGAGGTCGCGGACGTCCAGGTGCCCGACGACCCGGCGGTGGCGCGCCTGCTGCCCGACGCGTCGCACGGCGACCCGGAGATCGCCGCGGAGTTCCGTCGGCTCACCCAGGAGGACCTGCGTGCCACCAAGCTCGCCGGGCTGCACACCCTGACGTCTTGCCTGGAGACCACCCCGGAGGGGTTCTCCGGTGACGACCTGGTGGTGCTCGCTGAGGACGCTCCGAGGGTCGCCGCCGCTCTCACCGACGTGCGGCTGGTGCTGGCCGACAGGCTGGGCCTGCACACCGACGACGACGCCGAAGAGCTGCACGACGAGCTGACGCAGCCGATGCTGCGTCGCCGTGCGGGCCGCTCCCGCCGAGGGCTGGGAGACCTGTACGAGGCGCTGACCTGGTTGCAGGAGTCGTTGGTGGTGGCGATGACCAGCGCGCTGCCGGACACAGCGGGCACGCCCTAGGCTGGAGCGATGGACGACGCGCCGATCGGGATCTTCGACTCGGGGGTCGGTGGCCTGACCGTCGCCCGGGCCGTCATCGACCAGCTGCCCAACGAGCAGGTGCTCTACATCGGTGACACCCTCAACACCCCCTACGGCACCAAGCCGCTCGGCGCGGTGCGCGCGCACGCCCTGGAGGTCATGGACGACCTGGTGGACGCCGGGGTGAAGATGCTGGTGATCGCGTGCAACACGGCGTCGTCGGCGACGCTGCGCGACGCCCGCGAGCGGTACACGCGTCGTCGCGGGCTCCCGGTGCTCGAGGTGATCCTGCCCGCGGCGCGCCGTGCTGTGCGGGCGACCCGCACCGGTCACGTCGGGGTGATCGCCACCGAGTCCACCATCCACTCTCAGGCCTACGACGACGCTCTGGCCGCTGCGCCGGGGGTGCGTCTGACGTCGCAGGCGTGCCCGAGGTTCGTCGAGCTGGTCGAGGCCGGGGTGACCACCGGGCCTGAGGCGCTCGCGGTCGCTCACGAGTACCTGGACCCGGTGCGCGAGGCCGGGGTGGACACCCTCGTGCTGGGCTGCACCCACTACCCGCTGCTGACCGGGGTGATCTCCTACGTGATGGGCGAGGAGGTGACCCTGGTCTCCTCGGCCGAGGAGACCGCCAAGGACGTGGTGCGCACCCTCGTCTCCCATGATCTCCAACGAGACCCGGAGGCAGGGCCGCCGAGCCGCAGGTTCGTCGCGACGGGCGACCCGGCGTCCTTCGAGACCCTGGCCCGTCGCTTCCTGGGGCCTGAGGTGCACGACGTGGGCTCCTTGGGGTCGTTGTGACCAGGACGTGCGCCGTGCCGTGCGGCACGCTGCTCTGGACGTGGGGCACGTGCCTCGGAGCGGGGCTGTGAGGCTGCGGGTGCTCGGCTGCGCCGGGTCGTTCCCGAGCGCCGGCTCCGCGGCGTCGGCCTACCTGGTCAGCGCCGAAGACTCGACCGGGCGCACGTGGACGGTGCTGCTCGACCTGGGCAACGGCGCGCTCGGGCCGTTGCAGCGGTGGGGCGACCCGGCCGCGCTGGACATGGTCGCGATCTCTCACCTGCACGCCGACCACTGCGCCGACCTGGCGGTGCTGAGCGTGGTGCGTCGCTTCCACCCCGCCGGCCCGAGCCCCGCGCTGTCGGTGTGGGGACCGGCCGGCACGTCGGCACGGATCGCGGAGCTCGTCGGCAAGGACCCGGCGGCCGACATGTCGAGCCAGTACGACGTGCACGTCTGGGAGGCGGGTGTGCCGGTGACCGTCGGCCCGATGGCCCTCACCCCGGTCGAGATGACCCACTCCGTGCCGACGTTCGGCGTGAGGGTGGACGCCCCTTCCGAGGACGACCCGGCGCGCCGGGTCTCCCTGGCCTACACCGGCGACACCGACGCCGGCCCTGGTCTGGACACGCTGGCCACCGACGTCGACCTTCTGCTCGCCGAGGCCGGGTTCCGCGAGGGCCGCGACGACGCTCTGCGCGGTCTGCACCTGACAGGACGCCGCGCCGGCGAGGCAGCCGCCCGCGGAGGCACGAGGCTCCTGGTGCTCACCCACGTCCCCGCCTGGGACGACCCCCACCAGGCTGTCACCGAGGCCCGCGAGGTCTACCCCGGCCCCGTCGAGCTGGCGGAGCCGGGGCGGCTGTTCGTGCTGTAGCCGTCGATCGCCTGGCCTCAGGGCCTATATCTCAGGGGCGGATACGGGACGAGCGCGCACGGAACGAGCAGACACGCCTAGGCTCGGGGTCCATGAGCTCTGAAACCTCCGGGGTGGTGCGTGCTGACGGGCGCGCCGTCGACCAGATGCGTGCTGTCTCGATCGTCCGTCGGCAGTTCGACGTGGGTGAGGGGAGCGTGCTGGTCAGCTTCGGGCGCACGACGGTGCTGTGCGTCGCGTCGTTCACCGAGGGGGTGCCTCGGTGGCGGCGGGGGTCAGGCGAGGGGTGGGTCACCGCGGAGTACTCGATGCTGCCCCGCTCGACCGACACCCGTTCAGACCGGGAATCGGTGCGCGGCAAGATCGGTGGGCGCACCCACGAGATCTCCCGCCTGATCGGGCGGTCGCTGCGTGCGGTGGTCGACACCGCCGCGCTCGGGGAGAACACCGTCGTCGTGGACTGCGACGTGCTGGTGGCCGACGGTGGCACCCGCACCGCGGCGGTCACCGGCGCCTACGTGGCCCTGGCTGATGCGGTGGCCTGGGCGACGGCGCAGGGCCTGGTCACCAAGCCTGTGCTCACCGGGTCGGTGGCGGCGGTCAGCGTCGGTGTGGTCGACGGCACCCCGATGCTGGACCTGCCCTACGAGGAGGACGTGCGCGCACAGACGGACATGAACGTGGTGACGACCGGTGCTGGCGCGTTCGTGGAGGTGCAGGGCACCGCCGAGCACGCGCCGTTCGACCGGACCGAGCTCGACGCGCTGCTCGACCTGGCCGTGGCCGGCACCGCCGAGCTCACCCGGCTCCAGCACGAGGCGCTGGCGTCGTGACCGCGGGCGCGGAGCCGGTGGGCACGACGACGGCGAGCACGGGGGCCGCGCGCGTCGTGCTGGCTACGCACAACCGGCACAAGCTCGCGGAGGTGCGAGCGATCATGGCCGCCGCCGGGCTGGACCCCGCCGCGATCGTCTCCGCGAGCGACCTCGGCACGCCCGCACCGGTCGAGGACGGCCTGACCTTCGCCGACAACGCCCTCATCAAGGCGCGGGCGCTGGTCGCGGCCACGGGTCTGCCGGCCATGGCTGATGACTCCGGGCTGGCCGTGGACGTGCTCGGCGGAGCACCTGGCATCTTCTCCGCGCGTTGGTGCGGGCGTCACGGCGACGACGAGGCGAACCTGCGTCTGCTGCTCGACCAGCTCGCTGACGTGCCCGACCCGCACCGTGGTGCCCGGTTCTGCTGCGCGGCGGTGCTGGTGACCCCGGGCGGTGCTGAGACCGTCGAGCACGGCACGCTGGAGGGCACGCTCACCTTCGCCCCGCACGGGGAGGGCGGCTTCGGCTACGACCCGATCCTGGTGCCGGTGGGGGAGACCCGGACCTGCGCACAGCTGACCTCTGAGGAGAAGAACGCCCGCAGCCACCGAGGCCAGGCGTTCCGTGCCCTGGCCCCGTCGGTGGTGCGGGCGCTCACGCCGTAGGGTGCGCTCCGTGGGCGCGGTCGGCCGGACGGCTCCGCGACGCGGTGTCGCTGAGTCTGAGACGGCAAGCCTCGGAGAGCTGACGTCGCGAGGAAGCCTCGACCGGTAGTGTCCAGCCATCGCGACGTCGCAGGAGGAACCATGTCGGTGCCAGAACCCCCTCAGCAGACCCCGGGCCAGACCTTCGGGGAGGGCCAGCCGTCGGCGGCCGTGCAACCTGCTTACGCCCAGCCCGGCTATGGTCAACCCGGTCACGGCCAGCCCGGTTATGGCCAACCTCCCTACGCCCAGCAAGCGGTGTACTACCAGCAGACGGTCTACGCCCCGGGGCCGCCGTCCAACGGGATGGCGATCGCCTCGCTGATCTCCAGCCTGGTCGGGATCCTGGTGTGGGGCATCGGGGCCGTCGTGGGCGTGATCCTCGGCCACATCGCCATGAAGCAGCTGCGCACCAGCGGCGAGGCGGGCAAGGGCATGGCCACCGCGGGGCTCATCATCGGCTACATCCAGATCGGGTTCTGGGTCCTCGCGCTCCTCGTCTGGCTCGTCATCATCGTCGGGTTCTTCGGCATCGTCGGTACCGCAGCGGTGGTCTCAGGGACCTGACCCGAGGCGAGGTCCACGGCGTGCGGGCCCGCAGCGTCAGGGCAGCCGGCCGACGTAGGCCATCGCCTGGCGGAGCACCACCCCTTGGCCGCCCTCCATCTCCAGCTGGACAGCGTCCTCGCACGCCTGCTCCGGTGTCAGCCACGCCAGCTCGATGGCGTCCTGACGCGGCTGGCAGTCACCGGCGACGGGCACCACATAGGCCAGCGAGACCGCGTGCTGGCGGGGGTCGTGGTAGGCCGTGATGCCGGGGGTGGGGAAGTACTCGGCCACCGTGAACGGCTGAGGCGAAGCCGGGATCTGCGGCAGCGCCATCGGCCCGAGGTCCTTCTCGATGTGGCGCACCAGCGCGTCACGGATCCGCTCGTGGTAGTTCACCCGTCCGGTCACCAGCGCGCGGGTCATGGTCCCGTTCGGGGACACGCGCAGCAGCAGCCCGACGGCGACGACGTCGCCGGAGTCGTCCACGACCACCGGGACGGCGTCGACGTAGAGGATCGGGACCTGCTGGCGCACCACGGCCAGCTCGCCCTCGCTCAACCAGGCCGAGGGCAGAGACTCAGGAAGTCCGGGCTCGTGGGGGTCGGGGGGGAGCTCAGCGGTGTCGGTCACAGACCTGTTCTACCCTCTGGGGAGGCCCGATGGCGTCATTTGATACCCCTGGGGGTATCAGGAGATACTGAGGGTCGATCGCGCTGAGGTGCGCGAGCCGAGACCCTGATCGAGAGTAGGTCCCATGGCCACCATCAATGTCACCACCGAGATGTTCGAGAAGACGATCGCTGACAACGACATCGTCCTCGTCGACTTCTGGGCCTCCTGGTGCGGCCCGTGCACCATGTTCGCCCCGGTGTTCGAGAAGTCGTCGGAGGCCCACCCCGACGTCGTGTACGCGAAGGTGGACACCGATGCCGAGTCGCACCTCTCCGAGCAGATGGGGATCACCTCGATCCCCACGCTGATGGTGTTCCGCGAGGGCATCATGGTGCTCCGCCAGCCGGGTGCCATCCCCGGCCCGGCGCTGGAGCAGATCGTCACGGCGACCAAGAACCTGGACATGGACGACGTCCGCAAGAAGGTTGCCGAGCAGGAGGCCGCCGACCAGGGGTCGACCGGCGCCTGAGCGCTCGGCTGTTCCTCTGGTCGCTCCGGTCCTGGTGCGGCGGCGTGTGCGTGAGGCGGGACTCGAACCCGCACGCCCTCGCGGGCACCAGGACCTAAACCTGGCGTGTCTGCCGTTTCACCACTCACGCGTCTGGAGAACAGTCTTCCACGTCGCTGTCGGCCCACGGGCCGTGCGTGCGAGACGGCGGGTCTGGGGCTCGCCGCCTCGCACGCTCAGTCGATACCCAGCGCCTTGCGCAGCATGGCGACGTGGCCGGTGGCCTTGACGTTGTACCGGGCCAGCGACACCTTCCCGTCGGCGCCGACCACGACCGTCGAGCGGATGACCCCCACGGTCTTCGTCCCGTACACGTTCTTCTCGCCCCAGGCGCCCCAATGCTCCATCACCTGGTGCTCAGGGTCTGCCAGCAGCGGGTAGGTGAGGTTCTCCAGCGCCGTGAAGGCGGCCAGCTTCGACACGGTGTCGGGGGAGACCCCGAGCACCTGGTAGCCGTGGTCGACCAGAGAGCCCAGCGAGTCGCGGAAGTCACGAGCCTGTCTGGTGCAGCCCGGGGTCCCGGCGGCCGGGTAGAAGTACACGATGACGTCGCTCCCACGCAGGGTGGAGAGGGTGACGTCCTCGCCGTCCTGGTTCTGCAGGGTGAAGTCGGGGGCGAGGTCGCCCACGTCCAGACGAGCCATGCCGCCTCCTGTGTTCTGTCCGCTCCGCGGGACCGGTACGGTCGAGACGTGCCCGAGCCTACTGTGCCCATCCGCATGCTCTCCGACCGCGTCCTGGTGCGCTTGGACGACGAGAGCGCCGAGCGGCGTTCGGTGACCGGGATCGTGATCCCCGCGACGGCCGAGGTGAGCCGCCGGCTGTCGTGGGGCTTCGTCGTCGCGACCGGTCGCCTCGCACGTCAGATCGAGGTGGGCGACAAGGTGCTCTTCGACTCCGAGAAGCGAGCCGAGGTAGAGCTCTCCGGCACCATCTACCTGCTGCTTCGCGAGAAAGACGTGCACGGCATCGCCGAAGCGGCCGAGGGGGCCAAGGAGCCGGGCCTGTACCTGTAGAGGCCGTGCCGCGAGCGGTACGCGGTGCACCATCAGGGACTCGAACCCCGAACCCGCTGGTTCGGAGCCCGCGCGGATCACCTACCTCGCTGAGTGGCGCGCCGGGCGTCTCACGACGGCGTCATGATCGCCGAGGGAGACGAGAGCGGGGGCGGCCGTGGCAGAGCGCTCTTTGTGCTGGTCGACCTCACTGATAGGCATCGAGTTCATGACAAGCGGTGTGCGGCGTGATGCCCGATGATCGCCTCATGTCCGACTTATCAGCCGATATCGAAGCATGGGCGACGTCACAGCGCGCCGCCGGCAGGTCAGAGCAGACGATCTCGCTCAGGTGCTACCACGTCGGGCGGATGTTGCGTGAGACAGCGGCAACCGACCCGTGGGCGTTGACGCTGGACGACGTCGTCGGGTGGCTGGGGTCGCAGTCGTGGGGCTGGGAGACGCGGCGGTCTGCGCGAGGGTCGCTGAGGTCGTGGTGGCGGTGGGGCGTCGCCACCGGCCGGACGACAGAAGACGTCGGGGCCATGATCGAGCCGGTGCCCATCGCTCCGCCGACGCCGCGCCTGGCCGACCCTGGCGGGGTCGTCGTGGCCATGCGCGAGGCAGACGCGCGCGTCCTGCTGATGCTTCGCATGGCGACCGGCCTGGGGATGCGACGCGGCGAGGTGGCGCGGGTCCACACCGACGACCTGGTGCGCGACCTGACCGGCTGGTCGCTGCGAGTTCGCGGCAAGGGGCGGCGCGACCGGACGATCCCTCTCCCAGACGACATCGCACGGCAGATCGCCGCCGCCAGCCCCGGCTACGTGTTCCCTGGGCGTGAGGACGGTCACCTGTCGGCCCGGTGGGTCGGCAAGCTGGTGTCCAGGATGCTGCCTGGCACCGACACGATGCACAGCCTGCGGCACCTGGCCGCGACCAGCCTGCACGACCGCACGCGTGACCTCCGCCTGGTGCAGCGCGTCCTCGGCCACGCCAGCCTCGAGACGACCCAGGTCTACGTGCACGTCTCCGACGACGCGATGCGCAGGGCGATCGTCGAGCACGCCGCGTCGTGGTAGCGGAGCAAGGTGCTCTACCTCCCGAGGGGGACGCCGATCACCTGGGTCTGCTCGGTGAAGAAGCGCTGACCAGGCACGACGAAGCGCCCCCACCCGAAGGTGGGGGCGTCGTGGTCGAGATCGGGGTCAGGAGGCGGGTGCGGAGGCGGATCCGACCCGCGTGTGCCGTCGAAGGCCCAGTCGGTCTGCGGGAGGACGGTCAGGGTGAGGGTGGCCTCGCGGGAGACCTGGGTGCCGACGACGGCTCGGCACCCGATGACCAGGCCCTGGGTCGGCGGCATGGTCGAGGGGCCGGTGAGAGCGACGGTCGCTCCGCTGTCTACGAGGGTGACTGCTGGGCCGGAGACGCGGCGCCACTCGTAGGTCGCACCGGCTGGACCGGTGGCGGTGAGGGTGGCCGTCTCGCCCGGGCCGACGGAGGTCCGGTCGGCGGTGAGCTCGATGGTGATCGTCTCTGGCCCCGCCGCGCTGATCTCGCCGACGGTCAGGGAGGTTGCCTGCACCGTGCTCGGGGTGCCGGCGAGGATGTCGCGGACTGTCAGTGTGGGCATGTCAGGCCACCGCGGTGACGGCGACCCACATGTCTGCCCAGGCAGTCGGGTCGGTGCCGATGGTCGTGGCCGCGTCGGGCACGCTCAGGCTCAGGGTGGAGCCAGAGGCCTGGCCGCTCTTGGTGGCGACGAGCACCCCGCGCGGTGCCCACAGCTGGGCGGTGACCGTGAGGTCGCCGGCAGAGGTCGACAGCCCGCCGACGGTGATGTCCAGGGCGTCGCGCGGGGTGGCTGGTTGCAGCGGCCAGCGTCGGGTGGACGATGCGCCCGCGGGCACGTCCGGGGAACGCACACCGGTCTGGGTGCTGCCGTCGCCGAGGGCCTGGCCCTGGGTGGCGGCACCTCCGAGGATCGACCACGGGTCACCCTGGCCGTCGACGGCCAGGGGTCGCAGGTTCGCTCCGGTCGGGACGTGGACGGTGGTGGTGGCGGTGCCGGTCAGACCGTCGCCGTCGGTGACGACCACGGAGACGTCCAGGCGCACACCGCCGACGGTCGGTGCGGTGCTGCCCAGGGTGAGGGTTCCTTGCCCGGTGGTCTGGGAGGTCACGTCGGTGACCCCGTCGGCGGAGACCCGGGTGACGGTCCATGCTGTGGAGGCGATCGAGCCGTCGGTGCCGACGGTCGCGACGGTCGACCACGGCGCGCCCGGAGCGACCACCGTGAGGCCAGGCAGGGCGACGGTCGGGGCGACGGCCGAGGGCCACGGGCTGCCGGTGGCGTCGGCGCCGTCACGGATGCCGATGTGGTCGACCCACACCCCAGACGACATGCCGGCGCGGGCGTCCTGGACGATTCCGCTGCTCCCGGCGGTGTCGACGCCGGTGACCAGGCCGGAGTCGGCGATGGGCGTGGTGTCGTCGCCGGCGTACATCCGGGCCCTGGCGGCCCCGGTGGTCGGTGAGGTCCCGGCCTCGGTGTTGAGCTCGACGCGCACCCACGTGCCGCGCGGGATGTTCGGCGTGGAGGTCCAGCGGTCGACGTTCGACCCGGAGCCGCGGGTGGAGAGCACGATCTTGGGGTTGTTCGACGACATCCCGCGCAGCACCAGCGCGGCGGCGATGCCGGCCGAGGTGTAGGTGCGCAGGACGGGCACGTCCTGGGTCGAGGCCAGCGGTGTGGTGCTGAGCCAGACGTAGGCGACCATGTCGGCCCGTGGTGAGGCGGACCCGGACAGGTTGCGGATGAGGTAGCCGATCGTCTCGGACGTCGCGGTCGCGCACCCGGGACCGCGGAAGGCGCGGCTGGTGGTGTAGACCATCGTCCCGCCGGTGACCGACGACCATGCCTGACCGCCGCCGTTGGCCGCGGTGACCGTGGTGCCGTCAGGCCCGTCGAGCGGGTTTCTCCAGCTGGCCATCTGCTCCTCCTCCTAGGTGATCGGCACGCTCGTGCCGGCGAGGTCGATCCAGGTCACCTGTGCGCTGGTCACGACACCCTGATGGGCTGGGCCGCTCCGCCGCTGAACCATGTGTTGTCTGTCCATGTCAGGTTCGCGGCGCGCGAGACGAACGCCGCGACGTGCGGGATCCCGTCTTCGGGGTTGCCGCCGTCCGCCTTGCCTCGTTCCCACCTGGTCCCGGTGACCGAGACGGTGGCGGTGATGGACGAGTCCGCGGCGTTGAGGGTCTGCTCCCCGCCGCGCATCCAGCACGAGTCCACCCGTAGCGAGCTGTGAGGCCCGGTGGGCTTGGTCAGGACGACGGCGGTGATGCTGCGCGTGGTGCTGCCTGAGGGGCCGAGCGGGTCGGCCGCAGGGCTGATCCTCGCGTCGAACGACGACCCGACGAGCATCACGTCCGACACGTCATGCTGGTTCTGGGCGCCGTGCAGCTGGACACAGTCGTTGTGCGTGTCCGGCCTGGCCGCCCACGGGTCTGGCACCAGGTGCATCAGGTCGCTGATGTACGACCCGCTGATCTCGACCTTCGCCGCGGTGTCTGTCCCGGCGACCGTCGCCCCGTCGACACAGTCCAGGACCAGCGACCTGGTCAGCCGGTAGTACCGGTTGCCGACGCCGGCCGCGTAGCCCTGGCGGCGGGTCGAGGCCAGCGGTTGGATCGTGCAGTGGTCGATCACGGCCTGGGAGGTCCCGTCCCAGGTGCCCGGCACCGTGACGTTGACCAGCGCCCTGCCGAAGGTCGCGACGTCGGCACCGGTCACCACGCAGTTGCGCAGCGTCGCCCCGGGCTCGATGTTCACCCAGCCACGGATGATCCTGTCCGACAGCACGGTCCCGGCCTTCACCGTGACCGACCCGGTGCCGTCGCCGACGACGAGGCTCGGGTAGGCGTGACCGTCGGTCCCGGCCCCGCTGTTGGCCCTGGTCGGCTCGGTGTCCCCGAGGACGAACGAGCTCTGGGCCATCAGGTCGTCTCGGCCGGGTGCGGTCCATCGTGGCCACTGTGCTGTCCACGTGGTGCCGGAGGCGCTCATCTGGCCGCCCCGTGGAGGGCTCTCGCTGACATCACGCCGGGATGCCAGACGCAGGGACGAACGTGTACAGGGCGACGACCTGGCTGAGCCACGAAGGCTGGGTGGCCCACTGGGGCTGCGTCGGGCCGAGGAAGCGTACGACCTTGGTGCCCTCAGGCAGGGTCGCCGGGGTGTCGTAGACGCCGGCCCGGGCGATCACGGTCATCGTGTCACCGACCGCACCGCCGCCACCTGACCCGAGCGACGCGGCCTGCGCGACAGCGGCCTGAACGGTCGTCGCGGTGACAGCACCGACCGGGGTGAACGCCACCTGGGTCGCATTCACGGCTGGCGTCCCCCACGTCGCGGCGGTCCCGGAGCGCACGAGCGCCTGCCCGGTCGCACCGCCGGAGGGGATGCCCGAGACAGCAGCTGTCTGCGCGGCTGCCTCAGCGGCGGTCTCCGCCGCCACTAGCGATGCCGCCGCGTCCTGCGCGGCCCGTCGGGCGTGCTCGATCAGGGACTGCACCGACGCGACCGGAGACACGTAGGCCCCCGAGACGGCCAGCATGGTCGGGTTGTCGGCCTGGCGCACCGCCGGGACCACGCCCTGAGCGGTCGACACCACCTTCGTGATCGCGACGCCGGCCAGGTCGGTGACCGGCAGGCCGGGCCCGGACGTGTCCGTGGTTCCGGTGGGGAAGAAGCGGAACTCAGCACCGGCGAGCGGGGCGAGGGTCTGCGGGTCGACCGCCAGGTGCGGTGCGAAGTCGTACATGCTCATACCTGCCCTGTCGGTGTGGTCGGCTGCTGGCTGGCCACGACGGCCGCGTACATCGGTGGACGTGCTGACCCGAGGGCGATCCTGACCAGCCAGTCGGGCACGTGCGGCTCGATCCGGCGCCAGGCGGCGTACCAGACGGCCAGCACGAGGCCGACCACCACCGAGGTGGTGGCCACGTGGTGGTCTTGCACCAGGTCGCCCAGCCACGTGGGCAGCACCTCGGTGCTCAGCGCCCAGGCGATGAACGCCGCCCAGGATCCGGGGACGACGGTGCGCAGCCAGCCGGTGACGAGCTGGTGGGTGTCTGTCTTGTCCATGTCCTGCCCTTTCAGCGTGCGACGTTCTGGATGAGCACGACGGCGGCCGTGAGCAGACCTCCAAGGGCTGCTGCGGCCGAGATGATGAGCGCTGCGACCGTGGTCCCGGAGATCCTGCGCGGTCTGATGCTGGCGACCTCTCCACGCACGGTGCTGATCTCCTTGTCGCAGACGGTCTTGTAGGCGTCCAGGACCGCGTGCGAGACGTACTCGGCGGGCAGGGAGTCGAGCTTGCCCAAGAGCCTCTCGATCCCGGAGTCGATCGTGGCCAGACGGCGCGAGACCTCGGCCATGGTCATGTCACTCACCTAGACCGTCCGTCGCCGGGCACGATCTCGCCCCGCCTGCCTTCAGGGTCATCGGAGCCTGCGGTTGACCTCGGCGCGCACCTGGGCGTAGACGGCCGCGCTCACCCCGAGCGACCTGCGCCGCTGGTCGTGGCCGTTGCCGTGCCGACCGGCGATGACCTCGGTGGCCATCTGAGCCACGGTGCGTGCCGGTGCGGTGCTCGAGGAGGAGGCCGAGGCGGACAGCCTGCGGTTGACTTCGGTGCGGACGCGCTCGTACGTGACGGCGTCGACGCCCAGCGACCGGCGACGCTGTGCGTGCCCGTTGCCGTGCTCGCCGGCGATGACCTCGCTGGCCATCTGGGCGATGGTCCGGCTCGGAGCCTGACCTGACGACGGCGGAGCAGGCTGACCCGAGCTGGTGCCGGCGCCGGAGCGGATGTCGGCCAGGCGTGCGTACAGGTATCGGCCGGGGCAGGCAGTCGCTGCCACGTCCCGGTGTCCGCGCAGCGGTGCGCCAGCGGCCCACCACGTCCCCCGGCCATCCGCATAGATCGCCGCTGCGGTCGACAGCGCGGCGGCGGTCGGCTGGTGGGTGTCGAGGTTGCCGGCGAAGCAGATCGAGCGTGAGGTGCTGTTGCGGTTGGCGGTGTGGGTTCCGCGCCGGTTCCAGCTCACACCCTGGTAGGCACGGCCCGACGGGAAGATCACCGCGTTGTAGGAGATCCCGGTGCCGAACCTGGACTGCCCGACGGCCTCGATGGCCCGCATCTGAGCCTGCTCGTCGGCCACAGAGGCAGACGGGGACAGGTGCGTGGTCACCGTGTGGTGGACGAAAACCTCGCTGGCCAGAGCCGACAGGGCCAGGTCGCCGTCGGCGTGGCGTGCGCCCCACGAGGCACGGGTAGCGATCGTGACCATCACTCGTCCTCCTTGGCGGTGATGTTCTCGTCGCCTCCCTCGTCGGCGCCTAGCGCTGCCTCCTGACTACTCGACGGCATAGGTCGCCGCCCACCAGTAGGGGCTGCCAGCCGCGACCGGCGGCCCGTTGTACTGGATCGCGACCGCGCCCGTCGGCTCGATGGGGCCGTGCAACCCGTGGGCTGTGGAGAACGCGGCCTGGGATGCTGGCCGGAACCCGGCCGGGAGGGTGAACAGCGTCGAACCCAAGTCCAGCAGGCCTGCTGAGCGCCAGTGGGCCGAGGTGAAGTTCAGCCGCAGCCACAGCATGCCGTTGGTGCGGCGACACACAACGCCCGATATGCCGGTGGCACCCGCGCCAAGAGTGATCTGCGGTGCTGTTCTATCGACAGGACTGGCCATCCTGACCCAGGACGATGCCCCAGACGAGTCCACCGTCATCACCCATAGCACCCCGTCGACCGTGGCCATCGTCCCCGGACTCGACACCGCCACCAGCGCGTCGGTGGACCGTGCCGCCATCCCGCCGTTGGCTGCCCACACCCGCAGGTCTGCGACCAGAGACACCGTCGTCTGCTCACCGGCTACGGTGACCTGGAACGCTGCCAGTGGCTGGTCGTCGCCAGCTGTGGTGCCAGGTTGCGACCGGCGTGCACCCAGCGCCGCTGTCAGCGTCGGGGCCGAGACGATCTCGACGCGCGTCGTCCCGGTCGGGGTGCTCGCCGGGGTCCACGATCGGCGCAGGACCACTATGTCGATCCTGGTGCCTGACCCCAGCGGGTCGAGCGTCACGTCGACGGGGGTGTCCAGCACGTCGCGGACCCCGCGCCCCCCTGCGGCCCCAGCGCCGATGCGCACGATGCGAGCGGATGCCGACACCACCGACGGGGTGAGGTCGCCCGCACCCTCGACCCAGTGGTTGGCTCCGAGCCGTGGTGCCAAGAGCGCCCACTGGGCGTCCGAGACAGTGCCCATGTACCCGACGGACTCGATGGTCACAGCGACCTCCCCGATGTTCTGACTCTGCTGTCCAGCGCTGCTACGGCTGTGGCGATGACGGCCTCGAAGGTGGTGTCGGTGTCCCCGACGTGGGGCACCACCACCAGCCCGGAGGAGGTGTCCCAGGTGACCACCACCTCGCTGACGGTCGAGGTGATGTCCGGGGCCCCGTCCAGGCGGACGGTGACCGTGTCGCCGAGGCCGAACGTCACCCCGAACCGGAAGTCCTCGGTCTGCGACAGCGACGCGGTGACCTGCGCCGTCGCGGCTCCGTCGGCGATGTCCGACAGCCCTTGGGCGATCAGCCCCGCGGTGTCGCCGGCATTGACGCCCCTGGCGTCCCTGACCACGGCCCTCGGGCCCCAGCGCTTCTCGGCCTCGGTGTCGACGACCATGACCACCTGGCGGTTCGCGGCCTCGCCGGCGCCGAGCACGACCGAGCGCGTCACCGTCGGGGGGAGCGCCTTCCAGGTGCCGCCCTGCACGATGCCCGACGCCTGGGTCAGCACCTGAGGGTTCGTGGCCGTCGGCTCTACGTCGACCGACCACCCAGGGCCTGCGACGTCGACCACCGGCATGATCCCGGCGGCCAGGAAGTCGTCCCACATGTCCGCCAGCTGGCCGAACCTGGTGTCGATCGTGATCTGGGCCCCGCGTCGCAGGTCAGGCACGATGCTCGTCGTGAGCCCCTGCCATGCGGCGTTCTCGCCGACCAGGGTCTTCAGCACGGTCTCCGCGGGGCCGGTGATGCTGCGCTGCGCGGCGCCGACCGTCGTGGCGACACCGGCGACCGGTGCCATGGCTGGGGCTGGGTGGATCGCCAGACCCAGCACCAGCGACCTGGCGTCACCGATGGTGAACGTCGTGGTGCTGGCCTCCTGCGACGACCCGGAGCGTTCGACGACCTCGCCGACGACCAGGCGCGACCACGTCTCGGTCGCCGGGTCGACCAGCAGGTCTACCGCTGCCCTCGACCCAGGTGCTGCTAGCGGGCCGACCTGCTCGTCGTCGCTGTCGAGCACGATCACGGCCTCGGACGGTGCGGCCGCCCTGGCGGTGACCCGCACCGACAGCGAGGTGCCGACCCAGTCCATCAGCGCACCGGCGGCATCCCACACGGTGATGCGGATCGGGTTTGCGGGCATCGTGCTCACAGGCACCGGGCCCACCGGGGGACGATGGCCGCCTGCACCGATCCGTAGCCGGAGAGCGAGATGTCCAGGTCGACATGGGCACCTGGGGGGATCGGCGCGAACTCGTGCTCGACCAGGAGACCGCGCGTCCTGGTCCCGTTCAGCGTGCAGGACTGCCGGCGCGGGTCGGTGTCGATCACCAGCACGTCGCCGGTGTCCATGTCCACCGCAGCGGTGATCTGCGCACCGCCGACGCCGAGGGACACCGCCGACGTCTTGCCGGACGCTCTGACGGTCCATACGGGCCAGGCGTCTACGTCGCCGGGGTTGGACATCTGGGCCGAGTCGATCAGCGAGGAGCTGGACAGGAAGAACGTCGGGCCGGCCATGGCCGCGCCGCCGAAGAAGAGCTTGTCCTCGGTGTCGTCGGACCAGGACTGTACGACAGGGTTGCCGCGCCACCACGGGTCCTCGGCGACGAGGTCCACGTCGATCACTGCCCACCCGCGCCGCACAGGGTCGTGAGCGAAGGCGTGGGGACCTGTGCCGGTCAGGCGAACGTCGAGCGAGCGCCACGACCCGTCGGGGAACCCGACGCGCCACGTCGCGAGCGCCGTCGTGGACAGCGCTCCGAAGAACGCACGGTGCAGGGACAACCAGCGGGACCGGTCTCGGTGCGAGACGTGCACCCGCCACCTGACGGGACGCTCCTTGACCCACGAGCCGCGCCAGGTGGACCCGGCGACAGCGGGGGAGGTAGAGGTGTACCGCTCGGCCGGGGCCTCCATGAGCCCGAGCACCCCGTCGGTGCCGAGGAACACCCCGGAGCGCCAGTCGGTCAGCACCCACGTCGACCCGTCGGCGCCGACGAGCTCGTGGACCAGACCGTCCCACCTGCGGGCCGGTGGCGGTGCGGTGGGGATGTCAGCGAGGACGAACACGCTCACGCTGCGGCTCCGATCGTGCGCAGGCGGTCACGGGAGGCGTAGGACAGGCCGTGCCCGGCCACGCCCTGCTGGAGCCCGACGGCCATGACCGCCGACGCGGCGGCGATCTTCTCGGCCAGGGCGTCGTAGTCCTGGACACCCTGCGACCTGGTGGCCGCAGGAGACGCGGCGATGCTCGTCGACATGGACCCCGACAGGTCAGACGTCAGCCCGGACAGGTACCCCTTGACGCTCGGCTCTTCCTTCTGGAAGCCGACGACGAGCGACCGCATGATGAGCCGGCCGTTGCCGGTGAGCAGGGTCGCGTCGACCTCGGCCGGCCCCTTCCAGTCGGGCAGGAGGTTCGTCAGTTCTTTGAGTCTCTTTTGAACAGGCTCGAAGCCAGAGGTGATCCCAGACAGCAAGCCGTCGATGATTTTCTTTCCGGCGTCGGACAGCCAGGTCTTCGCATCGTTGAAGACGTCGAGAATCTTGTCCTTGATCCCGAGGACTTCGTTGTAGATGTTTCCGATCTTCTCGGTGACACCTCGAATCATCCCGTCCCAGAGCTCTGTGAGCCTGGCGGACATGCCGGTCCAGGTCGAGTCCCAGGCGTTCTTGATCCCGTTGGTGACACCAGAGATTATCCCGGCCACCAGGTTGATGACGGTTTCGACCTGAGCCTGGATGGCGTTCCAGATGTTCTCGATGACCGAGAACACCGATTCCCACGCCTTGTCCCAGTCTCCACGGAAGATCGCCAGGACCGTGTTCACGATCCCGAGAATGATGTTGATGACCGACTCGATGAACGTCTGGATGCCGTTCCAGACCGGTTCGATATATTCTTGTATCCCGTCCCAGAAGCCTGACCAGAACGAGGTGAATGCGTTCCACGCTGTCTCGATGGCGAAGATGATCGGCTTGCCGACCGTCTCCCAGATGATGCCGATCGAGTTCCAGGCGATGTTGAATACACCCTGGACGATCGGGAGGAAGGTGTCCTGGAAGAAGTCGGTGACGGCCCCCCAGGCCATCTGGATGTTCTCGCCGGTCGTCTCGAAGATGTCCTTGATCTGCTCGACGATCTCGCCGACGAGCGGGAACTTCTCGTTGATCGTGTCCCAGAAGGTGGTCACCCAGCCGACGACCGTCTCCCAGGCGTCGCCGATCTTCCCGCCGGCGTCCTCCATACCACCGCCGAGACGCTTCACCCAGTCGATCGCGGGCTGCAGCCAGGCGACGAGGTTCTCGACCCAGCCAGCGACCCACTCGACGGCTTTCCCCAGGGCGTCCCCGACCGTCTCGCCAAGCATCGTGATGAAGGGGGCGAGCCACTCGATCACCGTGGAGAGCCCCTCGGCAAGCATCTCGACGGGGCCGACCAACCCCTCGCCGAGGAGCTCGATGAGCGGGACCAGGGCGGGCATCAGAGCCTCGAAGAGGCCGAGCAGAGGGTCGAGGATCGGCATCAGAGCGTCGAGCAGCACGTCGACCAGTCGGAGCCCTGCCTCGACGATCGACATGACGGCATCGAGCAGCGGACCGGAGAGGATGTCGGCGATCACGTCGATCAGAGGCATCGTCGCGTCGAGAGCCCTGACCAACAGGTCGCCCAGCACGTCTGCGAGGCGCGAGACGATGGGCAAGAGCGCGTTGATCGCCTTGCCGAGGACGTCGCCGAGGACACCGCCGAGCCGGCCGACCATCTCACCGAGAACCCCGAGGGACGGTCCGAGGGAGACCAGCACGTCGCCCAGGACGGCGAAGAGGTTTCCGATCGCTGACCGCAGCTCGGCGCTGTTGGAGATCATCGAGACGAACAGGCCGACCAGCAGACCGGCAGGGCCGGTCAGGCCGCTGAGTGCTCCGCTGACACCGCTCAGGCCGGGGATCATGCCCATCAGCGGCCCGAGAACCTTGGGCGCCAGCCCGGCGAGCAGGCCGATGAGCTGGGCTATCCCTCCGCCAGAGACGGCGCTGAACGTGCCGTCCATCCCGAGGAGCTTGTCCGTGAGCGGGCCGATCTTGTCGATGACCCAGCCGGCGGCGACGGCGAGCTTCTCACCGAAAGCCTCAGCCAGAGGCTTCAGCGCCGCGGTGACGGCCTCCACCGCAGGGTTCAGAGCGATGAGAATGTCCCTCATCGCGTCGAGGACAGGTGTCACGAACTGTGCACCTGTGTCCGACAGGTTCTCGCGGAAGGTCGACCACGCCGAGGTGAACGAATGGACGTTCTCCGCGTCCAGCTCGAGGGCCCGGGAGATCGCCATACCTGCCACAGCCTTGGTCACGTCGGTGATCCCGGCGCTGACGGCCTGCAAGCCCACGGACATGGACGAGCCGAACGCGCTGCCGATCGACTTGAGGAGGCTGTGCCCCTTCTTCTCAGCGTCCTCGACGGATTCTTTGACGGCAGCGCCTACCTTGGAGGTGTCGGCGGTGACGGACACGCTAGCGTTGACGTTGTCGAACGCTTTTTTGACGACAGAGTTGATCTCGGAGGAGTTGGGGACGAGGGACGCGTACTGCCTCGCGATGTTGGTGGCCACCGTCACCCCCCAGGCATGTCAGGTTCTTCGGTAGCGTTCGAGCTCGGCGTCGATCTCGGCGACGTCCGTCTCGTCGAGCTCGTCGAGCTCTTCTTCGGTGTTCGCGGGTGCCCTGAACGGGCCGATGGGATCGGGACGGGGTGCGTCTTGATCGCCTGCTCGCTGCCAGTTGGCCGCTGCGAGCAGGTTCACCACGGCTGCCAGGAGGGTCTGCGTGGAGCCCCAGATCGGCCCCGCGTCGGGGTCGCGCCACAGCGCGGCGTCTGGGGGGAGGTGCTGGACCAGGTCGGCCAGGACGGTCGGGCGCACGGTCCGCTCGGTCAGCACCTGGTCCAGGTCGAGCCGGTAGTAGCGAAGCAGGTCGGCCCGCAGGGCCCCCCTGGACCGTGCCAGGTGGGCCGCGAGCCTCAGCGGTTTCCCAGGTGCTTCAGTCCGTCGAACAGCTCGGCGAAGAAGTTCAGCGCGTCGACCAGCGGGACGCGGCCGCGCTCGTCGCGCAGGTGAGACTTCAGCTCTTCGTGCTGCTGGTCGCCCAGGAGCCGCCTGAGGATGCGCGGCACCCTCGTGGTCGCCCGGTGCTGGGCCTCCGTGGAGTGCGAGCCGGCGTCCTCCTGCAGCTCGTGCAGGTCGGCGAGAAGCTCGTAGTCGTCCAAGGAGGCTGGGTCGACGGTCCATTCCCGGCCGAGGGAGGTGACCATGATCGGCTCGGTCTTGGCAGCAGGGGTGCTGCTGGGAGGCTGATGGTCCATCGGCTTCTTCTGCCCGCCGCCGGTGCTGGCCTTGGGCTTCTTCTTCGTGCTCTGCGACATGCTCGCGCCCCTTCCGTGCGCCCCTGGGCGTGCTGGTGCCAGGCCGGGCGGCGAGGGGCGCTCAGACTCCGCCCGGCCTGGGTCTTGGTCAGAGGGTGGTGACCCCGTCGCACGTGTAGCGGTAGACGTAGACGCCGTTCTCGTCCGGGCTGCACGACAGGGTGATGCTGTAGCCCTCGAGCTCGGAGTCGCTCCAGGCGATCTCGTCGACGGCAACAGGCTTGCCGTCCGGGATGACCCAGCGGGCGGTCTTCTTGTTGCTCTTGCCGCGCACGACCCACGAGTTGTGGTCCAGGTCGTCAGCGGTCAGCCTGGACGCGACCTTGAGGCCAGACGTGCTGGTCGCCGGCGTGTGGGAGACGTTCGCGGCGCCGAAGGCGATCTTGTTGGCGTCCACGCCCAGGGTCTCGATCATGATGAACGTCGCGGTGACGGCGAACGACTCCTGCGACTCGTCGACCATGTCGGTGCCCCAGGCGGTCTGCGTCGCCGTGGAGCGCTCGGGCTTGATCTTGAACCCGTCCTTGTGCTGGTAGCCCAGCGCGACGAACGCCGCGTTCAGCTCCATCTCCTCGTCGGTGGGCAGCGGCGTGCCGACCGGTGCGTACAGGATCCCGCCGGCGGGCGACGGCTTGCCGACGAAGGTGCGTCGTGCGTTGTTGGCCATGGTGTTCGTACCCTTCGAGCGTGCGCCCCTCGATGGGTGTGTGGTGACCGGTTGTTACCCCTGGTCTGGGTTCTTGCTCTGGGACGTGATGGCCCTCGGCGTCTGAGGTGTCGGGCGCCAGACGGTCGTCACAGCTCCTCCACCGGTTGCCTGACGACGACGGTCATCACATACCCGGGTGTCCCGGTGTCCGGGTCGACCGAGGCGTACGGCCCCGCGGCCCACCCGTCCTCCCCTGGGGGGACGTGGGTGCCGTCGTCGAGGTCCATCGCGCCGAGCAGCCCGTACACCTGCCGGCACACCTCGTAGGCCGCGGCGTGGGTGGGCGCCCAGCACTCGACGGTGACCTGGGCGTCGGCCTGGACGAGGCTGGTCCTCCGCGTCCCGGTGAGCATGAGGCGGACGAACGCCTCGGGACGTTCCCCGGCCGGGGCACCCCTGAGGACAGGGACGTCGACCAGCGGGGAGAGGTAGTCGAGGACGGCCGCCTCTGCCGACCCGAGGGTCAGGTTCGTGCGTGCGCTCATCCATCCACCCTCTCGATCGTGACGACGGTGCCGGCCGACCAGGCCGCCCGGGTCTTGGCGTCGGTGCGGGGGTCGCGGCAGCTGCTGCTGTCTCTTGAGGGACGACGAAGGCCCGGAAGGGCGAACCTCCGGGCCTTGGCGACAGATCGAACAACTCCATCACATGATCTGTGACACGAGCCCCTGGGTCAACCCGACACGCCTCGACCTGGCGGACGGCCTGCCGTCGACGCTTCACGAGCCGTCTCGACGTCGTCGAGGTCGTACCAGACGGCCCGTCCTGACCGGCGTCGGCGCCACCCACGCCTCTTGGCCAGCTGCCGTACGGTGTCCTCGGTCGAACCCAGCCACACCGCGGCCTCGTCGGGCCTGACCCAGACCTCGCCGCTCACGCCGTCCCTCCGGTGGTCGATCTGGTCATGGTCTGGCGCACCAGGTCGTCGACGTCGCGCTCGGCGGCCTTGCCTCTGCCGCGCTGGGACCTGAACCACTGGTCAGGTGTCAGCCGGTGCTCAGCATCGACGGTGCAGACCATGTCCGAGATCATCCCGTCGTCGCGCAGCGCGACCGTCAGCTGCCCGTGGCACACCACGCGTCGTCCGGCGGTGTCGGTGCCGTGCTCGTGGCAAGGCTGGCCGAGGCGGATCGTGCGCCGCAGCGACGGGCGCGCCCAGGAGAGCGCGAGCCTGGCGAGCCGGTCGGCGTCCTCGACCAGCCCGGCGGCGAGCATCTGGTCGGTGTGCTCGGTGAAGTGCCCGACGCGCTCACGGATCGCCAGGGCCAGGGCCGGTGTCGAGGTGTCGGCCGGCGTTCTCCAGTCGGTCTCGTCGAGCAGCACCCTGGCCAGGAACACCACCCACTCCTCGATCTCGGCGACGACGTCGGACACGTCCAGGGAGATCGGCGGGCGTGATCCTGGCACAGAGCGTCGTCCGGAGCTGTCGGGGCCGCCGCGCTCTCCGAGGCGGGTCACCAGGTCGTCCCAGGCGCCGGCGATGGCCGTCAGGTCGCGGCGCATCGACAAGGAGGCGTGCTCGCTCATCTCGTGACCTCCTCAGGCCCTCTCGTCGTGTGTCGCCGCCAGGTGCTCCGTGGGCGTCACCGGAACGCCGCCCGGAACACCAGGACAGCGACGGGGACGATCGACAGCAGCCCGTAGAACACCACCATCACGCCGACCGCGTTCATCAGGAACGTCACCGCCTTGTCGCGGGCGACCCTGGCCTTGGCGGCCTCAGGGTCGGGGCTCGAGAAGAGATCGTCCATGCTGCTCATCGCCCAGCCCCTGTCCTCGTCGCGCTCTCGTCTTCTCGTCGTGATGTGCTGATGATGTCCATGTCATCCCTTCCTCTCGTCGGTTCTTGCCGCTGCTCGTCGGCCCGCGCCGATGGCCTCTCGGCACGCTTGGGCGCCTCGTGCCGCCGCCTCGGCGTAGCGGCTCGGTCCTGGCTCTGGGGTCGGGTCGCTCGGGTCGAGGCTCTCGAAGCGGCAGGCCCCGCAGTTGCGGACCGGGTATGACCCGTGGCCGACGACCTGGCACCTGGGGGAGCGGGGGTCGGAGCGGCCGTGCTCCTGGCCGCTGGATCCGGCTTGGGCGGCGTCCCACCAGGGGCCGGCCTCGTCGAGCCGTCCGGGGGTGCGGGTCGCCGGGTCGGTGGCGATCCATGCCATGGCGACGGCGACGTCCTGGTAGGCCCTGGCTCGGTGGTTGGTGGCTATCCCGGTGCGCAGGGAGCGGATCGGCCAGTCGGGTCGCACGGCGTTGGCCATGGCGGCGAGACGGTCGATCTCCGTGGTGCTGAGCATCCGGGTTCTTCCTCTCGGTCGGTCGTCTTGTGCGGTCTTCGTGCCGAGGTTCTTCCAGGGCCAGACGTCGCCCTTCGCTCGTGTCGCTCGAGTGACGATCTGGATCTGGTGATATCTGCCTCTTTCACGTTGTTCTAGGTGAGTCAGCATCGGAAGGCGAGCACGCTGGTTCTTCTTCTGCTTCTACCTCTGCGATGCGTTCGCGACAGGTCTGCGATCTCATCTGTGATCCCGCGGGCGATCCCTCGGTGATCGCATCTGTGATCGCACGTGCGATCCGTCTACGACTGGTCTGCACAGTCGGCACTCCGGGTCGACGGCTCCGCGCCTCTCGTGCCACCTGGTGTGGTTGCCGAGCTCGGCTGCGGCGACCTTGACGACCCTGGCCGCCTCCAGCTCGGCCGTCGAGGTCTGGTACCTGTCCCAGGCGTGGAACCGGTACCCGTCCTCGGTGCGCTCCCAGAGCCCGGCGGCGACCAGCCGCTCAGCCTCGGCCTTGGTCCCGTCCAGGGCTCGCAGCGCTCCGGGCGGGACAGCGCCGTCGGTGCCCTGCTGCATCGACCACGACAGCGCGGTGACCCACAGGGCCTTGGCGCCCTTGGGCGCGGCGAGCCACTTCGGGTGGCTGTGCAGGGAGCCCTCGATCTTGCCCCAGGTCATCGCCAGGCTCCCCGTGCGTCGCTCATCAGCTCGTCACCCCACCCGGCGGTGCGGAGGGCGTCCCGCTGCTCGTCGGTCGTGCCGCCCCACACCCCGTGCTCGCGGTGCCGGAGCGCCCAGCCCAGGCATGCCAGCACCTGAGGGCAGCGGGCGCACACCGCCTGCGCCCGCTCGACGTCGGCCGCGTGGCGCTCTTCGGCCTCGTGCCCACGGCCTGGCACGGGGAAGAACATCCGCGTGCTCATACCCGCACAGGCGGCCCTGTCCAGGATCGGCATGAGCAGCCTGGGCTGGGCGGACCTGCGCTGGGCGGTCGCGGTGCTCATCGTCGACCGCCGGTACGCCGCACCGCTGATCGGTGCGCCCGCTCGTAGGTCCCCATCGCGCCCAGGACTGTCTCGTGCAGCGACGCGTCACCTGCGGCAGAGCTGGCGATGTCGCGCCTCACCAGCGGCACGAGCCGACGCTCCGCACGCGCCACGATCTCGACGGGTGCCATGTCGGCCAGCCCGGTGACGAACCTGCCGCCGACGGGTTCCAGGGTTCCCGTGACGACCTGGCTCACGAGACCACCGCCATCACCAGCAGCACGACCAGCACCGCGATGACGACCGCCTCGCCGATCGCCAGCACGCGCCACGGCGTCTGTCGCACGTGCGTCTCGAAACGTTCGAGGCCTGGCCTCAGGTGCTCGTCGTGCCGGGGTGCGCTCATGACGCGGCTCCCGCCAGGTGCGCCTCGGCCTGCCTCGCCAACGAGCCGAACAGCACGACCCGCAGCCCGGAGACCTCACCGACCCAGGTGCAGAACCTGCGTCCGTCGTCGAGCTGGAAGTCACGCTCGAAGTCCAGCCCGAGCGCGTCCGCGGCGGCCGGGCCGTCGGCGTAGTCGAGAGGGGTGACACGTGCCTCGCCGGTGTCGTGCAGCGCGACGCTGGACAGGCCGATCCCGAGCAGGCCGAGCTCGTAGGCGATGTAGACCACGACGCCAGCGGCGTCGTTCCACGCCTGCGCCGTGGTGGGTGGGGTGCTCATCGGTACACTCCATTCTTGTTGGTCGCGTGGCCCCGGTCGGTTCCTAGGCAGGCCGGGGTCTCGTGCTGTCTGGGGCGTCGGTGCCCGTCACGAGGTCACCTCCGCGGAGTCACCCAGGAGCGCCGACGCCGGGACGCCCAGCTCGTCGGCGATCAGCAGCAGCTCGGGCACGGAGATGGGGGTCTTGCCAGCGAGGCGGCGCGACACAGACTGCTGCGTCGTCCCGAGGCGCCTGGCGAGTCTCGACTGGCTGACGCCGGCCTCCGACATCGCGCGGCTGATCGCCTCGATGGCACCAGAATCACTCGACTGGCATGTGATTACTACCTGATCGCGTGACGGCATGCGACATGTCTACTACATCAGCGTGTAGTTCGCTCTGCACCAGACGGGTGAAGTCACTCATGGGGCATGTGGTGTCGTGTTGAACATGAGCGATTCACGCGCTCAGCGTGTACGGTGTCGACATGACCGCATCCACCGTCACCAGGCTGGTGCCGCTCTCGGAGCGGCCGCTGCACGAACGTGTCGCCGCAGTCGTCCGTGCGGAGATGGCCAGATATCGAGTCTCTCAGACCAGCCTCGCGCGGCATCTTGGCGTCGCTCAGCAGAACGTGAGCCGCAAGTGCTCTGGGCGGACCCCGTTCGCGCTCGACGAGCTGGACGTCATCGCACCGCTGATCGGTATGCGGCTCGTGGACATCATCCGCGCGGCCGAGGGGCAGCGAGAGCCGGGCGGCGATATCGCCGATCAAGAGTGCGCCATCAGGGACTCGAACCCCGAACCCGCTGGTTAAGAGCCAGCTGCTCTGCCAATTGAGCTAATGGCGCGCGGTGGGACAGACTACCAGGCGATGCCTGGAGAGATCGAATCGGCCTCTCCAGGGGCTCGACGGTGGTTCGCACGCGTGGGTCTGGACGGCGCTCTTCTCGCCCGGCTGGCACGGTGCGTCGTGAGGTGTGTGCCGTTGACCACGGCGGGCAGCCCCAGCGATTGCGGGATCCCCAGATGTGATGCACAGTCGCTTGACAAAGTCAACGGGGGCCGGTGAGAGACAGGGGATCTGTGTGAGGCGCAGCGCGTCATCGATACGCCGCGTGGTGGTAGCTGGTCTTCTGTTGATGGCGCTGTCGGTGTCGACGCTGGTGCCGGGGCTTCCTTCGCGTGCCGCCGTGCCGACACCGGGCGCCGGCGAGGCCGTGGTGACCGTGTTCGTGAGCGACGTGCGGACAGGTCCCACGACGGTGGGCCCGCTGATGGATGCGACCTTCGGGCTCTTCCGCACACGTCCCGCCGACTCGACCGTCGGGGCCGACGGGTTCACCTCGGCCACCCCAGACTTCACGTGCGTCTCGGACGCTGACGGTGACTGTTCGTTCGTCGTCCCGATCGGGACGGCAGCCGGTCAGATACCGCAAGGTACCCGGATGTGGCTCGCGGCCGTCGCCGGGCCGTCCGGGTACTACATCAACCCGTACTGGCAGACGGCGCCGTTGACCGGCGGCGTCAGCGTCAACAACCGGCTGTTGTGGCCGACGCCCGCCCTGGTCGCGGGCCAGACCTACCGGTCGGGCGCCCAGTGGATCACCGACCCTGGGCTGGCGGCCATCGCTGGCTCGCCCGAGGCGAGCCAGACCGACTACACGCGTCGTGCCGCCTCCGGGGGCATGGTCGGCCTGTCACGCGTCAACCCGCCGATGCCGACCCAGTGCGGCTTGAACGTCGCGCTGGTGGCCGACCTGTCCAGCTCGATGACCTCGGCCTCGGTCATCTCGCTCAAGAGCGCGATGGACGCCTTCGTCAACGCGCTGCAGGGCACGCCGTCGCAGGTCGCTCTCTTCACTTTCGGCACCGACTCCCCGGCCAACGGCTACCCGCCCAACACCGGGCTCCAGTCGGTCGCGACCACGGCCGACGCCAACCTGGTGAAGGCGCAGTACGCCGCGTGGAACGACAACACCCCGACCAACTACACCAACTGGGATCGCGGTCTGGCCGCTGTCGCCGGTGTCAACGGTGCGCCCGGGTCGTCCACCCACATCGACCTCGTCGTCCTCATCACCGACGGCAACCCGACCGTCTACGGCCCCAGCCCGGCGATCACCGGTGGCACCGGCTACACCCGCTTCCGCGAGCTGGACGCCGCCCGTGCCTCGGCCAACCAGCTCAAGAGCCAGGACAGCCGCGTCGTCGCGGTCGGCGTGGGCACCGGTGCCCAGGGTGCGGGTACGGCCTACAACCTGGAGACGATCTCCGGCCAGACCCCGTACAGCGGCGGCAACATCGTCGACGCCGACTACATCCAGACCACCGACTACACCGCGGTGGGCGCGGCCCTGCGTTCCCTGGTGCTCTCCGGCTGTGCCCCGTCGATCTCGGTGGCGAAGCGGATCGTCCCCTACGGCGGCACGATCGCCGACGCTTACATCCCCGCCGAGCCGTGGCAGTTCGCCGCCGCCTCGTTGACGTCACCCGCGACGATCACGCCAGCCTCGGCGATGACCAACGGGCAGACAGGTGCCATCAGCTTCGATGTGACGCTCAACGACGTCGATCCCGGAACCTTCTCGATCGACGAGACCATGCAGGCCGGGTACAGCATCTACCCGGTCAACGCCGACGGCACCGACACAGGCAGCCCCACGCAGAACGCCGCCTGCGTCGACAAGAGCTCGGGCACCGACGTGCCCGTGACGGTCACCAACGACGGCACCACCGGCTTCGAGGTCGACGTCGGCCTCGAAGGGATCATCAGCTGCGTGGTCTACAACCAGGCGCCCGACTTCGAGTCGGCCTCGGTCGTCGTCTACAAGCGCTGGCGCGTGGTGACGGAGGTGGGCATCCAGGACTACCCTCACGGCGCCCAGCCGGGCGGTCTGTACGCGCAGGCGTCGCTGACCGGCCCGAGCGGTGCCGGAGCGTCGGTGCAGCAGTGGGAGCAGGAACGGGCGGGGTACAGCGTCACCACCGACAGCCCGGTCACCCTGTCCGAGAACGTGACCCTCCGGCTGCCGGAGTGCACGCTGACGGACGTGACGGTCGAGGACGGAGCGCCTGAGGCCAACCCGCCCGCGTCGGGCACGTCCTTGTCCACCACCACCCCGACCGTGGACATGCCGCTGACCGCGGGCGTGAACGAGTGGACCTTCACCAACGTCGTCACCTGCCAGAGCTTCCTGACGTTGAGCAAGGTGGTCGACTTCGGCCCTGCCACCTCGACCATGTGGACCCTCGAGGCGTTCGGCCCCGGTGGTGCCCTGCCAGGGCCCAGCGGTCGTGACGGGGATGCCTCGGTCACGAAGGTCGAGGTGACGCCGAACGTCGACTACCAGCTCGCCGAGACACCCGACGCCTCGCCGGAGTACCTGTCTCACTACGTCCAGGACGACGTGCGAAGCCAGCCGCTGATCTACCCGCAGTCCACCGGGTCGTGGATGTGCACGGCCGACGGGCTCGGTCCCCGCCTGATCTTCGGCAACGAGGGCGCGATCTCGGTCCCGCTGGGCGAGCACATGGAGTGCGTCACGCACAACAACGTCGCCATGCTCAACATCCAGAAGGCCGTCCAGGGTGGCACCGCCCTGCCCTCGGACTTCACCTTCACGGTGGCGCCGGTCGCACCGATCTTGCCCGGTGGCCACTCTCATGACGTGCCCGGCGCCGCAGGGCCCACCGGCTACACCATCACGCTGCGCCCTGACCAGTACTACCAGGTCACCGAGACCGGCCCGCCTGGCTACGAGATGACGGGGAGCCCGTCGACGTTCTGCATCACCGCGCAGGCGGTCCTCGACCGCAACGACCTCGTGCTGCCCCCTGGTGGCCTGGGTGCATGTCTCATCACCAACCACATGATGTCGCTGCTCAGCGTGCTCAAGGTGGACGCCGCCACCGGCCTGCCGCTCGCCGGGGCCGTCTTCGACCTGGCGAAGGACAGCAACGGCAACAGCGTCTACGACGCTGGCATCGACGTCGTGGTCGGCACCTGCACCACCGGCGCCGCCGGGACCTGCTCGGTCAGCGGCATCGACTTCGGCACCTACTTCTGGGTCGAGCGCACGGCCCCGCCCGGGTACCAGAGGCCCGGTGGTGCGGTGAGCGGCCCGATCGTGATCAACGCGGGGAACTCTGGTTCGGCCTTCGCGGTGACGACGGTCCGCAACTCCCAGGTGCTCTCCTCCATCTCCCTCATCAAGGTCGACGTGCCCGGGGGGAGCCCGCTGGCCGATGCCGTCTTCCAGCTCTACCGCTCCGCCAGCGGCCTGCAGCCCGGAGACGACCCCGCCCCGGGCGACGAGGCGGTGGGCCCTCCCTGCACCACGCCGGCCAGCGGCATCTGCACCGTCAGCAACCTGCCCTTCGGTGACTACTTCTGGTACGAGGTCTCGCCACCGCCCGGCTACAGCCTGCCGACGGACCGAACGACCCCGCTGGTCACGCTGAACGCCGCGAACGCCGGTACGACGATCCCGGCGTACCAGTTCACCAACCCCCGCCTGCCTGGCGCGGCGGAGGTTCTCAAGGTCGACGAGGTCGACCGCTCGGTGCTGCCCGGTGGCACGTTCAACCTCTACCTCGATGACGGTGACGGCGTCTTCGACCCCGCTGCTGACAGCCTCGTCGGCCAGTGCACCACCAACGCCACCGGCACGTGCCGGCTGGCAGACCTCGACTTCGGCACCTACTTCTGGGTCGAGGTGTCACCGCCCATCGGCTACGACCTGCCCGCTGACACGGTGAGCGCTCTCGTCGAGATCACCACCGACAACATCACCGACATCCAGCGGGTCACGTTCGCCGACCCGCGGTCGCCGGACTGGGTCCCGTCGGACCTGCCGCGCACCGGAGGGTTCTCCTGGCAGCTCCTGCCCTTCGCCGCGGCCTTCCTGACCGCCGGTGCTGTGCTGGCGTTCACCTGGTGGCGCAGGGCTCGGATGCTGGCCTGACGACGCTCTCGTCTCGTTCCTCCTGGGTGTGTGCGCCGACCGCGTGAGGTCGACGCACACACCCAGGAGGCTGGTCGGTGTCGACCTGCACATCGACAGCAGGTGTCCCACGATGGACAGATGGAGCATGACGTCGTCGTGGTGGGGGCCGGGGTCGCGGGAGAGAACGCCGCGGACCGGGCAGGGCGGACGGGGCTGAGCGTCGCGCTGGTCGAGAGCGAGATGCTCGGTGGGGAGTGCTCGTACTGGGCGTGCATGCCGTCGAAGGCTCTGCTGCGTCCAGGGGCGGCGCTGGCCGACACGCACGACGTGCCCGGGCTGGGCGGGGCGACGCTCGACCCTGCCGCCGTGTTCGCCTACCGGGACCAGGTGACCCACCACTGGCGCGACGAGAGCCAGGTCTCCTGGGCGCGGGGTGCCGGGCTCACGGTGCTGCGCGGCATCGCACGCCTCACCGGTGAGCGGACCCTGAGCCTGACGACAGCCACCGGCGTCGAGGAGCTCACCGCCCGGTGCGCGGTGATCCTCGCGACGGGTTCGCAGGCAGCGGTGCCAGACCTGCCCGGTCTTCTCGACGCCGGGTTCTGGACGTCGCACGACGCCACCTCGACGCACTCCGTCCCAGCCCGGCTCGCCGTGCTCGGCGGGGGTGCGGTGGGGCTCGAGGCCGCGCAGACGTTCGCCTCCCTCGGCTCCCAGGTCACCCTGCTCGTGCGTGGCACCCGGCTGATGGAGCGTGCCGAGCCCTTCGCTGGGGCGATGGTCGCTGACGCGCTCGCCGAAGCCGGGGTCCAGGTGCGGCTCGGGGTCCGGGCCGAACGCGTCTGGCGTGACGCGACCGGGGTGCACGTCGGCCTCGACCGCGCCGGTGTCGCTGAGAAGGTCGACGCCGACCAGCTGTTGGTGGCGACCGGGCGACGCCCGGCCACGGCCGACCTCGGCCTGGAGACGCTGGGTCTGACCCCAGGAGCCCCGCTGGAGGTCGACGAGGCCGGGCAGGTGCTCGGTGTCGTCGGTGACTGGCTGTACGCCGTGGGGGACGTCACGGGCCGCACCTCGACCACGCACCAGGGCAAGTACGACGCCCGGGTGACCGGTGACGTGGTGGCCGCACGGTTCGGTGCCGACCTCGACGTTCGCGTCGCTGAGACTGACGCGCCGCCCTGGTCGCGGTACCGTGCCAGCGCTGACGCCGCCGTCGTTCCCCAGGTGGTGTTCACCCGGCCCGAGGTGGCCTCGGTGGGGACGACCCTCGCCCAGGCCCGGGAGGAAGGCCGCGCGGTCCAGGTGGTCGACGTCGACCTGGCCGACCTCGCCGGTGCGACCGTGCGGAGCCGCGAGTACCGCGGCCGGGCCAGGTTCGTCGTGGACCCCGGGCGCCGGGTGCTCGTCGGGGCGACCTTCGTCGGCCCAGGGGTCGCGGACATGCTTCACGCCGCGACGATCGCCGTGGTCGGGCAGGTCCCGCTGGACCGGCTGTGGCACGCGGTCCCGTCCTACCCGACCCTGTCGGAGGTGTGGCTCCGCTTCTTGGAGGGGTACGGGCTGTGACACCGGCTGGGCCTCCCGTCCGGGGAAGGCCCAGCCGGTGAGCCGCGGCCCGCGCTGAGCGCACGAGCGCCACGGCCCTGGTCGGGGAGGTTCAGCCGGCAGCCAGAGACCCGTCAGAGGACAGCACGAGCCCGACTGTCGCGTCACCGTGACGGACGGCCTGGGTGATCAGCGCGAAGTCGTAGGGCTTGAACTGGCTGACCCGCAGGCCGTAGGTCTGCTCGAGCCCGATCTGGCAGAACGGCCGCTGGGGGCACTCCGGCGGACCGGCGAGCACCACACCGCCGCCGCAGGCCTCCGCGAGCTCGGAGAGCGTGCTGACCCCGTGCTTCTCGGCGAAGGCTGTGGTGACCGCGAAGGCGTTCTGGTCTTGGGCGGCCGACGCCTTGCCCATCGTGAGGCCCTGCGCGGTGGCCAGAGAGGCCAGCGCGGCCATCGTCTCGCCGATGTCTGGGGTGGAGACCGGTTCCGCGTCGGCGCCGTCGGCCTTGGCGTTGAGGAAGTCCGCGAGCGACGCCGCGTACTCGGGCACCACCTGGATGGAGCCGGAGGTCAGCGCCGGGAGGTACGTCTCGCGGTTGCCGATGGTCTGGGTGCTGGTCGTGTAGCCCGCCGACCTGAGCACGAGCGCGTAGATCTCGGCCAGGGTGGCGTTCTCGGAGAAGTTGGCCGCGCCCACCACCACGGTGACGCCCGCCCCCTGGGAGGAGTCGGAGACGGCCAGGTCGTGATCCTTGACGAACTCGGCCGCGACCTCGGACGAGGTCTTGTGGTCGATGTCCACCGCCTTGTTCAGCTCGATCAGCAAGGTGGTGGTCAGGGTCTCGGCCACGGTGTTCAGCGCCTCGATCGCGGCGGGGTGGGCCGTGGCGAACTCCTGGTTGAACGCCGCCACGACGTTGTCGGAGTTCTGCAGCTGCCTGTCGTCGACCAGCACGGTGAGCCGGTCACCCTTGACCGGGGTGCACACGGTCCCCGTGCCGTCGGCGGCGGCCGGCTGAGTCTGCCCACCCCCGGAGCCCGGTGCGCCGCAGGCGGCGACCAGCAGGCTGAGCGCGGCGAGCGCGGTGAGAAGAACAGGACGTCTCTTCATGGTCGTTCCTCAGTTTTCTCTCTGTGGGGTTCTTCGCGTCGTCCGACGCCGGTCTCAGCCAGCCGGCACCTCCGTCTGGCTGTCGTGCAGTCGTCGCACCCGCACCCGAGGCCGGCGTGCTGGGGGTCTGCGCCCTGAGGGGCTGTCGTCAGAAGGCTTGCTGTGAGAGGACTTGTCGCGGTCGCGCGCCCGCAGGCCGCGCGGCGTCAGCGCCCGCTGGGCGAGGGCGAGCAGGCCCTCGATCGCCAGGCACAACGCTGCCACGAGGAGCGCCCCGGCGACCACCTGCCCGTAGCGCTGGGTGCCGAAGCCTGTCACCACGACAGTGCCCAGGCTGTGCCCGCCGACCAGCGCGGCCAGCGGCACCGTGGCGACCACCTGGACGGCGGCGGTGCGCACCCCGGCGGCGATCACCGGGAGCGCCAACGGCATCTCTACCCGCCACAGGCGTCCCGCGGAGGAGAGCCCGGCTCCGCGTGCCGCGTCGCGCACCTGGGGGTCGACGGCGTTCAGGCCGTCCACCGCGCCGGAGAGCATCGGCGGCAGCGCGAACACCGCGCAGGCCAGGATGGTCGCGGTGGAGCCGAACGTCCCTGAGGCCGCCAGCAGGGCGAGCAGCGCCAGGGTGGGCAGCGCTCGCGTGGTGTTGGAGACGGCGACGCCCAGCGTCTGGCCACGGCCCCGCCTGCCCAGCCAGATGCCGGCGGGCAGCCCCACGGCGGCGGCGAGCGCCGTCGCGGCCACGGAGATCCACACGTGCGCCCAGCCCAGCGCGAGGACCCCGGACGGTCCGGTCCAGTTGAGCGGGTCGTTGAGCCAGCGGAACGCCTCGGTCAGGACGTCCATGCGCCCACCCCCCGTCGGGCCCACGGTGTGACCAGCCGCCCGACGACGGCCAGCAGCAGGTCGGCGACCAGCGCCACGGCCAGGGCCAGGAGGGTGGCCGTCATCACCTCGGCGCGGTAGTTGGCTCGCAGGCCCCGGAACAACAGCTGGCCCAGCCCGCCGTAGCCGACGACGACACCGACCGTGACCAGCGCCACCGTGGAGACGGTGGTCAGCCGCAGGGCGGAGAACACCGCCGGCAGGGCCTGGGGCAGCTCGACCCTCAGCAGGAGCGCCGTGGGGGAGTACCCCATGCCCCGGGCGGCATCGGCCACCTCCGGGTCGGTGGCGCGCAGGCCTGTGAGGATGCCCCGGGTGAGCAGCATCAGGGCGTAGACCACCAGCCCGATGAGCACGGTGGTCCGCCCGATGCCCGTCCACGGCGCGAGCAGGGCGAACAGGGCCAGCGACGGCACGGTGTAGAGCACGGCTGTGGTCGAGAGCACCGGCGGTGCCCAGCGTGGCCACCGGTGGGCCAGGAAGGCCAGCGGGAACGAGATCGCCGCGGCGACGAGGACGGCCTGGACGGTCAGCGACACGTGCTGGCTCAGCGCCTGGCTCACGTCCGGCCAGCTGCGCACCAGGTAGTCCGTGGAGAACCACGGGTTCGGCGGCAGGTCGTCTCGCACGTCTTCAGACGCTACCCGGGAGCACCCACATGCCACCTGTCGAGCCTCGCCGCTCGAACGACCTGGGGGCTATGGCGTCTCGGGCGTCGCATGACGGCGCTGGCGGGGGAGCGAGCACGGAGCGCCCGGCGTGCGCGCCTGTCGGTGGGAGCGGCTACGGTCGAACGATGGCGGCCATCACTTTCGAGGACGTGCGCAAGGAGTACCCGGGCCAGGTCGCCGTGGCCGACCTGAGCCTGGAGGTCGCCGAGCGTGAGCTGCTGGTGCTGGTGGGCGCGTCCGGCTGCGGCAAGTCCACCACCATGCGCATGGCGAACCGGCTGATCGAGCCGACGTCGGGCCGTATCGAGGTGGCCGGGGTCGACGTGGCTCGCACCGACCCGGTGACGCTGCGTCGCCGCATCGGCTACGTGATCCAGGGGGTGGGGCTGTTCCCGCACCGCACGGTCGAGCAGAACGTGGCGACCGTGCCGCGCCTGCTCGGCTGGTCGCGGGCGCGCACCGCCGCACGGGTGTCCGAGCTGCTCGAGCTGGTCGGGCTCGACCCGCGCACCTATGCCCGTCGCTACCCGCGCGAGCTGTCCGGCGGTCAGCAGCAGCGGGTCGGCGTGGCCCGCGCCCTGGCGGCCGACCCTCCGGTGCTGCTCATGGACGAGCCGTTCGGTGCGGTGGACCCGGTGGGGCGCCGGCGCCTCCAGGACGAGTTCTTGGCCTTGCAGAGGCACCTGGGCACCACGGTCATCATGGTGACCCACGACATCGACGAGGCGGTGCGGATGGCCGACCGGGTCGCGGTGCTGTCCGCGGGCGCGCGCCTGGAGCAGCTCGCGCCGCCGTTGGAGGTGGTCGCACGGCCCGCCTCACCGGTGGTGGCCGATCTCGTGGGCCGTGGTCGCACGGCGCGCCTGCTGTCTCTGGGGAGCCTCGACCCCGACGACATCACGCTGACGCACGGGCGGCCCTCCAGCGCGCACGTGCGGCTGGGTGATCGTCTGGAGGACGTGCTGGACACGCTGCTCACGACGGGGGGTGCCCCGACCGTGCTCGGGGCCGCCGGCGAGAGCGTCGGGCGAGCCGACGCGGCGACGGTGGTGCGGGCGCTCCGACGCCTGGGTGAGGACGCCGACCTCGGCACGCGGTAGCGCTCCGCCTCGGCACGCGCTGGCGCCCGGGGCCCGGGGCACCCTCTAGGGTGGACCCCGTGACTGCCGACAGCTCGACTGACGACCGTTCTAGCGCCGACCGCATCGTCTGGGTCGACTGCGAGATGACCGGGCTCGACCTGAGCGTCGACGCGCTCGTCGAGATCGCGGTGGTCGTGACCGACTCCGAGCTGCGCCCGCTGGACGGCGGCATCGACGTGCTGATCGCACCGCCGCCGGCCGCCGTCGACCAGATGAGCGACTTCGTCCGCACGATGCACACCACGTCGGGGCTGCTCGACCAGCTCGCCGGGGGTGTCACCCTGGCCGAGGCGCAGGCTGTGGTGCTGGAGTACGTGCGCCGTTGGGTGCCCGAGCCGCGCAAGGCACCGCTCGCCGGGAACTCGGTCGGCACGGACAAGACATTCCTGGAGCGTGACCTGCCCGAGCTGGTCGCCCACCTGCACTACAGGGTGATCGACGTGTCCAGCATCAAGGAGCTGGCCCGACGCTGGTACCCGAGGGTGTACTTCGCCTCGCCGGAGAAGAACGGCGGTCACCGGGCCCTGGCCGACATCCTGGAGAGCATCGACGAGCTGCGCTACTACCGTGCGGCGCTGTTCCCCTCAGGCTCTGGCCCGGACTCCACCGAGGCCCGTCGCATCGCCACCGAGGTCGTCGCGACCTCGGTGCGTGGGGCCTAGATCAGCCGAGGCGTAGCCCAGCGGCTCAGGTGGCCTTGAGCTTGTAGCGCAGCACCTCGAGAGCCGCGTCGACGTCTTCTTGACCGCGGATCTCGATCAGCAGCGGCAGCATCGTCCCGATCATGCCGGCCTCGGCAGCCTCGGTGCGCAGCGCCTCAGGGATGGGGAGGTTCACCAGGTCGTCGCGGTGCCTGGCCGAGAAGTAGAACGTGACCGAGGCGTACCTGTCCCAGACCCCGAGCCAGGCCATGTTCCTGGAGCCCTTGAGGGCTTTGCAGAGCCAACCACCGTCTCGGTAGAACGACCAGGAGAGCTTCAGGTCGAGCTCGGGCCCGCCGAGCGCTTCTTCGAGGCGTTTCCACGCTGAGAACGCGTCTCCGAGAGCTTCGGAGATCACCGTGTCGTCAGGGGTCCGATCACCGTCGGTGAGCACAGGCTGAGGCGTGTCTTGCACGGGCCGAGCCTACCCGCATCATCCGCTCGTAGCCCGCTGACCACGGCCAGGACCCTCGGAGAGCAGACCTCTGTCACTCTCTTGGGTGCTCGGGGCTGGGCCTCGCGCAGAATGCCGAGTGAACCGCCTCGGTGTGTCCGGGGGCGGTCACTGCCGTCGTTGGGCAACCTGTTGGAGCGGGGGGAGGGGAGCGGCGTACGGGTTGGGTTCCGCGACCTCTACGGGGGTCTGTTCAACGGGATCGCTTGGGAGTGGTGAGGCTGGGGTCGCAGGACCTCGGCTTCTGACACCAGCGGTTCCTCTGGGTCGAGCGGCCATCACAGGCGTATCGACCGACCAGCGAGTCGCTGCACGGCTGTCTCTGCTGGTCACTACCCAATTCTGACCGATCCTTGACGCAGGGGGTGAAGCCCGCGTAGGGTGCTAACGACGGCGTTGTCATGGCTCGACGTTGGTGCTGCGACGTGCTGTCACCGGTTCAGCGCCTACAGAGGAGGCGCGATGCACACCCACTCAGGGCAGTTCAGAGCACGACGCCGACGCACACGCTCAACGCTTCGCGCAGTCGTTGCAGGCGTTGGTGCCCTCGTCTTCGCAGCACTATCTGCGCTGCCCGCTGCTGCAGTCGTAGGTCAGAATCAGGACCCGTTCGGCCCGAGGGAAGTTCCACCGGACCTTCGCCTAGCGCGACCCGGGGACTTGATGCGACCTGGTGACGTGGTACAACCGGGCGAGCCTGTGACGCTGCCCGACTCTGGCACTAGCGTGACTTACGTCCAGATGCCCGACGAGCTGTGCGAGGCGTACCTCAAAGCGAACCCATCGGGTGATTGCATCGAGGAAGTTATCACCACGGTGACCACCGAACAGGTCAGAACTCCTATATCGATGGCTGCTACCACCAACGCCGGGGCGGTTCACTGCAAGACATGGAAGCAGATCAGGCAGCCCACCGGATCGCCGAAGATCTGGCAATTCGGGCACGATGGCAAGTTCTGCTATGACAACTCCGTGGCTTGGTACAACACTTATCGCGGGACGGCCGGATATCACAACTGTGGGTACAACAGCGGGTTTTTGTACTCGGTCACCATCCAAGCCTGCAAGAGGAGCGGGGACAGGACTAGCCAGGTGAGGTTCAACGTGAACGGGAACGTGGCCGTTTTCGTCAAGGGCTTCCCTGTGCACTACACCTTCATGCCCTACGTGACCGGAAGCAGATATGGTACGGTCACCATGTTCTACGACTACCACTGAGCAGCATCTGTCTCCGCCGGAAGGATTGATCATGACGATCACCGTCGAGAATCAGCAGAAGTCGCTACGCACGAAGGTGCTCACTCTCGCTATCGGGCTGCTGTTGTGGCTGCTCGGTATCGCGGGTTCCGTCGTGATGTTGACGATGGGTCTGGGGCGTTCCTTCGAGAATCCGCTCCTGCCGCTCGGCACGGTGTTGTTCGGCATCGTCGGGTTCCTGATGGTCGTCGTCCAGGTCTGGCGCATCACCCGCGCGAGGCGCCGGCAGCAGTCGTAGGGGAGCGCGACAGGACAGCAGCCAGCTGCGGCCGGTGTGGCATGAAGGTGCCTGCAGCGGCCGCAGCTGGCTGCTTCCAGCCAGATGTGCTTGTGGAGCCATGAGAGTGGGTGCTGGACTTCGTCCGCCAGGGGTCGGCTGTCTACGTCGGTGCTGAACCGGCGACCCGGCGTGGCTACAACCAGTTCGTCTACGAGTCGATCCTGGTCGACGCCGACGACGGCCGCCTCAACGTCAGCGGCACGAAGACCGAAGCGTTCGCGGCGCTGGATGCGTTGGCTGAGGAGGTCGTGGGTTCGGTTCCGTCTGCTGGTGTCAGAGAGGTGGGTTCGGCGGCGTGTGGCGATCGAGAGACTTCACCCACTGATGGCGTGTCGGGTGTGTCTGTGAGTGGCGGGGGAGCGGCGGTCTTGGCCGTAGACCTCGTTGGCGGCGACGTGGACGGTCGACGCGACAGGATGGACCACCAACTTCGACGACCGCGACCGGCTCGAACCTGATACGAAGGTCGGCGCCAGCCGACCGAGCCAGGGGGTCACGGGGGCTGGAGCCCCCGTGCGGGTGCGGGGCTGGGCCCCGCGCAGAATGCCGAGAGCGACCCGGCTTGCGCAGTACGCAAGCACAGGTCGCCCTCGATCGCGGGTGGCTAACGGGACTTGAACCCGCGACCCCCTGGACCACAACCAGGTGCTCTACCAGGCTGAGCTATAGCCACCATGACCCGCGCAGGCGGGCCGACGGACAGTGTAGCGGTTCTGGCGGCGCAGCCCGAACGCGCTGATCGGGCACTCAGGCGGGACGCTCGGAGAAGCGGGCGACGAGGGCCTGGGCGAAGCGCTCTACCGCACCAGGGGCGTGCTCGAAGAACAGGGACGGCTCGATGAGCTCGACCTCCAGGATCAGCGGGCTGCCGTCGTTGTCGGGGATCAGGTCGACCCGGGCATACAGCAGCGACCCCTCCAGCTGGGGGATCACCGTCGGGAGCGTGGCGATCACCCGGTCGGCGAGCTCGCGCTCGGCGGGTGACGCCTCCCGGGAGGCCATCTCCTCTTCCCGGTACAGCACGCCCTCGGTGTCCTCGGCGCGGTACGGGCCCTCGAGCACCGGGCCCTTGCGCACCGCGTGGCTGAACTCGCCGTCCACGTAGACCAGGGAGGTCTCCCCGACGGTGTCCACCTGCTTCAGATAGCGCTGCACCATCACGTGGCGGCCCACCCCGAGCAGGTTCTTCGCGTGGGTGATCGCCAGCGCCCGCGAGGGGGTCTGCGAGGCGTCGTACCGGCCGGTGTCGCGGGACCCGGCCGAGACCGTCGGCTTGATGACGAAGTCGCCGAAGGCCGGGAAGCGGGTGTGGATGCCCCGGGCGGAGAGCTGGCGCTCCGGGTCCAGCCAGATCGTCGGGACGATCGGCAGCCCGTGCTGCTCCAGGTCGCGCAGGTAGATCTTGTCGATGTTCCACGCCACCACGTCGGCGGGGTTGAGCAGCGTGGACGTGCGCTCGACCCGGCGGGTCCACTCCGTGAAGTGCCGCACCCGGCTGGTGTAGTCCCAGGTCGAGCGGATGAGCACCGTGGGGTAGGTGCCCCAGTCCACGGTCGGGTCGTCCCAGACGACCACCTCGCTGGCCACCCCGAGCCCTGAGAGCGTCTCGCGCAGCCTCTGGTCCGACTCGTCCAGGTCGGGAAGCTCGGCACAGGTCGCGAGGGCCAGTCGGGGCGTCGACGTCGTGGGATCGTTCACGGAGCCGAGTCTAGCCAGGGGTGCATCACGACGTGCGGTCGCGGTGCGGGGCGGACGCGCCCTACGCCTCCTCGTCGTGGGGAGCGTCAGGGGTGAAGCCCGCCGCCCAGGCGGCGATGGGGACGACGAAGGCCGCGACCAGCCCGATCAGCGCCGACGTCCACCAGGTCGCACCGGTCAGCCGGCTGGCGAGGACGGTCGCGACACAGGCGACCAGGCCGACGGTCACACGCCCGGCCCAGACCTGCGCCGTCGAGCGTCCGCGGCGCGGCGGGTGGGCGTCCAGGGGAGACAGGGACGAGTGACGACCCATGTCAGAGCCTGAGGTGGCGCACGGTGGTCACTCGTCGATGGTGCCATCAGCGATCCTCCGCCGCCCGCTGTGACGGTCGGTATCAGCCGGGTACCCGCCCAGAGAGCCTTGATGGCGGTGATGTGCTCGGGCCAGACGGTGGCGCTCTCACCATCGGGACTCGTGGCCCTCGGGGGCGGGGGTGTCTGTCCTCAGCCCATCGGGACTCGGATCATGCCCTCCTGGGCGATCGAGGCGACCAGGGTGCCGTCGGCCTGGAACACGCGCGCCTTGCCCAGGCCGCGCCCGCCCTGGGCGCTGGGGGAAGACTGCGCGTACAGCAACCACTCGTCGGCTCGGGCCGGGCGGTGCCACCACATCGCGTGGTCCAGGCTCGCCACGGACAGGCCGGGGGAGGACCAGCTCAGCCCTGAGCGTCGCATCGACGGCTCGAGCATCACCTGGTCGCACGCGAACGCGATCAGGGCGCGGTGCAGCACCGGGTCGTCCGGCAGGGGGGTGCGAGACCTCATCCAGGCCATCTGTCGGCCGGTGGCGCTCGGCTGCCCCGAGATGTACAGCGAGCTGCCGACGTGACGTACGTCGAACGCGGTCTCCTGGCTCCAGTAGCGGGCCACGGGGTGGTCGAGGTGTGCCAGGACGTCGGCGGCCGTCGGCACGTCCTCGGGCGAGGGCACCAGGCCCGGCATCGGCTCGTGGTTGTCCAGCCCGGGCTGGTCGATCTGGAACGACACGGTCGCCGACATCATCGGCTCGTCGTGCTGCAGCGCCTGGACCGATCTGACGGAGAAGGAGCGGCCGTCGCGCAGGCGGTCGACCCGCAGCTCGATGGGCACCTCCGGGTCTCCCGGGCGCAAGAAGTAGCCGTGCATCGAGTGCACCAGGCGCTCGTCTGGCAGGGTGCGGGCGGCGGCCATCACCACCTGGGCCAGCACCTGCCCGCCGAAGACGCGGCCGATCGGCTGGGGCAGGCTGGTGCCCGCGAACGTGTCCGGTCTGCTGTCCACGGGGGCGAGGTCCATGGCAGCGAGCACGGCGTCGACGGCTCCGCGGTCGGTCTCGTTCATACGCTGATCCCTTCGGTCGACGGCTGCTCGCGACCGCTGCCGACACCGACGACAGTCGGACGGTCACGGATCACGACGATGCGCTCTGTGGAAAACGATAGAGGCAGCGGTGGGGTGTCCCGGCTAGGCTGGGGCGGTGATCCAGGTCGAGCAGCTGTTGACCGCCCTCGGTGGGGCGGTCAACATCACGTCGCTCGAGCCGTGCATCACCCGGCTGCGGATCCAGGTCAGCGACGTGACCGCGGTGGACGACACCGCGCTGAGACAGGCCGGGGCGTTCGGGGTGGTCTGCTCAGGAAGGATCGTCCAGGTGATCGTCGGGCCCGCCGCCGAGGAGATCGCCGCCACGCTCGACGGGATGCGTTGAGACATGCGCGTGGTGAGCCCGGTCCCCGGAGTCGTGCGGTCGCTGAGCGACGTGCCTGACCCGGTGTTCGCTGACCTCGTCGTCGGCCCGGGGGTGGCCGTCGAACCTCAGCACCTGGAGCGGATCACGGTCCGGGCACCCTGTGACGGTGTCGTCGCCGCCGTCCACCCCCACGCCTTCGTCATCTCTGCGGCCCCGCGCACCGCGGTGCTGGTGCACGTCGGCATCGACACGGTGACGCTGAACGGTCAGGGGTTCACGGTGTTCGCGACCGTCGGGGCGCGGGTCACCGCGGGTGACAGGGTGCTGACCTGGTCACCGGTCGGTGTGGCGTCCGCCGGGCTGTCCACCCTGTGCCCGGTGATCGCGCTCCAGGCCGAGCCGGGCCAGGTGCTTCCCCTCGTCGCGCCAGGCGCCGAGGTCGACGCCGGCGACCCCGTGCTCGACTGGCCGCACCAGGTCTAGCGTCTTCTCAGGCCGAGGCGCCCTCAGGCCCCTGGGGGAGCGTCGTCCCGGTCGTGGCGCACCCACAGGTTGCGTTGACCGGCGAGCGGGACGTGCGCGGCGACCAGCGTGTCGCGCACCGCGACCCGCAGACGGCGGGCCACCTCCCACTGACGTGCCGGTGAGGTGCGCACCTGGATGCGGAGGGTGATCGCCAGGGCCGTGAGGTTCTCCAGCCCGGTCACCGTCGGCTCGCCGCGCACGTCGTCGGCGATCTCCGGGTCGGTGACCACCTCGGCCGCGGCCTCGGCGAGCAGGGTGCGCACGTGGTCCAGGTCAGCGAAGTAGTCGACCTCGACGTCGAGCGTCGCGGTCGCCCACTGCTGGGTCTTGTTCGCCACACGCACGATGGACCCGTTCGGCACGAACCACAGGGTGCCGTCCAGGTCGCGGACCTTGGTCACCCGAAGCCCGACGGCCTCGACGGTGCCGGACGTCGGCCCGACGTCGACCACGTCACCGACGCCGTACTGGTCTTCGATGAGCATGAACAGCCCGGTGAGGAAGTCCTTGACCAGCGACTGGGCGCCAAAACCCAGGGCGACGCCGACGATCCCCGCCGAGGCGATGAACGGCGCCAGGTTGATGTCCAGCGCGTCGAGCACCAGGAGCCCGACGATGGTGGTGACCAGCAGCGACGCCCCCGAGCGCAGCACCGAGCCCACGGTGCGGGCCCGTTGCGCCCGTCGGGCCGCGACCAGCGGGTTGACCTTCGCCAGGACCGCCGCCAGGTCGGAGCCCGGGCCCGGCTCGCGCGACAGCCGGTGGGTCACCCAGGAGATCAGGGCCCGCAGCACGGCCAGCACCAGCAGACCGCCGACCACGTAGGCGGTGATCCGCAGCGGCATCCCGAGGAACCACTCCCACCAGGAGCCTTCCTCGGCCGTCACGAGCCCCGTCATGGCCGGCCCCCCGCGCCGGACTGGCGGGCGACGTGCTGAAGCTGTTCGACGATCAGCGTGATCGAGCGCGACAGCGCCCGCCCACCGTGGCCTACGTCCCTCTCCAGGCGCAGCAGCACCGGCGCCTCCGCCAGCGGGCGGGTGGTGGCGGCCTGGAGCGCGGCGGCCATCTTGCGGGCGTGCAGCGGGTCGACCCGGGTGTCTCCCTCGAACACCGTGAACAGCACGGCCGGGTAGGCGGTCCCGGCGCTCACCCGGTGGTAGGGGGAGTAGGCCAGCAGCCAGTCGAGCTCTTCGGGCACGTCGGCGTCGCCGTACTCCTCCGTCCAGGTCACCCCCAGGCCGAAGCGCTGGTAGCGCACCATGTCCAGCAACGGCGCCGAGCAGACCGCCGCGGCGTACAGGTCAGGGCGTTGGGTGATGGTCGCGCCCACGAGCAGCCCGCCGTTGGAGCCGCCCCACACCGCGAGCTGGGCCGGGGTGGTCCAGCCCTGGTCGATCAACGTGCTGGCTACGGCGTGCAGGTCGTCGAACACGTGCTGCTTGTCGCCCCGCATCCCGTCGCGGTGCCAGGTCTCGCCCTCCTCCCCGCCGCCGCGCAGGTTCGCCACCACGTACGCCCCGCCAGCCTCGACCCAGGCCAGGGTGGTCGCCGAGTAGGCGGGGTCGAGGCTGATCTGGAACCCGCCGTAGCCGTACAAGACGGTCGGGACGGGGTGAGTCGGCCCGTCAGGACCGCGCAGCCCGGCCGGTGCCACGACGAACGCCCGCACCACGGTGCCGTCCGCGCTGACGGACTCCAGCCGGTGCACCTCCACCTCGGGCAGCGTCGCGAGCGTCCCCGGCGGGGTCGCCCACACCGTCGTCGCCCCCTCGACCCAGCGGAAGACTGTGGGCACGGTGGTGTGGTCGGTGTAGGAGAACCAGACCTCTCCGCCGCCCTCGGGTCGGGTGACCAGGCCTCCCACCGAGCCCATGCCAGGCAGGTCGACCGTGCCGGTGCGGGCCCCGGTGCGCGGGTCGTGCACCGTGATCTCGCTGACGGCGTGCCGCCGCCACGAGGCCAGCAGCGCCGTCGGCTCCCGCTCGTCTCCGCCGCCGTCGATCAGGGCGACGTCTTCCAGCACCGCCTCAGGGTCTTCGGCGAGCAGCGGGTGCCACAGCGTCGGCTCGGTCGGGTCGGCCCAGGCCAGCCTGCCGCGAGGGGCGTCCAGGTCGGTGTGCACGTAGAGTCGCCCGTCGCGGCCGACCCACGCGCCGACCTCCGCGTCGAGCCCCACCGCGACCTCGCGGAACACCGGGGCCCGCGGTGATGACGCCTCGAGGTCGGCGATCCACACGTCGGTGCGCGGGGCGGTCCCCTCTGACGCCGAGACGATCAGCCAGCGCCCGTCTCGGGAGACCTGCGCCCCGAAGTAGGTCGTCATGGCCTGGTCGGCACCGAACACCTCGACGTCTTCGGCCGGGTCGGTGCCCAGGCGGTGCCACCAGACCCTGCGGTGGTACTGCTGCTCGTCGGGCGGCACCAGCGCGGGGTCGAGGCGACGCACGTAGTAGAACGACTCCCCGCCGGGCAGCCAGGCCACGGGCGAGTACCGGGCCCGGTCGATCGGGCCGTCGACGTCATCACCCGTCGCCACGTCGAGCACCCGCAGCACCGACTCCTCGGTGCCTCCGGTCGAGACCTGGTAGGCCACCAGGTCGCCCTCCTTCGAGGGCTGCCAGGCGTCCAGCGTCGTGGCACCGGTCGCGTCCAGCGCCACCGGGTCGACGATCACCCGCTCGTCGGCACCTCCGGCGCCCTCGGTGTCGTCAGCGACCACGACGACGGGGTGTTCCTGATCGCCCGAGCGTCGGGTGAAGAACCGTCGGTCGCCCCGCCACACCGGGGGCGAGACGAAGCCGGCCCCGAGCAGCTCGTGGAGCCGGGCCGTGAGCCGGTCGGTCGCGAACGGGCCGTCAGTGAGCAGGTCGGCGGTCCCGGCCCGCCAGGCCGACCAGAGCTCGTCCTGCGCGGCCGTCCACGCCTGCGTCGCCGGGTCGGCCGCGTCCTCCAACCACCGGTACGGGTCTGCGACCGACCGGCCGTGCAGGTTCTCGACCACCGGGTCACGTCGAGCGGACGGGTAGGAGTCAGGGAGGCTCACACCGTGAAGGCTACGGTGTTCCGCGCGTCGGACGAGCAGACGCACCGTCGTGCCCGCGGGAAGGTCGCCGCTGGTCGGGACGGGCGCGGCGTGATCGCACGTGACGTGGCAGGATCGGGAGCGTGACGGTGAGCGAGCACCCCTCTGACGCACTCGTGCGCCTGGCGCACGAGCACGCGATCTCGACGGAGCACTGGAGCAACGCGGGAGACCTGGTGCACGTCTCGGCCAGCACGCTGGTCGGCGTGCTGGCAGCGCTCGGGGTCGATGCGTCGACGCCCGGGCACGTGGACGCGGCGCTGGCCCACCGCGCCGACGCCCCGTGGCGGCGCACCTTGCCGCCGGTGGTCGTGCTGACCGTCGGGCAGGGGTCCCAGCTGCCGGTGCACGTCGACCACGGCGACCCGGTGATCTGCTGGGTCGACCTGGACGCCGAGGCCGGCGGCGGTCGGGTGGACCTCGTGCAGGCTGACGTGCTGGTCGAGCCGCGCCAGGTGGACGGGCGGACGGTCGGGCAGGCGGCCTTCGACATCCCTGACGACCTGCCGCTGGGTTGGCACGAGATCCACGCCCAGGGGCCGAGCGCCCAGGCGCGGACCACCCTGGTCGTCGTCCCCGCGCGGCTGGAGCTGCCCGAGAGCCTCGTCGACTCTCGCGTGTGGGGCTTCATGGCCCAGCTGTACTCGATCCGCTCCCGGCTCTCGTGGGGCGTCGGGGACTTCGCTGACCTGGCTGAGCTGGTCGACCTGTCTGGGCGGTGCGGCGCGGGCTTCACGCTCATCAACCCGGTGCACGCCGCCGAGCCGGTCGGGCCGATGACGCCCAGCCCGTACCTGCCGGTCACCCGCAGGTTCGTCAACCCCCTGTACATCCGGGTCGAGGACGTCCGCGAGACCGCCTACCTCTCCTCGGCCGACCTGGCGCTGGTCGAGTGGGCCGCCGAGCCTGTCCGGGCGTTGAACACCGACGCCGGGCCGATCGACCGCGACGCCGCCTGGACGGCCAAGCGCTCAGCGCTCGAGGTCGTGTTCGGGGTGCCGCGCTCCCCGGCGCGGCAGGCCGCCTTCGACCGTTACGTCGCCGAGGAAGGCCCGGGCCTGGCGACCTTCGCGCTGTGGTGCGCGCTGGACGAGCACTACGGAGGCTCACCGTTCCCGGAGGAGGCCCGCGACCCCGCCGGCCCCGTGGTGGCCGGGCTGCGCGAGACCCTCGCTGAGCGCATCGCCTTCTACACCTGGCTGCAGTGGGTCGCTGACGAGCAGCTGGCCACCGCCCAGCGTGCCGCGCTGGACGCGGGGCAGGCGCTGGGGATCATGCACGACCTCGCCGTCGGGGTGCACCTCGACGGGGCCGACGCGTGGAGCATGGGTCAGGTGCTCGCCCAGGGTGCGACCGTCGGCGCCCCGCCAGACATGTACAACCAGCAGGGTCAGGACTGGACCCAGCCACCCTGGCACCCTGACGAGCTCGCCCGCGCCGGGTACCGGCCGTTCCGCGACATGCTGCGCACCGTGCTGCGTCACGCCGGGGCCATCCGCATCGACCACGTGCTCGGGCTGTTCCGACTGTGGTGGATCCCGACCGGGAACGGGGCGGCGGACGGCGCGTACGTCCGCTACGACCACGAGGCCCTGGTCGGCATCCTCATGCTCGAGGCGGCGCGGGCCGGTGCGGTGGTCATCGGTGAGGATCTCGGCACCGTCGAGCCGTGGGTGCGCGACTACTTGTCTGAGCGCGGCATCCTCGGCACCGGGGTGCTGTGGTTCGAGAACGAGGACGGCCGTCCTCGCCCGCCCGAGCACTGGCGGCGGTTGCAGCTGGCCACGGTCACCACCCACGACCTGCCGCCGACGGCCGGCTACCTCGCCGGGGAGCACGTGGCCCTGCGCGAACGGCTCGGGCTGCTCGCCGAGCCTGTCGAGGTGGTGCGGGCCCGGGCTCAGGCCGAGCGCGACGCGATGGTCGCCGCGCTGATCGAGCGGGGCCTGATCGACCAGGACGCCTCCGAGCGGACCATCGTCGAGGCGATGCACCGCTACGTGCTGGACACCCCCGCCGTGCTCGTCGGGGTCGCCCTGGTCGACGCCGTGGGGGAGCGGCGCGCCCAGAACCAGCCTGGCACCGACACCGAGTACCCGAACTGGAAGGTGCCGCTGGCCGACCCCGCCGGCAACCTGGTCGCCATCGAAGACCTGGCGCACAACCCCCGCCTGGTCTCCCTGGTGCGGGTGCTGAACGAGGGCTGACGCTCTCCGAGCACCTACTCGCGCAGGTCGGCCTCTTGGGCGACCAGCGCCCGTCGGACGGCGTCGCGGTTCTCCAGCATCATCCGCCGCAGCGCGGGCGGGGCGGACGGGTTCTCGTCGAGCCAGGCGTCGGCCAGGCCCAGCAGGTCGACGTGCGGGTGCCCGGCCAGAGCGGCGGGGAACAGCCCGTCGACCAGGCGCTGGGCGGGCTCGCTGGAACGCGTCTGCCAGATCTTCCCCAGGGCGTCGAAGTACGGCTGGACGTAGGGGCGCAGCAGGTCGTGGTCCCAGGTGCGCGAGAACCCCTCGATCGTGGCGTCCTGCTGGGCGTTGGTCAGGGAGTCGTCCTCGACCAGCGCGCGCCACGCCCGGGCCTTGGCCTCAGGGGTGGGGATCGCGGCCCGGGCCAGCGCCGCGGCGCGCACGCCTGTCGCTGACGGGTCTCGCCGCAGCTCGTCGGCGATCTCTGGCTCCTCGGCCAGCCCTGAAGCCACCAGCGCGGTGAGGACCTCCCACCGAAGGTCGGCGTCGAGGCTCACCCCGGGCACCGTCTGCTCGCCGGAGAACAGCGCGGTCAGACGGTCGAGAGCGTTCGGTCGGCGCACGTGCCGGCACACAGCGCGCAGGCACTGGTGGCGGATGTCCGGGTCGATCTCCGGGTCGTCGACCAGGTGGAGCAGCCTGGCGACCAGCGCCCCGGCCGTCCCGGGGCGGCGCTCGGGCGGTACCCACTGAGTGAGCGCGGTGGTGACCTGGCGGAACATGAGCAGCGCCTGGCTGGAGTCGGTTTCTAGCCCGACCCCGTCACCCACCGAGGCGACGAACGTCGACGGTGGCACCTCGCCGTCCCGGGTGGCGTCCCACCACATGCCCCAGACCAGGGCGCGGGTCAGAGGGTCGGCCAGCGTGTGGCGGTGGGTCATCGCGTTGTGCATCGACCCCAGGTCCAGGCGCACCTTGGTGTAGGCTAGGTCGTCGTCGTTGACGAGGATCACCGCGGGGCGGCGCCGTCCGGCGGCCTCCGGCACCAGGGTGCGGGTGCCGATCACGTCCATCTCGGTGCGCCACGTGCGGGTCAGCCGCCCGTCGACCAGGTCGTAGCCCGCGACGGCCAGGTGGTGCGGGGGCGGGACGCGCCCCGCCGGGGGGGTGTGCAGCAGCGCGAGCTGTTCGATCTTCCCCTCGCACAGCACCAGCTCGGTCTGCAGCAGGCTGGTGCCCGACTGCTGCAACCACAGCGACGCCCAGGTGGACAGGTCTCGGCCCGAGGTGCGCTCCAGCTCGGTGAGCAGGTCGCTCAGGGTGGTGCTGCCCCAGGCATGACGGGCGAAGTACGCACGGACCCCGGCCGTGAAGTGCTCCTCGCCCACCCAGGCGACCAGCTGGCGCAGCACGGCGGCGCCCTTGGCGTAGGTGATGCCGTCGAAGTTGACCTCGACGTCTTCCAGGTCGCGCATGTCCGCGACCACCGGGTGCGTGGTCGGCAGCTGGTCCTGCTGATAGGCCCAGGCCTTCTCTCGCCCGGCGAACGTCGCCCAGGCCCCCGTCCACCGGGTGGCCCGCACGGCGGCCAGGTGGCTGGCGTACTCGGCGAACGACTCGTTGAGCCACAGGTCGTCCCACCACCGCATGGTGACGAGATCACCGAACCACATGTGCGCCAGCTCGTGCAGCACGGTCACCGCGCGTCGTTCGCGCACCGCTTCAGCGACGGTGGTGCGGAACACGTAGCCTTCCGAGAACGTCGCCAGCGCGGCGTTCTCCATGCCCCCGGCGTTGAACTCGGGCACGAAGACCTGGTCGTACTTGGTGAACGGGAACGCGTGGTCGAACATCTCCTCGTAGTGGTCCAGGCCGGCGCGCGTGATCTGGAGGATCTCGTCCGCCTCGAGGTGCTCGACCAGCGAGGCCCGGCAGTAGACGCCGAGCGGGATCGTCCGGCCGTCGCGCCCCACGGTCTGCGAGGTGACGCCCTGGTACGGGCCGGCGACGACCCCGACGACGTAGGTCGACAACGGAGGAGTCGGCGCGAAGCGCCACGTCGCGACCTTTCCGTCGTCGGTCGCGGGTGCGAGCGGCTGCTCGTTGGACAGCACCAGCCAGCCGACGGGCGCGGTGACCGTGAACGCGAACCGGGCCTTGAGGTCGGGCTGGTCGAAGCAGGCGAACACGCGGCAGGCGTCGGCGGTCTCGAGCTGGGAGTACAGGTAGACCTCGTCGTCGACCGGGTCGACGAACCGGTGCAGCCCCTCCCCGGTGCGCGAGTACGCGCACTCCGCCTCGACCGTGACCACGTTGTCCGTCCGCAGCGGACCGAGCGTGACCCTCCCGTCGGTGACCACGGCGGCGACGTCCAGCCGTGCCCCGTTGAGCGTGATCTCACGCACCCGCCGTGCGGTCAGGTCGAGAAAGGTCGACTCCCCGTCGGTGGCGGTGAACGTGATCTGGGTGGTCGAGCCGAACACGACAGGCCCGTGGGTCAGGTCGAGGGCGATCTCGTAGGACTGGACCTGGAGCAGACGGGCGCGCGAGACCGCCTCGTCACGCGTCAAGGAATGTCCCGGCACGAGCTGTCGCTCCTCTCCGACAGGACGTTCAGGACTACCGCGCCCCCGTTACCCCGTCATCATCACACGTCTGGCCCTGTCTGGTCAGCCACACGCCGAGCAAGGTCACCCTAAAGAGTCACTTCGCCAGACAGGCAGACGAGCGAGCCGGCGCTGGGCGCGCACGGGGTCGGCGTGCCTGTCCAGACAGGTCGTAGGGCGGGATGGTGGTGGGGTTCGTACGAGGTCGTGCCTGTCTGCGTCCCGTCTGTGTCCGAGACGGGTGGATGAGCAGGCCGTGAGCATGTGAGACTTCGTGCAGAGAGGTGGGGGTTCCCGGTGGGTCGTACGAACGAGCAGCGTCTGATCGTCGCGCTGGCGGCGGTGGATGCCGTCCTCCTCGTCATGCTCGTCGTCCTGGCCGTGAGCCTGCCCGTCTTCAGAGCCGCGCCGGTCGAGGCGACGTCGCCCTCACCGACCTCGACAGGGGTGATGGCCGACCAGCCGACCGACTTTCGCATGCCGTCGGGCAACATCGCGTGCAGGCTGACCGAGGCGGGCGTGACCTGCATGATCGACAGCTTCAGCTATGCCGCGCCGCCGGCGGCCGGGTGCACCGGGAAGGTCGGCGAGGTGGTGGTTCTCGACGCTGACGGCGCGCGCGCACCCTGCCCGTCGGAGGTGAGCAACCCGATGATCGCCACCGACGCGAACGTGCTGGAGTACGGACGCTGGGTGAGGGCTGGTGACTACCGGTGCCAGTCGTCCCAGGCCGGGGTGCTCTGCACCCGTGAGAGCCTGAACCCGGCCGGGTTCAGGCTCTCACGCACCGCGTTCGAGATCACGCCGTAGGGGGCGCGCTCTCACCAGATCCGTACCCGCTCGTCCGGCGCCAGGTACAGCTGGTCGCCGGGCCGCACGTCGAACGCGTCGGCGAACTCGTCGATGTTGCGCACCACCCCGTTGCACCGGAACTCCTCGGGGGAGTGCGGGTCGGTGGCCAGCCGCCGGATGACCTCCTCGTCACGGCCCTTGGACCGCCACGCCTGCGCCCAGGCGAGGAAGAACCGCTGGGCGGCGCTGAGACCGTCGACCACCGGCCCCTCGGCGACGGGCACCCCCAGCGCGATCTCGTAGGCGCGCAGGGCGATGGTCAGCCCGCCCAGGTCCCCGATGTTCTCCCCGATCGTCAAGGCCCCGTTGACGTGCTGGGTGTTGTCGAGCTGGGCGGGGGAGAGCTGGGAGTACTGCGCGATCAGCGCGGACGTCCGCTTCTCGAACTCGGCGCGGTCCTCCGCGGTCCACCAGTCGGCCAGCGCCCCGGTGCCGTCGTACTTGGAGCCCTGGTCGTCGAACCCGTGGCCGATCTCGTGCCCGATCACCGCACCGATGCCGCCGTAGTTGGCCGCGTCGTCGCGAGAGACGTCGAAGAACGGGGGCTGCAGGATCGCGGCGGGGAACACGATCTCGTTCAGCCCTGGGTTGTAGTAGGCGTTGACCGTCTGCGGGGTCATGAACCACTCGTCGCGGTCCACCGGGCGGCCGATCTTCGCCAGCTCGTAGTCCTGCGCCCAGGCCGAGGCTCGGCGCACGTTGCCCACCAGGTCGCCGGCGTCGACGGTCAGCGTCGTGTAGTCCTTCCAGCGCACCGGGTAGCCGATCTTCGGGGTGAAGGCGTCGAGCTTGGCCAGGGCCTTGGCCTTCGTCTCCTCACCACACCAGGTCAGCGACGTGATGGAGCGGCGGTACGCCTCGATCAGGTTGGCCACCAGCGCGTCCATCGCGGCCTTGTGGTCAGGGGGAAAGTGACGGCTGACGTAGATGCGCCCGACGGCCTCGCCCATCGCGCCCTCGACCAGCGACACCCCGCGCTTCCAGCGCTCGCGCACCTCCTGCGCACCGGTCAGGGTGCGGCCGTAGAAGTCGAAGCTCGCCTCCACCATCTCCTCGTGCAGGTAGCCGGCCCGAGCGCTGACCACGTGGAAGCGCATCCAGTCCTGCCAGTCGGTGAGCGGCAGCGACTCCCACAGCTCGGCGAAGCCCTCCGCGTAGGTGGGCTCGCGCACCACCAGCTGGTCCATCGCGCCTTCTGGCGCCCCCAGCGCCTCCACCCAGGCCGCCCAGTCGAACTGAGGCGCGCGCTGGCACAGCTCGGCCAGGGTCACCGGGTTGTAGGTGAGGTCGGCGTCGCGGTCCTTCACCACGTCCCAGTGGTGCGTGGCGAGCGCCGTCTCCAGAGCGAGCACCCGCCCCGCCTTCTCGGCGGCGGCGTCCTCGTCGGCGGCCAGCCCGGCCAGCAGCAGCATCCGGGCCACGTGCGGCACGTAGGCGTCACGGAACGGGGCGTACTGCTCCTCGCGGTAGTACGACTCGTCAGGCAGGCCGAGCCCGGCCTGCATCAGGTACACCACGTACCGCTCCGGGTCGTGGGCGTCGTTGTCGACCCAGAACTCCACGGCCGCCGCCGCCCCGGTGCGCTGGAGCGTGCCCAGCGCCGTGACCAGACCAGCGCGGTCGGTCGCCGCGTCGATCACGGCCAGGTCGTCGGCCAGGGGGGCGAGCCGGGCCTCCTCGATCGCCTCGGTGTCCATGAAGCTCGCGAACAGCGCGCCGATCTTGCCGGCCTCGGTGGCGGGGTCCTTCTCGGTGCGCGCGTCGTCGATGATCTCGCGCACGTGCACCTCGGCCTCGTCCCGCAACGCCCGCAGCGCCCCGTCGAAAGCCCTGTCCGGCGGGATGACGTGGTCAGCGATCCAGCGGCCGTTGATGTACCGGAAGAGATCGTCCTGCGGCCGCACGGTGGCGTCGAGGTGGGTCAGGTCGAGTCCGCTGGATGGCATACGTCCTACCTTAAGGACCACAACCGACATCCTGCGCACCTCACGTCGGGCAAGATGTGCCCATGCGTATCCACGTCGCAGCCGACCACGCCGGCTACGAGCTCAAAGAGGCCCTCACCGAGCACCTGCGCGCGGCAGGTCACGAGGTCGTCGACCACGGCGCCCACTCCTACGACCCGCGCGACGACTACCCCGCGTTCTGCATCGCCGCCGCCGAGGCTGTCGCCGCGGACCCCGGCTCCCTGGGCGTGGTGATCGGCGGCTCGGGCAACGGCGAGCAGATCGCCGCCAACAAGGTCCCCGGCGTGCGCGCCGCCCTCGCCTGGAACCCGGCCACCGCCGAGCTCGCCCGCCAGCACAACGACGCCAACGTCGTTTCCATCGGCGCCCGTCAGCACCAGGTCGCCGAAGCCATCGACCTGGTCACCCGCTTCGTCGCCGAGCCCTTCTCCGGCGACCCCCGCCACCAGCGCCGCATCGACCAGGTCTCCACCTACGAGACCCGCTGAGCGGGCGGCCTCTCGCCGTCGCGGCCTGCGACACCGTCAGCTGTCCGCTGACCAGCGAAGACGCACGTGTTGCAGGGTTCTGATGTCGATCTAGCAGGCGGTCTAATGCTTGTTTAGCACAGCCGCTGATGTCGATCTAGCACCACTTCGGCTGAGGGTGTGGCGAGCGCTGGGAGGACCTTGCCACCCCTGGCTAATGGAATTAGCCTACGGTGCATGATCTTCATGCTGGAGCGCCCTGGTGGGCAGATCGCCGTTCATGACGACGGGTCGGCTGACGGGCCGGTCGTCGTCCTCGTCGCGGGGATGGGCGATCTCGCCTCCTCCTGGGACGCTGTTGTCGGGCCGCTCGTCGCCGACGGGCGCCGGGTGCTACGGCCCGAGGTGCGCGGGCACGGCGACTCGGATGCCACGTTCACCGAGCACGGGGTCGAGGCGACCGCGAGCGACCTCGCCGCCCTGCTGGACCACGTGGGACGGCCGGCTGTGCTCGTCGGGGCGTCCTTCGCCACTGCGTCCGTCGCCTGGGTCGCCGCGGAGCATCCCGAGAGGGTCGAGGCGCTGGTCTTGGTGGCGCCGGAGGAGAACGTCGAGCCCAAGCCGGCGGCCGGGCGCGCGGTCTCGCTGCTGCTGCGGCCCGGCTGGGGGCCACCTGCCTGGGCTGCGTTCTACCGGTCGCTGGCCAAGGGGCGGCGCCCGGCGGGGTTCGGCGCTCACATGGCCGCGCTGCGCGCCGACCTGCGCCGCCCCGGGCACCTGGCCAGCCTGCGGGCGCTCGCCGTGTCTCTGACCGCCGGGACCGGGCGGCGCGTCTTCGACGAGATCGCGGTCCCCACGCTCGTGCTCGTCGGAGACCGAGACCCCGAGCTCGGCGAGCCGCGTGCCGTGGTGGACGCTCTCGTCGCCCGGGTCCCTGACGCGCAGGGGCTGGTGATCGAGGAGTGCGGTCACTTCCCGGCGCTGCAACGCCCCGACGCGCTGGCCGAGGCTCTCCTACGCTTCCTGGCCCGGTCTGCTCGTGCCTAGGGCCGGGCTCAGTGCCGGGCGGGTGGTCGAGCTGGCGCTGGACGAGATCGACGCCGGAGACGTCCGCGCCTGGGACGCCCTGACCCTGGCGGCGGTGGCTGCTCGGGCCGGGGTGGCGGTGCCCAGCCTCTACAAGCACGTGCGAGGGCTGGACGCCCTACGGGCGGCGGTGGCTGTCGTCTGCATCGACCAGCTCACCGACACGCTGGAGCAGGTCTCGCCCGGCCCGGGGGCGGTCCGCGACCTGGCCGTGGCGACCCGGACCTTCGCCCACGCCCTGCCCGGCCGCTATGGGGCGACCCAGGCAGGCTGGGCGACCGACCCGAACGCCGTCGCCGCCCACCAGGCGGCAGGCCGCACGGTGGAGGTGCTCGTCACCGCGCTCACAGCCTCCGGCGTGCCCGAGGAGCACGGGATCGACGCGGTGCGCGCGTTCCGGGCAGCGGTGCACGGGTTCGTGCTGCTGGAGCTGTCCGGAGGGTTCGGGTTGGCCGAACCGGTCGACGCCAGCTTCGACTACCTGGTCGAACGTCTCTCCCAGAGCCTGACCCGGTAGGCGTGCCCGGAGGAGGTCAGACGTCTTGTCCACGACGTCAGGGCAGAGCGACGTCCAGGTCGTAGGCCAGGACCAGTGCGCGGGCCAACGCGCTCTCCTGGTCTGGCAACAGGTATCCGATGGGACGCAGCAGGGCCTCGACAGGCACAGTCATGACGTTGTCGCAGCTGATGACGGACTCGTGATCCAGGCCGTTGGTGAGGCCCACGTGGACCTCGGTGGACAGGCCCCGGATGGTCGATGTGATCGGTGCGATGGTGACCCGCCGGAGCCGGGGTCGCACGATCTCCCTGGTCAGGATGGCGGCCGGGCGCACCTTGTCCATCTGCACCAGGTAGAGAGGACGCATCAAGATCAGCTCCCGGGTGAGTGCGACGGCACGTCTCAGTCCAGACCTGTTGGCTGGGACGCCGCCCACGCGGCCAGGGCGTCAAGGTCATCAGGGTCGGTGTCGGCCGCTGCCAGGATCGCCGCATCGCGCTCAGCGAGGGTCCGGCGCAGGTGACGTTCCAGCGCCTCTTCGACCACCGAGGCGCGACTCCGGGCGCCGCCAGCGGCGACCAGCGCGTCGACCGAATGGACCAGGCCATCGGGCAGGCGGACAGAGATCTGCGTAGTCACCCCATGATGATATCATCTTTGGGATTCACTTCGGGATGTTTCTGTGCTGGGAGTGCTCGGCCTGTGGGGGTTCGAGGTCCGGAAAGATCGTGCTCCAGCGGGCGGCGAGCATGTGAAGGGTCTGTGACGTGGTGCGTCGATCGCTCGAGCACGCGCTGTCTCGTCCCATCGGCGTCCTACGCTGGCTCGATGAGACGGCGAACGGTGGTGATGGGTGCCACTGCGTTCGCGACGACCCTGCTGGCGCTCGGGCCGATCGGGTGGGTACAGGCCACAGGTCAGCGCGGCATCGTCGCCGAGCCGGTCGATCTCGCACCTGCTCCGGTCGCGATCGTGTTCGGTGCCGGCATCCGCACCGACGGCACGCCGTCCACCTACCTGACCCGTCGGCTGGAGGGTGCGCGGACGGCCTACGAGGCTGGGACAGTCGGCGTGATCCTGGTCTCTGGAGACAACGGCACACGCGGCTACGACGAGCCGAGCTCGATGCGAGACTGGCTGGTCGCCCGGGGAGTCCCCACCGACAGGGTGGTGCTCGACTACGCCGGGTTCGACACCCACGACACGTGCGTGAGGGCTGTCGAGGTCTTCGGCGTCACCGAAGCGGTGTTGTTCACCCAGGACTACCACCTGCCCCGCGCCATGGCCTCGTGTCGGGGCGCGGGAATCCAGGTGCAGGGTGTCGGAGTCTCTTCTGCGGGAGCAGGCGAGCGCTTGAGCTACTACAGGTTCAGGGAGGTGGGTGCGTCCTGGAAGGCGTGGTGGGACGGCACCTGGAACCGCTCTCCCCGGTACCCCGGGCCGCCCGAGACCACGGTGACCGACGCTCTGCGTGACGCCGGGTGGCGCTGAGCCCGCGATACGGCCTCTCTAGTACCGCCAGCAGGAAGCACGCACACCTGCTCGCGGTGCTCCGCGCCGGCCCACCGCGTCAGTCCACGAGGTGCCCGGGGTGACCGGGGCTCGATGAGCTGCGTCCTTGGGGGTCTCAGCGTTCGGTCTCGGTCTCCTTGCTGGGGCCGACCTCTTGGCCGTGGGCCTTGAGGACGAGCGTGGAGATGGTGCGGTGGAACAGGGCGATGTGCGGGATGTCGTCGAGCTTCAGGCCCTCCTTCTCGCTGGCGTCGTGGACGACGAGCGTGCCGCACCTCAGGAGCCGGTCGGAGAAGTCCTTCTCGAAGGAGACGTTGTTGATGCGGCTCAGCGGGATCACCCGGCCGGTGCGCTTGAACACCCCGCGCTGCTCGATGAGCCGGATGTTCGTGAGCGTGTAGGTCCAGAAGATCCACCGCAGCCACGGGGGGAGCAGCACCAAGAGCACCGCGACCAGCGCGATCCCGCCGATGATGAGTCGCGGGGTGCTGGTGGTGACCTGGAGCACGGCGAACACCCCTGCCGCGATCAGCAGCAGGCTGAGCGCGAACGGGCCGAACAGGGCCTTGATGTGGGTGCGCACCGAGATGACCGGCTGCTCACCCTCGAGCAGCAGCTGCCTGGCACGACGAGGGTGGGCGTGGGTGTGGACTTGGGGCTGTGGCTTGGCCATGCGCGGATTCTTCCACCACCGCCCCACCGTGCGGGCGTGAACACTGACCGGCGAGGGTGACGACTTCCCGGTCTGTCGACGTCATGGCCCCGCCACCGTCCCGCCGTGTGGGAGGGAGCGGAGAGGCGCCGTCACCGTGGTGACGGTGACGGCGCCTCAGACCGAAGCTGCCGCGACCCGATCGGGTCGGGCTTCGGGTGCGACCCCGGAGGGGTGGGTGGGGCCGCGTCGCAGGGGCTTGTCAGTCCCAGAACTCGGGCAGATCGTCGGTCTCGACGGTCGCCCCGACGATCTCAGCGAAGAGATCTGCCTTGTCCATGGTGGTGCTCATGCCTTGAGGATCGACCACCACGCCCAGATCTGAGCAGACCACCCGACCGGACCAGGCGCCGTCACCCGCGCCGCGCGATCACCAGGGCATCCAGCGCAGCGTCGCTGTCCCGCCACCGCCGACGTGGCCTGGTGGCTGCTCCACGTAGTCGATGCGGACGACGGTCAGTCGCCCCCACCACCATGGGCCGCGCATCGAGTCGCCAACCTTCAGCCCATCGGCTGTGTGTGATCCGAAATACCCTGCTCGGACCGACACGGTGCTCTCATCCCTGACGTTTACGCTGACTGGCAGTCCATTGATCTTCCACTGAGCGCTCCCGCCGATCGTCATGGTCTGGCCGGGGAGACACAGGTCGGGATGGACCCCTACCAGGCCAATTCCAGCGAGCAGGAAAAAGATGAGAGCTGTCCGAGCAGCTCTCCGCGCCCAGCGACGAGGCTTGTCCCGTTTTCGCTTTGCTTCAGGTGAAGAAGCCATCGGAAATCCGCGAGTCACCAGGGCATCCAGCGCACCGTGACGGTTCCGCCTCCGCCGTCCGGAAGGATGCAGTCCGGAGGAAGAGGAGACGGCTCGAAACATGGCGTCGAGCCGCGTCGTTGCCCGCTTGTGCACGGCTCCGCTTCCGGTTCCGGCGTATAGACCCTATCGTTGCAATGATCTGGAAGAACCCGGTTGAGCCGTTCCACGTCGGGGTCAATTCGGACGACGGTCACTCGGCCCCACCACCACGGACCGCGCACAGAATCGCCCACGAGCAGTCCTTCAACTGTGGGTGATCCGTAGTGTCCTGCTCCGACTGTTGCGGTGTTCTCGTCATTAACATATGCGGTGACTGGCAATCCGTTGATCGAGAATTGGCCGCTGCCGCCGATTGTCGCACTCTGACCAGGAAGGCACAGGTCGGGGTGAATCCACACCCAACCGACACCGGCGAGTACGAAAAGGATGAGAACTGCCCGAGCGGCTCTCTGTGCCCAGTGACGAGGCTCGACCTGTTTTCGTGTTGCTTCAGGTGAAGAAGTCGTCGGAACGTTGCGAGTCACCATGGCGTCCAGCGCACCGTGACTTCCACGCGGCTGCCCATCTTGGGCTTGCATTCAGGAGGGATGGGTGCCGGTGTCGCACTCCGAGCCTCCAGTATCTCTTTGCAGTATGTGGGTGGCATTGTGGTAAGGCGATCCATGTCTGGGTCGATCTGTACCACCGTCAGTCGTCCCCACCACCATGGTCCACGTACCGAGTCGCCAGCCTTCAACCCTTCTTCTCTCGCAGATATGTCGTGACCGACCCTCATCGATACGGTTTCCTTGTCGGTGAGCGAGACGCTGACCGACATCCCGTTGACCGAGTTCGGCACGGTATCTCGAATCACGACAGTCTCGCCGGGAAGACACAGGTCGGGGTGAATCCACACCCAGCCGGTTCCAGCGAGGAGGGCGACGATGATAGCCGACCAAGCAACTTTCTTCGCCCGATGTCGACTCTTGGCCCGTTGCGTTGGCGACACATTCTCTGAGGTGCGGTCAGAGTTCATCATGAGTTCTCTTTTTCAACGTCTGGCAAGGGGGGTGGTGTCGTAGAAAGTGCGATCCATGATCGATACCCATTCAAATGAAGTGAGGAATTGTTCTTGGGTGAGGTGAATCAGTCCGCCGCTATCATGGGTGTTTCCTGGTCCGTGGGGGTTGCGGACCCAGACGGAGCCGTCGATCTCTGCCCGCTCGATCGAGTATGCATGGCCGCCCACTATCTCCACTTCCGTGGTCACGAGGCGCCCGTCGGGACGCTCAACATCGACTCCGGTGAATATGTGGCCGTTCTCCGTAGTTCCCCCGATGATTGGTTCGCTAGAGCGAACGGCTTGCCGGAGCTCGTTCAGAGGGTAGTCGCCCATATGAGGCATATAGTGGCTGCTTGCCGGTCGGCCGGTGACAATCTCCATCGCCCAGGCGGGGTCTCCCCCGCTGACGAGGTCGTCCCAGCCGAGGACCTGACCGACGGCTGCTTCGTAGATGCTGACGACGTTGGGTTTATGGAGGTCGAACCACAACGGACCATTGACGGCGTGGTTCGAGCCTCGCTGATAGATGTAGTCCACCTCGATCAATCTGGGTATTCCATCAACGTACAAGGTGACCTCGAAGAGTTCCTTGCCAGCGTTCCAGCGTACGTGGTTGCGGAGGAACTCGTCACCGTCGTCGAAACGCATGATGCTGACCAGGGCGGCGATCAGGTAGCAGGTGCCCTGGCTGCCCTGGCGGATCGACCTGTGGTCCCATGTAGCGTCGAGGACGTTCTCTCTGACGGGTTCCATGCGGGAGAACCAGCCGAGGGGGCCTCGCCAGTCTTCGCCCCAGGCGAGGTTGTACTGGTTGAGGAGGGCGTCGAGGCGGCGGGCGGCCTCCTCGCCGGCATTGTCGATGAGGCGTTGGGCTCTGGCGAAGTCGTGCTTGGCGGTGATGAGGTCGTTCAGCGCGCTGCCGTCGAAGACGTCGGCGGACAGGCGTCTCGATGCGTCGATCCTGTCTTCTTCGGCGCGTTCGGCGGCGGCCTTGGCTGGGCCGTAGACGCTCAGGTAGTCGGAGATGACGCGGGAACCGGCGAGCGTCACCTCGGAGAGCTCTTCGGCCTGCTTCTGGGTCTTGGTGGCAGCGGCCCGGAAGGCGTCGGCGGCCAGGCCCTCCCACTCGCACGTGAGGGTGCGGCGCAGCTCGTCAGCGCACTCCAGGTACCAGGTGGCGGCCCTGTACCACGCGGCAGGGACGTCCTCGATGGGGCCGAGCGAGACGTGTCGCGTCACCGCAGCGCCTCGATCTCGTTCCGCAGCCTGGCGATCTTGGCCAGCAGGTGCTCTCTGAACCGCGCGAAGTCCTCGGCAGTCTGGTCGACCGCGGCGGCATGGGCGGCGGCCCTGGTGCTCGTCTTCTTCCCGTGGGCATCGACCGCGGTGGCGAAGCGGGCTATGGCCGCATCCAGCACCGGGGCCCCGGAGGTCGCCCCAGCAGGAGTTCGGCTGGTCAGGTTGGGGACCACCTGCCCGGCATCCTCGAGGCGCCGAGCGAGCCGCCGCATCTCGTCCCCGTCGATCGTGATCGTCATGTGTCTTGCCTCCTCGTGGTCCAGGTGCAGCACGAGGGCTGCGCTGCTCGGTCGCCCGGCAGCGAGATCGTCACAAGCCGGGCTTTATCACCCTACAGGGTGCGAGGTCTTCAGCGTTGACTTCCTGTGGACAAGCTTCGAGAAGCTCGTCAGGCCAGAGTCGAGGGAGGGTGTCAGGCGGCGCGGGCCCAGCGGGCGAGGGTTCTGGCGGGGACGACGCGGTGGCGGGCCAGGGCGGCGGTCGTGAGGGCCAGGCCGCCCAGGGTCCAGAAGACCAGGAGCGCTACCGGGCCGAAGAGGGCACCGCCGAACATCGTGCCTTGGAGAGCCGCGAGAGCCGGGCCCAGGGGAGAGCCCGCGTACACGTTCTCCACCAGCGACGGGATGGTCGAGACCACCGCCGCCGCCAGCGCGACCGTCGCGACCAGGGCGGCGACGAAACGGCCGACACCACGGAACGCCGCCGCCAAGCCCTGGTTGACCGCGGCGAAGGCGACACCGACGACCACGGCGACCACGGCGACCTTGAGCCAGTCGCCCGCCCCCAGGCCCAGCGGCGGGGCCAAGATGATCGTGAGCCCCAGGCCCTGCACGACGCCGACGAGAGCGCCCGGTGCGAGCGAGCGCAGCGCCAGACGCCATGACGGCTGGGTGGACCCGAGCGCCCGAGGAGTCATCGGGGTGAGCACCAGGTAGGTGGCCAGCCCGCCCAGCCACATCGCCAGCACCATGAAGTACGGCACCACCGACGAGCCGAAGATGTCAGAGCTCGTGCCCTGCGCTGTCACCGGGGCGGCGATCACCGAGGCGAGCCGGGCCGCCTCGTCGGGGGTGTGGGCCGGGATCGCACCGGTCGCGGTACGCAGCCCGTCGGCCAGGGTGCGCGTGCCCGGGGTGAGCTCGGTCACCCCCTCGGCCAGCTGGTTCGCACCGTCAGCGACACCGCCAGCGCCACCGGCCAGCTCGTTGATGCCGTTGAACAGCTGGATGATCCCGCCAGCGGTGGCCTGAGCCCCGGTGGCGAGCTGACCTGCCCCGCTCCCGGTCTGGCCCGCACCGGCCGCCAGCGCGGCAGCGCCGTCGGCAGACTCTTGGAGGTAGGCGGCCAGCGTCTGCGTCCCGGCCGCTGAGGCCACCAGCCCGTCCACGATCTCGTGCCCGCCTGCCGCGAGCTGGGTGGTGCTGGTGGTCAGCGGGGGAGCCCCGCCGACGCCGGTGCTCACAGCCGCGTCCAGCGCGGCCGCGCCGCCCGCCACCTGGTTCGCGGTGGCGCTCAGGGCGGTGACGCCGCCCGCGAGGGCCTGGCAGGAAGGAAGGTCACCACCGAGGCACAGCTCTGCGAGGCTGCTGCCCCCCGTCGTCAGCTGTGAGAGCGTCGTGGCGACCCCGGACGTGCCGACAGCCACGTTGGACGCGGCGTAGGCGAGGCTGTTCGGGTCGCTCGGTGACGTCCCGTTGACGGCCACCGCGAGCTGGTCGAGCCCGGCGGCGAACGTCTGCGCGGCGGGCAGGCCCGCCTGGGTCGCGGCGGCCCCCGCGGACGCCTCGGCGGCGAGCTGCTGCAACCCGAAGGCCAACGACGACATGCCCGCCGAGAGGCCCCCGACCCCGCTGGCCAGCTGGCGCATCGCGGCCGCCAGGGCGCTCGAGCCGGTCACCAGCGCACCGGTGCCGACGGTCAGGGCGCCGGTGCCTGACGCGAGCTGGCTCGCGCCGTCGGCCAGCTGGTCGGCACCGTCCGCGAGCGCCTCGGTGCCTGACGCGAGCTGGTCGGCGCCGTCGGCGGCCTGGCCGAGCTCGTCGCCCATGGTGGCGAAGCCGGTGAGCACGTTGTCGACGTAGGTCTGGGTGAGCGTGATGCCGAGGGTCTGGCTGGCGGTCTGCGTCACCGCCCCGGCGATCACCGAGTCCAGCGGGCGGGAGCGCTCTGAGGTGCGCACGATGATCCGCGCCTGCTCGACGCTGGTCGCCCCCGGGGTGGCCCACGACGTGGCGGCGGCCGAGAAGTTCTTCGGGATCACCACCACGGCGGCATACCTGCCCGACGCCAGGCCTTGGGTGGCGTCGGCGTCGTCGGTGATCTCCCAGGTCAGGTTCGTGGTCGAGGCGTGGCCGGAGACGTCGGCGACACCAGACGCCGAGACCGGTGACGTCTCGGTGCCCGACGAGGTGACCAGCCCGGCGGCCAGCTGGCGACCTAGGGGCACGACCTGCCCGTCGACCGTCACGGGCTCGTCGTCGTTGACCACCGCCGCGGTGATGCGGTCCAGCCGCTCGGTGGGCTGCCACAGCGCCCACGTCAGCAGCCCGCCGACGACGAGCGGCACCAGCATCAGCCCGAGCACGGTGAACCAGGTGCCACGGCCGCCGCTGCGGGGCCTCTCAGGCCGGACCAGCGCGGACCAGAACGTCGGGGTGGTCATCGCGACACCTCCAAGGCGGCAGCGGGGGCGAGCGTGAGGGTCTGCACCTGGGGCAGCAGACCGACGACGCCAGCAGGGTCGAGGGCGGAGACGACGAGGGTCAGGCGCGGGTCGGCCGCACGGGCCGCGCTCAGACGGTCGCGCACGGCCGCCCGCAGCACGGGGTCGCTCACGGCGTCGAGGTCGTCCACGACGACCAGGGGTGCCCGGGTCGCGAACGCCTCGTCCAGCTCGGCCACGGGGTCGGGTGTGCGGGTCAGGCGGGCGAACGCCACGGAGTGCCGGATGTCACGGGCGCGCACCGAGGCGACCAGCCCGTTGACCTTGAGCGTGCCGGCGTCCAGGTGTGCCCGCCCGGCCAGGGCCAGCAGCAGCGCGGTGCGGCCTGAGCGGTGCGGGCCGGTGATCAGCAGGACGCCCCCGACGGGCACCCGTGCGGCCACGTCGGCGAAGATCGGCGTGCCGTCCGGGGCGTCGATGCGCAGCCCGTGCGCGGTGATCGCGTCGTCGGCGTCAGGCTCGGGCCAGTCGGCCAGCGCGAGCTCTTCGGTCAGGCGGGCGCCCTCGACGTCGAAGTGCGGCAGGGCACGGTCCAGCCAGCGCGGCATGTGCCAGGCCCGGTCTCCGAGCAGGTGCAGCAGGGCGGGCATGAGCGTCATCCGCACGACGAACGCGTCGACCGCCACGCCGGTGGCCAGCCCGAGGGCTATCGGTTTGAGCATGGTCTCGTGCCCGGGCACGAAGGCGATGAAGACGGAGAACATGATGAGTGCCGCCGCCGTGACCACCTTCGCCGACGACAAGAAACCCAGCCGCACCGCCTCGCGCGCCTCGACCCCGTGGGCGTACTCCTCGCGCATGCGGGCGACGAGGAACACCTCGTAGTCCATCGCCAGCCCGAACAGCACACCCATCACCACGATGGGCATGAACGACAGCACGGCCTGAGGCACTCGGTCCACACCGAGCGCCGCCGCCCCGACCCCGTGCTCGAACACCAGGGCGACCGTGCCGAAGGCCGCGCCGACGGAGAGGGCATAGCCGGCCGCTGCCGTCACCGGCACCCACACCGACCGGAACACCATCATCAGCAGCACGATCGACAGCCCGACGACGAACAGCCCGAACGGCACCAGCGCCTGCCCGAGCTTGGTCGAGATGTCGATCTGCACCGCCGTGATCCCGGTCACCGACAGGTCGATGCCGTACCTGGTCTGGAACTCGTCGTGGTGGGCGCGCAGCTCGTGCACCAGCTCTTGGGTCGCCACCGAGTCGGGGGCACCGTCGGGGATCACCTGGACGACGCCCATCGTCGCGTCAGCGTTCGGGGTGGCCAGGGGCACGGCGGCGACCCCGGGCAGCGTCTCGATGTCGGCGCGCAGATCGGCCATCAGGGTCAGCGGGTCGGTCGAGCCGACGATCACCCCGGTGAGCATCAGCGGTCCGTTGAAGCCGGGCCCGAAGTGGTCGGCGATCAGGTCGTAGGTGACCCTCGCGCCAGACCCGGCCGGCTGGGTGCCCGCGTCGGGCAGGGCCAGGCGCAGCGACTGGGCGGGCAGCGTGAGGGCGCCGAGGGCCGCGACCACCACCACGATGGTCAGCACCGGCCGACGTGTCGAGCCCGTGACCCAGCCGGAGAAGAACCGGTTGGGGTGCTCTTCGCCGGCGGCTCCGTCCTTCTCCTCGTCGGGCTCCTTGGCTCTGTGGCGCCGGGGCCGCAGCCGCTCGCCGGCCAGGCCCAGCAGCGCCGGGGTCAGGGTGATCGCGACCAGCACGGCCATGCCGACGCCGACAGCCCCGGCGACGCCCATGACGGTGAGGAAGGGCATCTGCGCCAGCGACAGCCCGACCAGAGCGATCATCACCGTCAGCCCGGCGAAGACGACCGCCGAGCCCGCGGTGGCCAGCGCACGGGCCGCGGACTCGCGAGGGTCCATCCCGGCGCGCAGCTGGCCCTGATGGCGGGACGCGATGAACAGCGTGTAGTCGATGCCGACGGCCAGGCCGAGCATCATCGCCAGCATCGGGGTGGTCGAGACGATGGTGGTGAACCTGGTCATCGCGAAGATGCCCGCGACGGTGACCACCACCCCGAGCACCGCGTTGAGCAGCGGCATCCCGGCGGCGACGAACGAGCCGAACGTGATGATGAGCACGACGAGCGCGACGGCGACACCCACCGCCTCGGTCGCGCTGATGCCGGGCACGGAGATCGCGAACAGGTCTCCGCCGAGCGCGACCTGGCTGCCCGGGGGCAGGGCAGCCTCCAAGGTGTCGCGCGCGGTGACCAGCTGGTCGGTGATCGCCGTGCCGATAGCCGTGCCCTGACCCGACATCTGGATGGTGACGATCGCGGCGCGCCCGTCGTCGGAGACCGTCCCGGAGACCAGGCCGGCGAACGGGTCGGTGACCGCCTCGACCTTCTCCACGGCGGAGACCGTGGTGACGAACCGCCCGATCGGCTCGGTGAACGCCGGGGCGGTCACGGCGGCGCCCTCGGGGGCGACCACCACCAGCTGCGCGCTGGTGCCCGACACCTGGGGGAAGGTGTGCTGAAGCTGGGCCAGCGCCCGGGTGGACTCGGTGCCGGGGATGGAGAAGGTGTTGTCAGTGCCGGTCGACAGCGTCGCCGCCGCGCCACCGGTGACGAGGAGCACGAGCGCCCACGCTCCGAGCACCCGCAGCCGATGGGTGAAGGCCCAGCGGCCGAGGCGGTAGAGCATGGAGGACACGAGGCGGCTCCGGCGATGGCGGTGGATGCTCCGACACGGCACCGTGCCAGACACGCCAATCTATCTCGGCTCGCCCCGTGAGCACCGCGAGGTTCCTGCGAGCCTCCTGAGAGCCGTGGGCCTCCGGGACGCCGCACCTGCTGAGCAGCGTGGACGTCGTACGGTCGAGGCACCTGTGGGTGAGGTCTTCTGAGGGTCGCACGTTTGACCCGCGCGTCTGGGGTGCCTGTCCTATGCTGAGGCGAGCACCCCGTCGCCCCCGCCCCCTGCGGTGACGGGGTGCTCTTTTGCCGTACGACGAGCCATCCTCACCAATCCTGTGATGGCACCGTAATGGCACCGATATACCAAGTCCGGAAATATCGGGACGATCTGTGCCACGCTCGCCAGGTGGAGCTTCCTGTACGTGTGGTCGGGTCTGGGGTGCACGAACCGAGCCGAGAGGTCACCTCGGCGCAGCTGGACCTGCTGTACGGGCGTCCTCCGGGGACGACCGAGGGGCGTTCGGGCGTCGTCACCCGACGGTGGGCGACCGAGACGGAGACGTCCTCGATGATGGCCGCCCAGGCGGTGAGCCGAGCCCTGGACGCGGCAGGCATGGGCGTGGACGATCTCGACGCGCTGATCGTGGCCACCGTCGTGCCCGAGCAGCCCATGCCCACCACCGCCGTGCTCACCCTGCGCGAGCTGGGCGCGCGGGGAGGGCGCACCGAGGCCTTCGACGTGAACTCGTCCTGCCTGGGGTTCCTCACCGGGGTGGAGATCGCCGCGTCGGCCCTGGCTGTCGGTCGCTGGGAGACCGTGGCCGTGGTCGCCACCGAGGTCGCCTCCAAAGGGCTGGACCACACGGACGTCGAGGCCAGCGCGCTGTTCGGTGACGGCGCCGCGGCGGCGGTGCTGGTCCGCGACCCGGCCTCGGCGGTGCTGGGCCTGAGGTTCGGGCACTGGCCCGAGGCAGCCGAGTCGAGCACCATCGCAGCGGGCGGCACCCGGTGGAACGTACGGACGCCACCACCTGACGAGCGTGCCTACCTGTTCGCCATGGACGGCCCCGCGCTGCTGCGCGCCACGATGCGGCACCTGCCGAGGTTCCTGGCCGGGCTGGCCGAGCAGACCGGGTTCGGTCTGGACGAGGCCGATCTTGTGGTCCCGCACCAGGCCAGCGCGGCGGGGCTGCGTCTGCTGGGGCGCCTCGGAGTGCCCGAGGAACGTGTGATGGACATCCTCGCCGACCACGGCAACCAGGTCGCGGCCTCCGTGCCCACCGCGCTGCACCACGCGGTGACCACCGGCAGGCTCACCCGGGGAGACCGGGTGGTGCTGCTCGGCTCGGGCGCCGGGCTGGGCCTGGGCGCTGTGGTGCTGAGGTACTGACGATGCGTGTTCATCTGCTGACCTGCGGCCACACCACGGCCCGGGCATGGTTGGCCCGCCGGGGTGCGGGGTTCGCCGAGGTCCGATTCCCAGCGCTGGTCGCCGTCATCGAGCATGAGCGCGGCGTGGTCGTCGTCGACACCGGGTACGCACCACGGGTGGTCGAGGCGATGCGCCACGGCCTGGACCGGCTCTACGGGTTGGCGCTGCCCGTCACGGTCGGGCCGGGCGAGCCGCTGGTCGACCAGCTCGGCACTCTCGGCATCGCGCCGGGTGATGTGCGCACCGTGGTGCTCACCCACCTGCACGCCGACCACCTGGGCGGTCTGGTCGACCTCCCCGACGCCCGGGTCGTCACCGACGCCCGGGCGCTCGCCGTCGCTCGGGCCCGGCGCGGCCTGGCCAGGGCTCGTACGGGGTTCGTACCCGCGCTGGTGCCGCCCAGCACGGACGTGGTGGACGTGACCTCGCTGCCCGTGGTCGACGAGCCGCGCCTTGCCACGCTGGGCCTCGGTGCGCTGGGTCCGACGCTGAGCGAGCCAGGCCCGGTGCGAGACCTCACAGGCGACGGCAGCGTGCTCGTGGTGCCGCTGCCCGGTCATCACGACGGCCACCTGGGCGTGCTGGTCCGTGGGGGTGCGCGTGACCTGCTGCTGGTGGGGGACGCGGTCTGGGACCGGCGCACGGTGGACGACCTGCGGCTGCCGTCGCGCCTGGTCGCGATGGCCACCCACGACTGGCCCCGGTACGTCGCCACCGTCCAGGCGTTGCACCGTCTGACCGTCGCTGACCCGGACCTGCTGGTGGTGCCCTCTCACGACGAGCAGGCGATCAGCGATGCCCGGGCGGTGCTGGGATGAGCCGGGCACGGGTGGTCGCCCACTACCTGGCCGCTCGCCGCCGCCGGTTCACGGACCGGGAGCACCTCGAGGCGTGGCAGCGGGCCCGGCTGCGTCGTGTCGTGGCCGCCGCGCCGCGCCGCTACCCGTTCTACGCGGGGCTCTCCCCGCGCACGCTGGACGACCTGCCGGTGCTCGACAAGGCGACGATGGTCGACCGGTTCTCCGACCTCAACAGGGTCGGCCTGACCCTGGACCAGGCGCTCGACGCCGCCCGCACGGCAGAACGGCACCGAGACTTCTCCACGACGCTGCGGGGGGTGAGCGTCGGGCTGTCGTCAGGCACCTCAGGGCGGCAGTCGGCGTTCCTCACCTCGGCGGCCGAGCGCGACCGGTGGGCCGGGCAGGTGCTGGCCACGGTCATGCCCGACGGGGTGCCGCGCGGCACCCGGGTCGCGCTGGTGCTGCGCGCGGGCGGGCCGCTATATCAGACGGTAGATGGCGGGCGGGTCTCGTTCACGTTCGTCGACCTGGCCGACCATGCCCGCATCCTCGGCTCGTTGGCCGAGGCCCGCCCGACGGTGGTCGTCGCCCCGCCGTCGGTGCTGGTGATGGCGGCCCGTGCTGGTCTCCCGATCTCCCCGCGTCAGGTGGTGTCGGTCGCCGAGGTGCTCGACCCGCACGACGCGGCGCTGGTCGAGGCGGCGCTCGGGGTGCCCGTGAGCCAGGTGTACCAGGCCACCGAGGGTTTCCTCGGGGCGTCGTGCCGGGAAGGCCAGCTGCACCTGGCCGAGGACGTCGTGCACATCGAGCCGCTGTGGGTGGGGGAGGGTCGCTTCGTGCCGGTGGTCACCGACCTGTGGCGTACCACCCAGGCGATGCTGCGGGTGCGCCTGGACGACGTGCTCGTGGTCGGCACGCCGTGCGAGTGCGGCTCGCCCCTGCGCACCGTCGCCGAGGTGGTCGGCCGGTGCGACGACGTGCTGTGGCTGCCGCGTGCTGACGACCCGGCGACCCTGGCCCCGTTCTTCGCCGACTTCGTGCGAGGAGCCGCGCTCGGTGCCGGCGTGGACGACTTCCGGGTGCTCCAGCTCCCCGACCGCTGGGAGCTGGCGACCCGGCCCGAGAGCGCCTGGCCGGTCGCGGCCGCCGCGCTGCGGGAGGCGACCGCTCAGGCAGGGTGCGTGCCCCCGCCGCTGGTCCAGGCCGCCTGGCCCGACGACGACCCGACCCGCAAGCTGCGCCGGGTTCGCCGGGCTGCCGGCGTCGCGGAGGGCGTCTTGCGGCAGGCCGTCTGACGTCTACCCCTCTCCCACATGGTCTCGTCCTGCCCTACGTGGCGTCCCGCTGCTCCACGTGCCGCAGCAGCGCGGCGGCGACGGCCGCGACCGGGTCGTAGGTCGCGGCCGCTCGGGACAGGGCGTCCAGGCGGGTGCGATCGAGGTCCAGCGTGGCCCGCAGGGCGCGAGCGTCGTCCACCCGCCTGGCCCGGATCCCGGCCCCGGCGGCGACCACCCGGGCGGCGAAGTCGAACTGGTCGTAGTCGTGCGGCACCACCACCGCGGGCACCCCGGCCCGCACGCACGAGTACGTGATCCCCGCCCCGCCGTGGTGCACGACGGCCCGGGCGCGAGGCACCACGGCGTCGTAGGGCAGGTAGCCGAACACGTGCACCGTGCCGTGGGTCTCGACCGGCTTCGGCTCGGCCCGGGCGGCGTCGCCGAGCGAGACCACCACCTGGTGACCGACGGCCTCGGCCAGCCTGGTGGCTCGCGCGATCAGGTCGTGCTTCGCCCAGCGCAGGTGCGTCCCCACGGTGACCAGCACGAACGGCCCCTCGGGCAGCACCGGCGGGACGGGCCACGTCTCCGGGGTCGCGGTGACCGGGCCGACCATCGTGAACACGTCGGGCCAGTCCCGGGGCAGCTCCAGCTCGGTCATGCCCAGGCCGAGGATCTGGGTGGGGGAGTAGGCGGCCTCGGAACCGTCCTCGCGGTAGACGCCGGTGCCCGCAGCGGTGAACGACGAGGCGAGCACTCGTTCCATCCCCCGCTTGGTCACCCGGGTCGCCGTCCGGCCGAGCGCGTCACGCCAGCGGTGCCAAGGATGGCGGGCTGGGCCCCATCCGCCGCAGTACGAGGGTGTCCCGGTGCGGGTCTCCAGCGCGAACGGGGTGGGCGTCGTCGTCAGCCACGGGATGCCACGCTCGGTGGCGACCATCCCGGCGACCGGCGCGGTGAAGTCGGCCAGCACCGCGTCAGGGCGTGCCCGGTCCACGATCTCGCGAAGCTCGGCGCGAGCCTGAGGCAGCAGGGCCAGGTTGGCCCGCAGCTGGCGGGTGAGCAGACGCGGCGACGAGCGCACCGGGCCGGCGGTGTCAGCGATCCGGTCGAACACGTGAGGGTCGTCCCCGCAGATCATGTCGACGTCGAACCCGAGCCGACGCACCAGCGGCGCCTTGGTCGCCCCGGTCGCGAACGTCGTCACCACGCCGTGGTCGCGCAGGCCCTCGGCCAGCGTCAGCAGCGGGTTGAGGTGCCCGGCGAACGGCGGGGCGACGGCCAGCACCTTCATGGTCTCACCCGCGCGTCGGCGGCCCAGCGGGCCGCGACCTCGCTCACGACGCGGCGCACCTCGGGCCGGTCGGGGTAGCCCATGTGGGCGCCAGGGACGACGACGTCGACCGTGCCCCGATAGCCGAGCCGGCTGATCCGGTCGCGTCGGGCCTGGACCACGAAGGTCCGTGCCCGCGAAGGCAGACGCCCGACAGGCCCGAGCGCGACGACGTCCAGCCCGAGCCGCTCAGGCCAGGCCAGGCGCTCGCAGGCGGCGGTGAGCATCTGAGCCCCGGCGCTCCCCACGACGACGAGCAGCCGCTCGCCGGTCGCGTCGACCACCGGCCGCAAGAACCGGGCCACCTGCGTGCCGAAGCCGTACGGGGCTGTCAGGTACTGGGCGAGGCTGCGTGCCGACGCGACCGGCAGCGTCGCCTCGGCGCAGGTCCCGGTGCCGTCCGCCGTCGGGCACGGCCCGGCCGCGTCGTAGGGGAGACCGCCGGGCACGACGGCCCACCCGGCCGAGGCCACCTGCGCCAGCAGCCTGGTCTGGCTCGCGGAGAGGTGAGAGTGCGAGTGCACCACCTGCCCCGACAGCCACACCGCGACCAGGGGCGCCGGGGTGGCCAGGCTGTCGGTCGCCTCGGAGCGCGTCAGCCAGCTCACAGGGGTGCCGTCGTCATCGAGGCGCCCTCACACGGACCCGCCGCCCGCGCCAGGTCACGGTGCGCGGGCCGAGCAGCGCCGTGGCCAGGTGCACCGGGAGCAGCAGGTCCGAGACGATCTCCAGCCCGACCCCGGCGCCTCCTGTCGGCCCGCCTGCCTGCCCGCGCAACCACCGGGTGGCCAGCGCCTTGGTACCGACGGCCGCGACGGCCGCCGCAGGTGCCGCACCGCCCGCCCGCACCGCCGTGGCGAGCATCGCCGAGGGCAGCACGCTCGGGACGACGACCAGCCCGAGCAGCACCGGGCTCGGGTCTCGGTGCAGCACCTGGGTGGCGAACAGCATCCACCGGCGCATCTGGGAGGCGTAGGCGACCGGCCCGGGCACCGTCGTGACCAGCGGGTGCACCACGGTGGTCTGCGCGATGCGCAGCCCGGCGCGCCGGTAGGCGCGGGCGAGCGCGTAGTCGTCGCAGACCTCGTGAGCGATCTCGTCCAGACCTCCGGCTCTCGCCAGCGCCTCGGTCGTCGTCACCACGAACATGCCGTTGACCGTGACCGGTGCGGCCAGCCGGGCCGCAGGGAGGTAGGTCAGCAGAGACGACCCGTTGACGAACGCGGCGAGCAGGCGCGACCACACCTCGCCCTGCTCCCGGTACACCGGCACCCCGGTGACCAGGTCGGCATCGGCCAGCGCCGCGACGGCCCGGGCCAGGGCACCAGGGGGCAGCACCGTGTCGTCGTCGAGCAGGGCTATGAGCCCGTCAGGCACCTGGGCGGCGGCGAGCGCGAGCTTGGCCACCTTGGGGTTCTGGTCGGTGGGGGGCGGGGCGAACCGACGCACCTCCACCGTCTCGAGGGCTGAGGCCGCGACCTGCTCGGCGACGCGCACCGCGTTCGGGTCGTCCTCGTCCACGCACAGCAGCACACGAGCGCCAGCCAGCCCCTCGGCCTGCTCGGTCAGCACCGAGGCCAGCTGCGGGTCGCCCGAGCGCACCGGGACCAGCACCGTGACCGGCGGCGCCTGCGACGACCCGGGCGGTGACTGTTCTCTGAGAGAGGCCGATTCTCTGAGAGCAGCACGGGCCAGCGCGACCTTGACCCCGGTGACGAGCAGGTAGGCCACGGTCAGCCCGAGCGCCCACCGGCGGGCACGCCGCTCGGTCGTGGTCGGCTCAACCATGGGCGGCGACGACCGCCTCCACGCCCTCGGCCACGCTGACCGCCGGGGGCCCGAGCGTCGCGAGGGTGCGCGACACGTCGAACGTCCTCGACTGAGACAGCGCCGAGACCCCGAACCTGGTCAGCGGCGGTTCTGCCCAGCCCATCAGGGTCGCCGAGAACAGCTCGGCCGTGCCGGCCAGCGTCCGGGCCAGGCCTACCGGGACGCGCTGGAGCCGTACGTCCAGCCCGAGCCGGTCGAGGATGTCCGTCAGGAGCGGGTAGAGCTCGACCGGTTCGGCGTTGGTCAGGTGGAAGAGCCCCGTGACCTGCCGCTCGATCGCCTCGATGATGTAGTGGGCCACGGTCTGCACCACGGCCAGGTCCACCACCACCGGTGGCCCGTCGGCCGGTTCCAGCACCGGGAGCACGCCCCGGCGTGCGGCGGCGATGATCCGTGGCAGCAGCACCGTGTCACCCGCCCCGAACACCGCCCGGGGGCGCACCACCACCAGCGGCCCCGGGTAGTGCGCGACCACACGCTCAGCGATGCTCTTGGTGCGCGAGTACACGTTGATCTGCTCGTCGTCGGGCGGCACAGGAGCGTCCTCCGTGAGCCCGGTCTGGTCGGCGTCCCGGTACAGCACCGAGGTGGACGAGACGTGGACCAGCGGCGGGGCGCCGTGGTCGGCGGCCCAGCGGGCCACATGCTTGGTCCCGTCCACGTTCGCGGCGACGAACGCCCGGGGTGGCGCCCACGGCGAGGCCAGAGCGGCGGCGTGCACGACGGCGTCGATCTGGCCGGGGACGGCGTCGCGAGGCAGCGGTGCGCTCAGGTCGTGGCGCACGTACGACGTGACCGGGTGGGCCGGTGCCGGCTGTCGGCCCAGGCCGACCACCTGCCATCCGCGACTCAAGGCGTCGGCCGCGACCGCGCCCCCGACGAACCCGTTGCACCCGGTGAGCAAGATACGCACGGCACGGAGCCTAACGGCGATGTGCTCGGTGACGATCGATATCGCCCATATCGCCTCGGACGAGGGTCGGGCTGGGATAACGTGTCGAGCTGGTTCACCCGGTGGATGTTCGAGCAGCCGATGCTGCTCGGTCTTCTTGTGGTCTCCGGGCTGTTCGGGCTCGCCGTGCTGCTCCCCAGCCTTGCCCTGGGGTGGCGCAGGCTTCAGGACGCCAACCTGCACGGTGGCCTGACCTTCATCTCGCTGGGTCTTCAGGTTCTGGGCCAGATCCCGGGTATCGGCGTCTTGTTCGGTCTTGCCGGGACGGCGTGGTGGATCGTCGTCGGGACGCTGTCGACGAAGGTCGAGGGGCAGCGTTTCGACCGTCCGTAGGCACCGCCCTCCGCAGGTGCCGCACATCGGCGGTGCGCCTGGGCGCGGACGAGGTGCGGGCAGCCGCTCACCAGTCGCCACGAGCGATCAGCACGTCGCGCAGCAGGTCGGCCCTGTCGGTCACGATGCCGTCGACACCGAGGTCGAGCAGGCGACGCATGTCGTCGGGACGGTCGACGGTCCAGACGTGGACGGGGCGCCCGACGCGGTGCGCCAGCGCGACGGTACGGGCCGTGACGACCCTCAGCCCGGAGCGTTCGGGCACCTGCAGGCAGTCGGTGCCGCGCAACGCGGCACGGGCGGCGGGCACGGCCACGGCGTCCGGCAGAGCGGCGGCGGCGAGGAACGCGACGATCTCGGACCGTCCGGCGGACGTCGCGACAGGTCGCGACAGCCTGGCGAGGGTGCGACGGCGCCGCGCGGTGGAGAACGAGGTCACCAGCACCCTGTCGTGAGCGCCGGTGCGTTCGATGGCCTCGGCCACGGCTTCTTCCGCGCCGTCGGCCTTGACGTCGATGTTCACGTGCAGGTCGGGCAGATCGCCGAGCAGGTCTTCCAGCCGGGGGACGGGTTCGGTGCCTGCGATGCGGGCTCTGCGCACGCGGTCCCAGCCGAGCGCCGCGACCGCGCCGGTGGTGTCGGTGGTGCGGTCGAGCCAGGCGTCGTGCAGCGCGACGGCCACACCGTCGGCGGTCGCGTGAGCGTCGGTCTCCACGTGATCGACACCGAGGGCGCGGGCCGCCGCGAAAGCGGCCATGGAGTTCTCCCGACCTGTCAGGTCGAACCCTCGGTGGGCCAGCGCGAGCACCGCGTGCCGAGAGTCCAGATACCCCACAACGTGCACCCTAGGCCGCTCTCGTCCGTCGGGCTCCCCGCACGCCCTCGACGCGTCCGACGACGCGCCGTCGAGAGGATGAGCACGCCTCGCCCGTGACCTTGGTAGACACCGACCTGTCACGGCACGAGGGGGACCAAGGTCCGAGATGGCATGTCTGTGGGCGGCTAGCGTCGGTCTTCAGCGACGCTCATCCTGCGTCCGTGGTGGTCTGAGCGCCACCAGACCCCGACGGGCATCGGCGACCCCGGTGCCCGTCGCGGCTTTTCCAGGAAGGCTCAGCCTCTGCCGTCATCGGCCGGGGGAGATGGGGAGCCCTGATGACAGCCGTGACGGTGGGACGGTTCCTGTGCCGCTGAGACGGGTTCGGCCGTCCGCCACCGGGTGCGGACGCCGCGTCGGCCGAGGATGTGGTCAGCGGAGCGGCTGGATGGTCACGGCGACCGGGCCGGGGCTCGTGGCACCGACGACGGGCTCGCTCGCCGGGGCGTCGACGGCGGTGACGGCCGCGTCACGGGCATCGCCGGTGAGGCCCGTGACGACCTTGCAGCCCAGCTTGATCAGGGTGCGGTGCATCGGCGCGCCCAGGTGCCCGGTGACCACCACCTGGACCCCGTGCTCGCGGCAGAAGCGCACGATCCTCGCGTGGTGAGCACCCTTGTGGCCCTCGTCGTGCAGGGCGTCCCAGCCGACCTCGTGCTCGGTCCATCTGGTCACCACCCCGTCGCTGACCTCAGCGACGGCGACGGTGCGGGCCTTGCCCCACCCCGCCCCCACGTCAGAGCCGGCCAGGTTGACGGCGACCACGGTGGACGAGGCAGCGGGGGAGTCGTTCATGCCCCCATGGTCTCAGGCTGGCCGACCCTCTCCGTCCTCACCCGACACGCTGCCGTCGACCACCGACCCGCTCTGGCCCAGGCCGCATGTCAGGCTCGGCGCCTGTGCTCGGCCTGGCGCGAGCGGGACGCGAGAGAGGTCTGGTGGTTGCACAAAGCAATATTTGCTTTGTGCACAGATGTGCGCCATGCTGGGCGTCGTGCCTGGTCAGACCGCTTCGCGAGATGAGCTGATGTCGGCTGTCGCGGTGCTGGCGCGCGCGCACCGGACGCTCGCTTGCGTCGTGGGTGAGGGGATCGGTGTGCCGATCCCCGGGATGGCCGTCCTCCGGCTCCTCGCATGCCGGGAGTCCGCGACCATCGGGGAGATCGCGGAGGTAGGCCGGGTCGACGTCTCCGTCGTCAGCCGTCAGGTCTCGTCGCTGGTCGACCTCGGGCTCGTGGAGCGAGAGATCGCCGAGACCGACCGCCGGGTGCGCACCCTGAGGCTCACCGATGCCGGTCACGAGATGTACCGGCGGATGACCACCGAGCTCCAGGCGCGGGCTGACGTCGGGTTCGACGGCTGGAGCAGCGAGGAGCTCGTGCGGGCCGCCGCCGCGCTGCGAAGGGTCGGGGAGGCCATCGAGCGATCGAGCACGGCCGACCTCCCGGCCACGACCGGACCGCCGCCGCGAGCCCCGGCGGGGTGAGCCTCCGCTGATCCACAGCACGTCTCTCGCCTGACAACGAGGTCAGTCGTCCATCCCTCGCTCCAAGGAGAGGTTCCGATGACCGCCCCCGCCCCACAGACCGACCCCGCTCCGCAGGGCGACCTCGTCGCACCGGCCGCAGAGCCGACAGCACCCGTCCCGTCGATGACCCGCCGACAGGTGCTCGAGGCGCTCTCCGGGATCCTGCTCGGGATGTTCGTGTCCATGCTGGCCACCAGCCTGGTCTCGTCGTCCCTGCCGAAGATCATCACCGACCTGGGCGGCTCGCAGGCCTCGTTCACCTGGGTCGTCACCGCGACCCTGCTGACCATGACGGTGTCGACCCCGATCTGGGGCAAGCTCGCAGACCTGGCCAACCGCAAGATGCTCGTCCAGGTCGCCCTCGTCATCTCGGTGCTGTCGTCAGCGGCCGCCGGGTTCGCCCAGAACACCGCCGAGCTCATCGCCGCACGGGCCGTGCAGGGCATCGGTGCCGGCGGGCTGACAGCCCTGGCCGTCGTGCTCATCGCTGACATCATCAGCCCGCGCGAGCGCGGCAAGTACATGGGCCTGACCGGTGCGGTGATGGCCGTGTCCATGGTCGGTGGCCCGTTGATCGGCGGCATCGTCACCGACGGCCCCGGGTGGCGGTGGAACTTCTACGGGTCCCTGCCGTTCGCCGTCGTGGCCATCGTCGTGCTCCAGCGCACGCTGCGCCTGCCGCCCACCCCGCGCCGTCGCGTCAGGCTCGACATCCCCGGGGCGCTGCTCATCTCTACCGGGGTGACGCTGCTGCTGCTGTGGGTCACCTTCGCGGGGGACGTGTTCGCCTGGGCCTCGTGGCAGACCGCGGCCATGGTCGGCGGTGCGCTGCTGGCCCTCGGCTGGGCCGTCTGGGTGGAGTCTCGGGCGGAAGAACCGTTGATCCCGCTGCGCCTGTTCCGCGACCGCACCCTCGTGCTGGCGGTGATCGGCTCGTCCGCGCTCGGGGTGTCGATGTTCGGCACCTCGGTGTTCCTCGCCCAGTACATGCAGCTGGCCCGTGGCAAGACACCCACCGAGTCCGGGCTGATGACCATCCCGATGGTGCTCGGGCTGTTCCTCGCCTCGACCGTCGCCGGCCACCTGGTCAGTCGAACAGGTCGGTACCGGCGGATCATGATCGTCGGTGCGTCCTTGCAGATCGTGGGGCTCGGCCTCATGGGCACCATCCACGCCGACACGAGCTTTACCCTCGTCGCGACCTACATGGTGGTGCTCGGTGCGGGCGTCGGGATGCTCATGCAGAACTTCGTGCTCGCCGTGCAGAACGGGCTCGACGTCAACGACACCGGTGCCGGGACCTCGATGATCGCGTTCTTCCGCACCCTCGGCGGGGCGATGGGCGTCTCGGTGCTCGGCGCGGTGCTGTCGAGCAGGGCGTCCACGCTGATCACCGGGGGCCTGGAGGAGATCGGCGTCCCGGCCGGACAGCTCGGCGGGTCGGGTGCGCTGCCCGACCTCGCCACCTTGCCCGCACCGGTGCAGACCGTGGTGGAGAACGCCTTCGGCGACGCCATCGCCACCCTCTTCCTCATCGGTGCCCCGATCGGGGTGATCGGCCTGCTGGTGGTGATCGCGCTCAAGGAGGTCCCGCTGCACGCCAAGACGGGCATCGAGCAACGAGCCGAAGCCCTCGCCGCCGAGCGAGAGGCCGAGGAGCGGGCCCACCCGAAGGTCGGAACGCTTGCCACCGTCACCGCGAGCGAGCCCCCGACCGTCGACAGCGAGGCCGAGAAGCTCACCACGGACCAGGGCTGACCGGCAGGCGGCACCACGCTGGGGCCTTCTACCCTTGCTCTTGGCTGAGCGGATCCACGATCAAGGCAGATTGCCGTAAGTTGTCCCCCGGTATGGGCGACCCGGACCCAAGAACGAGCCATCTCGCCCGTCAGCAAGCATCAGGAGGCTATCGGTGACGTCGAGCACCATAGACAGCGCTGCCCTGGAAGAACCAGAGGCCCCGGCGCCGATGACCATCGGCGTGCCCCGGGAGACCCGCCCTGGTGAACGGCTCGTCGCCGCCACGCCGAAGACGGTCGGTCAGCTGGTCGCGCTGGGCTACGACGTGAAGGTCGAGGCCGGGGCAGGGGAGGCCGCCACCTTCCGCGACGCCGACTACGAGGCCGCGGGTGCCACCGTCGTGCCGTCCGCCCAGGTGTGGGACGCCGACGTGGTCACCACCGTCAACGCTCCGACCGACGCCGACCTGGCGCTGATGCGCGCCGGCTCCACCCTGGTCTCCGTGCTCAACCCCGGCACCCGTCCCCAGCTGGTGGCCGACCTGGCCGCGTGCGAGGTCACCGCCCTGGCGCTCGACGCCGTGCCGCGCATCTCCCGAGCCCAGGCCCTCGACGTGCTCTCCACCATGTCGAACGTCGCCGGGTACCGCGCCGTCATCGAGGCCGCCGAGGAGTACGGCGGCATGTTCGCCGGCCAGGTGACCGCCGCCGGCAAGACCCAGCCCGCCTCGGTGTTCGTCATCGGTGCCGGCGTCGCCGGGCTCGCCGCGCTCGGTGCCTCTGTGAGCCTGGGCGCCCAGGTGCGCGCCTTCGACGTTCGCCCCGAGGTCGGTGAGCAGATCGAGTCCATGGGTGCCACGTTCGTCCAGGCGGCCGCCGCCCAGCAGCAGGTCAGCGCCGACGGTTACGCCGCCGAGCTCACGGCCGAGCAAGAACGCCTCACCATGAAGATGTACGCCGAGGAGACCGCCAAGGCCGACATCGTCATCACCACCGCCCTGGTGCGAGGCACGGCCCCGCGCACGATCACCGCCGCGATGGTCGCCGCCATGCGACCCGGCTCCGTGATCGTCGACCTGGCTGCCTCTGGTGGCGGCAACTGCGAGCTCACCAAGCCCGGCGAGCGTGTCGTCACCGACAACGGGGTCGTCATCCTCGGCTACACCGACCTGACGTCCCGCATGCCGAAGCACACCTCCCAGCTGTTCGGCACCAACGTCGTCAACCTCATGAAGCTGCTCACCCCCGGCAAGAAGGACGGGCGCCTCGTGCTCGACCTGGATGACCCGGTGCAGCGAGGCATGACCGTCGCCCGCGCCGGCGAGGTGCTCTGGCCGCCGCCCCCCGTGCAGGTCTCCGCGGCCCAGCCCATGCCGCCCGCCGTGGTCGAAGACCCGGTGCTCAAGGCCTCCCGCGAGGCCGCCGCCGCCAAGGCCAAAGCCTTCCGACGGGTCGCTTCTTCGGTGGTCGCCGCTGTGCTCGTGGTGCTCGCCGTGGCGTTCTCCCCGTTCACCTTCGTCAGCGCGTTCACCGTGTTCGCCCTGTCCGTGGTGGTCGGCTTCTACGTCATCACCGGGGTGTCGCACTCCCTGCACACCCCGTTGATGGCGCAGACGAACGCGATCTCCGGGATCATCCTCGTCGGTGCGCTGCTCCAGCTCGGCTCGCAGAACATGGCGGTGCTGATCATGTCGTTCGTCGCGGCGACCATCGCCTCTATCAACATCTTCGGTGGCTTCCTGGTCTCCTTCCGGATGCTCGCCATGTTCAAGAAGGAGGCGTGAACGTGCCCGCACAGCTCGTCGTGACCGGCAGCGACCCCCTCACCCAGCTCTTCGCCGGCATCTACATCGTCGCCGGCCTGCTGTTCATCCTGTCCCTGGCGGGGCTCTCCAAGCAGTCCTCTGCCCGCACGGGCAACATGCTCGGCATGATCGGCATGGTGCTCGCCCTGGGCGCGACCATCGCCTGGTCGCTGCACATGTCAGCCACGGGGGACAACCGGCAGTCGGTGCTCATCACCGCCGCACTCATCGGCGCGGTGCTGCTCATCGGCGCCGTGATCGGGCTGCCCATCGCCCGCAAGGTCGAGATGACCCAGATGCCCGAGCTCATCGCCGCCTTCCACTCCTTCGTCGGCATGGCAGCGGTGCTCGTCGGCTTCAACGCCTTCGCCGCACCCGAGGGCAAGAGCGGCACCGTGCACATGGTCGAGGTGGCCCTCGGCGTCCTCATCGGTGCTTACACCTTCACCGGGTCGGTGGTCGCCTACCTCAAGCTCGCCGCGAAGATGAAGTCCCAGCCGCTGATGCTCCCGGGGCGCAACGTCATCAACCTCCTGGCGTTCGTCGCGTTCTTCGGGCTCATGATCTGGTTCGTCATCGTCGGGGAGACCTCCACGACCGCCGGCTGGGTGCTCATCATCCTCATCGCCGTGATCGGGTTCGCCCTCGGCTTCCACATGGTCGCCGCGATCGGCGGCGGCGACATGCCCGTCGTCGTGTCCATGCTGAACTCTTATTCTGGGTGGGCCGCAGCGGCTGCCGGGTTCATGCTCGGCAACGACCTGCTCATCGTCACCGGCTCCCTCGTGGGCTCCTCCGGTGCGATCCTCTCCTACATCATGTGCCGGGCCATGAACCGATCGTTCGTCTCCGTGATCCTCGGCGGCTTCGGCACCGAGGGCGGCCAGGTCTCCAGCGCCGCCGCACAGGGCGAGCACCAGGAGATCGACGCCCAGGCCACCGCCGAGCTGTTGTGGGACGCCAGGTCGGTCATCATCACCCCCGGCTACGGCATGGCCGTCGCCAAGGCCCAGTACCCCGTCGCCGAGCTCACCGCCCGGCTGCGCGCCCACGGCGTGAACGTCCGCTTCGGGGTGCACCCCGTCGCCGGTCGCCTGCCCGGCCACATGAACGTGCTCCTCGCTGAGGCCAAGGTGCCCTACGACATCGTCCTGGAGATGGACGAGATCAACGACGACTTCGCAGAGACAGACGTCGTCCTCGTCATCGGCGCCAACGACACGGTGAACCCCGCCGCCCTGGACGACCCAGGCTCACCCATCGCCGGCATGCCGGTCCTGGAAGTCTGGAACGCCAAGCACGTCATCGTCTTCAAGCGCTCCATGGCCACCGGCTACGCTGGCGTCCAGAACCCGTTGTTCTTCCGCGACAACACCTCGATGCTCTTCGGCGACGCCAAGACCCGCGTAGACGACATCCTCGCCGCCCTCCCGGCGACCGTCCCCGCCTGACCTGGTTTCTCACGAGCCCGGTGCCCTGCCCTCATCGGCAGGGCACCGGGCTCGTCCTTCATCTCCTTGTGTTCTCTCCGTCGACTCGATGCAGCCGACTCACCACCCAGCGGTGCGAGTTCTAGGCCGTTCCGTGGGCGGGTCGGGGGTGGTGGTTCTGTCGGGGGCATCGGGGGATGTCGGGGTCGGTTCGGGGGCGACCTGTCGCGCCGTGTGGTGACCCACATCTGGCGGGTCTCGGTGCACATCGCGGTCGTGAGGGAACACATCTTTCTGGTCGTGGTGCACGGCTTCGCCGGGGCGGCCCCTGGGAGGTTCTGCGGTCGTCGTCGATGTCGATAGGTCTCGTAAGACGCCACCTCGGTGACGTGTCGGTCCATCGGTGCCGGCGGGTGATACTCCACTCCACTCCCTCTCCCCGCCGGCACCGATCCCAAGCTTCATGACGATCCGGCCCCGACCGGGGCTCGTCGATAGGAGAGAAGAGATGGACACCGCTGCTTTCACCCCGGATGGGCAGCTCCCTCGTCGGGTCCCGAGAGTCGTCCCTCTGTCGTCTGCCGCTTCCGTGGTGGTCTGGCATCGAGCCGGTCCTGTCGAAGCGTGCCCGTGCTCTGCTGGTATCGAGGAGGGTGAGGCCCGCTCTGCCACCTAGGGGCGCCTTGTGACCGACCCTGAGCGGGCTGTCCGTCGAGGGGCAGAATCTGGGCCGCGGCGTAGCGTGATCTCATGGACCGCGAACAGGGCGAGGTCGTCGACACCGTGGTCGAGTACCTGCGGGACTCGATCAGCGTCAACCTCGTCGGGCTCCGCCAGTCGGGGCGCAGCCATGTCGCTCGGCTGGTCGCGGAGAGGCTCCGTGAGCAGGGCTTCGCCGTCGTCGTGGTCTCGGGGGTCGCGGCGCTGCGCGACCGACCGTTGGTCGCCCTCGCGCTGGCAGGGATCGACGTCCCTCCCGGGGGTGCGGCCTCGTCGATCTCCAGAACGGTCGCCGCGCTGTCCGAGCTTTTGACACCAGGCAGGTCGGTGCTCGTCATCGACGACGCGGACGAGCTCGACCCCGCGAGCTGTGGTGCGGTGGTCGCTGCCCATGCGCGTCAGCCGTTCCCGGTGCTCTCGGTGACGCGATCCGCCGGGCGGCGTCAGCCGACCAGCCACACGCTGACCGCCGAGCTCGGTCCGGGTGTGCGCGTCGTGCTCGACCCTCTGGACTTCGACCGTCTGCACCGCACCCTTCACAGCATGCTCCCCGGGGCTGTCGACTCCTCGTTGATCGCGCGGGTCGCGACGTTGTCCGGCGGCCTGCCTGGCCTGGTCGAGGCGATCGTGGACGCCGGGCGGCGGTCCGGCGTCATCGCTGAGGAGAACGCGATATGGAGCGCCGACGGCGACCTGTGGGACGGGCGGCTCGTGCAGGCCGTCGAACCGCTCCTGGCAGACCTGACCGAGGACGAGCTCGACGTGCTCACCACGTTGTCGTGCGCCGGGACCGTGACCGTGGAGCAGGCACGGGAGACCGTTCCCGACCACCTGTTCACCAGGATCGACGAGCTCGGGCTGCTCCAGGTGGCCGAGACCCCGGCTGGCCCCCTGGTCGGGGTGTTCCCGCCGTTGGTCGCCGAGCACCTGCGGCGTTCCGGCGTGGTGGTGTGCTGGTCGGAGGTCCGTGACGACAGGTCTGCCACGGCGACGTCGCTGACGCCGAGGCTCACGTTGACGAGCTCGCGTGCCGCGATCCTCAACATGCGGATCACCGAGTACTGGCGGGCAGAGGTCGACTCCCTGCGCTCCACGTGGAAGGTCGACCCGAGCGCCGAGAACGCGGTGCCTCTCATCTCCGCGCTCAACGCGGCCTCGGCCGGGCCCGCGGAGCTCGCCACCGTGATCGACGGGACCCGGCTGGAAGATTCCGACCCCCGGTGGGGCGTCCGCTTCGTCGAGTGGCACGCCGCCTACCGGGCCCTGGTGTTCAGCGACCTCGACGGTGCCCGTGAGCTGCTGGGATCAAGACGTGCCCTGCTGCCTGTGTTCGCGTCACAGCTGCGCGCGGCCGAGGCGATCATCCAGCTGCTGGTCGGGGCGATCCCGGGTCCCGAGCTGCTGGCCCCCGCCGGGCCGGACGAGGACCCTCTCGGGGCGGAGGGCCTGGAGATGATACGCATCGCCACCCTCGTCGCTGAGGGGCGGACTGTCGACGCCCTCGCGGCGCTGCCCGCCTATGCACCGACCTACCCGTTCTACGTCGAGAACCACCGAGTCGTCGTCGGGCTGGCCCGGGTGATCCACGGCGACTTCGACGGCGGTGTGGAGTGGGCGCTGCACGCGATGGCCGCCGCCGAGGACGGGCTCAACCTCGGGGAGATCCACGCGCACGCCTACGTGGCGGCTCTCGGCCTGACGTTCGCCGGCCGTGTGGACGACCTCGACGCGCTGCTCGGCCCCGTGCTGACGCTGAGCGGCACCACGATGCTCAGCGAGCACTACCAGATCGGGGTGCTCGGGCTGGCCTCTCTGTCCGCTGGGTGGCGGGGCCGGCTGGACTACGGCTGGTCGTTGTCGGTGCAGGCCGAGACCACGGGGCGCCGCCCGGGGCCCTTCCCGGGCATGGTGCACGGGGTCACACCGCTGGACGGCCCCGACGAGAACTGGGAGGAGATGGGTCGGCGCATGTGGAGCGCGGTGGACGAACGCCTCGAGAAGGGCTACGTCGCCGCCGGTGTCGCGCTGGCGGTCACCGCGACGGAGATCATGCCCGACGCCGCTCGTGCGGCTGGTGCTGTCGAGCGGGCGCGCCACACCCAGAGCCCGTTCCTCGTCGCGCTCGGTGACTACGTCGAGGCGACCGCCGCGAGCGACCCGGACGCTCTCGCGGAGTGCGCCGCCGACCTGTGGGACCGTGGAGCCCGGCTGCACTCGGTCAAGGCCTCGGTGACGCGTTCGCTCGTCCTGCGCATGCGCGGCGAGCTCGACGCCTCGATCCGTCAGGCCGAGGAGGCATGGGAGCAGGCCACCGAGCTCGGCCAGGCCCGTGGCCTGTTCTTCCGCCTGGGCATGACCGTCGGCCTGAGCGCCCGCGAGCGCGAGATCGCCCTCATGATCGCCAAGGGCACGACCGTCCCAGACATCGCCGCGACGTTGGGCCTCAGTGCGCGCACGGTCGAGAACTACCTGTTCAGCGCCTACCGCAAGCTCGGCTCCGAGGGGCGCGACGACCTGGTGCGCGCCGTCTCGACCTGGGCCGCGCTCGTGTGAGACGCGACAGCGCCTCTGCGGCGAAGACCCTCTGAGGGTGGCGGGTGGCACGCTCCGCCGACCGGTCCACGATCTCGTCTCACCCGCGCCTGATGGTGGAGAACGGTACCGAGGGTGCCGATAGGTGTGCTTGTGCTCGAGCGAGGGCTCATCGAGAGGACACCGCAGAGATGGACGACCGCGACGTCACGCCGCGCATACCGTTGCCGCGTCGAGTGCCGAACGCTGCCGCACCGGCCGCGCCCGGTGCCGCAGACGTGGTGAGGCAGCGGGCCGCTGACGAGCCCCTGGCCTTCCAGTCCTGGTGCGGCAGCCACGACCTGCCCACCTCCACCTGAGATCACGACGCATGGGTTATCGCGTCACCGTCGTGACGGACGACCGCGCACCCCGCCGATGAGACGGCCCTGATGCCGGTGAGACGGCCGCGACCGTCGACCTGACGTGGGCCGTCGTGCTGGCGGTCGGTCAGGGGCTGCCGGTCGGGGGCGCGAGGCGGGTACGCGTGGCGACCAGGGCTCGTTGGCCGCCGACGTGGGTCAGGGTGGTGCCCGCGGGATCTACCGTGATCTGGCTCGCATAGGCGCGGTGGGCGGCGACGAGACGGGCGGTGTCAGGGCCCGCGTCGAACGCGTCACCCTCTGCCTCGTCCTCGGTGATCTGGAGGAACGGCAGACCCAGCTCCTCCGCCGCCAGGGCTGTGGCGTGGTGACAGCGCACGTGGTCGGGGTGGCCGTAGCCGCCGTCGGCGGCGTAGGAGACCAGGATGTCGGCGTGCCAGTGACGGGCGGTGGCCACCACGTCGGCGGCCACCTGCGCCAGGGGTGCGTGCGAGAGAGCGTCGGGAGGGGAGTCGGGGTCGGGGCCCGCCTGCGTCGCCGTGACCCACACCATGCCGGAGTCGACGTACCGGTGCGCCTGGCTGTCGGGAGCCCGGTTGGCCCCCGCACCGAGGAACCCGGCGTCGACGGCACCCAGGTGCGCCAGGGCCCGGGCCCGCTCGGACAGGCGGTAGGCCGACAGGCCCTCGGCCTGGTCGAGCCGGGCGGCGACCCGCGGCGTGGTCTCGCCGCGCTCGCCGCGCGTCGCGGTGAGCACCACAGGCTCGGCGCCCTGGCGTCGCAGCGCCAGGATCGCGGCCCCCGTGGTGAGGGTCTCGTCGTCGGGGTGGGCGTGCACGAACAGGTAGCGCCGAGGGCGGGCGGCGGGCATCGCGGGCCGGTGCTCGAGCAGTCCCCTGTAGAGGCGCACCAGCTCGGTGACCGTGGCTGCCCACGGGAAGCGGCGCGCGTGCACCCGGGCGACCGTGCCCATGCGGGCCAGCGTGGTGGGCCGGGACAGCAGCTTGGTCATCGCCACGGCCCAGTCCTCGGGCAGGCGTGAGTCCATCAGCTGCCCGGACTCGCCGTGCACCACCGCCTCGCGGAGCCCCCCGGTGGCGGCCGCGATGACGGGGGTCCCCGAGGCGGCCGACTCCAGCGCGACCAGCCCGAAGGTCTCCGAGTGGCTGGGCACGAGCGTGAGCCTGGCGTGACGCAGCAGCCACGCCAGGTCGGGGCGGGGCTGGGTGCCGATCATGTGCACAGAGCCGTCCAGACCGAGCTCACCGACGAGGCGGTGCAGCAGGGCCTGGTAGTCGGCGAAGTCGGGGGAGTCGGCCCCGGCGATCACCAGGTCGGGCCGGATCGGCTCGGGCACCTGCGCGAGAGCGACGAGAGCCAGGTCGGGGGCCTTCAAGGGCTGGAGACGGGCGGCGAGCACGACGAACGGACGCTCGAGGGGGAGCCCCGCCAGCCCGTCGGGGACGGGGTCGTCACCGACGCCGAGCGGGTGGAACAGGTCGAGGTCGACACCGGGCGGCACGATGGCCACACGGTCCGGGTCGGCCCCGCAGCGTTCGACGACGGTTCTGGCCTCCGCGGCGGACATGGCCACGACCAGGTCAGACTCTCGCGCGAGCAGCGCCTCGCCGGGCACGCGTGCCGGTGACTCGGGCTGCTCGCCGTCGCTCAGGTCCGACCCAGGCACGGCGGCGACGGAGTGATAGCTCTGCACGTGGGGCACACCCCAGGCGCGGGCCAGCGGCAGCGCGGCCACCCCTGACATCCAGTGCTGAGAGTGGACGATGTCGAACGGCGCGGCACCAGGGGCGGCGAGGCTCTCGCCCACCGCTGCCAGAGCCTCGGTGAACTCAGGGATGTGCTGGTCGATCGCGGACTTGGCCAGCATCCGCGCGGGCCCCGCGTCCAGGTGACGCAGCGTGACCCCCGGGGCTATCGCCACGGCGTCCGGCTGAGCGGGGTCGCTACGGCGAGTGACCAGATCGACCCGGTGCCCGAGGGCCGCCAGCGCCTGCGCCTCGTGCAGCTCGACGACGTTCATGCCCCCCGCGTCCCCCGACCCCGGTGCGTCCATCGGAGAGGTGTGCATCGACACCATGAGCACGCGCAGAGAGGTGAGCACACGCAGCGAAGACGGGACGACCACGCGCCGCAATGTACCTGGCTCCCCGGCGTCCGACCCGGTGGGTGCCAGGTGCTGGCTCCTAGATCCGCACCTCGCGTGAGAGGGCCTCTGTGGGGCGGGGGTGGGCGAGCAGGCGGCTCGCCGCCTTGGCGGTCTCGGTGAGGAGCAGGACGACGAACGACAGGGCGATCATCAGCACCCAGTCGCGCCAGTAGAGCGGGGCCGAGCCGAACCAGGCGTTCATGAACGGGGCGTAGGTGAAGACCAGCTGGAGCGCCATCAGCGCACCGGCGGCCACCCAGATCATCGGGTTTCCTCGCAGGGCGCGCGGGTGCAGGCTCGTCGCTGTCAAGAACCGGCAGGTGAACAGGTAGGCGAGCTGGCTGAGGGCCAGCATCCCGACCGCAGCGGTCTGCGCCCGGGCCATGTCGACGCCGTTCATGCGCTCCAGCTCGAACACCAGCAGGGTCGCCGCGCCGATGATCACCGACGTGAGCAGCACCAGGGTCAGCGACGCACGAGGCAGCAGGGTCTCGTCCGGTGAGCGCGGCGGACGGCGCATGATCCCCGGCTCGCCCGGCTCGGTGGCCAGCGCGAGCGACAGGGTGATCGAGGTGACGAGGTTGACCCACAAGATCTGTACCGGGGCCAGGGGCAGGCTCATCCCGAACAGCACCGCGACGAGGATCACCAGAGACTGGGCGCCGTTGGTCGGCAGCAGGAACACCACAGACTTGTGGATGTTGTCGTAGATGCGCCGGCCCTCTTCGACCGCCCGCTCGATGGTGGCGAAGTTGTCGTCCGCCAGCACGATGTCAGCGGCTTCCTTGGTCGCCTCGGTGCCCTTGATGCCCATCGCCACACCGATGTCGGCCCGGGTCAGCGCCGGGGCGTCGTTGACGCCGTCACCGGTCATCGCGACCACCTCGCCGTGAGACTGCAACGCCTTCACGATCCGGATCTTGTGCTCGGGGCTGGTGCGGGCGAACACGTCCACGTCACGCACCCGGCGGCGCAGCTCGCTCTGGGTCATCGTCTCGAGCTCGGGCCCGGTCAGGGCCTCGGCCTCCTCGTCGGCGCCGATGATGCCCAGCTCGCGCGCGATGGCCACGGCGGTGCCGGCATGGTCGCCGGTGATCATCTTCACGCCGATGCCCGCCGTGTGGCAGTCAGCGACGGCGGCGGTCGCCTCGGGGCGCGGCGGGTCCACGATGCCCACCAGGCCGAGGAAGGTCAGCCCGGTGTCCAGGTCAGCCAGGCTCAGCGCGTCAGGGTCGGCCGACGCCGGACGTGACGAGGTGCGGACGGACGCCGCCGCGAGCACCCGCAGGCCCTGGGCACCGAGCTCGTCGTTGACGCGCACCCAGGTCGCCATGTCCAGCGGGGTGCTCCCCACCGGAGACCACTGGTCGGTGCACCGTTCCAGCAGACGGTCAGGTGCTCCGAGCACGTGCACGACGCGTCCCGTCCCAGGAACGTCGTCCAGGGTCGCGGACAGCTTGGTGGCCGACTCGAACGGCACCTGGGCCACCCGGGTCACCGCGTCGGTGTCGGCGCCGGCCTTGACGGCCAGCACCTCCACCGCACCCTCGGTGGGTTGCCCGACCACCCTCCACAGGCCGTCGGCCTGCTCGATCTTGGCGTCGTTGGCGCACCCCACCGCGTAGGCCAGAGCCCTCAGGTCGGGGTGGCTGTCGACGGTGGCCCGCTCCCCGGCGGCGTCGAGCACCTGGCCGTCGGGGGCGTAGCCCTGGCCGTCGACGGTGTACGTCCCGGCGGGGGTGACCACGACGCGGGCGGTCATCTCGTTCTGGGTGAGCGTGCCGGTCTTGTCCGAGCAGATCGTGGTCACCGAACCGAGCGCCTCGACCGAGGTGATGCGACGGGTGATCGCCCGGCGGCGGGCCATCTGCCGCACCCCGAGCGCCAGGGTGACGGTGACCAGCGCCGGCAGACCCTCGGGCACGGCGGCCACGGCGAACCCGATCGCCGCCGAGATCAGCTCGTCATGGGGAAAGTTGTGGATCACCCGGCCGATCACCAGCATGACCAGGGCCATCACCCCGATCATGATCGCGAGGTGCTTGCCCAGCGCCGTGAGACGGCGCGTCAGCGGGGTGTCCAGACGGTCGGCCTCAGCGACCAGGGCTTGGATCTTCCCGATCTCGGTTCCCGCGCCGGTCGTGGTGACCACGCCCTCACCGACACCGGTCGATATCAGCGTGGAGGAGAACAGCATCGAGGTGCGGTCACCCACCCCGGCGTCGGCACCAACCGGTGCGACGTCCTTGACCGAGGGCACGGACTCCCCGGTCAGTGCTGCTTCTTCGACCTGGAGGTTGGTGGCCGACAGCACACGCACGTCAGCGGGCACCCGATCACCGGCGCGCACCCGCACCAGGTCGCCAGGCACCAGCGCGGCGGCGTCGACCAGGCCCCACGTGCCGTCGCGGCGCACCTGGGCGTCCAGCGACAGCATCCCCTTGATCGAGTCGAGGGCCTTCTGCGCCCGCCCCTCTTGGAGGAACCCGATCAGAGCGGTGATGACCGCCACGGCCAAGATGACCGTGAAGTCCACCCATTCGCCGAGCACCGCCTTGAGGCTCGCGGCCGCGAGGAGGATGTAGATCAGCACGTCCTCGAAGTGCCCGACGAACCGCCGCCACCACGGCGCACGCGGCGGCTCCGGCAGCTCGTTGCGTCCCCCTCGCGCGAGTCGGCGACCCGCCTCTGCGCTGGTCAGCCCGTCAGCGCTGGCCTCGAGGTGACGCAGCACCTCCTCACCGTCCAAGGCGAACGGAGCCTCGACAGCGGTGGTGTCCGCGCCCGTGGTGCTTGTGCTCATCGTGACCTCGTTCTCGCCGGTAGCGATCACGATCCTCACCGCCCCCACCAGGCGGTGCAAACGGTCCCATGCTCTGGACGCCGCGTCGGGCCCTACGGTCAGAGGAGACGGAACCCGAGCATCTTGGCCGCCTTCTTGTCGAAGGTCACCGACTCCGTGCAGCCGGCCGCTCGGGCTGCCCGCGCGGTCAGGGCGTCACCGAGATCGGCACCGCGGGCGGCGTCGGCCAGCGCGTCGCGCACCTCGGCCTCGGCCTGGCTGACGATCTCATCGCTGGCCAACAGGCCGGCCAGCACCGCGACGACGTCGCCGGGCGCCTGCTTGTAGGTCCGGGTCAGCACCCAGAAGGTCTCGACCCACACCACCAGGCTCAGATAGCCAGGGTTGTCGGCGCTCAGACCGGCGAAGACCTCGCGGGCCGCGCGCGTCTGCACCGGGTCGTCCCCGACGAGAAACCGCACGACGACGTTGGTGTCGAGCCCGATCACCGGTACCCCTCGGTGACAGCCTCCGCGATGCCCTGCTCCATCTCGTCCAGAGTCTTCGCCGGGCCGTCGTGACGCAGCACCCCAGCGAGTCGCGCGACGGGCCTGGCCTGCCGCTCGATCCGATACCCACCGTCAGGTTCACGCGCGAAGACCACCTGCGACCCTGGCGCGAGCCCGAGATCCTCCCGGACCGCCTTCGGCACCGTGATCTGCCCCTTGCTCGTCACTGTCGCGATCGGCATGATTGCTCCTTACTCAGAGGTAAGGCGATAGTAGCACGCCCGGGCATGACGGCGGACGGCCTCGGATGGTCTGTGGACGAAGCAGGAGGCTGCTCAGTGGGAGAGCCGTGGTGCGCGGTCTCTCTTCCGGGTGGCGGAGGTCGTCAGTAGGCTCCTTGAGAAGACGAGGAGCCTGGTCGCTGAACCGTCAGGTCGGGTCAGGGGAGCGAGAGGTCAGCGGTGACGAGCGGAACGAACGATCCGGGCCCGGAGGCCTCCTACCGGATGCGGTCGGCAACTAGCGCGACGGCACAGACCGTGGCCCTGTCTCAGCAGGCGGAACGGCAGGGGCCGCGCACCGAGTGGTACTTCGACACGCTGGAGATGGCTGAGAGGGCGGACCGGCATCGCAAGGCGGTCGCTCGGCGATGAAATGCTGCGTGACGTTCCCCTGTCGTCCTGGGCAAGGGCGACCGTTTTTGGACGGAGACCGGGCCGATGTCGATCGATTCTTGGGATCCTCAAGACTCAGATGGTGCCACGAGAGAGAAGGTCTCTCTTCTGAGTAGCGAAGAGGTGAGATCCCTCGACCTCAAGCGAGAAGTGGGAGAGGGGATAGCCGTGGATCCGGAGGGCCATCGCGGCTGCTGGTGGTTGCGTTCCCCCACCCTCGGCCCGGCGTGCGTTGCCACCGTGGGCGCCGATGGCTACCTGGCCGACGACGGCGACTACTACCCAGCGGGGTTCGTGATGCTCGGCGGTGTGCGCCCAGTTTTATGGCTGAATCTTGAATCCTCGATACCCAACACCGCAGCGCGAAGGTGCGATGAAGATTCGTGAGGACAGCTCGGGAAGAGCGGTACTGCTGGTGCGCAGGCCAGAGGCCCGAACCGAGGGGGCCGTCGGTCTCGTGGGGTGAACCACCAGGTCGGTAGCGGTGTCCTCGGCTCGGGCCTCGGGGGTCAGACGTAGAGGGGGGTGAGGCGTTCGTACTCGTCGATGGGGGCACCGGCGAGGCAGGCCTCGATGATCTCCCTGCCGAGGGGGTGGAGCTCGGGGGTGAGGTACTGGGGGAGCTCGGACTTGAAGAACTCGGCGAGGAACTTCGCGCCCGCGTCGTAGGCCTTCTTGCCGACCTGCGACTGGGACTCTGGTGCGAGCAGGGTGGGCCTGATCTGCTGACCGTCGAGCTTCATCTCCGCGGGCCGGTACCCGAACAGCGGGAACCGGGCCGGCACCAGCTGGTCACGGTAGATGCGGCCACCGCCGCGACGGGCCAGGTACTCCCTGGCCAGCCACTGGGCGGCGAAGCCGATCTTGTAGGCGCCGACGTGCTGGTTGGGCACCAGCACGTACCGGGTGCGCTCGTGACGCAAGATCTGCTCGAGCAGCAGGTTCGCCCCGCCCACCTTCGTGCCGGTGGAGAACGGCCAGAACGAGCCGACGCCCTCAGAGACCAGGCCGCCCAGCTTCAGCGTCGCCTCGTCGGCCGCGCCCTCGGCGATCGACGGGTTCTTGTCGCCGCGCGGGGCGATCAGCCGCCACAGCCACGCCAGCGACGGCGGGACGATGTGCAGCATGCCCATGACCCCGTAGGTGGGCTTCTGCTTGGTGCACAGAGGCATCCGCACACCGAACGTGCGCACGTCCACCTCGCGCGGCTCGTTGACGACGTTGGGGATGAACCGCCTGGGGACGACGATGCGCGGGTTCGGCGTCACCTTGCCGTTGGAGTCCATGCTGTGCTCCCACGGCAGCACGGTCGCGTCAGCGCGGCCCTGCAGGCTGAGGAACAGCAGCGGCTCCGGCGGCTGGATCGCCACCCGCTCGAACGTCGGGTCGGTGCCGTACTCCGTCAACGAGTCGACCCGCACGAACCAGCCCTCTTCGGCGTCGGTGACGACCATGCGGCCCATGTCGCGCTGGATCGACGGGTGGCACAAGGTCATGTCGTCGGTGACCGGTGCGATCGAGCACACCTCGGAGAGGGTGATGTGGTACGGCTCGTCGCGCACCACGTTGACGCCGACGAGGATGCGCCCGTCCTCCTCGCGGTGCATCTCCTGGCCCATCTCCGACTTGCCGCCGCCCGAGGCACCCTCGTGCATGATGACGGTGGAGTTCTCGTACGGGGTGGTGACCTGGACGCTGGAGGCGTGGGTGGTCAGCCAGCCCTCGTGCTGGCCGATGTCCAGCAGCACCGAGAACACGCCCTTCTTGGCGCTCGGCCCCGGGTACAGGTTGTACGACCAGATCTCGTGCAGGGTCTCGGAGCGGTTGTGCACCACCACCTGCTTGCCGCCGAAGTCGGTGTGCCGGAAGGGCGGTGCGGCCACGATCAGCGCACGCGGGGTGAACGCGCCGACGTCCTCGAAGGTCACCCAGCCCTGGAGGTCGCCCAGGGCGAACGCGAAGAACGCCGCCTGCAGCGGCACGATCGCCAGGGACGGGTACCCGTGGACGGACCCGCCGGCCTTGAACGGGACGACGATCAGCTCTTGCGTGCCCAGCCACTCGAGGGTCTTGGCCCGGAAGGGAGCGAACGGCTTGCCGTACGTGTCGGCGAAGCGAGGCTTGTCCGAGGGCAGGTCGTCACCGATCCGCATCGAGTTGGGATCGCGGCGGCGCATGTAGTCCTCGACGTAGTTCACCGCGAGGCCGTTCTTCGCGCGCACCACGGTCGCCTCGTGGACCGACGTGCCGCCCGCCTCGAAGCGCACCTCGAACTCAGGCCCCCCGTCAGGGCCGAGCGCCAGCTCGTACATCTCTTCTCGGGAGCTCGGGATCACGATGCGGGGACTTGCCTGCAACGCGGCTCGTACCTCCGGTGCCAGGGTCACCTGGTCGAGGACAGCGGGAAGCTTCCGAGTGCTCACGTGAGCTCCTTCGTGGCCGTGGCTCAGGCCCGAGCGAGGGTCGCTCAAACCCACATGGACGAGCTGTCCATGACACGATCTTGATCGAGCGACGCGCATGCTGCCACAGGAGACGCACCTGAGCAGTCCTCGTCTCAGGCGCAGGTATCACCCGTTCGGACCATTCCGTGGTCGTGCGTCTCCGAGCAGCGCACGACCACGGGCCCCGAGCGCGGGTCAGGGAGCGGGAGAACCTGGTTCAGCGCTCGTCTGCGACGGGTGCTCCGCCGAGGGGGCGGTCGCGGAGGGGGCGGCGGCGTCGACGAGGCAAGGGGTGGTCAGCGCTCGGTCTCGTCCGCCTCGTCTGCGTTCTCCACATCTGCGTCCTCCTCACGGGGTGGGTCGTCGAGATGTCCTCGCGTGCCACCAGCGTCCTCCTCTGGCGTCCCAGGTTCTTGTCTCCCGAGAGATCGGGACCGGATCGTGACCTGGCTCCTCAGGGCAGAGCGTGTCTCGCACCAGCGGGCCGAGGCCGTCCAGCCGGGTCTCGGAGAGCTCAGGACGTGGAGCGGTCAGTCTCGGCGCTCGGGGTCGCCGGTGAGCTCGGCGACGTGGTCGGGCACGTACGTGCTCAGGTCGCGCGGAGGGCGCACGTAGCCGTTGGACTGCGGCAGGCGCTTGGGGAGCGTGATCTTGTCGCGGGGCGTGTCGGTGTAGGGGATGCTCGACAGCAGGTGGGAGATCATGTTCAGCCGCGCGTGCTTCTTCACGTCGGACTCCACGACGAACCACGGGCTGGCCGGGGTGTCGGTGTGCACCATCATCTCGTCCTTCGCCCGGGAGTAGTCCTCCCAGCGGGCGATGGACTCCAGGTCCATCGGGGAGAGCTTCCACTGACGCACCGGGTCCTTCAGGCGCGACCGGAACCGGCGCAGCTGCTCGGCGTCAGAGACCGAGAACCAGTACTTGCGCAGCAAGATCCCGTCGTCGATGAGCATCTGCTCGAACAGCGGGGTCTGACGCATGAACCGGGCGTACTCGGCGGGCGTGCAAAAACCCATCACCCTCTCGACCCCGGCGCGGTTGTACCAAGAACGGTCGAACAGCACGATCTCGCCCGCGGCGGGCAGGTGGGCGACGTAGCGCTGGAAATACCACTGGCCCTTCTCCCGCTCCGTCGGCGCGGGCAGGGCCGCGATCCGCACGACGCGGGGGGAGAGGTACTCGGTGATCCGCTTGATCGCCCCGCCCTTGCCGGCCGCGTCGCGCCCCTCGAAGATCACGACGACCCGGGCGCCCGTGGCCTGGGTCCAGCGCTGGAGCTTGACCAGCTCGGACTGCAGCCGGAACAGCTCGGCCTCATACACCTCGTCGGAGATCTTCGCCGGTCGTTCTTCACCCATGTCAAACAAAACTACTCCTGGTTCCCGCAGCGATACAGACCAGACGCCCGTGTGGACCTCTCGCTCGTCCGTCGTGCCGGGCCTCGGTTCACAGCGCTGGCGACCCGACCGAGACCGGCACGTGGCTGCCCTGACCGGTGGCGACCAGCGCGTCGCGCAGCGCCTGCGCCGCGGCGTCCAGCTCTGCCGCCGAGGTGTCGGGCTTCGCCGCGGCGAACGACAGCTGGCCCTCGCCGCGCGCCGGGACGACGTGCAGGTGCAGGTGCGGCACCTCGAACCCGGCGACGAGCAGGCAGGCCCGGGCTCCGGGCCAGGCGTGCTCCTGAGCCCGGCCGACCGTCGCGGCCACCGCGCTCAGGTGCGCCAGCAGCGCGTCGTCGGCGGCGGTGTACCGCTCGACCTCCGCACGAGGCACCACGAGGGTGTGCCCCGGGGCGATGGGGGCGATGGTGAGGAAGCCGACGCAGGTCTCGTCGGCCCACACGAACCTGCCCGGGATGTTCCCCTCGATGATCCGCGTGAAGAGCGTCACAGGTAGTCCATCGGGTCGAACTCGCCGACCGGGATGATCCGCAGGCGCGGCAGCCGGACGTTGAACGCCTCGACGTCGTACTCCAGGTCGAACACCTCGACCCCGAGCGAGGTCAACGACGAGGAGGTGAACTCGCGGAACGCGAGCAGCCCGACCTTGCGCCCCTGCTCGACCAGGTGGGCCGTGGCCGGGGCGAAGTCGCCGTCGTGGCTGGCCAGCAGCACGTCGCCGCCGCGCTCGCCGATGGCCTCGAGCATCCGGGAGATGCCGATGTCGACCACCTTCTGGTGCGCCTCGCCGGCCAGCGGCACCGGCGTGAAGCCGATCGCCACGAGCGCCTGCACGAAGGGCATCGGCAGCGAGCCGGACGAGGCGTTGAGGAAGAACAGCCCGCGCACCGGCTGCGACCACACCTGCTGGGCGAAGGTCAGCACCCGTTCCCAGCGAGGTCGCTGGTCAGGGGAGGGGCGGCCTCCGAGGATCGACGAGCCGAGGGTGGCGTCGAGGTTCTCTCCGTCAACCAGCAGATACGTCGTGGTCTCATTCACCGTCTCGCTCACCCAGACAGACTAGCCGCGCCACGTGCGACAGCGAGCCCAGACATGCGCGCTCTTCGGGTGCTTAAGGGGTGGGCGGCCGTGCACGGCGGGACTTCAGACCTGGGATCGGCACAATTCGCCCAGCGACCATGGTCGTCGGTAGACGAGACCGCCGTCTGGGTCCGTCTCGGTCGGGCGAGGAGGGGCGACGCGGATGAGGGTGCTGCTCGCCGTCGCCTCGCGCCACGGGGCGACCTGGGAGATCGGCTCCTCGATAGCCAAGACGCTCGAGGGGCGTGGTCACGACCCGCACCTGGTCTCCCCGGAAGCGGTCACCAGCCTCGAGGGGTACGACGCGGCGATCGTCGGCTCGGCCGTCTACATCACCCAGCTGCTGCCGTCGGCCCGCTCTCTTCTCGAGCGGCTCGGCCCCGACCTCGTCGAGATCCCGCTGTGGTTGTTCGCCTCGGGCCTGGCCCGGCCCTCGTCGGGTGCCAAGACCACCGCCTACCTGGCCCAGCTCACCGAACAGCTGGGCGCGTACGACCACCGCCTGTTCCGTGGGCGGCTCGAGCGCGCGGGGCTGAGCTTCACCGAGCGGGTCGCCGCCGCCGGGGTGCTGAACCGCGAGGGTGACCACCGCGACTTCGAGGTGATCGAGCGCTGGGCCGACGAGATCGCGGACGTCCTCGACCAGGTCAAGGCCGACACCAGGCCCCTCTGACCCCGCCACGTCGCCCGACGTGCCAGGATCGTCAGATGGCTACCACTCCTCTGCTCGCTCCGTACGGGGCGGTGCTGCTCGCCTCTTTCGGTGGACCGGAAGGCCCGGACGAGGTCATGCCCTTCCTGCGCCGGGTCACCGCCGGCACCGGCGTCCCTGACGCTCGGCTCGCCGTGGTGGCCGAGCACTACCTGGCCCGTGGTGGGGTGAGCCCGATCAACGCCGCCAACCGGGCGCTGCGCGACGCGCTGGCCGCCGAGCTGGCCCGGCGGGGCGTCGACGTGCCGGTGGTCTGGGGCAACCGCAACGCGCCCCCCTGGTACGCCGAGGCGCTGGACGAGGCCGAGCAGGTCGGGGCGAGTCGCGTCCTCGCCCTCGTGACCAGTGCTTTCGCGTCCTACTCGGGCTGCCGCCAGTACCGGGAGGACTTCGCCGAGGCGCTGGTGGGTCGCGATCTCGAGCTGGACAAGGTGCGCGTCTTCTTCAACCATCCCGGTTTTGTCGAGGCCAACGTCGACGCGCTGGTCGACGCCTGCCGCGCGCTGGGCGAGGAGGGCCGGGTGGTGTTCGTCACCCACTCCCTCCCGCTGTCGATGCTGGAGGCGTCGGGCGCCTGCGGGCCCGACTACGTGGCCCAGCACCTCGAGGTCGCCCGCCTGGTCGCCCACGCGGCGGGGGAACGCCTGGGACGCCGGCTGGAGTGGGACCTGGCGTACTGCTCACGCTCCGGCCCGCCGGCCCAGCCGTGGCTGGAGCCCGACGTCAACGACCACCTGGCGGCGCTCGCGGCGCAGGGTGTCGAGGCGGTGGTGCTGGCGCCGATCGGTTTCGTCTCCGACCACATGGAGGTGGTCAACGACCTGGACGACGAGGCGACGGCCACCGCGCGCGCCCACGGGGTGCGTGCGACGCGTGCGGCGACCGCCGGGGTGCACCCGGCGTTCGTCGCCGGGCTGGTCGACCTGCTGCTGGAGCGCGCGGCCGCCGCACGGGCCTCGGACGCGGGCGTCCCGGGCCCGGAACCCGTCCGGGTGGGCGACCTGCCGGTCCGGCCCGACCGCTGCCCGCCCGACGGGTGCCGACGTCAGGCCGGCGTCGACTCTGGGCGGCCCGCCGCGTGCGTCGCCCAGCCCGGAGAGACGTACCAGCACGACGGGTGAACCAGACCGACGAGACGGGCTGACCTCGGGTGTCCCCGTCGCTCGTTCTGATGAACACGAATTCGTAGGACGCGCGGAGCTTTCAGAGCGCCTCTGAGGTGGCAGGCTTGGGGGTCATGGACACCTCCCCGCTCGCGACCGCCCTCGCCCAGCTGGCCTCCGCCGTCGAGATCCTCGGGTTCGACTCTGGGGTGCACGACATGCTCGCGACACCACGGCGAGAGCTGCGGGTCGCCGTGCCGCTGCGACGCGACGACGGGTCCATCGAGGTGCTGCACGGCTACCGCGTGCAGCACAACATCGCGCGCGGGCCCGGCAAGGGAGGCCTGCGTTACTCCCCGGACGTCGACCTGGACGAGGTGCGCGCCCTGGCCATGTGGATGACCTGGAAGTGCGCGGTCGTCGACGTGCCCTACGGCGGTGCCAAGGGTGGGGTGACCATCGACCCGCACGCCCACTCCGTGGCCGAGCTCGAGCGGACCACGCGGCGCTTCACGTCGGAGATCATGCCGATCATCGGGCCGGAGCGGGACATCATGGCCCCCGACCTGGGCACCTCCGAGCAGACCATGGCCTGGGTGATGGACACCTACTCGACGAGCGTCGGCTACACCGTCCCGGCGGTCGTCACGGGCAAGCCTCTGGCCGTCGGCGGCTCGTGGGGTCGCTCCACGGCCACGTCTCGCGGTGTGGTGGACGTGGCCGCCGCGGCGCTCGCTGACGCCGGGGCGTCGCTGTCCGAGGTCAGCGCGGCGGTGCAGGGCTTCGGCAACGTCGGCTCGCACGCGGCGGTGTTCCTGCACGCCGCGGGTGCCAGGGTGACGGCGGTCAGCGACCAGTACGGCGGGGTGGCCGCCCCGGACGGTCTGGACATCCCGAGGCTGATGGAGCACGTGGCGGCCACCGGGTCCGTCGTCGGCTTCGAGGGCGCCACCGCGATCACCAACGCCGACGTGCTCGCCGCCGACGTGGACCTGCTGGTGCCCGCCGCGATCGAAGGGGTCCTCGACGCGCAGAGCGCGGCGCAGGTCAAGGCTCGCTGGGTGGTCGAGGGGGCCAACGGGCCCACCACCACCGAGGGTGACCGGGTGCTGGCCGAGCGCGGCATCCAGGTGGTGCCCGACATCCTGGCCAACGCGGGCGGTGTGGTCGTCTCCTACTTCGAGTGGGTGCAGGCCAACCAGACGTACTGGTGGACCGAGGACGAGATCGCTGAGCGGCTCGCCTACCGGATGCGCACCGCCTATGACGCGGTCGCCAGCCTCGCGCGCGCCGAGGGGCTGACGCTGCGCGAGGCGGCGCTGGCGATCGGGGTGCGTCGGGTCGCTGAGGCGCACAAGATCCGGGGCCTCTATCCGTGAGCCACCCCTGTTCGTGAACCACCCCTGGCCCGCCCGGGCGTGGGCGGTCTCGCGTCGCGCTCGTCCAGAACCGTAGGCTTGCCTGATGGCGACCTTGTCGGTGCTCACCGAGCGTTACGGGCCGTTGCCGCCCGCGGACGTCGAGTGGTTGCACCAGCTGGTCGGTGACTGGCAGGTGGTCTCTGACCTGGCGTTCGCTGACCTGGTGCTGTGGCTGCCCCTGGACGAGGGCGGCTTCGTCGCGATCGCCCAGTGCCGTCCCTCGACAGGGGCGACGGTGCACTACGACGACGTGGTCGGCTCGTACGCGCCCGAAGAGCAGCGCGCCCAGCTGCGGGCCGCGTTCGACGAGTGCCGTCTGCAACGCTCGAGCCAGCCACGCTGGTACGGCGACTTCGCCGTCCGGGAAGAGGCCGTGCCGGTGGTGCACGGCGGGCGACCGATCGCGGTGATGGCCCGGCAGACGAACCTCGGCGGGGCACGCACCCCGAGCCGCCTCGAGCTCAACTACGTCGAGGCCGCCGACGACCTGGTCGCCATGATCGCCCGAGGCGAGTACCCGCTGCCCGACGCACCGTCAGGCTCGGCCCGGGGGGCACCGCGCGTCGGCGACGGGCTGGTGCGTCTGAACGCTGACGGCGAGGTGATCTACGCCAGCCCGAACGCCCTGTCGTGCTTCCACCGTCTCGGGGTGATGGGCGACCTCGTCGGCAGCTCCCTGGTCGAGGTGACCGCTGACCTGCTCGACGCCGAGACCCCCCGGGTGGACGAGGCGCTGCCGCTGGTGCTGCTCGGGAAGGCCCCGTGGCGGGCGGACGTGGAGTCGCACGGGGTGGCCGTGTCGGTGCGAGCGGTGCCGCTGACCGAGGACGGTGAGCGGACCGGTGCCGCCCTGCTCTGCCGCGACGTCTCCGAGCTGCGGCGGCGTGAGCGCGAGCTCATCACCAAGGACGCCACGATCCGCGAGATCCACCACCGTGTGAAGAACAACCTGCAGACCGTGGCGGCGCTGCTGCGTCTCCAGTCGCGCCGCGTGCAGTCCGCTGATGCTCGGGCCGCGCTCGCCGAGGCGATGCGGCGTGTGGCCACGATCGCGCTGGTGCACGAGACGCTGTCGCAGACGCTGGACGAGACCGTGGAGTTCGACGAGGTGGTGAGCCGTGCGCTGCGGCTCACCGCCGACGTCACCGCGGGGGAGCAGGCTCAGGTGCGCACGGTGATGGAGGGTTCGTTCGGCCAGGTCAGCGCCGAGACCGCCACCGCGCTGGCGCTCGTGCTCACCGAGCTGGTCACCAACGCCGTGGAGCACGGCTTCGCCGGGAAGAGCTCAGGCACGGTGCGGATCGTGGTGGAGCGCGAGGACGACCACCTGCGCGTCGAGGTCGCTGACGACGGCCGAGGGCTGCCGACAGCCAGCGGCATCGGCAGCGGGCTGGGCACCCAGATCGTCTCGACGCTGGTCGCCAACGAGCTCGGCGGGTCCATCGTGTGGCACTCGGAGCCCGAGGGCGGCACCTCGGTGGTGATCGAGATGCGGGTGCGGCCGGCTCAGCCGGCGGTCCCGGTCGGCTGAGAGCGACTCCGGTCGGGGCTGGGCAGCCTGGTCAGAGGAGTCAGCCAGCGCGGCGCTGGCGCGCGGCACGCCGCTTCAGCGCGCGGCGCTCGTCCTCGGACATCCCGCCCCACACACCGGCGTCCTGACCGGTCTCGATAGCCCAGGCCAGGCAGGTCTCGACGACGTCGCAGCGCTGGCACACGGCCTTCGCCTGGTCGATCTGCTGCAGCGCGGGCCCGGTGTTCCCGATCGGGAAGAACAGCTCGGGGTCCTCGTCGAGGCACGAGGCGCGGTGACGCCAGTCCATGGGTGATGCTCCTTGTCCGAAGGCCGCGCGAGACCCACCGAGGTGTCGGGGGGAGGGAGCGGCCGTTGAGGCTAAAGCGTGCTCTGGGGACAAGCCTCACACGGCGGGCAGGCCCGCACAACCGGAATTGGTGGGCGATCCTTCGTCAGCCGATGTGAGGTTCGTCACACTTGACGTTTCCATGACCATGTCCTGGGGTGTGCTGGGTGCGAGGTGGGCCGAGAGTTGCCGTTTCGACGGACTGAACTGCACGAACGCTAGGGGGCCGATGGTCCTAGGAGGGTCCGGAGGCCCGTGGAGAGCCTCATGCTCACCCGTGGGACGAGAGGAAATGTCCGATTTTCTCGGAGAGGATCGGTCGAAACCGGGCCAGCCTCCGCGACGGCTGTGGTATAAGCGGCTAGCCGCGACTCTCACCCGTGTCGGGCAGACGTGGCGAACCTCGCACCGCATTTGTCATCCCATGACGTGGGTGATGACCTACGATGAGCCCGTGACCCGCGTTCTCTTGGCCGAAGATGACCCAGCCATTGCCGAGCCTTTGGCTCGAGCGTTGGCGCGCGAGGGTTACGAGGTGCGAGTCCAAGGGACAGGTCAAGGAGCCATCGATGGTGCCTCTGGTGTTGACCTCGTCGTCCTTGACCTGGGGCTGCCTGACATCGACGGGCTCGACGTCGCCCGGACCATCCGTTCGCAGGGGATCACCACGCCGGTGCTCGTCTTGACCGCCCGGGCCGACGAGGTCGACCTCGTCGTGGGGCTCGACGCCGGCGCCGACGACTACGTGACCAAGCCCTTCCGGCTCGCCGAGCTGCTCGCCCGGGTGCGTGCCCTGCTGCGGCGCACCGGCAGCGAGCCGAACGACGAGGACGAGCTGCAGGCTCAGGACGTCCGGATCGACGTCGCCGCCCGACGTGCCTTCCAGGGTGAGAGCGAGCTGCACCTGACCGCGAAGGAGTTCGAGCTGCTGCGTGTGCTCGTCGCGGCGGCCGGCACGGTGGTCGCCCGTGACGCGATCATGCGCGAGGTCTGGGGCGCCGACCCGAGCGGCTCGACCAAGACCCTCGACATGCACGTGTCGTGGCTGCGCCGCAAGCTCGGTGACGACGCCAACGCACCCAGCTACATCACGACGGTCCGAGGTATGGGCTTCCGCTTCGAGGACGCCGGCCAGGGCTGAGCCGGCGAGGCTGAGACAGTGCGTCGGCGCGTCCTGCAGGCCACCGTCGCGGCGGTGACCGTCGCGGTGGTGCTGCTCGGTGTACCTCTGGCGTTCCTCGGGGCCCAGCTGGTGCGTCAGGGGCAGATCCACGAGATCACCCTGCGAGCCCAGTCCCTCGCGCGCGCGGTCGACTTCCGCATGGAGCAAGACCTGCCGCTGTCGAACCAGACTCTCCACCTCTACACCGGCGGACGGGTCAAGCACGTCGAGGTGGTCACCCCCGACGGCCGGCACCTGAGCAGCGGCGAGGAGGTCGGGGGACGTGCCATCGAGGCGCGCACGACCTCGGCCCAGGGCGCCGAGATCGTGGTCACGGCCTCCTGGTGGGAGGTGTTCTGGCTGTCCGTGCGGGTGATCGGGCTGATCGTCGCCGCGGCGCTGGTCGCCTTCGCCGCCGGCATCGCGATGGCCATCTGGCAGTCTGACCGGCTGTCGGCGCCCTTGGTGTATCTCGCGGCCTCCGCCGAACAGCTCGGCTCAGGTCAGGTGCGCCCGCACCTCGAACCGTCGGGGGTCGAGGAGATCGACCTCGTGGCGGCCGAGCTCGCCCGCAGCGCCGATCGGATGGCCGGGCGTCTGGCGGCCGAGCGGCAGTTCGCCTCTGACGCCTCCCACCAGCTGCGCACCCCGCTGACGGCGCTGTCGATGCGGCTGGAAGAGATCATGATCACCACCGACTCCGACGAGGTGCGTGAGGAGGCCCGCATCTCTCTGGAGCAGGTCGAGCGCCTGGTCAGCGTCGTCGACGACCTGCTGTCGAGCTCACGGCGAGCGGCCGGTGGTACCACCGAGGCGGTGCCGCTGGTCGAGGTGCTGCACCAGCAGGAAGAAGAGTGGTCGGCGCCGTTCCTCGACGCGGGGCGCCGCCTGGTGGTCGAGTCGGAGCCCGGGGTCGAGGTGCTGGCCACCCCCGGGGCGCTCGCCCAGGTGCTGGCCACGCTCATCGAGAACTCGCTCAAGCACGGCGGGGGCACCACCACGGTGCGCTCCCGCCCGGGCACCTCGGTGCGGTCGGTGGTCGTGGAGGTCGCCGACGAGGGCCCTGGGGTGTCCGACGATCTCGCGCCGAGGATCTTCGAGCGCAACGTCACCTCGGGTGCCGGGACGGGCCTGGGCCTGGCGCTGGCCCGAGACCTGGCCTCGGCCGACGGGGGTCGGCTCGAGCTCGCCCAGCGTCGACCGGCGGTGTTCGCGCTGTTCCTGGCCAAGGTGCCCGCGGGGCTCCGCACCGACCAGGTGCTGCCCGTCGGGCCGGCCGTGGCCACTCGTCGGCGTCGCGGGCACTGAGGGGTCGTAGGCACTGAGGGTCGTGGGCACCGAGGGGTCAGGTCACCGGGTCACGGTTGCGGACCTCCGCCGGGGAAGGCCCAGCGTTTGTAGCCGACGTAGCGGAACACGGTGCCGATGCCGATGCCGACGATGGAGGCGACGTTCGCGGCGACCGGGCCCTGGGTGCCGATCCAGTAGTAGGTGACGTAGAGCGCGCTCGGTGCGACGAGCAGGGCGACGGCGTTGATCCCCACGTAGACCGCCAGCTCTCGCCCGCTGCGGTGGGTGCGGCGTGCCGAGAAGGTCCAGTGCCGGTTGCCCAGCCATGACACGAGCGTGGCGACCAGGGCCGCGAGGATCTTCGCGGTGACCGGCTTGTGCCCCAGCGCCTGCCCGGGCCCGAACACCATCAGGTTGAACAACCCCAGGTCGACCACGAACGCCACACCGCCGACCGTGAGGAAGCGCCCCATCTCGACCCACCAGGCGTGGCCGGGCCACAGCCTCCGTGCGGGGTGCGCGTCGACGGACGCGGTAGAGGCCTGGGGCACCTGTCGATCGTAGAGGGTGAGAGCCAGCCGGGCTGGGTATCGTGCCGCTTGCTTGCTTGCTTGCTTGCTTGCTTGCTTGCTTGCTTGCTTGCTTGCTTGCTTGCTTGCCACAGGTCTGCATGCCCTAGGCTCGTCGTTCGTGAGCTCCCCGGTCGTCGCAGTCGTTGGTGGTGGGCAGCTGGCCCGGATGATGGCCGGCCCGGCCACCGCGCTGGGCCTGCACCTGCGGGTGCTGGTCGAGAGCGACGAGGCGTCCGCCGCCGCGGCCGTCCACGACGCGCCGGTCGGTGCCGCTGGCGACGTCGACGCTGTGCTGAGCCTGGTCGAGGGTGCGGACGTGCTGACGTTCGAGCACGAGCACGTCCCCTCTCTGGTGCTGGCCGCGGTGGCCGAGCGGGGGGTGCCGGTGCGCCCGTCGGCCTCCGCGCTGCTGTTCGCCCAGGACAAGCTGGCGATGCGCCGTCGGCTCACCGACCTCGGCGTGCCGTGCCCGGGCTGGGCGCCAGTGCCTGATGCGGGTGCCCTGGCGGCCTTCCTGGCCGAGGCTGGCGGTCAGGCCGTGGTGAAGACGGCTCGCGGCGGCTACGACGGCAAGGGCGTGCGGGTGGTCGGCGACCCGAGCGAGGTGGCCGACTGGTTGGCGGCAGCCGAGGAGGGGTCTGGCCCCGCGCTGCTGGTCGAGCAGGCCGTGCCGTTCACCCGTGAGCTGGCGGTGCAGGTGGCGCGGCGCCCGTCAGGCGAGATGCGCGCCTGGCCGGTGGTCGAGTCGATCCAGCGCGACGGTGTCTGCTCGACGGTGATCGCCCCGGCCCCCGGTCTGCACCCCGACACCGAGGCCCAGGCGCTGGACATCGCCCGGACGGTCGCTGAGGGGCTGGACGTCACCGGGGTGCTCGCCGTCGAGCTGTTCGAGGTGCCGGACGTCGCCGGAGGCCCGGCGCGGGTGCTGGTGAACGAGCTGGCGATGCGCCCGCACAACTCCGGGCACTGGACCATCGACGGCTCGGTGACCAGCCAGTTCGAGCAGCACCTGCGTGCGGTGGCGGACCTGCCGCTGGGGTCGACCTCGCCGAGGGCGCCCTGGTCGGTCATGGTCAACGTGCTGGGCTCGACCCTGACCGACCTCACCGACGCGCTGGGCCAGGTGCTCGCCGACGGCGACGTGAAGGTCCACCTGTACGGGAAGTCGATCCGTCCGGGTCGCAAGCTGGGGCACGTCACGGTCTGCGGGGGCGACCTGGAGCAGGTACGAGCCCGGGCCGAGACGGCCGCCGCGATGCTGCGCGGCCAGGTGCGGCACGGTGAGCCGCGTGACAACAGGCCCACCCCGTAGGGGGCCACCGGAGCGGTCCGCGATCCCGTGCGGAGGACCGCGCGACGACAGGAGGTAGCGATGACAGCGACGTCAGCGGGAGCAGCACCGCTGGTAGGCATCGTCATGGGGTCAGACTCCGACTGGCCGGTGATGAAGGCCGCCGCGGAAGCCCTGGCCGAGTTCGACGTGCCGGTAGAGATCGACGTGGTCTCCGCTCACCGCCAGCCCGCCAAGATGCTCGCCTACGGCCAGCAGGCCGCCGGGCGAGGCCTGCGCGTGATCGTGGCCGGGGCCGGGGGAGCGGCGCACCTGCCGGGCATGCTCGCCTCAGCGACCGTGCTGCCGGTGATCGGCGTCCCGGTGCCGCTCGCCCACCTCGACGGCCTCGACTCGCTCCTGTCGATCGTCCAGATGCCCGCCGGGGTGCCTGTCGCCACCGTCAGCGTCGGCGGCGCACGCAACGCCGGCCTCCTCGTCGTGCGCATCCTCGCCGCGGGTTCTGGCCCCGAGGCCCAGCGTCTGGCCACCGCCATGTCGTCCTTCCAAGACGACCTGCGCGCCACCGCCGACGCCAAGGGCGAGCGCTTGCGTTCCCTGGCGGCTCAACGCCCAGCGGTCGGTTTCACCCCCTGACCTGACGGGGTTGTCCGCCGCGATACTGGGCAAGCTCGGAGCAGCCGTAGGTGCTCACGCACGCGCCCAGGTCACCGGGTCATCCTGGATGGGAGTACCTGACCGACCGGGTGGCGTCGGCGGCCACGGTGAGCAGAAGATTGGCCGCACCATCGGTGATACCGACGCCCTCGTCCAGGGCGAGCAGTGAGTACAGGAAGGTCAACCGGGTGCCCCGCTCCCAGTCCGCATAGTTGACGACCAGCTGCATCGTGTCCTCGCCGGTGTTCCTCCCGGGACCGCGGTAGATCATCACCGCCGCCGAGGAGTCGTCTCGGTCCCACAGCAGCCGTTTCTCCGGGCCGACGTCGACCAGCACGGGTTCCGGCCAGCTTCCTAGCCCAGGCTTCGGCCCGCCGGTGTCCAGCCCGGCGAAAAGGTGCTGAGATCGCGTGCGGTCGCCGGAGCCGCTGATCGTCGCGCACGGCGGTTCGTTGGTCGCCGCCATCGCGTATCTGCGTCCGTCGATCATGTAGATCGCCGCCCCGTCGACATAGCCTGCGCTGTCGGAGATGACCGGCTGGTCCCATGCCCAGGCAGGTGCCAAGACCTGGCGTCCACCTGCGACCGTCACGGCAGAAGACAGGTCGGAAGGAAGGAGCCAGAGGTGATGAAGATCAGAAGAGCATCGTTCGATCGTGTGTCGATGCGGGTACCCATCGTTCGGTGTCAGAATATACCCGTCCGTCATCTGTGTGTGGGGGGCGTACTGGACCCAGTAGTAGCCATCAGCGATGCCATCGACAAAATCAGCGGTGACACGCGCGGCGCGAACGCGGACGCCACGGCTGGCGGCGCTGCTCACCGCTGACAAGTCCGCGACCTGTTCCTGGGACAGGGGCTCGCGATCAACCCATACCCGAGACAGATCCCCGGTTCCCTCGGTGAGCGATGGTGGGAGCGGTTCAAGGCCTGAGGCTACCCCTAGCGCCTCGGCGATCTCTTCGCGCGAGGCTCCTCGGTGGACTCCGGGGTGGGGTTCCCAGTTGTGGCCACGGCCGATGGACACCGACCACACTTCGCACTTGGCCACGCTGTTGGGTTCAAAACTCGTGTTCATGACGGTGACACCGATGCTTCTCCCCTCGACGTAGGCGCCCTCGTCACCGTCGCGGACCAGCGTCACATGTGAGGCCGAGAATGGTTCCACCAGGCTGTCGAGGCCGTCCGCGGAGCCATCAGAGCTGTCGTGGTAGACCCATCCTGCGTCGATCAGTTGTTGTGCGACAAAAGGCAAGGCATAAGTTTGGCCGTCGATGCTGATCTGATCGAAGGGTGGAGCGAAGGTCAACGGCTCTGGATATGACACCTCCCCGATGGTCAGCAGAGGTGCCTCGGCGGCGAGCGAATCGGTGTTCGTGCACGCGCCGAGCACCAGAATCGGTGCGATCAGCATGGTCAGGAGAGGCAGCCAAGGGCGGCGGGTTCCCCGTATGCGGCCACGGGCTGACGCGGATCGACCTTCTTCGCGCTCGAAAATCCACATCGATGTCACGGATATCACATCCCCATCAATCTTTCGAGTTCCTTGATGTTGAAGTCGAAAGGCCTCTCTGGGGGCTCCCCGCCGAGGGCCGCGTTATAGACGTCGAGTTCCGCGCGGGGATCCGGGTGCTGCGGCAGCTCGTATTGATATGCTTCGGGGTGCAGCGTCCTGAACTCGCTAGCAGCATTCTCATTGTTCCGGATGTGATCCCAGAAGACCGCCCAGATAGCCCCTTGGCTCGCCTCGCACTGGAAGGCGAGATTTCTCAGGAGCTCGCCCAACATCTCGGCCACCTCCTGAACAGCCCATCCAGGGCCATATTTGCCAAGTCCGACCCCCAGGTCGCGGCGGAAGACTTTCTTGACGCTCTCCTCGTGAGCACGCGCGTCGCTCGCAGACGAGCGGATGACCTCGATCACCTCGTCTAGGGTTCTAGAGACGGTCCTGACAGCGGCATACCTGAGATCGATGACACGATTCGTGGTGTCGATGGAGATATCGCCGCCGCGCTGATCGTGTCGCAGCTGGAACCTGTCGTTACTGCCTCTCACCTCTCTCAAGAGGGATGTCGCGCTGTTCGCGATGTCCGTCTCGGCCCCTTCGATGTGGGCGCTGATCTTCTTCAGAGAAGACTCGAAGGATCTCATCGTGCTGTCGTAGCTAGAATCGGGAGCACGTGTCGAGCCGTCGATAGCGCCATTGGCATAGTCGACCGCACCCAGGGCTGTAGAGATCGCCGAAAGAGGTTTTGGCAGGTATGCCTCTGCGATGAGGACGGCGGCCTTCATGAACTGTGCCTCGTGCTCCGAAAACCCTCCGCTGAAGGCTACCGAGCTGAAGTTTGCCCGAGCAGTCTCGACGGCACGAGCGACGTCAGCCTTGGCGACATGCCACCCTCGTGCTTGGGCAGCCGTCGTCGTCGCGAGCCACATCGCTATCCATGCGTATGAGCCGACAACTTTGGGCATCTTCTGGACGAAACCAGTTCGCCAGTTCATGAAGGCCTCGGACAGGAACCCGTTGCCCCCTTGGTCGTTGGTGTAGGCGTAGAGATTTGATGGGTTTGGTGCTCCTCCTCTCGATTGCCCGATAAGAGATTCGAGGTGCCCAGAGCCTCCGATACGACTGTCGTGCTCCTCGTGAGACAGTCCAAGCTCCCCGGCGACGTAGGCCAGATCATCGGCGATCTCTGTAGCAGGTCCGAAATCTCCTCCTGTTCCGGAGCCGGTGGCAGGAAGGTCCCAGAAGGGTTCGAGAGCCCTGTCGATACGTCTGCGTATCCCGTCGAAGTCTAGATCTTTCTCCGGTGCCCGCGACAGGTCAGCGACGACGCCTTCGCCTTGATACAAGGTCCCGGCCTTGTAGGCCTCACCCCCGCCTCTGCCGCGAGCATCAGGACGGACGTACACATAATCATCGCCGATATAATGATTGCGATGATAGAACCCGTTAGGAAACATCCTGACGAACTGTTCGTAGCCGCGAGGAAACCCCATGTTCGTGCTCGACGTGGCGGCGGTTCCTGTGTCGAGGGTGGCAGTCGCCCAGCGGCCGCCCTTGTTGGTGGTCATGTAGGCGTCGATGGCAGCGAGCTTCATCCGCCCGAGCAGGTCGCCGCTCCCGTCTCGGATAGCGTAATACTCTTGGAGGTCGTCACGATCTGTCTGCGTGAGACCGCTCCATGTCGTCTTCACTCCCATTTATTTTATGTCCTCTCATCATTTTGTGCTGCATCATAAGATATCAATTCGTCTCTTGCTGTCTCTTGCTGTCTCTTGCTGTCTCTTGCTGTCTCTTGCTGTCTCTTGCTGTCTCTTGCCGGAGCCTTGCGGCAACCTACCCGATACATGCGCTCGTGTGTTGTCCCCACGTCTGGGGGCAGACCCCACCTGACCGAGGGATGCCATGCTTCCTCTGGGTTCGCGCGGTCAGGACGCGACAAGGCGTGCTTGCTCGCGGCGCTCGCGCTTGGCCTGTCTGGCGCGCTCGTGCTGTTCCTTGAGGCACAGGCGCTCTTCGCGGCGTCGTAGGCGTCGCATGTGCATCTTGTCGAACCAGATGCTAACGGGGTCGGTGCCGATCGGGTCTGGCATGAACACCAGGCGGTACCACATACCACGATGGGGCTCGCGCCAGAAGTTGCCGTAGGGGTACCACCACCACGACGAGGTCGGCTCGATCCAGCACCCGGCACGCTCGTCCCACTGCCACCCTGCCGCAGGGTCCACGTGCGGCCCGTCAGGGTCTATCCGTGCTGGTGGTTCCATACCAGCCTTGATGTAGACCTCCTCACCGAACAGCCTGCCCCGCAAGGGCGGCTCGACCTGGGTGTTCGGTGAACCCCAGTCCTCGGGGTCGGCCTCGATCCACACGTCGACCGCCCACCGAGCGTGCCAGAACGTGCGCTTCTTCGCGTCGTACCACCAGTGCGTAGGCTCGTGGTAATGCATCTGGTCGTCGCCTATGTGAACCCACCCAGGGATGCCCAACCTCGGACGCCACGGCACCGGTTCCTGCGCGTCGGGCTCCCTCTGCCAGGTGATGCCCTCCGGCGGGCTGGCACCCTGCACACCGTTGTGAGAACCCAGCGTGAACCCCGGTCCCATCGACCGGTGCCAGTGGCTGCGACGGCGCCGTTCTTCTTCCCACTCGTCGACCCAAGGTTCTACCACCCACCCGCGCGGGCGCGTGGTCGACCCGCCCGAGCCACCACCAGCGCCCGGGGCACCGGCCCCATACATCATCGCCCCCGCCGGCTGCTGCCCAGCTGCACCCGTACCAGCGCGTCCGGCTGCGGCGCTGTCGAGCGAGCCCAACCCGCCGCGCAGCCCACCAGTACCGGCGGTGCCTGCGGGCAGGGGACCGTAGGTCGACCCGCCCAGCAGACCGGTCGCACCGCCGGGGCCTGCGATCCCGGCTATGCCGCGACCGGCCAGCATCGTGCCAGAGCCCCATGACCCCGAGGTCATGGCCCGGTTGGCCGCGTCCACGCTCAGCACACCACCAGGCCCGAGGCCCCCAGCACCCAGCGCACCCGACATGCCCGGCAGCGTCCCG